>ERZ772964.2-NODE-2-length-381041-cov-10.5017_pt1 | contig 381041 bp, 298 predicted proteins | sample MGYA00580675_ERZ772964 | MGnify/ENA primary metagenome ERZ772964 (study PRJEB29015, sample SAMEA2737941) | human oral metagenome | biome: human oral; feature: human-associated habitat; material: dental | place: China | collected 2139 ... | reverse complement strand
GAATTGCCCGCCCAACACCGTGCCTGCCCCTCGACAACCGCACACAAATGATCCCTCGCACCAGCAAAATCAGACACACCATACGGAAAGGGCGATGCCGGGAAAGAAATATACGAAAGAAAGTCGCTGTCGGTGCCGCCTTGGCCGAGCTGTCGCCTGTCGTTCAGGCCAGTGCATTTAAGATTGTCGTCGGTGTCGATGGCACAGAAGTGGTCCCCTGTGTAAAAGACCTCCTTGGCATCTTTACCCGAAGGCGTCAGAGAAATGGGCTCCCCCGAATTCCACCTGTTGCCCTTCACAAGAAGAGGGGAAAAGCAATAGGCTTCTCGATCTTTGGTTTTCAGACATAGTTGATACTTGCCCACGGACACGGAGACGAAGCCGCTTCGGTACGTATTCAAACGGTCGGCGTCGGGCGCGACGCTTCTGGTCAAGGACACCGCGAGACAGACGACGAGTCCAAACGCTCCAAGGAAGCGCTTCACGAGAAACACGCTACCACCGTATTGCCCGCCGGACGCGTGAGGTTTAAAGATCTTCACTGCCAATCGCCTCGCTGCCATCGGCCAGTCCCCTCGCCCCTGTCGTCCAGTCGCCTCGAAGAAGCCTGTCGGCCAGTCGTCTCGAAGAAGTCGGCTCATCTTGAAACAGTCGCCCGCCAAAGCTTGGCCGGGCAAGGCACGGCCCCTCCCCCATCCTCGTGCAGGGCGTCGAAGAGACCAAGTTGCCTGCCCGCCGTCTCCGTCGCCCGCACTCTTCCTTGTGCAGGGCATGGAGGCGCCGTTGGTTGCGCACGGAACTGTCGCACCCGTTACCGCATCAAGCTGCGGCCTGGTCTTAGCAAACCGCAGTCCGGCCTTCTTCGACACGCGCCTTTCCTTAGTATTGTCCGATTTGGGTGGTGCGTCCGCGCCCGTCGCGGCAGTAGGCCGCCCCAGAGACAAGGACCCAACACTGGAGGCTTCTGTAGGAGCCCGAGTAGCTTTTGACTTTCCCGAAAGTGTCGATGGGCGTGAGCCTGGTTTTGATAAAACCGTCGCGAGGATCAAAGGGCCGAAAGTCAATGAAGACGAGTTTTCCGTCGGAGGCCATCCCCATCTGCCCTGAGATTTCTTGTAGTCTGGTCGAGACTTTCAAGGCAACGGGCCCGGTCGGGATCGGCTTCCTGGAACCTTCAAGGTTGCCCCAGCAGTGGATCGAGGCGTCCGCCAAAAGCGCACACGTCATTCCGCCTCGCTCATCGAGTAGTTTGACGGCGGGTTGGGGCAAGGGAACCTTTGCCACGCTCTGTCCCGATTCGACATCGATCCCGTCGGGGACGCCGACCTCGCCGAACCGATTCTTTCCCCAACAGTAGACCGACCCGCTGTCTCCACGCGCACACGTAGTCTCGTTGGAGGCGTGGACCTGCTTGATGCCCTCGGGCAGATTGACCCGCACAGCAGCCTTCAGCCCATACCGATAGTGCACATGCAGCTCGGGCTCACGCCCGACGCCGCTTGCCTGCCCATAGGCGTCGTTCCCCCAACAATGGACCGATCCGTCCACGATCGCGCAGCCATGGCGACGCCCGACGGCGATCGAGGACGCCGGACCGGGCAAAGCAATCGTCGTCGGCTGGTGGAAGTAACTGATGTCAAAATTAGGGGAAATTTGCCCCATATCGTTGGGGCCAAGGCAACGAACGTCGCCCTTCCTGCCCAGAAAACACAGATTGTCCGTGTCTCGTTTGAGCGACGTGACGTCGCCGACGTGATCGACGCTCAAAAGAACAGGATCTTCATCTCGTTCGTCCGGAGGCGTCGACGCGTAGTCAAGCTGAAAACAGCGAAGAGCCCCGCCCGAAGTCACAGTGCAAACAGACTGATCGTCCGACACTATCTGACCAAAATCAGTCCGATAGCTTCTAGGAGACGAACACCCCCAGACCACAACCAGCAACGACACCAAGAAAGCCTGCAGTGACTTGTAATGAATAGACAACGGTTTCGGAGACACTTCACGGCCTCCAGCTTAGAAGGAACCGGTTGTATTGTTGGACTCTTAAACGGTCTCCCTCAAATTTTCCAGTGTTTGGATCGATTTTTATCAGCCAATTCCCGTTTCGGTCCATAAAGCGTGAGTCTTCATCATCTATTCCGTTATTAAACGTATTTAATTCATTTTGCCACCCAGAAACATTATTAACTATCACATGACTGAGCATGCGCCTACTGATTGTTGAAACATCAGCTGAAGTGTTAGCGTTGTCTGCGTTATGTTCTTGATACACGCCTTTTACGTGATCATTGAATTCAACGGAAGGTCGCAAAGCGTAGCCGGTGCTAATAACCTCGCCGATAACAGGAATGTGGCCTACTTTTTGGACCAACACAGACATTGCATTCGCCGTGGTCGCCTCCTTGCGGTCTAGTTCCCCCGCTTGTGCCGCGTCGGAGGCGAGACCTCCACCTTTGATAGCCGAGAACATACTTTGATATTTATCACACGTCTCTTTTATGTCTTGACGAATATTAGCCGAATCTGCGTGCGATACCGTTGCCGCTCTACCGTATATATCTTTTAAATCCGATTCTAGATTCGCCTCTAGTGACTCGGTTAGCGTCTTCATTGAGGATTTACTAGCTCCGATGTCCTTGAAAAAATCGGATTTTCCCTCGAATAGCGCTGTCGTTCCCGCTTTGGTCAAAGACAGGCTGTATTCTCCGTTTTGTCGGTTTCCATGGGGCGCACCCGGAACGCCAGTGTAGCCTTTCAGCTCGCTAGCGAGATCTTTAGAATACTCCTTCAGGATATCGCCCGCTTTCTCCCTCAGTTCAACGTTGCCGTACCCAAAGGCGTCTTGTCCCTTGAAAGTCGCATCTGAGCGTTTTAAACCATCCGTATATCCTTGCAAGTAATCCCGGGCAACGAGGGAGGACTCTTTATGGGTCTTATCGGAGCTCACTTCATCTAACAGATTTGCAAGCGTTTTGCCGTGATCAACATAGAGGGCCTCAGTGGTTCCTGACAGGGGAACGAAGTGACGATTTCCAACAAGGTAACGCGTCATGCTTATAGGGTACTTGACAGGTCGTTTTTCATCGCCAGATTCAGCTATTTCGTACGGACCATTGCTGGCAAGAAAGGTTCGCGCTGCATCTGGATTGCCGTCCATCGCAACAAGCATATTATGCACGGGATCCCATGTTGTTGTTTTAGGCGTATAGATGTCTGAATGATAGTTATTTGCCTCTTGCGGATTCTCATAATCCCATTTGACGATGTCGCGGCCTATTGCGTGGGGACCATTTAGAAAAGGATCGCCTAAGGCTAGCTCGCTGTGAGTCTGCGCAGAATTCGCTATCGTCCCAGAGATGAGCATGTATCCCGATGCACCCGCGTTATCTAGATTCGCGCCGCCAATCCAACGCTTGTTTCCTGCCTTCTTGAGATCGTCAAGGTATTTATCCCGACTTTCATCGATCAATGTTCCGTCGGAACTCGTTAAGTACTTCGCTCCCGAATTCCAGGCGTTCCATACGCTGCTTTCCTCTTCACTCAAGCCCTTGCGGATGCCGCCTGTGCCAAGGATGATTGCGGAACCGATGCTTGTTCGCGTGGCCTGAACCGTCTCCTGCGGGAAAGCCCCGTGGCTTCCATCTAGCTGGGAGACAAGTTTGATTGCGTTGTTGGCGCCGAACCTCCAAGCGAAGGCATTGGCGAAAAATGGGTCCTTTGCCATTCGTTCGCCGTATGCGGCATTGAAAGAGTCGAGATCCTTCTGGCTGATGTTGCCTTTCAGCTTGCCGTCTTTCGTCAGAAACACCTTGGCCGCCTTGTCGGCGTCCGCTCTGGCGTCCTCCCAACGCGCTTGAGCCGCCAAAACGCCTCCGCTTCCTCCAAAGAGCTCGACTCCCAGGTTGTTGCGGTCAATCGACCCGCTGCCCTCGCCGGCAACCCGCGACTTGGGCGCGAAAGACTCAGCAAGGCCGAAGATAGAATCGCCTGTGCTCTTGGCAAGCTCATTGAGAGAACGGACGGCGGCCTCGTACTTGGCTTTCACCTCTTTCTGCGTCTTTTCACAAACCTCGTCCGCCTTGGCTCTGTCTTTTTCATATTCGTCGTCGTCCCCCGGATACAATCCCGCCTTCAATTGAATCGCCAACTCGGCGATCCTGCGAAGATGAACCGTCCTGGCCTCGTCCCAATCATGCTGGAGTCCAGTAATGGCGCTGCGGGTTTTGGCATGTTCTTGCACATATTTGTCCAGAAGGGCAGGAATCTTCGGATGCAGATCAATGGCCTTCTGGATCGCCTTTTGTAAGAAAGTGGCCTGACCCTGATGGGCGGTAGCCGCGAGCCCTGTCCATCCTTCGACCTCGCCGCCGACGGCGATGACCTGGGTGTCTTGCATCGCTGCGCCGGCATTGGCGATGCCTTTGCCCAGCTGCAGAATGCCCTCGCCAGAGTCCTTCAGATTGGGCAATGCCTCCTCGCCGGGAACGTCGCTCCACGTCATTTGCCCGTATCCTTCCCGATTGAGCCGCGCATGAAATCGAAGTCTCGAACGGCCTTGTGCTCAGCCTGATCGTAGTTTGCCGTCGCTTCCTTCACACCAGAGCCGAGAGTCGCGCACGCGTCGGAAAACTCGAGGCAGCCCGCTCTCATCAGTTTGACGAAATGCAAGCATGCTTTGAACAAGTGCTCCGAATCCTCAAGGACGGGGTCTTTGACGACGTCGCATTCGCCCTCCAATTCGGCGTAGCCAAAGCCGATGCTGATGAACGTATCAGCATCCGTCCAATGCCCCTTTGCCGCGATTCCCGCCCTGTCGCGGTCAAAACTGAGGTCGCTCATGCGTGAGCCTTCCTTCCAGGAGTTTAACGTGACATCCAAACCCTAGCACGGCGGTAACGCTTCCGCAGGCTGTTTCAGTATACGGGCTGCAATATGGCTCACAGACCGCGCGTCTCGACGCCGATGCCCCGCGGCTGCTCGTTGCATGATTCCTCCAGCTTCATTGAGCACTTTCATCCGGCAAGTCAGATACATCGCCCAATCTATGGCGCTGAAGTTCCGGCAGAAGCGGAAGTCAATGAAGAGGGTTCCACCGGAAAGTTACGTGCTTGGCGACATTGCACTCGGCGATGGCGTTTCCTGTTGAGGAGTAAAAGGCACCGTCGGCACGCCCTTCAGAGGCGGCGGATCGTCTATTTTCGTCGCAGACGGGCGGCACCCCGAGACGAAGTGGAAAGAGATGCCTTTCGTCGGATGCGCGCTCAGTATCAAGAATCCGCCGTTCTTCGAATCTGACCAGCCAAAACCGGTGACGTTGTCCCTTTCGTCGTCTTGCTGTTCTATCTTCAGCCCCGCCTTTTCGATCGTTTTTTTGGCGATGGCCCTGATCTTCGCGGGAGGAACTGAGACTTGAGTTTCGTAGACTGCACTCATGTACTCGCGCCCATCGGTTTTCGTTTCGCACAAAGTGAGCTCATTGGCACCTTCAGCCGCGTAGTGCTGCCCGCCGCCGTCTGCGAGGAGCCGACGCATGAACTCTTCGATTGCCGGAACGGTCTTGCGCTGGTAGTCTTCGATCGTCTGGCGGTCCCAATAGTCCTTCGAACCTTGACCGAATAATTCGCCTGCGCCCGGCTTGGACATGTCTTCCGCGCAGCCAGCCGTCAGCCTAAGAATCAGCGCAAAAACGAACCACCGCCGAGTGCGAGCAGCTCTCATTTCTCCCCCTCGGGTTCCATGCCGCCCATAATGCGCGAAATGTCCTTTAGGCTTCCCGTTCCCGTTTTGAGGTACTCGGAGTGGCGGCCAAAGGGATTGTCGTCTCCTTTGCTGCAGAACTTCGTTACGCCGTTTCCAGCCCCCGTTGGAATGTACTTGCACTGGGAGTCGTTTTCGGGATTGTTGGCCAGGTGTTTGAATCCTCGCATTTCCATCGGGTCCTTGCCGAAGGATCCGTCCGGCCCAATACCCTGAACGTAGTCATTTGTATTCACGCCGGAGACGTAGGTTTGACCGTCGATGTTGTACTCGCGAACGTCTTGGACGCCGGATCCCGGCGAGCCATACAGGGCGATGTTGTGGACCGTGCCCTCACGCACCTTGCCGACGGCGATCCCGGCCATGGTCGATCCGTAGGAGTGCGCCCCAACGTTTATCTCCGCTTTGGGAACGCCCATCGCCTGCCGAGAGGTCTGCACCCCCTCCATGAATCTGTCCATCTTAGGCGCGGCCTTTTCGGCCAGATCCGTGGTGGCAACTTCCGCATTCTGCGGCGTCCGGTACATCCACGCGACGGTCGCTATATCCCCTTTGTCATGGATCCCCGCGCTGCTTGAATGGTTCCTCGACTCTTCAAAAGTCGTATTTCGGACCTTTTGCGCATCGTTAATCAGACCGTCCATATTGTCACCCACGGTGTTGTTCATCCCAGGCACCACCATCTGAACAGTCTTTGCGCGGTCGACGTCACCCAAGGCGACACCCGCTTGAACTCGCGAACTCGACTTTGTATCAAGATAAATCAGACTTTGACGCGTCTTACTCGGGTTGGAGGCAACGTCTGAGTCATTCTTTTCGAGGATCTTCTGGAGCCCCTCGAGGTCGCCAAGCTTCTTTCTGTAGCGATTGTAGTCATTGGTCGCATTCAGGTACTCCAGACTGTCCTTGCCGACGGTCGATTCCGCTTTATCCATCCTGGACTTCGCCTCGGCTACATTGCTTTTCATTTCCGCGATCTCCTGAGGCAGACGAGCGCGGTTGGCTTTGTCTCGCCATTCCATGGGGATGCCGTCGCGGTTGCCGATCAGTTCCGGATGCTCGCGAACCATGTTTTCCTTTTCGCTGTCCGTAAGGCCGGACCACCAGGCCGCACTCTCCCCCATCGTCCATCCTTTCTGCGGAAGGTCCGGCAGACCGGGGCTTGTCGAGAACCCTTCCTCCGAGGACTTGTAAGAGCCGTCGGCCACGGCGGTCAGCCTCGTGTAATAAGCCTCGTCTATGCTGTCGGCATTCTCCAGAACGCCCTTGATCATCGGCTTCAGCTCCGCCGCCGCGGATGCGAATTCATCCTCACTCTGACCGGAATCCGATATGAGCCGACCGTCCCTGATTTCCAGCCCATGGGTCTTCGCTTTCTGCTTGCATTCGAGGATCAACGTCTGTACCGTCCACACGCCGTCGGCCATTTGAGCCATCGCCATCATCGTCTCCGAAACATCGTTGATCAAATAGCTGATTCGAGCCTCGAACTGTTGCAACGCGTATAAGATCGCGTCAGCCGTCAGGCCTCTCGAGGTTACCGTCATTTCCATAGACTGCAGCTTCTCGTACGCCTCAATGAGCTGCTTGCGCCGGGCCCGCAGGGGCTCAAGCTGAACCTTCAATCGATCCTGACGCCATTCTATGGCGTCCCTCCAGCTAGTCATCAGACGATCCTTGCTTTCCCCTTGGATCCAGGCTTGGCCTTCGGATATCCCTTGACATGCTCCAGAATCCGGTCCATCGCCGCGGCAGATTCTTGGTCAGTGCCCGCCATGGACTTGATCGCCTCCTCGACGTCGCTTTTAAACTGGCCAATATCGGCCATTAGCGACCTGCATCGAGAGTCTATCGCTTCGCCGGCGCGCTCCGAGGCCGAAACACTCGATGCGCCGGGAATGCCCCGGGCCGCCTCTCGAACCGGGGTTTCGACGTCGCCCGTCCCAGGATTTTGGACGAGCTCGCCAGCACCGGACGCCAGCATATAGTACTCGGCGTCGACAATATAGATGTCGCTCACAGTAACTCCTTGCGTGATTGGCTTGTATAAACACAACCTATACCCGACACAAATGGTTGTCAAGAGCGTCACCCTACCGATTTTCGCCAGCCAGCTTGCGCCTCTAGAAAACGTTGATTTAACAAAGTTTAATCGCCACCCTTCCTTGAGTGCGCCCCGACCAATGAAATGCCCCTTTAAGTCACCCTTCCCATTCATACAACTATAACAATCGGGCCACCTCGATGCCGAACTTCAGCAGCAGAACAGAAGCGCACAGACAAAGGGGCAGATAAGCAGCAAAATAATGCTTTCGTGCTATAAAAATCGCTTCCCGCCTCGTCGCGAACTGATTAGGATCGCACAGGATTAGACACGCACCGGTTCGATGCGCCGATTTTCCGAACCACAACACCCGTGGCCGCAAGAACTGCACAATTCGGAAGAGGCCGTGCTTCTTCGCGCTGGCGCGGTCGCTCCGCCCCTCGCCGTCCCTCGGAATCGCCAAATGCCCTTTCGGGATCTCGGCACTCGCGCAAGTCTCCAGGCCCAGACCGAGGTTGCATTCGACAGCGGCAAAGTATCGACATAACGGGGGCGCCGACAGCACGAAGTCCTGCCGTCGAAGCAAAGGGACATCGGCAAGACAGCCGCCGGCAAAACACCAACAAGACGACCACCGGCAAAACACCAACGAGGCGACCACCGGCAAAACACCAACGAGACGGCCGCCGGCATAACATCGGCAAGACCGCTGCACGCGCCAAACCATTCGGAGCTCTCGGGGCTCTCTCAGAGCCTTCAGAAGGGCTAGGCCGGGTCAGGGCCGGTCCCAGTTCCCAAGACTCGCTGCGCGCCTGAGAAAGCCCTCAAGGCTCTCGGAAGAACTCGCCGAGTTCAGAGCTGGCTGACTTCATAACTAGCAGAGCTCCCAGAGCTGGCTGAGTCTCAGAGCTGGCTGAGTTTCAGAACTGGCAGGGCTCCCAGAGCTGGCTGAGTTTCAGAACTGGACGAGTTTCAAGCTCGCCAAGTCTTAAAGCGCTCTCGGAGCCGGACCTCAGAGCGCTCCCTGAGTCTTCAGAGCTCGCCGAGCAGCCGGCCCTCCCGCGTCTTCCACAGCTGCCAGCCGTTGACGTCGTTCCTGCCGAGGACCTCCGCGGCCGCCTTCGAAGGATCCTGATAGGAGGTGTGCCCGAGGAGGAGGGTGCCGGTCGAGGTCAGCGTGGCCATCGTCGGGCTCCCATTCTTCCAGATCTCGAGAGTCAGGGGCGTGACGCTCCGACTGGCGATGGCCACGAGTCGGCCGGCGGGAGTGAGAAGCTCGCGTTCGGCGGCGCGGGCCACGGCGTCCGAGGACGCGTTGGCCGCGGTCGTCTCCGAAAAGGTCTGCGGCTGTCGACGCTTTCCGTCGCGCTTGGGGGCGGACTTCTCCCACAGCAGCTGCTCGGTGCGCGGCCGCTTGACCTCCTGGTCATAGCGGGCGCTGATGTACGTCGGCGTCTCGTCCGCGCCGTCCTCGGTTACACGCCAAGCCGGAATCACAGGAATCTTCATCTGGTTGAAGGGGTCCTCTTGGGCACTCTGATCTGCCTGTTGATCCTGCTGTTGATCCGGCTTCTCGTCCTCGCGAGCGGAGCCCTGCCCCTGCTCACGGTGAGCCGAACGCCGCGAACGCCTGCCCGTCGGCCTGTCGCCGGCCTCGGCGTCCACGGGTTGGGGCTGTTCGGCAAGCGGAGCCTCAACGGCTTCGACGATGAGGGTCTGCGCGGGATCGGTGACGTCGGCGTCGTCTTGCGAGTCGATGTGCCCCGGAAAAGCGGTGAACCTGGGGGTGGCGGGGATCGTGAGAGTCGGCTGAAACTCTTGGGCCTCGCGCGCACGCCCACGCCTGCGAGGCTTGGTCTCTTCACCGCTCTCGACGTCCGGGGCGGGGAGAAACTCTACTGTCTCATCGGCCGACGGCCCCGATCCCCTCTTGCGGCACGCCTCAATGGACACTTGGCGCACGCCGTTGGTGTCGAAGATCGACGCTGAAAGAAGCTGCACCCTCTCGGAAAGCGTGGAAAAGACGGGAAGGACGTCCTCGTCGATGTCGAGCGCGATCACGATAAGCCTGGGACTGACGCCGCCCAGCGGCGGGCGGCCGGAGCGGAACTCCTCCCAATCCGGGCCGAACTCTTTCGCTCCCTTCGAGTAGACCTGCGCCATGTCCACGGGCCCGGTATGGGCATACCTTCCCGATCTGCTGACAACTTCGTAGAGGTCCACCGATGTGAGTCGCTGGCGAAGATTCACCATGACGACGGTTCCGTCTTGATCAATGGCCACGAGGGACTGCCCATGCTTTCCCGCGGCGTCGCTCTCTTCCCACATCACTGGCAAAAGCGGAACGTCGACGACCTCGAGGATGCTCTCGCGGATGGCTCCAAGGACCTCCGCGGCGATGCTGCCCCGCGGCCGAACGGCCTGTGCAGGAGCGATGCGCCCGTTCGCCAAGGCGTACAGCACCATCGGCGAAACCTCCTTATGTAAACTTGCGTGATGAAACAAGGTTAGCTTATCGCGAGCGAGCCGGTATCCTCCCCTCGTCCGACATATGGCGTCGAACGGCCATCCCATCGCGGATGAGTTCGGCCAGGTGTATGCCCCGAGAGGCGGACAGCTGCTCCGCCTGCGTGCGGCAAGAAAAACCGTCGGCCAGGAAGACGGCGTCGGGATTCGCCCTTTCGAGCGTCGGCAGCAAGCGGGCGCCCGCGATCCTCACGGATACATCGTAGTGCCCCTTCTCCATGCCGAAGTTGCCTGCCAAACCGCAGCAGCCCGTCACCTTCGTCAGCTCGGCTCCCGCCGAGAGCAAAAGCGCTTCGTCCGCGGCCCATCCCATAACAGAATAGTGGTGGCAGTGCGGCTGGGCCACCACCTCGAGGCCGGTGAGATCGGGCATGCTCCAGTTTTCCCCGGGGCCGAACGGCTTTGGCGCGCTGAGCAGCTCCGCCAAGGTGAAGGTCATTTCTTTGACCAGATCGACGCGGGGGTCGCCGGCAAGCAGATCTTCCATGTCGGAACGCAGCACCGCGGTGCACGAGGGCTCGACGCCGACGATGGGAATCCCGTTCGCGGCGAACGGCGCCAGCGCGCCAAGCAGGGAGTCCAGCTTTCGCTTGGCCGCGTCGAGCTGCCCCGTGGTGATCCAGGTGAGGCCGCAGCAAGCCTCGTCGGGGGGAAGCAGCACGGTGTATCCGGCCTCTTGGAGCACGGAGACGGCCGCCCGCGCTCCGCGGGCGTCGAGGGTTTCGGAGAAGGAATCCGCCCACAGTGCGACGTAACGAGGCTTCGCGTCCGATTCGCCCGCCGTCGATTCGCCCGCCGTCGCCTCCCCCGCCGAACCGCTCGTTCGAGCGAGCGCCTCTCCCCGCTCGGGGGCGCTGCCCCGCTTTTCATCGGGAATGCCGCTTTCATCGGGAATGCCGCGCAGCCCCTTCTTCCGCGATTTTCGGAAGGCGGCGCGCAGGCTCCGAGCCTCTTTACGCACGCTCCGGGCCTCTTCGCTTCGAGAGAAACGTCGGGTTTCGAACCCCGGCATCGCGCGCCGCGGGTCGACGCCGACCAGTCGGAAGGCCAGCCTCCGCAGCGGGCCGAGCCGCATCACAGCGTTCGCGATCCTCGCGACGACGGGAACCTTCGTGACCATCCTTGCCCACAGCGGCAGCCTTCCCAGAGCGTAATGGACCACAGGCCTGAGTTTGCCGCGGTAGGCGCGGTAGAGGGCCTCGGATCTGTACCGGGCGACGTCGATCCCCGTCGGGCAGTCCCGCGAACACGCCTTGCAAGCCAGGCACAGGTCGAGGGAGTCGAGCACCTCGGGAGAGTCCCACGCCAGAACCCCGCCGCGTGCCACGTCTTGGAGCACCCTCGCCCTGCCGCGGGTCACGTCCTTCTCGTCGCGCGTGGCCTCGTAGGAGGGGCACATGAAAGCGCCGAGGTCGAATCTGCTCGCCCGGCAATTGCCCACGCCCGTGCAGCGGTGAACGGCCCGGGCCATGTCTCCGCCGTCGTCGGCGAAACGGAAGCCTCCAGCGTAGGGGATCGGCTTCGCGCCCGGCCTTCTCAGACGTTCGTCGATGCGGTCGGGCCGCACGAGCACCCCCGGGTTGAGCAGGCATTCGGGGTCGAAGACCCCTTTGACGCGCTCGAACAGGGCGACGACGTCGGGTCCGTACATCCTCTCCAACAGCTCCGAGCGGGCGCGCCCGTCGCCGTGCTCGCCCGAGAGGGACCCGCCGAAGCCTGCGGCGAGGTCGGCCGCCTCCTCCATGAACCGGCGGAAGGTTTCGGTTCCCCGCCGGGATTCGAGCGGGAAGTCGATGCGGACGTGGACGCATCCGTCCCCGAAATGCCCGTACATGAGGCCGTCGAGCCCGTATCCCTTCATGAGGGCCTCGAGCGCGCGGAGGTATTCGCCGAGCCTCTCGGGCGGAACGGCAGAATCCTCCCAGCCGGGCCACGCCTGATTTCCCGCCGGGGTCCTCCCACCCAGGCCCGCGCCGTCGGCACGGATTCGCCACAGCCGGGCCGCCTCCGGGCCCGCGGGCCGTATGTCGACGGCCGTGGAGGAGGCGGAGCCTGCCAGCGCCCTGGCCCTTGACATCGCGTCTGCGCCGCCTTCCTCGCCGACCTCGACCATCAGCCATCCCCCGCCTTCCGGCAGCGGCGGAACGCCGCCCTTCGCACGCCGGACGACGTCGACCAGCCGGGCGTCCATGCCTTCGACGGCGAGCGGTCGGTGGGCGAGGAGGGCTGGGACGTCGTCGGCAGCGCTGGCCATGTCCGGGTAGCCGAGCACGACGAGGGCCGGCGAGGCCTCGACCGGGACGAGCCTGACCTCGGCCGCCGTCAGGAGGCCCAGCGTCCCCTCGCTTCCCACCAGGAACTTGGCGAGATTCCGCCCGTTTTCGGGCAGGAGGTGCTCGAGGGAGTATCCCGAGACCTGACGTTTGAATCTGCCGAACTGTACGCGTATAGTCGCCAGGTTCTCGTCCACGAGCCTCGCGAGCTCGGGCACGGCCTCATACCCCAGCCCGCCTTCGCCGGCCTTCATCCGCCTGCCGTCGGCGAGCGTCACGTCCATGCCCGCGACGTTGTCCGCCGTGCGCCCAAACGCCACCGCGTGGGGGCCGCACGCATTGTTTCCGATCATCCCGCCGAAGGTGGCGCGATTCTGGGTGGAAGGGTCCGGACCGAAACGCAGTCCGAACGGGGCCGCCGCCTTCTGCAGATCCGACATGACGACGCCGGGCTGCACGCGAGCCACGCGAGCCTCGGGATCGACGCTCAAGATGGCGTTCATGTGCCGTGAAAAGTCCAGGACGATCCCCTCGCCGATGGAATTGCCCGCGCACGACGTGCCGCCGCCCCGCCCGGTGATAGGAACCCCGAATTCTCGGGCGGCAGCGAGTGCCGCGGCGACGTCGTCGGCGTCTTTGGGAAAGGCGACCACGAGGGGCGGAATCCGATAGTTCGAGGCGTCCGTCGAATACTCGGCCCTGCGGCGTGCGTCGGCGTCCGCCCCGCCCGCGACGGTCCGCTGGAGCCTGTCAAGGAGGCCTGCCGTGTCGATCACCGAATCCATGAGCTCATTGTGCCAGCGCGGAGGGCGCCGCGGGGACGGCAACGCGTCGGCTTTTCTTCGGGCGGAGGCGCTCCCGGGGTGCCGGGCATTGCCCGGATGCCCGCCGATGCGCCGCTTCGACGAAGGCAGCCTCAGATGACGAGGGGGCATCCGGCGCAGGCCACTCGAACCTCGTCGGAGACGTCCTTGGTGTGGCACGCGCCCAGTCCCGAGGAGCACAGGGACCCGGCGTCGTCGAGCATTCCCAGCCGGTCATAGTGCTCCAAGAGGGTGGAGACAAACACCTCCGAGACGCCGGTCGCGGCGGAGATTGCGCGAACGGTGCGCCCCATCCGTATCTGCTCGAGTATCCTCTGCGTCACCGCGCCGCGGGGCCCTTCGAGGGCGCCGCCGGCCCCGCCTCCGCTTTCCAGGGAGACGCGGGAGCGGCTCTCTTCCGAGACAGAGGCGCCGCTCCCTTTCGGCGCCGAAGCGCGGCGGGCCAGGCCTCCGGCGTCGGAGGCCTGGCCGACGTCGGAGCGGGCGCTCTTCCGCAATGCCCTCAGCCTCATAAGAACAGCTTCCCTATCTGGAAGATGCCGACGGCCAAGAGCCAGGCAACGGCCAATTGCACGCCCACAGCGGCGGTCGCCTTCTTCGCCCCGATGAGCTTCGCCTGCTCGGCCACAGTGGCCAGGCACGGCGTATACGCCAAGACAAAGACGAGGAAGGCGAAGGCGGCGAGCCCCTGATAGCCCGAGCCCGCCGACTCGGTCAGGGACTGGTTGACGAGCTTGGGGAGCTTGCCAAGATCCGAGCCGTCGTCCTCGGCGTCGCCGGCGTCGGCATCCGGATCGAGGTTGTAGGAGGTGACCACGGAGGAGATGACCGTCTCTTTTGCGACGAAACCGGTCATGAGCGCGCCGGTCATGTGCCATTCGCCGAAGCCCGTCGGTTTGAAGGCGGGAACGAGCACCTGGGCCGTCTTGCCGTAGAGCGAATCCTCCATCGCCAGCTCGGGGTCGGCGAAGCCCTTGTCGCCTGCGCCCACCGGGATGGCGCCCATGAGCCACACGACCGCCGTCATCGCGACGATGATCTTTCCCGCCCCGGTGACGAAGGCCCAGGACCGCCGGAAGGTCATCTTCAGCATGATGAGCAGCCGCGGGATCTGGTAGGCCGGAAGCACGAGCATGAGCGGCGCAGCCTTTTCGTCCTTCGTGATGAAGAACTTGAGGACCCACGCTGCGAGCACGATGAGCACGGCCGAAAGCAGATACATCGAGAAGACGATCGTTGCGACGTGCCCGCGGAAGAAGATGCGGGCGATCATGAGGTAGATCGTCACGCGCGCCGCACACGAAGTGTAGGGCGTGATGAGCACGGTGACCAGGCGTTGTCGGGCGGAAGGCAGCGTTCTCACCGCGGCCAGGGACGGCAAGTTGCATCCGAAGCCCATGATGAGAGGAAGGATGACGCGCCCGTCCAGGCCGATCTTGCGCATCAGACGGTCGCCGAGGAACGCCGCCCGCGCCATATAACCCGAATCTTCGAGTACGGAGAAGGCGGCGTAGATGACGAACATGAGCGGGAAGAAGCTGGCGACGACGCCCAGGCCGTTGACGATGCCGCCGACCGTGAGCTGTTGGAACCATGTGTCGTTCAGCCCTACCTTCTTCAGCAGCCAAACCACCCCGTTCGCCACCGAGATCGCGCCCGGGTCCGTCTTTGAGAAAAAGTCCTCGAAACGGTCCTGCAGCGGGCTGACCCACTCGCCGGCCGTCTTGAACAGCAGCCACATGAGGCTGAAAAAGATCGCGAGGCCGACCAGGGGGTTGAGAAGCAACCTGTCGAGCTTGTCGGAACGCGAGAGCCGCTCGGGTTCGGCCCTGCTCTCGTGGAAGCTCTTCTCGACGGAGTCGACCCACGAGAAGAGCGTGTCCGCGCGGCCGAGTTCCTCTGCGTGCATTCGGGAGACGGCGGCCTTCTTCTTTTTCTTCGACGTCGATTTCGGCTTTGGCTCGCAGCAGTCGCAGCCGACGTGGCCGATGTAGCCGGGCGCGCCCGGATCGGGGTCGATACCGCGAATGTGCGGCCGTGTGCGGATGGCCTCGGTGACCATCTCCTCGAGCCGTTCGTAGTCTTTCGACGAGCGCGGATCCATCGGCAGGATCGGGATTCCGAGAGTGCGCGAGAGGGCGTCGTAGTCGATGACGTCCCCGTTTTCGACGGCGACGTCGGTCATCGTGACGACGGCGGCGACCGGCTGGCCGGTCTGCCCCACTTGGCCGAGAAGATAGAGGGAGCGCGTGAGCGAGCTGCCGTCGAGGAGGACGAGCACGAGGTCGATGCCGCGGGTCTTCTCCCGGTCTGTGATCGTTCCAGGCGCGCAGGCGATCGTGTCGGACACAACCTGCTCGTCGGGGCTTGTGGCGATGAGCGAGTACGTTCCGGGAAGGTCAAGCACCTTGATCTTGGCTTTATGCCAGTTTCCCGAGGCGACTTGGACAGTTGTTCCCGGCGCGTTGACCACGCGCTGGCGGGCGCCCGTCAGCTGGTTGAACAGCGTCGATTTGCCGACGTTGGGGTTGCCCACGAGGGCGATAGTCGGCTCCGTCGACGGATCGATGGAGAGGGTGGCCGTCGCATGGGAGTGGCCCTCAGATCCGCAGCGCGGGCAGCTCATGAGACCACCTCCGCGCGAATCCGCAGGGCTGAGCGGTGATCGACGGCAACCCGCGCGCCGCCGATGTTGAGAACGACTCCGCCGAATCCCGCATGCTGAGTCACGACGACCTCAGTGCCAGGCCTCACTCCGAGCTCCTGCATGCGCAGGAGGTTGCGGCGGGGAAGATTGACATGGGTCAACCGCAACGCTTTGTGCTGGGGGCACTCGCGAAGATTCATTGCAACCTCACCTCACTGTGACAGTTCTGGGTGTACATGGTCAGGTTATGCTTACAATCGCAATTTTTCGACCGAGGCGTGGATCGTTTCCTACCTGAGAGACATTTCTTCCGCTCTCTAAACCCGTCTCCACCGACGAGTCTAGGACTATTGTCCCCTTCGCTCAAGAGTTTTATGGAACGTTTCGCAATTCGTTTATTGCGGAATCGCTTTTTCTGACGTTCTGTCAGTTTATCGACGATTTCGTCGGCGTTTGCCCGACCGGGCGGCGAGCGGAAGGAACCCGCGCGCCGAGCCGGTCCGGGAACGGCTCGCTCCAGACAATTTAGGACTGCTGGAGCGAGCCTGGCGGCGTCGCCGAACCGGCAGCCGCCTGCGCCCGCGGGCCGCTAGCGGCCTGTGCCGGCGGACTCGTTGGAGATCGCCGCGCGCCCGGACTCCAGTCGGGCGACCGGAACGCGGAACGGCGAGCAGGACACATAGTTCAGTCCGAGCTTGTCGAACAGGTGGATCGAAGCGGGGTCGCCGCCGTGCTCGCCGCAGACGCCGCACTTGAGGCCCGGCTTGGCAGCGCGCCCACGCGTCACACCGGTCTCGACTAGCTGGCCGACGCCGCTTGCGTCGATCGTCTCAAACGGCGAGATGCCGAAGATGCCGTAGTCGAAGTACTCGTTGAAGAACGAAGCTTCGACGTCGTCGCGCGAGAAGCCCCACGTGGTCTGGGTCAGGTCGTTCGTTCCGAAGGAGAAGAAGTCCGACTCGGCGGCAATGTGGTCGGCCTCGAGGGCGGCGCGCGGCAGCTCGATCATGTTGCCGATCGGGATGTCCAGCTCGACGCCGTTTTCCTTCTCGACCTTGCCGATGATGCGCTCGGCGTCGTCGCGGACGATCTGGAGCTCGCGCTCGGAGCCGATGAGCGGAACCATGATCTCCGGGCGGGGGTCGAGGCCTTTCTTCTTGCACTCGACGGCGGCCTCGGCGATGGCTCGGATCTGCAGCTTGAACAGGCCGCGGATCTTCAGGCCCAGGCGCACGCCGCGAAGGCCGAGCATCGGGTTCTGCTCGTGGTTGGCCTTGACGGCTTCGAGGACGCGCTTCTCATGCTCGGTGACCTCCTCGCCGCGGGCGGCCTTCACCGCGAGCTCAACCGAAAGCTCGGTGAGGTCGGGCAGGAACTCGTGCAGCGGCGGATCGATGAGGCGCACGGTCACGGGCAGGCCGTCCATCGCCGTGAAGATGCCGACGAAGTCGCCCTTTTGCAGCGGACGGAGCGCGTCGAAGGCCTCCTCCTGCTCCTCGGCCGTGTCCGCCAGGATGACGGACTCGATGAGCTTGCGTCGGTCGCCGAGGAACATGTGCTCGGTGCGGCACAGCCCGACGCCCTGTGCCCCGAAGGAACGCGCGCGCTCGGCGTCCTCGGGCGTGTCGGCGTTGGCGCGCACGGCCAGGTTCCTCTTCTCGTCGGCCTGCGTGAGGATGCGGTCGACGGCGCGCACCAGCTCCTCGGTGTCGGCGTCGAGGCCGGTGGACAGCGCCGCGTCGAGCCCGTGGGTGATATAGGTCATGACCGGGGAGTCGACCACCGGCACCTCGCCCTGGAAGACCTCGCCCGTGGTGCCGTCGATCGCGACGACGTCGCCGGCCTTGAGGGTGACGCCCCGAGACTTGACGTGCACGGTCCCGGCCTCTTCGTCGACGGCGAGGTCCTCGGCGCCGACGACGCAGCAGCGGCCCATGCCGCGCGCCACAACCGCGGCGTGCGAGGTCTTGCCGCCGCGAGCGGTGAGCACGCCGGAGGCGGCGACCATGCCGGCGAGGTCGTCGGGGTTGGTCTCGCGGCGCACGAGGATCACGGAGGCGCCGGCGGCGACGCGGGATGCGGCCTGCTCGTTGTTGAGGACGATCTCGCCGACGGCGGCGCCCGGCGAGGCGGGCATGCCCTTGGTGAGCACCTTCTTCTCGGCGTTCTTGTCGAACTGCGGGAAGAGCAGCGACGTCAGCTGGTCGCCCGTCACGCGGGTGACGGCTTCGTCGGAGGTGATGAGCCGCTCGTCCACGAGCTGGGTGGCCACGCGGAAGGCCGCCGCGGGAGTGCGCTTGCCCACGCGGGTCTGGAGCATCCACAGCTTGCCCTGCTGGATGGTGAACTCGATGTCGCACAGGTCGCGGTAGTGCGTCTCGAGCTTGTTCATGATGGCGCGCAGCTCGTCATAGGACTTCTTGTCGAGGCGCTCGAGGTCGGCGAGCGAAAGCGTGTTGCGGATGCCGGCGACGACGTCCTCGCCTTGGGCGTTGACCAGGTAGTCGCCGTAGACGCCCGAATGGCCCGTGGAGGGGTCCCGGGTGAAGCACACGCCCGTGCCCGATGTCTCGCCCATGTTGCCGAACACCATCGTGCAGACGTTGACCGCGGTTCCGAGGTCGTTGGGGATGCGCTCGCGACGGCGGTAGAGGCGCGCGCGCTCCGTGTTCCACGAGCGGAACACGGCTTCGACGGCCAGGTCGAGCTGCTTGCGCGGATCCTGGGGGAAGTCTTCGCCGGTTTCGTCCTTGACGACCTTCTTGAACTCCTTGACGAGGTGCTTGAGGTCGTCGGCCGTCATGTCGAGGTCGCCCGAGTAGCCCTTGTCCGCTTGAAGCTTGTGGAGGATGTCGGCGAACTTGTCGCCGTCGATGTCCTGGACCGTCTTGCCGAACATCTGAATGAGACGGCGGTAGGAGTCCCAGGCGAAACGCTCATTGCCGGACTGCGCCGCAAGGCCCTGGACTGATTCGTCGTTGAGGCCGATGTTGAGGACCGTCTCCATCATTCCGGGCATGGAGAACTTCGCGCCGGAACGGACCGAGACGAGCAGGGGATCGTTCTTGTCGCCGAGGCGCTTGCCCATCTCCTGCTCGACGTTGCGCAGGTGGGACGTCACTTCGACGTCGAGCGTCTCGGGGGACTCGCCCGCCGCAAGGTATGCGCGACACGCATCGGTGGTGATCGTAAAGCCCGGAGGAACCGGAAGGCCGAGCTTGACCATTTCGGCCAAGTTGGCGCCTTTCCCGCCGAGCAAATCCTTCATGTCGCGGTCACCCTCGGTGAACGCGTAGACGTACTTCGTCATTAAATATCCTCCATTGGAAGTTCAGTGTTCCGCAGTCGCGGGCCGTCTACCAGACTAACATCGGCGGTGACGATTTTCACCCCGCACCTGTGACGAAAGCCCCGCGTCCTCAGCGCCGAGATTCCGCGGTTCTCGGTAAAAAGGGCCTAGCTGAGCAGCTGGCCGAGATTCGTCGAAAACACGGCTGCCCATCGACGCGGAACGCGCAGGCCGACCCGTCGATGTGAGGACGCGCAGACTGATCCGTCGACGCGAAACGCACAGGCCAACCCGTCGATGTGAGGACGCGCAGACTGATCCGTCGACGTGAGGCACGCAGGCTGACCCGTCGACGCGGAACGCGCAGGCTAGCCCATCAGCGCCAGGCCCGCGTACCCGCACGCGCCCGCCGCGACGTACGACGCGAGCGTGCCGATGATGAAACGCTCCGTCAAGGCGGGGTTCGTCTGGAGGTCCGCCCAGCGGCCAAGCCCCTTCACTGCGACGACGGCGGCGACCATCTCGGGCTGGCGGGCCAGAATCGCGCCGGTTATCGCCAGCCTTTCCAACGCGCCGATCCACGCTCCGCCGCGCAGCACGCGCGGCTGGGCAGGCCGCTCACGAAGAACGGTGGCCCGATGCCCGCCCGAGCTCGGCCGAGGACCGGCGCCGCCGCGGACCTTGGCCAGACGCATGACGCCCTCGACCGCCGCCCAGCCGAAGACCACGGACACAGTGAGGGAAAGAAGCACGATCGCCACGGTCACAAGCGCGAGCCTCCTTGCTTTCTCCCGGATGCGGGGGCCTTTTCGGGAACCGCCGAGGCCGTCTTGACCGCCGGGCCTTGTTCGCGGGCCGCCGGAATCGCGTGCGCGGGGACTTCTTTGCCGGCCGCAGGAGCCGCGCCGCCCGCAGGAACCGCGCCGCCCACAGGGCCTTGTTCGCGGGCCGCGAGGCTTTTGCCGGCTGTGGATCTTTCGAGTGCCCCGACGTCGGAGCTTTCGTTTCCCTTGGCGACAGCGCGCCCGTCCTTCGCCACGCCGCGCTCGGCGTCGAGCCGTGCATGCGACTTGCCTTTCGTTTTCGCTTTCTGCTCCACGTCGAGCCGGGCGTCCACCTCGTCGCCGATGCGGCCCAGCAGTTCGTCGAGCACCGCCCAGCCCCGCGTCTCCAAGTCGTAGCGGGAGGCCGTGCGCCGCTGGGAGACCGCGGAGGGGCTCACGCCGAGGGCCGCTGCGGCCTCGCGCCCGGTAAGGCCGGCGTCGAACAAGTCGGAGACCTCACGCTGGGCGTCGGTGCGGTCGGCGAGCAGGGCGCCAAGCAGTTGGAAGACGACCTGGGACGCCTCGAGGGCAAGAGGCGAGATGTTGACGTCCGCCCCCTGGCGCACTTCGACTTCCCCGCTGATCTTCGCCCGTTCGACGGCCTCGCGGGCGGCGACGAAAGCCGAGCCCCGCGCCTCGCGCACATTGCGGCCCACCGACTCGACCGAGCCGATTCCCAGGCCGATGTGCCAATCGCCCATGGCGAGAGCGGCTCGAACGGCGGCGATGACGCCGGCGGCGTCGTCGAACAGGCCTTCGACCTCGTCCCCGACGGTCCTGTCGAATCCGGCGATCGGCGGATTGCCGGCGCAGGCCTCAGCAAGCAATTCGAGCAATTCGGGCACGCGGTCGCCCACCGACCGCGAGGACCGTTGGTCGATCGTCACCGCAAACATGCACCCTCCTTTTCACCCCGACCAGTTCCGCTTTCCCAACGGGCCAAACCCGCTGTTCTCCGCCCAGACTACTAGATTAAGAGCAGAAGCTGAACCGAACATGCAATCGGGATGGCCGTTCACGCAGCCGTTCGCAACGGCCCGGCAGTGAAACGGACGCGCGGTCGAGATGGCAGCTCAGGCAGCGTTTGCAGGAGAGCGCGGCGGGTGTGGCGCCGCCGACGGCAGCCGCCGAAGGCAATACCTGGAATCCCCATCAGCGTCGCGGGGCAGGATGAGAGCACGCGTGGCGCCGCATGAACTGTCGCCCGATCGGCGGCCATGCGCGGGCCGCCCGAATCTCACCGCCGTTTTCGGAAGCGTCCACGCGAACGGGGGCTGTGCACGGGCCGCCCGCAAGCCCATTGCCCGTGCCCCTATAGCTCATAACTTCCAGCGCCTTTGCCAAGGAAAGCCCGTCGCCCGTACCCCCGCGTATAGCGGGCCTTCCTCCTCCGCCGGAGGCCGCGATCGCCGTCCCCATGCGCCCCCGTGTATAGTCGAGGGGTCAGTTCCTGATGAACGAAACGCGCTGCCCGGTAGGAAGCCCGGGTGACGCTCTACACCCCCATCGCGGTGCGGAGCGTCCGTCGCCAGCCTCGCTGGAATCCAGCTCGTCGGGTCCGCTTTTGCGTACCTGGAGGCAAGATGTCAGCGCAGTTCACGCTGTTCTTCGACGGTCATCTGTGGGTCGGCGTCTACGAGGTCGACGACGGCGAATCCGCCCGCGCAGCCCGAGTCGTCTTCGGCAAAGAGCCGAGCGCCGCGGAGCTCCACGAGTTCGTCCGCGAGCACGGCGCAGAGCTTGTTCGGCGGGCGCACGGCGCCGTCCCCGTCGTCGGAAAAGGGGCCGACGCCCGAGAGGCAGGGGGCGGCGCGGGAAAAACGAACCCCAAGCGCGCCCAGCGGATGGCGGCGAAGGCGATGCGCGAGAGGGGCGTCTCGACGAAAGCCCAGGAGGCCCTGAAGGCCGACATGGAGTCGCGCGGCGAGGAGCGCGCCTCGGCGCGACGGCGCGAGCGGAAACGAGCTGCCGACGAGGCGTACGCGCGAAGGCGAGCCAAAGCCCGTCAGAGGCACCGAGGGCGCTGAGACGGCGTCGGAAGCCCAGGGAACGCTCGCCGCTCCCCGCTTGCTCAGCGCTCGCCTCTTGGGCCACTGCGCCGACCCGCGGCAGCCGCCGCCGCAAGCAGGCGCCGCAAGCAGGCGCTGTGCCAGCAGATGCGCCCTTGCCCTGCGCGAGAGGATTCGGCCTGTCCCCCGCTCACACCTCCGGGTGGCGGGCGAGGCGGACGCTGCGTTCGCGCCACTCGGCGAGGGTCACGGCGGGGCCGATCGGCTCGGCCGGCGCCTCCCGCGCGGGAAGGCCTTCGACCCGGTCGGGTCGGAATTCCCGGCCGCGGGCCGCCACCAGGCGCAGGTTGTGCAGGACGGAGAGGTCCTGGCGCGGGTCGCCGGCCACCGCGATGAAGTCAGCTTCGAAACCCGCTGCAAGAACACCGGCCACGCCGGCGCGTCCGATGCCGGCGGCGGCCCGGGACGTGGCGGCGAGCAGCACCTCGTTGCGGGGAAGGCCAACCTCCTCGAGGGCCTGGAGCCCGCCGACGTATGCCCGCTGCGGGGAGCCTGGTATCCCGGCGTCGTGCCCGGCGACGATTCGCACCCCGTGCTCCCACAGAAGCCTGGCGGGCGGGGCGTAGGAGGGGTCGCTCGCGATAAAGCCGGGCAGGCCCGCGACTATCGTGCAGTCGACGTAGACGCCGGCGTTCGCCATTTCGTCGGCCAGCCTGGGGTCGAACTCGGTGCGGCCGGCCTCCGAGACGAAGGAGGCGTGGGCGACGTAGTCCACGCCGGCGCGCACGGCCCGCTCGATGCCCTGAACGCCGTGGGCGTGGGCTGCCGTCCACTTGCCCAGGCGGTGGGCCTCGTCGAACATGACCCGAAGCTCCTCGACGGTGAACTGGGCGAACCACGGCGCGGAGCCGCCGGTCGTGAAGCCGCCGGTAGCCATCGCCTTGATCGTGTCGACCCCCATGAGGTGGTGGCGGCGGACCTGGCGGCGAATCTCGTCCACGGAGTCCGCGGCGCCGCCGGCATGGTGGGCGTGTCCGCCGGTGGTGGTGATCTGCGGGCCGGAGGCGACGATGCGCGGCCCCCGCAGGTCCCCGGCGTTGACGGCGTCGCGCAGGGCGACGTCCACGTAGTGCCGCGCCCCGAGGGACTGCACGCTCGTGACGCCCTCGCTGAGCAGCTCGCGGGCGGCGCGGGCCGCATTGAGGGTGAGGCGGGCGACCTCGTGCGGCCCGTAGTCGGGGTATTCGACGTCGGTCTCGGAGGTGGGAAGGTGATCGTGGGTCTCGATGAGCCCGGGCATGAGGGTGGCGCCGGGTAGGTCCAGGCGCACGACCTCGCGAGGGTCGACGTCGGGAACGAGCTCGCTCAAGCGCCCTTCGAGCTCCGCGGCGGTCCCCGCCGCCAAGATCTCGCGCCCCCGCACGAGGATGGCTCCGCCGCGGCCGGCTGCACGGGCGCCGGCGTCGTCGGCTCCGCCGAGGACCTCGAGGCTGCCCTCGGTCTGGCCGCGCTTTCCGGTGAGGACCCTGTCCGCGCTCACGAGGGCGACGGATCGCCCGTCAAGTCGTTCGCCGCCATCGGTGGGCGGGGTGGTCCAGCGGACGGTCTGCTGTGCGGAAGGGGTCCGCGGCGCGGAGGCGGAGTGGTCGGAGTGGTCAGCGGGCTGCTCGGTCATGGCAAATCCTTGAAGCGTGGTTGGGAGCGGATCCGGCGGTGCGCCGGAAGCTCGGTCGGTTCGGGCGGTTCGGGTGATTCGGTTCAGACGATCCGGGCGGTTCAAACAGTACTGTCGCAGATCGTTCTCGGCTTTCATCGGGCTCACCGTCCTAGAGCGTCGTCTGAAACGCATCAGAGACCGGCCAGGCGGCCGACCTGACGCACCTCCTTAGGCCACGGTCCAATCTGGCAGAAGAGAACAGATGCCGCCCCGCGTAAATGGTCCCAGCTGTCGGCTCCGCCTAACCGCTCTTCCGCCTAACCGCTCCTGAACGCAGACCCGCGGCTGCCGCCGCAGGCCACGTCGCCGTATGCCGTCACGCTCGAAGCGAATGACACCCACCGTCTACAGCGCGAATTTCACCCAGGACGGCATGCGCAACACCTATGCCGTCGAAGCGCACCTCTGGCATGCCACTGAGCTATAGGCCGCGAATCGCTCTCCTACCCGCTCGGCACGCGCAAGCGCATCTTCACTCGCTCACAGGAAAAAGGGCTGCCAACTCGTCTAGATCGTCAATACTCCTGTGTGAAAAACGCTCTCGCCGGCGTTGCAAATTTCCTGTGCGTAAACCTGCCTTCCCTATGCAAAAGCCGATCCTTTTGCCGCTACAAACCGGTGCCGCAGCGCACTATAATTGAAGGCAACGCCAACGGTGAGGGGAACCTATTCAGGCGACGCTAGTCCGGCATCGCCCCGTTCAGGGGCCTATCGACCTCCGCCCGAGGTCGGAATCCGACGACGCATACGACAACACGGACGGCACGCGAGGAGAACTCATGACGAACCCTTGGAATCTATACGACGATCTCATAGACGAGATCCCCGGCCATATCACTGTCGCAGCGGCTTACATCGGCACGAAGTGGTGCCGCGTGACCTCCTCCGAGAGGGGCGCAGGAATGGCCTTCGCCATGCCCGTGCGCACCCGCCCCGCCTCCTACGGCGAGGACGACTTGGCGGGGCTCCCCCTGCGCGAGGTCGCAGCCCTGGCCAAAAGCTGGAACCTCGCCGAGGCCGGCCTGGGCATGGCCGCCATCAACGCGTATCATTCGCTGCCCAAGCGCGCTTTCGGCAACGGCTTCTCCCCCTGCCATGAGAACAACTGGGCACGCGCCTTCCACCCGTACCGCGAGGTCATCGCGGGGAAGAAGGTGGCGGTGATCGGGCACTTCCCCTTCGCCGCATCGGCGCTCGCCGACGCCGCAGAGCTTTTCATCCTCGAGCGCAACCCCGTGGAAGGCGACTACCCGGACTCCGCGGCCGAGTACCTGCTGCCGGGCTGCGACTACGTCTTCATCACCGGCTCGTCCTTCGTCAACAAGACGATTCCGCGCCTGCTGGAGCTTTCGCGCGACGCCGTGACGGTCATGATCGGCCCGTCGACGCCGGCCTCGCCGATCCTGTTCGACTTCGGCGTCGACATCATCACGGCCTTCGCAAGCGACCAGCCCGGAATGCTCGACGAAAGCCTCCAGGGCAAACTCCTGGGCGGCATGTACGAAGCGGGAATGCGCGTCGAAAAGGCCAGACCCTAGGGCGCAACGGTGGCTGGGCGGCAGGCCTATTTGGGGGCGGCTACATCCGCTGAAACCGTTCTCGAAAGGCTCCTGAAAAGCAAGGAGACCCTTGTCCAGGCCGCCCGCTGCGACGCCGACGTCCTCCTGACCTATATTGACGACAACGGCGGGAGCACAATGCGGCGGGAGGTCGACCAGAAGGCCGAAGGCATGTTCGACGACCTACTGGCCATCGTCGCCGACGGGCTGGCAGGCCTGGCCCAAACCTCGCAGGACTTCCCCCGCAACGCTTTCCTCGTCGCCCTGGACAACCATGACAGCCTCATGGGTGGCCAAGAGGCTGTCATGCGGCTTGTCCAAGGACACGGCCAGGACCTGTCGATGCTCAGGAAGGCCCTCGAAGAGATCCGCGAGGGCGCCTCAGCGGGCAACGAGCTCTTGGCCAGGGTCAGCCAGGCATCGGAGATCGTCTCCGCGGGGACCAAGGCCGGGTCGGTCTCGGAGGGCCAGGGGCGGCCGATTCGGTTCGGTTCTCCTCCGGGGCGGGCAGCCGGCTTCATCAGCCGACAGGAGCAGGCCAAGCTTGACGCGGCGCTGGGCCGACCCGAATCGCGGGCCGGGCGGGGCGAGGCTTTAAAGCCGGTCTGCGACATCGATGCGGGTCGTTCGGTTGACGGCGGGGGCTTTTCGTCCGACGGTGACAATGCGGGCTCGTGGTCTGTGGGTGTGCCGGTTGTTGTGTGTGGGATGCGGGGTGTGGGCAAGTCCCAGTTGGCCGCAGCCTATTACCGCGAATGTGAGGCCGGGTGGTCTCTGGTGGCGTGGATGGACGCCTCTACACGCAAGCAGGCCGTGGCGCGCTTGGGAGGACTGGCCCATGAAATGGGAATTGACGAGGACGGCAAGGGCGACCCCGAAGGGCTCGCCCGCCGGTGCTTGAGCCGCCTCAACTCCGGAGACAGCGACCGGCTGATCGTCTTCGACAACGTCAAGGACTTTGACGATCTGACCGGGCTAATCCCGCACGGCCGAGGCCTGCGCGTCCTAGTGACGACCACAACCAGGCCGGGTGAGAGCCTCGGGCTCATTCTTGACATTGGCGTGTTTACTCGGCCCCAATCGGTGGATTTCGTCGTCGAGCGGACCGGGTTCGACGACGACGCCGGGGCGGCCCGTCTGGCCGAGGCGCTCGGGGATCTGCCCGTGGCCCTGGCCCAGGCCGCGGCGACCATCAAGCTCAACGGGTACGCCACGATAGACGAGTACCTGGCCGAGCTGGGCGAATACCGGCTTGACGAGATCGTCGACAGTCTGGAGAAAGCGGTCGTCACCCTGTTGGAGAACATCGACATGGACGAGGCCTCAAAGAACGACGCCCAGCGCGCCGACGTCCTCGACATGGCCGACCACCTCCGAGCCATCTCAGAACAACAACAAGGACAAGCACACTATTCTCCCCACGAGGTCCGCATCAACCCGTCGAGCGTCAGCAAAATCATAAACTAGACAGTTCATCGCCTCACCGATATGGGACGTCCGCAAACCGCCCTGACCCTCCAAGAAGCCGTCGGCATGCTCATAGACGCCCTCGGCCCCGACCACCCCGACACACTCGCCACACGCAACAACCTTGCTGCCGCGCGGAAGAAAGCACAGTAAGCACCGTCGCCTCAGTCAGACGGGCCAAGATCAATCTTGAGTTTTGCGGACGGAACTGGGGCGAGAAATTCAGATCGCTGTCGTGCGAAACTCGGAATCAACAGGAGGCGAGCCTGGCATCTACTTCGAGCAGCTCTTCAGAACCTGCTGCGCCTGCCACCAATGCAGGGCGATCCCAGATTTTGATTGACGCTTGGGCGGTAAACGGAGTTCGTGCGGGTGGGTGTCGCTGTGATTCGGGCGTGGCATCGGGTCGAGTTCGGTGGACGCTTACCACACACCTCTTGCTTGTCTGGTTCTATTTAGGGACAATGGAGGTGGCTAAACGGATGTGTTCCGTGTAGCCACCTGTGAGTCGTCACTTAAGCAGTGCTACTAGCAATGCTAGGGCGACGATGGCAAGGGCAAAAGCCTGGAGCTGCGCTAGCTTTACCATTCCGCGCAGTATCCGGGCTTTTTCCTTGCCCGACGAGGATGTCTTCCTCATCGTCCTCACCTCCTTCCTGGACTTGAAACCTTGGCATTCCGGGAAACGTGAAAGGTTCGGTCCAGCTCGAAGGAGCCGTTGTCGATTCTACCCGCAACCAAAGATCCGTGGACGCGAATGAAAGATAGGCTTGCAGAGGCCTTCCTTAGCTTTTTACATAGCTTCGCGGCGGTCTTGCCTATACATGCACCACCTTGGGAGATTATCGGAAGGCCATCGACATGCACCAGACGCTGCTGTCTGATCTTGCCCGCATCCTCGGACCGGACCACCTCCACACACTCACCATTTCTCAATTTCTTTCCGTTTTACGGGATCAAGGCGGCGGGACAGAGAAGAACCAGCAGTAACGCTGGCTAGAACAACTGGTTGACCGGGGCACCGCGGAGGGACGCCGTCAAAGACGAAACGGCGTTTCAATAGGATAGTTTTCCGCTTTGCCAAACGAGGACGGCAATCGGGCGCCGCGCTCTAAGACAGAGGGGTCAGCCTCGACAAGATGTGGAAATTTCCTTGCGGGTGCCGACGAGGGCCCAAGCGGAGCAAACCAAAGGATGGGAAGCCGAAGCTTCTTTGCAGGCGTCGGCCGAGGGAAGCCTGAAGCAAGTGCAGGTTTCAGCAAATTCGCCGTAGACAGTCCCTGCGACTGGGGCTAGGATCAGTTTATGGGTCCGGATGTTCTTGTATACGCATTTTCTTTACTTTTCGATAAGTCCGCAACAGTCGGCACGACGCGGGCAGACGAAACGACGACGCCGACAATCGGCACGACGACGCCGTCGGCGCTCAAAGCGATCCCGATTCGTTCCTCGCTCTCCTCGGCTCCCGCGGCGCGGCAGACGAGCGCCAAGGAGTCGGGGCGACGGCGCGAGGCCTGTATGACGAGCTCCTGCGCGTCGCCGCCGAGGAACTCGCCAAAGCCAATGCCTGCGGCGACGGGAAGCCTGGCGCAAACGGCGGCGACAAAAGTACCAACGCAAGCGGCAACGGGTGCACCGACACGGGCGATCACAAGCGCTTCAATGCAAACGATGAGGGAGGCTTAGGTGCAGACAGCGACGGGAGTTTCGGCATGAGCAGCGAAAGAAGCTTTGACGCGAACCAAGGCAACGAGAACACCGGCGCGAGCCGTCAAAACGGCCCCGACACCACGGGGAGGTTTACGCGGCCCCAGTCGGTCGCTTTCCTGATTGAGCACACCGGCGTGAACGACCCCGACGGCGCGGCCCGCGTGGCCGAAGCGCTCGGGGACCTGCCCGTCGCCTTGGGGCAGGCTGCAACCACGATCAGGCTGGTCGGGTACCCGAGGTTGGACGACTACCTCGCGAACCTGCGGGAGTTCGGGCTTGATGAGTCCGCCGACGGCCCGTCCAGCGGTGGCTACGGCCAGCCGATCCCCCGGCCCGCCGACGGCTACTCCGCCCTTGCACCCACGGCCCTGCTCATGGCCCGCCAAGCCGTGCAGGATCATCTGGCTGAGAAGGACAGCGCCAGCGGCGACGAAACGGCAGCCCACGCCAGCGCGGCATTCTTGCAGCTGGCGGCTCTGGCCCTGCTGGCGCCGTCGGGCGTGCCCCGGCACTGGCTGTATCAGACAGGCGCGAGCGAACAGATTGCGCGCGAAACGCTCGAGGAGCTTGTCTCCCTCTCGGTCTGCACACCCTCCGCCGACGGCCGCTATATCAGCATCCATGAGCTTCAAGGGCGCGCCTTTCGGGAAGACCTTGCGACAGATCCGTCGTTGTTCGACGCCGTCAAGCGCGCCGTCGTCAGGATGCTGGAGATCACCGACATGAAGGAGGCGGCCGCCGACGAAGCCCAGCGCGCCAACGTTCTCGACATGGTCATCCAGCTCAACGCCGTCGCCGAACGAGACGAGGGGGGCGCGCTCCACTCTCCCCGCGAATCCTGCATCGATCTCCCAAGCGTTTTCGGACTCGTCAACAACACGATATATTGCCTCAACATGATTGACAGCCCGCAAATCGCGATCACTTTTGAAGACACCGTCAGAAAACTCGTCAGCTCGTATGGAGCCGACCATCCTGACACGTTCGCCATACGCACCAACCTCGCCTTGGCCCACAGAGAAACAGGAGAAACCATGAAAGCCATCGACGCCTACGAAGCCCTTTTTGCCGAGCGGCTCAGGGCTCTCGGCCCCGACCACCCCGACACCCTCGACACGCTGGCCAATCTCGCCGAAGCGCACATGGAGACGGGAGACTTCGAGGGCGCCGTCGGCATCCTCGAAACCCTTGCGGCCGACCAAACTCGAGTTCTCGGCCCCGACGACGCCGGCACGCTCGGCACACGCGGCAACCTTGCCGAATCCTATCTTCAGACGGGACGCACTCAGCAAGCGATCGACCTGCTCAAGGGCTTCGTCCGCGACGTCGACCGCGCCCTCGGCCCCGACCATCCTTACACTCTCACGACGCGCAACAGGCTCGCCAGGGCGTACATGGACGCGGGCAAGTTCAAGAAGGCCCGCAAAGAGCTCAACGCCCTGCTTCCCGACAGAATCCGGGTCCTCGGCCCAGACCACCCCGACACGCTGGCCGTCCGCAGCAATCTGGCCTACATCTGCAACGCCGTCGGAGACTACGGGCAGGCTATCGAGATTCTCGGGGAGCTGATCGCCGACGAAGTCCGGGCCCTCGGCCCAGACCATTACTTGACGCTGACCGCGCGCAGCAATCTTGCGCGCGCCCACACCGTCTCGGGAAATCCCCAGAAAGCCATTGAGATACTCGAGGCCGTCTTGGACAGCCAGTTCCGCTCCCTGGGCGTTGATCACCCTGACGCTCTGGACACGCGCGGCGATCTTGCCTGCGCCTACAGCGTTTTGGGAGATTATCGGAAAGCCATCGCCATATTTCAGTCTCTTCTGGACGACCAGACCAGGATCCTCGGGCCCGACCATCCCGACACCCTTCTCACGCGGGAGAGCCTCGCCGAAGCCCTCTCAGAGGCGCAAGAGTAACGGCCGCTTTCAGGAAAACCAGACGACAGGAACAGCCGCTTCGAAGGGTTTGGCCTCCGTTCGCAATAAAGGCGGCAGAAGCCAGCTCAGTGCATTCCCTCGACAACCCCGTCGACCACGTCGATGTCGCAGGCCGAGGGGCGCTTGGGCAGGCCCGGCATCGTCATGATCGAGCCTGAGATGAGCACGACGAAGCCCGCCCCTGCCGAGAGGCGCACTTCGCGGATCGGCACGGTGAAGCCCTCGGGGGCGCCAAGCGCTTTCGGGTCGGTCGAAAACGAGTATTGGGTTTTGGCCATGCACACGGGCAGCTCGCCCCAGCCGGACTCCTCGAGCCGCCGGAGCTCGCGCGCCGCGGCGGGTTCGAAGACCACGTCGGCCCCGCGGTAGACCCTGGTGACGATGGCCCGCGCCTTGTCTTCCAGGGAATCCGTCAAGCGGTATGCGCTCTTGGCGATGCTCGGCTTGGCCAGCGACTTCACGACGGCGTCGGCGAAATCGAGCGCCCCCTCTCCCCCGCGGCCGAAGTGGTCGGTGAGGACGACGTCGATGCCGAGGTCGGCCACAGACTCGCGGACAGCCGCGATCTCGGCCTCCGTATCCGCGGCAAACCGGTTGACCGCCACGAGCACGGGCTGGGCGAAAACCTCCGTGAGATTCTCGCAGTGCCGGCGCAGGTTGACCGCGCCCGCGCGAACCGCGGCGACGTTCTCCTCCTCCAGGTCCGCGAGCGCCACGCCCCCGTGATACTTGAGGGCGCGCACGGTTGCGACGACCACGGTGAGGTCGGGGGCGATCCCGGCGGTCTGCCCGATGATGTCGAAGAATTTCTCCGCGCCCAGGTCGGCGCCGAACCCGGCCTCGGTCACGGCGACGTCGCCCAGCTTGAGCGCGGCCTTGGTGGCGATCACCGAGTTCGTGCCGTGGGCGATGTTGGCGAAGGGGCCGCCGTGGACCAGGGCGGGGTTGCCTTCGAGGGTCTGGACGAGGTTGGGAGCGAGCGCGTCCTTGAGGATCGCCGTCATTGCGCCGACGGCGCCGAGGTCCGCCGCGGTGACGGAATCGCCGGCCGAGGACCTGCCGACGACGATGCGGCCGAGCCTTTCGCGCAGGTCGTCGAGGGAGTCGGCCATGCAGAAGGTCGCCATGACCTGGCTGGCCGCGGTGATGTCGAAGCCCGACTCGCGCGTGACCCCGCCGAGCCGCCCGCCGAGGCCGATGACGACGTCGCGCAGGGAGCGATCGTTCATGTCGATCGAGCGGCGGATGGCGACGGTGCGCGGGTCAATGTCGTGAGTGCCGAAATGCAGCGCGTTGTCCGCCATCGCGGCGAGCAGATTGTTGGCCTCGGCGATGGCCGCAAAATCGCCGGTGAAGTGGAGGTTGATCTCGTCGCCGGGCGTGACCTGGGCCTTTCCCCCGCCGACGGCGCCGCCCTTGATGCCGAAAACCGGCCCCATCGAGGGCTCGCGAAGGGCGAGCACCGGGCGCTTGCCTAGCCGCGCCAGGCCGTCGGCCAAGCCGATCGACGTCGTCGTCTTCCCCTCGCCGGCCGGCGTCGGGGAAATCGCGGTGACGAGGACGAGCTTTGAATCCCGTTCAGGCAGCGAGCGCAGGAAACCGAGGGCGATCTTGGCCTTGCCGTGGCCGTAGACGAGAACATGCTCGTCGGGGACCCCGAGGTCCGCGGCCACACGCCGTATGGGTCTGGGCTCGTCGGGCCGGGTTTCTTCGGCTTTGGCCCGGCCTTGAGCCCCGCCCGCTTCGGCGGAGGAGGGCGAAGCGGCTTCGGCCGCCTTGGCGCCATTCACACCCCGGTTCGTCTCACCCTGATTGGTCAGATCGTTGCCCACATCAACTCCTTGCTCGCGGAACTTTGCTCGCGGAGCCGCCGACCTTTCCCGCCGGCGGCAAGAACTAATATACCACATGAGGCGAATGGACGAGAATGGCGTCCGTACGGGAGTTTTCAAAGCCCAACGTTCGGAGCCACCCTCCATTTCGCCCGCCTGTATGCACAAGTTAGAACGCGTTGCTGCGCGCTTTAAAGTAGGTCGGACGGGCGCATTCTAACGACAGATTTCACATTATGAAACCTCTAGATTTCGTCCCGAGATGCGTGTAGGTTCGTCTCATACGTCGTTCACGCCGGTTTGCCGACGGGCAATCCGATTCATGCGAATGGGAGAAAAATGAGCAAGTTCGCCATCGACGAAGACGAAATGGACGACCTCGGAGAGGGCCTCGACTCTCTGTCCGAGGTCTACGACGACGTCGAAACACCGTGCCCGGTCCCGGCCTTCGGTCATCCCTCCCTCGACGAAGCCTACAGAGAATTCGCCGACGCGGCGACGGAGAGGATCGGAGGGCTGAGCGATTGGTGCGAGGAGACGTCGGAGGCGGTGTCCGACACCTCGCAGATGGCCGAGGAAACCGACGGCGAATGGGCCAAGCAGTTCACGTCGCAAGTGCAAAAGTTCCAATGAGGGGCCCGCGAAGCCCTAGGCGCTGCCAGAAGGCCGGCAATGCGGAACGACGAGGCCTTGCCGAACGGCAAAACAACGCCTGACGATCGGCGTCGCGAAAGCAAGCCGGCGCCGCAGAAGTGAAACGGCGCCGCACAACGACAAGGCAAACGCGAGATCAAGGAGATGACTGCAATGGAAAAGTTCGCCGACTGCATACCGGAGTTTCCGAGGCGCTCGCCCGGCATATTCACGCTGCATGACAAGCTTTTTTCGATGAAAGCGATTAGAAGACGCGCATCGTCGAATTGTCCGAATCCTCGGTTTTTCGCCCCGGGATTGGGAATCAACCGTCCTACACCGTCTCGAATATTCGCTATTCCGACGGAAGAATGACGGCTGCCCTGCAAGGCGGGTACCCCGCCGATAGCGTTGATACGCCTGACAGTTCCCGTGTAACGTCGATATATCGCGACTTGGAAGCGGGCGAATGCATCGACCATCCGGGGGTCGGGACCTTCACTCTCATGTACGTCAATCCAATCGTCATTCCCTTTGCCGTAGGCGGCGGTCCTACGGCAACCTTCCAATTTGTTCCTGCGCCCGGCTTCATCGCCTACTGGGATAAAGAAAGCGAGATGAACCGATGAAGAAACGCCGGAAAATCCTAGCCGCCCTGATCAGCCTCCTGGCTCTGGCGGCAAGCATACGGATCGTCTACGTCTCCGGATTCCTCACACACAAACACTCAGTCCGAAACACCCACGTCTTCACAAAGAAAAACAACCCTTCCAGCTGCCCCGGCATCAAAATTCATGCAAGAAGCGGACATTACGGACAATTTTATGTCGATTCCCGCCGCAAAGTCGCAGTATCCGTGGGTGAACTCCGAATTGAACGATGGCACAAACGAGCACGAATCGTAGGGTCGATCATCGATCGCGGCCCAGATGATAAAAGTGCCTTCGCGGGTGCCGATCTTGCCTTGGGAGAGTCCTTTACGTTTGAAGGAGTCGGCACCATCACTTTGCTCGACGTCGGAATCTACTGGCTTGAATTCATGCTCGGCAGGGACAAAGCAGGAGACACCGCGACCTACTGCTTCGAACCCGCTCCCGGATTCAACGTCGGCGACGACTACAAAAACCACTACCAAAAACAACATCCGGACACACCCACACCCTGGCCTACGACCCCTGCCAAACAAACAGAGACAACGCCCCTCCCAACCGACTGGTAAAACCAACCAGTCAATGAAAGTCGACAACTACTCAAAGGAGGACAGAAAACCGATGAAGAAACGCCGGAAAGTCCTCGCCGCCCTGATCAGCCTCCTGGCTCTGGCGGCAAGCATACGGATCGTCTACGTCTCCGGATTCCTCACACACAAACACTCAGTCCGAAACACCCACGTCTTCACAAAGAAAAACAACCCTTCCAGCTGCCCCGGAATTAAAATCTCGGCCAGCGATGGACACGAAGGCTGGTTCCACCCCGACGTTGACCGCAATGTCACCTTTTATGTCGGCGACCCTCGCATCGAACGTTGGCGCAAACGGGCAATAATCGCGATCTCGGTCAAAAGCCACAGTCGAGACACTACAGAGACCTCAGGGGAAGCTGATCTTGCCTTGGGAGAGTCCTTTACGTTTGAAGGAGTCGGCACCATCACTTTGCTCGACGTCGGAATCTACTGGCTTGAATTCATGCTCGGCAGGGACAAAGCAGGAGACACCGCGACCTACTGCTTCGAACCCGCTCCCGGATTCAACGTCGGCGACGACTACAAAAACCACTACCAAAAACAACATCCGGACACACCCACACCCTGGCCTACGACCCCTGCCAAACAAACAGGACCAACGCCCCTCCCAACCGACTGGTAAAACCAACCGACCAGCCAAACTCAATCCAATCAGAGAAACAAACCGCGAGCAGAACCGATAACAAGCCCGCCACTCCGAATCCCAGCTTCACCACCCACGCAAAGAAAACAAAACCGATGAAGAAACGCCGGAAAATCCTAGCCGCCCTGATCAGCCTCCTGGCTCTGGCGGCAAGCATACGGATCGTCTACGTCTCCGGATTCCTCACACACAACTATCCAGCCCAGAACACCCGAGTCTTCACTAAGAAAGGCGATCCGCTTCGCTGCGACGGCATCACATATAGAGCGGGCGACACCAGCGGTACACGCAGAGGCGTGCTTCGCCCCGGAACTAACTGGAACACACAAATTGAAGTTTCCAACCTAAGGATCGAACGCTGGCACAAACGCGCCACAATCGGCATCTATGCGGGCAAACTTCGTAACGTCACAGCTGAGGGAGGTGGCGCCGATCTTGCCTTGGGAGAGTCCTTTACGTTTGAAGGAGTCGGCACCATCACTTTGCTCGACGTCGGAATCTACTGGCTTGAATTCATGCTCGGCAGGGACAAAGCAGGAGACACCGCGACCTACTGCTTCGAACCCGCTCCCGGATTCAACGTCGGCGACGACTACAAAAACCACTACCAAAAACAACATCCGGACACACCCACACCCTGGCCTACGACCCCTGCCAAACAAACAGAAACAACGTCCCTCCCAACGGACTGGTAAAACCAACCGGCCAGCCAAACCCCAGGAGCAACGCTCGCCGAGTTTCTCAACACCTCTCCCAGACGTGAAGCTCTCCGACGAAAAGCCGCTTGGGCCAGTCCAATGGAAGCCCCTGCGTCATAAGTTGTCTAGATCGCCCGCTACACGAGCTGTACACGCCGCTCGTACTGCGAGCGCCAGCGTCATGGGCTCTTCTTGGCGCGTTCGAGTCAGTTGAACTTCTTGAATTTCAGGACCGTGTTGAGGATCTTTCCCTTGAACGTCTTCGTTTGGTAGGCGAAAGTGAGTGAGTTATAGAACTCGACAGCAAGGTGTTCTTGGTGCCCGAGGATCATTTCTTTTGGCGCGGTCTCAGGGAAGAATACGCCAAGCTTGATGCGCAAGCCTCCTTTCTTCATTTTGAACTGATGCATTCCATACATTTTCATGTCGACTGTCTGGTCTGACATGAGAACGCCGTCGCTGACCATGGCCAATTTCGTGTCCTTGTCCGGCGTCGTCGGTTTTTCTGCATCAGGGTGTATGAAGAGCTTCTGATAGGTGGGCTCGCCGTACTGTCCGACCGTCTCCATGACTTCCTGCCCGCCATGGACGCCAGCGAAAACAAAGTGCTCGGGGTGGATCTTGAACGGCAGCGCCGGATCGGTCATCTTGTTCAAAGACTGGTTGAAAGCCAAGAAGTCCCCCAAAGTCAGTCCGTCGACGTCGACCTCGACATAGGCGGGCTGCAGATTCCTTCCCTTCACGGTGTTCGCGACGATCTCACGCCACATGACGTCTGACTCGGCAAGCTTCTTTTCATAAAGCTTGAGGATGCGATCTTTACCGAGCGTCAACTTGGTCTCAATCAGCGCTTCCTTTGCGGATTCAAAAGGCAAGGCCAATAAGTCGCTCAGTGAAACCGACCGATCTTGGTAGGTGAAGTTCGCTCCCAGGTCCGCCATTTCTTTGAAAACGTGATGGATGCGCTCTAATTCCTTGGACTCAATCCACTCCCGTGTCAGCAGCTTTCCATTCAGAGTCATTTTAATGGAAAAGTCTGTCATGTCGCCCGCCTCGTTTTTCAGTGAAGATTATTCTGGGGCATGGCTGCAAGGAAGTCTGTCTTGTAAAGACGACAGCCTGTTCCTTTAAAGACGACAGCCAGGCCCTTCGAAAAATAATACCCAGGCTTTGGGCCTTGACGATCGGAGCCGCGCCCTCGGCGTCACAACGTAGGCTTGTTCGCATGGCCGCGGCAACCTCAGGGCAGGCCACGTCCTCGGGCGTGGGGACGTAAGAGCAGTCGTCGTCCCACGTCATCGGCTCGACAGCCTGGAAATAAGGCTCGTGCAAAGCGAGCCCTCCGCTCGCGTCGTCGCCCACCGCTATGAAGGCCGGGGGTCGTCGCGAAGACACGGGCGGCCTCCGGGGCGCAAGGACTCCGGCGAAAGTCCAGGCAGACGACGTGGGCGGGTGCGATTTTGCACCCGCCCACGGTTTGAAACAGCCAGCTGCTTGGAGGGACCCAGTTCAGCAGCCTTCGTCGCCTAGGCGACGGCAGACGCTCACGGCTTGGGAGGCAGGACCGCCCGGGCGAGCACCGCGGCGTAGTCCGGAACGTCCTCCTCCACGATCTGCCGAGCCGCATAAAGCAACGGCAGGCGATCCTTGATCTGCGGGGCGGACTGCTCCACGAGGGAGATCGCCAGCGGCAAGGCCGGCACGCCCTCGACGGTCTGCTCCAGCTCCGTCATCGCCTGGAGCGCGCCCTTGGCGCCCTCGCCGCGGCCGATGCGCACGCCGTAGACCTTGTTGCGCCCGGACAGCCCGGTCACCTCCAGATCGCCGACGCCCGGCAGTCCGTAGGCCGTGGCAGGGTCAGCCCCCAGCGCCGTCGAAAGAATCGACATCTCGCGCACCGCCTCGTTGAACGTCGCGGCCTTGAGGTTGTGATGGGGCTTGCCCGTCTTCTCCTCCAGCCCGTCGGCAATGCCGAGCATGATCGCGTACACGTTCTTCATCGGCGCGCAGATCTCCACGCCCACTTCGTCGTCCGTGGCCTCGATGCAGTAGTGCTCCGAGCGAGCGGCGCGCGCAAACTCCACGGCGACGTCGCGGCTCTTGCATCCGAAGATCGTGGCCGTAGGCTCGCCGGCCGCGCACTCGTTGGCCTTGACCGGCCCCGCGATGGCGACGATCGGCGGAAGTTCGACGTCGGCGGCCTTCGCGATCGAGCGGATCCCGTCCGGCAGAAGGAGGATCTTGCCGTCGACCGGCATGAACCCCTTCGACGTCAGCCACAGCGCCTTCGCCTTGGCGATTCCAGGCAGGGCCATCTCGGTCACCTTCGGAACGCCCTGGGAGGCCACCGAGACCACGACGACGTCGACGCCGTCGAGCGCATCCTCCAGGCCGGCGGAGCGGAACGGGCGGACCTTGCCGGAGATGACCACGTTGATGCGCGGATGTGGGCGGCCCTCCTCGATGGCGTCGATGAGATGGTCGTCCAGCCACGTGCCCCACAGGTTGACGTCCCACCCGGCTTCGACGAGGGCGTTGGCCAGGCCCGACCCCATGGCCCCCGCGCCGAGTATCGCGACTTTCGGCATGTCTTCTCCTATTCCTCGGCTCCGGAAAGCTCGGCGTCGGGGTGACGTTTGGCGAACTCGTGGAGCAGATCGTTCGTTTCCTTGAGATTCGAATAGAGGCGGCCCTGGATCTCGCCGAGCTCGGCGTAGACCTCGTGCTCGTCCATGTTCGGCTCGCTCTTGTCGGTGAACTGGGCCATCTTCTGGGCGGCCGTCGCAATCGACGTGTCGCCGAACACGCCGGTGGAGGCCATCGCGATGACCGCAGCGCCCAGCGCGGAGATCTCCTCCTCCTTGCAGCCGGTGATCGGCAGGCCGATCGCGTCGGTCATGATCTGGCGCCACAGCGGCGAACGCAGCCCGCCGCCCATGCCGCGCACCGCGGTCAGCTTGACCCCGGTCGCCTCTTCCATGGCGTGCAGCGAACGCGACATTTCGATGCAGATCGCCTCCAGAAGCGAGCGGTACATCGAGCCCTTGCCGTGGGTTCCGCGCCAGCCGACGACGGCACCACGGGCAATCGGATCCCAGTAGGGCGACTGCACGGCGTTCCAGTACGGGAGCGTGATGAGCCCGCCGCTGCCAGGAGTGCGAGCCGCGGCCAGGGCCTCCAGCTCTGGGTCGGGCGCACCGGCCAGCTCCGGCTTGCCGAGCGCCCGCCGGAACCACGTGGCGAGGTAGTTGCCCGAGGATTGCAGGACCTCCAGGATGTACGTGTCCGGGATGCCGCCCGCAAGGGTGCGGTAGACCTGGCCGAACTGGTACTCGGGGGACGTGACGCCGGCGTTCACGGCGGTGCCCATGTTGAGGTAGGCGACGTCGGGGGTGACCGCCGCCGCGCCGACGCCGGCCGCCTGGCCGTCGCCGCAGCCAGCGATGATCGGGATCTCGGCAATCCCCCACTCCTTGGCGAGCTCGGGCTTGAGCGCGCCGAGGGTCTGGCCGGGCTTGACGAGGTCGGCCATCTGCTCGCGCCGCACGCCCGCGATCTCCAGGAGGCCGTCGTCGTAATCGAGCTTGGCGATGTCGAAGAGGCCGAGCGAGTCGGAGCAGGCGGTCGAATCGACCCACTTGCCCGTCAGGCAGAAGGCGATGTAGCCGGAGACCGTCGTGATCTTCTCGGCGCTCGCCCACAGGTCCGGCTGATGCTCCTTGACCCACGCCATCTTGTAGATGGCCGGCGTGACGTCGGCGGGCTTGCCGGAGAGCTGGTGGATCTCAGGCGTGCCGTACCTGAGGATTTGGTCGGCGGCGCGGATGTCGAGCCACAGGATCCCGTTGCGCAGCGGGGTGCCGTCGGCGGTGAAGGGCGCGAAGGACTCGCGCTGATGCGTGATGCCAAACGCCTTGATGCGCTCCTTCTCGGCAGGGGTCAGTTTGCCCACGGCCTCGCCGACCGCCTCGCGGGTGGAAGTCCACCACTGGCGCGGGTCGTGCTCGCCGAAGCCCTGCTCCGGCGAGAGCAGCGCGATTTCGCGCCTGCCCAGCGAAATGACGTTTCCCTCGACATCGACGATGATCGCCTTGGTCGACGTCGTGGACGAGTCGATGGCTATGACCAGGGGGCCATCGACGCTTGCGGATGCCATGTTTTCTCCTTGAACGGTTGAATCAGCCCTCGCCGCCTGTCAGCTCGGCGTCGGGGTGCTTGCGTGAAAATTCGTGAAGCCGCGCATTGGTTTCGCGCAGGTTGTCATAGAGCCTGTCCTGGATCGCCGACAGCTCGTTGTAGATCTCGTGGTTGGCCATGTTCGGCTCGGTCACGTCGGTGAACCTGGCCATCTTCCGGGCGGCCGTGGCGACGTCGTCGCCGCCGAACACGCCGGTGGAGGCCATCGCGATGACCGCGGCGCCCAGCGCGGAAATCTCCTCCTCTTCGCAGCCTGTGATCGGCAGGCCGATCGCGTCGGTCATGATCTGGCGCCACAGCGGCGAACGCAGCCCGCCGCCCATCGCGCGGACCGTTGTCAGCTCGACGCCGGTCGACTCCGCCAGCTTGCGCAGCGAGCGGGCCATCTCCAGGCTGATGCCCTCCAGGATCGAGCGGTACATCGAGCCCTTTCCGTGGGTTCCGCGCCAGCCGACAATCGCGCCGCGGGCGATCGGGTCCCAGTGCGGCGACTGCACCGCGCCCCAGTAGGGCATCGTCACGAGGCCTCCGCTGCCGGGGGTGCGGGCCGCGGCCAAGGCCTCCAGCTCCGGGTCGGGCGCCCCGGCCAGCTCCGGCTTGCCGAACGCGCGGCGGAACCAGCCGGAAAGGTAGGCGCCGGAGTTCTGGACGAGCTCCAGCACATAGGTGTCGGGCACGCCCGCCGCCTCCGTCCTGAAGAGCTTTTCGTAGCGGTATTCGGCGGACGGCACGCCCGCCACGACGGCCGTGCCCATGTTGAGGTAGGCGACGTCGGGGGTGACCGCCGCCGCGCCGACGCCGGCCGCCTGGCCGTCGCCACAGCCCGCGACGATCGGGATTTCGCCGATCCCCCACTCCTCGGCGACCGACTTCTTCAGCGTGCCGAGGGTTTGCCCGGGCTTGACGAGGTCGGCCATCTGCTCGCGCCGCACGCCCGCGATCTGAAGCAGGCCGTCGTCGTAATCGAGCGTCTTGATGTTCGACAGGCTGAGCGAATCGGCGCAGGCGGCCGAATCGACCCACTTGCCCGTCAGGCAGAAGGCGATGTAGGCCGAGACCGTGGTGACCTTGTCGGCCTTCGCCAGCGACTCGGGCTCGTTTTCCTTGAGCCAGGCCATCTTGTACAGGCCGGGCGTGACGTCGGCCGGGCGGCCCGAAAGCGCGTGGATCTCAGGCGTGCCGTAGCGCTGAACCTGGTCGGCGGCGCGTATGTCGAGCCACAGAATCCCGTTGCGCAGAGGCGTGCCGTCCGCGGCGAAGGGCGCGAAGGACTCGCGCTGATGTGTGATGCCGAACGCCGCGATGCGCTCCTTCTCGGCAGGGGTCAGTTGAGCGAGAGCCTGGGCGACGGCGTCGCGGGTGGAAGTCCACCACTGACGTGGGTCGTGCTCGCCAAAACCCTGTTGCGGCGAAAGCAGATCGATGTCCTGCCTGCCGAGGGCCAGGACCTTTCCTTCTGTGTCCACGACGATCGCCTTCGTGGCGGTGGTGGACGAATCGATTGCAATGACGAGGGGATTCATGCCTCTACCTCAATTCGACGTTGAATGCGGTTGGATGTTGGGGTTGCGCGGTTGGCGACGGCGGGCTCAGGAAGCGCCAAGGTGCGTGATTCGGCGCGTCCGCGGTGCGGACCGGCGTCAGCCTTCGAGGGCGTCCTTGTTCGAGGGTGTTTCGTCGTTGACTGCGTTGTTGCGGGGGCGTTGTTGCGGGAGGGTGCGTCGGACAGTTGCGTTGCGGACGGGTGCGTCTGTCGGGTGCGTTGCGTACAGGTGCGGCGACGCCGGCGTCGCCGCACCCGGGCAGGCGGGGCCGATGCCGAGACCGGCCCCGCCGCGGTCACTTCAGGCCTTGGAAAAACTTGTCCCAAGGCATCTCGAGCGGCGCGTCCTCAGCCACGACCGAGTAGAGGAAGCGGCACAGCGGGTACTCGTCCTCGCCGATGACGCCGCGCTCGGTCAGCGGCCCGAGGGCCTTGCCGATGACCTTGATGGCCGCGACGCCTTCGAGCGTCACTCCTTTCATGTAGCGATCCTGCACTTCGGAGAAGGCGATGCCCTCCCCGACGTATCCGCCGGCCTTGACGTTGCGGCCGCCCATCGAGGTGACGAACATGTCGCCCACCCCGCCCAGGCCGTCGCCCGTCTCCGGGTCGCCGCCCATGAGCTTGATGAAGGAGCGCAGCTCCTTTTGCCCCTGGGCGAAAACGGCCGCGCCGTAGTTGTACATGACGTAGCGGTCGTTCTCCTTGCCGGCCTTGCGCAGCATTCCTTGGGCGAAGCCCGCGGCGAACGCGTACACGTTCTTCGTGGCCGCGCCGGTCTCGTGCCCGACGAAGTCCGTCGACGTCCACACGTGGTAGTAGTCGGTCCGGAACAGGCCGGCCAGGTATTCGACGTCGGCCTCATTCTGGCCGCAGAACACCACGCACGTGTCGTGGTGGACGGCGAGCTCGCCGGCGATCGAGGGGCCGACGATGGCGTTCCAGGAGACGCTCTCGGCAAGCTCGGGGTCGAAGTAGGACCGGAGCACGTCCGGCAGGATGTGCATCGTTCCGTCGTCGTCGGCCCGCATTCCCTTGGTCACCGTCAGGAGCTTCTGGCCGGGCTTCATGAGCTTCGAGAGCTGCTCGCCCGCCCATTCGATTCCGAAGGAGTTCACGCCGCACATGACGACGTCGGCGTCGGCGATCACGTCGGCGGCCTCTTCCAACTGGTGGGCCTTGACGCTTTCGTTGACCTTGAGGCCGAGGTCCGGGTGCACGCCCGTCTTCTGGATCGAATCGATGATTTCGCGGTCGAGGAACGTGCCGACGAGGCGAACCTCGTTGCCGTTCTCCGAGGCCGGGAAGGACAGGGCCGTGGCCATGATCCCCGACCCCAACACTGCAATCTTTGCCATACTGCTTCCTTTCGGGTTGTTGTGCACGTCGGCGCGGCTCGGGCGCCTAATGCTGACCGTAGACGTTCTGGTATCTCTGGTAAAGCGCGTCGATGTGATCCTGGGCCACCGGCACGGGGTCGCCGAGCAGCTGGGCCGTCGCGACAGTGCGGGCGACCTCCTCGACCATGACGGCGGCCTTGACTGCGGCCTCGGCGTTCTTGCCCACGGTGAACGGGCCGTGGTTGGCCATGAGCACCGCAGGCGAGCGCGAGGACCTGAGGGTCTCCACGATCCCTCGCCCGATCGAATCGTCGCCGATGATCGCGAACGGGCCCACCGGCACCTCGCCGCCGAACTCGTCGCCCATCATCGTCAGAACGCACGGGATCGGCCGGTGAAGCGCGGCGAAGGCCGTCGCGTAGGTCGAGTGGGTGTGGACCACTCCGCCGACCTCGGGCATGTGCCGAAAGACGTATGCCACAGCGGCGGTGTCCGAAGAGGGACTGAGCGAGGAGGGCGTTCCGTCGTCGATCTTCTCCCCCTCCAGCGTGCACACTGCCATATTGTCCGGGCTCAGCTCGCTGTAGCGCACGCCCGAAGGCTTGATGACGAAAAGGTCGGCGCCCGGAACGCGTTCGGAAACATTGCCGGCCGTCCAGACCACGAGGCCGTTGGCGGGAAGCTCGGCGTGCAGCCGCGCCACCCGCTCCCTCGTGGCCCGGACGGAGGCCTGAACGTCCGGTGCGAGCTCGGACAGGCGGATCACTGCTCGGCGTCCCTGTCGCGATAGATGCGCGCGCGGATGTCCTTCAGCCGGTGCATGGGCGAAACGCCGTTGTAGCGGCCGAAGAAATCGTGCAGCTCCTTGTAGATCTCGTAAACCTCGTCGTAGCGGGCGGAGGCTTCGAGATTCGGCTCGTAGGCGTGCTTCTCCACCGAGGACATCGCGTCGGCGGCCGCGAAGACGTCCGGGTAGACGCCGGCGGCGACCGCGGCGAACACGGCCGAGCCCAGCGCGCCGGTCTGCTCGGCCGTCGAGACCGAGATCGGGCGGCGGGTGATGTCCGAGAGCATCTGCATGTAGTACGAGTTCTTGAGCAGGCCGCCGGCGGCGACGATCTCGTCGACCTTGATCCCGTGCTCCTCGAAGTTGTCGATGATGACGCGGCAGCCGAAGGCCGTCGCTTCGAGGAGGGCGCGGTAGACGTCTTCGGGCGCCGTGGTCAGCGTCTGGCCGACGACGAGGCCGGAGAGGCGGGCGTCCGCGAGGATCGAACGGTTGCCGTTGTGCCAGTCGAGGGCGACGAGGCCGTGCTCGCCGATCTCCTGGCCCTTCGACTTCTCCACGAGCAGGTCGTGGACCGAGACGCCGCGCGACTTCGCCTCCTCCACGTAGGAACCCGGCACGCAGTTGTCGACGAACCACGCGAAGATGTCGCCGACGGCCGTCTGGCCGCCCTCGAATCCCCAGTAGCCGTCCACGGCGCCGCCGTCGACGATCCCGAACACGCCGGGGCAGTCGCGGTATTCCTCGCCGTTGAGCACGTAGCAGGACGACGTGCCGAGGATCGCGGTGAGCTGGCCCGGGCGGACGGCGTTTGCGCCGGCGACGACGACGTGCGCGTCGATGTTGCCGGACGCGACGGCGATGCCCTCGGGCAGGCCCGTCAGCTCGGCCATCTCCTTCGTCAGACCGCCGACCTTCGCGCCGAGCGGGAGGACGGGGGCGCTCATCTTCTCCTCGAAGACGCGGCCGAATCCGGGCTTGACGGCCTCGAGGTACTCGAAGGAGGGGTACTTCCCGTCCTGGAGCATGCGCTTGTAGCCGGAGTCGCCGGCCGACTGCGTCAGGGTCCCGGTCAGCTTCCAAGTGAGCCAGTCGAGGAGGTTGCACACCACGTCGGCCTCTTTGTAGACCTCCGGCGCCATCTCGAAGACCTCGAGGACCTTCGGCAGGAGCAGCTCGGAGGAGAGCACCCCGCCGTAGCGGCCGAGCCACTCCTCGCGGCGGGCCTCGGCGACCTTCACCAGCCGGGTGGCCTGATCCTGGGCGCCGTGGTGCTTCCACAGCTTGACGTATGCGTGGACGTTGTTCTCGAAGCCGGGCTTCTCGCACAGCGGCACGCCGTCCTTGTCTGTGAAGAACACCGTCGCCGACGTCGCGTCGACGCCGATACCCACGATGTCGGCCGGGTCCACCCCGGCGTCCTTGACCGCGGCGGGAACCGACTCGCGCAGCACCTTGACGTAATCGGCCGGGTTCTGCAGCGCGAATTCAGGCGGAAGGGTCTGATTGTCGCCGGCGGTCAGGGTGCGGTCCATGACGCCGTGCGGGTATTCGGTCACGTGCGTGCCGAGCTGCTCGCCCGTCGCGGCGTCCACGACGATGGCGCGGCCGGAGAGCGTTCCGTAGTCGATGCCGACGATGTATTTCTTATCGGACATATGTTTTCTCCTTGGGTTAGGGGAAGACTTGGGTTAGGGGAAGAAAGGAAAAGCGGGTGACGGAGTTCGAAGGGGCTCGACGATCCGAGTCACTCCGCGGGGCGGCGGTGCCGGCCCCAGAAGCCCTCGGGCGAGAACAGCTTCTCGACGACGGCGTCGTAGACCCCCAGGTCGATGAGGATGTCGAAGACGGTGTAGCGGTCGCGGATCATCTGAGCCTTGAAGTGGGTCTCGCGGAAGCGCTCCCAATCGATCTCGATAAGCTCGGGATGGTAGGGCGCGCCCACCGTCTTCAGGCGGTCCATGATCTCCTCGGGCGCCATGAGCTGGGCGCGCAGCCTCTCGCGCAGCTCGGGCCACTTCTCCTTGAGCAGCTCAATGCGGGCAACGAGCTCTTCGCCCTCGGTCCTCTTCTTGAGGGAGTGGCGCACGGCCTCTTCCTGCATCCGGGGCTTGAGGGCGGCGCGCACCTGGGATTCGACCTGCTCGGGGCTCTTGACGGCCGCGAGCGCGCGATCGACGTCGAAGTCCTCGGCCTCCATCTTGAGGAATTCCTCCCAGATGGCGCACGAGGCGACCGTTCCGACTCCGACCTTGAATCCGTGCGAAAGCGGAGGCTCCCAATCCAGCCCGTGGCCTTCCATCTCCCACACGTGTGAGAACTGGTGGCCGGCGCCGGAGGCCGAACGCGAGGACTGGCCGGCCTGCATCGCGAGGCCGGACATGAGGTTGCCCTCCATGAGGCCCTCGATGGCCTTCTTGTCGCCGTTCCCGATGGCTTCGGGGTCGGCGAGGGAGCCGCGCAGCGGGCCCTGGACCATGTTCCACACGTACTCGTTGATAGGTTCGATCCCCAGGGCGTCGGCGAGGATCCAGTCCGCGCCGGCCGGGATCTTCTCGATGAGGTCGCCGTATCCGGTGGCGGTCAGGCGCTTGGGCGCGTTGCATACGACGTCGTTGTCCGCGACGAGGCCGGCGGGGCCGGGGCACGAGCGGGTGATCTTGAAGCCGTCGCGGGAGATGGACGCGCCGAAGGCGGCGAAGCCGTCGACGGAGGCGGCCGTGCACACGTTCATGTACGGGCGGCCGAGCTCGCCGGAGGCCAGCTTGGCGATGTCGTTGAGCGTGCCCGCTCCGATCGAGCACACGACCGTGTCCTCGAGCGGCTCGATGTGCTTGCGCAGAATCTCGACGTTCTTGTAGTCGCCGTAAAGCGTGGGCTTTCCGGGGAAAATATACGGTTCTTGGGCGAATTCGACCCCCGCCGCCTTGAGGGAGGCGACTACTTCCTCGCCGGTCGCGCCGAAGGTGTTTTCGTCTGCCACGACAAGGGCCTTCGCCCCCGGGAACAGCTTGGCGAACATTTCGCCCGTCTGGCTGGTGACGCCGTCGCCGAAGACGATGTCCTTTGTCTCGACGGCCGTCTTGAGAGCCTTTTCGATGAGATCGCTCGACATTGTTCTATCCTTTCCCTTTCCTTTCGAGTCTTCCGGGCCTGGCGTGAAGCTTTGCGGCCTTCCGCGGGAAGCCGCGAAGCCTGCCGCGCGAATCCCAAAACTTTCCGCGCGAGGCCTTTCAAACTTGCTGCGCAAGGCCCTTCCGGCTCTGTGGTTGAACTTGTGATGCGGCCCGGGGCCCTCCTGACGGAAAGCCCCGGGCTCGCGGATCATTCGGCTGCTGCGTGCTCGGCGGCGACGTGGTCGACCGTCTCGTGAATTAGGCCTTGCACCAGCGGGAACTGCTTGCAGTACTGATCGGCGTAGAACTTGTACTGCTCGTGCCTCTCGGCGTCGGGCTCAATGCGCTCGCGCTCGTGGACCATCGCGTCGGCGGCCTCCTGGACCGACCCGTACAGGCCCGCGCCGGCGGCGGCGAGGATGCACGAGCCGAGTGTGACCGCGTCGCCCACCTCGGTCAGCGTGATCGGAACGCCGGTGACGTCGGAGTGCATCTGCGTCCACATGCGGGACTTCGTCGCGCCGCCGCAGGCCACAAATTCCTGAACCTCGAATCCGGCTTCGCGCAGCTTGCGCAGGTTGGCTTCGACGCCGTAGCAGACGGCCTCCTGGATTGCGCGGTACATGTGCTCGCGGCTGTGGGCGAGCGAGAGCCCCGTGAAGACGCCGCGGGCCTTGGAGTCGGAGTAGGGCGTGCGGTTGCCCTGGAAGAACTCGTTGATGACGAGGCCGTCGCAGCCGATCTGGATGTCCGCCGAACGCTGGTTGAGGATGTCGTAGGCGTTGAGGCCGGTCTGCTCGGCCGCCAGGTTGATGTCCGGGCAGAAGTTGTCCTTGAACCACTTGAGCACGGACCCGGAGGAGACCAGCGAGATCTCGACCGTGTACTGGCCGGGGACGACGCCGTCGGTGTAGCCGCCGAAGAAACCGGGGCCGGAGACGGGGTCGGGCGACTGGCCGGACATGACGTGCGAGGAGCCGGTCACCAGCGACATCTTGCCCGGGCGCAGCACGTTGAGGCCGATCTGGCCGTGCCACGCGTCGCCGCCGCCTTGGGCGACGGGCGTTCCGGGAATGAGGTCGAGGGCCTCGGCCGCGGACTTCGACAGCCCGCCGACGAGCACGCCCAGGTCGTTGACCACGGTGGGGAGCTTGTCAAACACGTCCCCTGCGCCGGCCTCTTCGTAGAGGTCGGCGGGCCAGCCGCCGTTGTCGCGGTCGTAGTACATGCGGTGGGCGGCCGTGTTGATGTTCTGCGTCCACTCGCCGGTCAGCTTGAAGGTGAGCCAGTCGGGCGCATCCACGAGGCGGTAGGCCTTGTCGTAGGTCTCGCGCTCGTTCTCGCGCAGCCATGCCGCCTTGAAGGGGAACCACTCGGCGGTCGGCGGCAGGGTGCCGTTTCCGGTGTACCGCCGGGCGGGCGACTTCGTGTCGGCGACGCGGGCCGCCTGCTCCGTTGCCCGGACGTCCATCCACATGATCGCCGGACGCAGGGCTTCGCCGCCATGGTCGAGGGCGACGACGGTCATCGTCGTCGCATCGTAGGAAATGCCCTTGATCTCGTGGGGCTGGACGCCCGAACGCTGCATGACGCTGTGAACTGAGGCGCGAAGGGCGTTCCACCAGTCGGTGGGCGACTGCTCAGCCCAGCCCGGCGCCGGGTGCGTGGTCTTGTAAGCCGTCGCAGCGAATGCCACGGGCGCTCCGGTGAGATCGAAGATTCCGACTCGGCACGACTCCGTGCCGAAGTCGATGCCCATGACGTAGGGGCCGCCGGTGAGTGAGTTGGTGTTGTTGAAAACAGACAAGGAAACCTCCGCGCTGAAGTTCGTATGTGTTTGACAGTTCACTCGTCCGCGTCGGACCAGCCCCATTCGAGGCGGACGGCCTCGGGAATGAGATGGTCGATGCGGTCGAGGACGAATGTGGGCTGATCGGCCGGATCCAGGGCTTCTGCCTCTTCCAGCGTCGAATCGCCGGTCAAAAGCAGGCACGAAACCATGTTCGTCTTAATGGCCATGCCGATGTCGGTCATGAGGCGGTCGCCCACCATCATGCAGTTGGCCGGATCGACGTCCAGGCCGTCGATCGCCGCCGAAAGCATGGTGGCCTCGGGCTTGCCCATGTTCGCCTGGCACTTGGCTCCGGTGCAGGCTTCGATGGCCGCCACGATGGTGGCGGCGTCGGGTTCGCCGCGCCCGCCCGGGAAGGGGCAGTAGCGGTCGGGGTTGGTCGTGATGAGGAATGCCCTCTTGTGGAACCAGATGGCGTCGAATGCGATCTGGAGCTTCCGGTACTCGAAGGTCCGGTCGTAGGAGGCGATGACGATGTCGATCTTCTCCGGGTCCTCGCTCATGGCGATGCCCGCCTCCGCGAGGGCCTTCTTGAGGGGCTCTTCGGAGATGGGGAAGACGACGGCGTCGGGATGGTTCGCCTTGAGCCAGCGGACCGTTGTGACGACGGTGTTGGCGATTTCCTCAATCGGCGTGGGAATCCCGAGCTTTCCGAGCTTTTCCAGGTAAAGCTGCGGGTCCTTCGTCGGGTTGTTCGACAGGAAGCGCACGGGCCTGCCCAGCTCGCGCAGCCCTTCGATGAGCCGCTTGGCGCCGGGCAACAGGTCGTCACCCAAATAAATGGTGCCGTCCATGTCGAAAATGTAGGCGTCGTAGAGCCTGTCAGGAGATGTGCGCCTCACTGCGTTCCTCTCTCGAGTCTTCCGGATTTCGAAATCCTGCTGGATTTCATTCTCTCGACCCTGCGCTTCAGCCTCGCGCTTCGATCGTTGGCGTGACAATGGTTCGAAATGCGTGAGCTCGAAGTGCGCGACTTTGAAACATGGGCCTCGGGCCGGGGCGGGTCGCTGCCCCGGCCCGAGGGGCTTTTAGAACAGCGCCGCCAGGGAAACCACAATCGTGTTGCAGATCCAGATCGACGCCGCCGGGGGGTCGATGTGGGACGTGCCGCGGTTGTACCAGAGCCTGGCGAAGAACTCGCAGACGAAGGCGTTGAAGATGCCGAAGATGCCTGCGATCACCAAGGCGAGGGTTGCCATGGTCCAAGTCTTCGAATCCCACGTCGCGGTGGCCGTCCACTTGAAGTCGTCACCCATGAGGACGGGAAAAAACTGAACGGCCGCCAACCCAGCGATGTTCGTCACGTGGTGCTGAACCGGCATGTTGCGGTTAGTGATGAGGAACAGGATAATGACTGCCGAAATACCGAACGCGAAGGTGTTGGCAAAGGCTGCACCTCCAGGGACGTTGGCGGCCAGGAAGATCGACACAGCTCCTGCGAAGATGCCGAAAAGCGAACCGATGGCGATGAGAGGGCCGCGGTGCTCCTGCCACTCCAGCCAGCGGCCGTTCGGGCCGGGCTTAATCTTCTCGAGGAAGGTCTTAGCTCCGGGAGCGAAGGCGTGGGGCGAATGCAACGAGCCCTTGACGAGGCCCTTGCCGGGATCGCCGCCGAAGACGATGCGCGCGAGGATGCCGGAAATGAGAACCGTCAGGGCGACGGAATCGGTGTGGCCGCCGAACCACGGAATCTTCGAAATGCCAATCTGGACGATGTAGCCGAAGATGCCGAAGATGGAGCCGACGTAGATGACGTCGGGGCGTCCAAGGCCGGCCAGCGGGGAGTTGACGTCCTTGCCGTCTTCCATATATCCCTTGTATCTGGCGTAAACCGCCGCTGCCGCGCCTCCGGCGAAGGCGATATGCGGGCCCATGAAAGGGCCGAACGATATGTAGTCGAAGCCGAAGGAGTTTCCGGTGGCGGCGAAGACGCCCCACGATGCGAGTACGCAGAAGCCGGTGAGAACGAAGGCGTAGTTGCCTCCGATTGCAGCACCGACAGCGCCGCCCGCGATAGCGGCGAGGAGTCCGAATAAGAAGACTCCCAGCGAAGCTGTAAACATCGATGTTCCTTTTAGGTCGGGCGGATGAGACATCCGCTAGGTGTGGTCCGCGATTTCCGACAATGGCAATCGCGCGAGTTTTTCGAGGCCCCTTCCCTTCGAGAGGCGTCGAAAGCAGTTCTAGCAGCCAGCCGAACCGTTTTCGTATTCTACAAGGACGTCAACGTTGGCTTTCGAGTGCGACGAGGGGTCAAACTCGTAGCCGAGGAACTCGCGAGCAAGCCTTCTGGCGAGCTCGAGTCCGATGACGCGCTGGCCGAGGCACAAAACGTGTGCGTCGTTTGAAAGGATGAGCCGCTCTACTGAGAAGCTGTCGTGCGCCGTGCTCGCGCGAATGCCGGGAACCTTGTTGGCGGAAATGGCCATGCCCATGCCCGTTCCGCAGCAGAAGATCCCGCGGTCGGCCTTCCCTTCCGCGATGAGCCGGGCGCCGGCGACACCGACATGCGGATAGGCGGTCTTCTCGCCTTCCTTGACGCCTGCGTCGATGATCTCGTCGACGCGCTCATCCTGCTCGAGGTCCCTCTTGATGGCTTCTTTGTAGTCGTATCCTGCGAAATCCGCAGCGACGACGATGCGCAATCCCATGTTGTGCCCTTCCTTGCGACACTGTGTCAGCCGATCTGGGAACGCGTGTATTCCCACCTCGTCTGAAGCGACTCATTGTTCAAAAAGACTAACACCGATCGTGTGAATCTTTTCGCATTCAATGTTAGTTTGAGCATACTTCTAGTTAAGTTAACCGTTTTGAGAGGATGTGCAAACCGTTTCTGCAACGATGTGCCGATCACTTTTCGTTGACATGGCGGGTAAAATGGTTGATTAAACGTTGTCGTGCCCTTCAAGAGCCCTCTATTTGAGCACGCAATAAGGCGACAGCCCGATTCACACCACGTCTGTTAATCGGCCGACTGCTGGAGACCGTCACCGAGGTCAGGCGACAACCCGATCACACGGCGCCTGTTAATCGGCCGACGACGGCGAGCTCAACAGGCCGCCCGACTGGCGCTCAGGGGCTCAGGCCCATGAAAAATACTTAGCTGCCATATAACGACGAAAAATAGGAAGTTTTGACGCACGAAGGCACTGACATCGAACGGCGCTCAAAACCGGCGTCAAACCCGCGCGGCCCGAGCCCGTGGCGCGACGGTCACGTCCACTCCGGCGTCGCGCATCCGGGCGACGAGCTCCTTCGGCGTCGCCGAATCGACGACGACGGTCGTGAACTCGGCCATTTTGGCGAAACGATAAAGCGCTTTGCGGGCGAATTTCGTGTGATCGAGGAGGAGAATCCGGGTTTCGGCCGATTCCAGCATCGCGCGCTTGACGGCGACGATTTCCTCGTAGGGGTGGAAGCAGCTCCAGTCCGAAATTCCCGACGCCGAAACCATCGCGAAATTGGCGTGCATCTGGCTGATCATGCCGACGGCGGCCGTGCCGACGAGGCTCTCGGCCCATTCTCTGTAAACGCCGCCGACGATGATGAGATTTTCGGCGCCTGAACGCCCGGCTTCCTCCGCCACAAGCAGCGAGTTGGTGACGATGGACATCGAGGCTATGTCCCGCATCGCGCGCACCACCCACACGCCCGACGTCGAATCGTCAAGCATGATTGAGCTGCCCGAAGGCACCATTGCGGCAGCGCAGGCTCCGATCTGCTCCTTGGCGGCCTCGCTCTGATCCAGACGAAACCTCGCGGACGCTTCCTGCAGGCCCGACGCCTTGGCAACCACTTTCCCGTTGTGGCGCTGGAGCATGCCGGCTTCCTCCAGCCAAGAGACGTCGCGGTAGATCGTCATCGCCGAGACGCCCTGATCGTCGGCGAGCTCTTCGACGCTGACCGCGCCCTTTTTGATGACCAGCTCCGCCACTCGGGCGCGCCGGCTGCCCGGACTGTCTGCAGATTTGGCAGAACCCTCGTCGAAAGCGATTGGAAGCCTCACGCGCACCTCCTGTTTCACGGCAGCCCAACCGGGCGTTGCAGCCAAGCCGTTTCACGGCTGCCAAGCTTTTCACGGAAGCTTGGCCGTTGCGCCACAGCAAACCAGGCTCGCCGCGCATCGGGCCTGCCGCCAACCCTACCCCGGATTCGCCTTTCGTGCGCAGCCGCGGAGCCAACTGTGCACGGCATGACGGCCGGGCGCAAAGCCGACCGCGGCCGGACGCCAAGCCGACGGCGGCCGGGTGCAAAGCCCCCTTCCCTGAACTTGTGACTCCTTTACAGCGTGGGCTATGGTTTACGTCAATCACGCGATACAGTGCCGTTTCGCCGCGAGAGATCGGGCAGTGCGGCAAACCCATTCCGATCGAAGGAGAACAATGTCGTTCGTTCATCTATCCCACATACTCGACCCTAAGGACGGCGCATTCCCCGGCGAGCCCACGCTGGAAGTCCGCCAGGACTCGGTGGTCAGCGAAACCGGAAAGCCGTTCAACTCGACGATCTCGACGCTGCCCAACCATGTCGGCACGCACATGGACGGCCCCCACCACTTCAACACAACGGGGCTAGATTTCCACGAGCTTCCCATTGAGTTCTTCGCCTACGAAGGCGACGAGGTGCTCGTCGTCGACCTCCCCCACCGCGGCAAGCCCCGCGAAGTCATCCTCAAGGAAGACATCGAGCCTTACGCCGAACAGCTCAAGGGCAAGCGGCTGCTCCTGCTGCGCACCGGGTTCGTCAAGATCAAGTTCACGGACCCGCACACCTACGAGCACGAGGGAGTGAGCATCCATCCAGAATTCTCGAAGTACCTCAACGAGGAGTTCCCCGAGCTCGCCTGCATCGGCGTCGACTTCCTTTCGCTCGGATCGCCGACGAACGACTACGGGCCCGAAGCCCACCGGTGGCTTCTCGGCAACTACACGGGCCACATCATTTGCGCCATTGAGGACATCAACCTCGAGCCGCTGGGCGACAAGAAAATCAAGGCGATCACGCTCGGCCCGCTGCGGGTCAAGGGCGTCGATTCCTCGCAGGTCAACGTCATGGCTTGGCTGGAGGACTAGGCGGGGCTTTGTCGGAAGGCCGAGCCCGGTCCTCGCCGGAAGGGCCAGGTCAAGGCTTTGCCCGGAAACCGACGAAGACTCGGATCGGCGGCTTCTCGCCAGGCGGGCCCGAGCACTTTGGAAGTTCTCGGACAAATGCGCTCGGCCGCTCTTTTGCGGCCGAGCTTTTGGCGATCCGCGGCCGGCTCAAGCGAGCGGCTCGCAACCGGCCCAAGCGGACAAATCATGGCCGACCATGCGCGCAAGCCGGGGCGGGTCAGGCGGGCTGGCCGGGGCGGGTCGCCCCGACGCCCACGCACGCATGAAAGGCACAAATCGACGGCGCGCTACCTTTCCACGCTGCAGCCGACGCCCACTCGGACGTAAAAAGTACCTTGATATATCATTTCGGCAAATTTTTGAAGTTTATAATGCACCAAGGGCTTTTTCATCAGAGTATCATCTTAAGACCAGCGCGTGTTCGCGCCACCGAGACATCAGGCGTCGACAAAACGGCGTGTCCGCGGCTTTTCCCGAGGACACGCCGTTTTACAGCGATTTCATCGCGTCTTGTTGCTTGCAGGCCAACCGTCAGTTTGCGGCGCTCAGTCCGCTCGGCTGGGTGGTGTCCGCGCCTTGGCGTCGATTGTCCACGCCCGCGGTTAGGCCGTCCATCGACTCGGGCTCGGCCACGGCTACGACGTCCTGCGGCAGCTCGGCGTCGGCGTCGTAAGGGGTGAACGTGAACGTCACGGGGATGTTCTCCTCGTCGACGTCGGCCACGATCGTCTGCCCCTTGGCGAAGTCGCCGAATAGCAGCTTCTCAGAGAGCACGTCCTCAATGTCCCGCTGGATCGCTCGCCTCAGCGGGCGGGCGCCGAGCACAGGGTCGTATCCTCGGTCTGCGAGCAGCTCCTTGGCCCGCTTCGTCAGCACGAGGTGCATCTCCTGCTTGGCCAAGCGCTGATCGAGCTTGCCGACCATGAGATCGACGATGCGCAGAATTTCCTCGCGCTGCAGCTGCGGGAAGACGATCATGTCGTCGACGCGGTTGAGGAACTCGGGGCGGAAGTGCTCCTTGAGCGCTTCGCCCACGCGGCTCTTCATCCGCTCATACGAGGTGGTCGTGTCGCCGTCGAACTGGAATCCAGTGGTCACGCCCTTGGCGATGTCCTTGGTTCCGAGGTTCGTCGTCATGATGATGATCGTGTTCTTGAAGTCGACCACCCTGCCCTGCGAGTCCGTCAAGCGCCCTTCTTCGAGGATCTGAAGCAGAGAGTTGAACAGATCGGGGTGGGCCTTCTCGACCTCGTCGAAGAGCACCACCGAGAACGGTTTGCGACGGACCTTTTCGGTCAGCTGGCCGCCCTCGTCGTATCCGACGTATCCCGGAGGGGCGCCGAAGAGCCGCGAAACGGCGTGCTTCTCAGAGTATTCGGACATGTCGAGCGTGATGAGCGCGGACTCGTCGCCGAAGAGGAACTCGGCGAGGGCTTTCGCCAGCTCGGTCTTGCCGACGCCCGTCGGGCCGGCGAAGATGAACGAGCCGCCCGGGCGGTTGGGATCCTTGAGGCCTGCGCGCGTGCGGCGGATCGCCTGCGAGAGCGCGACCACGGCCTCGTTCTGGCCGATGACCCTCTTGTGCAGCTCCTCCTCCATGCGCAGAAGCTTGGCGGATTCCGCCTCGGAAAGCTTGAAGACGGGGATTCCAGTGGCCATGGAGAGAACCTCGGTCACGAGGTCTTCGTCGACGACGGAGACGATGTCCATGTCGCCGTCCTTCCACGCCTGCTCGCGCTCAGCCCGCTTTTCGCCGAGACGCTGCTCCTCGTCCCGGAGCGAGGCGGCCTTCTCGAAGTCCTGTCCGTCGATGGCGGCTTCTTTTTCGCGGCGCACGGAGGCGATTCGCTCGTCAATCTCGCGCAGCTCAGGCGGGGCGGTCATCTTGCGGATGGCCAGGCGCGCGCCGGCTTCGTCGATCAGGTCGATGGCCTTGTCGGGAAGGAAGCGGTCGTTGACGTATCGGTCGGCCAGGGAGGCGGCCGTGTCGATCGCGTCGTCGGTGATGGTCACGCGGTGGAAGGATTCGTACCGGTCGCGAAGGCCTTTGAGGATCTCCACCGTCTGGGCGACCGTCGGCTGCTCCACCTGAATCGGCTGGAAACGCCTCTCCAAAGCGGCGTCCTTCTCGATGTGCTTGCGGTACTCATCGAGAGTCGTGGCGCCGATAACCTGCAGTTCGCCGCGGGCCATCATAGGCTTGAGCAGCGACGCCGCATCCAGGGCGCCTTCGGCGGCGCCCGCGCCGACGAGCGAGTGGATCTCGTCGATGAAGAGCACGATGTCGCCCCGCGTGTTGATCTCCTTGAGGATCTTCTTCATGCGATCCTCAAAATCGCCGCGGTAGCGCGAGCCCGCGACGAGTGACCCCATGTCGAGGGAGTACAGCTGCTTGTCTTTCAGCGTCTCCGGCACGTCGCCGGAGGCGATGGCCTGCGCAAGCCCTTCGACGACGGCGGTCTTGCCGACGCCGGGCTCGCCGATCAGCACGGGATTGTTCTTCGTGCGCCGGGAGAGCACCTGCATCACGCGCTCGGTCTCCATATGGCGTCCGATGACCGGATCGAGCTTGTGGTCGCGAGCCGACTGTGTGAGGTTGCGGCCGTACTGGTCGAGGACCGTCGAGCCGGCCTTCGTCCCCTCGCGGGCGCCTCCGCCCACGCCCACGGGCTCCTTGCCCTGGAAGCCCGAGATGAGCTGATTGACCTGCGAACGCACGCGCGTCATGTCGGCCCCGAGCTTCGTCAGGACCTGTGCGGCCACGCCGTCGGGCTCGCGCGTCAAACCGAGCAGAAGATGCTCGGTGCCGATGTAGGAGTGACCCAGCTGAAGGCCTTCGCGCATTGCGTACTCGATGACCTTCTTGGCTCGGGGCGTGAAGGGAATGTGGCCCGAGGGCGGCTCCTGGCCTTCGCCGATGATGTCGATGACCTGAGCCCGGACCTCGTCGAGCGTGATGTCGAGGGCTTCTAGCGCTTTTGCCGCCACGCCCTCGCCCTCGCGAATGAGGCCGAGCAGAAAGTGTTCAGTGCCGAGGTAGTTGTGCTTGAGGTTTCTGGCCTCGTCTTGCGCAAGCACAATGACCCGGCGAGCACGGTCTGTAAACCGTTCGAACATTGACTCTCCTTGTCGTGGATTGCACCGCCGAGGCCGCGGGTGGTGCGGGCCCGGCACGGCTCGGACGCGTTGACGCCCGGGCACGCTCATGGTGGTTTCACTCAACTCTATCGACGTTTTCCCGCTTTTTTACTACTGTTCGCCACAGGCGTGAGTACGGGCCCGCGCGGCCCCGGCGAAGTCAGGCTTCGATCAGCAAAGTGAACGGGCCGTCGTTGACGAGCTCCACGTCCATCATCGCGCCGAACTTCCCCGTTTCGACGTGCAGCCCGTAAACCTTGCGCAGTTCCTCGGCGACAGCCGCGATGACCGGTTCGGCGACGTCGCCCGGAGCCGCGTGGGACCACCCCGGGCTCCTCCCCTTGCGCACATCCGCATACAGGGTGAACTGGGAAACGAGAAGCACGGACGCCCCTGCCTCTTCCGCGGACCGGCGCGCGTCGTCGTCTCCGTCGGCCCCGCGCAGCACGCGAAGCTGGGCGATCTTCCGCGCAGTTTTCTCAATCTGCGGCTTGCTGTCCCCGTGTGTGACGCCGAGCAGGACGCACAGCCCTTCGCCGACCTCCCCGACGACGTCGCCGGCAACCCGCACCTGCGCGCGCCTGACCCTTTGAACAACGGCTCTCATATTTCCTCCGTCTCAGACATGTTCGCCGCGCGTCCGATCCTATTCCCCAACGCGCGTCCGGACCATCCCCTGGCGCGCGTCCGGGCAAGTCTCAGGCGCACGGCCTTCGCAGCCGGGTCCCAGCCTCAAGTCGCCACGGCCTCGGACCGCCGCCCGAATCTTCCGACGGCCCTTGGGATCGCCGGCCAATTCTCCCCGCCGCTTGGGGTCACCAGCCCGAATCGCCACGGCCTCCTCCGCGGCCCCATCCCCTGCTTTTTCCCATTCGACGTCGCTCTGGGCCGACGTAGTAAATGGCGAGGATAAGCGCAACCCACTGCAAAATCCCATGGAGGGGAAGATACAGCGGCATGACGTAGGGCCAGACGAAGACGAGCAGGCTTGCCCCCAGCGCGACAAGCCAGAATTTCTTCGGGCGGGTCGCCGTGAAGTCCGCGGCGGGGCGCGCCAGGCACATGAGGAGCACGCAGGCGAGGAACGCGATGATGACGAGCCACACGGTCTGCCGGATCTCGTATCCAATGCTCCTGAGCGAAAAGGCCAGCACATCGGGGCCGTCGGCAGACAGCCGTTGCGCGAGGGTTGTGGGCGCATCGTCCGGCAGACTCGTCGCCAGTGCATTTTCCAGCAGACTCATAGTGGCTCCATGTTCCTTCCCGTGCGGCCCGGCTCGGCTTCCGACGCCGTGCGGGCCGGCGCAGCCCCCGATTCGACCCGACGGCGCTCGTCGCCCGATTCCGCCGGGCGCGCCTCGGCTCCCTTTTTTGCCCGCCGGAACTCCGCCCCCGGGCGTTCTGCAGGAGACGCGCTCGACTTGCCCTCGGGATCGACTATCGGCGTCTGCCCGGCGCGGAAACGTCCGACATCGAGCACGGCCTCGGGATCGAGCGCCCGTCGGACGAGGGCCAAGGCGACGGGGCCGTCCTCCGGGTGCCGAACGGCGCTGGTGACCACGCCGACTTTCCGCCCGCCGCTTGTCACGGGGTCCCCCGTCCTGGGAAGTCCGTCAACCGGCCCTTCGAGGAACAGCTCGACGAGCCTGCGCGGAGGCCTGCCGAGGTTCACCAGCTTGGCGACCGTCTCTTGGCCGCGGTAACACCCCTTGTTCAAATGGACGGCTGTGCGCAGCCAGTCGAGTTCATGCGGCAGGGCCCGCTCGTCCACCTCGAAAGCGACGCGGGGCCTCCATCCTGCGACCCGCGCGGCCTCCCAGGCCAGCATTCCGGCGGGCGCCGCGCCGGCGCGTTCCAGCGCGGCCAGCAGCTTCCCGCCTTTGTCGGCTTCGACGACGCCGATCACCCGACGCCAGTCGCGAGCCGGGTGCTCGATGCCGCGCAGGGTGTAGGTCGCTCCCCCCTCGCTCACGCCGGGCCACGGATCGCGCCACACGAAAAGGGCCGTTTCTTCGAGCGCGGCCGCAGCGGATCCGCCCAACGGCAAGCCAATGCCTTCCGGCCAGGAATTGGCGCCGTCCAACCCCAGGCTAGAACTTTCCGACGGCGAGCCGGCGCCGCCCGCCCCGGGGCCGACCCCAGCCGAAGGCGAGACAGTCCCATCCGCCCCCGGGCCAGCGCCCTCCGACGGCGACTCAGCCGCCCCCGCTGGCCGAGACGCGCCAACGGGAACGAAGGCTCCGATCGTCAGCAGATCCTCACGCAGATTCACTTCCACGCGCATCGTAAAGACCATGGAGTTCAGGAAGTCCGCCCATCGCCGACCGTCGCCCCGGTCGCACAAAAGCCAGGCGACGTCGCCGTCGTCGTAGACGAACGCGCCGTTCTCGATGTGCCCGGACGGGCTGAAGAGAAGAGCCTCGGTCGAGGCGCCGGGAGCGATGTCCGCGAGCGCCTGGCTCAGCAGCGAGTGCAGCCAGCGGCGCCTGTCGGCTCCGCGCACGGCGACGACGTCGAGCCCCACAACCGTGAATCCGCGCCCTTCTTCCAGCGCGCGCCACTCCCCCGCGGGGTCGCCGTAGTGGGCGGGCACGTGTGCGTCGACGCTCGCAGCGGCCTCGTTTGCAACGACGTCGTCTGCAGCGTCGGCCGGAACGCCACGGCCGTCCACAACGCCGTCGCCTAAAACGCCGTCGGCGCCGCCCTCCGCGCTTTCGCCGCCAGCGGCTCCGACGCCCGAAGAATTGTCGATGTCTCCGGGGAAGACGGCGCCTTCGAGGGCCCCGAGGGCCGCGCCTTCAAAATTCGCGAAGAAGGCCTTTTCGAGCTCGCCCATCAGCCCTCGTCCCGAGAGAGCCGGCCGGCCATATACGTTCGCATCTCGTGCCCGAAGGCAGCGATGTCGTAGGCGTAGAACAGGTCAGATTGCACGAGGCCCGCGACGATCTTCGCGCCCTCGAAAGCCGCGGCCGTGGGAACCGAGGCTATCGCGTCCGCAGCGAACTGGAGGCGCGGACCGTCGATGAGGCCCGCCCATGTGATCGCGTGCCCGGCGAGGTTGGCGCTCACGGCTTCGAGAACCGTCGCGCCGTCGTGCTTTTCCGTTCCCGGAGCCGCGCGCACGAACCCGGACGAGCGCGTCCACAGCGAATCTTTTGTGAGGCGGGAGTACGCGGACAGCCCCGGTTCCTCCCTGTCGACCGCGCCGGCTTCTTCTTGTGCAAGCCACACCTGGGATTCGATGCGCAGGTAGGGGCCGCCGTCGTCGTTGTCGACCGTCAGCTCGTGGAGGTAGGCCGAAGCCTCGACGCCTTCGTACTCGAGGACGCCCGCGCCCTTCCATGAGCCGACGATCCAGGCCATGGGATACGTTTCGGGCGCGAGGCCCTCCGGGATGCTGAACACCATGGTTCCAGGTTAGGAGACGGCGAAGCTGAGGGCATAGACGATGACGCCAAGAGCGCAATGGGGGACGACGGCGAGGGCGGCAGAGCCGGCCTTCGTCGATACGACACGGCTTCGGGCCGCGCCGTCGGCCAATCCGGAGGTCGCGCCGAAGGCGAGAGCCATCGCTGCCAGCCAGGCAAGGGACCGGGTTTCAAAGCCGAGGCCCGTCACGTACAGGTAGATCGCGCCGCCCGCGAAAGAGTAGAAGAAACTGCGGGCAATAAGCCTGGCGGGACTGCTCGACGCGTCGGAGGCGGAGGCATATCGGCCGAGCCCGCCGATCAGCAGGCACATGCCCGCAAGGACCACCGCCCCTGCTTCGTAATTGCGCAGCAGCAGGGGCCAAAAGCCCGAGGCGACGATCAGGATCGACCCGAGGAAAGTCGCCGAAACGCTCCCCAACAGATTCTCGCGACCGTCCTTTCGAAGCATTTCCGCCATGAAACAGAGGAAAATGGAGCCGGCGGCGACGAAGGCGAGGCTCTCATACCCGGCCGACGCCGCGAGCACGGAGGCTGCGGCGACGAGCGAAAGGACTCCGCGGGCGAGCCTCGGGTTGCGAATCCGGGCCGCTTCAGGCCATCCGCCGACGACGACGGCCGCCAAGCCCAACATGACGACGATGCCCGGGATCGACGACGGCGCCACGAGAGCGTCGCCGTTGCACACGTCGAGGTCCACCGTCCCGCAGTTCCCGTCGGGGCATTGGGCGGCGCACGGGCCTTTCTCGTAGACGACGGCGGCGATTATTCCCGCGGCGCCCAGCGCCACGGCCGCGCAAAATGACGTCACAAGCGCCGCCGCCTTGGGCGTGAAGGAAATCGACGGGCGCTTCGACGATGCGCCGCCCTCGCCCTCCCGGGAAACGGCCGACGCGCCGTCCCCCGCGATCCGAGCCTTCTTGGCGCGTTCAGCCGCGGCATAGGGGCTCGACGTTACAGTCGGTTCGTCGGGATTGCTCGAATCGCTCATACTTCGAATTCTTGCACGTTAAGGCGCGCAACGTGGAACCGCGCACGCCCTGCCGCCGAAACCACAACCCGGGCGGCGCGCGGGAGTCCGGGAGGCCCGATCACGTCCCGGCCCAACCGCCGAAAGCACGCGGGCAACGCGCGTCCAATCCGGACGCGCAAGAACGTGACACACCCTACATGACCGTGTTATGCTCGTTTCAGACATCGGATCGCGAAAGCCCCGGGCTCCAACTATTGCCGCTGCGAGCGGCCTTCGCGCCGACTGGCGCTCTCAGGTCCGGTGTCCTTCATGGAGAGGGCCGCTTCTATGCGGCCCTCTCTTAATTGGCTCTTTCTGCAATTGACGACGGAGGCATCCGAGACGATGCAGCCATCCCATTGTCGGCGCAGGCACCCCATTGTCGGCACACGCGCCCCATTGTCGGCGCAGGCGCCCGCTTGCCGGTGTATGTTCCCGCTCGACGAGGCAACATCCGCGGGCTCGGGACTCCCAGGATTCGCCGTCGGGCCTCTCCGCGTCGCGACGCGCAGGCCACAGGCTCCGCACATAGAGTTTTTCCGACATGCCAAGCCTAAAACTCTCAAACACCCCAGCCCTTCCCACCGCATTGTCCGGTCGCATTAGTCAGCAGTCCCCAATGTGTCTTATTCTGAACATTGGACCGCGTCCATACGAATGCGGCACAGGAGAATTCAGGAGATCCCAGTGTCCCCAAAGTTCAAGAAGACCGACACGCTGTTTCAGCTGCTCGCAACTCAAGCTTCCTTCCTTGTGACGGCCGCCGACAGGCTCTCGGACGTCATCAACGCCTCTCCGGCGGACCGGTCGACGTTGCAGCAGAAGCTGCACGAAGCCGAGCAAGGCGCCGACGAGGCGTGCCATTCGGTCTTAAAGCTCGTCAACCAATCGTTTGTCCTCCCTTTTGACAGGGAGGATTTGTATTCGCTCGCAGACGATCTGGACGACGTCGTCGACCTCATTGACGAAGCCGGAGACAACATCGTCCTCTACAAGCCGCTGACGCTTCCCGACGGCGCGAAGACGCAGATTGAACTGTTGCAAAGATGCGCACAGCTGACCCAGAGCCACATCGGCAACCTCGCCTCGATCAACGAGAACATCCGCGAATACTGGGTGACTCTCAACGAAGTCGAGAACCAGGGCGACAAGCTCTACCGGTCGATGATCGCCGAGCTTTTCAACGGCGGGACCGACGCCCTCGAAGTGCTCAAAATCAAGGCCGTTCTCGACGCCCTCGAGGGCGCCTTGGACGCCTTCGAAGACCTCTCATCGACGGTGGAGTCGATCGCCATAAAGGAGTCCTGACGCATGGAGGGCACCCTCGCTTTAGTTTCAGTCATCGTTGTGGTCGCCCTGATCTTCGACTTCACCAACGGCTTCCACGACGCCGCCAACGCAATAGCCACCGCCGTCGCCACCCGTGCCCTGACTCCTAGGCGAGCCCTCGAAATGGCCGCGGTCATGAACTTCGTCGGATCGCTTCTGGGCCAAGAAGTGGCGAAGACGATCGGGGACGGAATCGTCGAGATTTCGCCCGACGCCGGAAAGGTCGGTCTCGTCCTGGTGTTGGGCTCCCTCATAGGCGCCATCGCATGGAACCTCGTGACGTGGTGGTTCGGCTTGCCGTCGTCGTCCTCCCACGCGCTCATCGGATCCCTCGCCGGGGCGGGCTTGGCCGTGTCTTTCGCGGTTCACTGGGGCGTCATCTTCGACAAGGTCATCGTCCCGATGATCGTCTCCCCCCTTGTCGGCTTCACGATCGCCTACGTGCTGATGAAGCTGTTGCTGATGGCGATGGCCAAGGCCGCCTACCGGAAGACCATGCGCGGGTTCCGCTACGCCCAACGCCTTTCCTCGGCGGCCATCGCGCTGGGCCACGGCCTCCAGGACGCGCAGAAGACGATGGGCGTCATCGTCATTGCGCTGACCGCGGGCGGCTACCACACGTCCACCAACGCGGACATTCCCCTGTGGGTCATTCTTTCAGCGGCGGCCGCGATCTCGCTCGGCACGTACTCGGGGGGAATGCGCATCATGAAGACTCTGGGGTCGAAGATCATCGACCTCGACCCAGCGCGAGGATTCGTCGCAGAGTCGGTTTCCGCCAGCGTTCTCTACACCACAGCGTTTCTCTGGCATGCACCCATCTCGACGACGCACACCGTCACCGCCTCGATCATGGGCGTGGGCGCGACGAAGCGGCGCTCGGCCGTGCGCTGGGGCATAGCCGGCAACATCGTCACCGCCTGGGTGCTGACCTTCCCCGCTGCGGGCTTGGTCGGCTTCGTGGCGACGTGGCTAATCCAGGCTGTGGCAGTTTAGCTCTGGCCCTGACCGGCCATTGCTGCCTCAACCCGACTGTTGCCGCCCTGGTCGGCTCTGATCTGCTGCGGCTGACTCTCCGCCGCTCTGACGTGCCGCTGCCGGCTCCGGCTCGACGCTGCTCGCACTGACTCGCAGTCGCTGGCATTGGCCGCTCTCGCTAACTCTGACTTACTACTGTCGCCAGGGCAGGCCGCCATCTCTTCGTCGGCCCCAGCCCCCACTGTTGACTCCCGCTCAACACCGCTCTGACGCTGGCCGACCACTGCCGGCTCTACGGCCATTGTTGGGGCTTTACCCTGTTTTGGGCAGTTCCGCCGCCGAGAAAGCCCTTGGCGTTAGGCTGGTGTTTGCGCGGTCGGCTTGCAGGCTCGCCCGTGGATTTGGAACGCCTGTTCTTTCTGGAGTTGAGGAGATTGAATATGGCCATCCTCAGAAGACGCTTTTCCCGTCTCGTCGTCTGCTTGGCTAGCATCGTCACTTTGCTTCTGACTGGATGCAAGATCGACGGAACAGTCGAGCTCCAAGCCGACGGAGGCACAAAGATCGACCTGACCTTCGAAGACTCCGACGGCAAAATGACCAAAATCCATCAAACGTGCGACAATTTTCGCGTCATGCTTCTCGGGAAAGTTACATTTATAAAGAATCCTAAATTTGAGGATATTACACCTCCAGGAGGAAACGTTACCTGCAGAGTAACGTCAAACGAACCATTCTTTGGAAATGTCCGTTTTATGGAGAAAGAAGATACTTATTTACTCACGTATCCTCACAATAATGATGAAGGTGATTCAAGCGGTTTTAAAACGCGAATAGTAATAACGATGCCGGGAAAGATCATCAGGTCTACCCAAGGGAAAATAAGTGGTCGAAAAGTGACTATAAATAATCTTGATTTTCTTTCTCGGGGAGGTTCCATAGTCTCAGCCAAAGGTGATCGAACGCCGCAGAGTTCAACTTCCCTCAAGGAGCCGACCGATTCTTCGAGTGGGAGGTCTGGTGTGTCGTCGTCGATCTCTGGAGGGTTTCCTGTGTGGGGGTGGGCCGGCGTCGGCGCCGGAGCCGTGGTCGTTGTCGCGGTTGTTGCTTTCATAGCCGGACGCAAGAGACGGGCAGCAAGCAGGGTTTCTGAACAGGCCACAGTCCCGCACCAATAGGAGACATAACCGCACAGGGCGCATAAGGAGACCTGCTGGGCTCCGTTTCTGCTGCCCGGCAGTGGCTGCGATCCCCTTTTCTTGGATTCGAGAACGCCGCGTTTCGTCGAGGGCTTTATGTCTCGTCGCGGACACCTTCCTGGCAACCGAATCCACTGACGGGCAGGGGTCTCTCCCATGTGTTGTGGACACTGGCCCGACGACCGTGTCCCGCAGGACCTAGCCAACACCTTGCCCAGTATTGTGGACACTGGGTGGCATTATGCTGCTTAATTTAGCAGTAGTTGTTTTCTCGTAGTTTTTCAGGGGTCGCGGTCGCAGAATGAGCATGGACAGTGCGGCGGGCGATCCAGACAACGCGTGCCGCGGTGGGCCGGTGCGGGAGTGTCCCGTGTGGCTTTGCCGGGGCGAGGTTTCGCGTGTCAGGGCGGCACGGAATCAGCTCGGCCAGAGCGTTGTCGGCAGCGGCCGAAGGGGTTCTCATGGATTGAAACGACCCCGAGATTCTTGCATAAATCGGCGCACCTAGCGGAATGCGTAGACTAATCGGGACTTCGCCCCCATTCTTGGACGGTTCCTTCGCCAGGCGATTCTGGGCGTTAGGCTGGTGTTTGCACGGTCGGCTTGCAGGCTTGCCCGTGGATTTGGAACGCCTGTTCTTTCTGGAGTTGAGGAGATTCAATATGGCCGTCCTCAGAAGACGCTTTTCCCGTCTCGTCGTCTGCTTAATCGGCGTCGTCGCTTTCCTTTTGACCGGATGCAAGATCGACGGAACGGTCGAATTCCAGGCCGACGGAAGCACGAAGATCGACCTGACCTTCGAAGACTCCGACGGCAAAATGACCAAAATTGAACAGACATGCGAAGACTTTCGCGTCATGTTTCTGGGGAAAGTTACATTTATAAAGAACCCCAAATTTGAGGATATTACACCTCCAGGAGGGAACCTTACATGCAGAGTAACGTCAAACGAACCCTTCTTTGGAAATGTCCGTTTTACGGAGAAAGAGGGAACTTACTCACTTACATTTCCTCATCGTAATAATAAAGGTGATTCAAGCGGTTTTAAAACGCAAATATTAATAACGATGCCGGGAAAGATCATCAAGTCTACCCAAGGAAAAATAAATGGCAGAAAAGTAACCATAAATAATCTTGATTTTCTTTCTCGTGGAGGTTCTATAGTCTCAGCTAAAAGTGATCGAACGCCGCAGAATTCAACTTCCGTCAAGGATCCGACCGGTTCTTCGAGTGGGAGGTCTGGGGTGTCGTCTTCGGGCTCTGGCGGGTTTCCTGTGTGGGGGTGGGTCGGCGTCGGTACCGGAGCCACGGTTGGTGTTGCGGTTGTCGCTTTCATAGCCGGACGCAAAAGACGCGCAGCAGCCGGGGCGAGGCCCGCGGTCCAACAGGAGCCTCCCCCGCGGGGTTAGGGGCCGCGGCCACACTAACAAAGACACAGCCGGGCCACCGCGTAACGGGTGGGTGTGGGCGGCGGTTGGCTCCTACACCCACCCGTTCCATTTTACTTCACGATCTTGCTTTACCGGGGTTGAGCATCATTGTTTTCCTCGCGGTGTCCGGCTTCGAGGAAAGTCACGGTTCTATCGTCCTCGTAGGGCGAAACCGACGGGGGTGTTTCACTGTCCCGGCGGCGCTTGTTCTTTTTGTCGGGTCTGCCGGTCAGGCTTGACAAGGCCCGCGAGGACGATCCGTTGCGAGCCCCGCGGAGGCCTGAACGCGAGGCATTGCCGGCCTCAGTCTGGCGCGTGCCGAACTGGGACAACCTGCTAGAAAGGGTTTGCCCCCTGGCGGGGGCGGCGGTTCGTGTTGCGCCGCCGCGGCCTGTTTGCCCGGTTGGCGTGCGTTCGACCGATGAGGCGCTGCGGGCGGCCAATCCTCCGCGCGAAGAAGAGCCCACACCTCGCGAGGCACCTGCCCCGCGAGACGAGCCGGCTCTTTGGGAGGAACCAGTGCCGTTGGCGGTTGGGGTGCGTCCGCCGGTCAGGACGCGGGCCCCCGAGCCCCGGGCCGGGGTTCGCCCGCCGGACTGCCCGGCCGAAGCTGCGGAGGTCGTCGGGGTGCGCACAGCTGTGGTCGCTCCACGAACGATCCCGGCCGAGCGGCCGGAGGCTGCCGGGGTGCGCACAGCTGTGGTCGCTCCACGAACGATCCCGGCGGAACGGCCGGAGGCTGCCGAAGCGGGGCGGGCGATCCCGGTGGCACCGCCCCGCACCGCAGCGGCCGGGCGGCCCGAAGCCGTTGGCGAGCGCACAGCCGTGGTCGCGCCGCGAACAATCCCCCGTGAGGACGAAGAGGCCAAAGGTGCGGCTCCCGCCGCGCGGACGACAGTGGAACGCGCGGCCGGCGTTTGCACCGCGCGGGCCGCGCGCGCAGCTTGGTAGGCCCTGTAGCCGGCCACTCCCGTCCCTCCAGTGATCGCCGCGGCCGAGGCCAGCGGGTTGTGCACCGCAGGCGAATGCCCAACCACGCCGGCAGGCGAGCCCGACGACACGATCGCACCGGAAGGCGGCGGCGCGTAGTGCGAGGCCTGCAACGAGGCGCCCCCGCCGACCGGACCGCCCGCAGAGCCGCTGCCGCCCGAGGGGCCGCCTCCCAGGGAGTCGTGGGGCCCGACGTGCCGTCCGGAGCTGCCAAGGGAAGTGTCCACCGACACGCCCCAAGCCGCAGCCGACCGCGTTGGCAACCCTTCGTTTGGCCCCGCCACAAGTTCGCGGCCGGCTTTCCCGCCGGCCGAAGGACGGCCGACATGGCCAGCGGAGGCCTGGTCGTGGAGCGGAAGTCCGTCAATGGCAGCCAGGGTCCGCTCGTTGAGCTTGGACAAGGACGTCTTCGCCAACGAATCAATCTTCGCATGCGCCGCCTGACGCTTAGCCTCAATCTCAGCAGCCGCCGCACCAGAACCCATGGCAGGCAGCGCACCATTGACCGATCCTGCCTCATCGAGGGTCTCGTTGACTTCTTTGAGTTTAGCTTGGATTTCGACGCTTTCGTTTCTGGCGTCGATTCCTGCGTGGAGGACGTCGGTGGAGGATTTGACGATCTGTTTGAGCGCATCGGCTTGGGTGAGCATCCGCCCGGCCAGCCGGTCAAGACTCGCGCAGGCCGCCCGCGCGGTGGCGCATTCGAGTCCGAGGTCGGCGGCGACCTCGCGGTTGCCCGTGGCGATCTGGGTCAAGGACTGGCTGACGGACGCCAAATGCCGGTGGGAATCTTCCAGGGCGCTCGTGCGCCAGGACTCCATCTTGTACAGCCGGTCGGCGTGCGGCGTGCCCATCACTTGCCTCCCCACTGCGAAAAGACGTCGACAAGGTTGCGGGCTTGCGCATAGGCCTCAACGAACTCCTGCATCTCCTGGGGGCGTCGGTAGGTGAACTTGCCGTCCAATGCCGCCAGACGCTCCAGGTACTTGGCCCGTTCGGCCTCGTTGACGCCCTCGAAGGAGGCGACCGCCTCCCGCAGCTGGCCGATGCAGTGCTTTTGCCCGCGCGAGACCGCCTGCAGCTCGCGCTCGGAGGCAAAGAGCGTCGTGTGCAGCGGAGCGTAGAACTGGTCAAGCTCGCCGACGCCGGCGCTGTTCTGCCCGCCGGGGGCCGGGGCCGAAGCCATTGCTCCTGTGGCTGCCTGAGCCCCCAGAGCAAACTCGTTCTGGGCCTTGTCGAATGCTTCGCCATCCTTTTCCAGACGGCTGAGCCGCTGATCGAACTTGTCCCGATCAAGACGGAATTGAGACACGCATACCACCCTTCCCGTCAGACGAACGTCGTCTATCGAAGAACACGCCGACCGCCACCCATGCGGACGACGCCAACGGTCCGCGAGCCCCGGCCCTCGGGCCAACACGACCGGGCATGCACACCCGTCCGTCGCCGCCGCCAAGACCTACAACACCGTTAAGTCCTAACGTTAGCACCCCCGTCCGCCTTGCGCGCCCCTTTTTCCACGACTGTTTTTTGATCATATATGCCACAGTGATATTTCGAGCGCGTAACCCCATAGAAAACGCCGCCTTGTCCGACCCAAAACTCGCACCCTCGCGACCAACCAAACATGACCACGCCCACCATGCCAAACATACACAAACAAAGATAAAAGCGTCCACCAGCGATACAATTCTTAAAGTTCACATGAAACATACATTCAACGTCGATCGACAAGGCTCAAAATTAAACCATTCTTTCCGAGACGTTTTGACGATATCAACAATGAATCGGAAACACATTCCCCGACCCACGGAAGCCGCCGCAGGCAACCGCGCCTAGGAAGCATACGCCCGCCCGACAATGTCGACACTCCACCGGCCAACTCCCGCGGGACCGAAGCATGACAGCCGATTTGCAAGCCCAGGTTCACCGCGCCCCGCACGCCCAGTACGGCGCACATTGCGGTCAGCATTTCGACGCACACCCGGGCAGCACAATCTTCATACTCAGGCAGTGCAACCTTTCGGACAGACCGTCGCTTCGGACAGACGGCCGTTTCGGCCGGACCGCCGTTTTAGAACAGCCCAGCGCATCCAGCGGCGTGCCATTTCGAACAACCCGCCGCTTCGAGCGGCTTGCCGCGGCAGGCCGCTCGGACAGATCGTCGTTTTCTGGCGGCCCGCCGTTTCGGCCGGCGCACCGCGCACTGCCTAGGCAAACACGCATCCGCCAGACGGCTACTCCAAGCGCCCCTCCCGGACCAGGCCGGCGGCGGCCTCGAACTCCCGGGCCGTGGAGGCGAAGGCGTCGCGCCGCCTCGTCACCTCGGTGGCGAGAGGGTCGGAGTCCTCCGCTATCCAAACGGACTCAACACCGCCGAGAGTCGCGGCGAAGCGGGCCGAACGGTCAAGCAACTCGGCGAAATCGCCCTCGTAGGAGCCCGCAAGAACAAGGTCCCATTCTTGACGCAAAGCGCCCGGCTTGGGCAGGTCCGCCTCGGCGCCCTCCGCGGCGGCGGCTTTCGCAATCTCGTAGCGCCTGGCGACATCGTCCTTGTCCCGGCGAATCCACTCGCGCAGAAGGTAACCGCGCCAGAGGATCCCCGGCAGGCTGTTTTCGGGCGAGCGGACCCAGGTTTCGGCGACCACGTCGACGCCTTCCTCGTCCACCAAGTCGAGGACGCGGGCGACGAGGGCCCGATCTCTCTCTCGGAAATGCGTCCCCATGGGCATGAGCGCCTGCGCCGAGGTATGCGCAAGCTCGGAGTTGTAGGCGACGTCGGCGTCGCCTTCGATCGCTTCTATCTGAGCGTCTTCCAATTGAGCAGGACGTCGCGGCTGTTTGTTCATCGATTTCCTCCTTCAAGGTGACACCTCTATTGTGACGTAAATTGCATCTCAAAGGGAACTCCCTTCGCCGCTTGATCGGTCGACATTTGCGTTCCCCAACAGCGACGGCATGCGACCGGCCCTTCCGCATCGGGCCGCTGCGTGGTAAGTTCATCGGGTACATTCCATCGAACACGGGGATTCAACATGACTTTCCTCCACATGCACCGCACGTACGCGACGAACCATTCCGCGCACGCCATGTGCTGTTCGATGCGTTCGCGAATGTGTTGATTTAGGCCGTTTGGATCCGGCTCGTCGGATCCGGCTCGCCGCGTCGATTCCGACCTCGGTCTGCTGCTGGACGCATCGTCCCAACCGCATTCGCGTTCGATGTAGCGACGTCGGAAGACTCTCGGAGAGACCATCGGACCCATTCGTTGAGATTCGGCAGCGCTCGTTGAGATCCGACACCAATCATTGAGATCCGGAGCCGCTCACCGAGAGCCAAAGTAGCCCGCCGAGATTTGAAACCGCTCGCATGAATCTTGGCGCTTTCGCGCCTTGATGCCCTCGTGTATTCGCGGTGAACCTCATAGGCCGCTCCCCTGGCTCCTCGCGAATGACTCCGGAGCCTTCGGGCCGCTCGGGACCCCTCGAGCCGATCCGGAGTTTTCAGGCTTCTCCGGGACTCTCAATTCACTCCAGGACCTTCGCGCCGATCCAGACCTCTCGGGCCGCTCCGAGGCTCGTCGAACCCTCCGGGACGCCGCATCTCCTCGGCGCGTCTCGCGCCCGCATCCGCAGGCGTTTCAAACACAGCAATTTCAATCGCAACAAGAAGGAACACCATGTTATTGACCGGTTTTGCCCTCGGCATCGTCCTGGGCTTCGTCTTTCAACGCGGCCGTTTTTGCGTCACGGGCGCCTTCCGCGACGTGTGGCTGAGCAAGTCCACCAGGTGGCTCACCGCGTTCCTCGTCGCCATCGCCGTCCAAGCGGTGCTCGTCCAGCTCATGACGTCCTTCGGGTGGATCGCCCCGAAGCCGGACCAGCTCGCGATCTGGGCGGTCACAAGCGGCTCGTTCGTTTTCGGGCTCGGCATCGTGCTCGCGGGCGGCTGCGCGACGGGAACGTACTACCGAAGCGGCGAAGGCCTCATCGGCTCATGGATTGCGCTGGGTTTGTACGCTTTCACGTCGGCGGCCATGAAGCGCGGCGTCGGGAAGGGAGTCACCGACACCCTCAAAGGCGCCACGCAAGAGGCCACCACGATCCACGAGACTTTCCACGTTTCCCCATGGGTCCCCACGGCGGCGCTCGCTCTGCTCGTCGGTTGGCTCGTCGTTCGCCAGACTCAGAACGCGCAGGCGCCTATCGCCGCTCTGCCTCCGCGAAAGACGGGAATCGCCCACGTGCTCTTCGAGAAGAGATGGAATCCCAATGCGACTGCGCTCGCAGTGGGCGTGCTTGCAGCGGTCGCCTACCCGCTTTCAGCGGCGACGGGGCGCAACGCCGGGCTCGGAATCACGACGCCGTCGGCAAACGTCGTTTCCTTCCTTGCGACCGGCGATTCGTCCTTCGCGGACTGGGGCGTGTGGTTCGTCCTCGGCATCATTCCCGGCTCATTCATCGCGGCAAAGGGCTCGGGCGAATTCCGGCTGAGGGCGCCCGACGCGAGAACCGCCGTCAGAGCCGTGTGGGGCGGAATCTTCATGGGGATCGGCGCCTCGATCGCCGGCGGCTGCACGATCGGCAACTCGCTGGTCCAGTCGGCGCTGTTTTCATGGCAAGGCTGGCTCGCGTTCCTCTTCACATTCCTCGGCGTCGGCGCGGGCGCCAAGGCATTCGTGCAATCCCATCTGAGGGCCGACGCCGTCGCGAGGGAGGTCGCGCCGGTCCCCACCCGCTAGGCAGCGCCCCAAAGTGCGCATCTGAAGGGCGACGCCGGATCACGATCGACGCGCCGTCGCGGCCGGCGCTGCGCCCCATCGAAAATGTCCGTCACATCAGACACTCCATCATTAGCGAAAGGAAGAAAATGAACTTCATCAAGATCAAGAGCAGGCGCCCCGCGGCCGTCCCCGCAACGGCCAGCCAAAACGGCGAAGGCCGCAACGGGGAAGAGCGCGAGGAAGGAGATTCGAAGAAGTACGTGCTCGATACGATCGGTCAGGTGTGCCCGTTCCCGCTCGTAGAGGCCAAGCGCGCCATCGGCGGGCTCCGCTCGGGCGACGAACTGCAGATCGACTTCGACTGCACCCAGGCGACGGATTCGATACCTGCGTGGGCGTCCGCTGCGGGGCACGCGGTGACCGACTTCCGGCAGATCGACAAAGCCATTTGGACGATCACGCTTCGCAAGGCTTGACCGCCGGCACGCCCGCGGGTTGGCGGCTTGACGGGTTCGACGTCGGCCGCCTCAGGCTGTAGACTACTCGCGGGCCTGTAGCTCAATGGTAGAGCCGCGGACTTTTAATCCGTTTGTTGTGGGTTCGAGTCCCACCGGGCCTACTCGCGGGGCGGGGCCGATCGGCCCCGCCCCTTTCATTCGCGGGCTCGCGTCCGCCGGTTTTCGAGCCCTCGCTTTTCGCCCCGCGTTCTTCGCCCCTCGCCTTTCGCCCCTCGCCTTTCGCCCCTCGCTTTTCGCCCCGCGTTCTTCGCCCCTCGCCTTTCGCCCCTCGCTTTTCGAGTCTCCGTTTTTCGCTCCCCGCTTTTCAAACCGCCTTTGGATCCCTCGCCCCAGTCCGACCGCCGGACGAGGATTCCTTCGCCATGGTTTGTTAAGTAGAATTGCCAGCATGTTCACGTACCAGTCCCTGGTTTTCAAAGTTCACGGGGCGTCCCACGATCTGCTCAACGCGCGCGCAACGGTGGAAAACACGCTCAGATCGATAGCCAGGCAGGCTGGTCTTCACGTCGTCGACTCGGTCACCCATCTGTTCTCCCCTCAAGGCATAAGCGCCGCGCTGCTCCTGTCCGAATCCCACGTTGCCATGCACACATGGCCGGAAGAGGGCGGCGGCTACATCACCCTCACCACATGCAAACCTGTGGACGAGCAGAACGTCGAACGAATAGAAGAAGCGATTCGGACGGCGTTTCACGCAATGAAAGTCACTAGGAAAACGGTGGATGTCTAATGTCGAAGAAAAGAGTGCGGCTGAGCCTCAATGAGAAACTGACTGGTTCACAGGGCACTTACACGGTAAGAGGAAACCTGAGTCTGAGAACGTGGGATCGCGAGGACAATCGCTACTACGACTGGGAAGAGTGGGAACTGATCTCTTTCAACAAGGGCAACGTCTGGCTCGAATGCGACCACTACAATCGCGAGGTCTCCCTTTACGAGCCCATCGGCATGCCCGAGGAGCTCCCCAATCCCGAGACGCTCACCGTCGGCGAGCGGATTCGCATCACTCTCCCCGACGGTTCCAGCGTTCGGGCGAAGGTCGAAGAGGCGGCCGTCGGCGAAATCACCGCTTCGGAAGGGACGACGCGCTACGACGCCCACGCGGGTGACAAGATCGCTTACGCGGTGCTCAGATACCACGACGACGACGGCGTCATGAGGCAACTGAACATTGAAACGTACAACGGCGCCGAGCTTGCCTGCTACACGAAAACCATCCTGAGCGAGGAGAGCCAAACTCTCCTTTTCGGCAAGAGGCTCCTGCCGCGCTCGGGCAAGTACCCTGGCATGCTCGGCGTCGTCGCTATGATCCTCGCGGTCATAGCCGTCGTCGTCATCGTCAGCTTCATCGCATCGAAGGCGACCGAGGACGAAACTGAAGGCACTTACGACAACCCTGAGACCGGCACCGAGAACACCTACGACCCAGACGGCGGCTACTATCCCTATCATCGTCCTGTCTACAGGCCCAGGTACAGCAACGGCGGCGGATACCGCCCTGTCTACAGGCCCAGGTACGGCAACGACGGCGGCGGATACCGCCCGCGCAGCGTCTACGGCGGGGGCGGAGGCGGCATAGGGAAATAATTCGCCGGCCTCTTTTCACACCCGATCCTCAACATCCGTCTGCAGCCTCTTTTACGCACCCGCAGCCTATCGCACACGAAAGGAAAACCATGTTCTCATCCACGATCCTCGCAGACGCCGTGGTGCACGACGTCGATACCTTCGGATTCGGCTGGGCCTCGATACTGAGCACGATCCTCTACGCCGTTCTCGGCTTCGCGCTGCTCATTCTCTTCGCGGTCGTCACGAATTTCCTGTTCAAACTCGACATTCGCAAGGAGCTCGTCAAGGACGACAACGTGGGAATGGGAGTGGCGATCGCGGGGCTGGCCATAGCCACTGCGATCATCATCGCGGGGACGATCAGCAGCTGATGCCCAACTCGAAGACGTCCCGCGCGGAGAACACCACCCTCTTCGCGGCCGCGTTGCTCGTCGCCATAGGCGGTTTGGTATACGAGCTGATCCTCGGGACGACGGCGTCGTACCTCATCGGCGACTCGATCACCAGCTTCAGCCTCGCGACGGGCATCACCCTCTTCGGGATGGGCATCGGCTCGCTGCTGGTCAAATACATCCGCTGGCGGCCCTCCACCAGTTTCGCGGTCAACGAGATCGCCCTGGGTTTCATCGGCGGAAATTCGGTCCTCATCCTCCACCTGGCTTTCACGTTCACCAAGCTGCACTGGGCCGCCTTTTCCGCCATAAGCCTGGTGATCGGCGTCCTCATCGGCCTGGAAATCCCCCTGTTGGTGAAGATGTTCGCCGCCTTCGGCCGAAAGTCGTCGGTTGAGCTGCTGAGCAAGGTGCTGGCCATCGACTACTTCGGGGCCCTTGTGGCTTCGCTCGTCTTTCCCCTGCTTTTGCTTCCCCAGCTGGGGCTCATGCGCAGCGCTTACCTCGTGGCCGCCCTCAACATCGCCGTCGCCGTCGCCATCCTTTTCAGGCTGAAGAGCTCAAAGAGGCTTCTCGCCTCGAGCATCGCCGTCGCCGTCGCGCTTCTGGGGATGTTCGCCGGCGCAAGCTACTTCGAGAAGGCGATCGACGCCGAGGCCTACCGCGACCCCGTCCTCGTTTACGAACAGTCTCCCTACCAGAAGATCGTTGTCACGAAATACGGCGAGGACCTGCGCCTCTACCTCAATCGCCAGCTGCAGTTTTCCAGCCTCGACGAGGTCCGCTACCACGAGACCTTGGCAGCCAGCGCCCTGACATCCGTCAAGGACCCGCGCAACGTCCTCGTGCTCGGCGGGGGCGACGGGCTTTTGGCTCGCGAGCTTCTCAAATACCCCGGCGTCAGGCGGGTGACCGTCGTCGACATCGACGCGAAAGTGACGGACCTTGCGAGAAACAATCGTCTGCTCAAGGAAGTCAACAAAGGGTCGCTGAGCGATCCGCGCGTCAAGGTGGTCAACGCCGACGCCTTTCGCTTCGTCGACGACGCGAAAGGCACGTACGACGCCATTCTCATCGACCTCGTCGACCCCTCGAACGAGCGAATGGCCAAGCTTTACTCGAAGCAGTTTTACCGAAACGTCTCTGAAAGGCTGAGTCCAAAGGGGGTCATGGTCACCCAGGCGACGTCGTCCTTCTTCAGCCCGCACGCATTCCACATCGTGGCCAACACGGTCCGCGCGGGCCAATCCGGATACGCCGTCTTCCCCTTCTCGCACAACATCCCCTCTTTCGGCGAATGGGGATTCGTCCTCTCGACGAAGAATCCGAGCGCGCTCCTCAAGCAGCCGCTGGCTCCGGGCACGTCCTATCAGAACAAGGAACTGCTTGCCTTCATGATCCGCACGCAGCCGCCGAAAGTACCGCACACCGAAGTTTCGACTCTGCTCGAGCCGCGGATCATCGACGCCTACGAGTCCGACATGCGGCAATGGCGCTACTACTGACCTTCGGGTTGGGAAGCTTCTCTAAGGCCCGTTCGGCTAGACTTTTGTCGAAAGCGGCGACGACGGCGCTCCTCCAACGAGGCCGCGTCCGAGATCGCGGCTGCGCGGCGGCTATCGGGTCTGCGGCGATTCCTCAATGCAAGCGACGCGGCAGGCCGCCGGCACACTAGCGCCGTCGCGCCTAAACGCACTCAAGCGCTGCAGCGTCTAAACGACAGGAGAAACATGGACATCGCGGTCATCGGCTCGAACAACGTCGATCTCATCACCTATATCAACCGAATGCCTCGCGAGGGCGAGACCCTCGAAGCGCCGAAGTTCCAGATGGGATGCGGAGGGAAAGGCGCAAACCAGGCGATCGCGGCCGCACGGCTCGGTTCGCGCGTGCTCATGCTCACCAGAGTCGGCAACGACGTGTTCGCGGAGAACACCGTCGCGAACTTCGCCGCAAACGGCGTGGACACCGCGCACGTGCTGAGAACCGAAGCGTCCTCCGGCGTCGCGCCGATCTTCGTGGACCCCGAAGGGCGCAACTCGATCCTCATCGTCAAGGGCGCCAACGGCCTCCTTTCGCCCGAGGACGTCGCCGACGCCGCCGAGGATCTCGCCAAAACCAAGCTCATCGTGCTCCAGCTCGAAATTCCGCTCGAAACGGTCTACGCGGCGATCGAATTCGGCAACGCCCGGGGGATACCGGTTCTCCTCAACCCCGCCCCAGCGCATCCCGAGCTGGACCTCGACCGCATCAAGGGGTGCGACTATTTCATGCCGAACGAGTCGGAGCTGGCGCTGCTGACCGGCATGCCGGTGGAAAACCCCGAACAGGCGGAGGAGGCGGCGCGCAGCCTGCTCGACGCCGGAATCCGCAACATCGTGGTCACGCTGGGCTCGCGCGGAGCCCTGTGGATTAACAAATCGCAGACGAAACGCATTCCCGCCGCCCCCGTCGCCGCCGTCGACACCACGGGCGCCGGCGACGCTTTCATCGGCTGCTTCAGCCACTGCCTCGTCACCGGCGACGATCTCAGCGGGGGTTCGGCAATCTTCGACCGCGATCTGGAGGCTCCCGGCGACGTCGAATCGGCCCTGACCGCCGCGTGCCGTTACGCGGCCGACTCCGTGACGAGGCTGGGAACCCAAACCTCGTATGCCACCCGCGAAGAATTCATGGCAAAAGCTCACTGACCGGCGTTGAGGCGCGATCACATTAAACGAGTGCGCGCACCAAACCGAAACGCACGTTAAACGCACACATTGAAAGGCCGGGGGCGACGTGCCCCCGGCCTTGCGGATCCTCCGGCGAGAACCGACGCCTCGCCGAACGAAAGAGCGCAAACAGTGCGATTGTGCGCTCCGGTCTCTGCGTCCTAGCGGACTTTGCGCCGTCGCGGACTGCCTCGCCGATCGCAGCGTGTCAGCCGGTCCGCCCCACGGCAGTTCAGCCGTTGGCGGCGGCCGACCTCAGCATCCAGGCCTGCTTCTCCAGCCCCGTGGCGATGCCGATGAGCATATCGTTGCTCAGGTGGTCGACGTCGTCGACCGGGTCCAAAGTGGCCTTGATTCGGTCGGAAACCGTCATGAGCAGTTCCTCGAACTGCGAGTAGACCTCGTCCACGCTGAGATAGCTGGCGTCGAACTGCTTGAGGCCCGAGGCGGCGGCGACGGTCGCGGCGCGGGCGTCGGGAACTCCGCCGAGGGCGGCAAGGCGCTCGGCGACGTCGTCGGAAGCCACACGGACTTCGTCGACGATCTCGTCAAGCTGCAAGTGCAGCGCGCGAAAACGCGAGCCCTTGATGTTCCAGTGCGCCTGCTTGCCCAGCAGGCTGAGGTCGGTCAAATCGACGAGGGCCTGCTGAAGCGCCTTCTCGACGACGGGAGAAAGCTGCTGGTTAGTCATATTCGCTCCTCTTTCCGCGAGCGCAGGGGTCGCGCCCGCTTCTCAAACTTGAATAGTTCTAGTTTATTCTTGTTCGGTGGTTGAGTCCACCACGACACCAGGCTATCGCGTCACACCGACGCCATTTGGAGGCCGGGGCGCTCCCGCATCAGGCCGCATTCCTGCCGCGCCTCTGCACCTCGGCGGCGTTCGCCTGCCGCGTTGGCCCGCCGCATTTCAGCAACCTTCGCCCGCCGGCGGAGAACCGGCCTACAGATCCGCGATCTCCGCCGAGACGAACCAAGCGGCCTGGTACGGCGCAAAATCAATGCGCGGAAGCCGCAGATCCCAGGAATACCCGCCCAGGAGCTCTCGGGCGTCGAAGCCCAGCCGCCGGGCGAGGACGTCGTGGCGCAGCGCCACAGTCTCGCCTGTGAAGTTGTAGACCTGAACCATCGTCCCCAAGGGGTGGTCCCTTTCGAGGACCAGGAGGCGATGCTCCGGGCTTTCCACCGGGATCGAGGGAACCGAGGCGTGCAGCTGAGTGGTGGCCGCACGCACAGCCAAGATGTGGCGCAACGCGGCGTTGACGCGCCCCGCCGGGCTCTCGACGTCGGTTTCCACTCGCTTGGCGAGATCCCAATCCATGAACGGCCGGTGCGCCCACCTGTTGTCTTCGGCGTGCGCTGGGTCATCGACGTAGGACATGTCGTTGAACAGGCCCAGTTCGTCGCCCATATACAGCAGAGGGACGCCGCCGTATCCGCACACCGCGGCGTACATCAGCGCGATCCGTTTGACTGCCAGGTCGATCGCCTCGGCGTCGTTCTCCTCGACGGCTTTCTCCAGCCCGGCCAGGCTCGCGCACGAACCCGAGATACGGCGATCGCCCGTCACCGGGTTTTCTTGGAACACCAGCCCCCGGGAGAAGGATCCCGGATATCGCCCGGAATAGAAGTCCGAGAGGTAGGCACGGTGGCCGAATCCCGTCACGCCGACCATCTCGGCGTCGTGGTCGGAGATCGCCCACCCGATGTCGTCGTGGCACCTGACGTAGGTGGCCCACGTCGCCGTCGTCGGCTTGTTCGGCATCTCGGAGAGGGCCACCTGGGCCATCTCCGCCCCGCCCGTGGCAATCGAGTTCCACAGCTGGACCATGAGCTCATTGTGATAAGCCATGTCCGAGACCAAACCGTGGTGCTGACGCACGCCGAGGTAGGGCATGAGATCCTCGGGCGCGACGATGGCCTCGGCCTTGAACGCCACGGCCGGGGCGGCCACACGCAGGCACCCTCGAAGCACCTGCGTCACATCGTGGACTTCCGGCTGATTTTGACAGTTGGTTCCGAGCCTCTTCCAGATGAACGCGATCGCGTCCAGGCGGAAGACGTCCACTCCCTTGTTCGCCAGCCAGCAGATGAGCTCGACGAACTCGTAGAGCACCTCGGGGTTGGCCCAGTTGAGGTCCCACTGGTACTCGTTGAAGGTGGTCCACACCCACGCGTTCGCCGCGTCGTTCCAGGTGAAGTTGCCGGGGGCAAAATCCGGGAAGATCTCCGGGAGCGTCTTCTCGAACTCGTCGGGCATCTTCCGATCGGGGAACAGGAGGAAGTAGTCCCGATACTTCGGATCCCCCTCCCTGGCCTTTTCCGCCCATTCGTGTTCCTTGGCGACGTGGTTGAGAACGAGGTCCATCTCGAGGGAGATCCCGTTCTCCCTCAGGGTGGCCGTGAGGGCTTCCAGGTCGTCCATCGTCCCCAGATCGGGTCTGACTTGGCGGTAGTCCTGGACCGCGTACCCGCCGTCGTTCGCTCCTTCCCGCGGCTTGAGGAACGGCATGACGTGGAGGTAAGTCACCCCCAGCCCTTTGAGGTAGTCGACGTGCTCCGCAATGCCTCGAAGGCTCCCCGCGAACCGGTCCGCGTAGGCGACGTAGCCGATCATCTCAGGCTGTTGCAGCCAGTCGGGGCGCAGGATGCGCTCCTCGTCCAGCTCCCGGAGCTCAGCCGGGCGCTCCGCCATCGCGTCCTTTATGATCTTGGCCAGCCTGGTCTCGACCTCCGTCTCCCGCCCCGGATACACCTTGGCCAAAGCGGTGCGGATCTGCGGCGCGTAGCGCTTCCATCGTAGATTGAAGTCGCGCTCCGTTTCCGCGTCGAGAGGCATGTCAGACCTCCCCGGCGGCTTCCGCAGCCGGCTTCCCGGCCGCTTCTGCCGCAGCCTCCTCGTCTCCTTCTTCGGGCGGGCGGACGATGAGCACGTCCCTGTGAGCCCGCCGGACGACGTCGGAGGCCACGTTGCCCAGCAGCCGCCCGACGATCGACGTATCACGAATGGCGCCGAGAACAAGCGCATCGACTCGGTACTGCTTAGCCGCCTCGAGGAGGGCCTCGGCCGGTTCGCCGTCGACTAAGAGCGCGGCGGCGACGCGGACTCCCGTCCCTTCGGCGACGTCGACGGCCCGCTCCAGAGCGTCGGTCGCCGCGGCCACGCCGGGCACCTGGCCCATGGTCGCGTACTTCGTAGCCGCTATCTCGGGAGCCGACGCCGCATCGCGGTCGCTGATGGCCGTGTAGGCGCAGACGATCACGACGTCGGCCTCATTGGAGGCCGCGATGGAGACGGCCCGCCGAACGGTCGGCCCGGCCAGCGGACTGCCGTCGGTTCCCACAAGGATTCGGCTGTACTTCGGCATGTTTTCGGTCATTTCGCTCACTTGTTTTCCTTGAAGTCTCCGGCCACCTTCGGCGGGGCGGAAACGTCGTCCATGTCTCGGATGGTCGGGGGCTCGTTGATCCACGTCATGGCGATCGCCGCCAAGCCCATGAGAACGCCCGTGAAGGTGATCGCGTTCGTCGGATCCTTGCCCAAGAAGGTGTCATAGACGAATCCGAAGGTCACGGTCTCCAGCAGCTGCGGCAGCACGATCATCATGTTGAGGATGCCCATGTACACGCCGTACCTGTTCGAGGGAACCATGCGGACCGCCATGATGTACGGCACGCCCAAAAGCGACGCCCACGAGATGCCGAAGCCGATCATCGGCAAGAAAACGAGGAACTTGTTGGTGACGTGCGGAAGGATGAGAAGCGATACGAGAGCGCATATGAGGCTCGCCGTGTGGACCCACTTGGCGCCGTGCTTCTTCGCAAGAGACACGAGGCCGAAGGCCACCATGAAGGTGACGACGTTGTACGAGCCGTTCACAAGACCGGTCCACGTAGTCGCTTCCCTATACGCCTGGGACTGCGCATCGGTTGTGTTGAACACCGATTTGGCGATGGACAGAGAGATGAACTGCCAGTAGACGAACATCGCGTACCACTGGAACAGGTACACGAGCCCCAGCTTGCGCAGCTCCTTCGGCATCTCGACAATCGCGTTGCCAATATCCTTGAGCGCACCGAAACGCTCGCGGTCCTTCTTTGAGCGAAGCTGCGCAAGTTCCTCCGGCGACGGCGGAATCTCGTCCGTGGACAAAACGGAGACAAGGACGGTGGCGATGGAGCACACCGACCCCAGCATGAAGGCGCCGAAGACGTAGTAAGGCAAGCCCGAGCCGGCCACCCCGTCCCATATATGTTCGAAAAGGAACATCGAGGCATTGGCGAGGGTGATTCCCAGGCCCGCGAAGAAGGACTGGGCGAGGAAGCCCTTGGCAGTCTGACTGGGCGGGAGCCTATCGGCGATGAAGGCGCGGTACGGCTCCATTGCGGTGTTGTTCGAGGCGTCCAGCAGCCACAAAAGCAGGACGGCCATCCACAGGGCCGAGACAAATGGGAAGAGGAAGAGGCATACGGAGCAGCCGATGGCGCCGACGACGAAGAACGGCTTTCGCCTCCCCCATTTCTCGCTCCACGTCCTGTCCGACATGGCGCCGATAAGCGGCTGAATGAGAAGGCCCGTGATGGGGCCGGCCATATTGAGGATCGGCAGCTCCGACTCGTCGGCGCCCAGCATCTTGTAGATCGGGTTGATCGCGGTCTGCTGCATTCCGAAGGAATACTGAATGCCGAAGAAGCCGAGATTCATGAGGAGAATCTGCCTCATGCTCATCATCGGCTTGTGCCGAATGACCGTGGTATTTTTCTGCGTCATGGAATTCCGTTCTATGAGGCGGCGCCGGCGCCGTCGATGTATGCCTGAAGCCTGTCAAGAATGGACTCCCAAACCTTGGCGTAGTCGACCGCGGCCTGGGACTCATAGGGGCCTTGGACGACCCTCAGGAGGGTCTTGCCTTGGCCCTGCCTCGAAAACTCGACCCGCAGCTCAACGGGCCTGGAGGGATCGATCCCCTCAATTCCGGTGATCCTCTGCTGGCTCACAAGGACATCGGGGTAGAAGACCTCGGTGTATATGCCGTCGATAACCCACGTCCTTGCGGGGTCGTCGTCACGGACTTTCGTATGACGGAGGCGACCACCGAGTCGCGGATCAAGCTCGACCGACTCGGGCACAACGTGCCATCCGTCGGGCGCGAACCATTGCGCGAGCACCTTCGGCTCGGTGAAAGCCCTGAACAAAACGTTGCGCGGCTCCTCGAAGATCCGCTCAACCTCAAGGACTGTATCGGGTTCCATATCGATTCCTCTGTTGCAATCGGAGGGACATCATCATAGGTGTCCACAATGAACGCCTTCTGCACGGTCGGAGGATCGACTCCTCAGCGAGAGCAATGGATCTGACAATCATGCAGCGGCGTCAGCCTATCAACGGCCATCCGACCACTTCCCCACCCGTCTCACATACAGGACAGCGCCCCTTCCCCCAGATCGCGCCGAATTCGGCCAAATCCCGGAAAAATCGGCTAAAAACACGTCATGTGTGTTGCCTCACAACCGGCGATTGTCGGGGACTTTTGTCCCCGCGTTTTGCTAGGCCAAGCCTCGCATTTCGTCGGCGGAGGCGTCGGATCGATTGCGGGGACGACGCCGGAAACCCTAGAGCCGGTCAATCGACGCGACGCCCCAAGAGCCGGTCAATCGACGTCGACGGCGAGCATGCGATGATCCGAAACGGCCAGGCGCCGCGTCGTCGCTTCTCCCGCCGCCCGGAAGCCTACCCCGAGGATGTGGTCGATCTGAGAGCTGGGCTCGTCGTCGGGATAGGTCAGCGCCTGTGCGAGGACCTCGTACTCGGTCTGCTTCTGAATGTCTTCGAGGTGCGTGTTGAGGTCGCCGAGGACGATTCGGGGAGCGTCGGGGATGCCGCGGCGTCGGGCGACCCTCGCCATAAAGTCTTCGAGGCGGCGCAGCTGCTTGCGATTGTCCGGCTGTTTCGTGGTCAAGTGCGTGGCGCCGACGACGACGGGCTTCGGGGTCAGGAGCACGGCGACTATCGCCATCCTCTGCTCCTCGAGGCGGAAACGCCAGCCGAGGCGCCGGTCGGACGCCCTGCGCATCGGATTCCTCCACGAAGGCAGCCTGAGAGCCCTGATGTAATCGATGGGGTACGTCGTGGCGAAGGCGATCCCGTATCCGCGCCGCGAGCGCCGAAACATCCTAGCGATGAAGTTGCTCGGCGCCCGGCGGCACGCCGCGAAGCGCCGATGCTCCATTCCCGCGCTCTCGGCGAACGCCGAGAGGATCGATCGGCCTCGATCCTCTCTGACCTCTTGCAGAGCCAGCACATCGGGTTTGAGCTGCGCGATTTCCGCAGCTGCCTCGCGAACCGCCTCGTCGTTCATGGCGTCGTCGCCCAGTGCGGCGCCGCCCCAGGATTGGTTGGCCCGCCCGCTCTGGACGTTGAAGCTCACAAGGCGCATGGGGATCACTCCGCGGGCTCGAAGGACAGGCTGACCGAGTTCATGCAGTAGCGCTGCCCTGTCGGGGTCTGCGGCGCATCCGGGAACACGTGGCCGAGATGCGAGTCGCAAGAGGCGCAGCGAACCTCAGTACGAGGATAGCCCAGCTTGTAGTCGACGTCGGTGACCACGGAATCCATCGACGAAGGATCGTAGAAGCTCGGCCAGCCGCAGCCCGAATCGAACTTCGTCTCGGAGCGGAAAAGCTCGGCCCCGCACCCGCGGCAGCGGTAGACGCCTTCGCGCCCTTCGCCCAGAAGCTCGCCGCTGAAGGGAGCTTCCGTTCCGGCCTCGCGCAGCACGCGATATTCGGCGGGAGCGAGAACTGCGCGCCATTCCTCGTCCGTTTGCGGCACAAGAGGTTTCGTCATACCACTATGCTGACTTTCGTCGCGTGACGTGTCCATCGCTCTCACTCTGAGCAGAATGGGCACGGCTGGCCACCGAGCGCAACCGCGCGCCAGTGACCCCGGACTCGCGTTGCGGCCAAGTTGTTTTCTTCCTTTGTTCCAGCATCGCCCCAGCGGCCGCGGGCGCACGTTACGGCGCTCATGCGCGAAGGGCGAGGCGCTGCGAAGAAGCCGCCCCGCAACGCCTCGGGCGCGGGACTGCAGCCGCCTATGCTTTGGCGCCGGCCTCGCTCTTGGTGCCCGCGCGAATCTCCGTGGCGGGGCCCTCGCCGCCTTCCTGCGCCCCTTCACCGTCGACGTCGCCTTCCGCGGGGCCCTGCGTCCCTTCCTTCTTGCGGGCAGCTTCCTCCCGCTCGCGCATGGCGTCTTCGCCGGGCCCGGCGAAGTCCTTGCCGCGCTTCTCCGCCCCTGCGGATCCGGTGAAGATCGAGGCTTCGTACCCGGTTTCCGTCAGCGGCGAGGGCGCCGTCTGGGGGGTCGGTTCGCGGTCGGCGAGAGGAACGCGCACCACCGGCGGGGACGCGGGGAACACCCTGGTGCCCGTCGGGCCGAGGTCGCCGTGGCGCCGTTTGCCGTGCGGACCGGACGGGCCGCCCTGGGGGCTGGCCGAACGGAACGTCGGGCGGCTCTGGTCCTTGCCGTCGGAGACTCTGACGACGTCGGGCCTGCCGGAGTTCGGAGCGTCGGGCCTGCCCGCGGGAAGAAGGGCGTCCGCCGCCGGAATTTCCTCGAGCAGCGGATCTGGCGGGTTGACGAAACTGCGCCCGTGAGGGACCGCGTCGGGCGCGTTCGCCTGTATCCAGCGAACGAGCCGCTCGCGCACGAAGAACTTGAGATCGATGAGGTTCGAAGGCGTCGCGGCGGAAACAAGCGCCGAGACTTGAATCGACGTGCTCTCGGCGGCGCGAACCTGGATGATTCCGGTGTTGCCGTCCCACAGCGTGGTCTCCTTGAGGATCCTGTCGAGTTCGGCGCGCAGAGCTGGAATCGGAACGCTCCAGTCGAGCAGCAGGTCGACGTATCCGAGCATTTCAGGCGCCCGTCGCGTCCAGTTCTCGAAGGTCTTGGTGGTCAGTTCCTTGGACGGCACGATGAGCCTTCGTCCGTCCCACACTTTGAGGACGACGTAGCTGAGGGTGATGTCCTCGACCTTCGCGTACTGGTCGTTGTTCCATATGACGATGTCGCCCATGCGGATCGAGTCGGAGAAGGCCAGTTGCAGGCCCGCGAACAGGTTGCCCAAGGTCGACTGCGCCGCAAGGCCGGCGACCACGGAGATGACTCCTGCCGAGGCAAAGACCGAGGTGCCGAACGCCCTTGCCAGCGGGAAGGTCATGAGGATGGCGGCGGCGCCCAAGATCCAGATCGAGATTCCGACCACCCTGTTGAGTACGCGGACCTGCGTCTGCACCTTCCAGTAACGCGACTGCCCGCTCGCCTTCACGCGGTTGAGGATGAGGTCTTGCACGCCCGTCGCAACCGACGAGACGAACCAGGTCAAAGCCGCGATCGTTGCGATGAGGAACGCGTGGTCGGCCCACATGCTCCAGCCGACGTCCCCGCCGTTCGTGGCCATCGGCAGCGCGACGGAGAATCCGATCCACGCCCCGATGACGGCGAAGGAGACGCCCATGGGCCTGACGACAGGATGCGAAGCCTGCCTGAGAAAAACGTGGCGCCGCAAGATGAAGCGCATAAACATCTGGATCCCGATCGAAACCAGCATGCCCACAAAAAATCCGGTGCCTATGCCCAACAGAATCGTCAGCGCGTCCACCGCAACAGAACCCGCCGTCTCCTTCGCCGGAGGCTCCGCGCGCACAGCCGCTGCCGGCGCGAACGCGGGAACGTGTGCGAGCGTGAGGGGCTGCGCGATCGCGGCCGAATGCGCCGACGTCGTCGCAGAACCCATCGACGCCGCCGCGGAAACAACTTCGTAACCGTTTGCCAAGAATACTCCCATGCCCTCAAGGCTAAGCGATGCCGTCTGAAAGTACGCCATATTCCCGCGGAATATGGCCAAGGTTATGCGTTCGGAGTTTCGCGGTGCGTGCGCTTTCGGCCTCGCAGGGCACACGCCTGCGGCCTGACGGACCATGCGATTGCTGCCTGACGGACCATGCGATTGCCGCCTGACGGACCATGCGTACCCGGCGTCGCAAGCCGGGCGCCCGCGCCTTTTCACACCCGCGCCTTCGCGGCGTCGCGAACCGCCCGAACGCATCCCCCGCCGCCCGGGCGCACCTGCAGCGCCTCTTGACCGTCAGGTCAGCCGCCCCAGCCACAGGAGCATCGGCCCGGCAAAAGCCGAGCGGCGGCTTCGCCTTCCAGCGGCGCAGGCCCCTCGAGGGCCGCAAGCGCACCCCGGAACAACATGCGCTCCGGGGGCCTTGGGTCGGTGAGCAAGGCCACAGCTTATCCGGTTTTGCAATGACCCTCCCCTTTCCTCTAAGCTAATCGAGTTCCACCAGCCGGCAACGGTGAGGAACGGACAAACAGACAATCGGTCCGCCCCTATCGTCTAGTGGCCTAGGACGGCGCCCTTTCACGGCGCTAACACCGGTTCGAATCCGGTTGGGGGTGCGAGAAGGTCAATGAATCTTCATTGGCCCCGTAGCGCAGTTGGTTAGCGCGCCGCCCTGTCACGGCGGAGGTCGCGGGTTCAAGTCCCGTCGAGGTCGCGGATAGTCGGTCCGGTCTGTTGAGGCCGGGCCGATGCCATCCCGAGGCTCTGTAGCTCAGTTGGTAGAGCGTTCGACTGAAAATCGAAAGGTCACCGGATCGACGCCGGTCGGAGCCACTGCCTCGAATCCAGGACATGCGTACGTCCCTCCCCGCCTCCCTTTAGCTTCTCCCATGTGCGATCTCACGCGCTTCAACGCGTACAAACTTACGCGTGCGCTCCCCGCATACGAACTTTCGCGCTTCTACGCGCGCAGACCCTTGTTCTTCTCGCACCGCACGACTCCTAGTGCGCGAATTCTTGGTCCCTCTAAAGCAGGGGCTCAAATCCGTCGCCCCGGCAATCCTCGGCCGAGCGACGGACTAGAGACGCCTACGACGCCCCGGCTTTTTCGGCACATTTTGGCACTTCCAACACGCGTCTCGGCCTTTCGGGGCGTGCCGAGTTCTTGTTGGCACAGGTAAAGAATTTTTACACATCCCAAAAACGTGTAAAAAATTTGGCGATTCTTTTACACGTCAAGAATTCCGTGTCTAGAATTTTTCCATGTGGAAACCCGATCTTCCTTACAACGATCTCCCTTTCCCTCCCGTCGACGAACTGGAGACTCGCTCGATTCTTCGGGCGGCGGCGAACGCGCGGGCGGCGCTCGCCGGACTGGATCAGGCAGTCAAACAGATTCCCAACCCAGAGATCCTCATCTCTCCTCTCTCGCTCCTCGAAGCGCAGGCAAGCTCGGAAATCGAAAACATCGTGACCACAACCGACGACCTCTTCCGAGACGAAAACCTCAGGAGCGCCGCACCGGACCCAGCGGTAAAGGAGACTTTGCGCTACCGGGAGGCTCTGTTCGCTGGGCTCAAGGAGGTTCGCCGTCGTCCCCTCAACACGAATATCGCCCTCGAAGTAAGCTCCCACATAAGCGGCTACAACATAGAGCTGAGGTCCCTGCCCGGCACTTTCATCGGAAACCCCACGACCTTGGAAGCCCGGTACACGCCCCCCGAAGGCAAAGAGCTCATCGCCTGCAAGCTCGGGGATTGGGAGAAGATCGTCCACATCGGAGACGAACTCGACCCATTGGTCGCAATGGCGGTTGCACACTACCAGTTTGAGGCAATCCACCCTTTCACGGACAGCAACGGGCGCACGGGAAGGATCCTCAACATCCTCATGCTCATCGAAAGGAGGCTTTTGAGCGAACCGGTTCTCTACCTTTCCCGTTACATCATCGAAAACAAAAACGAGTACTACGACCGCCTCCTGGCCGTGACGCGAGACGGCGCCTGGCATGAGTGGCTTTCCTTCATGCTGAGCGCCGTGCATTCGACCTCCGAGGAGACGCTCGCAACCATCGACAGAATCCAAGGGCTTCGCCGCACGATTCGCGAGCAAATGCGCTCGAATCGGGGAAGTTCGAACGCCGACCTTCTGGACCTGCTCCTCGAACGGCCATACTGCCGAATCGCCGACGTCGAAAACGCCTGCAACGTCACGCGTCCAACGGCGACCAAACGTCTGGAAGAGCTGGTCGCCGCGGGCGTGCTGGACGACAGAAGAGTCGGCAGAGACAGACTTTTCGTCAATGTGCCGCTGATGGAGATCCTCCGCAGCCCTGGATCCGCCGCACAGGCACGCTGAGGCTGCGAGATTGGCGCTTGCCGGGCAAGATCCTTCTGTGGCGACGCCGCCGCGGAACGCGCGTCAAACCCCTCGGATTTAAGATCGTCCGGCAGAATAGTTGCTGGCCAGGCGCCTAAAGCACCTCGACCAGCCGAATCAGGTATCCGTCGGGGTCTTGGACGACGAACTCCTTCTGCCCTTCCAAACCGGCGCCTTGGGTACCCGTTTCATACCAAATCTGCCGCAGATCCCGAAACGGCCGGACGCCCAGTGCGGCCAGCCTCGAACGTGCGGCGCCGACGTCGGAAACTTCGATTTGGAGGCCCATCCCCCGCCCCCTCGGCGCACGGACGCGGCCGGCGAACCAAGCCTCCGAATGGTCTTCTTCGAGCATGAGTTGGGCGCCGTTGAGTTCGAGGCATGCGAACAAGGGATCCTCCCTGGAAAAGAGAATCCGGAAACCGACTCCTTTGACGTAAAAGTCGAGACTCACGAAGATGTCGCCGACGGACAACTCGGGAACGAGCGGATTCCAACGCATAGCCCGATCATGGCATACGTTCTGCCCACCAATTCGTCGGACTCCGTATACTCAAGTGTGGAACCACGTACATTTCGTGGAAAACCCTCGTTAAATCGCTCGCATTCGCATAGACTTCGCGTCAAGTAGCCTCGCGGCAGAGCCCTGAAAGGAGGGACTTCCTCCATGAGTCCAAAGACGGCCCATGTCCAAGTCCTTGCCCCGTTGACCGGCGTTATGGTGCCGATCGAAAGCGTTCCCGATCCCGTCTTCGCCCAGAAGATGGTCGGCGATGGATTCTCCATCGACCCTTTCGACGGCACGGTTTTCGCTCCGGTTTCGGGAGAGATCGCCGATCTCCAAAACGCCCATCACGCCCTCACGATACGCACGCCGGAGGGGATCGAGATCCTCATCCACATTGGCCTTGAAACCGTCAGCCTGGAAGGACGCGGGTTCACGCCCCACGTCGCCAGGGGCGACAAGGTCGCCGCCGGCGACAAGCTCATAACCTTCGACGTCGACCGGGTTGCCCGCGAGGCGAAAAGCCTTCTCACCCAAGTGGTCGTCGCCAATATGGACGCGATTGCCTCGATCCGGCCCGAGACCGGAATGGTTGTCGGCGGACGGTCCTTGGCCGCCACCATCGAACTCGCCGCACCGAAGGCCCGCGCATCGGCCGGCGGCGGGGGCGAGGCCTTCGTCGGCACGGTTGTCATCCCCAACCCGACGGGCTTGCACGCGCGGCCCGCTGCAACCCTCGTCGCCCTGGCCAAGAGCTTCGAGAGCGACATTAAGCTGGCTTCCCAGGGAAACACCGCCAACGCGAAATCGATCGTCGCCATCATGGGCCTGGGCCTCGCCCACGGCCAGGAGGTCGAAGTCAGCGCCACAGGGCCCGACGCCGAGCGCGCACTCGCCGAAGTCATTGAGGCGATCAACGGCGGCCTCGGGGAAGAGCCCGTGCCCGCGGGCTCGGCGGGCTCGGCACAGGCCGCACCCGCGCAAGCCGCCCCCGCGCAAGAGCCGCCGGCCCGCCGCTCGGAGGACCCCGACGTCTACCTCGGCATTCCCGCTTCGCCGGGCCTGGCCGTTGGCGCGCTCGTCCAGCTGCGCACGCAGGAGTTCGCCATCGTCGAGGCGGGGCTCAACCCGGCCGACGAGCGGCGCACCCTGCGCGACGGGCTCAACCGCGCGCTGTGGTCTTTGGGGGAGCTGGCCGACGGTTTGCGCAAGCAAGGCGACGAGGAACGCGCCGCCATCTTCTCCGCGCACGAAGAGCTGCTGCAGGATCCGGAGCTTCTCCACCTGGCGAATGTCGCAGTAAACGAAGGAAAAAGCGCCGCTTTCGCTTGGCGCAACGCCTACACGACGTTCGCCGACCAGCTCGAGTCGCTGGGCAACGAGGTGCTTGCCGGGCGCGCCACGGACGTGCGCGACGCCGGCGTCCGCGTGCTCCAGGAGATCACCGGGCAAAAGCTCGAACGCCCGGAGCTTCCCGAAAACACGATCCTCGTGGCCGAGGAGCTGACGCCTTCGGACACTGCTCAGCTCGACCGTTCGAAGGTCGTCGGATTTGCGACCGTCACCGGCGGCGCCTCCTCCCACGTCGCGATCATCGCGCGCTCGCTCGACATTCCCGCGATCGCCGGAATTGAAGACGCCGTACTCAACCTTGAAGACGGCACTCGGGCAGTTCTCGACGGGACCTCCGGCGAGCTGCGGACGAATCTTTCCGAGGCCGACCTTTCCGCGGTTCGCGAGCGCCAGAAGCGCATCGAGGCCCGCAAGGCCGCCGAATACGCGAAGAAGGACGAGCCCGCAGTCACCTCCGACGGACGACGGGTCCAGGTGGTCGCCAACATCGGCGGGGTCGACGACGCAAAGGAGTCTCAGACGAAGGGCGCCGAAGGCGTCGGCCTTCTGCGCAGCGAATTCATCTTCCTTGGACGCGCCGACGCCCCCAGCGAGGACGAGCAGGTCGCGATCTACGCCGATTGCGCGCGCGCTTTGGCGCCCGGTCAGCCGCTCGTCATTCGCACGCTCGACGTCGGCGGAGACAAGCCGCTCGCGTACCTCCCCCTCGGAGAGGAGGACAACCCGTTCCTCGGCCTGCGCGGAGTGCGGGTGGGCTTGGACCGCCCCGACACTCTGCGCCCGCAGATCCGCGCGATCCTTCGGGCCGCGGATGAAGGGGCCAAGCTCCACGTCATGTTCCCGATGGTCGCTACGATCAGCGACTGGCGCCGCGCGAAGGCGATGTGGGACGAAGAGGCCGAGGACCTCGGGTACCGGGGCAAGGTGAGTCTGGGCATCATGATGGAGGTTCCTTCCGTCGGCGTGATGGCCAAGCAGTTCGCCGCGGAGGAGGGCCTTGACTTCTTCAGCGTCGGCTCGAACGACCTGACGAGCTACACCCTGGCCATGGACCGGGGAAACGCCAAAGTCGCCGCGCAGGTGGACGCATGCGACCCCTCGATTTTGGCTCTCATCGGCCAGGCGGCCGAGGCCCTGCACGAGAAGGGCAAGTGGATCGGGGTGTGCGGCGGCGTCGCCTCAGACCCGCAGGCGGTTCCGATCCTCGTAGGCTTGGGCGTGGACGAGCTGAGCTGCTCGATCCCGGCCATCCCTTCGATCAAAGCGAAAGTCAGGGCGTATTCTTACAGAGAGTGCAAGTCGCTCGCCGATGCGGCGCTGACGTCCGCGACCCCCGAAGAAGTCCGCGCCCTCGTCCCTCTCGACGAGGTATGAGGAGGTAACCATGAGTACCGCTTCCGAGATCGTCGCCGCCGTCGGCGGCCCTGAAAATATCTCCAGCCTCACCCATTGCGCCACTCGCCTGCGTTTCCAGCTAGTCGACGCTTCGAAAGTCGACGGCAACGTGATCGATGCGATCGACGGCGTCATGGGTTCCGTCCCCCAGTCCGGGGAACGTTATCAGATCATCATCGGCGGCGCCGTGCAGACGGTGTACAACGCCATCAACGCCCTGCCCGAGATGCAGGGCAACCGCCAGCCGACCGACGCCGAAATCAAGGCCGCGGCCCGATCCGGCGGGCCCCGGGGCAAGTCCGCGTGGCTCGACACGTTCTTTGAGTTCCTGTCGGATTCGTTCCGCCCCGTGCTCGGCGCGCTGCTCGGCGCTTCGCTCATCATCACCTTCATGTCGATCATGGCGACGCTCAAGGTCGTCGGGAATTGGTCCGACCCGAAGGTGACCCTTTCGCCCTCGTGGACGTTCGTCAACCTCATGTGGCAGTCGGTGTTCACCTTCCTGCCCCTGATGGTGGCGTACAACGCTTCGAAGAAGGCGGGCGCCGATCCGTGGGTCGGCTTCGCGGTCATGGCCTTCGTCATGCTTCCGGGCTTCACGTCTTTGGGCGAGCATCCCACGCAGACCATCAAGCTCGCGGGAGGGAACAAGATTCCTATCGTGGAAGTCTTCGGCTTGCCGCTGACGGTTCCGAGCTACGGCTCGCAGGTGTTCCCGCCGCTGTTCATGGCCGTGGTCCTGGGGCTTTTGTACAAGCTGCTCAAGAGGATCGTTCCCGAGAACGTGCAGCTGGTGTTCGTGCCTTTCTTGGCCTTCGTCATCATGATCCCGCTGACGGCCTTCCTCATTGGGCCCGCTGGAATCTACGTCGGCGGCTGGATCGGCAACTCGCTCGGCGCGATCAATGACTTCTCGCCGTTCATTTTCGCGATCATCGTTCCTCTCGCCTACCCGTTCATGGTGCCGGTCGGTCTGCACTGGCCGATCAATGCGATCATGCTCGCCAACATCGCCTCGCTGGGCCACGACTACATCCAGGGCCCGATGGGCGCATGGAACTTCGCCTGCTTCGGTGCGACGGCGGGCGTTCTGTTCCTCGCTTTCCGCGACCGCGACACACAGATGCGTCAGACGGCTACCGGCGCTTTGGCCGCCGGCCTCCTCGGAGGCATCTCCGAGCCGTCCCTTTACGGCATCCATCTGCGGTTCAAGAAGATCTACTCGCGAATGCTGCCCGGCTGCCTTGTGGGCGGGTTGATCATCGGCATCGGCGGCGGCGTGAACATCAAGGCCTTCGTCTTCACTTCGCTGTTGACGATCCCCGCCTTCGACAACATCCCGCTCTACGCGATTGCCGTGTTCGCGGCCTTCATCACGTCCTTGCTGCTGGTCGTTTTCCTCGATTACCGCACGCCTGAGGACAAGGCCGCCGCGCGCGCTAAGGCTTCTGCCGATGCGGACGCCGCGACGGCAGAAGCCCCCGCCGGGGCCGACGCCGCATCCGCCGGAGCTGCGGCGGCCGGCGCCTCGCCCGCTGGGGACGCGATCGAGCAAAGTCGTGTTGAGGCCCTTTTCGCGGGTCTCGGCGGCCGCGACAACGTGACGAAGCTCGAGAACGTCGCTTCGACGCGCCTGCGCGTCGAAGTCCGCGATTCTTCGCTGGTCGATCTCGACGTTCTCAACTCCGCCGGCGTTGCGGGCGCCGCCGAGGTTGCCCCGGGGGTCTGGCATGTGATCCTCGGGCAAGAAGCGTCTGCTTTCGCAAAGGCCGCAAGCCTCGCGGAGGCACCCGCCAAGTAGCTCAACGGCCCGCTGCCACAACAACACCCCGGTTTGCCGCACAGTTCGCGCTGTGCGGCAAACCGTTTTCTGAGGCTTCCAAAGCCGAGGATTCGGCACTGACGCGTCCCAAGATCCGAGAACAGACGGGCTGCTGCCCCGGAGGCGCAAGGACAGACTGCGCCTCTCCGAAAGCGCACGACAGGCAGACAGGTCCCTCCTCAGGGCACGACGGCGGGCGAGTCCGTCATCGCTAGCTCCCATTCGCCCTAATGCCGATCTCCGTTAGACCGTCTGAACCGAATAGTGAAAATCTGGCGCGGTACCGTATTCACTCGTCAGTTCACAAGAACGGACTCCGCCTCGACGAGGCGAAAAAGGGATGCCGACGTCGTCGACGTAGCCGCTCCTTCAACGGGATACGTAGCACCAGCAACAGTAAACGAGGCTCGCCAAGCGACGGTCGACGTCACGGTCGCTGACGCGGTGGGCTGCGAGTATGTGTGGGCGACGGTCACATTCGGCCACGCGCCGCCAGGATTCGCCAGGATTGTCCGTCTCAAACGGAGCACTGCCGTCGCCGGGCGTCCACGTCCAAGAAACGGGCATCAGATGAACGGTCACGTACCGTCCGGCCATGTGAATGTGCGCATCATAGGCCTTTGTCATTCGACGCGTAGTGGACGGGCATATTGACGAACTCCCCCGTGCAGGGGTTATTTTTACTTGCCCGGATACAACAATCAGCAGCCTGACGTCTTTGATGCCAGCAGTCGGGTCACATCAACCGGTTCGACGCTTCCATTCGCCGAAGGGCAAAGGCCCGCGAAGCACAATCCCGGACAATCGCCCCCCCCGACGTTCCCAATCAAGGCATCCCCGTCGAGACACAAAGGGAGAATCGCATGAGCGACCCTCGAATCGTTTGGACACGCGTACCGAGCATCTCCGGGGTCTTTCCTGAGAAAAACTAGGCGCGTGCGACGACGAACGCCTCTGCCCCCAAGAGACAATCCTCGCCCCGAAGGCAATCTGCCGGGAAGAAGCACTCCGCTCCACACCTGCCCTCCCGCCCGCCCCAAAAATCTCGCCCCCAAAGCTCCGCTTCACCGAACCTCTCCGTCTCCGAGCCAATCCACTGCCTCAGCAATCCCCTCCGAACCAACCCGCCGTCCCAACAGCCTCGCCGCCCCAACAACTCCGCCGCCCCAACAGCCCGCCGCCAAAACGGCATCCCTCCCCGAAAGCTTCGGGAAACCAATTCCCACAACCACGTTTGCGATACTACGTCTGACGTACTACGCTTATAGAAGCATGGTCGATCGAGCCTCATGGAAGCAGGGCTGGTAGAGCCTCAAAAGCCAGCGACTTCAGGTTTGATCGCGTCCCAGCATCAGTACCTGACATACCTGCACACAACCCCGGACGAAAGGAATCCCATGATCGGCGGCGACGCCATCCGCGGATACATCGACCTCATGGTCCTTTCGATTCTGCGGGAACACGCCTCCTACCCCTACGAACTCGTCAAGACCATCACCGAAATCTCGGGCGGCGCCTACGCCATCAAGCAGACCACGCTTTACAGCGCGGTCAAGCGCCTCGAAGCCACAGGCCTCGTCGCCTCGTTTCCCGACGTCTCCGAGTCGGGAAAACCACGAACCTACTACCGAATGACCGACGAAGGGCGAGCATCCCTGCGCTCCAAAATCGCCGAGTGGAAAGCCACACGAGCCGTCGTCGATCGATTTGTGAAAGGAAGTCACTAATGGACGTCGTCTACGCCTATCTCGACACCATGTTCTCTCCCTACGCTTCCAGCCCCCGACTCGACGCGGCGAAAGAGGAACTGCGAGGGATGATGGAGGACGCCTACTCTGCCAGGGTCGCGCAAGGAAATTCGCACAACGAGGCCGTCGGGGCGGTCATCGCCGAGTTCGGCAATCTCGACGAACTCGCCGAAGTGCTCGGCATTTCAACCGAACTCAATCGCGCGAGCAGCGCACACGCCGACGACGCCGCCCGCGACGCGACATCCCCCGGCTCGGCGACGCGCGGTTCCGACGACGCCGCAGCGCGAGGCGCCAACCCCGCGGGCGCCCACGCCCCGCATGCCGCCCCCTCAGGCGCCCGCCCCCGCGCCTCCGCCGCAGACGGCTCTGCCGCAGCCCCGCCAGCCGAAGGACCGAGGGCCGGCTCATTCACGGCCGGCTCAACGAGGGCCGGCTCCGCAGCCTCCGGCTTCACGGAGACCCGCTTCATCGACCCCGACTCGGAGGCACGCCAAGCGCACAGACCGTCCGACAACAGGGACCAGTGGTGGGACTACGGGCGGAAGTGGGCAAACCGGGACGATGAGCCGGGCACTCGAGTCGACATCTTCGCCGCCGTCTTCTGGCCCGTCATCACCTCCATCTACCTTTTGTGGAGCTTCATCTGGAAAGCTTGGGCCGTCTCGTGGCTTATTTGGCCCATCGCCGGAGTCCTCTTCGGGCCTGCGGTGATCATCGCTTCGGCTTGGTCAAACCGCCGAGGCAGGCGCAAGAACGACCTAATGTCCTGAATGCCCGCAGTCCAATGACAAACAAACCGATGCTAAATCTTCACGTTCGTAAAACTTTACTCCAGTAGACTTCCAGAAAAGCTCCAGTAAATCTCCGGTCCAGGCTTTCACACTTGAAGCATGGACGACAAGACAACGCCTTTTAACAGCAACGCCACCGAGAACGGACGGGAGCGCAAAAAGGCGGCCTCCACACCGCCGCCCCCCGCAAACGGGAGCAAACATCTCGCAAACGCCCACGAACGGCTTGCCGGCGACCAGCCCGTCGGCGGCCAGCTGACCGCCGAACGCGTGCAGCCCAGCGGCAGTTGGCCGCCGGTCGAATGCAGGCTGCCCGCAAAGGACCAGTCCGCAAGCAGCGATCCCGTCGACGGCCAGCCCGCGGGCGACGAGCCGGCCGAGGATCAGTCGGCAAGCGACCTTTCAGCAAGCGACCTTCCCGCAGAAAGGCTTTCGCGCCGGAAGCGGCGGAAGGCCGCCAAGGCGGCCAAGCGCGCGGCCAACCCCCGCAAGTACAAGCGGCGGCGGCGCATCGTCGCAGCGAGTTCGCTCTCCGTCGCGCTCGCCGTCGGAACGGGAACCGCTTGGGCGCTCAACCGCTACGTCATCGACCATGTCGAAATCTCGAACGTCAAGGAGTACGAGGCCAAGCAGCAGGCGTCCGCGTCGAACGCCGCGAAGGACTATTCGAGCAGCAATGTCAAAACGACCGTGACGGACAGCTCGTACACGGGAGCGAACGGCACGGTCAAGGTCGAACAGATTGCCACCGGCTCCGGGAACAACACTGTCACCTATTACGTCGCCACCGTGAAGCTCACGGACGCGACCGCCCTGAAGTCCGCCTTCGCCAACAACCAGTTCGGCCGCAACATCACCCAGAAGACCTCGACCATCGCCTCGAACAACAACGCGATCTTCGCGATCAACGGCGACTACTACGGCTTCAGAAGCAGCGGAATCGTCATCCGCAACGGGGTCGTCTACCGCGACGACGGCGCCCGCGCCGGCCTCGCCCTCTACCGCGACGGGTCGGTGAAGATCTACGACGAAACCAGCACGAACGGCCAGAAACTCGTCAAGGAAGGCGTGTGGAACACCCTGTCCTTCGGCCCGTCGCTCGTCAAGAACGGAAAGATCGTGGAAGGGATCGACGACGTCGAGATCGACACGAACTTCGGCAACCACTCAATCCAGGGCAACCAGCCGCGCACCCTGGTCGGCGCGAAGAAGGACGGCACGCTGGTCTTCGTCGTCGTCGATGGAAGGGACGCCGGATACTCGCGCGGCGTCACGATGACCGAAGCCGCCAAGATCATGCTCGAGCAGGGCTGCGTCACCGCCTACAACCTCGACGGCGGCGGCTCCTCGACCATGTACTTCAACGGCGAGGTCATCAACGAGCCCTCCAACGGCGGTGAGCGCGGAACGTCGGACATCCTCTACGTGGAGAAGCTGTCATGATCGTCGTCATTCCCTCGCTCGAACCCGATCGCAGGCTCCCCGACCTCGTCTGCGACATCCGCAGGGAGCTCCCGGACGCGCAAATCCTCGTGGTCGATGACGGATCCGGCCCCGGCTACTGCCCCATCTTCCAGGAGGCGCGGGACAACGGCGCGCGGGTCATCGGATACTCCAGAAACCGCGGGAAGGGCTACGCGCTGCGAACCGCCTTCCGCTGGTGCCTCGAAAACGCGCCCGGCCAGGAGGTCGTCTGCGCCGATTCGGACGGTCAGCACAGACCCGCGGACATCGCCGCGGTCGCCCGGGAGGCGCGCAGCGATCCGCAGGCGTTGGTGCTGGGAGTGCGGGCCTTCGCGGGCGACGTGCCGGCCAGGTCTCGTTTCGGCAATGCGATGAGCGCGCAGTTCTTCAGGCTGGCGTCGGGAGTGAAGGTCTCCGACACCCAGACGGGGCTCCGCGGATACGGACCCGACCAGCTCAAAGATCTGCTCGACGTTCCCGGGGACCGTTTCGAGTGGGAGCTCAACGCCTTGCTGGCGGCTGCGGACGCCAAGCGGCGAATCGTGCAGACGCCAATCGAAACCGTGTACATCGACGCGAACTCGGGTTCGCATTTCCGCCCGCTGCGGGATTCGTGGCGTGTGTTTCGCCCCCTGCTCGCCTTTGCGGGCGCGGGAGTGTTTTGCTGGGCCCTCGAGCTCGCCCTTTTCCTGGCCCTGGCGGGCCATTTCAACCTTCTGGCTGCCGTCGTCGGCTCGCGGCTGACGTCCGGTGTCGTCAACTTCGCCCTCAACAAGCTGGGAGTGTTCCGCGACCATTCGACCGACAGGACGTGGAGTCAGGTCAGGCAGTACACCCTGCTGGCGCTCGTTCTCATGGCCGTGACGTACGCCGGCGTCGAGGCGCTCGGCCTGTTGCACGTGCCGCTGTGGCTGGCGAAGATCGCCACGGACGTCCTTGGATTCGCCGTGAGCTTCGCGGTGCAGCGCCGCTTCATCTTTCGCACGCGCCCGCACGGGCGGGCGCTGAAGGAAGGTTCGGGAAGGGCTCGTCAGAGCACCGCTACGGCGGCGTCGTAGTCGGGCGCGTCGGCGATGTCGGAAACGAGCTCCCGGTGGAGGACGGTTCCCTCGGCGTCGAGGACGACGACGGCGCGGGCGAGAAGCCCGGCCAGCGGAGTGTCGAGGAGGGTGACCCCGTAGTCCTTGCCGAAACTCGACCGGAACGAGGAACCGACGAGGACGTGGTCGATGCCCTCGGCCGCGCAGAAACGGCTGGCGGCAAACGGAAGGTCAGCCGAGACGCAGACCACCGCCGTGTTGTCCAAAGACGCCGCCCGCTTGTTGAACTCGCGGACCGACGCGGCGCACACGCCGGTGTCGATGCTCGGGAAGATGTTGAGGACGACGCGCTTGCCCGCGAGGGACTCGCTCGTCAGGTCGGAAAGGTCGGCGGCCGTGAGGGCAAAGGCAGGCGCGGCGGAGCCGACGGCCGGCAGTTCGCCGACGGTGTTGGCGGGTTCTCCATGGAAACGAATGGTAGACATAAGTCAATTTTCGACGCGTCGAACGCAATCGCGCAAGATGCAAAAGTATCGCTGATAACGAACCGAGGGCTGCGGGCGGGGAGGAAAACGGTGAGTGGGCTTCGCCTTTTTCGCCCTCGTGGGTGAGAATAGTTGTGCATTGTCGACCGCCGCGATACGAAGGGGAATGAGGGTGGACAATTCTAATGCGCAAGAAGAGGCGCTGCGAGCTCGCGCGCAAGCAGAGTATGCGAAGCTTCGGGAGCAGATGCGTCGGCAGGACGGAGAGTCCCTGAAGGGAGCCTCGGAGGCCGCACACACGGCCGCTCCAGCCGCTTCGGGAGCAGCCTCGGCCGCTTCCCGCCCTTCCGGCGTCTGCGGCGAGCCCGGAGGCACGACGACGCACCCTGGAGGCACGACGACGCAGCCCGGCGCCGCGGCCGCGCAACCTTCGGGCGCGGACAAGCCCACCATCGGCTCCCTCGTCGCAGACCTTTCCTCGCAGGCCTCAACCCTGGTGCGCGGGGAGCTGGAGTACGCTCAGGCGAACCTCAAGGCCAAGGTCAAGAACCTGGGGATGGGCGGAGTCCATCTGGGCATCGCCGCATTCATCGGCCTGTATGCGACGGGGATGCTTCTCGTGACTTTCGCCCTCGTCCTTGCAATATGGCTTCCCGTGTGGGCGGGCTTCCTCATCGTGACGACTGTGCTGCTTCTGCTCGCGGGAGCCTTCGCGCTTCTCGGGGCGAAGAAGCTAAAGGCGTCGCAGGCCTACAAGGTGTCCCCCGGCGACGGATTCGGCAAAGACGTCGCTGCCTTCAAGAACGGATTGAAAAAGTGAGCAACAAACCCAACGACGACGACAAAGACATCGAGCAGATCGAGGCCAATCTCGCTGCGACCCGCGAATCGATGACCGCCACGGTCAATGAGCTGGCCGCGCGGCTCAACCCCTCGACTCTGGCGGAGGACGCCAAGGAACAGGTCAAGGCCAAGGCATCTCATGCCGCTGAGGCGGTCAAGGGGGTCGTGTCCGACGCCAAGCGGGGAGACCGGCGCGCCTTGGCGATCGTCGGCGGCGCCGCGGCGGCAGTCGTCGGCGTCCTCGCCCTGAAGTTCGCGCGCCGTCGGCGGGCCAAAAAACGCGTTTGAGGGCAATCGCACGCGTTCGACGTGGCGCTGACGCACCCATGCGCGCTAAGCTATAGAACGCGAACGGATGAGTAAACCATTGGGGCGCCATCGAGCTTGCCCCGCGATGAGACGAAGGGGGTCGAGCCATGGGGCGCGGCCGTCAAAAGGCTAAGCAACGCAAAGTAGCTAGAGATCTCAAGTATTTCACCCCGGATACCGATTATGAAGCCTTGGAGCGCGAGCTCAAAGCGTCTTCAAAGAGCGACGACGAGCAGGACGACTACGACAAGTACGACGTCCCGCCCGCCACGGACGAGTGGGACGAAGACGACTGGAAGCCATCGCGCTGACGACGTCTGGCGAGGGCGGTGCGAACGGGTTCGCTACTGTTCGCACCGCCCTCGCCAACCTCACTTGGCCGACGAATCGAGATTTCGCTTAATGGCGCTCTTTTAACGGCAGGCTCCGCAAACTCAACGGTTCGCAGATTCAACGATAGGCCCCAAAAACCCGGACGGTTCCGCCGTGCACGCCCTTCGTTCCGCCGACGACTCGCTCTGAGGCGGCGCGTGAAGCGTCCGAGCCAGCGGCCCTGCTGGCGCCCGCGTCCGAAGCTGCCCCTTGGCCCGCATCGACGTCCTCGGACACGACTCCGATCGGCCAGGCAGCGCAGCCGCGGGCCGCACTGGAGGCGACGACGGCGTCGACCTCTTCCTCCGCGAGCACGGCGACCATTCCGACTCCTATGTTGAGCGTGTCTTCAAGGTCTTCCCAAGCGACCCCGCCAAGCTCGCGCACAATCGAAAAAACCGGTGGGACTTCGATGGACGAGCGGTCGATCGAGGCACGCATCCCGGCGGGCACGACCCGCGCCAGATTGGCCGCCAGCCCGCCGCCCGTCACATGCGAGAAAGCGTGGACCCTCCCCGAAACCTCCAGGCACAGCGGAGAGTAGAGCCGCGTGGGCTCCAAGAGCTCCTCCCCCAGCGTCCGCCCGAACTCGGGCACATCGCGGTCCAAAGGCCAGCCCGATTCGGCGACGATTCGGCGCACGAGCGAGTATCCGTTGGAATGCAGCCCGCTGGAGGCGATGGCGAGGACGACGTCGCCCGCTTCGACGCGCTCGGGGCCGAGGACCGCGTCGGCCTCCACCACGCCGGTGGCCGCGCCGGCGACGTCGTAGTCGTCAGGTGCCATGAGGCCGGGGTGCTCTGCCGTTTCCCCGCCCAGAAGAGGGACGCCCACGAACTCGCACGCCCGCGCGACGCCGCGCACGACGTCGGCGATCCGCTCGGGGTCGACGCGCCCGCAGGCGATGTAGTCCGTCATGAGGAGCGGGCGCGCGCCGACCACCGCGATGTCGTCGACGACCATGCCGACGAGGTCCTGGCCGATCGTGTCGTGCACGTCGAGGGCACGGGCTATGGCGATCTTCGTTCCGACGCCGTCGGTCGACGTCGCCAGAAGGGGCCTTTGAAACTCTCTCAGGGCGGAAACGTCTACCATTCCGGCGAAGCCCCCCACTCCGCCGACGACGTCGGCGCCGAGCGTGCGCCCGACGGCGGCTTTCATGAGCTCGACGGCGCGGTCCCCGGCCTCCGTGTCGACCCCGGCCGCCGCGTAGGCGGACACCCGTTCTTTCACCGTTCCTCCAATGGTCGTTTCACTGTCTTTCCGACGGATCGCACGTGCCCGCGGGCCCGCCGAGGAGGTCGGACCCCGAAGAGGCCGCAACGCTCGCGACGTCCACGGGATAGCCTCCCGTGAAGCAAGCCGTGCACAGATCCTTCCGGGCTTGCTCGGTCGCCCGCACCATGCCGTCGAGGGATATGTACCCGAGCGTGTCGGCGCCGACGTCGTCGCAGATTTCCTCGACGCCCATCGAATTGGCGATGAGCTCGCTTCGGGTGGGGAAGTCGATCCCGAAGAAGCAGGGCCAGGTCACCGGCGGCGAGGAGATGCGGATGTGCACCTCCGCGGCCCCGGCCTCCCGCAGCATGGCGACGAGGGCGCGCTGGGTGTTGCCGCGGACGATCGAATCGTCGACGACGACGAGCCGCTTGCCCTCGATCACTTCCTTCATGGGATTGAGCTTGAGGCGGATGCCTCGCTGGCGTTGCAGCTGCGTGGGGGCGATGAAGGTTCGTCCGACGTAGGCGTTCTTCACCAATCCTTGGCCGTAGGGGATGCCCGACCCCTGCGCGTATCCGATGGCGGCGGGCGTGCCCGAAGACGGCGTGGCGATGACGAGGTCGGCCTCGACCGGGTGCTCTTCGGCGAGGATGCGGCCCATCTCCAAGCGCGCCGAGTTGACGGACCGCCCTGCGATGGCCGTGTCCGGACGGGCGAGGTAGACGTATTCGAAGACGCATCCCGCCCTCTTCGGCTCGGCCCACATGTGGGACTCGACGTCGTCTTCGCCGATGGCGAGGAACTCGCCGGGGCTGACCTCCCGCTCGAATTCGGCGCCGACGATGTCCAGTGCCGCGGTTTCCGACGCCACGACCCATCCGCCGTCGAGCCTGCCGAGCACGAGGGGGCGGAAACCGTGCCGGTCGCGCGCGGCATAGAGGTGGGTTTCGTCCATGAAAGCAAGGGAGAAAGCCCCCTCCAGGCGCGGAAGGACGCTCAGGGCTGCGTCGGCGAGGCTCTGCGCGTCGACGCAGCCGAACAGCGCGGTGAGAACGGCCGTGTCCGTGGAGGAGCCGCGGCCGAGCTCGCCCGTGAGGTCCTCGCCCGAGCGCGCACGGACCTCTTCCATCAGCTCCGCGGTGTTCGTGAGATTCCCGTTGTGGGCCAGCGCGACGGTTCCCGAATGCGCGTCGCCCGGCGCCGGGCCTGCGGACGGCGATGAAAAACGGGTGGGGCCCAGGGTCGGCTGGGCGTTCTCCCAGGCGGAGGCGCCGGTGGTCGCGTAGCGAACGTGGCCGACGCCCATGTGCCCGTTCAACGTGGACAGCGATTTTTCGTCGAACACCTGCGAGACGAGGCCCATGTCCTTGTACACGAGAATCGTCTGGCCGTTCGACACGGCGATTCCCGCCGATTCCTGCCCGCGATGCTGCAAAGCGTAGAGCCCGTAGTACGCCAGCTGAGCCACCGGCTGACCGGGTGCGTACACTCCGAAGACGCCGCATTCTTCCTGCGGTTTTTCGCCGGGGAAGAGCTCGGCGGTCAAGCGCCCATCAGCCACCACGGACCAATTGTCTCACAATGCGGGTCAGTTTCATCCGTCGTTTCTCGGATGTCGGATGAGTTCGCGGCGAGCGGCCCGCCCGCACCCTGTCGGATCAGGATCGACGACGAAGGCAGCCGGGGATTCTACGGCGGGCCCGCCTGCGCCCTGTCGGATCAGAAGCCTGCGGCGTTCGCCGCCTTTCGGGACGGCGGCGCCGCTCCCCCGTCGGATGAGGGGCCTGGGCCCCCTAAGAGACGGAATTCGACGGTCGACGTCGCAACATCGGCCATGTGCAAAACAGCGGACACCCTCTCCCCGCGAACGAGCGGATCGCCGACGATCGTCGCCTGGACAGCGGGCTCGCGGATCATCACTTTGCCGACGCCGCGCGCATCCTCCCCGGCGGCCGGCTTGCCGCGCCGGCGAAGCACGTCGACGACGACGCCGTCGAACGCCTCCCCCTCGCGCCCGGCGAGCACGAGCGCCTCGACGGCGTCCAGGGCGCCGCGTTCGTACTGGCCGGCGATTTTGGCGGAAGCGGCCATCTCCTCGGGAAGCTTGCCGAGGCCCTCGCGAACCCACGCCGGCAGATCGTCGCCCGTGCAGATGCAGCGGCAGGTTTCGAGCGCATACCTGTCGGCGAGCCGGCGAAGCGGCGCCGTCACATGCGCGTACCTCGTCGCGAGGGCGGCGTGGTCGAGCACCGTCTCCCCGCGATGCCTGGCCTCTCCGCGGTTCTCGCCTCCGCCGCCGTCGGCGGGCAGAGCCCGGTACCCGGCTCCGCGAAACAGGCTCACGGCCTCGTTGAGAAAGGCCGCGCCGGCCGAGCTGTGCGCGCCGATCCCGCGGACGAAGTACGGGTAGCTCACGCCTTCCGGCCAGGTCAGACCGGGAGCCCGGGCAACCGAGCGCAGGCGCTCGACGTCGCGCCGCTCGGCGGGCGGCATCGTTCTGAGAATGCCGACGTTCGCGTCTCCCATGAGCCGGGCGGCGGCGATGCCCGTCACGAGGGACAGTTGCGCGTTCCATTCCTCGACGCGCGTCATCGTGCGGTAGGAGAGCCGGTACCCGCCGTTGTCGGGCTCGACCGCCTGGGCGGGCAGCGCCAGGGAGATTCCCCCGCGGGAAGCCTCGAGGATTTGGCGCTTCAAGCCGACTTCGGCGAGGAGCGCAACCTGGTCTTCCTTCACCTCCGGGGGAAGCGGAGGGCCGCCGTCGAGGGCGGATTGAACCTGGTCGTAGCTGAGCTTGGCCACGGAGCGGACGGCGGCCAGCTCGACCCACGTCCACGTGAGTTCGCCGGCGGCGTCGAGGTGGTGGTACCAGAGGTAGGCGGGGCGCTCTTCGCCGGGAAGCAGAGACGCGGCGCCGTGCGAAAGGACCTCGGGGTGGAGGGGAATCGAACCGTCGGGTCCGTAAAAGGTCTGCCCGCGGCGGTGGGTTTCCCCGTCCAGCGGCCCGCCCGGTTCGATGAACGTTCCGACGGCGGAGACTGCGTATCGAAGGAGATAGCCGTCGCTTTCGCGCTCGATGAAGAACGCCTGGTCGAGGTCGAGCGAGCCGGCCGGATCGACCGTGACGAAGGGGATGTCGCACCGATCGACGAAGCGCGCCCGGAAATCGGGGTCGCCTTTCCAGCGCGCGGCGGCGCGCTCGGCGTCGGCTGCGGCCTCCGCGGGGAAGTCGGCTGCAATTCCGAGCTTTTCCCTCAGCGCGGCGAGGGCCCCGGCGACCGCGCGGGATCCGGCGACGTTCGTTTTGATGAGACGTTGTGGCACTGACTCAGCCTATCGGCGCCAAAGGAGGCTGTCACTCCGCCCAGCGGCCTAGCGTCGCGTCGGTGAACAGCGGAAAGCACGGGCCAAGGTCCGCCCGGGCGCCCGACGCCGTGGCCTTCCCTGACCTTTCGGCGTCGTTCCAGGTCATCGAGCCGACGACGAGGCCGAGGAAGACGCCGACCTCCATCTCGACGACGTTGGGCGGAGTTCCGCGCCTGTGGGCTGGCCCTCGGCCAATCTGGACCGCCCCGGCGAAGGGAACCCGCACCTCGACGCTGCGTCCCGGGCAGCGCTGCGCAAGCTCACGGAGGGCGAAGCGGGCGGCGGTGCGGGCCTGGCCCGACTCCAGGGTCTCTCCGGCCGCTGCCCTGGCTAAAAGCGGCATGGCCTCATGCGGTTCGATCGTTCCCGGCATGCTCCCAAGGCTATACCCGCGCGAGGGCGGTCCGGCCGCTCACCCGCCCCGCGCTCTCACATGCCGTGTATTCACCACATAAAAAAGCGCGAACAGGCGTAAACTGATAGGTAGGCGGGCGATCAGGCCGCCATCGCCGATTCGGGCGGGCATACGGGGGCGCGCCCGGCGAGGACGCGGCGACGCGCGCCAGGGGACGCCGGCGGGCCGACGCCGAAGCGTTCCCCTCGCCGACATCCGCGCCAATGAGGCCCGCGCGCTGCAGCCCGTCCGCCTCGTCTGCCGCATATGCCCTCTGAAGTTCGACAAAGGTTCCGCCAAATGATCGTCACCCTCACTCCAAACCCGTCTCTCGATCGCACCGTCACACTGCCGGGCCCGCTGCTGCGCGGGGCCGTCAACCGTTTGGGCTCCGTCACGGTCGAGCCCGGCGGGAAGGGCGTCAACGTCGCCCGCGTGCTGGCCTCCTCCGGCCAGGAGGCCACGGCCCTCGTTCCCGCCGCGTCGGACGACCCGCTTCTCAGGGCGATCGATTCCCTCGGCCTGCCGGGCCTGGCCTGCCGGGCCGTTCCCGTGGCCGGGGCGGCCCGAATCAACACCGCCGTCACCGAGCCCGACGGAACGACGACGAAGCTCAACGAGTCCGGCGCGGGCCTGAGCGAGGCCGAGGTCGCAGCCGTTGAAGCCGCGCTGTCCGAGGAGCTGCGCCCCGCCTCCGACGGGCGCAGCTGGGCGGTGCTCTCCGGGTCGCTTCCGCCGGGAGCCCCAGTCGACTGGTATGTCCGCCTCGTCGGCCTGCTCCGGCCTCTGGGCGTGCGCATCGCCGTCGACACCTCGGACGCCCCTCTTGCGGCCCTGGCGGCCGGCCTTCCGGACTGCGCGCCGGACCTGATCAAGCCCAACGGGCAGGAGCTCGCCCAGCTGGCCGGCCGAGGCGCGACGGACTTGGAGGACGCCGCCGTCGCCGGCGACTTCGGCCCGGTGGCCGAGGCAGCGCGCATCCTCGTCGAGCTCGGGATCGGCGCCGTTTTGGCGACTCTGGGACCTGCGGGAGGCGTTCTGGCCACCGGCGAGGGCGCCTGGCATGCCACCGCACCCTCCGTTCCGGTCGTCTCCACCGTAGGCGCGGGAGACTCGTCCATCGCGGGATTCATCCTGGCCGATGTCCGCGGCGGCGGGCAGGCCGAGTGCCTGCGCACCGCCATGGCATACGGCTCGGCCGCGGCAAGCCTTCCCGGCACCGCCCTGCCCACGCCGCGCGACCTGCCCGCGCAGGCCTCTGAGATCGTCCGACTCAACTGAACCCGTCTATCGCGCGTCGAGGTCCCTCTGCGCTCCGTCCGGCGTCGCCAAGCACAATTCCCACTCCGGAAACAAACACATAACCCAACCCGAAAAATATAAAACAAGTCAACTTCAATTAAACACCATAACTGCATATAAAAGCACAATTTAATATAAAAAATCAACCACATTCAGATCCCATAGGACCTGCATGAAAACCTATATCCGTTCCCTAAAATCCTTTGTTCAATCCACAAACCAACCAACGTCCACCCTCAAAACAACCCCACATTTTACCCGCAAAACCAGCGAACCAACCACAGACAAGAAAACAAGCAACAAAGGAGAAACCATGGCCGAACAACAACCCAGCGAGCAGACGCCGCTCATCACTCCCGAACTCGTCGCCTTGGACGCGTCGCCAGGGTCGCACCGGAGAGACGTCATCAAATTCCTCGCGCGCAAGATCGGGGACTCCGGGCGCGCCGACGACGCCAACGGCTTGGCCGGAGACGCCCTCGCGCGCGAGGCGACCGCGCCCACCGGCATTCCCGGCGGCATGGCGATCCCGCACTGCCGCAGCGCCCACGTGCTCACCGCGAGCCTTGGCTTCGCCCGGCTGGCCGAGCCGGTGGACTTCGGGGCGGACGACGACCGGCCGGCCGACATAGTCTTCATGATCGCGGCCCCCGACGGCGCGAACGACGTCCACCTCCAGCTTCTGGCCAAACTGGCGCGCGGGCTTATGGACGACGCGTTCACAGGCGCGCTGCGCGCGGCGAAGACCCCCGAGGAGGTCGCCCGCATCGTCACCGGACAGGTTCAGCCCGAGCTGCTCGAAGCGGCTACGGAGCCGGCCGAAAGCCCGGCCGCAGGCTCGTCCGTGGGGAAGGCAAGGGGCGCGGCCTCGACGTCCTCGGAGGGCGCCGCAGCCTCGACGGCGACCCCGGCCGGCGAGGCCTCCGCGTCAAAGTCCGAGGCCGCCGCGCCCTCCGCAGAGCCGGGAGAACGGGAAAAGCCAGCCGGCGGCGGGCAAGCCTCTCGGTCTGAGAAGGAGCAAGCCTCTCGGTCTGAAAAGAAGGTGATCGTCGGCGTCACATCCTGCCCCACCGGCATCGCGCACACGTTCATGGCCGCAGAGGCCCTGGAGCGCGCGGGAAGCGAGCGCGGCGTCACCGTCGCGGTCGAGGGCCAGGGGTCGGGGAAGATCGAGGCCCTCGACCCCGAGCTCGTCAAGCGGGCCGACGCGGTGGTCTTCGCCCACTCCCTTCCAATCAAAGGGATCGAGCGCTTCGCTGGAAAGCCCGTCGTCGACGTGGATGTCAAGGCCGCCGTCGACGACGCCGGAGCGCTCGTCGATCAGGCGCTGGCCGCCGCCGAAGACCCGCACGCCAAGCGAGTCCAGGCGGGCGCGCAGGCCGCGCAGGAAGCGACCGAGGAGGAGAACGTCCACTGGGCGCGCAGGCTCCAGCAAGCCGTGATGACGGGCGTGTCCTACATGATCCCCTTCGTCGCCGCCGGCGGTCTGCTCATCGCCTTGGGCTATCTCTTCGGCGGATACGACATCGGCGGCTTCGAGCACAACGGCGCCAAGGTCGAGATGGCCAAGAACATCGTCTCCCACTCGTCTCTGTGGAACCTGCCCGACATCGCCCGGACCGTGGGCGGGAAGGCCAACACGATGTGGGCGCCCCACGCACTGTTCGGCTCCCCCTTCTTCGCGTACCTGGGGGCCGTCTTCTACATGATCGGCACGGCCGCCATGGGCTTCCTCGTGCCCGCCCTGGCCGGTTACATCTCCTTCGGCCTGGCCGGACGCCCGGGCATCGCCCCCGGATTCGCCATGGGCGCGGTGGCCGTCGCCGTCGACTCGGGATTCATCGGCGGCCTCATCGGCGGAATACTCGCCGGATACGTCGCCTCGTGGTTCACCGGGCTGAGCACTCCGCGTTGGCTGCGCGGGCTCATGCCCGTGGTCGTGATCCCTCTGGCGACGACGCTGCTGGTCGGCTCCGTCATGTACATGCTGTTGGGCCGGCCTCTGGAAGCGCTCATGCACAACCTCGAACAAGGCCTGAAGTCGATGAGCGAGGGCGGCGGCTCCGTCTTCCTGGGGATCATCCTTGGCCTCATGATGTGCTTCGACTTGGGCGGCCCGATCAACAAGTCCGCCTACCTCTTTGCCACCGCCGGCCTGGCGGCGGAGACCACCGCTTCCTACGAGATCATGGCGGCGGTCATGGCCTCGGGCATGGTTCCCCCGCTCGCCCTCGCATTGGCCACCGCGGTTCGCCCGCGCCTCTTCACGAGCGGGGAGCAGGAGAACGGCAGGGCAGCGTGGCTCCTGGGAGCCTCGTTCATCTCCGAGGGGGCGATTCCCTTCGCCGCGGCCGCACCGCTGCGGATCATCCCCGCGACCATGGTCGGCGGCGCCGTCACCGGCGCGTTGACGATGCTGATGCACGTTGGATCCCGCGCCCCGCACGGCGGAATCTTCGTCGCCTTCGCGATCGACGGATTCGCCGGATTCGCCCTGGCGATCCTGGCAGGCATGGCCGTCACGGCGGCCCTCGTCATCCTCTTGAAGAGCCTGAACAGGGAAAAGAGCCCCGGCAAGGTTCAGGCGGCCGCCTGAACCCGGCGGGCGCCTTCAACAGTTTGCGGGCGGCCGCTTCCCCGGCCGCCCGCAGACAAATTGGATCAGACAATCAGACGATGCCGTGGGCGATCATGACGTCGGCCACCCTCGTGAAACCTGCCGCGTTCGCGCCCAGCACGTAGTCTCCGGGCTTGCCGTAGAACTCGGCCGTCTCGACGCAGGCGCTGTGGATGTCCTCCATTATCCCCGCAAGCTTCTTCTCGGCGGTGGCGAAATCCCAACGCGTGCGCCCGGCGTTCTGCTCCATTTCCAGCGCGGAGGTCGCCACGCCGCCGGCGTTGGCCGCCTTTGCGGGGCCGTACAGGATTCCCGCGGCTTGGAATGCCTCGACGGCCTTCGGGGTGGACGGCATGTTCGCCCCCTCGGAGACGGCCACACAGCCGTTCTTCAACAGCGTAGCCGCGTCCTTGTCGTCAAGCTCGTTCTGGGTGGCGCAGGGAAGGGCGACGTCGACCGGAACGTCCCACACGCTTCCGTCGGCCACGAGCTTGGCGCCCGGGCGGCGGGCGACGTAGTCGGCCACGCGTCCGCGCTCGACTTCCTTGACCTGTTTGAGCAGGTCAAGGTCGATGCCGGCCTCGTCGACCACATAACCCGAGGAATCCGAGATCGTCACGGCCTTGCCCCCGAGGGCCTGGAGCTTCTCGACGGCGTAGATCGCGACGTTGCCCGAGCCGGAGACGGCGACCGTCTTGCCCTCGAGCGAGTCGCCCTTCGTGCCGAGCATCGACTGGGCGAAAAGGACCGTCCCGTAGCCCGTGGCCTCGGTGCGCGCGAGCGAGCCGCCGAATCCGAGGCCCTTGCCGGTGAGGACGCCGGCGTCGTAGCGGTTGCGAAGCCGCTTGTACTGGCCGAAAAGGTAGCCGATCTCGCGGCCGCCGACGCCGATGTCGCCGGCGGGGACGTCGGTGTTCGGGCCGATGTGCCGGGAAAGCTCGGTCATGAAGGACTGGCAGAACCGCATGACCTCGGCGTCGGACTTGCCGTGCGGATCGAAGTCCGACCCTCCCTTGGCGCCGCCGATGCCTTGGCCGGTCAGGGCGTTCTTGAAGATCTGCTCGAAGCCGAGGAACTTGATGATTCCGATGTTGACCGACGGGTGGAAGCGCAGGCCGCCCTTGTAGGGGCCGAGCGCCGAGTTGAACTCGATGCGGAAGCCGCGGTTGACCTGGACGTTTCCGGCGTCGTCGATCCACGGCACGCGGAAGACGATCTGCCGTTCGGGCTCGACCAAGCGCTCCAGAAGTCCGTTCTCGGCGTACTGCGGCTGCTTCTCGATCACCGGCACGAGTGAGTCGAGCACCTCGCGCACGGCCTGGTGGAATTCGAGGTCGCCGCGGTTGCGCGCGACAACCTGCTCGTAGACTTTCTCAACCTGCGCATTCATTGTGGCTCCTATCTGCCGGGCGGCAACGTGAACCGCGCGCCCGCCCCTGGTCGGTTTTACTTCGTCCATAATTATGCGCGGGTGTTTCGTTACCAAGTAAAGAAATTTCACTATTTGAGCGGGAAAACTACGTGTTTTTGGTCACGGCTCCTTGAAAAGCCAGGAAAACAGCCGAAAAAGGGCCAGCCGCTCGCGTGAATGAGCGGCTGGCCCAGGACCCGGATTGGCCCGCGTCCGGTGCGGCGACGCCGGGCCCGAACCCCGCTCCGCCTAAGCCGCGGGCTTCGCTCCCGACCGTGAAGCATACGGCCTCGCTTCCGACGTCGCGGCGCGCAACCTCACTTTCGATGCCGCAGCGCAGTCGTCACCGCGAACAGGCCGACCACGCCCCACGCGGCGAGGACGACCCACGAGCGCCCGGGAACCGAGAAGTCCTCGGAGGCGATGCCGCCCCGCATGATCTGCGCCATCGGCTCGAAGGGGAGCCACTGATGCGCCGTTTGGAGCCATTGCGGCAGCCTTTCGACGGGGAAGGTGATGGGGGCGAAGATCATCGAGACGAAGATGCACAGCTGGCCGACGAGCATTGCGACCTGCGCCTTGAGCAAAACGGCCGCTGTGTACCCGACGGAGGCCGCGATGAGTGAGACCAGCATGGCGCCGGGAACCGCCCACCACGTGATCGACAGGTCGACGTCGAAGCGGAGCGCGCCCATGCCCGCCCCGATCACGAGCCCGGGCAGCACGACAAGGCCCCACACCAAAAGGTCGCCGAGGACGAATGCGAGCCGGCCCAGGGGCAGAGTGAGCATCCAGTCGAAGCTCCCCTCGGTTCGATACGCCCCGACGGCCTGCGTGGTCAGCGCGAAACCGAGCGTGAGGATGGACAGCGTGGGACCCGCCGTCAGAAGGTACAGGCTCTCCTGACGCCCGATGTCGCCGATGATGTAGCTGTATCCGAACACCACGGTGACGGCGATGAACAGCTGCAAAACGATGATTACCGGGATCGTGACTGATTGGCGCCTGAACTGCCACTGCATAAACAGGCCGATCTGGCCTAAAGGCCCCACCGTGCGGTTCGGCGATGCGCCGGGCGCAATGGGCTTGCCCGCTGCGGTTTTCGAGGGCCCTCCCGCGTTCGGACCGCCCGTGGAAATCGCGTTGCCCGCGGCAGCGCCGCCTTTTTCGATCATTTTGCTTCCTCCGGTCATGCCGCCTTCTCCTCTGCGTTCGCCGCGCCGCCGGTCGTCAGCGCCACGTATGCCTCTTCCAGCGAGACCGGTCCGATCTCGTACCTGGAAATCTCCCCCGCTTCGTGGGCTCTGACGGCCCAACCGGCGGCGTCGGCCACCTCGCTCTCATGGACTTTGACGCGGATGTGCGTCGGATCGACTTTCTCGACGGGCCAAGCCGAGGGAACGGCCGGTTCGCGCCCGCGCTCGACGTCGATGTCTACGTACACTCCGTCGCCGAACTGGGAGACGACCGAGGCGGGCGTTCCCGAGGCGAGGATCTTTCCGTGGTTGAGGAGCACGAGGCTATCGACGGCCCGCTCGGCCTCTCTGACGTTGTGCGTGACGAGCAGAACGGCCGCCCCGCGTTCGGCAACCCGGCGAACCTCGTCCCACAGCAGGCGCCGCCGCACAGGATCGACGTCGTTGGTCGGTTCGTCGAGGACGACGAGATCCCCCGGCTGGGCCACCGCCATGGCGAAGGCGGTCAGGCGGGCGACGCCGCCGGAGACCTTCTCCGCGAGCTTGTCCGCCCACTCCCCCATGTCGAGGACGTCGATCAGTTCGCTGGCCCGGGCGCGCATCGCCCGGCGTCGGCCTCCTCGAATCCTTCCCGTCAGCTCGATGGCTTTGCGCGGGCTGATGCCGGTGATCGGCACGTTTGCCTGCGCCTGGACGCTTACGAGCCGCCTGGCGAGCTCCGGCTCGGCCACGACGTCGACGCCGCCGACGGTGATCGAGCCCGAGTACGGTTTGTACAGCCCGACGATCTGATTGACGAGCGTCGTCTTGCCGGCGCCGTTGTGGCCGAGGACTCCGACCACCTCGCCGGCTTTTACGTCCATCGTGATTCCGTCGTTCGCCCGAACCAGGCGCGAGCCGGAGCCAAAGCGCTTGTGCAGGTCCTGGACGGCGAGAACCTCTTCCATCGCGTTTCCCTTCCTTTCGCTTCATGTCTTGCAAAGCGAATACCGTTCGGTATATGCCAAACAGATTATCACGGAATCGCCCCGACGCAAGCGAGGCGACGTCGCGGAGGCGCAGATCACGGTCCAAATGCGCCAAAATCGGGAGGTTTCGCGATTTTGACGGCGAACCGAAGGCAGGCAAGATTCGATTCCGAACGGTATGCTTTTGATCGACGAGATTGGGTGCAGCCCCCAACTTAGGCGCAAAACAGCCCCCATCGAATCTCGCCCTTTCCTTCTAGAACTTCTCAACAAACGAAATCCATATTTCCCATTCGAACGCAACCAATCACATCTACATATGATTGAATTATTCATTAACTACCTTTTCGGCATTCACTGTTGGGGAGATCTACAGTTCTGAATTACACGCGTAGCCTCGTAGAATGGTCTTGCCACCAATACAATAACTAAGAACCATAAGAAGGGAACGATGCTTCAAGAATTTTCAGGCATTGATCGCGCACAGAGCACGCTTGACAACAAAATGATCGAGGCACAGGAGAATTTCCTCCGCGCAAAAGATCTCATGCAGAAGGTAAACAAGCTGGAGGGAAGCGCCGAGAGCAAGGACGGCAGGGTGTCCATAACGGTGAACAACGCCGGCGGCCTTGTGTGCATCGGGCTCGCCGACGACGCCGTGGAACTGAAGACCAGGGATTTGACCGCTCTCATCATGTCTACGTTCCGCGAAGCCCGCCGCAACGTGACGGACAACTACGCCGCTTTGGTCTACGACGAACTCGGCGAAGACTCCGCCGTCGCAAAAGAAGGCGTGCGGCAGATGCTCACACGGCTTGCGAGCAAAAGCAGCACCGACAACGACCGATTCCACAAAGCGATTTCGAATCTATGGAGGCAACGATGAATGTGAAAGTAGAGCCCGCCGTGCTGCGGGCCCACGCGGCGAAAGTCGCCGACATCAGCGACGGCGTGGCCAGCGCGAAGTCGGCCTCGGCGGCCACGAATCTCGGAGGGGGAGCCTTCGGCTTCCTATGCTCGTTCATGGTCCCGCCGCTGTCCGCCGTCAAAACGGTAGCCGACCTCGCAATCGACGCCGCCGCGGGGGCAGTCGAAAAGACGGTGGGCGATCTGAAGGCGGTCGCCGATTCCTACGAGGACGCCGACACGGTGAACTCGCAGACGATCAACCAGATCACAACGCTCATGGGAGGCCAGTGATGGCGGCCCAAGCGTCGGTGTCCGGCCCCGTGGAAGCGTCGCCGCTGTCGGGCCTCGGCCTCATCGAGGACGGACAGGATCTCAATGAAGCCATGGAAAGCAACTCCTGGGTCGCCGAATCCCTGGCAGTCTTCGGCACGTCCATGGACGTGCAGCAACTTGTGTCGGACCCGCTCCAAACCCTCATGTCGTGGGGAATCTCGTGGCTTCTCGACCACATGTCGCCGCTCAAGGACTGGCTGAACGAGCTCACGGGCAATCCGGGGGAAGTCCAAGGCTTCGCGGCCACATGGACGTCCACAGGCGAGTCGCTGCAAACCAACTCCGCCGATCTGGCGAGGTCCGTAACGAACGACCTCGAGGGGCAAGAAGGCATGGGAATCGCCGCCTACAGCGCCCTGCAAACCGACATCGCCAAGCACGTCGAACTCGCCGGAACCTGCTCGAACGCAATGTCCACCGCCCTGGGCGTGGCTTCGACGATCGTCCAGGTCGTCCACGACTTGGTTCGCGACGCGATCGCCGACATCGTCTCGTCCATTGCGGCGAAAGCCGTCGAATTGGCCATTTCCTGCGGCACCCTGGCCCCCAAGATTGTCACGGACGTCGCGTCTTTGGCCTTGGAATGGGCGGGCAAACTCCGCAGGTACGTCGACGATCTTCTGTCCTCGGGAAAGAGGCTTTCGAAGCTCTCCGACAATCTGTCGGGACTGTTTACGCGCCTGAAAGACGCCCTGGCGAAAATCAAGGGCGGGACGAAAGAGATCAAAATGCCTCCCAAACCCGATCCGATATCCCCCGGGGGGAGCGTTGAAAGACGTTGGACGTACAATGGTGGACCTAACGGAAACGGAAGTTATGTTGATGTATTTTTCGACGCCAATGGAAACCGTTTGCGAACCGAAGGACGATTCAATGACTCAAACGTGGTCAATGCCCGCCAAGACACAGTGCCCAGCGATCTAAACCACCACCTCGAAGGCGGGCTCAACGGGGCGGACATTGCCGATCGGTCGATGTTCGGAAGGAACCATGGACTCGCCCACTCTGGAGACGACGCCGGACACATGGCCAACGTCCAAGTGCTGCCGCCCACGCGAGCGCGCCTCCTTGACAAGGATTATCCTTTCACAGACGCTTTCGGCGGTCGCCATGTCGACGCACAAGATCCCCTGGCAAAAATGCGGAAGAATCTGGAGGACCCCAACCATCCCGCGCAAAATTGGGGAGATGCGCTCAAGAGCCTCTCTCCGAACGAAAGAACAGCTGTTAGGAATCTCGAACGCCAAGAAAATGCGCTGACCTTCGCTGCCCAAGAACACAGTCTCAATCGCGGCAGATTCTACACGGAGTACGAAAAGCCTATGCTTGAAGCCTCCGGGCAGCGCCGCTTCTCCGTCGAAGAGTCTGGCCACAATGCCCAAGGACGCCCCTCTGGATTCACTGTCTCGTGCGATCGCATCAACAGGCTGGGCTTGAGGCAAGCCATCGTCAACCCCAAGTATTACTCCAATTGATCCGCTGCTAGACTAATCCTCAACTTCATTCTGTTTAGGCTGAGAGCAGGTCAATGTCGGCGTCCGCCTAGAGCATGCCGACGTTGAAGCGGTTCGCACGCCAAAACACCGAATGCCCATTCCAATCGCGATCGCCGCGAAAGAAGCATATAAATAGAAAGAACGGCAAACTTCAATGACCGAATCTAACGCGAGCAACATCCCACCGTCACAGGACATCGACGACGAGTACACATTCAAGCTGCTCGGAATCCTCAGCCGCACCGCAGAGGAAGCCGCCGATGGCTGGAGCAAACTCGGACTGATACTCAATTTCGATCGCGACGCCGGCAGCCTGCTCACGTATTCAACCGTTATATGGAACGGAAAGCATTACGCCGAGTGGATTCCGGACCTAGAACAGCATGAACTGTCGACGGAGGCGCTCCTTTGGACTAAGAGACTCTCCGACGCCGGTTTCCCATGCTGGACGTCCATGTTCCTGGGGATGGGATCCGACAGGCATTTCGTCTGGATACCCAATTACGAAGCGGACTACGGCCCCTGGAAGTTGGACGTCGAGACCGACAACTGGCCGACCATGGAAAAAGCTCTGGAAGAGGTCTGACACAAGGACAAGACCCGCGTCTCATCACGGGAAACGGGCCTGTCTTTCGGATTCCGTTTTACGTGCCCATCGGCAGGAAAGCGAGTCGGATTCTGCTCGCCTCCGGCAGTCTCGGCGGTCTCATGCGCGAGCTGCCGGAGGCGAGCGTCCTTCTGCGAATGCTCTTTCTCAAGAGAGGAAGCTTCAAAGCCAGCGTCTCCAAGAACCGCAGTTCGCGGAGTCGCCTGCGGGCGGCGTCCCGTTTGAACGCCGCCCGCCGGCCTTCTCACACCCCGCGGCTGGCCAGAAGCGAGGTCACCTGCGCGGTGCGCTCGGCTGCGGCGTCGGGGCTGTAGCGGCCGAGGGCGACGTCGTCGGTTATCTTCCCGTCCACAAGCACAAGGACCCTGTCCGCCCGCACCGCGACCGTCGGGTCGTGCGTGACGAGGACGACCGTCGTGCCTCAGGCGCGGATCTCCCCCATGATGTCGAGCACCTGCGCCGCCGAGGCGGAGTTGAGCGCGCCGGTCGGCTCGTCGCCGATGACTATCTCCGGGTCGTTGATGAGGGCGCGGCAGATGCTCGCCCGCTGGAGCTGGCCGCCCGAGACCTCGGCGACGTCGCTCGATTCGAGCTCCGATATTCCCATGCTCGCCATCAGCCCGCGAGCGCGGGCCACGATCTCTTCGCGGGGCTCGTCCCCGGCCAGGAATCCCGGCAGCGCGATGTTGTCGAGCAGGCAGAGCGTGCGCAGGAGGTGCGGGTTTTGGAAGACGAACCCGAGGCGGCGCAGGCGCAGCGCCGCGAGGTCCTTCTCCTTCATCCCGGTCAGTTCCTCGCCGCTCGCCTTGACGGTCCCGCCGGTGGGGCGGTCGAGGCCGGAGAGTATGTGAAGGAAGGTCGTCTTTCCCGAGCCCGAGGGACCCATGATCGCAACAAACGAACCCGGCTCTATCGCCACGTTCAGCCCGTGGAGCACGCGCGAGTCATAGTCCTTCATTATGTCAATGGCTTCCAAGATCGGCATCGCCGTCTCCTTCCGCAAGTCTTTCGCGTGATTGTTCGCGATCTGTTTTGTCGAGTCGTTCGAATTGGTTGAGTTGCTCGAGCTCGCCGCGTCGTCCGAGCGTGATGGGGCGGTCATTCGGCGTCCGCCATTTCTGCGGTCCGCATGCGGCGCAGGGCCAGGAGAACCGCGCCGGCCACCGTCAGGGCGAGGACGCCGGGGAGGGCGATCCATACGAGCCACGGATTGGCCACGAGGCTCAGGTTCGGGGCGCCGAGCATCCCGAGGACCGCGCCGACGGCCGCTTCGCCGAGCGTGAGCACCGCCAACGCCCCCACGGCGATTCCCATGAGGAGCACTGTGCCGAAGCGGATGAGATACTGGCCGCGCAGACCGCGCCTGCTCGCGCCGATCGCCAGCTGGGCGGCGATCTGAGGCGTCTCGCGCTTGACGACGAGCACGGCGAAGAGCGCCGAGACGAGGAAGGCGAGAGCGGCCGAAACGACGCCCGCGAATACAGACACCGTGCGCATCTGCGAGATGGTGGCGCCCAGCGTTTGCGAGATGTAGTCCTCAATCTGCACGACGGCGACCCCGGGAAGCTTCGCGCGCAGGCCCGCCACGGCCTCGGCGGGATCGGCGTTCTCCTTGAGGTCGGCGTAGATCACCTGCTGGGCAGGCTCGCTCGTGTCGCCCGCGACGGTCTCCGTCGGCGTTTTGGCCGTTTTGCCGCCGTTGGTGATGTCCTGGTAGACGCCGGTCACCCGCAGTTTCCGCGAGTCGAGGCTCTGCCCGGCAGCAGGGGACGATGGCCCGTCGCCCGCCCTTCCCCGGGGAACTGTGAGCGTCACGGCGTCTCCGACGTCGGCCTTGGCCTCTTTTGCCTGGTTCGCGGAAAGGGCGATCTCATTCGGGGCGGCCGGGGCCTTCCCTCTCATGTAGTTCATCTGGAACGCCGTGTGATCGCCGCTTTCGACCAGCACCACGGTTTTCTTTCCTCCGGCGGAGGTCATGTCGTACCGATGGACGGTCATCTTGACTGCACGGGAGACGCCGGGGTCGGCTTTGACCCGGGCGAAGGCCTCGTCAAGGCCGTCGGCGCCGCCCCGCGAGGAGCCGATCTCCTTCACGTCCATGCGCACGTCGGCCCCGCCGATTCCCAGGTATGCGGCGAAGCCGGGGTTGTCCATCGTGGTGACGACGCACACCGGCAGGATCATGACGATCGTGCACACGCTGAGCACGCCGAACAAAAGCGCGTAGGCGGGCCGGAAGGCCTCGCGCACGCCCATCCACAGATGCACGGGAACGCGCCTGAAAGACGTCAGCTTCAGGCGGTGGCGCTTGGGTCGGATCTTTCCGCTGACGCCGGTGCGCAGCGCCTGGACGGCCGAAAACTTGTCGATGCGGCGCAGAATCAGGCAGCAGAACCCGACCATCGCGAGCCCGAGCGCAATCGCCGCGGCGAGCGGAACGGCGACGTCCCACGCCCCTGCGGCGGGCTCTCCGAGGTAGAGAAGCACGGCCTTGTCGAGGGGCGCCGCCAGCGGGAAGGACAGGAGGCAGCCGGCCGCCGTTCCCAGCGCCGTCAAAACGAAGTACTTGACCAGGTAAAGGCGCTTGATCCCGCGCGGCGGCGCGCCGACCGCCTTGAGCACGCTGATCTGCGGAAGGTCGTCCTCCATCGCCGCGAGGAACGTGTACCTGAGGATGAGCGATGCGACGACCACCAGCAAAACCGCGACGAGCAGCGCCACGGCTGCGATCGGAACCGTCGTCACGCCGTTCATCAGCTTGAGAATGGACGTGTCGATCGTGATTCCCTTGCTCGAAAGCCCGCTCGCCTCGAAATCGGAGATGAAAGACGAGGTCGGAGTCCCGGAGGCCAAACGGAACTCCATGAGGTACTCGGGTTCGAGATGCTTGTCGAATTCGGCGAAGTCGCTGGAATGGACGACGAGGCGCTTGGACGTGACCATCGAGGGATTCATCTGCGGGTCGCGGACGAAATCGACCACCTTGAGCTCGCGGCTCCGCGAGCCGCTTTGGACGCGGACGACGTCGCCGACCTTGGCCATGCCCTCGGCCTTGTAATGGACGGGAAGCGCTATCTCCCCCGGCCCCGGGCGCACCGGCTTTCCATTCTGGCCAAGCAGAAGGTCGAAGCGTTCGGGGGCGGTGACGAAGGCCGGCTCCAGCACCGAATCGGCCTGGCTCTTGCCCGCGATCGTCAGCTGCCGCACGGGCACGGGCAGGGAGCGCATGAGGTGATAGTCCTTGACGTCCGAACGCCCGCCGACCCATTTTGCGACGCCCTTCGCGTCGGGCGTCCCGGCGTACATGTGCACGACGTCGGGCGGCACTGCCTCCCTCCACAGGGAGTTGACCGCGGAGCCGGCGCGTATTCCGAGTGCCGCGCTCATGGCGACGAGGGCGACGGCCAGGGACATCAGAACCGTCAGGGCGGCGGATTGCGCGACGCCGCGGCGCAGGTCTGCGCGGAGCATGCGGAGCAGCATCAGCAATCGCCCGCCTTTCCATGAGCGGAGAAATCCTCGGTTCCCCTGACTATGTCTGCACGCTTGGCGTGCACCGCGGCGGCGACGCCGACGAGGGCGATCCCCATGGCCGTCACCAACAGAGCGGTTCCGCGCCCTTGCCCGGTTCCGAACACCATGCCGACCGATCCCGCCAGGGGCCCGTCGGTGCGCAGCAGAGGTTCGAAAACCTTGTCCGCCAGCGGACCGGCGAGAACGAAGGCCGCGACGTACCCGAGCTGGGAGACCATGCCGATCGTCCCCCACGCCCGTGCCTGCTGCTCGTTGGGGATGGACGAGCGGATGATCACCTCGGCCCCCGCGTTGCACAGGGCGAGCGAAGCGAAAAGGACGAAGCCGGCGGCAGCGGCCCACCAGGCGACGGGGCGAATCGGCAAAAGCGTCATGGCTGCCCCCGCGCCGAGCATGCCCGCGGCAAGCAGGGCCGCCGGCCGCGCATTCTTCGCCATGCCGACGACCGCGGCGCCCGCGAACATCCCCACGGAGGCGATCGTTTCGACCGTGCCCTCCGTTGTCGTTCCCACGTACGGCAGGAGAATCGGCTTAAGGAGAGTTTGAAGGAAGCCGATGACGAAGACCGCCATCGTCATGAGGCCGAGCACGATGCGCACGTTTCTCCGCGAAGCCACCGCGCGCCAGCCGGCCAGCAGCTGGGACATAAATCCCTCTTCCTCAGCACCCCCGCTCGTGCTTCCAGCAGCTTTGCGGACGACGAGGCTGCAGCCAACCGTGACCAAGCAGGTGCTCGCGTCAACTAGGAGCAGCGCCCGAAGCCCGACCGCGGGAAGCAGGAATCCGGCCAACAGCGGCGAGATGAGGTACTTCGACGAGGCGGCGAGCTGGAGCATCCCGGACGCCCGCACGTATCCGTCCGGCCCCACGAAGTCGCTGACGCTCGCGCGCAGCGCGGGCTCGGTGAGGGCGGCAAAGCACGAGGAGGCGACGATGCCGAGGCAGATGAGCTTGATGTCGGGGTGATCGGAGGAAACCGCGGCGATGACGACGAGCAGGCCACCCACGGAGCCGCCGTCGCCGAGGATCATCATGATCCGCCGGTCGAAGCGGTCCGCCAGAACGCCCGCAATCGGGGCGAACAGAACGATCGGGGCGAAAGAGCACAGCTCGACGAGCATCACCGAGGAGGCCGTCCCGTAGGTTTGGAACATGTAGATCGCCAAAGCGAATGCGCTCAGACCCGTGCCGACGGAGTTGACGAACGCCCCCGCAAAAAGAATCGAGAAGTACTTCACCGCTCTCGCTCCTCGCCGCTTTGCCCCTTGCCGTCTTGCCTCTTGCCGCTTTGCCCTCCGCCGAGGGCGCTCAAAGCGCCTTCGGGGCAGCCGAGCAGGATTTCCGCCGCGCGCATGACCGCCTCGGCGCGCCGGCCAACCTCCGCCGCGTCGCCGCCGAATACTCCGACGTCGAGCAGGAACCCGCCTGCAGTCAGCAGAACCTCGACGGTTCCGAGGGGGTCGTCGGTGGCAAAGACCCCCTCCTCCACGCCTTCGGAGACGACGTCGACGAGGACCGGGGTCAGTCCCTTGACCATCTCCACAATCGACAGGAGATGGAACTCAGAGTTGTCCTGGGCGTGGAATTCCTCGACGAGCTCGGCGGACTGGCCCTCCACCTGAGCCGAAGCCGCGACGGCGCCGAGTTTCTCGAGGGCGGACAGATCGCTTGCGGCCATCGCCCTCGCGCGTTCGACCGCCTGATCGACCGTGCGCCTGACCAAGCCCCTAAGGACCTCCTCCTTTCCGGAAAAATGATGGTAAAGGGTTCCCTTGGCGATGCCCACCGCCTTCAAGATGTCCTCGATCGTCGTCGCCTGATACCCCTTCGTGACGAACAGGGTCTGCGCGGCGTCGAGGATCTCGCCTTTGCGCTGAGCCGCGGGCTTGCTTACGCGAACCATGTCTCTTCCTCGCTTTCTGTGCGAACTTTTCTCGTTTCGATCAACCGACCGACCGTCGGTCTAATGATAGGTCTGTGGAACTCCCTTCTGTCAAGCGCTCACGTGGGGAATCCGCACAGGGATCCGGGGAATTCGCACGAGATCTGAGGAATTCGCATGGGATCTGGGGAATTCGCATGGGACGTCACGCCTTTGCCCAAGGATCTGCCCGGCCGTTGCGGTACTGTGGATCCATGGCCACGGAGAAGGACAATTCGGACGAAGAGCAGCACGACCTCGCCTCGGCGACGAGGGCGCTCACCGCAGCCCTGAGCAATCTCACCCGCGCAGTGACGAAGGAGACGGGCAAGAACCTCTCGGGCACGCTGCGCAAGACGTCCGAGCAGCTCTCCTCGGCCGCGGCGAAGATCGAGTCGACCGCAGAAAGCATCCGCGACCGCGGCAAACAAGGCCAAACCAAGGCCGAGCGCACCCGCGCGGAGATCATTGGCGCGGCGCGGCGCGTCTTCGCCAAGAAGGGGTACGAGGGCGCCGCCGTGGCGGACATAGCCGCCGAAGCCGGATTCACAAAGGGCGCCCTCTATGCCAACTTCCCTTCGAAGGCGGCGCTTTTCCTCACGGTTCTGCGCGATCTTGAAAGGCAGCAGGACGAGCTCATGGATGAGTATCGGCAGGCCAACCGGATGCCCGACTTCCTTTGCGCCGGCGACTATTCCGAGTCGGAGAGGGAGATCCTCCTTATCAATATGGAGTCGTGGATCTACGCCGTCCGCCACCCCGAGTCCCGCGAGGAGCTGGGGGCGATGCTGTCCAAGACAAAGGACGGGGTGGCCGAGCTCATCGCCCGCAGCAAAGGCAGAAGCCAGGCCACGGAGGAAGACGGCGACGCCGCCTACGCGGCCCTCTCCATCAACGTGCTTTCGAGCGTTGCGGGCACGATGCTCGGCTCCGAAGAGGTGCGCGCCACCGCCAGCAGGCTGTTTTCGCAGATACTCGGAGACGCAGGCGAGGCGCCCCGCGAGGGCGGCAGCTCGGCTGCCGACGCCGGAAAACCGCACAACGGCACCGAAGGGCCGACGGAGGAAGCATAACCGAAGGGCCTGCGGACGAAGCGTAACTGAGACGCCGCCTCCACACCAGCCAAAACACGGCCCGCCTCAAGGGGCGCTGCAGCGCGCCGAACAGTTCGCGCCCCGCTGCCCCGCCGGGCGAATCACACCCGCCAGTCGCCCAGCGCGCCTTCGAGGGCACCGAGCGCGGCGTCGATCAGGGCGTAGCGGTCCGCCTCCGGGCAGCCGTCGCGCACCCAGGCCAAGCAGGCGCCGTCGAGGAAGCCAAAGTACCCGGAAACCGCGTAGACGTGCCGTTTCCAGCCGGAGACGCCAAGAGTCTGCGACAGGGCCTCGACGTAGGATTCGCGCGCTCGCGCGCGAACTTCGATCGCCTCGGGCGGCTCGCGCCCGCCCAGGAGCGGCGCGGCCCACGCCTCCGGATGGGTGCGGATGTGTTCGAGGTAGACCTCCAAGCCGGCGCGGACCTTGTCCCTCACGCTGACCGACGGGCCGAGCAGCTCTACCGCCTCCGTCTGAGCGCGGCCGAGCCTGTCGATCGCCTCGCCGACGACGGCGGCGTACAACCCCGCCTTCGAGCCGAAATAGTGGAAAATCAACCCCTCGGAGGCCTCGCAGCACTCGGCGAGGCCCGCCGTCGTCACCTCCGAGTAGGGCGCGGCGGCGAAGGCCCGGCTTGCCCCGGCGAGCATCGCCTTCCGGCGTTCCTGCGTGGACATCCGGCGGCGTCGGGGAGACTGTGCTTGCGTCACACGCCCATCGTATCGCCGTCGACGGGCACGACGACGACCTCCGCACCCCCGGACCGCAGCATGTCCACATGCTCGCCCCTCGTCCGTCCGTCGACGAGGATGGTGTCGAACGCCTTCAGAGGAGCCGTTTTCTGCCATGCCCGCCGCTCGAACTTCGTGCTGTCGACCAGGAGGACACGGCGCGAGGACTGCCTGAGCATCGCGCGTTTGAGTTCGACGACGACGTCCACCGGGTTGTACACGCCGTCGCCCCACACGGCGGCGTCGGACATGACGCACAGGTCGGCGCGAACTCCCTCGACGAACGAGGTGGCCAAGCTCCCGTAGAACGCGTCCGCCCACGGAAGGTAGCGCCCGCCGATCAGGACGAGCTCAGCCGTCTTGGACTCGGCGAGCGCCCGGCCGACGACCATCGAATTCGTGACGACGGTCAGCGGGCAGACCGACTCCAGCTCCGCGACCATGGGAAGAGCCGTGGACGAATCGTCGATCATGAGGACGTCCCCGGGCGAGACGAGGCTCGCCGCCGCCCGGCTCAGGGCCGCTTTTTCGCGAGGCGACTTCGTTCTGCGAATCCCCGGGGGAAGTTCGGCCGTGGAGGAGGCCCTGGGGCGCAGAACCCCCTTCGACCGCTCGATCAGGCCCGCCCCTTCGAGGATCTGAACGTCGCGATAGACCGTCACGACGGAGACCCCCAAGTTTTCCGCGACCTCCTCGATTCGCACCTCCTCGCCGGCGAGGACCTCGTCGACGATGAGCGAGCGGCGCCTGTCAGGGGCCACCCTCCTGCGCGGAGCCCCTTCGCCCGCGCGGTTCCCGGCACGGTTGGCTTGCTCCTCGGCACGGTTGGCTTGCTCTTCGGCACGGCTTTCGGCTTCCACGTCCGCCTAGCACCTCGCTTTGTCCGTCTGATGCACGCCTCGTCGGCTCGATGAAAACTTTTCATATTCTACGCAATTTTCAAAAAGAATTCTCAGAAATATTGACAGACTCGTCGGCCGCAGATACGTTGTAGACGTCACGCACAGGCTTCGGTCATTTGCGCTCCAAGGAGGGATGCGCGAAAAGCGGGAGCCGCACGATTCACAGCTTCGGCACCCGTCGCGAAAACGACGCAGGCGGGCGCCGCCACACAGTTCTCAACGAGGAGAAGTCAATGAACGACGTCGTCATAGGTGTCGACGGCGGAACGACGGCCGTCAAGGCCGTCGCCTTCGACCTGAACGGGCAGATCAAAGCCTCCCATCACGAATCCGTCCCGGTTCGCTACGGCGCAAACGGAGAAAGCGAGCAAGACATGGCGCTGCTGTGGGAGGCGGTCGCCTCCTGTCTGCGCAGCGTCGCCGAACAGGTGCGGGGATCGCGAATCGTCGGCGTCGGGCTGACCGGGCAAGGCGACGGCGTCTGGCTCGTCGATGCCGACGGCGAGCCCGTGCGCCCCGCAGCCAATTGGATGGACGGCAGGGCTGCCGACCGGGTCGACGATTGGAACCTCGACGGCCGCGGCCGCGCGGTGCTCGACGTCACCGGCACAACCGTTTTCGGCGGGCTTTTCCCGGTTCTCTACGAGGAACTTGCCGCCGCCGAACCGGAGTCCGTCGCCCGGGCGACGAGCCACCTCAACTGCAAAGACTGGATTCGCTTCAAGCTCACGGGTGTTCGCGCCACGGATTTCACCGAGGCGTCCCGAACCTTCCTCGACGTCGCCACGACCTCGGGGTACAACGAACCTCTGGCCGAAAAACTCGGTCTGAGCGAGGCGCTCAAACTCCTTCCGGAGATCCGGCGCCCGGCGGGCAAAGCGTCGCCCGTCACGGAAGAGGCGGCAGAGGCCACCGGGATTCCGGCGGGAACGCCCGTCGGGGTGGGGATGATCGACGTCGCCGTGACAGGAATGGGCCTGGGAAGGATCGCCGACGGCGACTCCTGGCTCATCCTCGGAACCACCGGCTTCGTCGGCACGCTCCTCCCGAGCGTCGCCGAGCGCAGATCCGAACTCTCGATGGTCCTGGCGACGGGCGAGGGAACCCAGGTCCTCGAATTCATGGCACCGATGACCGGCACCCCCAACCTCGACTGGATCCGCTCGACCCTCGGCCTCGAGGCGCAGTCGTGGAGCGAGATCGAGAAAATGGCCAGAACGGCGGGGCCCGGCTCGCACGGGGTCGTCTACCTCCCCTACGCCTCGCCCGGCGGCGAGCGGGCGCCCTTCCTCGACACGAACGCATCCGCGTCATGGCAGGGAATGAGCCTGACGAGCACCCGCGCCGACATCCTGCGTGCGGTCTACGAAGGCGTGGTCTTCTCCCTCGCCGAATGCCTCAACGCGCTGCGCATCACGGGCCCCATCGTCGTCTCCGGAGGCGGATTCCGCTCCGACCTCCTGTGCGAGATCCTCGCAGACGTCACCGCGCAGCGGGTCCTGCGACAAGACGTGCCCGAAGCGGGCGCCCGCGGGGCCGCCGTCCTCGCCCTCGTCTCGGCCGGAGCGTTCCCGGACGTCTTCTCGGCTTCCTCGGCTCTCGGCGCGGCCCTCGAGACCTTCGACCCGAATCCGGACAACATCCACATCTACTCGCAGGCGCGGGTGGCATTTTACGACGCCCGCGAGGGGGCCCGGCGCTGCTGGCGCACGCTCCGAAAGCTCCGCTCGTCCACGGGAAAGGCGGGGTCAGAGAACGCCGAGGCGGAAGAGACCGGGTCAGAGAACATCAAGCCGGGAAAGGCTGAATCGTGAAAGTCCTCCTCGCCTCCGACGGCTTCGTGACCGACGCCGTCCTGCGCACCGCCCTCGCCCGCGCTCTTCCCGACGTCGAAACGGCCTCGATCGCCTCGACGTGGCCCGTCCCTCCCTTCAGGGACATCGGCGACGTCCGCGAGGCGGCCGGCGACGAGGACGAGCTGATCGAAGCCCTCGACGGCTGCGACGTCGCCTTCTCCCACACCTTCCCCTTCACGGAAAAGGTCGTCGCGGCCTCGCCCTCGCTCAAGCTCGTCACCATCTGCCGGGGCGGCCCCGTCAACGTCAACATCGAGGCCGCGACTCGGGCCGGGGTGCTCGTCTCCTACACTCCGGGCCGCAACGCAACGGCGACGGCCGAACACACCGTGGGGATGATCCTCGCCAGCCTCAGGCAGATTCCCCAGCGCCACCGGGAGGTCATCGACGGCCAGTGGCGCTCGGACTATTACATCTTCGACAACGTCGGCGCGGAGATCGGCTCCTCGACCGTCGGCGTCGTCGGATACGGCGCAGTGGGCCGGAGGGTGGCCGCCGTCATGGCCGCCTTCGGGGCGCGCGTGTTCGTCTACGACCCGTGGGCGGACGAGCCGGCCGAGGGGATGACCCGCGTCGATTCCCTCGGCGAGCTGCTCGCCGGCAGCGACGTCGTCACGATCCACGCGCGAGTCACAGCCGAAAACCGCGGGATGATCGACGCCGACGCGCTCGCGCTCATGCCGGAGGGCTCCGTGCTCGTCAACTGCGCGCGCGGCGAACTCGTCGACTACGACGCGGTGTGCGACGCCCTCGACTCCGGCCACCTTTTCGCGGCGGGATTCGACGTGCTGCCTCAGGAGCCGCTGCCGCCGGGCCACAGGCTCCTGAGGACGCCGCGGGTCACGATCACCCCGCATCTGGCGGGCGCGTCGAAGGAGGCCGCGCGCATCGCCGCCCGAATCGGGGCCGAGGACATCGCGGCCTTCGCCGTCGGCCGCCGGCCCCTCCACCTCGCCAATCCGGAGGCGCTCGAGGCCCGAGCCCGCCTGTTCCAAGCCGGCGGGGCACCGTCTGGAACCGGCACTGCGCCGTCCGAAACCGACGGGAAGACGCCAAAGGTCGGCGCGGCTGGGCCGGAGGCAGGCGAGGCATCGTCTGGAACCGGCGCGGCTGCTCCGGAAGCCGACCCCAAAACGTCCGAAGACAATGACCAAGCATTCGGAAAGTAGGCCATCATGCTTTTAGAGAAAGAACGCCGCGACGTCGTCGAGACCTGCCTGTTCATGCAGAGCAACGGATTGATCGTCGGAACCGCCGGAAACGTCTCGATCCGCGTCGATGACAAGGTGGCGATCTCGCCGTCGGGCGTGCCCTACGAAACGATGACGGCCGAGGACGTGGTTGTCTTTTCGATGGACGGGGAACGCGTGGACGGGATCCTTGAGCCGTCCTCCGAGCTTCCCCTCCATCTGAGCGTCTATCGCGAAACGGCCGCGAAGGCGATCACGCACAACCACGCGCCGGCCTCGACGGCCCTCGGGCTGGTGGTCGACGAGATCCCGCCGTCCCACTACTATTCGGCGATGCTCGGCGGGATCATCCGGGTCGCCCCGTACGCGGAGTTCGGCACGGACGAGCTCGCGCGAAACGTGACCGACGCTCTGAAGGACCGCAGCGGGGCGCTGATGAAGAACCACGGCGCCATCACCGTCGGGCCCACCGTGAAGAAGGCGGCGGGCCTCCTTCCGATCCTGGAGTACGTCTGCGAAATCCACCTCCGGGCCATGGCGACGGGCGCTCCCATCGCGCGGCTTTCGCCCGAGCAGATGGCCGACGCCAAGGCCGCCATCGCCGACTACGGCAGGCAGCCGAACAAGAAGTGACCGGGCCGGCCTAGGCGCCCGCAGCGGGCGCGCCGATCCGACGCTCTGCGGCCGAGCCCATGCTTCCCGGGCTCGGCCGCTTTTGCCTCCGCGGCGGGTTCGCTTCCATTCGCCGCCGTTGAGGCATATACTCGATTTCGTTATTGAGCGTCACTCAACAAGGGGCTCGGCGGAGCAGTCCGTTCGTCCGAAGCCACGATGCCGTGAAAGGAATTCGAATGTCTTTGCTCGACGACGCCATCTGGTGGCACGTCTACCCCCTCGGAGCCGCGGGCGCTCCGATCCGCGGCGATCAGGCGCGAGAGACGGCCGATCCGGGCGAGCATCGGCTCCTGAGGCTGGTCCCCTGGCTCGACTACGCGGTGGAGCTCGGATGCTCCGGCGTTCTCCTGGGCCCGATTTTCGAATCGGCCTCCCACGGCTACGACACCCTCGACCACATGGCGATCGACCGACGCCTGGGCTCCGAGGAGGATTTCGAGGCTTTCATGGCGGCGTGCCGCGAACGCGGACTCAACGTCATGCTCGACGGCGTCTTCAACCACGTCGCGGCCAGCCACCCGCGCGCCGAGGAGCTTGCGCTTCGCCTGCCCGACGGCGGCCTGGCGTGCTGGGAGGGACACAGCGAGCTTCTCACGCTCGACCATTCCAAACCCGCCGTCGTCGATTTCGTCGCTGGCATCATACTTCACTGGCTGCGCAAGGGGATCGCCGGGTGGCGCCTCGACGTCGCCTACGCCGTGCCCCCGCGCTTCTGGGCCGAGACGATCGGCCGCGTGCGCGGCGAGTTCCCGAACGCGCTTTTCTTAGGGGAGGTGATCCACGGGGACTACGCGCAGATCGTCGCCGACGGCCGCCTGGACACGGTCACGCAGTACGAGCTGTGGAAGGCGATCTGGAGTTCGATCAAGGACGTCAATTTCTGGGAGCTGGCCTGGGCCCTCGATCGGCAGGCCGAGCTTTGCAGGGGCTTCGTTCCTCAGACCTTCGTCGGGAATCACGACGTTACGCGCATAGCCTCGCAGGTAGGCGAAGCGGGGGCGGCGCTGGCGGCCGCCATGCTTTTCACCCTGCCCGGGATGCCCTCGATTTACTACGGCGACGAACGCGGCGTGCGCGGCGAGAAGGGCGAGGGGGCCACGGCCGACGACGAACTCCGGCCTGCCCTGCCTCCCGAGCCGGGCGAGGACGACAGGCCGTGGATGTACCGCCTTTACCAGGATCTCATCGGCTTGCGGCGGCGTCACCCGTGGATCGCCCGCGGCGAGGCCGCCGTGCTGGCCAAGGACAACTCCTGGATCGAATACGAGGTGCGGCCGAGCGGCGAGGGCGGGCGCGAGGGCCAGACGGACCGGGGCCGGGACGGCGCGGGCCGAGCGAACGGCGGCCACGCGAACGGCGTCCTAACAAACAGCGGCCACGCGAACGCGGGCGACGCGCTGCGGGTGCGAATCGAGCTTGCTCCTCGCGCCGCCGTGCGGATCACGGATGCGGCGGGCAACGAGCTGTTCGCCTGGCGCGGGCCCGAGGGCGGGCTTTCGGCCGACGCGCCCTGATCAAAACGGCGGAGCGCTAATCCGTGTGGCGACGCGTCGCGCCCCGAGAGAAAATACGGCAGCCCGCCTTGCCCGATCCCGCGGGCTTGGGCAAGGCGGATGCGAACAATTTGTGCGCGAGACCCCGGCTTCGGCGATCCCGCGGGCTCGGGGCTCGAACCGTTGGCCCACCGCTCACCGCACAGCGAAGCCGTGCCTCTCGTAGATTCTGCGCGCAATGGCGTTCTCGCTCTCCACGCGCAAGCCGACCTCGCGGCCGCCGACCGCGGCCAGCGCAGCGCCGACGAGCGCGTCTCCGATCCCCCGTCCGCGCTTGTCGGGGGCAACGAAAAGATCGACGACGAAGGTCAGACCTTCGACGTCGTCCCACGGCGGCTCGTCAGTCACCAGGATGGCGCCGACCGGCTCCCCGCCCTCCTCGGCGACCAGGCACGCATCGGGGACCCACGCGCCATACTCGCCGGCGCTCGCAGCTTCGACGTCGGCGACGGCCTCTTCGCACGTCCCGACCTCGCCGTCGGGATATGAGCGAAAGTACAGGCGCCCAATCCTCTCGATCGATTCGGAATCTCGCGAAATCGGGCGGATGTCGACGCCTTCGGCGCGCTCCGGCGGTTCGGCGCGCAGACGGTCTTCTTCCGGCACGCCGGTGCGCCCGCCAAGACTTGCCGGACGGAGGCGGAGTCCCGCCGGGCGGACGAGGGTAAGCTGCATAGCACTCCTTTCCGAGGCGTTTGTTCTCCAGATTTTAGCCGGCAGGCCGAGGCTGCAAGCTCTAAACGGCTCCGCCTAAACAACATATCTTTTTACATTCAACCATTGACCCCCTAGGGAGCTCTGACTTAAACCCACAGTATCAATGAGGTCACGCACGGGGACGGCAAATGTCTCTGCCCGATCGCCTTTCCACGGCTAACAAGAATCCAGATCGCCGCGAGGAGTACGAGCAGAATCGTCGCGGCGGCGAGGAAGAAGTCGGCGGCCGCACCGCTGTTTCTGTTTACGGGAGCTTCGGCTGCCACGCTCTTCTCAATTCCCGCGGCCGCCGCGGTCCTTTCAAACGTTCCGAGCGTATCGTCCTCGTACACGGTAAAGTTCACGGCTCTCGTGCTGGATGGCGGGATCTCGGGAGACGTTTTCGTATTGCTCTCAAGCCCACCCCAATGCATCAGCGGTCAGGTCGCCGAGCTTTTCGTCATATTCATAACCGGCTGGGCGCTGCTGGCTTTGATTCCCTGCGCGTACGCCACGGCGACCGCCGCGCTTGCCCGCCAGACCGCCGTCGCATCCTCGATCGCGTCCGTGACAGTCAACGCGTTGGCACTTGCCTGTACGCTTCCCACTGCCTTCGTTGTGCTCTCGCGGTACGGAGCCGACGCATTCGCTGTCGCATTCCCTGTGCCCGTCTCTTTCGCGACAGCTCTGGTCGGCGCAGGCGCAGACTTGAGGAAGAAGATCAAGGCCATTTGAACGCAAACAGCGGCTGAAAGCCGATAGGCTGGGCGTGGACCCGGCGACGCACACCATATGAGTCGCATTTCAAGCGCACACAGGCAAAAACACCGAAGGAGCAGCCCGATGACCGGTGAACCGGATGTCTTCGATTACTACAGCGACTCAAAGCTGAAGTCTTCATCGAAAATCAAAGTCAAGCCAGCATTGCTTGTGCTCATTCTCCTGACCTTGGCCACCGCAGCCGTGTTGATTCAAGCCCACTGGCTCGACAACCACACCTCCTACCGTCCCGCCGAAGCCGATATCGAAGGCTATCTTCTGTCGCTCACCGAACGGCCGTTGTGCATACTGATTCCTTGCGCATACATCCTCGCAATCGCGACTTTGGCGGATCGAACCACCATCGCGTGCTCAATCCTGTCGGTAGTCGCCAATGCCTTGGCCCTTGCCGCCACGGTTCCTCTAGCAATCTACGTATCGAGGTGGAACGACTGGACCGTGAAGCTTCCACTTTCTCCCGCCCTTTTTGCATTGTCCGTGGCTGCAGCGAGCGCCGACCTACGGGACAAAATCAAGTCCGTCCATGAACGGCTTTGAAGCGCGAACGATCTCGGGACCGGGGCGGGCTCTGCATCGTGCAGCAAGGTGCTTGTCGTTGGCGAGCCGCGCGATCGGGCCGAATCCACGCGGAACCGGTCCGAAGTAGGACGGCTCAATCGAAGAGACTGCGCAGCACGGCGTCGGACGCGGCAGCCACTTCGGCGACGTCGAACACCAGGACCTCGTCGGAGCTTCCCGCCGGACCGCCGGTCTCCGGCCCGAGCTGCGAGTCAGCGACGCGTGACGCCACAGCCCCGCCAGCGGCGTCTGCCTTGGCAGGCGCATCGACAGAAGCTTCAGCAGACCATTCGGCCCCGTCGGCTGCGGCCCACCGCTCGGCGGCAAGCTGGATCGCAAGCAGCTCCCCGCCCGTCGTCCCCAAACGCACGGCCGCGACGCCTTCGGCCTCGGCCGCGCGCAGCACGAGGTCGAGGTAGCCTTCGGGGACGGCGAGCACCGCGCGGGCCTGCGTCTCCGAGAAAAGCGCGGTGAAATTGTCGATTCCTTCGCGGGAGGCCAGATCCGTCAGATCGACAGACGCGCCGACCCCCGCCCGCACGGACATGTCCGCGAGCGCCTGGACGAGGCCCCCGTTGGAAACGTCGTGCGCCGCGGCCAAGATGGGGCCGAGGTCGCCGGTGTCGGCGTCGTGCAATGCGAGGAGCACGCGCCCTAACGCCATTTCCGCCTGAAGGTCCGCCTTCGGCGGCCGCCCGCCGAGATGCCCGTGGATCGCGCGCGCCCAGGCGGAGCCGTCGAGCTCGTCGCGGGTGCGGCCGAGCAGCACGACGACGAGGCCGTCCTCCCGCCAGCCGGACGGCACGGCGGTGCGCACGTCGTCCATGACTCCGAGGACGCCGACGACGGGCGTCGGGTTGATCGACGAATCGACGCGGCCTTTCTCTTTGCCGTGCGAATTGTAGAGCGAGACGTTTCCGCCGGTCACGGGCACGCCCATCTCCCTGCAGGCATCCGCGAGCCCGGTGATCGCCTGGACGAGCTGCCACATGGCGTCCGGGTCCTCCGGCGATCCGAAGTTCAGGCAGTCGGTGACCGCCAGAGGCTTCGCGCCCACGGTGCAGACGTTGCGGTACGCCTCGGCCAGCGCCTGGCGGGCGCCCTCGTACGGGTCGAGCTTCGTGTAGCGCCCGTTGGCGTCGGCAGAAATCGCGATGCCCCGCCCGGTCTCCTCGTCGACGCGGATCACTCCGGCGTCGTCAGGCTGGGAAAGGGCCGTGTTTCCGCGGACGAACCTGTCATACTGATCGGTCACCCAGCCCGCGCCCGCCTGATTCGGATCGGTGAGCACGCGCAGGATGTGCTCGCGCAGCTCGGCCGGCGAACCGGGGCGGGAGAGCCCGTCCGCGCCGTCGGCGTTGAGCACGTCCTGCCACTGCGGGCGGGCGTACGGCCGCTCGTATGCAGGGCCTTCGTGGGCGACGGACCTCGGGTCGACGTCGACGATCCTGTGCCCGTGGTGGTCGATCGTCAGCCGTCCCGAGGCGTTGACGGTCCCGATGACGGCGGCCTCGACCTCCCACTTGTCGACGACGTCCATGAACGCGTCGAGCCTGTCCGGGGCGACGACGGCCATCATCCGCTCCTGCGATTCGCTCATGAGGATTTCCCCGGCGGTGAGCGTGGGGTCGCGCAGAAGAACGTTTTCGAGGTCCACGTGCATGCCGCCGTCGCCGTTGGAGGCGAGCTCGCTCGTGGCGCAGGAGATGCCGGCGGCCCCCAGGTCCTGGATGCCGAGCACGAGGCCGGCGGCGAAGAGCTCCAGGCAGCACTCGATGAGGACCTTCTCCATGAAGGGGTCGCCCACCTGGACGCTGGGCCGCTTGGCGGGCATGCCGTCCTCGAAGGACTCGGACGCCAGGATGGAGGCGCCGCCGATGCCGTCGCCGCCGGTGCGCGCCCCGAAGAGCACCACCTTGTTGCCTTCGCCCGAAGCGTTGGCGAGGTGGACGTCGCCGTGGCGCAGCACGCCTGCGCACAGGGCGTTGACGAGCGGATTCTCCTGGTAGGACGCGTCGAATTCTGTCTCCCCGCCGATGTTCGGCAGCCCGAGGCAGTTGCCGTATCCGCCGACGCCGGCGACGACGCCGTGCACCACGCGGGCCGTGTCCGCGTGGCCGACGTCGCCGAAGCGCAGCTGGTCCATGACCGCCACGGGCCGGGCGCCCATGGAGACAATGTCGCGCACGATGCCGCCCACGCCGGTGGCCGCCCCCTGATATGGCTCGACGAAGCTCGGGTGATTGTGCGACTCCACTTTGAACGTCACGGCCCAGCCGTCGCCGATGTCCACGACTCCGGCGTTCTCGCCCATGCCCACGAGCAGGTGCTCGCGCATCTCGGGCGTGAGCTTGCTGCCGAATTGCTTGAGGTGGATCTTCGAGGACTTGTACGAGCAGTGCTCTGACCACATCACCGAGTACATGGCGAGCTCGGCGGCCGTGGGACGCCTGCCGAGGATTCGCCTGATGCTCGCGTATTCGTCCTCCTTGAGGCCGAGCTCGGCCCAGGGCATGGGCTGCTCGGGCGTCGCGGCTGCTTCCTCGACGGTGTCATAGCTTTCGTTGCGGTGCTCGGCCGAGGCCATGGATTCTCCTGTTCCGAGGGGGAGCGTCGCATCCCTTGGGCGGAGGCGGCGTCCCGAAGTGTGAGCGCTGGATTCGCGGCCTTTCGCGCCGCTATGCGAGAACCGATTCGAGGGCGGATGTGAAAAAGGTCAGCCCGTCAGTTCCCGAACGGAGCCCGTTGGCGCCGCCCGGGCCGAAGCCCGATTCGACGGCGTGCTCCGGGTGGGGCATGAGCCCGACGACGTTCCCCGATTCGGAGACGACGCCCGCGATGTCGTCGACCGACCCGTTGGGATTGATCCCGACGTATCGGAAGGCCACGCGCCCCTCGCCTTCAAGGCGAGCGACGGTTTCGGCGTCGGCCTGGAAGCATCCCTCGCCGTTCTTCAACGGAATCGTGATGACCTGCCCTCGCGTGAAACCGGAGGTCCACGGCGTGTCCGCGTTCTCGACCGCAAGCTTTTGCTCGCGGCAGACGAAGCGCTGCCCCTCGTTGCGGACCAGCGCCCCGGGCAGCAGGTGCGCCTCGCACAGAATCTGGAATCCGTTGCAAATCCCCAGCACGGGAACGCCCTTGCCCGCCGCTTCGACGACGGCCGACATGACGGGGGTCAGCGCGGCTATGGCCCCGCATCTGAGGTAGTCGCCGTAGGAAAAGCCGCCGGGCAGCACGATCGCATCGACTTCCCCGACGTCGTCCGAGGCGTGCCACAGAGCGACAGGCGCGCCTCCGGCCAGGCGAACGGCGCGCGCGGCGTCGCCGTCGTCCAACGTTCCGGGGAACGTGACCACGCCGATCTTCACCGCTCGTCCTCCGCAGCGTAGACGGCGACGACGTCCTCGATGATCGGGTTGGAAAGGCTCGTCGCGGCGAGTTCGCGTGCGGACTCCAGATGCCCCTCAGTCACCGCCCCCTCCACGGAAAGCTGAAAACGCTTGCCCTGCCGCACGTCCGTGAAGACGTCCACTCCGTGCCGAAGGAAGGCTCCGCGCACGGCCTTGCCCTGCGGGTCGAGAATTTCAGGCTTCGGCATGACTTCGACGATGATCCGCCCCAAGGGCTTCCTCCTGTCTCACAAATCGGACGCCATGCGGCGCCTCATGTCCATGATATGGGCACGAGGCGCTTTCGCGCATGATTTTCCGAAATCCGAGCGGCGGGTTCGCCTGGCCGTTCTCCGACCTCGCCCCGTCACGACCAGCGGCTGCCGGTCAGATGCTCGTAGATCTGCACATAACGCTCGTGGGTCTTGTCAACCACCTCGTCGGGCAACGCGGGCGGATGCGTGCCGGAACTCACGTCCCACCCCGATTCCTCCGAGCTCAGCCAGTCGCGGACGAATTGCTTGTCGAGCGAGTGCTGGGACCTTCCCGGCTCGTAGACATTCGCGATCCAGAACCGCGAAGAGTCCGGGGTGAGCACTTCGTCGCCGAGGATGATCTCCTCCGAGCCGGCGTCGGGGGAAACGCCGAACTCGAACTTCGTGTCGGCAATGATGATGCCCCGCTCCGCGGCGATCTCGCGAGCCCTCGCGTACGTCGCAATCGACTTCGCCCGAAGCTCGCGGGCCACGCCCTCTCCCACCCGCGCGGCGGTGTCGGCAAAGGTGATGCTTTGGTCGTGGTCGCCGAGCCTGGCCTTCGTCGTCGGCGTGAAGATCGGCCGGTCGAGGCGCTCCGCCTCCCTGATGCCCGGAGGGAGGGCGACGCCGCACACGGTTCCGCGGCGCTTGTATTCGGCCATGCCGGATCCCGTCAGGTAGCCGCGCACTACGCATTCGACGGGGAAAATCTTGAGGCGGCGGGTGATCATTGCACGCCCTTCGACGGCCGCAGGGACGTTCGTCGATATGACGTGGTTGGGGGTGAGATCGGAGAGCTGCTCGAACCACCACAGCGACAGCTGGGTGAGTATTCTCCCCTTGTCCGGAATCTCGGTGGGAAGAACATAGTCGTAGGCGCTGATCCGATCAGAGGCGACGATTAGGTAAGCATCCTCGCCGTTGTGTGCGTCCACGCCCGACGGAACGTAGACATCGCGAACTTTGCCCGAGTACACGTGCGTCCACCCGGGCAGGTTTCTTGCACCGATTCCAATCATCTGTGTTCTCACTCCCTCGTGTACCACAGTAGTTCTTTCCACGTATTGGATCACGGCTACCTGCCTCTTGTCCATAGGTTGAGATAACCGTTTTTGCCCGCGACGACGACGTCGAACCACGCTTACGCGTCAAACCGGCGCAAAGTCCCAATCAGTCGATTTCGCGCCCTCGTGTGCCAATGACCATAAGGGGCATTGAACACACCGCCGGAAGCGCGAAGTCCAACCCGGGTCGACGCCGAGCCCATCGCCACGTTGCGAATGCAATTTCAACAATACACCCACAGTTTAGCCGTTATCCAGTGATTTTGCCCGATGTTTTCGACGTCGAAGCGGAGGGGCTGATTCGCGGGCGCACGACGGTCACATTCCCGCGGCAACGTCGGTGCGGAAATGCGCCCCTTTCAGCCGGATCTCCGAGATAGCTGCGTAGGCCGCGGCGCGCGCGGCGGCCACGTCCTTTCCCATTCCGACGCACGCCAACACTCGGCCTCCGGCGGACACAACGGCTCCGTCCGATTCCTTCGTTCCCGCGTGGACGACGTGCGCGCCGGGCACGCTTTCGGCCGCGCCCAAGCCCTCGACGGGGTCGCCCGCATGCACCGGCCCGGGATAGCCGGACGCCGCCAAGACCACGGTGACTGCGGCGTCGGGAAGCCATTCGAGGCGGCGAAGTCCATGCCTGCTGCCGGGCTTCTCTTCGTCGTCCGCCGCCGCTTCCCGTTCGTCTCCGTTCAGCTCCGAGCCGCCTCGACTCGGCTGTCCGCCCTTTTCCGCTCGCGGCTCGCCCCGGCATGCCGCAGACTCGCCCCCGGCCCTTTCAGGCTCTCCGAGAACCGGCCCCAGCTCGCCCCTCGCCGCATCCCGCAAAAGGCCGGCGAGGGGGGTGACCAGCCGCGCCAGCACCGACTGCGTCTCGGGGTCGCCGAAACGCACGTTGAACTCCACCACTTTCACGCCCTCGGAGGTCAACGCCAAGCCGCAGTAGAGCACGCCGACGAAGGGCGTTCCGCGCCGCGCCATTTCGTCTACGACCGGCTGGGCGACCTCGGCGACGACGGCGTCGGCCAGCCCCGGGTCGGCCCACGGGAGCGGCGAGTAGGATCCCATGCCGCCGGTATTGGGCCCCTTGCCGCCGTCGTACGCCCGCTTATAGTCCTGCGCGGGCTCCAGAGGAAGGGCGACGCGTCCGTCGCACAGACAGAAAAGGGAGACCTCGGGCCCGTCGAGGAACTCCTCGATCAGCGCCTTCCCCTCGGGCTTGGCCAGGCACCCCTGGGCGTGGGCGAGGGCGGCGTCTCTGTCGTCCGTCACGACGACTCCCTTGCCCGCGGCCAACCCGTCGTCTTTGACCACGTGGGGCGCGCCGAAAGCGTCAAGGGCCGCTTCCACTTCTCCAAGGCTCGTGCACAGCCGCGATCGCGCCGTCTGCACGCCCGCGCTGGCCATGACCTCCTTGGCGAACGCCTTCGAGCCTTCCAGGCGTGCGGCTTCCCGCGAGGGGCCGAAAACGTCGATGCCCGCCTCGCGCACGGCGTCGGCCACGCCAGCGACCAACGGAGCCTCCGGACCGACGACGACGAGGTCGATCCCCTTGCTGCGAGCGAATGCGGCCACGGCCGCCCCGTCGAGGATGTCGAGGTCGACGAGCGTTCCCAATGGGGCCATCCCGGGGTTCCCCGGGGCGATGTAGAGGACGTCGTCGTCGCTGCGAAGAGAACGGGCGATGGCGTGCTCGCGGCCTCCCGACCCGAGTATGAGTATGTTCACGGAACAACCCTAAGCCAGGTTGCGCAACAACGACGATTTGACGCCGGACGTGTCACATTCTGAACGACGCCCCTCCCCCGAACGGCGAATCCCTCCTGAACGACGCCCCTCCCCCGAACGGCGAATCCCTCCTGGACATCGGGCTTTTCCCAAACGACGACGCCTTCCCGAAAGACGAACCGTTTCCAGACGACAAGCCTTTCCAGACGACAAGCCCTCCGCCGGCGTTCCCCGGAAACTCGCCGTCCTCGCCCTTCATCCCAGATCAATCCAACAAATCGCCTCCGCGAAAAGAAAAAGGAGGTTCATGGAAGAGAAAGGATGTTTATAGAAGAAAAGAGACAGTTTGAGGACGGTACGATCACGAAACGCCAATCAGACTATCGTCTGATTACAGAGCACATTCCACGTCGTTAAACTCCCCAACGGAGGCGTGTCTACCGAACTCCATGCTCACTTTCACATCACGAGTTCAGGAAATGAATATGAAAAAGATACCTTCGCGGCGTCCCGTCTCGAAGGTCAAGGCGATGCTCCTCGCTTTCGTCGTGTCCTTCATCGCAACCGTCGCTTTCGCACCGCGCGCCGCGCAGGCCGCTGAAATCCCAAACGACGGCATCTACGGAATCAAACAGGTGACGCCCGAAGCGACCGCCTGGGGGCAGTGGGACTCAGTCCGGCTCAACTTCACCTGGGCGGTGCCGAACGGCACCAGCCGCGGCGACACGATCGCCGTCGAGCTCCCCGACGTGATCGACGCGGGTTCGGCCCCCGGCTTTGCGGTCCTGTCGCCCTCGGGCGAAGAGATCGGCCGGGCCGCGTTCGATTCGGGCACGAATAGAATGGTCATCACCTTCACCACTGACTACGTGGAAACACACCAGAACGTAAACGGAACAGCATACTTCAACGCCACGCTCAATCAAAGGGCGCTCGTATTCGATTCGACGACGAACGCCATGGACGTCGACATCTTTGGCACGCAGGTGAGGATCAACAAGCTCGTCGGATTCAACGGCCCCGAAGAGGAATCCAAGAAGGGCTGGTGGATACCGAACCAGGCTGAGGCCACGGCCACTGACGAATCCGGCGTTCTCATCAACAGGGACGAATCGGCCATCAGCTACGGAATCGTCTTGGACAATCTCCAATGGACCACCGCCTCGATCGACGACAAGGCCGACGCCGACCTCGTCTACTGCGTCAACGGCCAGGCGGCCGAGGGCGCTTACGCCTTCCTCCAAACGCGCGACGTTGCGAACGGGGTGTTCGAGGCCGGCTCGACGCCCCCCGGGGTTCACATCGAGGCGTCGTGCGACGGGATCGCGAGCGGCGCTCCCAAGATCACCGTGACGAAACCCGCCGGCCTGACGTCCAAGCAGTTGCAGGTGATCTACGGAATGAAACTCCGCACCAACGCCAAGGGACAGCCCGTTCACGGCGCCAAAGACGCCGTCGGGATCAAGAAGACCCTCTCAAACACGGCCAACATCTCCTATGACACCGGCAAGAAGACCCTCGGGCTGGCCAAGTACCTCAAGTTCGAGGGAGGCGGCGGCGAGGGATCCGGCATCACCGTTCCCGCCATCGACATTGAGAAGTACGACGGTGACTGGGAGGGCATCCAGTGGGACGGCTCCGGCGAGCCGGACGTCTCCGGCGATCCAGACTTCGAGCCGAGCAACCTTCCCGCCGGCGACCGCAATTCCGCCCCCGGCCTTTCCCTTGCAGCCGATCAGGGCGCAACGGTCAAATTCACAGTGACCAACGTCGGCATCGAAGATCTGACAAACGTGACAGTCACCGACACAACGGCCGACGGTCCGGCGCTGAAGGACGTCCAGTGCGTCGTCGACGGAACGCCCCACAAGGCGGATGCGCAGGGCCGGATCGATTTGGGGGCATGGGTCTTCCCGCGGAAGGCGTCGTTCGAATGCCAGGGAACGCTCGACCCGATGGGAGCGAATAAGACGCACGCTGACAACGCGAAGGTCGCGGCCGTTTCGGTTGCCTCGCAAACCCCCGTCGAGGACTCCGACCCCTGGCATGCCACGTCGGGTCCGGCTCCGAAGGTCTCGGTCGGCGACTTCGTTTGGTTCGACGAGAACAAGAACGGCTTGCAAGACGACGGCGAGCCCGGCATCGAGGGCGTGACCCTCACATTGGTCGGGCCCGACGGCAAAGAGGTCTCCGACGTCGACAGGGCGCCCGTCTCCCCCGTCAAGACTGACAAGAAGGGGGCGTACACATTCGCCAACCTTCCCGTTCTTCCAGCGGGCAAGCACTACACCGTCAAAGTCACCGACCCCGAAGGATACACGCCCACAAAGGCCGGCCAGGGAAGCGATCGGGCAAAGGATTCTTCGACCGGCCAGGCCGAATCCGGGGACCTGACTGCGGACGGTCAGCGCGACGCGACGCTCGACTTCGGCTACGTCAAGCGAGAATCGCCTGCGACGCCCACTCCGACGCCGTCCGAGACTCCGACAACGCCTCCCACGGGTCCTTCGACGCCAACGACCGAACCGTCTACCCCATCGACGCCGACAACCGGGCCTTCAACACCGCCGACTCCCGTGACACCGCCCGCAGGACCGTCGACGCCGCCCACCGGACCGTCGACGCCGCCGGCGCCTCCCGGGACTCCTTCCATGCCGCCGTCCCTTCCCTCGGCGATACCTCCGACGCCTGCGCAACCGCCTTCGGTTTCCCGCAAGCCAACGCCGAATCCTTCGCAGCCGGCTCCGGCTAAGCCGACTCGCGACGCTCCAAAGAAAACCCTCGCTTTCACGGGCTTGGACAGCACCGCGATGGGGCTCGGCGCGCTTGTTCTGACTGCGGCAGGCGGAACGCTGATCGCGATTCGCAGGCGCAGGAATGCGCTGTGAGGTTGGGCCGTTGGGTTCGCGCAGCAGGCTGCAATAGCTAGCGCGCTGGACACTGCGGCCGAAGCCCTGCAACGCTTCATCAAACAGGGGCGGACCCGAATCAATCGGGTCCGCCCCCTCGTTCGTCCGCTCTGAGCTCGGCGCCCACCTCCTAGCTGTACAAGCGACTGCTCGCCGCTCACGAAGCAGATGAACAAACAACTACTCGCCGACGCCCGCCAAGTGTCTGCGATTCCGTTTGCGCGTCACGAAGCAGGCGGGCAGCGCCCTCTCGCTGGCCGCCACTCTTGCTGGCCGCCAGGCACAACGCAATTGCCCGAGCACGATGCCGTGCAATATAACGCCGCTCGCCGGACGCGATGGCGCTGGTCAGACCCAACGACGCTTGTCGTCAGACATGAAAAGTGCCTGTCTGCAGGAAAAACGCCAAAATTTGGCACTCTTCACTGATCCAGGCACTTTTCATCAGCCGAAGGCGTCCCGAAGCTGACCAGAGACGACCCGAGAGACCAACCACGAACCTCTCAAGGAAAGCCAGAGACGCGTCAAAGGCGGCCGGCCGTCAGCCGATCATCAGGCAGCGCCTTTCAGCGCGGCCCCAATCAGGCCTTCGCCGCGGCGATGCGCTCACGGAACTTCGCAAGCTGCTCGGTGATCTTGGCGGGAAGCTTGTCGCCGAACTGCTTGAAGTACTCCTCGGTCTCGTCCATCTCGGCAGCCCAAGCATCGGGGTCGATCTCAAACAGGGCATCCCACGTGGCCTTGTCGACGTCGATCCCATCAAGGTTGAAGTCCTCGAACTTCGGGTAGCGACCGGTCACGCCGTCAATGGCATCGACTTGCCCGCCGACTCGGCGGACGATCCAGTCGAGAACTCGCGAGTTCTCGCCGTATCCCGGCCACATGAACTTGCCGTCGGGGCCCTTGCGGAACCAGTTGACCTGGAAGACCTTCGGGAACTTGTCACCGAGCTTTTCCTGGAGCTCCAACCAATGGCCCCAGTAATCCGCCATGTGGTATCCGCAGAAAGGCAGCATGGCGAAGGGATCGTGGCGCAGCGAGCCGGCCTTGACGTCCGTCGCGGCGGCGGTCACCTCGGAGGCGACCGACGCTCCGATGAACACGCCGTGGGCATTCTCGTACTGCTCGGCGACGAGCGGCACGTTGCTGGCGCGGCGGCCTCCGAAGAGAATTGCATCGACCGGCACGCCCTGCGGGGCCTCCCAATCCTTACAGATGATCGGACACTGCGAGGCGGGAACCGTGAAGCGGCTGTTCGGGTGGGCGGCCTTCTTGCCCTCGGCGGCGTCGGCGGGGGTGTAGTCCTTGCCGGTCCAGTCGATGAGGTGGTCCGGAAGCGGGGCGTCGATGCCCTCCCACCACACGTCGCCGTCGTCGGTCAGGGCTACGTTCGTGAAGATCGAGTTGCCGCGCATGGTGTCCATCGCCATGGGGTTCGTGTCGTACGAGGTTCCGGGGGCGACGCCGAAGAAGCCGGCCTCGGGGTTGATTGCGTACAGGCGCCCGTCGGGACCGGGGCGCATCCACGCGATGTCGTCGCCGATTGTCTCGACCTTGTAACCGGGAATGGTCGGCTGGAGCATGGCGAGGTTGGTCTTGCCGCAAGCCGAGGGGAAGGCGGCCGTCACGTGGTACTGCTTGCCGGTCTTCTCGTCGGTCAGGCGAAGGATGAGCATATGCTCGGCCATCCACCCCTGGCGGCGGGCCATCGTCGAGGCGATGCGCAGCGCATAGCACTTCTTGCCCAGCAACGCGTTGCCGCCGTAGCCGGAGCCATAGGACCAGATCTCGTTCGTCTCCGGGAAGTGCGTAATGTACTTTTCATCGTTGCAAGGCCAAGCGGTGTCCTCACGGACGGTCCCATCGGCGTCGCGCAGGGGGTATCCGACAGAGTGGACCGCGGGAACCCATTCGCCGCCTTCGCCGATGAGCTTGAGAGCTTTGGATCCCATTCGGGTCATGATGCGCATGTTCGTGACCACGTAGGGAGAGTCGGTCAGCTCGATGCCGAGCTTGGAGATCGGTCCGCCGAGCGGGCCCATCGAGAAGGGAACGACGTACATCGTGCGGCCGCGCATGGCGCCGTCGAACTTCTCGTGGAGGATCTTCTTCATCTCGACCGGGTCGTACCAGTGGTTGGTCGGGCCGGCGTCTTCTTCCTTCTCGGAGCAGATAAACGTCCGGGACTCCACGCGGGCGACGTCGGAGGGAAGCGAGCGCGCAAGGAAGGAGTTGGGGCGCTTCTCGGGATTGAGGCGCGTGAAAACTCCAGCCTCGACCATCTCGGTGGTGAGGCGATCCCATTCTTCGTCCGAGCCATCAGCCCAGTAAATGGAGTCGGGCTTGGCGAGATTGGCCGTCTTCGCAACGAACTCAATCAACTCTTCAGGGGCCTCGGCGGGCGCTCCGGCCCGAACCTCTTCGACGGTGTAGGTCTTATCCGTCATCGCGTTTCCTTCCTGAGTCTGCGATGTGCTGCCGCAGCCTTGCCGCCACGGCGCGAACGACATCTATTGTTGCGGAAAAAGCTGGGGATTTCCCGTGCGTTTCGTCCCAGAATGGCATGGGTGCGGCGGGTGCGATCTTTCACACATCGGCGTCGTCGAAGCCGCCCAAGAGAACCGGGCGGGAGCTTTCGCCGCGCCTCGGCAAACCGCCCGACGGAGCACGACGCCGACAAGTGCCTGCAGAGCTTTCCCACGCCCGCTGAAACCTCGCAAAGGGTCCGACGTCGAAGGCGAGGGAAGCGATGCGCGCGCCGAAAGCAAAAGGACAGGCGTGCCCAAAGCAAGAGAAACAGAGAACCAGAACAAGAAGATGCCTCGGCCCAAACACGAGAAACGGGCAGGCCAAGGAACGAGAGGTCCCCACCTGGCAACGTGTGCCGTTTTCTCCCACCAACTATGCTGTTCCCTGTACGGCGCGACAAGCGCGCTTCAAACTAAGGATTCAACAATGAGCGTTCTTCCACGCACAACCGTGAGGAAGCGGTCTCGGTTGCTCGCGGCAGCCTTGCTTCCCTTCATGCTCCTGATCGCCGCGTGCAAGATGGACATGACCGTAGAGTACAAGGACGACGGCACGGCCGTTTCGAGCGTCGTCTTTGAAGACGACGAGGGCAAGTTGAGCGGCCAGAACCTGACGTGCGAATCATTGATGTCTCGGATGAAACAGTCTTTCCAGGGAAGAAGCAGCGCCGGCCTCAATCTGGACAAGTTCAGGATGGAGGACCTTTCCAACGGAGGGAATCTCAAATGCAAGCTGACTCAAAAACAAGCCAGGCAAGAGTCCGGACTCACGAAGACTTCTAGCGGCTACGTCCTCAAACTGGCCGGCAATCCGAGGTTCAACTCTTCAAGCTTCAGGGGGCAGATCCAGGCCACGCTCAAGATTGTCATGCCCGGAAAGATCACCGAAGCGTCCGGAAACGGCAAGATCAGCGGCAACACGGTGAAGTACGAGGGACTCGACGTCATCGCCCAAGGAGCGCAAATCAAGGCCGAAAAGGACGGCGGCTCCAGCGAGGAACCCTCTGCGAACGACGGAGAAACCACAGCGAAGAACGACGACGGGGCGGCAAACAAGCCCGCAGCCTCTTCTAAGAAAGACTCCGACGGCGGATTCCCGATGTGGGCGTGGTTCGCCATCGGAGGCGGCGCCGTCGTCCTCTTGGGCGTCATAATCTTCCTCGCGACGCGAAAAGGGAAGGGATCTGGCCCCGGGCAGGCAGCCTACGCAGCCCCGTTCGGACAGCCGCAGGCCCCGCAGCAGTTCGGCGGGCCCCAGGCACCGCAACAGTTCGGCGGACCGCAGGCCCCGCAGCAGTTCGGCGGGCCCCAGGCTCCACAACAGTTCGGCGGACCACAGGCCCCGCAGGGCCACTCCCAGTACCCGCCGCAGCAAGGCGGAGGCTACCCACAGAATCCTCCACAGCAGGGCGGCTACTGACAGCTCCTCGGGCGCCGTACAGGCCCTCGGTCCGCTCCGGACGCATGGTTCCGGAGCGGACGGACCGAGGAGGCGCTCGGCACAACCGAACACAACGCTCGCATTTCAGCCACCGGCCTTGAACGTAAGTCACGAAGTCTGCGAGGCCCTTCGTTCACCAGAGCACATTCACCGCGTGCTCCTGTCGCTCGCTCAGAACGACCAAGGTTTTCAATTTGCCGAGACTCTCCCGCCCGATCAAAAGAGGGAGCTTGCGAGGATTTTACAACTTGCCGAAGAGTTCGCATCGCGGCCGCGCAAGGCGATGAACTATAGGTAAAGCAAGGAACAAAGACGGTCGCTTTCGCCTCAACCGATTGTGCGCAGAGCGCCCAAGTCGCTACCTTTGTTCTTGAACATGACGGACACGCTTATCAGATAGGGACAAGCACATGACTACCATCGCCAAGAAGGGACGTCGCCGGTCCCTTCTTCTCTTTCTGCCATTCCTGCTGATCCTTTCAGCGTGTCGAGTCGATACAAACATCACAGTCGGCGAAGACGGAGGCACCGCCTTAAGCGTAGCGTTCGACACCGAGGACCCCTCGACAAAGGTCGGAGACTGCCAGGTTCTGTCCTCGCAAATGGAGTCCCTAAAATCGACCTATGGCACCCCCGTCATCGAATCGGTTCCCGGTGCGAAGGGCATGGGCTGCAAGCTCACGTTCAAAGACGGTCCCTTCCTGAAGACCCTGGCCGAAAAGGACGACGAGGGGCACGTAACCGTCACCGTTCCCCGAGCATTCTGGCAGGCAATGGACGGCCAGCTCAAGGGCTCGGTGCGTTCGAGAATGAGCGACCTCAAGTTCAAGATGGGCATCACCCTCCCCTCTGAGGTCACGGACGTGAGCAAAGGCGGAAAAATCAATGGAAACACGGCGGAGTGGGATAACTACGACATCGTGAAGAGAGGCGTAAGCGCCACTGCCGGAGGCGAGTTGGGATACATAGGCACCACGGACGACGAGTCGGAAAGCCCCTCCGAGTCGCCCACGACCGCCAAGTCAACCTCGCCTGAAACGACCCCGGACGATACGCCGACGCCATGGGCATCGCCCAAGAAAGACGAAGGCATGCCGATGTGGGCGTGGTTCGCCATCGGCGGCGGCGTTCTTGTAGCCATCGTCGCAATCGTCCTCCTCGTCACCCGCAGGAAGTCCGACGGCGGCTTCCCAGGTTCAGGCGGCTACCCCGGCCCCGGGGGCGGATACCCGGGTCCAGGCGGCTACCCCGGCCCCGGCGGCGGAAACTACCCTGGCACGGGCAGCTACCCCGGCTCTGGAGGAGAATACCCGGGTCCAGGCGGCTACCCCGGCCCCGGCGGCGGAAGCTACCCTGGCACGGGCAGCTACCCCGGCCCCGGCGGGCCCACCGGATTAGACGGCGGGCAGCCGCACCAAGGCCAGTATTCGGGCGAAGCTTTCCCAGGCCCGCAGTCGGCGCAATCGGCAGGCCAGGTGGAGGCGGGGAACGCTTTGCAGGCTTCGGCGGGCGCGAGCCGGACGTCGTCGACCGCCGCAAGCCCGATTCCGTCGAGTGAAAGTGCGTCGGCCATGGCCTCTCCAAGCGCTCAGACCACGCCCCTGCCGAGCACTCCCGGCACCGAAACTACGCCCCTGCCGAGCACTCCCAGCGCCGAAACTACGCCCTTGTCGTACTCTCCCTCCGATTTCCCCTCGCCAGGCGCGCGGGATGGACTTACAGTCTCCCTGAGTGTCCCGCCGACCAAGGTTCTCTAGGCCCGACGCGCTCACAAGTCCCCGACTCGAAAGGGCGTTCGCCTGATCAGGCGAACGCCCTTTTCGTCGCCATGGCCTCCTTGACGGCGGCCCTCCCAACGAGCCCTTTGAAGCCCTCCAAGAGACCTCTATGGAAGCAGGCTCCGGCGAACGATCGTTTGGTCGCGTCCGGGCCCCACTCCGATGAGCGAGATCGGGCAGCCCGACAGGCCCTCGAGGGTCGAAACGTAGTCCTGGGCTTCAACGGGCAGATCTCGGAAGCCGCGGCAAGAGGAGACGTCCTCGTCCCATCCGGGAAAAAGCTCGTAGACCGGCTTGGCTCGCGCAAATTCGGCTTGAGTGACGGGGACCTCGTCGACGCGCACGCCATCGATCTCGTAGGCGACGCATACGGGGATCTCCGCGAAGCCGCCCAAAACGTCGAGTTTCGTCAAGACCAGGTCCGTCAGCCCGTTGACTCTCGTCGCGTAACGGGCCACCGGAACGTCGAACCATCCGCAACGGCGCGGACGCCCCGTCGTCGTTCCGAACTCGCCTCCGTTGCATCGAAGCCGCTCGCCCGCCTCGTCGAGGAGCTCCGTCGGGAAAGGGCCCTCGCCCACGCGGGTGACATACGCCTTGGCGATCCCCACAACACGGTCGATGCGCGCGGGCCCCACACCGGTCCCCGTACAGGCCCCGCCGGCCGTCGCGTTCGACGACGTCACGAACGGGTAAGTGCCGTGGTCGATGTCGAGCATCGTCGATTGCCCGCCCTCGAAAACCACCGTCTCCCCGGCGTCGAGGGCGGCATTGACCTCGCGTCCGACGTCGGCGACCATCGGGCGCAGCCGTTCGGCGTAGCCGGAAAGCTCGGCGACGACGGCTTCGACGTCGACCTCTTCCCCCGCGCTTTCCAGCAGGGCCCGCTTCTGTTCGACGGCGGCGCCCACACGCTCGCGCAAGAGCTCGCGGTCGAAAACGTCTTGGATGCGAATGCCCAAACGCGACGCCTTGTCCGCGTAAGCCGGGCCGATCCCCCTCCCCGTCGTGCCTATCTTGCGCGGCCCCAGACTTCGCTCGCTGAGCGCGTCGAGGACCTTGCAAAAGGGTGTGATGACATGCGCATTGGCTGAAATCCGCAGCCTAGCGGCGTCGATCCCCCGCGATTCAAGCTCGGCGATCTCCTGGAAGAGGACTCCGAGATCCACCACCACCCCGTTGCCGATGACAGGAACGCATCCCGGCGAAAGAATCCCCGAGGGCAGCAGATGCAGCGCGAACTTCTCCCCACCGACCACCACCGTGTGGCCGGCGTTGTTGCCCCCGTTGAACTTGACCACGCACCGCGCGGCCGTTCCGAGCTGATCGGTTGCCTTCCCCTTGCCCTCGTCGCCCCATTGCGCTCCGAGAATGACGATTGCGGGCATACTTCCTCCGTTTGCCTCAAACCATGTAAAGGGATACCCGCTTTACGCCCCAAGCATAGGCAATGACCGCCCGCCGTGCACGGTCCGCCCCGGCGCAATCGTCGCATTTGCCACAAAAGTGGGCGAGCATTCTCCGCCCGACACCCTGTAGTCTTGATGTGACGTGCATGACGCGACGACGCCTGCCCGGTGTCACCGCCATTGCTCGGCGCCAGCCATCGGCCGGGGTTCACAGCGTCCTTTAAGTTCGCAAGGAGAATCATGTCGACCGACCTGACGCAGCCATTGGCCGCATTCGTCCGCGCCGCCTCCGGCAAAACCACCCGAAACTCGACCGAGATGGAGTTCTGGACGGGCCTTTCGAGCCTCGTCGTTGAACGCATCGCGGACGCCTGGCACGCAACTTACCGCGCCTACGAGCCCGGCCGGCAAGCGGCCTACTTTTCCGCGGAGTTCCTCGAGGGCCGCGCGTTGCTCAACAACCTCGTCAATCTGGGCATGCTCGACGACGCCCGCGCTGCCCTCGAAGCCCTCGGCCAGAGCCTCAGCGACATCCTCGAGGCAGAATCCGACGCCGCCCTGGGCAATGGAGGCCTGGGCCGCCTGGCCGCATGCTTCCTGGATTCCTGCGCAACGATGGACCTTCCGGTGACGGGCTACGGAATCCTCTACCGCTACGGGCTCTTCAAGCAGACGATCGACGACGGCTTCCAAAACGAGCATCCCGACCCCTGGATGGAGGAGGGTTACCCCTTCGTCATCCGCCACGAAGAGGCCTCCAAGTACGTCCATTTCGCCGACATGCATGTGCGCGCGGTGCCCTACGACATGCCTATCACCGGCTATGGGACGAAGAACGTCAATACGCTTCGCCTGTGGAAGTCCGAGCCCATCGAGGAGTTCGACTACGACGCCTTCAACTCCCAGCGTTTCACCGACGCGATCATCGAGCGGGAGCGCGTAGCCGACCTGTGCCGCGTCCTTTACCCGAACGACACGACCTACGAGGGCAAGGTCCTGCGCGTGCGCCAGCAGTACTTCTTCGTTTCGGCGTCGTTGCAGACAATGATAGACACCTACATCCGAAACCACGGAGAGGACCTGCGCGACTTCGGCAAGTACAACTCGATCCAGCTCAACGACACGCATCCGGTGCTGGCCATCCCCGAGCTCATGCGCCTGCTCCTGGACGAACACGGCATGTCCTGGGAAGACGCGTGGAAGGTCGTGCAAAGCACCTTCGCCTACACCAACCACACGGTTCTCGCCGAGGCCCTGGAAACGTGGGAGACCTCGATTTTCCAGCAGATCTTCCCGCGCATCATGGAGATCATCGCCGAAATCGACCGTCGATTCCGCATCGAGCTCGCCGAAAAGGGCTGCGATCAAGGGAAGATCGACTACATGGCGCCGCTCTCCGGAGGGCGCGTGCACATGGCGTGGATCGCCTGCTATGCGTCGTATTCGATCAACGGCGTCGCGGCAATCCACACCGACATCCTCAAGCGCGACACCCTCCACGACTGGCACGACATCTGGCCTGAGAAGTTCAACAACAAGACGAACGGCGTGACGCAACGCCGCTGGCTCAACGCCTGCAACCCGGGCTTGGCCGCGCTGCTGACCGAAAAGCTCGGCTCCGACGCCTGGGTTCGCGACCTCTCAAAGCTTCTCGACCTCGAGGCCAAGGGCGACGACGCGCTGTATGGGCGCCTCAACGAGATCAAGCGCAAGAACAAGGTGCGTTTCGCCGAGTGGCTGGAAAGGCGACAGGGCGACTCGATTCCGATCGACGCCGTCTACGACGTGCAGATCAAGCGCCTGCACGAGTACAAGCGCCAGCTTCTCAACGCCATGTACATCCTCGATCTGTACTACCGGATCAAGGCCGACCCCGGCATGGACGTCGTCCCGCGCGTCTTCGTTTTCGGCGCCAAGGCCGCCCCCGGATACAAGCGGGCGAAGGCCATTATCAAGTTCATCAACGAAGTCGGCCGCGTCGTCAACAACGACCCCGACACGAAGGACCTCATCCGCGTCGTGTTCGTCGAGAACTACAACGTGACGCCCGCCGAATACATCATCCCAGCCGCCGACGTCTCCGAGCAGATCTCGATGGCTGGAAAGGAGGCCTCGGGAACGTCGAACATGAAGTTCATGATGAACGGCGCTCTCACGCTCGGCACGCTCGACGGCGCCAACGTGGAGATCGTTGAGGCCGTCGGCGAGGACAACGCCTACATCTTCGGAGCTCGCGAGGAGGAACTCCCCGAGCTTCGCCGCAACTACGACCCCCGCCACCACTACGAGACGGTCCCGGGGCTCAAGCGCGTCATGGACGCCTTCGTCGACGGAACCCTCAATGACGGCGGGTCGGGCGACTTCCACGATCTGCGGGCCTCGCTGATCGACGGCTCATCGTGGGACAAACCCGACACCTACTACCTGCTGGGCGACTTTGCGTCCTATCGCGAAGCGCGCGACCGCATGGCCGAGGATTACCGCGACCGCAAAGAGTGGGCGCGCAAGTGCTGGGTCAACATCTGCCGTTCGGGCATCTTCAGCTCCGACAGAACGATCGGCGACTACGCCCGCGAGGTCTGGAAGATCGAACCGAAGTCCATCTGATCGTTCCCGAGCCAGACGGCCCCAGCGGCGTCCTTCTGACGCGTACGTGATCTCATGATGAGCACTGGAGGCGACTCATGAGATCACGTACCTTTTTGCGATCTCTGCTGCGTCTTACGCGATCTCGACTGGCGTCTTCGCACCTTTTCCCTAAAAGGAGAACCTCGTTTCTGTAACGTTTGTGCAACAGTTTTCATAACCGCCTCCACTTGTGATAGAAAATGGGTAGCTCGGCTCTCACCGAGCAACGCACACCCCGACGGCGGGACTGTCTCGCCGGTTTGTCCAAAGGAGGGCATTCATGCGTCGCACCACAAGCATCGTGGCCGCCGTGGCGGCGGCCGCGGTATCTCTCGGAGGCCTCGCGGCCTGCTCGAGCAGCTCTGACAAGAAAGACGACGGCAAAGCCTCCGTCTATTACCTCAACTTCAAACCCGAAGCCGAGAAGGCCTGGAAGAAAGTCGCGGCAGAATACAAGAAGAAGACGGGCGTCGAGGTCAAGATCCGCACCGCGGCGGCCGGAAACTACGAGCAGACGCTCAAGACGGAAATCAACAAGTCTGACGCGCCGACCCTCTTCAACGTCAATGGCCCCATCGGCCTGAAGAACTGGGAGAAGTACGTTTCGGACCTGAGCGACGAGAAGTTCACCAAGCATCTGACGAAGAAAGATTTGGCGCTCAAGGGCGAAGACGGCAAGATCTACGGCGTGCCCTTCACCACCGAGGGCTATGGAATCGTCTACAACGACGCCATCATGAAGAAGTACTTCGCACTGCCCGATGCCAAGGCGAAGTCGATCGACGAGATCAAGGGCTTCGACAAGCTCAAGGAAGTCGCCGAGGACATGCAGGCCAAGAAGGATCAGCTCGGCATCAAGGGCGCGTTCGCTTCGACGTCGCTCGCTTCCGGGGAGGACTGGCGCTGGCATACCCACCTGGCCAACTATCCCCTCCATTACGAGTTGAAGGACGCCAAGGTCAAGGACACCGACACCCTCAAGGGAACCTACCTCGACAACTACAAGAAGATCTTCGACCTGTACCTGAAGAACTCGACGGTTTCTCCTTCGGAGGCAAGCAACAAGTCCGTTTCCGACTCGATGTCCGAGTTTGCCCGCGGCCAGGCTGCCATGGTCCAGAACGGCAACTGGGCCTGGGAGCAGATCAAGGGCGACAAAGGCAACGTCGTCAAGCCTGAGGACGTTCATTTCCTTCCGATCTACACGGGAGTCAAGGGCGAGGAGAAGAACGGCATCGCGATCGGAACGGAGAACTACCTCGCCCTCAACAACAAGGCGTCCGAAGCCGACAAGAAAGCCTCGATCGACTTCGTCAATTGGCTCTACACCACCAAGGAAGGCGCCAAGCTGGTCTCCGAGGATCTCGGTTTCATCGCGCCTTTTGACACCTTCGCCTCTCAGAGCCCGTCCGATCCGCTCGGCAAGGAAGTGGTCAAGTACATCAACAACAAGGACCTCGATCCCGTGACCTGGGACTTCACGGTCTTCCCCTCGGAAGACTACAAGAAGCAGCTCGGCTCGCACCTCCAGCAGTACGCCGCCGGCAAGGAAGAGTGGTCTGACGTCGCCAAGTACTTCACTTCCGAATGGAAGAAGGGCAAGGAGCAGAACAAGGACAGCTAGCGCACAGGCGGGCCGACGCCTCCCCGGCGCGGCCCGCCTCACCGCGGCGCAAGGCCAGCCGGGGAGAGCCCGCGCAAAGAGAAACGCGGCGACGTAGGCACTTAGACGCTGCGACGGCGCCGCAGGCGGGCGCGTGGCCGTCTCACCACGCCCACCTGCGGAGCCGCACCTGCGGAGCCGCAGTCCCGCAATCTCTGTAAAGTAAAAGAACGCCCAATCCCTGCAAGGCAAGGGCACGCCGCCGGCTCGTCGCAGCACTTCCTTTTGGAGACCGACCATGACCAGATCCTTGAAGAAATACTTCCCGGTCTTCACCGGGCCCACACTCATCGCTTTTACCATCGCCTTCCTCATTCCCTTCGTGGTGGGCGTCTACCTTTCCTTCAACAAGTTCACGGCCATCGACGACGCCGAATGGGTGGGTCTGAAGAACTACGCCACCGCGTTCTCCGAAAGGTCGCACTTCGTTGAAGCCTTGACCTTCACGGCCATGGTCACGGCGGTGGCCATCGTCACCGTCAACATCGGCGCATTCGCGCTCGCCTACATGCTCACCCGCAAGCTCCGCGGAACCAACGTCTTTCGAACCGTCTTCTTCCTGCCGAACCTCATCGGCGGCTTGGTGCTCGGCTATACGTGGCAGACAATGCTCAACGCCATCATCAACCGCTTCGCCGAAGGATCGATCCAAGACAACTGGAGGTATGGGTTCGCGGGCCTGGTCATGCTGACCAGCTGGCAGATGATGGGATACATGATGATCATCTACATCGCGGGCCTGCAGAACGTTCCACCCGAGCTCATTGAGGCCGCGCAGATTGACGGCGCTTCCAAATGGCAGACGATGAGGTCCGTGACCCTGCCGATCATGATGCCTTCGATCACCATCTGCACATTCCTGACGCTTGCCAACACGTTCAAGATGTACGACCAAAACCTTGCTCTGACGGACGGCAAGCCCTACAAGGAGACCCAGATGGCGGCCCTCAACATCTTCAAGAGGATGTTCGACATTCGAAACGGCGAGGGCACAGCGCAGGCCATGGCCGTTATCTTCTTCATCGTCGTCGCCGTCATCGCCTTCATTCAGTTGCGCGTCACCCGTTCGAAGGAGGTCGACCAGTGAGCGCCACCAACAACGACGCCGCGCGTTCGGCGTCGGGCACCGCAAACATTCCGTCCGACGCCGCCGCGAAAGCGCCGATGCCCGCTGTCTCCCGTCCGCGTTTCTCCCCGGGCAGGGCGGTGCTCACGCTTTTTCTGACGCTGCTTTCGCTTCTGTGGCTCGTTCCGCTCGCGTTCATCTTGATCAACTCGTTCAAGGGCAAGCTGTTCATCTCGGAAAGCCCTTTCGCGCTTCCGAACGGGGAGTCGAGCGTGGGTCTGAACAATTACACAAAGACCCTCGGGGACGAGAATTTCGGCCAGGCGATCTTGTGGTCGCTGTTCATCACGGTGGCCTCGGTGGCCGTGATCGTCTTCTTCTGCGCGATGACGGCCTACTACATCACCCGCGTGAAGACGTGGTGGACGTCGGTGATCTACTACCTCTTCGCCTTCTCGATGATCGTGCCGTTCCAAATGGTCATGTTTCCGACGTCGAGCATCGCCGACAGGCTAGGGCTGGCGACTCCCTGGGGAATGGTCTTGCTCTATCTCGGATTCGGCGGGGGCCTTTCGGTGTTCCTTTTCTCCGGCTTCGTCAAGTCGATCCCGCTGGAGATCGAGGAGGCCAGCTACATCGACGGCTGTTCGCCGCTGCAGAACTACTTCCGCGTGGTCATGCCGCTGCTCAAGCCGACGGCGGTCACCGTGGCCATTCTCAACACGATGTGGGTGTGGAACGACTTCCTCCTCCCCTACCTCGTCATCGGCAGCGATGAACGTTACAAGACGATTCCGATCGTCATCCAAGGAATGATCGGGACGAACGGGAACAAGGACCTCGGGGCGCAGATGGCGGTGCTGGTCATGGCCGTCATCCCGATCGTCGTCTTCTACCTGGCCTGCCAGAAGTACATCGTCGAAGGCGTGGCCGCAGGCGCGGTCAAGGGCTGAGCCGCGCGGTCGCATGGGCGTCCTGTCTCCCGACTCGAAGTTCTATCGGGGCCTGTCGACGGCGACCGATCTGGTCATCGTCAATCTGCTGACGCTCGCCGCCTCCATTCCCGTGGTGACGGCGGGCGCGGCGCTCACGGCATGCGCCCGTGTCTGCGGCGAGACGGTCCGCGAGGAGGACGGCTACCTCGTGCGCACATGGTGGGCGGCCTTCCGCAAGAATTTGGCTCAGTCAATGGGCTGGTGGATTCCGTGCGCGTTCCTCCTCGGGGCGGGCGCGGCCGAGAGCTGGTTCCTTTCGGGCATTGACGATTCTCGCCTGGCCGGCGGCCTGAACGGCCTGCTCATCGTGGGGCTCGCCGCCGTGCTGGGCGTGCTCAGCTGGATAGCGCCGCTCCAAGCATTCTTCGAGAACACGGCAATCGGCCACATGGGGAACGCCGCGGTGCTTGCAGGCGGCTACCTGTGGCGCACACTGGCCAATGTCGCAGTGGTTCTCGCTCCGCTGGCCGTCTTCGTCGCGGTTCCGCAGGCGCGCATGGCCGCGGTCTGGTTCGTTGCAATCATCGGCGTCGCGTTCACGGCATACATGCAAGCCATCGTCGAGAAGGCCGCGCTGGACAAGCTGCTCGAGGCGGCCCGCAACTAGGAGTTTCCGGTTCTGGGGCCGAAGCATCTCCAGCCGCCGAGGGCGGGGAACCATCGGCCCGCCGCAGCAAAAGCAAGCCGGCTGGAACAGAACGATACGGCGTCAGAGCAACATGGCGAAAACAGGGCGACGCAGCAGCGGCAGAACAACGCAGCGGCAGCGAAGCGAGGTCAAAGCACAACGGCGAGGTCAGCCCGGCGCAGGAGCGGCGATCGGAGCATAAAGGCGGGCGCGGCGTCAGAGATAGGTGCGGCGTCAGGGAATAGGAATGCGGCGGGGGCATGAAAGGTGCTTTCCCGCATGGGCATAGGCCATTCAGCGGAAAGCGCCGTCGTCGGCGAAAGCTCGCCGACGACGGCGCAACGTCGCGTTCGGTGGAATCTGGGCCGCCTAGCCGGACCGCCGTTGACCCAGTCGAACCGAACCGATCGTCAAGAAGCTCTGGCCTCAGTTCATCTTGGTTCCGACCGAGCCGAGGCGGTCACAGGCTTCGAGCACGCGGGCGGCCATGCCGGCCTCGGCCAGCTTGCCCCACGAGCGCGGGTCGTAATCCTTCTTGTTGCCGACTTCGCCGTCGATCTTGAGGACGCCGTCGTACTTGCGGAACATGTGCTCGGCGACCGGGCGGGTGAAGGCGTACTGGGTGTCGGTGTCGACGTTCATCTTGATGACGCCGTTTGCGACGGCGAGGGCGATCTCGTCTGCGGTGGAGCCGGAGCCGCCGTGCATGACGAGGTCGAAGGGGCGGTTGTTCTTCCAGCCGACCTTCGCCGCGACCTCTTCCTGGATGGTGCCCAGGATCTCGGGGCGCAGCTTGACGTGGCCGGGCTTGTAGACGCCGTGGACGTTGCCGAAGGTCAGAGCCGTCAGGTAACGGCCGTTCTCACCGAGGCCGAGGGCTTCGACCGTGGCAAGCGCGTCTTCGGTGGTGGTGTACAGCTTCTCGTTGATTTTGCCGACCACGCCGTCTTCTTCGCCGCCGACGACGCCGATCTCGATCTCGAGGATGGTGTTGGCGGCCTGCGACAGGGCGAGGAGCTCCTTGGCGATCTCGAGGTTCTCAGCCAACGGAACGGCCGAGCCGTCCCACATATGCGACTGGAAGAAGGGAAGGCGGCCGGCCTTGACTTCCTCGGCCTCGAGCTCGAGCAGAGGGCGTACCCACGAATCGATATTCTGCTTGGCGCAGTGGTCGGTGTGGAGCGCGACGGTCACGGGGTAGTTCTTGGCGACCTCGCGCGCATACGCGGCGAGGGCGAGCGAACCGGCGACTCGGTCCTTGACAGTGGAGCCCGAGGCGTACTCGGCGCCACCAACGGATATCTGGATGATGCCGTCGGACTGAGCCTCGGTGAATCCCTGCAGGGCCGCTGTGAGGGTCTGCGATGACGTCACGTTGATTGCCGGGTAGGCGAACTTGCCTTCCTTGGCGCGGTTGAGCATCTCTGCATAGACTTCAGGGGTTGCGATAGCCACGAATAATCTCCTTCGTGTTGTTGCTGACTACCCTCTTATTCTCTCACTTGACGGCAGGTACACAACACGCGAACGTCCCAAGATTCCTGCCCGCGATTGAGGCCACCGTCACGCTGAGGCGACGGTCACTGCTTCGGCAAGGCTCCGGTGCCGACTTTCCGAGGCGACGGTCACAGCGCCCTCCCCTCACCGATGCTGCACGGACCACCAGTGCATGGCGATGGCGGCGGCGGCCGCCACGTTCATCGAGCGAGTGGAACCGTACTGCTCGATGCGCACGGCGAAGTCGCAGGCGGCGAGCAGCTCGGGCGAGATGCCGGAGGATTCCTGTCCGAACACGAGCAGGCACCGCTCGGGAAGCCGGGTCTCTTCGAGCGCGGCCGACCCCGGCGGATTGTCAACGGCAACCATCGCGTAGTCGTTTGCCCTGGCCCATTCGACGACGTCGCGCACCTCCGGCCGATGGAAGACGTCCACGTACCTGTCGGTGACGAGCGCGCCCTTGCGGTTCCATCGCTTGCGGCCTACGACGTGCACGCCGGAGACGTTGAAGGCGTTGCCGGTGCGCACGATCGAGCCGATGTTGAGGTCGTGCGCCAGGTTCTCGATGGCGATCTGGAGGGCCGCCCGGCTGGGAGCGAGGTCGGCCCGGATCGCCTCGACGCTCCAATAGCGGTACTTGTCGATCACGTTGCGCCGGTCGCCGCTTTCCAGCAGGGCCGGGTCGAGGCGCGGATCGTCCGGCCATGGGCGAGGATGCGGCCCGACGCCGACGTCGCGCCGCGCATTGCCCAGCGAGGGGTCCTCGGGCGGCCCGGAAAGCTGCGCGGGCTCGAAGGAACCTGCGGGGTTGCTCGCCTCCGCGGGTTCGTCAGTCACGCCGACCTTCCCGTCGCGCCGCAAGACCGATCCGCTGCCTTGTCGCTGGACCTTTCCTTCGCAGCGGAAGCCGCCGCAGCAGCCGAAGCCGCGCTCATCGCCTCACGTCCGGGCTTCCGCCTCATGCCCCGGCTTCCAGGCCAAGTCATGCCTGGGCTTCCAAGCCGAGGTCTTCCAGTCCGAGCGCGGCCAGGTACGGAACGCCGCAGGCTTCGATCTTTTCCTTAGCGCCGGTGGCCCGGTCGACGACCACCGCCACCGCCAGTGCGTTCGCCCCGGCCTCGCGCGCGGCTTCGAGGGCTTGGATAGGCGAACCGCCGGTCGTCGACGTGTCCTCCAAGATCACGACGTTGCGCCCTTCGATGGACGGGCCCTCGATTCTCCGCTTTGTGCCGTGGTCTTTGGCCTCCTTCCGCACGACGAAGGCGTCGACGTCGAGCCCGCGGGAAGCCGCGGCGTGCATGATGGCGGTGGCCACGGGGTCGGCTCCCATCGTCAGTCCGCCGACGGCGTCGGCCACGCCCGCGCCGAAGCCCGCCTCCTCGAGCATGTCGAGCATGACATGCCCGACGAGCGGGCCCGCCTCGTGATGAAGCGTGGCGCGGCGCATGTCCACGTAGTACGAGGACTTCTTGCCGGAGGCCAGCGTAAAGTCCCCGCGTTGGACGGCCAAAGAGCCGACCAGTTCAATGAGTCGCCTGCGAAGAGAATCGTTCACAGGTCCAAGTGTAGTGGGCAAGTGCAGTAATTACTTGCCACCCAACGAACTCCGCCGTTCCACAATTCACTTGAATTTGATTGGAATAGATTCGTAGTTACAAGCCTCAGCGCCAGTCATTTCTTTCGCTGCCACGGATCACTTGCGGATGCTTGCGTTTCATATTCTGCCATTTTACTGTCCATTTCCTTAGCCGATTGGTAATCAATGTCTTCATAAGAATCAAGAACCACATTTAAAGTATGGGCACCTAGCTCAATATCTTCGGCAAGATCTCGAATCAAACCAATCAGTCTGTCGTTTATCGCATAAAAATCTGACATAGGACCACTATCGCCATAACCGACACCATCTGCGCGTCGAATAGGCACCTTAAAACCACCGACAATCTCAGCCAGTGCATTCATCATTGAGGCGACTGACGGAAAAGTCCTGTCAGCAATTTCCCGCACTGCAGAAATCTCTCCAATCCTAAGCTCAGTGTTACGCGAGTTTGTAGCCCCCCTCCTATCTGTTTGATCCACATCTTCGTGGTGAACAATCGGATAATCTAAATCAAAGTTCTGTTTATTAGTACTCATCTTTAAATCGTTTGTCGCAAGGTTATAATGTATAGTCTCTTCAATTCCCTTTAGTTGCTTATTTGCCTCTTTTAAAGCCATCTCCATGTTGGTCATCACAGCGCTGAAGCCTTCCGGGGCAGGTTCAACCTTTACTTCCATCGCATCCGCAATCGCTCCTGCCGCCAAAGCAACAAGCCCAGCCCCCACCACCCAAGCCGTTCCGCCAGAAGCGATAGTGCCAATTGCTGCAGCTCCCGCAACAACAATGCGAATGTTGGCGGGGGTAAGTTCCTCATGCGGTTGACTGGCTGCCGCTGCAAAAGACTCCCTAGCTTGCGTTGCAATCTCAAGAATGGCCTCGCGCGCGCTCTTGATCGCTCCCTGTTCAACCACAAGCGCAGTTTCAACGACGCGTGAAACACCGCAAAGGTTATTCATTATGTCTTGCATGCGAAAAAGAAAGTTGTTCTTAAAACTATACATCCCACTCCCGGACAACTGTGTTTCCGCAATATTGTTTGCCTTCTGTAGCTGGGCGGAAATTTTCCCCTCAACTACGGGGGTTTTTCCCTGCTCTTCGGTGTCGCCCAGAATAATCTGGTTTGCTAGATAACCATAAACCTCACCGCAGAGTCGTTTCGCATTATCAAGATCTGTAGGTTCGGGAAGTGAGCGCCATCTTCCCAATACATCATCAACGTGAGCCATGATTTGTTTCGACTTTTCTATGAACTCGAGGTAGTGCAAGTGATCATCGGGGCCTATGATTTCAAACCCTCCCTCACCTTGTTCATTGGGAGCAGTAAGGCCTCTTTCATCACCAAACTCATCCCAATTATATCCATATATATATTTATTGTCTTTCACGCGCCAATACTCGAAGCTGGCGAAATAAGCATCAACAGCCGATCTTTTTACCCTGCCAATGAGAGCGTCGAGAGCCGGGAAGGTCATCTTTTATCCTTTCTATAAGAGTCTTTGTTCTCGCACTTGAAGTTTTCTTCAAAATATATTCTAACAAAGAAAAAGAACCTCTAATGCGTAGAAAAGGAATAAAGGTCCCCAAAGAACTAACTATTTATCAAACCATATAGATTGCCGTTAACTTTCGTCATGATAGGAATCCATTCGTTTCCGCTAGAATAAATCTAGAACCTATTCTAGACAAAGTTAAAACACTTCGAAGTGCAAAAGTGACTACATTCTACATAAATTCCTCTAAGGTAACCGATCTGCGTCAGATAATATAAGACTTAATTATTTTAAGTGCGGAGAGCGGCGTCCAGGTTAGACACCGCCTCCGGGCTGGCCGCCGAAGCCGGGCTGCATTCCGCCATTCTGGGATCCGTACCCGGGCTGGCCGCCGAAGCCGGCAGCGGGCGGCGTGTTGAAACCGCCGAAGCTGACCTGGGGCAGCTGTCTGTCGGCGCTGTCGATCTCGAAGTATTCGGCCTTCTGCAGGTTCATCATCGACGCCACGATCGAAGAAGGGAACTTCTCCGCTTTCGTGTTGAGGTCGCGCACGTTCGAGTTGTAGAAACGGCGGCCTGCGGCGATGCGATCCTCGGTGTTGGTCAACTCCTGTTGGAGATTGAGGAAGCTCGTGTCGGCGCGCAGCGTCGGGTAGTTCTCGGCAACGGCGAAGAGCCGCGAGAGCGCGTCCGACAGGGCCGATTCGCTCTGCGACCTCTGAGCGAGCGAAGCCGCCGGGGCTTCCGCCATGCGACGCGCCTCGACCACGGCCTGCAGCGTCATCTGCTCGTGGGCCATGTACCCGCGGACCGTCTCGACAAGGTTGGGAATGAGATCCCGGCGCCTCTTGAGTTCGACGTCGATCTGTCGCCACGACTCCTGGACGAAGTTCCGCAGCTTGACGAATCCGTTGTACGTGGCGATGTACCACAGAATCAGCAGGAGCAAGATCGCTGCGACGGCGATGATGGCAGCCTTCATCGTTCCCTTCCTTCCGGTTCCGCAGCGTGCCCTGGACGGGCCCCTGCGACGCCTGTTCGCATGCGACGCGGAACCGCATCTGGGGCCGCGCGCCGCGGGTTTCAGTTTACCGAGCCCCGCCGACGCCCGAGGCCTTCGCCTCGAAAGTCGTCAGGGCCAGACAGACCGGCAGGCCGGCCTTGCGCGAACAGGCTAACCCGAAAAGCAAGGCGAATTCGCGCCAGATTGCGGGGAGAGGTACAAGCGTCCGCAATGCGATGGCACCGTGGCCTTGGACTACCCGGCAGAGAACGGCAAGACGGCACAAAACGACGAGACGGCGCAAAACGACGCGTCACGAAAGCCGGGGGCGGAAATTTCCAAAATGCAGGAGGCGGCATAGGCGGAGCGCGGAGGCTAAGCCGCTGCGGAGAGCCAGGCTGAGACAGGGTTAGGCCCGGAGCAGGAGCACGGACGACGCTGGACTCAAGCAGAGCAGGCTCAGCCGCGGCGGCCGGAACGCTCCGGACCCGCGACAGCGCGCACGAGGCTTCGGGGCGCGACCTTGAGGGCGCCCGCGAGCGCGCGGTACCTTCGCGACGGCGTGACGACCACTTTGCCGCGGCGCACGCCCTCAATGGCCTCGGCGGCCACCCTCTCGGCCGGGATGAAGGCGGATTCGGGCCACTGCCCGGGATCGACGTCGACCTTTTCGTGGAACTCTGTATGAACCAGGCCGGGGCAGACGACCGTCGCGTTGACGCCCGTGCCCTTCAAGCTTGCCGCCAAGCCCTCGGTGAAGGTGCGCACCCAGGCCTTGTGCGCGGAGTAGGTTCCCTGCGCCGTCAGCGCGGCCATCGAGGCGATGTTGAGGATGCCTCCGCCGCCGCGGGCGACCATGCCGGGGATCGCCGCGTGGCACGTCATGAGGACGGCGCGCACCATGACGTTGAGCGCGTTGAGCTCGCGTTCGATGTCGCCGCCGACGAAGTCCTGGCCGAGCCCGAATCCCGCGTTGTTGACGAGCAGGCCCACGGGGCGCTCGTCGTCGATGAGGCGCTCGCACACGCGCAGGGTGCCCTCGGCCTGCGAGAGGTCGGCCGGCAGGACCTCTACCTCTACGTCGGCGACCTGCCTGATATGTTCGGCCACCTCTTCGAGTCGATCCGCACTTCTCGCCACGAGGATGAGGTTCATGCGCTCAGCCGCCAACTGCCACGCGATTTCACGACCAATTCCGGATGTCGCCCCGGTTATTAAAGCGGTAGCCATGCATTCAGCCTATCCCGAAGCTCAAGGCATGAGGCGGAACATCACGCGGCGCGCCTAGCAGGCATCGCGAGGCGGGACGTCGCGCGGCGGGACTAGTCGGCCTCGTCTTTTCTCACGCCGAGGGGCGACGGCGGCCGTCAGCTTCTCGAAAAGTGTCGGAGGCGAATGAGATGCTTAGTGGCATGGACGTTCTTTCGACTCGCGATTCGCTCATCGTGGCGGCGGCCGCACTGGCGGCCGAGCATGCTGACGCGCTCACTCCCGAGGAATCGCGAATCGTCGACGCATGCAACGCGCCGAGGCCTTCGCGTTCCGACCTGGCCGAAATCCGGGATCTCATCCGAGCCGGCCGCGATCCCCTGGGAACGGCCTATTGCCGCGTCCACTCGGCGGAACTGCGGCGCCCGCTGGGGCAAACCTACACGTCGCAAGAGATCGTCGAAGCGATGACCGCTTGGGCTGCAGCCAACGGCTCGCCGACGCGGGTCATCGACCCCGGCGCCGGCTCCGGCCGCTATCTTCTGGCCGCGGCCAAGAGCTTTCCCGAGGCCCGCCTGTTCGGCGTCGACGTCGATCCCCTCGCGGCGCTGATGTTGCGGGCAAACCTTGCGGCGTGCGGCCTTGCGGATCGCGCTGAGGTCCGTGTGAGCGACTTTCGCACGCTCAGCCTCCCCCCGGCAGACGGTTCCACGCTTTTCCTGGGCAATCCGCCCTACGTGCGTCACCACTCGATATCGCCCGAATGGAAGGAATGGTTCGCGGCCACGGCGAAACGGCACGGTTTGAAGGCCAGCAAACTCGCCGGGTTGCACGTCCATTTCTTCTTGGCGACCGCCGAGCATGCCCGCCCCGGGGATTACGGCGCCTTCATCACATCCTCGGAATGGCTCGACGTCAACTACGGCAAGCTCGTTCGCGACCTTCTTTTGGACGGCCTGGGCGGCCAATCGCTCCATCTCATCGACGCCAGCGTCTTGCCGTTCGACGACGTCGCCACAACAGGCATGATCACATGCTTCAAGATCGGGGACTCACCGGCAGCCGTCAAACTCCGCCGCGTGAGGTCCGTCGGGCAGCTTGGCCGGCTCGAAGGCGGACGCGGCGTCTCCCGCAAACGGCTCGCCGTCTCCGACAAATGGTCCGTTCTGACGCGCCCATCCCCCAGACTGCCGGAAGGGTACGTCGAACTTGGCGAGCTGTGCCGCGTTCACCGGGGCGCGGTCACCGGGGCAAACAGAGTGTGGGTAAGGCGGGGCGCCGCTTCCGACCTCCCCGAGCGAGTCCTTTTCCCAAGCGTGACGAAGGCCCGCGAACTGTTCGCGGCGGGAAAACGGCTGACTTCCGGGGAAGGATTGCGCAATGTCATCGACCTTCCGTGGGACCTTGACGTCTTCAACGCCGAGGAACGCCGGCAAATAGACAAATTTCTGCGCGAGGCACAACTGAAAGGCGTGGACAAGGGATACATCGCAGCCAATCGCAAGGCGTGGTGGAGCGTGGGACTGCGCGACGCCGCGCCAATCCTCGCGACGTACATGGCCCGGCGCCCCCCGGCCTTCGTGCGCAACGACATTGATGCCCGGCACATCAACATCGCGCACGGCGTCTATCCGCGAACACCGATGAGCCCCGCGCTCCTCGACCGCCTAGCAGACGCTCTGCGCGCAAGCGTCAATCTGTCCCAAGGCAGAACGTACGCCGGCGGGCTTGTGAAATTCGAGCCCAGGGAGATGGAGCGCATTCCCGTTCCAAACCTCGACCGGCTGGCGGAAGGGACCGAGCCGTGAACCCGCAAGCACAGCCGCCGCTTTGGTCCGAAGAGGAGCTTTCTGCCGACTCGGCGAAGGCGATTTCGCGTTTTCGCGAGACACGCGTCCAGGAGCCCTTGGAGCTGTATCTCGACCATTTCGACGCGCATCGCCGAAATATTGAAGACATCTTCGAAAAGACCTGCTGTCTCACACGGCTTCGCGACCAAGCCCACGAGCTGCTGACCAGGCACGGCTACCTCACCGAGATCCGCTACCTGACCTCGCCCTCGGTCAGCGAAGACGATCTGAAAGTCCTGACCGACGCCAAGCTCAGCCATTCGTATTTAGAGAAGAACCCCGATGCCACGAGGAATATCATCGACGTCGTCTTGTTGGGACTTGACCGAGAACGTTTTCCGTGGCTCGGCGAGAATCGCATGCCCACAGCCGAAGAGAACACGGCCGCCATAGTTTCGACCGCCGCCCTCATCGCCAATCAGAAAGTTCAGACGGCGCGCCGCAGCGCGGCCAAGAACCTGCAAGAAGACGAGGTCGCGAAGGCCCTTCTTGCGAGTGGATACGTCGAAGTCGAACGCCGCAGCGTCGACAATTTCTCGCGGATTCCCGGCCCCGGAGAGTTCTGCAAGGAATCTCTGTTCGGCGGAAGGAAGGCGGATCTCGTCATCGGCCTTTGGGACGGCCGGGCGATGCCAACCGAATGCAAAGTCAGCAACTCTTCGACCAATTCGGTCAAACGGCTCAACAACGACGCGGCGGTCAAGGCAAAGGTCTGGCTGCGAGAATTCGGCACCGCCTCCTGCATACCGGCGGCGGTGCTCTCGGGAGTGTTCAAGGTTCACAATCTGCTGAGCGCCCAAAAGAACGACCTGACGATCTTTTGGTCGCACAAACTGGAAACAATGATCTCCTTCATCGAAAGCACGAAAAACTAGGCACAAGAGCACGAAAACTAGGCACAAGAAAGCGTGAAAGCCCGGACAAACAGACGCCGCAGTCAAGGCGAACAGGCGCCGAACGCCTACCCGTCACCACGGCTTTCCTCGCAGGTCGACGGGGCCGGCGGGCCATTCGCCGACGTCGCGCGAAGCGGCGCAAATAAGCACGGGCGCCCCCTCAGAAACGACGATCGAGGCCGGGCCGTCCCCGGGGTCGCCCGGATCTCCTGCATTGGCCGGATCTTTCCCTGCACTGCCCGGACCTTTTCCGACGGCGTTGCCCTCGCCCGTGGAAACGCGCTTCTCACCCATGGAGACATGACATTCGACGACGTCGATCCGACGCCACCCCGTCGCTTGATAGAAGGGCACAACCTCGGGCCTGCAGCCCAGATAGCCAAACTCCGCCCTCGGCTTTCCCGGGACGTCAAAACTCCGCATCGCGGCTTGCGCACAGCGCATAAGCGCAGCGCCTAAACCGATCCCCCTTGACTCCTTGCGGACGAGCACGCCGCCGGTTCCAGCGACCGCCACGTCGCAAACGCCCACCGCGATGCTGCGCAACTGAAATCCAACATGGCCCAGCAGGCGGCCGTCGGAGGAGACGACGACGTGCACGTCGGCGGGCGCATACCCATACGGCGCGTCAGGATCCCAAGGCCCGTGTTCGCGAAAATACTCACCGTCGAAGAGATCGCGAAGGCATTCCAGTTCGCGTCGGGATAGATCGCTGTGGAGAACGGCTCTGAACATCATCGGCAAACGAGTCTACAACGGCCTTGGCCTGCCGCATTCGACGGGCTTCGACGGCCGGAGCCCTTAACGCGCGCCAACCAGACAGACCGTCACGCGCCAACAAGACGGAACAGTGCGGCGCCTAGAGGATTTCCACAGACGGATCCGTGCGCCAGGCACGGCAGCCCGCCGGGCAAGGCGGCTGGCCGGGTAGGCTTGGGGCATGCGCATCGCCACGTGGAACATCAACTCAATTCGGGCGCGGCATGAAAGGGCGCTCGCCGTCCTCGAGCGCTGGGACCTCGACGTCCTCCTGCTGCAGGAGACGAAGTGCCGCCCCGACCAGTTCCCCGCCGCCGAGTTCGAAGCCGCCGGATACGAAGTCGCCGCCCACGGGCTCGACCAATGGAACGGCGTGGCGATTCTTTCGCGCGTGGGAATCGAGGAGGTGACCGTCGGCTTCGAGGGCCAGCCCGCCTTCGGCAAAGAAGGCGCCGAGCCGAAAGTCGAGGCACGGGCGATCGGCGCGCGGTGCGGCGGCGTCGGCGTGTGGAGCCTTTACGTGCCCAACGGCCGGGCGCTCGACGACCCGCATTATCCCTACAAGCTAGAGTTCCTCGCCGCATTGAGGCGGGCCGCGGGCGCACAGCTCGCCGAGGACTCCTCGGCCCAGCTCCTCTTGGCGGGAGACTGGAACGTCGTCCCGAGCGACGCCGACGTGTGGGACCCCGAGCTCTTCCGAGGCGAGCTCTACGCGAGCGACCCCGAGCGCGAAGCTTTCCACGCCTTCGCCGACGCCGGATTCGCGGAAGTCACGCGCGGCGCGACCGAAGCCCCCTACACCTTCTGGGACTACCAGCGCCTGCGCTTTCCGAAGAACGAAGGCATGCGGATCGACTTCGCGTGGGCAAGCCCGGCTTTGGCCGGGCGGGTCGCCGCGGCGCACATCGACCGCAATGAGCGCAAGGGCAAAGGGGCCTCGGACCACGTGCCCGTCGTCGTCGAACTCGCGTAAGAGAGCCGCTGCACCCGACGCGTAAAAGGGACGGACGCTCGACGCTCGTCCGCGACTTCGAGGTCCCGCGCTGCACCAGCCGCGTAAAAAGGACGGACAGAAGGCTGCGGCATAGGCGCATAGCCGCAGGCGCGGCCTTGCCCGAAGCGCGCGCCAGGCGCAAGCGCCGCATATAAGCCAACGTCGCCTATAAGGCAATATCCCCTACAAGCCAATGTCGCCTAAAAGCGAATGTCTCCCGCTAGCGAAAACCGGTTGAAGACGGGCGCTTGAAAGCAGACGACAGTTGAAGGCGAGCGGTCAAGCGCCGATTTTACGCAACATGCTTTCGTTGAAGAGCAACAAGCTTTCGTTGAAGACGGGTGCCGCCTGGAAGCGTATGGAGATTAGAATACGGTTATGAACGAGGACGTTTTCACGCAACTGTCGGCAGGCGAGATGGCCGAAGGAGTGCGGTCGGGGCGTTGGACCGCGCGCGAGCTCGTAGCAGCGTCTTTGGAACGCATCGGCCGCCTCGATCCAGAGCTCAACGCCTTCACCGTTGTACGAACCAAGGAGGCCCTTGCCGAGGCCGACCGGCTCGACGCCGAACTGGCCGGCGAAGCCAAGGGACGGAAGGCCTCCAGTGCGGACTCCCGTCCAACCGCCGACACGGGAAGGCTCCTGACGGGCGTGCCCATCGCTGTGAAGGAAGAGTTCGACGTCGCCGGTCTGCCGACCACCCTCGGCGGCAGCGGAAACCCGTCGCCGGCCGCAGCCGACAGCGAAGTGATCCGCCGCGTGCGCGCCGCAGGCGCGATCGTCGTCGGCAAAACGACGATGCCGGAGTTCGGCCGTTGCTCCGAAACGATCTCGGACCGCTACGGCGCCACCCTCAATCCGTGGCGGCGCGACTTCTCCCCCGGGGGCTCGTCGGGCGGTTCGGCTGTGGCCGTGGCTGCGGGAATGACCCCAATCGCCCTCGGCGCCGACGGCGGCGGCTCCATTCGCCTGCCCGCCGCGTGCTGCGGAATCCTGGGGCTCAAGCCGGAGCGCGGCCGTGTGACGATGGCGCCGCTCTCGCAGCATTGGCACGCGCTCGTAACCTTCGGCGGGCTGAGCCGCACGGCGGCGGACTCGGCGCTGCTCTACGACGCCATCGCCGGCAGCCTGCCTTCGGACCGGTGGCAGGCCGAGCCCCTGAGCGAGCCGTATCGCGACGTCGTCGCACGCGGAACCGGACCGCTGCGGATCGCCTGGACCGGGCGTTCCCCGATGCCGGGGCTAAAGAACGACCCCGAGGTCGATCGCGCGCTGACCGCACTGATCCAGAGGCTCGCGCGCCTGGGCCACGACGTTCGCGAGACGCACGCAGCGTGGCCCGTGCCCACCGACGCCTTCATTTTGCAGTTCCTCTCCGGCATGGCAACGGAGGCCGACTCGGTTGAGGCGCCCGAGAAGCTGGAGAGGCACACCCGCCGCATCGCCGCCGTCGGCCGTCTGATTCCGACGCGCCTGGCAAGATTCGCCGAACGCCGCGGCGAGAAGATCGCCCGGGCCTTCAACGGGCGCTTCCTCCCCACCGCCGACGTCTTGGCGATGCCCACCATTCCGGTGCTTCCGCGGCCTTTGGGCTGGCTGGAGAGCCGAAGCACGTTCGCCTCGATCTTCCGAGGCACGCCAATGGTCGCCAACACGTCGATCTTCAACGTGACGGGCCATCCCGCGCTGTCGATTCCCGGCGGAGTGAGCGCGGAAGGCTTGCCGATCGGCATGCAGCTCGTGACTCGGCCCGGCCGCGAAGGCCTGCTTCTCGCCCTCGCCGCCCAGCTCGAGAAGGACGAGCCTTGGCCGACGCCGCCGGGCTTCTGACCCCGCCTTCCCCGGGGGGGGATCTTCTCGCTTCTCAGCCTCCCGTGGCCTTACGGAAAAACTGCGTTCCGAAGCGTCGGGAGATATCGAACGCCAGCGCCGCCGCGATTGCCAACACCTGCCAATCGCGGGAGACGCCCGGAGCGAAATTCAGCGTGTACTCTACACCGCCGGTCAGCCGATAACTTCCCTGAACGACAGACGCCTTGGAGTCCATGGATTTTATGTCGAATCGATGGCGAAAGTTTTCGGCGTGGAACTCCATCGGCAAACCGTCAGCCGGTTCAATGAAAATGACGGTTGCCGGGGAATTTGCGCACACGATCGCCGCAAGAGGGGAACCGTCCTGCCGCGTAAGGGCATAGCCTCCTCGGGCGCCGGGAACTCGCACCTTGCTGACATAAGCAAGGACGTCGGCAGATGCGTCAACAATCTCGAACTCGCGAAATCTCCCGAAAGGCCGGGGCTTTCGGCTGTCTTTACCGACGATTTGACCAACGACGGCCCCGTCTTTGCCTTCGATGGAGAAATCGCTGGACGATGAAAAACTGCGCCGCCGCATGATGAGCCTGTCGCCTTCCAGAGCAACGGATTCGTTATTCATGTTTATGTAATGCTCTAACATTCTTCGACGGTACGTGACTTTAAATCTAAAATCACCACTTATTACGATTCCTATTTAATTCACAAGAACTGCCCCGTGAATGCGACGCCTTCCGCCAGCGAAGTTACATGCTTCCCGTCATCCCAGACGGCCGCCAGAGAGCATGAACTTCTGTGAGATGAACCGCCATCGCGGCCTGATACGCGCGAAGACGCGCGAATCGTTCGCCCGCATCGGACGAACGCCCTGTCCACGGGCGGAACATGACGCTAGTGTGTGAACTATGGAAGCACAGCAGAACATTGCCGAACGCGATCTTCTCGTCATGCAGCAGATCAGGCCCTCCATATCCGATGAATTCACCATTGAAGACGCCGATGGAAACATTGTTGGAAATATCATATCAACCGATTCCACGCAACCTCGTTCCTCAAAGTCGCCTTGCAAGTTCGACGTCGTCGATGCGGACGGCTCCGTCGTCATCCACGTGAGCGCCATGCAGAACTTCGGCAGGGACGCCTACTCCGTGAACCACCCCGACGGCGCGCTTCTGGCCGGCGTCAAGGAAAGGTACGCGTGCTTCGTCCGCGAGATGTCGATCGAACCGGTCGACGAGGCTCCGATGACGCTGCACGGCAGTTTCCTCGACCGCCAGTTCAAGGTCAAGTCCGCCGACGGCGACGCCCTGGTCGCAAGCTCCGCGCGCGGAAGGCCGAGCCTCGCCATTGGCCCGGCTGGCCGCGGCCGCTACGCCCTCGCCTTCGAGACAAGCGCCTCTGAGATTCAGCGGCTGGCGGTGCTCGGCGGGATGGTCGCACTGGACCTCATGGATCAAAAGGCCGCTGCGTCAGCAAACTCTTGGGCATGATCGGAGCGCCGCACACGGACGGGCCCGAACCGCTCCGAACTGATCGGCTCCCGCCATCGCGCTCGTGGGCGGCGGCTCCGGCAAATGGAACGAACGCATTGCCTTATGACAGGAGTCGCTTCATGCCCGAATGCGCCCTCCCGAGTTTGACGGTTTCCCATTGCGATTCGCGTAAGCCACCTTCCCGGACCGGAGCGAGCCGCGGGCAGCGCCCCGACGCGAAGCTTCGGCTCACCCCAAGGAGAGAAAATCGCGAAGCCACATATCGACCTCCGCCATCGTCCGCGCATCCACGACTCCGGCGACGTCGACGATCCTTTCGCGCGATATGGTCCGCGGCTGCTCGGTCATGGCGTACGTCGGACGACGCAGAACAAGCTCAGGCCCCCGCAACAGAACGTGATTCGGCCAACCGCGGCGGATCGTCGTTGTAGGGACGACGATTGCAAGCGTATCGGCCTGCTCGAGATAGAGGTCCCCGGCGACGACGAGGGCCGGGCGGCGCCCCGCCTGCTCGCGGCCGTGCGTCGGGTCCGACTCGGCCTACACGACCGCGCCTCTGCAAAGGCCGCCAACCATGTCACGCGTCGCTCGAGGCGACGTCCCAGGCCCGAAACTCGTCCCAGTAGGCCGCGTCCGCCTCGCGAATCGCGCTTCCGAACGCCTCCATCCTCTGACGCCGCTCGTATCCGTCAAGCAGCCGCTCGATGAAGCTCGCAGCGCTCAACCCCTGCTCTCGCGCGCCCTTGTTGATGCGGTCGCGAAGCTCCGAGGGGACCTTGATTGTTGTAACCATCAGAAAACTCTAGCAATAGGTATACCGTTTTGGATACCTCGTTTCGAGCATCCGCGCTTCCGGTGAAAGCCCTCTCCGGACAAGATCTCCCCCTTCCGGCCAAAGCTTCCGCCCCCAGTCAAAGCCTCCCCCTTCCCAGTCAAGCCCTCCGCCTCCCCGGTCAAAGCCTCCGCCCGGACGGCTTCGCACAGGCGCCGCCGCGCCAATGCGTCGGAAAACGGATGCCCCTGCAGGCGCCGCCGCGCGACGTCGATTTATGACACAAAACCCTCACGTTTATGGTTTTTGAGCGAAATGTCGCCAAATAACTCCAATAGCACACCCCTTTAGCGGACCGATTCGGTCCGAATTGGGACCAAAGGTTGCGGGGCTTCCCCGGCCTCGGTGTTAGCGTGATCAAGCAGGGATTATTCCGCGGCATTCGGCCAAAGACGGGCGATTCGCCGGGCGAACGCAGCCAATCGGGCGCCGTCGGTCGGGACGGACGCCGCGGAATAGAGGTTCACCGGCAACGCAGCCGTGCGTGCTCAGCGACGAGCCGCGCACGTCTGGCTGAGCCCTCCGGCAGAAAGCGCAAGCCGCCCGCCGGGCGATCCGACGCCCTAAAAACTTCCATACGCATACAAACTAAATCAGGAAGGAGCCGCGCGAGGCGTCACGACGCCGTTCACCGCACGGACGGAGCCGGCAGACGCTCATTGGCGACACATCCGCGCGCGGATCCGAAAGGAGACCTCGGAATGTCAAAGAAGCTGCTCGAAGGCGTCAAAGTCATCGAACTGGCGAACTTCATCGCGGCCGCCACGGCCGGCCGTTTCCTGGCCGACCAGGGTGCAACGGTCATCAAGGTCGAGTCTGCCAAGGGCGACCCCTTGCGATTCACGGCCCCCTCGGAAGGCCGGCCCCTCGATTGGCACGAGAACACCACGTGGGAGTTGGAGAACGCCAACAAGCTCAACATCTCCATCAACACGAAATCCGAGGAAGGGCGCGACGCCCTCTTCGCACTGCTCGAAGACGCCGACGTCCTCATCACAAACTGGCGCCAAGGCCCGCTCGAGCGCCAGGGCCTTGACTACGAGAGCCTGAAAAAGCGTTTCCCCAGGCTCGTCTACGCGATCTGCACGGGATACGGCGAGAACGGGCCGGACAAGGACCTGCCGGGATTCGACTTCACCGCCTTCTTCGCCCGCGGCGGCTACCTGGAGACGCTTCGCCAAAAGAGCGGCCTGCCCATGAACGTCGTCCCGGGAACCGGCGACCACAACGTCGGAATGAACCTGGCCGCCGGCATCCTCGCGGCGCTCTACCATGCGCGGGAGACCGGGCAGGGCGAGAAGGTCGAGTCCTCGCTCTTCGAAACCGCCGTCTTCAACCTCGGCATGGCCATTCAGGCGGCGCAATACAAGGACATCGGCAAGGCTTTCCCCATCGACTCCAGCGACTACGACAACCCGCTGCTGTCCTCGTGGCCCACGAAGGAAGGGCGCTACATCCAGACCTGCATGCCGAACTACAACCAGTACTTCAAGGTCTTCATCGCCACGATCGGCCACCCGGAGCTCGCCGACGACGAACGCTACTTCCCCATCCAGAACCTGCAGGCGAACGGCCTGGGGCCCGAGCTGCACAAGCTCATCTCCGAGACGTTCAAGACGAGGACGGTCGAGGAATGGCGCACCCCGCTGGTGGAGGCAGACATCCCCTTCTCCCTGGCGCAGTCGCTCACCGACATCCTCGACGACCCGCAGGCCTGGGACAACGACTGCTTCACCGCCTTCGAATACGAGAACGGCAACACGCGCACCCTGGTGCACCAGCCCGTCCGCTTCGCCGAGCAGGGCAAGCCCGTCTACACCCGCGGGCGCTTCCCCGGCGAGGACGGCCCCGAGATTCTGCGCCAGCACGGCTACTCGCAGGAGCGCATCGACAAGATGCTCGCCGACGGCTCCCTCTACGTGTGGAGCGAGTGAGGGCCGACGCGCAGGGAATGAGAGGAAGCATGAGCAAGAGCTATTTGGGCGTCGACGTCGGCTCGACCACTTCGAAATGCGTCGTCATCGACGACGATCGGGCCATTCTCGGCATGTCCCTGGTGACCGAGGGAATCGGCACCGAAGGCTCGACCAAGGCCGTCTCCGAGGTCCTCGAACAGGTCGGCGTGCGGCGCGAAGACATTTCCAAGACGGTGGCCACCGGCTACGGGCGGAAGATCTTCCCCGATTCGGACAGGAAGGTCTCCGAGCTCTCGTGCCACGTCAAGGGCGTCTTCTCCCAGGTGCCTGAAGCGCGAACGCTCATCGACATCGGCGGGCAGGACGCCAAGGTCATGTCCATCACCGAGTCCGGGATCATGACCAACTTCCAGATGAACGACAAATGCGCGGCCGGCACCGGCCGCTTTCTCGACGTCATGGCGAGGATTCTTCAGCTCGACGTCGCCCAACTCGAAGGAGAGTACTTCAAGGCGGCCAAGCCCTCGAAGATCTCCTCGACCTGCACCGTCTTCTCAGAGTCCGAGGTCATCTCCCAGTTGGCCTCGGGCGAGAAGCGGGAAGACGTCGTCGCCGGAATCTGCCAATCGGTCGCAACCCGCTTCGCCTCGCTCGTCATGCGCGTGGGGATCACGCCCACCCTGTGCATGAGCGGCGGCGTCGCCAAGAACGGCGGCGTGCGCGACGCGCTGGAAAAAGAACTGGGACTTCAGATCGTCTGCCCTCCCAACGCACAGTACATGGGGGCGCTCGGCGCCGCTCTGTACGCGTGGGAGACGGAACACGGAATCATTCGTTTGTAAGGAGAAGTGCGATGGCACAACAAACAACGACGGCGCAGCAGCCCTCCAAGGCGGCGGGCCAAACGCCCGATCAGACCTCCGCGCAGGCGCCGGACCAAGCGCAAGCCAAGGCGCCAGAGCAGGCGCCGGCCCGCCCGCGCAAGAAACTCGACCCGAATTCGGCGAAATACAAGCTCAACGCGATCGTCGCCGAGCATTACAAGTCGGCTTTGGAGGCGAAGGAGCGGGGTGAGAAAGTCGGCTGGTGCGCCTCGAACTTCCCGCAGGAGATTTTCGAGACGCTCGGCGTGAAGGTCTGCTACCCCGAGAACCACGCGGCCGCCACGGCGGCCAGGGGCGGCGGCGAACGCATGTGCAACATCGCCGAGGCGGCGGGCTATTCGAACGACCTGTGCGCGTACGCCCGCGTCAACCTGGGCGTCGCCATGACCGGCAAAGCCGAAGAGCAGCCCATCCCCATGCCGGACTTCATGCTGTGCTGCAACAACATCTGCAACACCATGACGAAGTGGTACGAGGAGCTCGCCAAGATGCTCCACATACCGATGATCATGATCGACGTCCCGTTCAACCCGGACTACGACGTCTCGCCTGCCCAGATCGAGTACGTCAAGGGGCAGTTCATGGACGCGATCCGCCAGCTGGAGGAGATCACCGGGAAAACCTGGTCGGAAGAGCGCTTCGCCGAGGTCATGGCAATCTCCAACCGCACGTCGCGCGCCTGGCTCAAGGCAGCCAGCCTGCTCAAGCACACCCCGGCGCCCTACAACGGCTTCGACCTCATGAACCACATGGCCGTCGCCGTATGCGCACGCGGAAAAGTCGAGGCGGCAGAGGCCTTCGAAACCCTGTGCAAGGAGATCGAGGCCGCGGTCGCCGAAGGCAAGACGACGTTCCGCGGCGAAGAAAAGCACCGGATCATGTTCGAGGGCATCGCCTGTTGGCCCCACCTGAGGGTCACGAACACGGCCCTGCGCGATCTGGGGATGAACACCGTGGCGACGATCTACGCCGTCGCCTTCGGCATGCTGTACGAGGACTTCGACGGGCTCATCCGCGCCTACTGCTCGGTGCCCAACTCGGTGAACCTCGAAAAGGCCCGCGACCAGCGCATCGAGCTGGTCAAGAGCCAAAACGTCCAGGGAATGCTGGTGCACACGAACCGCTCGTGCAAGCTGTGGTCGGGATTCATGTCCGAGGCATCGCGCCAGGTGTGCGCCGAGTGCTCCATTCCCCTGGCCTCGTTCGACGGCGACCAGGCCGACCCCCGCAATTTCTCCGAGGCCCAGTACGAGACTCGCGTGCAGGGCCTGGCCGAAGTCATGGAAGAGATGGGATTCTAATCATGTCGAGATTCGAAGAGCTGGCCGAGGAATTCGCGAGGATCGCCAACGACCCGCGCGGCCAATTCCAGAGTTTCCTCGATTCGGGGAAGAAAGTAGTGGGCTGCGTCCCCGAGTTCACGCCCGAAGAGCTGGTCCACGCGATGGGCATGGCGCCCTTCGGCATGTGGGGCGCCGACGCAAAGGTCACGCGCGCCCGCACGTATTTCCCCACCTTCTATTGCGGGATCGTGCAGACGGTCCTCGACCTCGCGCTCATGAAGAAGTACGAGGGAATGTCCGCCGTCATCATCCCCACGCTGTGCGACACCCTCAAGGCGCTCACGCAGAACTGGCAGCACGGGGTGGACGGCGTGCCGTACATCCCGATGACCTACCCGCAGAACCGCAAGCCCGCCTACGGCCAGCAATTCACCAAGGAGGGCTACGAGCGCGTCATCCGCGATCTGGAGCGTTGCACCGGGGCCGAATTCTCCGACGAGGCCCTCGGCAAGACAATCGAGGTCTACAACGAGCATTCGCATCTCATGCGGCAGTTCTCGGTCGCTGCGGCGTCGCACGACTGCGTCACCCCGACCATCCGCCGCAACGTCTTCAAGAGCGCGTGGTTCATGCTCAAGGAAGACCACTCGAAGCTCGTGCGGGAAATGGTCCAGGAACTCTCCGCGATGGAGGTCGAGACGAAGAAGACGCGAATCGTCACTTCGGGCATCCTCGTCGACAACCTCAACCTCCTTCAGATCCTGGAGGAGAACTCGATGACGATCGTCGGGGACGACGTCGTCGCCGAATCCGGCCAGTATCGGACCGACGCGCCGGCCTCCGGGCCCAGCAACCTCGACAGGCTCGTCGCGAAGTTCACGAACACGGGCGACGTCTCGATGCTGCTCGACCCCGAGCGCCACCGCGAGGTCGCGCTCGTAGACCTGGCCAAGGAGCGGCGGGCCGACGGCGTGCTCATCGTGCTGACGAAGTTCTGCGACCCGGAGGAGTTCGACCTGCCGCGCCTGCGCAAGGCCGTGAAGGACGCCGGGCTCAAGGAAGTGACGATCGAGGTCGACCGCCAGATGGACCGCTTCGACCAGGCGCAGACCGCGCTCGAGACCTTCCACGACGTCCTCGCCTACGCGTAGGCGGAAGGCCGAGGTTTCGACTCCGTCCAAGGGCTATCTGGATTGTCTGGCCTGCACGCAGACGGAGGGCCGAGCCTGACGAGGCGCTGCTTGAACCGAGGCATCGCCGGCCCGCGCATCGACGCCGCAGAGCGTCCGCTGCGCGGGCCGCGTTAGTTGCAAAGGGCGGGACGGGGCGAAGGGCAGGCCGCCGCAAAGGGCGGGCCGGGCGGCGTCCGCAGCAATGGGCAGGCCGCCGCAAAGGACAGGCCGGGGCCGCGTTCGTCGCAACAGGATGTTTGCCTCCGAACCCAGAGCGGGCCGCGCCTCCCCGGCCGGCGGGTAGGCTTAAACAAAGGGCATCGACCTCAAAGGAGAAACAGATGAAGAACATCCCCCTCGGCTCGACGGGCGTCTCGATCTCGCCGATCACGCTCGGCGGCAACACCTTCGGCTGGACCTCGACGCGCGAGGAGTCTTTCGAGGTGCTCGACGCCTACCTCGCGGGCGGCGGAACGACGATCGACACGGCAGACGCCTACTCCGCCTGGGCGCCAGGCAACCGGGGCGGCGAGTCGGAGGAGACGATCGGCCAATGGCTCGCGGCCCGCGGGTACTCGAAGGGCAGCGGGCGCGAGGGCGTCGTCGTCGCCACAAAAGTTGCCAGGCACCCGCAATTCGAGGGGCTCTCGCCCAAAAACGTCGCGGCGGCCTGCGACGCTTCGCTCGAGCGGCTCGGCGTCGATTTCGTCGACGTCTACTTCGCCCACTTCGACGACGACGCCGTTGCGATTCCCGACATGGCCGAAGCGTTCTCCGCGCTGGTCGACGCCGGAAAGGCACGAGCCGTCGGCCTGTCGAACTTCACGCCCGAGCGGATGGAGGAATGGCTGCGCTGCGCCGAGGAGAACGGCCTGCACAAGCCGACGATCCTGCAGCAGCACTACAACCTGGTCAAGCGGCGGCGCTTCGAGGCCTCCTACCTGCCGCTCGCGCGTAAACACGGCATGGCCGCGCAGAGCTACTTCGCCCTGGCCTCCGGGTTCTTGACGGGCAAGTACCGCAGCAAAGACGATGCCAAGACGAATGCGGCGCGCGGAGGGGCGGCAGCGCGATATCTGACGGAAGAGGGGCTCGCCGTGCTCGCGGCTCTGGACGACGTCGCGGCCCAGCTCGGCGCGAGCCCGGCGAGCGTCGCCTTGGCGTGGCAGCACGCCAAGGGAGTGGATTCCCCGGTGGCCTCTGCCCGGACAGTCGGCCAGCTGCCCGATCTTCTGACCGCCCTCGACCTGACGCTGACCGCCGAGCAGGCAGCGATCCTTGACGCGGCGTCCGCACCAATGGCGTGAAGCCGGGCCCCGCGGGGATGATCTACCGAGGTCCCTCCACAGGCGAGGCACGAAGCCGCGCCCGCGGGGGACGTGGGAAACACGCTGCTGGAATATCAGACTGTCCTTCCACGAAGCCGCGCCCGCGGGGGACGCGGGGACTGAGGTTAGAGGTTCCTGTCCCCGCCTCAGAATGCGCGCATCCCGCGAGCCCCGGTCTATAGTGGCTGAGCGTGCGGTCCTGGCGTGTGCGGGTCCGGGACCGCATACGCCCAGCGCGGTCCGCCGCCGGGGCGGGGCGGGCAGTCGCGCGGGAGGCCGAGCGGACCGGTTGGTTTTCGGGGGCCCGGACTTCCGGCGGGCAATCGAGGCGGCCCGCGACGACGGCGCGTCCCTCACGTGGGTCCCCGCAGCGCCGATCAGCGTCGGGGCGCTCGGCCTTTGGCTGACTCTGGGCAGCGCGACGGCGGCCAAGGCCGCGACCCAGTGCGAGCAGATCTGGCTGCGGGGCGCGGCCAACGGCGTCGTCCGAGAAAGCTGCCGCTACACGCCCCTGCGAAACGCGGACTGGCAAACCGAACGAGAAATCGCCTCCGTGCGCTCGGGCACGGAGGCGACTTTGCGGATACGCCGTTCGGCCGCGACTTCCCCGGCGGGGCGCGGCCGAACGGCGAATCCTGCGGCGCTTCCCGCTGCGCTGCGGCACTGGCGCCGCGGTTATTGCTGCGCCGCGGCTCGGCGTTCGAGCCTTGCAGCCACAACCTGGTAGGCGATGGCCGCGCACAGGCCGACCGCCGCCGCGACGATGGCGATGACGAGCGCCTGCGAGTAGTCGCCGCCGTTGCTCTTGCCGATCTTGGCCCCCAGATTGGGTGCGAAGATTGCGGAGACCGCGAAGGCGCTGAAGGCGACTCCGTAGTTGATCCCCTGGTTCTTCGGGCCGAACTGGCTCATGACGAGGGCAGGCATGGTGCCCATGATGCCGCCGTACCCCATGCCGACGGCGAAGATGCCGAGAACGAGGGGCAGCACGTTGTGGTCGCCCTTGCCGACGATCAGCGAGATCAGGCCGAGGGCTGCGAGGATGAAGATAATCTGCACGGTGCGCACCCGGCCGATCTTGTCGGAGACGGTTCCAAAGCAGATCCGGCCCGCCAGGGAGGCGAAGGCGTAGACGGAGACGATGAAGGCCGCCTCGGACTTCGAATAGCCGAACATCCCCTGCGCGAGCGGGGAGGCGTTGGCGACGATGAGCAGGCCGGAGAAGGCGCCGCAGACGAAGATGACGAAGATGAGCCAGAACATGGGAGTCATGCACATCTGCCGCCAGTTGAAGTTCTTCGCCTCGGCCGCCGGGCCTCCGGACGCCGGGGCCGGAGGAGTCCAGCCCTCGGGCGCGTAGTTCGCGGGAGCCTGGCGCAGCGTGAGGGCGACGAGGACGGCGACCGCGAGGAAGGCGACGCCGAAGGCACTCATCGTGGTGACGATCCCCTGGTCGTCGAGAATCCAGCGGGCCAGGGGCGCCATGACGATCGCGGCGCCGCCGTTGGCGCCGGTTATGAGGCCCGCGGCCATTCCGCGGCGATCCGGGAAGAAGCGCATCGTGTTGTTGAGGGCGGCGGTGTAGGCGAATCCCTGGCCGAGGCCGCCGATCACGCCGAAGCAGAGGATGAACATGGAGCCCGAGCCGGACAGCCCGCCGAGCAGCCATCCCAGCCCCCACAGGGTGCCTCCGGCCAGCGCGACGAGCTGGGTCTTGCCGCGGTCCACGAAGTAGCCTCCGAGGATCATCGGGATCGGCGAGATGGCGTTGAGCACGGAATAGGCCATGACGGCGTCGTCCGAGCCGAATTCCTTTTCCAGCGCCGTTTTAAGCACCGAGAATATGTAGGTGCACCCGGTGGCGAAAACCAGCAGGCACGACGCCGCCAGAATCAACCACCGGTTGTATCGAACTTTTTCTGACATTGAATAACCTTTCGAGTGGAAGCCGCCGTCATGCGGCCTTCTCATCCATCACGCTCACGAGCCCGCCCCGGGTTTCGGCACATGCCCCCGGATCCGTCTCTTTGAGATCGTCGTCGATCTCCGGCGTGAATTCTATCTGGTCAAGGGCCTCCCGCCGCAGACCGACGCCCGGCGCGACCTCGCGCTGGGTCAGGCGCTCGCCGTCGAGCGTGAAGACCGCGCGTTCGGTGACGCGGAGGACGCGCCGGCCAAATTTCGAGGCGGCCGACCCCCAAAAGCTCGCCTGCTCGACGTCCTTGACTAATTTCTTTGCCCTGCCCTCGTTCGCAACGACCGCCCTGCCGTCGCCCTCCTTCAGCCGTCCCGCGGCGAACGCGCCGGCGAATACGAGCGTTTTGGCCGATTGGGAGGCGCCGACGAAGCCGCCCGAGCCCGCCGCCTTGCCGGAGGGCTTCGAGACGCCGCCGCGCGCAGGCCCTCGCGAGTTCGAGGGCTTCCCCGTTCAAGCGCGGCAGGGCGAAGGGCGTCGCCCCTCCGGCTGCGCCGGAGGCCGGATGCGCGGCCTCCTCGGCCGAAACGACGGCTGACATGGCTCTACTTCGTGTACTCTTTGACGATCTGGCGGCCGACGACGTGCACCATGATCTCGTCGGTGCCGCCCCCGAAGCGGTGCCCGCGGGCGTCGCGCCACAGCCGCTCGATCCGCACGCCCTCGGTCACGCCGATGCCGCCGTGGATCTGGAGGGCGTCGTCGCACACCTCGAAGGCGGCCATCGAGCAGTAGCGCTTGCACATAGCGGCCTGCTTGCGGTCGAGCGTGCCGTTGTCCACCATCGAGGCCGAGTGGTAGATGAAGTTCTTCATGTTCTCGATCTTGATGGCCATGTCCGTCAGCTTCTCCTGCACCAGCTGGAACGAGCCGATCGGCTTGCCGAATTGCACGCGGGTCGCTGCGTACTCCGCGGCGTCCTTGAAGGCCGCCTCGGCCAGGCCGAGGGACTGGGTCGCCGTCATGATCCGCTCCAGCTCGAAGTTCTTCATGAGCTGCTTGAAGCCCTCGCCTTTGACGCCTACGAGGCAGGATTCGTCGACCTCGACGTCGTTGTAGTAGATCTCCGACGAGTCCGCGGTGTGCCAGCACATCTTGGAGATCGGGGAGATCTCGATGCCGGGGGCGTCGGTGGGAACGAGGTACATCGAGATGGCGCGGCGCGGATCCTCGGCGTCGGGGTTGACGGCCATGGTCAGGAGGTACTTCGTATCGACGGCGTTCGTGATGAGGGTCTTCGTTCCGTTGAAGCGCACCTTTCCGTCCCGATGCTCGGCGGTCGTCTTCATGGCCGAGGAATCCGATCCCGCCTGCGGCTCGGTGAAGGCGAGGGCGAAGGGGACGCCGCCGTCCTGCAAAATGCCCAGGACCGACTCGCGTTGCTCGGGCGAGCCGAACTCGAGGATGTCGAGGACCTGGAGGATCTCAGTGGCGTATCCGAGGTTGAGGCCGCGTGAGGCCACCCTCTCCCCGATGAGGCACATTGTCACCATGTCTACCGGCGTGCCGCCGTATTCCTCGGGAATTCCGAGGGAGAGGAAGCCCGCCTCCTGCATGGCCCGCTTGAACTCGACGGGCTGGCGATGCTCGCGGTCCGCCTCGGCCACGTACGCCGGGGACGCGTACTGGTCGAGGATTTCGTCAAGGCTTTCCAGCAGAAGCTGCTGTTCTTCGCTGAGGCTGAAGTCCATTCTTCATTGAACCTTTCTCTGTTTGGGGCTCCGCGGCGACGCATTCGTTCGGGCTCCGCGGCGCACCGAGTTTCGGCGACGTCGGAAAACTCGCGAGCGCGTGCCGCGTTTCACATGACAAGCCTAAGAATCTCGCGGACCGAGGATATAGGACCAAAGTAGTCCGATTTGCGGGAGTATGCTCGATAGTGTTCTCTCGCACGGGCAGACGATGCCCGCCGCACCGCGGATCACGCAATCGCCACGCGGATCCGGGCCGCTGCGCGCTCGACGCCGAACGACCAAAGGAGCGACGATGACCAAGGCAATCAGCGCGGCGCAGGCTGCCGCGCTCATCAAGGACGGCGACACGGTCGCGTTCTCCGGCTTCGGTTTGGCCTGCGTCAACCAGGAAGTCATCGCCGCCCTCGAGGAGCGATGGTTGGCCGGGCAGGGCCCCCGCGGCCTGACGATCGTCAACTCCTCCGCCGTCGGCGCGCGCGGCAAGCGCGAAGGCCTGGGCAAGCTCTCCTACGAGGGGCTGGTCAAGCGGTGGATCGGCGGAATCATGTCTGCCTCCCCCGCGTTGGGCCAGCTCGCCGCCGACAACAAGCTCGAATGCTACAACCTGCCGCAGGGCGTCATGACGGCCCTCTACCGCGAGATCGCCGCGCATCGGCCCGGCGTCGTCACCAAGGTGGGGCTGGGCACCTTCGTCGATCCTCGCATCGAGGGCGCCAAGGTCAACGACGTCACCACGGAGGACCTCGTCTCGCTCATCGAGCTGGACGGCGAAGAGTACCTGTACTACCGAGGGTTCCCGATCGACGTCGGGCTCATCCGCGGCACGTACGCCGACGAGATGGGCAACCTGACGATGGAGCACGAGGGCCTGAAGATGGAGATCCTCCCCATCGCACAGGCCGTACACAATTCGGGCGGGATCGTCGTCGCCCAGGCGAAGGCGGTGGTCGCGACGGGCACTCTCGACCCGAACCTCGTGCGCGTCCCCGGGAACCTCGTCGACTACATCGTGGTCTCCGAGCCGGACAACCACATGCAGACCGAGTACACCCAGTACAATCCCGCCTTCTCGGGGCAAATCAAGGTCCCCGCCTCGAACGTCGAGCCTCTGCCGCTGACCATTCGCAAGGTCATGGCGCGCCGCGCCGCCATGGAGATCCGGCCGGGCCAGACCATGAACCTCGGGGTGGGGGTGCCGGCCGACGTCGGGATCGTGCTCGCCGAGGAAGGCGTCTCCGACTACGCGCTGCTGACCACCGAGGCCGGCGCCGTCGGCGGGACCCCCGCAGACGACAAGAACTTCGGCCACGCCTACAACGTGCTCGCCCAGGTCGGCATGCACGAGCAATTCGACTATTACGACGGCGGAGGCCTCGACCTGACGATCCTCGGCACGGCGCAGACGGACGCCCGCGGGGACGTCAACGTCTCGAAGTTCAACGGCCGCGTGGCGGGCTGCGGCGGCTTCATCAACATCACGGCCACCGCCAAGCACGTGGTGTTCGCGGGCTCCTTCACGGCGGGAGGCCTCAACGTCCAGTTTGCAGACGGGGGCTGCAGGATCGCGGCCGAAGGCAAGGTGCGCAAGTTCGTCCGCGACGTCGAGCAGATCACTTTCTCCGGCGAGCAGGCATCCCTCGCGGGCCAGTCGGTGCTTTACGTGACCGAGCGCGCGGTCTTCGAGCTGCGCGAGGGCCGCCTGACGCTCATCGAGAAGGCGCCGTGGGCGGACTTGCAGCGCGACATCCTCGACCAAATGGACTTCGAGCCGGCGATCGCGGACGACCCGAGGGACATGGACCCGGGCATTTTCCGCGAGAAGTGGGGCGGGCTCAAGGCGCACATCGACGCGGCGGCCGCAGAGCGCACGGCCGCGAATTCGACGGCCCCTCAGGCCTCTACCCCTTCGAGTCACAAGTGAACGGCACAGGGCGAGAATCGGGCCCAGGCGAGCTTGTCTCGCCGATCCTGCAGTTCGACGCCCTCGCCCGCTCCGAGCCGTCGAAGACGTGCATCGTGGTCGACTCCTTCAGCTACACCCGGGCGCAGATCCTCGAGGCGGCGGACGCGCTGGCGGCCGGGCTCGCCGCCTACGGCGTCGGGCAGGGCGACAGGATCGCCATCATCCGGAGAAACGCCCCGATCCACATGATCGCCTTGCTGGCGGCCAGCAGAATCGGCGCCGTGCTGCTACCGCTCAATTTCCGTCTGTCCTCGGTCGAGTGCCAGGCGATCATCGACGACGCCGGGTGCGCGGCCGTGCTGTGCGGGCCGCGTTTCGCGCGGCAGTTCGACGAAGAGCTCGACCTTTCGCCCGAGATCCTCTGGATCGTCGACGACATCGACCCCTCGATCGAGCCCCCGGAGGACGATTCTCTCCACTTCATCTGGCAGAGGCTCTCGGAGCTCTACCGCGCAGGCGAGGGCATGGTCCCCGACGCCGTCCCAATCCGGGCCGACGCCCTCGCGCTTTTGCTCTACACGTCCGGCTCGACGGGCAAGGCCAAGGGCGTCAAGCTCACCTACGGCAACGTCTTCGCCTCGTGGGCGGCTTTCTCCGAGGTGCTCGGCACGGGGCCGGACGACGTCGCCCTTGCGATCGCGTCCTTCGGGCACGTCGGGGGCCTCAACACCTTCACCTTCGCCACGCTTCTGGCCGGCGGCCTCGTGGTGGTTCAGCGCAAATGGGACGTCGGCGACGCTCTGGCCAAGATCGAACGCTATCGGGTGACCCGCACCTTCGGCGTCCCGACGATGTACGACGCCATGGCCCGGCATCCGGACTTCGGCTCGCGCGACCTTTCGAGCCTGAAAACGGCGATCGTCGGCGGCGCCTGCTGCCCCAAGGACTTGTGCGACGTTTTCACCGCGCGAGGCGTGCCTTTGGCGAACTCGTGGGGCATGACCGAAACCGCGGGCGGCGGCACGCTCACGCCGCCGAAGGACATGGCCAGGCATTGCGCCCAGGTGGGCAAGGCCGCACCCGGGATGAAGATGCGGGTGGCGCGCGAGGACGGATCCGAGGCTTCGGTCGGCGAGGTCGGCGAACTGTGGGTGTCCGGACCGTCCGTCTCCCCCGGATACTGGGGAAAACCGGAAGGCCAGGGCTGCGGTTTCTCAGACGACGGATGGTTCCACACGGGAGACCTCGTCTCCGTAGACGCCGAAGGCTTTTACACCATCGAGGGGCGTGCCAAGGATCTCATCATCTCCGGCGGGGAGAACATCTATCCCGCCGAGATCGAGACGGTGCTGCGCAACCACCCCGCCGTCGCCGAGGCAGTTGTGGTGGGCATGCCGGACAATCGCTGGGGCGAGCTGCCGGCGGCCTTCGTCGTCGCCGACGACGGCGCCGATCTGGACCTCGACGAAGTGCGCGCCTTCGCCGCGACCCGGCTGGCGAAATACAAGGTGCCGCGCACGATGGCGGAGCTTGACGCCATCCCCCTGGGTTCGACAGGCAAGCCGGATCGCGGCGCGTTGGCCCGCATCGCCGCGCGCCATCACGACCCGGGGCCGCGCTGGTACGCGCAGAGGTGAGAGCGCCGACGGCGCCGACACGGGCGATCTGCGCGAGCGGGCAGCTCTAGCACGGGCAGAGGCGAAAACTCTTCGACGGTGACGCCGCGTCGCCGCCGCTTCAGTCGGCGGCCTAGCACCGTCGCCTTCCGCCTCACAAACCGACTTTTCCGACTTCCGCGTTTCACATTTCGAACACCCTTGTATAGTGAACATAATATTTATAGGATTACACTATACGAGAGGAGAACGATGACCGGAATACTGAGCGCGAAAAACGACGAGCTGCGTCAACTCGCCTCCAGACTGCAGGCGAGCTCCGCCACCCTCGAAGACACGGCGGTCAAACAGAGCCTGAACTCGGATTTCGCGGGATTCGCCGAGCTGTCCCAAGCGTGCGGAGAGTTCGTTTCGAACGCGGCCAAACGCGTGCAAGGCGGGCAAGAGTGGTTCGACAAGGTGATCGACGGCGTTGAGTTCACGGCTCGGCACATCGGGCAGACCGACGCCCAAATCGCCCAAAGCATAATCAAGACAAGCAGAAGTTTCTCCGACGTCGTCTTCTCTCTGGAGCCGCTTCTGTGGAGCGGCAAATTCGGCTGGGACGGCGACGCCTATCAAGAGAACGGATGACCGACGATGCACGTGCCGGTATTCACGCTGTTCGCCCGAGATATCCCGGGAAGCCCCGATGGCATCTTTGCTTTCGCCACGGTTTTGCGAGAGAAAGCGAAGGCTGGCGAGGCGGTGTTCGTCGCTGTGCGGCAGTCCGACGGGCTCGCTCCGTCTTGGCGCGGCACTTCCGCCGACGAGTACATAAAGTCGAAGGACGCGGCAGCCGACGATTTCATGAACCTGACCGACGGTCTGTACAAGGCAGCCGAAACCCTCGACGGCTATGCGTGGAGCCTCAGAGCGCACCAAAGCACAGCCGCCGAGTACAAAGCCACTCTGGAAAACTACGACCGTCAGCTCGAACAGGCCCCAATCAGTCAGAAGGGGCAAGTTTACAATTCGTTGCTCTCCGCGGCGGAGGAAGTCCGGAACAGCTTCACGACGCTTGTCGAAGAAACCGAAGCCGATATGCGCGTATGCGCCGCTGAGCTGCGGAACTATCTGCACATTGAAGCGTTGAACTACGACAAGCACGGAAACAACCACGGACACCAGCACAAACTCAGCGACGCCGACATCGCGAGGATCAACGGCCAGCTCGACCGCCTCGACCCGAGCACTGTCGGACAAGGCAAGATCGGCGACTGCTACTACCTGGCCGCGCTGGGGGCCCTGATGTCCACGGAGAAGGGGCGGAGACACGTACGCTCATGCATTCGGGCGCATTACGACGAATCAGGGAAGCAGGACGGCTATCTCGTGACGGTCCACGACAACCCGCTCCACCCCAAAACCTCGCGCTCGCAGACGGTGTTCGTCGCTGACGTCTACGAGCACGGCGCCGTCGGCGACGGCTCCAAGCCCAGCGTGGCTTCGCTTTTCGAGGCGGCTTACGGCCAGGTCCATCCCGGCGGCACCCGCAGCTCCGTCGGCAAACAACCGGGCATCGACGGCGGCGTGGCCCCGAAGGGTTTTCGCCACATCACCGGCGGAAGCGCCCACGACGTCCACCCACAGAAGGGGCCTCGCGGCGAGTTCCATTACGACGACCACAAGCGCCAGCAAATCATCGAGGCCGCCAAAACCAAGGCCGTCGTCGCCAACACGGACAAGGGGATGCCCGGTTACAACAGCAAGGGCGAGGGTCACACCGTCGTCGAGATCGACGGCAAGAAGCAGGACATGAAGATGTCGCCCGGGCACGTCTACTCTCTCACGCGCGCCGACGCGAGCGGCGTGACGCTGCGCAACCCGTGGGGGCACAACGATCTAGCAAGCGGCGGACACGCCGGGGCGGAGTTCAAGATGTCCTGGAAGCAATTCGAAACGTACTGCAACAGCGCGACGATCGGGGAGATTCCGTGACGTGCGCGCGACCCATTGGAAGACCGGCTGCCTGGGCGGCCGGGGCGGCGCTGGCCATGTCAGCGGGGGCGTGCGCCCTTGACGCCTCTTTGTGGGACCCCTATCTGGAGCCCTGCTACGGATATTCGATCACGATCCAAGAGAACACCGTTCTTCGTCTTGGCGTCGACGAAGATATCCGCACGTACACCGTCGGCGGGGCCAGGGTGACGGGCGGAAAGAAGAGAGCCATCTTAACCGGAAGCGTGCGGGAAGGCCAGAGGGGAGGCATTCGCTCAACAACGCTGTATATCGGCGACTCCGTCACCGACGATGTGACAGGCAAGTTCACCCTGGAAGACGTCACCGAACCCTCCACCGTCAACGAGGAGCGATTCAGCTCGCACCCCGTCGCCTACTTCTGCTACGAGCCCAACCCCTCCTTCAGGCTCAACCCCGAGGAGTTCCCAAACCAGCCGTCGAAATAGGCGCATATTGGAAAAGGCACGCGGCGGGTTTTGCCGCTTAACGGCAGACTTATAACATCAATCGGCGCGACTGAAGGAGACAGGACCGTGGCACGGGCTGACCTGCTTCTGGATCTCGTGGAAGCCGAAGGGCGAGGCGATCGCGAGCGCTTCAAAGTCGAGGAACAGCAACGCCCCGATCTGCTGCGCAGCCACCGCATCGAGCCTCGCGACCGGTCGCTTCTGTCAGGGCCTCCCGGCAACGGGAAGACCAGCGTTGCCGAGGCGATAGCCTCGGAGCTCATGCTCCCCTTCCACGTCATCCGGTACGAGGGAGTGATGTCGAGTTTCCTTGGGGAAACGGCCGCCTGGCTCGACAGCGCCTTCGAATTTGCCCGCACCCACACAGTTTCCTTCAGAGTTGTCGCGGCTTCTAACCCGTATCTTCCTTCGGCGAACGTCACCTCCTTTGGGCGGCGCCTCCGCGAGGAGGCTCGCCGGGGTCGGTCACTTCCGCGTCGACCATTAGATCCGTATCGGCCTTAGGAAGCTTTGCCGGGTTTCCGGCCATGCCGCCCGCAGCTTTAAGACTCGCCATCGGCATTCGCGGCGCTCCTGTCAGCGCCCGGAGTCTCCTCGCCGGCGCTTTGGGAGGCTTCTTCGGCGTCGTGGTGCAGCGTGTCATCGCACACGCCGCCGCTGCACGCGTGATCGCCGCCCGTGCTATCGCGGCGATGAACGTTGCCGCTCTGCACATCGTTTTGCAAGCCGTCGCCCCGTGCGTCGTCGATGCCCTGCGCGTCGTCCTCCCACGCGTCGTCGCCTTTCACCTGGGCGATGAGCGGCAAAAGGACCTGGGATCGCTCCGACCCGTTTTCGCGCAGATCCATGAGGGACTGCTCGGTGACCCACGGCCCCATGACGCCCGCCACCAGCTCGTTGGCGAACCTCCGGACCTTCTTTCGCCCGACGGACAGCAGGTGGTGCGGCGTCGCCATGACGTGCATGGCCATCCCCCCTTCGAGGGCGTCGCCGAGCTGCACACGCTGGGTTTCCGGCCGCAAATCGCCGGTTCGCATGGCGTCGCGGATGATATTCCTGGTGTGGATCACGGACTTGCCCACCGAGTTCTGCCATATCGTGCCGAGCTCCTCGTTGTCCGTGTGATTTTCGAGGATCAGGCGGATCACTGCGAGCCCCGTGGGCGTGTAATAGCGCGTGAGCCTGTCCTCGACGAGCATCTGGACGTACTCGAGAAACGGGACGTCGGGCCTTTCGTAGTCGCGGTATTCGAAGAAGACGTCCGACGCCGTGAAAGCGTCGGCCAGCATCGCCTCTTTGGTGGGCCAGCGAAGGTAGAGCGCCGATTTGCCCATGTGGGCCTGCTTGGCAACCTTCCCGAGCGTGAAACCGGACCAGCCCACTTCCATGTAAACCTCGAGCGCGGCGACCAAGGCGCGCTCCTCGATGCCGGGGTCGCGCGGGCGGCCGACCCCGGCATCGACCGCCCCCGAGTCCACGACGCTTGACAGCGCTGGAAGAAGTTCTCCCATCGAAGGCTCACCCGCGCCGTGCCGGCGCGCTCTTCTCCACGCATTCGACGACGTTGGCAATGCTCGTGTGGATGAACTGCGGACGGAAGGCGAATTCGGGGATGTTCTCGCGGGTTGTGGACCCGGTCAAGACGAGGTGGGTCTGCAGTCCCGCTTCCATGCCTGCAAGGATGTCGGTGTCCATGCGATCGCCGACCAGCGCGGTCTGCTCCGAGTGGGCGTCGATGCGGTTGAGGCCTGTGCGCAGCATGACGGGGTTCGGCTTGCCCACGTAATACGGGGTTTTGCCGGTGGCCGCGGTTATCATCGCGGCGACGGCGCCTGTGGCCGGGATGGGGCCGTCCGCGGACGGCCCCGTGACGTCCGGGTTGGTGGCGATGAAGCGGGCGCCTTTGCCGATGAGGCGAATGGCCTGCGTGAGGGCCTCGATGCTGTATGTGCGGGTCTCGCCGAGAACCACGAAATCCGGATTGTCGTTGGTCATGACGAAGCCGTGCTCGTACAGGGCGGTGGTGAGCCCCGCTTCTCCCACCACGTAGGCGCGGCGCGAGTCGGATTGCGTGGCGAGGAAGGTGGCCGTGGCGGTGGCGGAAGTCCAGATGTTCTCCTCGGGAACGTCGAGGCCGGACGAGGCCAGCCGCGCGGAGAGGTCGCGGCGGGTGAAGATCGAGTTGTTCGTCAAAACGAGGAAGGGGACCTCGCGCTCGCGCAAAGCGCTGAGAAACTCGGACGCCCCTGGCAGAGCGTGCTCTTCGTGAATGAGCACGCCGTCCATGTCGGTCAACCAGTTCGCAATGTCAGCCATGCTTCAAGTCTAGGCCGCCGAACGGCCAGCCGTGGCCCTTACCAGGCGCAGTTCACATCGAACGTTCAGGATTCGACCGGTCCCGAAGACGCGTGTCCCTAAAAGCGTCGGGCGCCGGAAGACTGCGCTGCCGCTGCCGGGCGCGGGGCGCCGGCGCTTCCTCCAACCGCTGAGCCCTCAGGGTCGGGCCAGCAGTTGCGACGCTCTCTGGTGGGATATGCCCATGACGGTCCCCACGTCCCGCAGCGCCAGCCCCGCCTCGCGCAACGCCCGGGCAGCCATCCGCGATTCTGCTGCCGCTCGCTCCCTGGCTCGCGCTTCTTTTTCGCGTTCCTCCTTCGCACGCGCAGCGTGTTCCCGATACGCCTGGGGAAGAACGGGGACGACGTCAATGGCGACGTCGTCCTCCGGCAATCCCGCAAGGTATGCGACAGCCTCGCGGATGTCGTCGCTTGCTTGGTCGAGTCGGCGAACCTGAGAGACCGCGCCGACCTCGGCGCATTCGGTGACCCACCACCCTGTGCGCCCGCGTTCGGCTGTGACAGTGAATTGGCGGCTCATCGCCACCACCCCTTTCCCAACTCGTCGGAGAATTGGTCGAAGAATTTGCGGGCGGTCAGGTCGTCAATTTCAGCGTGACGTCCAAGCGTGCGTGAAGTTGTTCCGACGGTGACCGCAGTATGATTCGTCAGCTGCGTGATCGAGAAGTCAAGGCCACGAGCTTTTGCTCCTTGCTTGAGCTTCTTAAGCACAGCGTTACGTTTCACCCACGTAGTCTACTCCGGACTAGACTTATCGTGCAGCCCCGGTCTAGGGAATCGTCCGCATACCGTCGCACAGACAGCAAGCTATAAGTCGCGCAGACAGCAAGCTGTAAATTTTAGGGTCGTCTCGGTCACCTTTGCAGCCGCGGCAACTAGATCTATAGCTGGCACCCATCCTCCCGTGGCAACCGAGGGCTGCCCGTGGCAAACTGGCCGAGTGACTTCCTTCGACGCCGCCGCGCGGGCCGCAGCCGCGCATTTCGACTTTCCGTGTGCTTTCGGTGTGACGGACCTTGCGGGGCCGATCGCGTGTTCGGGCGACGTCGACGCGGCATTCCCTTTCGCCTCGGTGACGAAGCCGCTGGCTGGATACGCCGCCCTCGTGGCGGTCGATCGGAAACTGCTGCGTTTGGATGACCCCGCAGGGCCCGAGGGGTCGACTGTGCGCCATCTTCTGGCGCATGCCTCCGGTTTGCCGTTCGAGGAGGGGGCGGTTCTGGGCGCGCCGGGAAAGCGGCGTGTTTACTCGAATCGGGGCTTCGACGTGCTGGGCGGCGTCGTCGAGGAGGCGACCGGCACGCCCTTTCCCGAGTGGCTGGAGGAAACCGTGCTCATTCCGCTGGGCATGAGCGCAACCGAATGCGAGGGGTCGCCGGCCCACTCGGGCCGCGGCTCGGTGGCCGACCTTCTGGCATTCGGCCGGGAAATGCTCTCCCCCACGCTCGTCTCGTCCGAGCTGTGGCGCGAGGCGATTACGCCGCAGTTCCCCGGGATCTCGGGAGTGCTGCCCGGGTATGGGCGGCAGGCCGACAACGCGTGGGGCTTGGGCGTGGAGATCCGCGACTCGAAGGCACCGCATTGGACGGACGCCTCGTTTCCGCCGTCGGCCTACGGGCACTTCGGCCAATCGGGGTCGTTCCTGTGGGTCGATCCGACGGTCGGGCGCGCCGGGGCTTTCCTCGGCTCCCGCCCCTTCGGCGCGCCTCACAGGGAGGCGTGGCCGGCGCTGACGAAGGCCATGCGCGAGGCATGATTCGGCGGTCTCGACAAGGCTCCGCCTGAAGCCCCAGATCGTCAAGCTCGGCGCGGCACGCTGCCAGTTCCGGCGCGGCACACCGCCAAGCCCAGCGATGCGCACCGTCGAGCCCAACGCAGCACACCGCCGCACCCAACGATGTGCACTGAGCACTTGAGCCCCGCCCTAGGGACTTGAGCTCCGTCCTAAGCACTTGAACCCCATCCTGAGAACTGGAACACCGTCCTGAGAACTGGAGCGCCGCACCGTGAGCCAAAACACCGCACCGTGAGCATTCATTGCGTGCCAGTCAAAGACTGTGTTCGAAGGGCGGCACTAACCGTGGGCATGAAGCATTCACCCGATTCCAGTCGATGGCGAGGCCGCCGGCGTCGGCGACCCGGGTTCCGGAGGATCCGCGGCGGTCCTGGGCTTGCGCCCGGGTGGCGCGGGGCGGCAGCCGGTCGAATAGCGCATGCCAAAGTAGTTTTCCCGTGTCAAAGACGCGTCTACATACCCGCCGTCCTGGGTGTTGTAGATGTAGACTGCACGACTATTATCGTTGGATACGTCGATGACCTCCGTGAAACCGAAAGGAGCGACCTCCTCCTTGACAATGGCAAGCAAGCGCGGCCACGCATCATTCGAAAAACCAAAGGCGATCCCCTGCCGAACACGATCAAGATAACCGCCCTCGTGTATATCGTCGCACGGGTCGTAAAGCTTGTTCGGGTCCTCGTCTAGCCAGGTCCACTGCCTGGCGCCGAACTCGGCGTCGACCCTGGAGCGCACCCTGGCCAACGCCCCCATAAGCTGACTGCGGGCGGTTATCACGTCCACCCGCTCGCCGAAAGGCTTGCGCCCCTCGTAATACGGAGACGGTGTCTGCTCCACCGAGCTCTCCCCCTTTCCCGACGACGTCGGCGAATTCGAGCCGGGCCCAACGGGCCCGCAGGCGCATAGGGCGCAGCATGCAGCTGCCGCGGCAACCGCCCGTGCGACCGCACCCATGTCAATGAGCCTTTCCAACAGCAACATGAAGCATTCACCCGATTCCAGTCGATGGCGAGGCCGACGGCGTCGGCGACCCGGGCTCCGGAGAATCCGCGGCGGTCCTGGGCTTGCGCCCGGGCGGCGCGGGGCGGCAGCCGGTCATGTAATCCATCCCGAAGGAGTCGTTGTCTTCGACCGAAGCACCGACATAACCGCCGTCCTGGGTGTTGTAGATGTAGACTGCACGACTATTATCGTTGGATACGTCGATGACCTCCGTGAAACCGAAAGGAGCGACCTCCTCCTTGACAATGGCAAGCAAGCGCGGCCACGCATCATTCGAAAAACCAAAGGCGATCCCCTGCCGAACACGATCAAGATAACCGCCCTCGTGTATATCGTCGCACGGGTCGTAAAGCTTGTTCGGGTCCTCGTCTAGCCAGGTCCACTGCCTGGCGCCGAACTCGGCGTCGACCCTGGAGCGCACCCTGGCCAACGCCCCCATAAGCTGACTGCGGGCGGTTATCACGTCCACCCGCTCGCCGAAAGGCTTGCGCCCCTCGTAATACGGAGACGGTGTCTGCTCCACCGAGCTCTCCCCCTTTCCCGACGACGTCGGCGAATTCGAGCCGGGCCCAACGGGCCCGCAGGCGCATAAGGCCCAGCATGCAGCTGCCGCGGCAACCGCCCGTGCAACCGCGCCCATGTCAATGAGCCTTTCCAACAACAATCGATGCCAACTGCCACTGTGCATGGCTTTTGTTGACGAGATACCCGGAATGGCCGGTTGTCTTGGTGTCGGGCCCCTCCGGATTCAGCTTCTTGAAACTCGAATCATCGTAAGGGTCCATGCCCAGACTTCCGTTGTGATTGTGGGCAAAACCAGCGCCGACATTGGCGGTTCTGATCGGATCGTCCTTGAAAAGGGAGACGAATCTGTGCCCCTGAGGAACGTTCATATCCCACGATCCGTTCTTCACCCCAGGCGAACCAAACACGCCGAAGTCGTCGATCACCCCGGGCCGAGCCTGCGCGGCGGCGTAGCTGGCCGTCGTCGATCCGTACGAGTGGCCAAGGAGCGACTGGTGGACGTCCGACGTTCCCGAAATCGCCGCGTTGCGCGAATCCCTGATCCCCTCCAGGAACCTCGCCCCGCCGTCGCCGCCCATCCGGGCATCGCGGGTGCCGAGAACGGAAAAGTCCCACTGCTTTATACTCTTGCCCGGATTGCTTTCCCACGGCGCCGGCGGAGCGTCGTACCCAACCCAGCCGATCGCCGCCACAGATTCACCCTGCGACTGTCTTTCCGCTTCCGTCTTAAGATTCGCCACGTCCCGCGTGACTCGGTCCATGTTCTTGGAAACGTCGGTGCCCATGCCGGGCATGAAGGTGGTGACGTGTTTTGCGGTGTCCACATCGCCCACGGCTATTGCCGCATGGGCGTGTTTCGCCCCGGTTTCGTCGCCGCCGTGCTGGAAGATGAGCAGCTGGGTGTTTCCGTCATTCTGCGTCAGAGCCTTTTCCACGTTCTTCGCCTCCCGATAGTACTTGAGCTGCAAGAGCTCATCACGGCTCAGAAGCTGGGACTCGCTCTTGCCCGGATTCGCCCTCTTGAGCTGCTCCAGACGGTCGGCTACGGGTTTGTACTGTTGGAGATCCTTGTTCAACAGTTTGCGATTGGCGATGTTTCTGTACTTCGCCTCCACGCCGTCCAGGTTGCCGACCATTTCAGGGGACTCTTCAGCCAAAGCCTGTTTTTCGGCGTCGGTATGGGCGGCCCACCATGCGGCGACCTCCTCCGTATTGTTCGAGGGCGGCTGCTTTGGCAAGCCAGGATTCGGATCCTCCAACCTGCCCGAAGACTTCACCTTTCCGCCAGCGATCCGCAAAAGGGCAGCCTCGTAGGCCCTGTCTACCTCGTCGGCTTTCTTGCGCGCATTGCGGACATGGACCTTGCACTCCTCGAGGTGTTCCTCGCGTTCCTTTTTGTCTTCCTCATGGTCGGTGTCCCATGGGCTGATCAAGTCGCCGAAGCTCTTTTTGATTGGATTCGGATCGGTCACAGTGGTTCCGTCGGCGGAGATCTTGAAGCCGAAATGGCTGGCGCGAGACTCGGCTTCCACAACCATGGTCGAAACCTCGCCAAGGCCTTCCTGAGCCTCAGCAGTGGCCTTTATTAGCTCACCGATGTTTTTCAGCAGCAGGACGGTCTTTCGGTCTAAACGATCGCGCCTCTGCTGAGCCGCCGCGGCCCCCTCGCCTTCCCATCCTGTGGAGAGATCCATGGTCTCTATATGGTCGCCCCCGCCCACAGCCTTCTTTCTAGAATTGACAAGCAGGTCAATAAAGGAGTCCAGGCCCTCGGGCTTCCAACGTTTGAGCTCATCCCACGTGACCATCATTTGCCTCGCAGACGGCTGTCGAGGCTGGAAAAATCGACGCTCGAAGAATGGTCGGCGGCGTTGTAGTCTTCGCGCGCCTTGTCGAGCGCCCCGGCGAAGGCTTCCAGGGAGTCTTTCATGCTTTTGGCCATCTTGTCGCCGAAGTCTGCGGCACGGACGACGGCTCCTCCCGATCGGCTTCCCGGCATTGCCTCTGCAACACTAGGCGTTCCTTCTAGCATTTTTACGGAACCAATCGCTTGACCGGCTTGGTCTGCCTCCGAGGCAGCCTTTTTCAGCAGCTGCGGAGAAACTTTCACTTTTGACATTGTTCACCCTTTCACGCACCCACAATGACGCCACGCATGCGCATTTATTTAGCGTGAGTCACTGTTGGAAGTTGCGACCATTACAGCACAACACCCTATCACTTGGTAAACCCAATTGGCGGTCCGCATCGCGGAACCGCCTTCCAAAGCTACGCAATGGTGTCGAATGATGCCGCTATATAATTGTGATACACAACACATTCTTGTGGAACTTCATTGTCTTCGTTTTCAATCGCGATCCGCTGCGAACAAAGCCAGCCCGCACCCCGAAACAGACCGCGATCGCGAGGAAATCAAAGGTCTTCGGCAAGGTCGAACATGCGGCCCATGGGCGGCGCGACGAGCTTGGCAGAAGTCCGGCTTCAGCTCAGACTTCTGATTTCGGCCAGGCCGTCCGCCGCCCAGATCTCAGTGCTCGCCTCTTCAGTTTTCCAATCTATTTCAAGCCAAGCACGCTAGCACGTCCACGCGATTATCGCCGCTCCTCCGCTCGGAACATGGACGGTTTCACCCGCTTCGACCGGCCTGCCGTCGGGAATTTCGACGGGCACGGCCGCGGCGGTGTGCACGACCTCGATCGTTCTCACCGCCTCGGCCGCCCGCGAAGATTCGCTCGTCTTCACTGGCACGCTCACGTCCTCGCGGCCGTGATTGGTGGCCACGAGGATCCCGCCGCGCGGGCCGCGCAGGACGCCTCGCGCGAGCTGCGGGGAATCGAGGTCGACCGGCGGCTCAATCCCGGCGAGGTCGCGCACCAGCCTGTAGACGCGCCACAGGCCGTCGGCGTCGCCGTGGGCGTCGGCGATCTCGGCGGCGAGAAGCTCGATCGGATAGGCGCATACGACGACGGCCCCCCGGCCGCGCCGCGCCACGGTCAGCGCGGGCAGGCCGGCGGCGTCGGTTGCCACCGTTCTCGCGTCGACCACGTCCAGCTCCACGCCCCGCAGATGCAGATTGTTGGCCGCCCCGCCCGCCCTCGCGGCGGCCGGCAGCTCGACCGAGACGACGTCGCCCGCTTCCAGGCCCGCGAAAGGCTCGACGGCGGTCAGCTCGAGACGGTCCGTTGCGACGGCCCGGTCGGCTATTCGCACGCCCGCGAACTCCGCGAGCTCGGGGATCGCCGTTTCCGTGGAGCACGAAAGATAGAGGACGCCGCCGGCTTCGACGTAGTCGAGCGCGCCCTGCCAGAACGATGTGCGCATGTGCAGGAGGGACGACGTCGTCGAGGTAAGCGGCGCGGGAAGCAGCGCGATGGGCGTCGCGGGCCACGAATCGTCAAGCTTTTCGCGGGGAAACTGGCAGGGCAGCCCGGCGCGGGAGGCGAAGACGTAGGAGTTGAGCCACCCGCGCACCAGCGGCTTGACGTCGCGGGCGGGCTCCCACGCCTTTTCGGCCGGGACGTATGGCCCCGAGGACGCGTCGTCCAAACCGTAGGAGGCGCGGTCGTAGGGCTTGACGTACTCGTGCGACACGGGAATCGACGCGGGCGTCCAGGGACCGTCGCCCGCCAGGCCCTCGAGGTCGAGGGCCCCGGTCACCCGCGCGAGCTCGCTCTGGACGCGGGCGCGAGGGCGTGCTTTGCCTTCGGCGTCGAGCAGCCCGAATTGCGTCTCGTGGGGCATGCGCACGTACGGTGCGCGGCGGTAGGCGGCGGGTTCGGCGTCGATCCAACACCACGCGTAGAAGCCGATCGCCCCGGCCCCCAGGGAGGACCAGCACACGAGCCTGTCGTAGTCGGCGATCGCCTCTGGCGCGAACTGGGTGCTGGAAGCCCCGAATTCGTGGACCATAACCGATTTTCCGGCGCCGCGGGCCAGGGCGGTCTCGAACGCCCCCGCCATGCTCATCCGCCGCGAGCCCAGGCGGTCGGCGTACAGCTCCGGCGAGTAGATCGGGTAGGGATGCACGCACGCGAAGTCGAGGGCGTCGGCGACGACGTCGGCCCGGAACGGCCCGCCGTCGACCTCCTGGGAGGCCGTGCCGATGGTCACGAGGCAGCCGGGGTGGTTCGCGCGGATCGCCTGAGTCAGGGCCGCTGTCCATTCGACGGCGTGTTCGTCGTCGGTGGTTTCGCCGTAGATCCAGAACGGCGGCTCGTCGGTGAGGTCCCACGCGATCAGCTCGGGGCGGCTCGCCCACCTGCGGGCCAGTTGTGCGGCGTGGGCGGCCTGGAGTTTGACGAGTTCGGGGTCGGTATGCGGGTTGACGCCGCTCGCCCACGGAAGGTCCCAGTAGGCGTCGCCGACCTCGCCGCCCACGAAAAGGGCCGGGTGAAGCGTGATTCCATGGGCCCTCGCCGCATCGAAGACTCGGTCGAGGACGGCCAGGTGCGCCTCGTCGAGGCGGCCGCGTTCGGGTTCGACGGCCGCCCACAGCAGATCGATGCGGGCGCTCGTCAAACCGTGCTCGGCCATCTGGGCGAAGGCCCGGTCGAATGCTTCGGGGCCTTCGCGCCACGGCCAGTCCGGCCCCGACGGCGGCACGACGTGCGCGCCCACCGGGATATGCGGCTTTCCGCAGGCGTACATGAAGTGCCTGCCCATGGAGAAAGCCGAGGCCCCTGAAGACGCCTCCGCGACTGAATCCGGTTTGATTCCCGGCACGGGCGCGTCCCCTTCGATTCGCGGCAAGCCCGGTTCCTTTCCCTCCGGTTCCCTTCCCGCCCCCGGCGCAGCCGTATCGGGCTCGACTACCCGCTCGGCCGTACCCGGCTCGAGTCGGGGTCCGCGTCCTCCCGGCGAAGCGCTCTGTGGCGCCTCGCCTCGATGCCCGCCTCGGGTCATTCGCATGTCGTCACCTTCGCTCCGACGTTGAACACTCCCGGCGTGGCCGAGTTCTGCGAGGCCTTCGCCCAAGCCGCGAGCAACAGCGGGATTGCCGCACAGCCGGCGTCAAGCAGCGGCGCCGTGCTGGAAAACAGGTAGTCGACGGGCAGGCCGGAAGCGGCGACGACGTCGGTTCCCACAACCGTCACCGACGCGCCTTTCGCTTCAAGTTCGCCGCGCAGGCGCGCGTCCAAAGCCGCCTGCGTCGGTTCGAGGCTGACGAGCACGACGCCGAGGCCGGGCGCGGCCAGCTCGAGGGGGCCGTGTCGGAATTCTGCGGCGTCCATCGAATGGGCGGGGACGTGCGCGGATTCCTTGAGAACGAGCGCGTTGAGCTCGGCGGTTGCGATGGCGACGCCGCGGCCGAGCACCATGAGTGCCTGCTGGGATTCGTCGATCGCTGCCGCGAGCCTCCGCCCGATCGCCTCGGCGCCGTCGGCCCACTCGCGAAGGCCCGCCGCGGCCTTTTCGGCGAGCGCCTGCGCGGAGGAGAGAATCGAGGCGACGTCCTCGCCGCCGGTCAGGACTTCGGCGAGGACGTGCATGGCGAGCATCGTTGAGACGTACGTCTTGCTGGAGGGCCCGCGCTCGTCGCCCGCGCCGAGGTCGATGGACACCGCGGCCTCTTCGGCGAGAGGGCTTTGCGGCCCGTTCGTGACGGCGACCAGCGGAACGCCCTCTTTTTTGCGGAGCTCCGCCGCCATGCGCACCGCCTCGATGCTTTCGCCCGACTGGCTCACCGCCACAACCGCCGAATCCGGGGCCAAGGCGTTCATCCGGTAGTGCAAAAGTTCGGCCGTGTGGATAGTGTTGGCCTCCACGCCGCGGCGCCCGAGGACACTGGCCAGCGCGGTCACGGCGTCGGCCGAGCTGCCCATTCCCGTGAGGACCAAGCGGCGCCCGCCGAGCAGGGTGCGCACCCGCTCGAACTTGTCCGTCTGCTCGCCCAAGGTGCGCGCCGTGCCCAGCAGCGCGCTCGGGCTCTCGCAGATTTCCGTGAGAAAGAGATCCCTTCCGGCGGGTGCTCCGAAGGTCGCGGAATCGCGCTCGGCCGTGCCGGAAGAATCGTGTGTGGTAGCCATGTTTATCCTTTTGTTGAGCCGGCCGTCAGGCCGTCGATGAATTTCCGTTGCGCCACGATGAAAATGACGATCATTGGAACGGCAGTGACGACGGCGCCCGCCATTGTTCCCGGCCAGTCCACTGTGTTCTTGCGGGCAAGAAGGGCCAGGCCGACGGGCAGCGTGCGCGTCGATTCGGAGTTCGAGACGAGGAGCGGCCACAGGAAGTCGTTCCATGCCCCGAGGAATGTGAAGACTGTCAAGGTCGCGATTCCCGGCGCCGCAAGCGGCAGCACGATGCGCCGCAGGATCTGGAACTCCGACGCCCCGTCCAAGCGCGCCGCCTCCAGAATGGAGTCCGGTATCGAAGCGAAGAACTGCCGCATGAGGAAGATGCCGAAGACCTGGACGGCGCCCGGCGCGATTATTCCCGAAAGCGTGTCGAGGCCTAGGAAGGGAACCCAATCGTGGAGCCACACCATCATCCTGTAGAGAGGGATGAGGTTGACCTGCATGGGGATCATCATCGTCACCATGAGCAGGCCGAACAGGAACGACCGCCCAGGGAAGGGAAGTTTCGCGAAGGCGTAGGCCGCCAGCGAATCGAAGACGACGTTGAGAATCACCACGACGACGGCGACGATCACCGAGTTGAGGAAGTACCGGAAGAACGGCTGGTCCGTGAAGATCCGCTCGTAGGCCTTGGTCGACGCCGGGTCTGGCACGAGTCCCGTGCCCGGGGCGAACACGTCCCGGCTCCGCTTGAAGGACGTTGAAAGCGTCCACAGCCAGGGGATCGTCATGAGCACGCTGAAAACCGTGAGGCAGGCGTACGTCAGGACGCGCCGCTTCGTCGTCGGCCGAAGGCGTTTGGCCCACGACGTCGCGCGTTTCTTTTCCGCGGGCTTCTTGTCGGAGCGTTTCTTTTCCTCGGGCTTCCTTGCGGAGACGCCCACCGTGTTCTTTGCTGAAGCCCCTTTTGCGGAGCTTTCCGCCGCGGCCCCTTTTGCCGCAGCGCCTTTCTCAGCGGAGTCTCGCGCGTCGGGCGTGTCAGCGCCCTTCGCCACGGCTTTGCCCGTCATGAGGGCCTCCTTTCAAGCCTCATCTGAAGCGCAGACGCGGCGGCCAGGAAGATCACCAGGAGATACGCGGCCGCGGACGCATGGCCCAAGTCCAGCCGATGGAATTTCTCGACGAGGTAGTAGACCACGGTCATCGTCGAGTCGGCGGGCCCGCCTCTGGTCATGACATAAACCTGGTCGTACACCTGGAACGCGCCGATGATTCCGACGACGTAGACGAACAGGAGCGCAGGCCGCAACGCGGGCAAAGTAACGGCCCGGAAGGTTCGCCACGGCCCGGCGCCGTCGACGGCGGCCGCCTCGTACCTCTCGCGAGGGATTCCCTGCAGCGCAGCGAGGAGGATGACCGTCTCGAAGCCGAACCCCTGCCAGATGCTCGCGGCACACACGGCCAGCAAGGCCGTGTCCGGGTCGGAGAGCCACTGGTGCCCCTCTCCCCCGAAGAACTCAATGGCGCGGTTGATCAGTCCGTCGTCGTTCAGGAGCATCTTCCACATCGTCGAAACGACCACCAGGGACATCGTCACGGGGAGGAAGAATGCGGCGCGGAAGAGTGCTTGGCCGACGCGCGCTCGATTGAGCAGGAGCGCCGAAACCAGTCCGAGGAGCGGACCGATGGTCATCGTCACGAGGGCGAAGATCGCCGTGTTTCCTGCGGCGGTCCGGAACTGGTCGTCGGCGAAGAGGTCGGAGTAGTTGTCGAGGCCGACGAACTTCGGATCGGTCACGCCGTTGTACTTTGTGAAGCTCCACCACAGCGAGAAAGCCATGGGGAGGAAGAAGAAAACGGCGGTGAAGATCATGGCCGGGGCCACGAAGACGTACCCCGCCCGGCGCTGCCGCCTTTCCATGGGCGATTTCTTTGTGGACGATCGGCGTTTGGAGGTCGCCTTGCGGCTTCGGGCGTTCGCGCCGCCTTCGGCGTTCACGGCCTCGTTCTTGACGGCCGCGTCGGCTGCGTCAACCATTTTGTCACCCCTTTCGCTTCGGGTTCCGCCTTGAGGGAGTCCCAGTGCGCGGATGCACGACGTCGCCCGCGTTTCGCCGGCGGCGGCGCGATCGTAGCCGTGCGTGATTGCTGCGCCGCGCCGCCTGCCGCGTCATTGGCGAAGAGCTTCATCGGTTTTCTTCGCTGCATCTTCTAGCGCCCCCTTGGGGGTTTTCCGGCCTCTGATCGCAGAGGCGACTGCTTTGGTTATCTCCTGGTCGATGTCCGGCCACCCGGCCACGTATGGGAACGGCGTCGCCGTGGCCATGGCCTTTTCGAACACCTCGAAGGGCTTTTGCCCGCCGAAGAAGGGATCGGGCTGGGAGAGCTTGGGCGATTTGAGCGCGGCCTTCGTGGCGGGAGCCGCCCCCGCCTTCGTGTAAACGAGCTCCTGCTGCTCGGGTGTGAGCATGAATTGCATGAGGCTCCATGCCTTCTTCGGATTTTTCGCGCTGGCCGGAATCACCAGGCCTGTGCCGCCGAGGTACGAGCCGGGCTTCTTGGCAAACGGCGCTTGCGCCACGGCCCACTTTCCGGCTTGACCGGGGACGCCGTCCTTGAGCACGCCCATCATGTAGGGGCCGTTGAGGAACATGCCGATGCGTTCGTCCGAGATTCCCGGCAGGCCCGTGGAGTCGCCTTGCGAGTCGTCCCACAGCAGGCCGCCGCTATCGAGCAGCTTCTTCATGTACTCCATCGCCTGGACGCCTTCGGGAGACGTGAACGCCGCCTTCTTTCCGGATTTGTCGACGATCGACCCGCCGTTTTGGAAGAGGAACTGGGAGTACTGGAACGTGTCCGGGCGCACCTGCATCTGGTACTTGTCGGGTTTGCCGTCGCCGTTCGAGTCTTCGGCCATGGCCTTGGAGACCTCGACGAGCTCGTCCCACGTGGTGGGAACCTTGAGCCCCTTGGCTTCCAGGATGTCCTTCCTGTAGTAGAGGGCGTAGGCGTCGAAGTCGTATGCCAGGGCGATCTTGTGGCCCTTGTAGGTCATGGCGTCGACGGAGCCCTTGGTGTATTGGGAGTCGATGGACGCGCCGTTGAGTTTCTCGCCCGAGATTTCGGACAGGTCGGACAGAAGGTCTTGGGAGGCGTAGGTCGGCACCCACGTCATGTCGATCGTGGCCAGGTCGGGCGCCGAGTTCGACGAGAACGCGGTCGACAGCTTCTCCTGGAAGGTGTCGTAGTCATAGACCTGGTAATCGACTTTGATTCCCGGGTGCTTCTTCTTGTACGCCTCGATGGCGGGTTTCACCGGCGTCGCCGAGCCGTAGTAGTCCCAGACGACGATCGTGTTCGCATCGGCGTCGTCGCTCGAACAGGCGGCGAGGCTTGTGCCCGCCATTGCACATGCGGCGATCATCGCCGTTGCGATCGCCCGTTTGCTGTGTCTCCTCATGTTCGCTCCAGCTGGTTGAGGTGATTGGGAGGAAGGGCATGGTCAGGCGCTGGGCGCGGGAGGCTCGCTCGAACGCCGCATCGACGGTTCGTGGACGACGATGCGGGCGCAGTGCGGAGTTCCCTTTTCATACGCTTCGCGGCCTGGCGACGTCGATGTGGTACTTCGCCCGACTGCCCTTCACAACTGTGCGACAGTATTCGATCGGACGCCCATCGGCGTTGCGTGAGATGAGTCTGATCAGGAGCACGGGCTCACTGCGCTCCTGCTTGAGCAACGCAGCCTCCCTGGCGCTCGGCAGAGCGGGCTGGATCGTTTGATGCCCGCTGACGAGGTCGACGCCAAAGCGCTGGGAAAGGTGCGTGTAGAGGGATGAGGACCCGAGATCCAGGGAAAGGAGCCCGGGGAAGAGATATTCGGGAAGGAAGACGTGTTCGAGGAGCAACGGCTCGTCGCCGGCGATGCGCAAGCGCTCGATCGAGTAGACCGGAAGCCCCGAGGCAATGCCGAGCCTGTCCGCCGTCGACGGCGTCGATTCGGTGACTTCCTGGGTCAAGACGACCGTGCGCGGCTCCAGGCCGCGGACGGCCATCTCCGCCGTGAAGCTCGTCAGCTCGGCGAGCTGGCGCTCCACCGGGCTTTCGCTGACGAATGTCCCGCGCCCGCGGACGCGGTAGATCTGGCCTTCGCGGACAAGCTCGTCCAGGGCGCGCCGCACCGTGACGAGGCTGCACCCGTAGAACTTTCCGAGTTCGCGCTCCGTCGGGAGGCGATCCCCTGATTTCCACCGCCCAGCGTCGATTTCCCGGCGCAGGGCGCTGTATACCTGGTGGTAAAGGGGAACCGGACCCCTGACGAGGGCGGCGCCGGGCGCGTTCGAGGGCTCATCCGTGCCGACGCGGGCATCGGCTTCACCCACGCGGGCATCGGCTTCAGCCGCATGCACATCGGCTTCGCCGTCAGGCACGCGGGAGTCGATCGTCTCCTGCGCCATAGCGTCACCTCTCAGGTTTTCCGCGATTCATTATAATGTTATACTTAAGTATGGTCGCGCAAGGAGAACCTGTCAACACGTTCGGACAATCCGCCGGGCAACCCGCTGGGGCTCAAAGGTCTGACGCCCCGAAATCCGCGGGACAATCAGCTGAACCACCCGCCGCTGCGCCCTCGTCGCCGCCGACAAGTGCAACGGACGCCGACGCCTCCGGCTGCGTCGGAACCCTCGACATCGGCGGGACGTGGATCCGCGCCGCCGTCGTCACGCCCGCCGGGGAGATCCTCGTCAGAAGCCGGCGGCCCTTGCCGACGTCGGAAGGCGGGCGGGCCGTCGTCGACACGTGCCTCGACGCCCTCGGCGAGGCACGAATGCGAATCGGATGTCACACCCTCGAAAGGATCGGGGTGAGCGTGACCGGGCCGGTCGACCCGCGCACGGGCAAGCTTTTCACGCCGCCGAACACCGGGCCCGTCCTCGCCGGGCTCGAGCTGGGCGAGGCGCTCTCGCGGGCCGCCTGCCTCGAGGTGCGCGTGGACCGCGACACGAACGCGGCGGCACTCGGCGAGCACCGCTGCGGCAGCGCGCGCGGCACGGCGAATTTCGTCTTCATCACGGTGTCCACCGGCGTTGGCGGCGCCGTCATGCTCGACGGCCGCCTGATTCGCGGGGCCGACGGCGTCGCCGGGGAGATCGGGCACATCTGCGTGGAGCGCGGCGGCCCTCGGTGCGGCTGCGGCCGCCGCGGCTGCGTCGAGGCCATCGCGTCCGGCCCGTCGATCGCGCGCCGTGCCGAGGCGGAGCTCCGTGCGGCTGAGGGCACCGAGTTGTGTGCCGCTGAGGGTGCCGAATTGCGTGCTGCTGAGGGTTTCGCGCAAACCCGCGCCGTCACGAAATCCGTCGAGGGCTCCACTGCTGCTGCCAGCGTCGCCGCCCGAGCCGGTGAAGCTGTCGCCGCACCGATCTCTTCGCAAACATCGTCGTTTTCATCGCAAGCATCATCGTTCTCTTCGCAAACGTCCTCGCCCCTCGCCGAGCGCCTTCGAAGCGGCCGCCCGCTCACTGGCAAGGACGTGGACGAGTGCGCCGCCGCGGGCGACCCTCACGCGATCCGGGCGCTCGACGCAGCGGCCGCCGCGGTTGCGGGCATGTGCGTCGACATGGCCAACGTCTTCAACCCCGAACGCATCGTGGTGGGCGGAAGCGTGGCCATCACCCACCCCGACTGGATCGCACGGGCATCCGAGCTCGTCGCCCGCGAGGCCCTCGTTCCCGCCAACCGCGAAGGAATCGTCGTCCCCGCGGAACTGGGCGACGACGTGAGCCTGGTCGGCGCGGCGTTTCTATAAATCGCGGCGCAGCGTTATTAAGAATGCGACTGTTTCGAGTTTAAGAATGCGACTGTTTCGAGCCTTCGTCACCATTCCATCGGAGGGACGGCCTGGTTCGCCAAAACGACCCTTAAGTCCAGTCCCAACTCCTGCCCTACAGGGACGATGGACTCCGGACCGGAGACGATGACGGAATCGCCGTATGGCGGCGCTGCAAGGCGAACTTCCTCGCCGAACTGGACGACGCCGGGAAGCGCCCGGCCTCGCCACAGGTCCGCGAAACGCGCAAGATCGATCAACGTGCTTACCCTCGGAATAGACGGGCAATCGGCCGCTTCCAGAAGCTCCTCGTCCGCTTGGTCTGCCGACAGAACTTCGGCTTTGTCCGTCAACCGGACTCCCGCTTTATCTGCCGACCAGGTTCCTGCTTCGTCTGCAAACCGGACACCAGCGTCATAGGTCAACCGCGCTAAGGAACTTTCAATCATTTCGGGGAAGGGAGTGAATGTCCATCCCCGATCGCTTCCCGCCACGGTGGCAAGGAGGTCGGCGACGCACGCGATTGTCTCATCATCGGCATGCCCATTCGACGGACGCCAACGAACAGAGAAATCACCTGCCCCGCTTCCCCAATCAAGGTATTCCATAGACGAGACGGACCCGCTCAGCGCCGCCTGAGACCACCCTTCAAGGGCAGACCACGCAAGGCAATCGTCGGATCCCTCATCCACCAAGGGCAGGAACACTCGCGCAATTCGAGGCGCACCCTCGAGTGCGTAATCGCCAAAACACCGCTTCTCGTCCATCATTCAAACCTTACTTACAGCCCAACTGGGGTTCCTGCTTTGACGGGAGAGAGCAAATATTTGTTTTGCAAGGCCGCAATGGAAAACTCGCAACGGACCTTTGAGCGGCCTACTGAAGGGATCCTTGGATACTCCATCGAGCCTGGCAAGCAGACGTGGCAGGCGAACCCTCTTTCCAGCAATCGCATGGGAATGAATATTCCGGCAAGTTCAGACGACGAGGTAGATCTTGCCTGGGTGGTATCCCACGCAAAGAGGATACCAATTGGCAACGCAAGAAGTCTGGCTTCTGTGCCATGATGTTCGGAGGATCGGATGTGTGGCGGGTGGCGTTGGGTGGCCGTTAAGATCGGCCCATGGATTTTGGCGTGATTGTCGGTGGCTTGTCTGTTTTTTTCGACGGTTTAGGAATCGTCAACACAGCCTTCACCACGGCCGAGCGGCTCGGGAAAATGTCGAAGAGTCAGACAGTGCAAGCCAAGAAAATCGGGGCAAGGTTGAAGAAAGCCTCGAAGAAAGAGCTCACGCGGTCAAGCCCCCCGGAGGAAAGAAAAGCTGCCCAACAGGCCGTGAAAGCGGCCCTGGAGACTCTCGACGAGGCCCGTAAAGACACGGAAGCCCTCGTCCAGGCCAGACGCGGCCGCGACGCCTTCCTCGCCTACGTCAACAAGCACGGCGGCACGCAGCGGCGCGAGGCACTTGACGAAGACGTGCGGGGCCTGTTCGACGAATTGCTGGTCATTGTCGCCGACGAGGTCTACGACTTAGCCGAGACCGACTCAGGCCTTGTCCCCCAAGCCCTGACGGACCTTCTCAACGACACCCAAATACTCCTCGGAACACTGAAGACAATCGAGACAACCGCCGAAAAGACACTGGAGGCAGTCAACGTAGGCAACGCCGCTGCCGACGAGCGCTACATCGAGACAACAGGCAAGCTTGACAACATAAGCGGCCTCATCAATGAGCACCTTGCTGGGAGAAATGCCGATTGCGAACGGAAGGTTCGGTTTGGCTCTCTTCCGGCGCAGGCCGCCGGCTTCGTTGACAGGCGCGAGCAGGCCAACCTCTACGAGGCGCTGGCCAGGCCTGAACCGGCGGACTCAACGGGGAAGAGGGAAACGTCCCAACCGGCCCTCGATGATCCGCAAGCCCGCGGCTCGAATGCCGACAACAACGCGGATCATTCAACGGACGGCGCCGGTGAGGGCTCGCCGGCCGCTGGCGATGACGTGAGTTCTTCGTCCGACGGCGCGGGCCGTGCAGCCAACGGTTCGGGATCTTCAACCAACGGTTCGGGATCTTCAACCAATGGTGTGGGGTCTTCGGCTGTGGGTGGGCCGGTTGTTGTGTGTGGGATGCGGGGTGTGGGCAAGTCTCAGTTGGCCGCCGCTTACGCCCGCGAATGTGAAAGGGCCGGGTGGTCTCTGGTGGCGTGGATGGACGCTTCGAGCCGTGAGGCGCTCGTGGCTGGTTTGGCGGGACTGGCCGTCGAGATGGGAATCGACGACGGCAAGGGCGACCCTGACGTTGCCGCCTGCCGGTGCGTGAACCGGCTCAACTCCGGTGAGGGTGACCGGCTGATCGTCTTCGACAACGTCGACGACTTTGACGACCTGGCCGGGCTGGTGCCCCGCAGTGACGGTTTGCGTGTCCTTGTCACGACAACGGTTGCCAGCCCGGGCGACAGTGCCGGACGCCTCATTGCGGTGGGGGCGTTCACGCGGCCCCAATCGGTAGATTTCATCAGGGAACGAACCGGGTTAGACGACGCCGGAGCGGCCCGTCTGGCCGAGGCCCTCGGGGATCTGCCCGTGGCCTTGGCCCAGGCCGCGGCGACCGTCAAGCTCAATGGGTACGCCACGCTAGACGAGTACTTGGCCGACCTGCGCGAGTACCCGCTTGACGAGGTCGTCGACCGCCTGCCCAGCGACAACTACCCCGATCTGGTGCACGCGGCCCTACGCAAAGCCTACGAATCGGCGCTGGACATACTGGCCGAGAAGGACCGCTCCAGCGGCGAGGAGGACCCGCACCGAGCTGCAACAGCCTTCGTGCAGTTGGCGGCCCTGGCTCTTCTGGCACCCTCCGGCGTTCCCCGACCTTGGCTGCACCGGGTCGGCAAGAACATGCCGATTGCCCGTCAAGCTTTGGGGGCGCTTATCTCTCACTCCATCTGCACACTTTCAGACGACAAACGCTACGTGCGTATCCACGGACTCCAGGGGCGTGTCCTGCGCGAAGACTACAAAGAAGAACCGGATGTCTTTGCCGTTCTCAAGGATGCAGTCGTCAACCTGCTAAAGGGCATCGACATGGACAAAAGTGACACGGACTACGTCCAGCGCGCCGACGCCCTCGACATGGCCGATCAGATCCGAGCCATAGCCGAGCAGCAGGAAGGACATGTGCATTATTCTCCTCATGAGGTATGCATCGATCTTTCAAGCGTCACCGTAGTCGTTGGCGAAACGATTTCGTGTCTCACCAATATGGGGCGTCCGCAAATCGCCCTGACCCTCACAGAAGCCGTCGACATACTTGTTGCCATCCTTGGCCGCGACGACCCCAGCGCACTTGCTACATACAACAACCTCGCCCTTGCATACATGGAGGCGGGAGATGTCTCCAAAGCCATCGACATATTCGAAGCTCTGATCCCCGATCTCGTCGGCGTCCTCAGACCCGACCACCCCGACACACTCCATACACGAGGCAACCTCGCCGACGCATACCGGGAGGCAGAGAGCATTTCCGAGGCCATCGACATGCACGAGACCCTCTTGGCCGACCGCACCCGCATCCTCGGACGCGACCACCCCGACACACTTAATACACGCAACAACCTTGCCGGAGCACATCTGGATGCAGGAGACCTTCAGCAAGCAATCGACATGTACGAGGCCCTTCAGACAGACCAAACCCGCGTCCTCGGATCTGATCACCTCCGCACACTCACTGCACAAAACAATCTCGCCCTTGCGTACCAGAAGGCAGGAAACCTGCGGAAAGCCATCGACATGTTCGAAGCTCTGATCCCCGATCTCGTCGGCGTCCTCAGACCCGACCACCCCCTCACACTCGCTGCACGAAACAACCTCGCCGCCGCATATTGGGAGGCAGGAAACACTTCTAAAACCATCAATGAGTACAACGCACTCATTCCTGATCTCGCCTACGCCCTCGGATCCGACCACCCCCGCACACTCGCTGCACAAAACAACCTCGCCTACGTCTACTACGCTGCCGACAATTTGCAGATAGCCGTAGAGATGTACGAGAACCTTATCCCTGATCTGATCAACGTCTTCAGCGCCAACCACCCCCTCACACTCGCTGCGCGTAGCAACCTCGCTGCCGCAAGAAAGACACAGCAAGCATCGTCACCTCAAGCGGACGGCAAGGCAGAGTCCGCGCCTCCTCCCGAAAATTAGCAAGGATCGCAGAGCAAGAAGTTAACAGAGGATCGCAGAGCGAAAGTAGTACAGAGAGTGGGGGCGCGCCTTTAGGTGCGCCCCCAGCAGCCCATCAGCCTCAGCGGCACTCATGCACAGCTAAGTTGCCGCTAGGCTTCACACCGGGCACCAGCCGGAACACCCCCCAAGAGCGGGTTGCCCATAGATCTCAAGGCGGACCAGCGCGAGTGAAGACTCTGCCCCGCAAGAGCGGGTTTGGGTTCAACCGCCAGAATATAGACAGGGGCGCGCCTTTAGGCACGCCCCCACACCAGCCACCAGCCGCAGCGCTACTCCCGCACGGTCAGCTTGAGGCCCGGCGTCGAGTCGGACGGGTCGGTGTCCACCGTGACCGTCGCGCCGTCGGTCGCCTCGCCCGAGAGCAGCATCCGCGCCAGCTTGTCGCCAATCTCGCGCTGAATGAGCCGCCGCAGCGGGCGCGCGCCATAGGCAGGGTCGTACCCGTCCATCGCGAGGAACTCCCTGGCCGCATCGGTCACGTCCAGCGTTATCCGCCGCGACTTCAGGCGCCGCGCCACCTGCTCCACCTGCAGATCCACGATCTTGCCCAGCTCCTCCAGGCTCAGCGGGTCGAACACGATGACGTCGTCGAGCCTGTTGATGAACTCCGGCTTGAACGCCTTCCGCACGGACGCCATAACCGCCTCGCGCTTCTGGCTTTCGTCGAGCGTCGGATCCATGAGCGCCTGCGAGCCCAGGTTCGAGGTCAGAATCAAGATCGTGTTCTTGAAATCCACCGTGCGCCCCTGGCCGTCGGTCAGGCGGCCGTCGTCGAGCACCTGCAGCAGAATGTCGAAAACGTCCGGATTCGCCTTCTCGACCTCGTCCAGCAGAATCACCGAATACGGGCGGCGCCGCACGGCCTCCGTCAGCTGGCCGCCCTCCTCGTAGCCCACGTATCCGGGAGGGGCGCCCACCAGGCGCGAGACGGAATGCTTCTCCGAATACTCCGACATGTCGATGCGCACGATCGCGCGATCGTCGTCGAACATGAACTCCGCCAGCGACTTCGCCAGTTCCGTCTTGCCCACGCCCGTGGGCCCCAGGAACAGGAACGAGCCGAGCGGCCGGTTCGGGTCGGCGACGCCGGCGCGCGAGCGGCGCACAGCGTCCGAAACGCTCGCCACCGCATTCTTCTGGCCGATGAGCCGCTTGCCCAGGACGTCTTCCATAGACAGCAGCTTCTCCGTCTCCCCCTGCAGCAGCTTGCCGACGGGCACGCCCGTCCACGCGGAGATCACCTCGGCGATCTCGTCGGCGTCCACACGCTCGGCGATCATCGGTTCGATGTCGGCGTCGGCCTCGGCGAGCTCCTGCGCCTCGGCCTCCGCAATCTCGGCCTCGATCGCCGGAATGTCGCCGTTTTGGAGGCGTCCGGCGTCCTCGTAGCGGCCCTCGCGGACGGCGCGTTCAAGCTCCGTGCGCAGCTCGTCGAGCTTCACCCTCAGCTCGCCGACGCGGTTGCGCCCGGCCTTCTCGGACTCCCACCGCGCGTTGAGGGCGGCGAGCTCCTCGGACTTGTCCGCAAGCTCGGCCCGCAGCTTCTCCAGCCGGTCGGCGGCCGCGGCGTCGTCCTTCGTCTCCGTCTCAACCAGGTAGGCCTCCTCCATCTTGAGGCGGTCCACCTGCCGCTGAAGGGCGTCGATCTCCTCGGGCGAGGAATCGAGCTCCATGCGCAGGCGCGAGGCGGCCTCGTCTACGAGGTCGATGGCCTTGTCCGGAAGCTGGCGCCCCGGAATGTAGCGGTTCGAAAGCGTCGCGGCGGCGACGAGCGCGCCGTCGGAGATCGTCACCTTGTGGTGCGCCTCGTACTTCGGCGCGATTCCGCGCAGGATCGCCACCGTGTCCTCCACCGAGGGCTCGCCCACGTACACCTGCTGGAAGCGCCGCTCGAGGGCCGGGTCCTTCTCGATGCCCTCGCGGTACTCGTCCAGCGTGGTGGCGCCGATGAGCCGCAGCTCGCCGCGCGCGAGCATCGGCTTGAGCATGTTGCCCGCGTCCATCGCGCCCTCGGAGCCGCCGCCCGCGCCGACGATCGTGTGGATCTCGTCAATGAACGTCACGATCTCACCGGCAGAATCCTTGATCTCCTGAAGAACCGCCTTGAAACGCTCCTCGAACTCGCCGCGGTACTTCGCGCCCGCCACCATCGAGGCGACGTCGAGCTGGATGAGCCGCTTGCCGCGCAGGGACTCCGGCACGTCGCCGTCGACAATGCGCTGGGCCAGGCCCTCCACCACGGCCGTCTTGCCGACGCCGGGTTCGCCGATGAGCACCGGATTGTTCTTCGTGCGCCGCGAGAGCACCTGGACGACGCGGCGAATCTCCGAGTCGCGGCCGATCACCGGGTCCATCTTGCCCTCGCGGGCCGCCGCCGTCAGATCCGCCCCGTACTTTTCGAGAGCCTGGAACGTGCCCTCGGGGTCGGGACTGGTCACCTTGGCGCTGCCGCGCACATTCGGCAGGACCGCGGAGAGCTGCTCTCGGCCCGCGCCCGCCGACTGCAAGATCTCCCCCGCCTGGCTCTGCGAGGCCGCGACGGCAATGAGCAGGTGCTCGGTCGAAATGTAGGCGTCGCCCAGGGCGGTCGCCTCCTTGCCGGCGTCGCTGATGACGCGGGAGAGCGTGCGGGAGGCCCCCGGCTGCTGCACGGAGGAGCCCTCGGACGCCGGCAGCGCCGCGAGCGCGGCGTTCACGCGGGATTCGACCTCCCCGCGGTTGACGCCGACGGCGTCGAGAAGCGCCACGGCCACCCCGCCCTGCTGGGCGAGGAGCGCGGCGAGCAGGTGGAGGGGCTCGACCTGCGGGTTGCCCGCGTCGGTCGCAAGCCGAATGGCCTCGGCGAGCGCCTCCTGCGATTTGGTCGTCAGTTTGTCCATAAGCCTTTCACTTTCCTTTGCGTCCTTGAGGGACGGCATTGATGTCTATAGAAGACTGTGTCTATGAAGGACAACGCCACTGAGATTGAGTCTATTCCACTCAAGTTTATTTGCACAAGGATGGCTCACGGACACGGCCGATTCGTCGGCGTCTCCGGCCGGGAGTCCAGTGCGCGCCGGCTGCCGATCCGGCGTCGGACGTCCGCGAAGCGGCCCTCCGGCCGGTCGTCGGACACTCCGCCGGGGAACTCGCGGCGGAGCAGCCTCACTCGCGGCGCCCCCTCAGTTCACAATCCCGCCCGGGACGTCGCCGTCGACCGAAAGGCCGCTCTTCTCGATGATCTTCGTCAGCTCGGACTCCGAGTACGCAGAGGCGGGGCACGTGTAGCTCACCAGCACATACACCGCGGGCGTCGACGTCGAAAACGCGCGGAGCCAGTGCCATCCGCGGTAGTTCTTGCCTCCGGCGTCGGCATACGTCACGACGTTGGCGACGCCGTCGACCTCCGCGCCGTTCGCGCCGCGTAACTTCGTCCTGCCGGAAGGCTCGGCGTGGAAATTCGATTTGCCCTGCTGCAACTCGGCCAGATGGCGATTGACAGCGTCCTCCGTCATCTTCCGCTCGCCGCCCTGGGCCCCTTCGGCCTGTTGCCGCCCGGCGGAGAGGAAGCAGCCTTTCTTGCTTTTTGAAAGGATCTTGCCGCTGTTCGCCTGGCCGGCCTTCCACCCCTTCATCTTCGTGGGAGAGTTCAACGACGGCGCGCCTGTGCCGGCCGCCTTGCCGCCTCCGGGCGTCGAACCGCCTCCTGCCGAAGAGCCCGACGGCGTCGCCGACGCTCCTCCGGACGATCCGTCCGAGGCCGTTGTTCCGTCGCCTTTGTCGGCGCTCTGCTCGCCGTTCGAGGCTGCCCCGCCCGGCGGCGATTCGTTTTCAGCCGAGGAATCGCCGCCCTCCGACTGCCCCTTTCCCGGCTGTCCTCCCTTCCCAGCGTGCGAGGCCTTGCTTTCCGGGGCCTTGGAAGAGTCGCCGTCCGAGCACGCCTCCAGAGCCGCAAGTGGAAGGCCGAAGGCGAGAATCAGAGCGGCGCCGCGGCTCGCGAGACGGCGTCGGCCCGCGAAACGATGTGTCTTCACGATCTTCTCTCCTATTGCGTGATTGCCCGCCGCGACCCGTTCGCAGCGGCTTATACGGACTCTACCTATCCGCAGCGGACCATGCTCGTTCGGACACAATGTGGAAGTATTAGTCTGGCGCGCATTGTGGGAAAGCGCCGAATGGCGCGAATCGGCATCTCCTCGGCGATCGCGGGTAGGATGATCGCCGACGTCGAAATCCGCAGTTTCCCGTGCCTGAGGCAGCGGAGCCGCGTCTGTGCGAGGCGCGACCTTGCGGAGCGCGACTTTGCGATGTTCGACTTTGCGGAGCGCGACCGGCGGAGCCGCTGAGCACGGAGCCGCTGCCGCCGAAATCGGCGGGGTCCCGCGCACGCACGCCGGGATAACGCTGCGAACAACGAGACGCGCGCACGCCGGGGACGCGCCCGCGAACGGCACGAAGCACACGCCGAGACGCGCACGAACAGCAAGAAAGGGAGGCCATGCCCGAAGGTCAAGCAATTCACAGCATCGCGCGCCTGATAAACGAGAGGTTCGAGGGCGCCGACGTCGTCGCCTCCTCCCCGCAAGGGCGCTTTTCCGACGGCGCACACCGCCTGGACGGGCTCACGGCCGGACGGGCAGAAGCGTGGGGCAAGCACTTTTTCATGCCGTTCGCCGACGGCGGCTCCTTCGCGCGCGCCGACAACGGGCCTTCGAGCGGCATGCCTGCGGGCAGCGCGCTCCAGGGCAAGGAAGAGTCAAGCAGCGGGCGTTTGAACGGGAGAAACGCGATCGCCCCGGGCGCGGCGCCCCTCGGCGAGACTCCTCTGGGCGGCACGTCCCTGGGCGACAACGGGCCCCTGTGGCTTCACATTCATCTGGGCCTGTACGGCAGGTGGCACTTCACGGGCGAGGGCTCGGACGCGATCGTCGGCGCAGGCGTCCGCAGCGGCAATCACAACGCGGTCAACGTCGGCGCGGGCAGCACGGTGCGGCTGCGGCTCGCTGCCAACGGGTTTACGGCCGATCTCACGGGACCCTCCCGATGCGAGATCCTGGACGGGCCGGGCGTGCGGGCCGCCGTCTCCAAGCTCGGCCCCGATCCCGTTCGCAACGAGCCCGGAGACCGCGAGCGCTTCGTCGAGGCGGTTCGGCGGAGGCGGTCGCCGGTGGGCCAGCTGGTTCTCGACCAGTCGATCGCCGCGGGGCCGGGAAACATCTACCGCGCAGACTGCCTTTTCCGCGTCGGAATCTCGCCTCTGCGGCCCGGCAACAAGGTTTCGGCCGAACGCCTGAAGGCCCTGTGGGACGACCTCGTTGAGACGATGCAGGCCGACGTTCCCGACGGCGTCATACGCACGGTCCCGGAAAGCCTGAGGCCAGAACCGGCCGAGGCTTCTGGCGCGAAGAATCCAGACGCCGAAGGCGCCGACGGCGACGACCCGGAGGCCCAGCGTTTCGCGGTCTACCACCGCACGGGAAGGCCGTGCCTGAGATGCGGCACGCCTGTGGCGGAGAAAGAAATGGCCGGACGCCGCCTCTTCTGGTGCCCGAGCTGCCAGCGATGAAGCGGTGACGAGCCTTGCGCTCGCTGCGTCCGATCGTCGGGCTCTTCAATGGAAAGAGACCGTCTTTTCAGCCCGAAGAGGCTTTTAACCGAAAGAGGCGTCCTCTAGTCGAAGGAGACTAGCTCTAGTCGAAGGAGACGGCCGAGTCGAGCCACGCCACCTGGATCAGCTCGCGATTGACTTCGCGCGAACGGAACTGGCCGCGGCCGGGCATGCCCTCCTGGGGCCGGATCCGGCCGAGGACGGTGCCCTCCTCCGGGTTGCCGGGCAGGAGCATGGCAGGCGAGGCGAGATCGTTCATCGCCTGAATGACGGGAGAGCCGTACATGGCCCTGCTCGCGCCTCCCATGCGGCGGGCGACGATGATGTGCAAGCCGACGTCGCGCGCCTGCGCCATCATCGGGACGAGGGCCCTGACCGGATTGCCCTGGGAATTGTCGACGAGGTCGTAATCGTCGACGACGACCCACGCCTCAGGCCCCTTCCACCAGCTGCGCTCGCGCAGCTGTTTGGCGGTGACGTCCGAGCCGGGAACGCGCGTTGCGAGGAACTGCGCCAGGCCGTTGAGCTGCTCTGTCGCCTCGGCCGCGTTGCGCAGGTGGCGGCCGACGTAGCCTTCGGGCAGCTCGCCGAGGAGCGAGCCTCGGTAGTCCACCGCGAAGATCTGCGCCTGCTGCGGCGTGTACAAACGGGCGATTTCCGAGCAAATGAGCCGCAAAGTCGCGGTTTTCCCGGACTTCTGGTCTCCGAAGAAGAAGAAGTGGGAATTGGCGTCGAAGTCGATTCCGAAGGGCTCCAGGCGGGATTCGCCGAGCCCCAGAAGGACCCTGCGATCGTCCTTGCTGACCCTGCGGCGGACCTGCTCGATGGAAACCTTGTCCGGCAGCACGCGCAGCTTCGGACCCCGCGGGCCGGTCCACAGTTTGTTGACGTTTTCGACGAGGTCGGTGACGCCTTCGGAGAGACTCTCGGGGTTGTGATCGGCGTCCACTCGGGGAAGCGCGCCCAGAATATGGTGTTTGGACGGCTCAAGGCCGCGCCCGGGGGCGCCGGTGGGCACGTTCCGCGAGAGTTTCCTGTCGATCTCCGAATCGAGGGCGTCACCCAAACGCAGCTCGATTCGCGAGCCGAACATGTCTTTGACGGCCGTGCGGAAGTTCATCCACCGCAGCGCCGTGGCGATGACGTGCATTCCGAAGTTCAGGCCGCGGGGGATGAGGTCCTGCAGGCGCATCTCGAGCTCGTCGAAATCGGACCGCAGCGCCTGCCAGCCGTCGACCACCAGGAAGATGTCGCCGTATCCGTCGTCGGCCTTCCCTTCGGCGCGCATGCGCCTGTAAGCCGCCATCGATTCGATTCCCTGGGCGGCAAAGTACCGCTCGCGGTCATCGACGATCGACTTGATCTCCGCGAACATGCGGCGCACGCGGGTCTCGTCGCTTCGCAGGGCGACGCCGGACATATGGGCGAGGTCCCTCATTCCGGCGAACGTTCCGCCGCCGAAGTCCATTGCGTAGACCTGGATCTCTATCGGCGTATGGGTCAGCGCCAGCGCGCCGACGACGGTCCGCGCGAAGGTCGACTTTCCGGACTGTGGGCCTCCGATGATCGCAAGGTGGCCTCCCGCGCCGGAGAGGTCGAGGGTGAGGATGTCCCTGCGCTGTTCGAGCGGGCGGTCGACGTCGCCCACGGGGATCGTGAACTGGCCGGCGCCGCGCCACTTCGGCGAATGCAGGCCGAGGACGGGCGAGACGCGGAGATCCGGCATGAGGCTGTCGAGCGTGGCCGGGACGTTGAGCGGCGGCAGCCACACCTGATGGGCGTCCGGCCCCTTGCCTGCCATCCGGGCGACGGCGATGTCGAAGGTGGTGTTCGGCACCCCGGGGATGCCGGAGTCGCCGAGCTCGTCCTCCTCCGAGTCCGAATCCTCTTCGACTTCCTCGACCTGCTCCGTTTCAAGACGCAGAGGCTTGGCGGTGAAGTCGAGGATCTCCACCTCTTGGGCTTCGCCGGATCCGAGGGCGGCGCTCAGCTCCGTTCGCCTGGGCGGGGGCCCGGAAACATAGGAAGATCGGAATCTGATGAGCCCGCTGCTGGCGTCGGGCTTGAGGTATCCGACGCCGGGGATGGCGGGGAGCTCGTAGGCCTCGGAGCCGCCGATGACGCCGCGCGACTCCTGCGCGGAGAATGTGCGCAGGCCGATGCGGTAGGACAGGTGCTCTTGCAGTCCGCGCAAACGGCCCTCTTCGAGTCTCTGCGAAGAAAGCAGGAGGTGGACGCCCAGGGATCGGCCGAGGCGGCCGATCTGATTGAACATGTCGACGAAGTCCGGCTTTTCTGCCAGGAGCTCGGAGAACTCGTCGGCCACCACGAGGAGCGCGGGAAGCGGGACGAGCTCGGTGCGGCCGTTCTTGCGGGCGCGCTCGTAATCGTGGATGTTCTTGAAATTTCCGGCTGCGCGCAGGAGCTCCTGGCGCCGATTCATCTCGCCGCGCAGGGCGTCCTCCATGCGGTCGACCAGCGTGAGGTCCTCGCCGAGGTTGGTGATGATAGCCGAGACGTGGGGCATTTTCGCCATGCCCGCGAAGGTCGCGCCGCCTTTGAAGTCGATGAGCACGAAGTTGAGCTCTTCGGAGGAATGGGCCATGGCCAGCGCCAGAACGAGGGTTCGCAGCACCTCGGACTTTCCGGAGCCCGTCGCGCCGATGATGAGGCCGTGCGGGCCCATTCCGTTGAGCGCCGACTCCTTGATGTCCAGGTAGACCGTTTTGTGCTCGGGGGTCAGGCCGATGGGCACGCGCAGGCGGTCGCGCTCCAGGCGGGGCCTCCAGGCGATGTCGGTGTCGAGGTCGCGGACGTCGCCCAGTCCCAGGAGGTCCACAAGCTCCGCGGAAGCCTCCCCGGGGGCGTCGACGGCGGAGCCCGACGCTGCGGCGTCGGTCTGTATGAGCGCCTGCGTGGCCAGGCGCCTGGCGGCGGCCTCGGCCTGGACCACGGAAAGTCCGTGCGACCGGCCGCTGACCGGCTCGAAGCCGATCTGCAAAAGCTCGAGGTTATCGCCTTCCCCCAGCTGGACGCGCACTGTGTTCGCGTCCGTCAGCGACTCCCAGTTGGCGGGAATCTCCACAACGGTCACGCCCAAAACTCCGTCTTCGGTGATGATGGGATGGTCGGGCGGGATGGTGACGCCGTCGTTGACGATCACGAGGTGGGGAAGCTCGGTTCCGTTCTGATCGGAGACGAAGCGGGGGCGGTCGGCGATGCCGTCGGGCAGAAGGTCCATGATGTTGGTCGGATCGACGTCGATCATGCGGGCCGGGCCGATGGAGTCGAAGATCCTGTCGGAGCCGGCGTGGGGAAGCCATTTGATCCAGTCCCACTCGTCCCAGTGGTCCGTGCTGGTGAGCACGGCGATGCGGACGTCGGAGGCCTTGGTGAAGGTTGCGATCTGAACGAGCACCGAACGCGCCACGGCCCGGGCCTTGGCCGGCGAGTTGCCGATGATCTGCAGACGGGCGATCGTCGAGAGGTTGACGCCCAGCGGCAGTTCGTCGAGCCCCTTGTAAAGCCCCTCGAACTGGACCAGGGCGGACTCGGCGACGGGGTCGGCCTCGGCCACGGCCGACGCCTCGGCCTTCGTGTAATCCAAAGTGAAGGGCTGGTTCGCCGCTCCGACTCGCGACAGGAGGAACTCCTCGTCGGCCGGCTCGCGCTCGCCCACTCGCGTGCCCTCCTCGAGGATCACGGGAAGGTCGCCCGGGTGAGGCAAAAACCACTGGGCGAACTCTCTCTGCATGTCCTCGGCCTTGCGGGCGTTCTGCCTCGTCTTGGCCAGGTAGGCGAGGTACTCGCGCCGGCTTCCCGTGACGGAGTTCCTGAACTGGACGCGGTTGCGGTAGATGTTCAGAAAGGCCACACAGAGCATCGCCACGACGAAGAGGCCGGACATCAGGATCATTCTCGGCGAGCGGTTGCCGGACATCGCCATGACCACCATCATGCCCATCGACCCGAACATGGGAAGGATCATGGCCAAAGCGCCGGTCAAGCCTTCCGACCGCTGAATCTCAGGCGGAGCCTTGAGCTCGACGACCTCCTGCGGCGGCGCTTTCGGTGCTTGACGTTTCGTCGTTGCCACGTGCTGTCCTCCAGATTCGTTCTCTTCCCGCGTGGATATGCGAAGCGGGCCGACCTGCGGATCGTGTCTGCGGATCGCGGCGCCGGCCCCTCTATGGATCATACTGAGCAAAACGAATTCGCTCGAGCGTGTTCATCCTCGCTTTCCTCGGAATCTACACCCCTATTTACCGAAACCGCGCCGGTTAGTGAGATTTGCTGTAAGTTTACGGGGAGTACTCCACCAAGCGCGGGCCTACGCGGCGCGCTATTGTGGACGAGAACGTACACACGCAGCTTTCGACCAAGGGGAAGCATGGCCGCCACTTCAGCGTCTGTTTCATACCTCACCCTCGTGGTGCAGGGGGAGAGCCACGACGTCGTCGCGCCGGCGGGCTTGACGCTCGCGCAGGTCCTCAAGATCCGCAGGGTGCCGCCGGACCTCGTGCCATGCACCGTCGCCGGCGACAAGCTTCCCGGCGCCTTGGTGGTGGGCCGAGAGATCCGCAACGGGGCCCTCGTCGTGCTCCAACCGCCCGGGCCCGACTTCCAAGTGACCCTCGAGGATTACAAGCCGAACGCCGCATCGCCCGAGGCAGCCTTTTCCCCTGCCGTCTCGATTGTGGGAATGCTCATCTCCGTGGTCCTGTCGCTCCTCGTCTTCCTCAGGAGCCCGCTCGTCCCGGAATGGCAGGCGCTGACGGCGGCCGGAACGATGCTTCTCCTCGGCCTGCTCTACTCGCTGCGCCCCAACATGGGGCATCCCGTCTCCGAGACCCTCGCGGCCGTCACCTGCGGCATGACGGCGGGTTTCCTGGCGACGGCGTCCAATCCCGACGACGCCAAGTACCAGGCGCTCGTCAGCGCCTTCGCGGCCGCCGGAATCCTCGCCGCGATGCGGTGGGCGTGGCGCGGACGCAACGACGTCGCAACCGCCCGGGTGGCGGGAGACTGCGCGGCGCTCGGCCTCATCGTCTCCGTGGGCGGCCTCGCGTTCCTCATTCTCGGCGTCAAGATCGAACTGCTGCTCGCCGGTTTGTTCGGCCTGTCCGCGCCGCTCATACAGGCGCTTCCCGGGTTCTCTATAAGCATTCCCGCCGAAAGGCTCATCGACGAGGCGACCATCGTGCGCGAGGCCCGTTCCGTCAGGCACGCCGAGCCAAAGAAGCTCGACATGATCACGCCGCAGGAGACCGCCGACCTCATCGCGGCCGGCACGGCTCGCAATCGCCTGTGGACCGCCATTCTCTGCTCGACCGCCCTCGTCATGCTGCCGACGATGACCCGCGCCGCCCTCCGCGGAGGATGGCAGGGCGCTGTGGCGGGGGCCTCGATCGGTTTCGTCGCTCTGGCCTTCCTCCTCGTGCCGCGGGCAGCAGCCGCGATATACGTTCGCGTCATCCCGAGGGCAACAGTCGCGGCGATGGCCCTCTGCGGCGCAGCGTTCACCGGCGCTCGGGGGCTCATCAAAGAGCCGGTGCCCCCCGTCGTCGTCCTCACGTGCGTCGCCTTCACGATTCTCCTTGTGAGCATTCCCATTTCCCGCGGCTGGAGGCCCCTTTCCTTCACCCGCATAGCCGATATCGTCCAAAGCCTCGCCTGCGCCTGGGCCCTTCCCCTGGCCCTCGCGGGAACGGGACTCATCACCCTTGTTCGAACAGGGGGAACTTCATGATCCACCCATCCGCCGTCACGAATCGAGTGAGCGATGCCTGAGAGAAAAGAAAACTTCATCCGAGCGACCCTCATACACGAGGAGAAGCGGGCGGACATCCTTTTGCCCTCCAACATGCCGGTGGTCGAGCTCATCCCGAGCGTCGTGCGTCGCTTCGTCTCGGTGACTCCCCGAATGGTCTCGCGAGGGTTCATCCTCACCACCCCCAACGGGCAGGTCGTGGATCAGTCCCTCACGTTGAAGGCCCAGGGCATCAACGACGGCACGCTCCTCATGCTCTCGCCCAGGGTGAAGGAGATCGAGAAGAAGTACGACGATCCGATTGAGGCGGTCGCCGACGTCGTCAACGAAACCAACAGGCCGTGGACGGACGCCGACGCCGCCGGGGTCGCGACCGGAGCGGCCATAACGCTTCTTGTCGCCTCGGCGATCCTCCTGTGCATGGCGCGGCCCCTGGCGGGAATCTCCATACCGATCATCCTGGGCGGCATGGCGGTCCTGCTGATCGGCGTCATCTGGGCGCTTCAGCGCGGCGAGCGGCACACCCACGCCGCGGCGCTCGCCCTCGTCTCCTCGGTGATCGTCGGGGCGTGCGGCTTCAGCGTGCCCAATCCGCCCGTCACTTTCGGCCTCGACATGGCGCTGGGCGGATTCTGCTGCTCGATCGCCGCCATGCTGACGATGCCGCTGCTGAGCGAATGGAAGGAGATCATGTTCGCCCCCGCGGTCGCGGGCATCTCGCTGGGCACCGTCGGCGCGGTCAACATGGCGCTCACCGATTCGCATGAGCGCGTCGCCGTCGTCGCCACGAGCCTCCTGGGCATCTTCCTGCTCGTTCTTCCCGGGTTGTCGATGCGCCTGAGCAGGCTCGACCAGGCTGACCCGCTTCTGGCTTCGGGCGGCGGAGGCCCGGCTGCCAATCCGGGCGCCAGGCGCGAAGCCAGGCCGATTAACCCGCGCGTGATCAAAGACCGCTACCTCCGGGGCCGCCGGGCGATGTTCGCGGCGCGATGCGGAGCGGGCTTCGCTCTGGCCGTCCTCACCCCGTTCACGGTCGCCAGCGGCAAATGGGGCGTCGTCGTCATCGCCGGAATCCTGATCATCCTGACGGTCGGATCGCGAGTGCAGTACGCGAAGATGGACGTCATGTCCGAGTACGTCATCGCCGTCCTCGTCTTCGCCATCGGATGCTCCTCGGTGATGATGCTCCACTCGCAGTGGTGGCTCGGCCTCGTGATCGTCCTGGCCGTCGTGGCTTCCATTCTCATCGCCTACGGCCTGGTCATAGGAAAAACCCCACAGTGGCTGCGCCAGACGGCCGACATGTCCGAGACGATTGCGGGAATCGTCCTCATTCCCGCCGCAGTTCTAGCTCTAAGGTTGTGGTGACGTGGCATCGACGAAAGACATCCTCGACGGACAGCGTTTCAACCGTCAGCGTTTGGTGACGGCCTTCACCTCCGGGATGCCCGGAGGCCGCGAGCTTACGCCCATCCACCCGTGGAAGGGCATCATCGCGAGCCTCGTGATCACAGCCCTGGTAGTCGGCGGGGCGTGGATATCGAAGCTTTTCGCCCCGTCCCTTCCCGACGGCTGGAAGAACGGCAACCTCGTCATCAACTCGTCGAACGGCTCTCGGTACGTCTCCATCGAAGGAAAGCTCTACCCAGTTCTCAACGCTTTCTCGGCCCACCTTCTCTTCCCCAACCTCAAAACGATCACCGCGAACGACGACGCGCTGGCGACAGCCCCGCTCGGCCCCGTCGTCGGCATTCCCGGCGCCCCGGACAAGGTTCCCGCCGCCGACAAGGTCAGAAACGCGGACATCACCGCCTGCATCTCCAGCAACGACTTCCTGTGGAAGGGCGTGAACATGAAGGAGAAGGTCACCTCGGCGAACGGGGCCGCGCTTTTCGTCGAGAGCAACCACGTGAAGTACCTCATCGCGGGCGAGTATCGCTATCCCTTCAGGGAGGGCGAGGGCGAGAACCCGAAGGCCGAGCGCATCCTCGAAAGCTTCGACATCGACGACGCCAAGCCGATCCAGGTCAAGGCCGCGTGGCTCAACCTCTTCAAGGAGGGCGAGCCCCTCACTCCCCTCCAGATCGACGAAGGCAGGGGCAATGTGAGAGTCGAAGGGATCGATCGGGAGTACCCCGTCGGAACGATTCTCAGGGAGGCCGACGAAGAGAAGGGCACAAAGTACTATCTGGTTCGCAAGGACGGAAAGCTGCAGCGCATGTCGACGACGGCCTTCCACATGTACACGCTCTCATCCTCGGGCCGCGACGCCACGCCATCGAAGATCTCCTCCTACGACAGGGGTCGGGCAACCTTCAACGATGAGAAGCTCATGCCCACGTGGCCCGAAGACATCCCGTCCCTCGTGAACAACTCGACGTCGAGGCCGTGCGCACACGTCGCCACGGGGCAGAGCACGAGGCTCATGGTGAGCAACAGCATTCCCCGCCTCACCTCCGATCGCGTGGAGGTCGCCTCCCAGACGGGGGCCATCGTCACCCAGCCGGGCAACAAGGTAAAGCGCTACCACCTGATCGACGAGGACGGCCTCGCCTACGAGATGGACAACTTTGAGAAAACCGGCGAATCGCTGGGGTATAAGAATGTGACTCCGCTGGAGGCCCCGCCCGAGTGGATGGATCTGTTCAGCTCTGGGAAAGAGAAGACTCCGACGCTTTCCGTCGAGGCGGCATGGTCCACCGTCCCAGCCGACGCCCGCAAGGCGGCGAACAAGTGAGATCGAAGGAGGCGAGCGCAGGGAGCATGGACCGGAGAAAGCGAAAAGCGTGGCGCTGGGCGGCGGCCTCGTCGGCCATCGTCCTCGGCCTCAGCGGGATCGGGGCAACGGCCTCCGCGCAGGTCGGGGCTTCCGCACAGGCCAAGGGACCCGCTCCGATGTGGTTTGACCGGCAGAACTGCGAGAAGGATTCGGCCAAGAGCTACAACCCCAAGGACGAAGAAAGAAACACGATCGGAACCTACGCGCTCGATCTGACCGAGACTCACAAGTTGACGAAGGGCAAGAAGGCGACGATCGCCCTCATCGACACCGGAATCGCGACGAACAACAACAACCTCAACCCCGCGTTGACCGGTGCAAGCTTCGGCGCGGGGGTCGACCTCACGGGGGGCAACAACTTCAGGGTCGACAATGACGGCCACGGAACTGCCGACGCCTCCATCATCGCCGCCCAGCCGGGCAAAACGAGGTCCTTCAGCGGCGTCGCCCCCGAGGCGACGATCGTCCCCGTCAAGGTGGCCAACGAAGAGCCGCAGGAAAACGCCGACGCAGCAGCCATAAGGGCCTACAAGCAGAGTTTGGCCGCCAACCTCGTCAAGGGGATCAGCTGGGCGGCCAACAACCCGTCCGTCGACGTCATCGCCATACCCATAGCCGGGGATTCAAGCGCGAGCAACGACGCCCTCAAGAAGGCCACAGAAGACGCGATATCCAAGGGCAAAGTGGTCGTCGCCGCCGCGGGGAACTCGGAGAACCGGCGCGGCGGGTCTTCTTCGCCGTCGGCCACTTCGACGTCCTCGGCAAGCTCCTCCGAGAATATGCGCTACCCCGCCGGATACGAGGGCGTCATCGGAGTGACCGCGGCAGATTCGCAGGGAAACGTCAACGAGTCCGTCGTCCATTCGGACGCCGTCAAGCTGGTCGCGCCAGGCCAGAACATGATCGTGGCCAACGGGGCGACGGGCATCTGCCTGACCTCCACGCAAGCCCCGAGCACCAGTTACGCCACCGCCTACGTCGCCGGCGTCGCGGCTCTCGTCAAAGCCCGCCACCCGAGGGAAAGCGGCAGGATGATCACGTACCGTCTGCTGTCTTCGGCCAACCGTGCGAGCGCCGCCAGTTCGAACAAGGAACGCGGCTGGGGGTTCGTCAATCCCTACGGCGCGGTCACGATGGTCGACGACGGGCAGATTCCAGGGCCGACGTCGCCCGTCATTCAACGGCTCAAGCCGGTTCCCACCGTGGGCTCCAAGGTTCCGCCCGAGCCGCACGATCCGCAAGGCAACGGCCGCAAAGCGGGAATCATCTGGGCCGGCGCCGGCGTGGGACTGACCGTGGTGCTGCTCATCTTGGCGGCGGGGCGCAGCAGAATGGCGCTCAGGCCGCGTGAGGCCGACGACGACGCGGACAACGCCAAGGGCTAGCCGACGCCAACGCGAGGGTTAGTCGTCGCCGATGTGAAAGACTGGCTGCGCGAAGGCAAAGAGGGCTCCAAAGGGCTTGTCGCGCAAAATTTTCCGTCCAAAGGGCGGCCGCCCGGGGACACTTTGATTGCCAAGACGCGGGGAGGAACTGGCCACAGGTCTGCTGTTGTTTTGGTTGTGGGTTTGTGTTTAGGTTCTGGTAGGTTTGGTCGACGGTTGGCTTGTATGGCGTTGTGCCGTGCTGGAAGGATGGCCGTCGTGGTCAGGGAGCATTCCGAACAGTTTGGGCGGGATGCGGTGGCGCTGGTCGAGTCTGCGAGTTTCCCCAACGGGCAGGTTGTCGCCGATCTGGAAATCTTCCGCTCGAGTCTGCAAGTGTGGCTGCGGGAAGGGCCGGCTTGCCTCGCGCGGCCTGTCGCACTGGCCTGCTCACACGCGATCGCGCCGCCATGGGCACCGCCAAGGCCCGACGGCCGACGCCCCGCCCGGTCGGGAAAAGTCTACATGCGCGCGTCAAAGACCTATGAAGCGGCAGAACAGCCGGCCACAGCATCGGCCGGCCGGCGGCTTCAGGCTTGTCAGCCAACGCGCTGTCGACAGCCCGCCCGGCTGGGGCATCGACTGGCGCAATCATTCACTTGCGATCGCGGATCCCAGTCCCGCACGGCGGCTTTCACGGCTATGATCACAACCCACGAACCCGGCCTCTTCCACGGAAGCCGTCGGAGACGGCGCCCCGGGCGCAGCCACGGAAACCCTTCGTTCTGCCCGCGCCTTGAACTCATCCGAGCATTTCTGCTGACCGGACTCGATCCTATCGACTTACACAACATACCTCCTAAGTCCCACAAACACCGCACCCTCCAGGGAGCCCGGGTGAGCTTATCGAGTTTTCGTGTGAAAGCTGCTTGCGTCAGCCACCGACAGAGGCGAGAGCCCCCTGGCACAGCAGACGAACTTGTCTGGAGACAGCTCCCCTCTTGTGACTGATCATGTGCTGAAGTGCTTAGTTGAACACTTGATTCAAACACTTTGCCCGCAAACACAAGAAAAACTCAAGATCGCACAAGCATGAAGAACCAGATGAGCGCATATGCGACCCTTCTGAGCGCACTCTTCGACCAGTAGCGTTCAATTGAGTTCCGCACCTCGCGTTGTTAGCATTGCGGACACAAGCCGATTGATCACGGTAAAATTACATAAAGTTATTGAGCAAGATCGTGATGATTGGACCACGAAACAGCCCTATAGGGGCACCTAGGTTAAGGAGCACGCATAATGGAAAACGGCGACAACTTCGAAGCCGAACTTACACGAAAAGTCGGCGCGCTAAAACGAGCAGCAATCGACGCAGCCATAGCAGGAGGAGCATTCAATCGGTTCACAGTTGGCAAGGACTCTTATGAGATGACCGCTATGATGAGCGGAACGACCAAACTCCTCTACAAAGTAACTCGACCTGATGAGAATGGTTCCGGCGGAGGCGAGATGACTATAACGGAGGATCCCGGCGGCAATCGCCCGGCGTATGACGCTATGGCGAGAAGCCAGAGTGAAAAGATCAAAGCGCGTTTCGATTCCATACGTAAGGAGATCGACGACATCATCAAACCATGGAAAACTTTACCCGATCCTTCGGCCATCGCCAACGACTGTGACGCTTACGCCGCAAGCGTGACGGCGCAACTTGCCTTATCCGCTGAGCAGATCAAGATTCCGGACACGAAGACACTGCCAGAACCGGATCCAGCTACATCTTCCGTCGACACTTCTTCGGCTACGTACAGGCGACCCGGCCCAATGGGGACACGCCTTTCGATAAGCAGGCCAATGAATGAATTAAAAGGTTCAGCAATGGACACTTTTAGTAAGACTTTTCAAGATAAGCTGCCTTTAATTGTCAAAGACTTGTGCTACGTTTCGAGCATCCACTGTTGCACGCTCGCCGCAGAGTACGGTTTTTTCAAGAAAGCTAGAGAGAAAGTGATCGAGATGGTTACAAGCGCTACCGACACTTTTAATAAGATAGCAAAAACAAAAGGTTCAGTCGATAGCACGATGTTGTTGAATGTCATCGGCTGGGGCCTTAGCATTTTAGCTCTCCCATGGGGAGGAGGAACGTCATTGGCTGCAGCGACGGGTCTATTGACGTTGACGATAGTCAAGGATACTACTAGTGCGCCGCCGAACCGAAAGGCTTCCGTTTCTTCATACGAGGATATGAAGAAAGAACTTGAGGAAAGTTTTAAAGCGTTGAAAGAAGAGCTGAAGAAGGGAGAAAAAGCGGTGAGTTCAACTTTAAAGGAGAATCACACAAGGGCTCGTGATGACAAGAAAGCAGATTTTGAGAGCGCTTCACTTCATCTGGTTCCGTCCCCGATTGTCAGCGGGGCAAATGAGCTGCAGATGGACGATGATAATGTTAATAAAGTATCGACCCAACTTCTCAGCGTTGCCGACCTGCTGGAGGAGGCGGCTGCAGGCATAGGAAAGATTCCGATGCGAGTTCATCGCGACGGCTTTATAGGCTTAGGCGAAAACGGACCAAGCTCGGAGTACGACTCGTTTGGACAAATGCTTCACGAGTTGCTTCTCGATTTGAAATGGCAGATAGAAGAAGGCGTTATAAACCTCAAACTCGCCCTGAACGATTTCAAAGAACAAGATGAAAGCTCTCGTGCCGCCCTCGAAGATAATGCATCGGCTATAAAAGCAGGTAGCGGCGTTGATCCTTGGGACGATAAGAGGCAAACGGAAAAAGACATGCACAGGGATCCCTATTTTGCGGACCGTGACGACCATGATCCTCATACCCCGACTCAAGACCCCTCTAGACAGGAACTTGGTGAAGAGATGAAACGACGCAAGGATGAGGGCCGCCCCAGTAAGCCCAAGGTGATTAACAACTGCTAAACTCACGGCTTAGAATCCCCCAGCCTCTACAACGCAAGTACAAAACACGGTTGGGCGGTCTGAAAGGCAAAACAAAGCTAGCACAAGGCACAAAAGCGAAGTGCAAACAGGGTCGGGCATAAAAAGCGGCGGTGGAACGGAGAAGTCCGTTCCACCGCCGCTTTGACTTATAACGTCTCACTTTCTTGGCTTTATCCGCCAGCATCCTTCATTCACATCTATTCCCAAGGAATCTACTACACCCCCGTTGCATCTCAATGTCTCCCATTTGGGCAAGCCCCTTCAGCAAGCGTCTTCATCAGTGCGTGAAGCGCCTCGAGCGACCCGGTGTCCAAACAAGCTGAGCTGACTGCTTCCTTGCTCCTTCGAGTCCTCCTTGCGTGACTCCAAGAAGGCAGTCGCTCGGCCGACGCCATAGGCAGTGGATTCTTTCTCGAAGGGAAGAAGGCCTTCAATCCCACTGCTTTGCGTTCCTTGCGCACTGTCGTTCTCGCGGTATCCCATAACTCGACGCAGAATGCCCGAAGATTCTGGAGGGGGAGCGGCGCCAATCATCGAAGCCACGTCAATGATCATTATCTTCCCTCCGACGGTGGCTGCCCCCCGTTTGATTCCTTCTCTGCGCTTCCGTTTCGAGGTCTTAGCCCGCGGAGCGGTGGTGGCCCCCCTCATGATCCCAGACGTCTGCGAGGAAGAGGAGCCGCTGGTCGGTCGGGCCGCGCCGCTGGCGCCGCCAAGGCCGCGGGACGCCGTCGCAGAGGCCTCCGCGCGCGCCGCCGTCGTCGTCCCCCTCAAGATTCCCGATCCGCTCCCGGGCGATTGAACCCGCATCGTCGCCCCGGAGCGCAAAGCCGACGAAGCCGACTGCGGAGCGGAGGCGACCTGAGCCGCCTTCGCCGCCTGGTAAAGCTTGTAACTCGCGGCGGCGGCTCCGCCCGTAGCGGCGGCAGCAGCGGTGGACATCGGGTTGAACACGGCGGGCGAATGCAGCATCGAAGGCTGAGAAACGGCGTGCCCGGCCTGCACGCTGGGCATCGAGTAGTGCGAGGACTGCAGGGAGAGCCCGCCGCCGTCCATGCGCGGCCCGGAATGCCACTCGGTGGCAGACCTCGTGGGCGCGGTGGCGGCCGTGGGCTCCGAACTCGCCGGAGGCATGAAGAAGGACCTCACCTGATCGAACAGCTTGACCGCCTGGTCGAACTTTTGAAAGGCGTCCTGCACCTCCTGCACCGAGGGCAGCTTGACCTTCAACTTCGACTCGACCTCCTGCTTGAGGCCTTCGAGCTGGGCGAACGGGGGAAGCTTTCCCATGGCGTCGAACGTGTTCACGTCCAACCCCTTGAGCACGGCGAGGGCCTGAACGTCAAGGACGCCCATGGCGGCCTGGTGCACCGCGTTCGCGTGCGCCACAATCATGGGCGCCGCGACGGGCCCGGCTGCCGGGGCCAACGCCACCGCGCTGTCGCGGGCGGCGTTCGCGGCATCTACGTTCCTCCTGATCTCGCCGTACTGAAACTGCGCTTGACGCCCGACCTCGACCACCTGGCGGCGCGCCGTGGAGACCCGCTTGATTCCGTCCGAATGGTCAACGACCCTCGCTTGAAGCTTGTCGAGGTTCTCCCGCGTGGTGTCGGCCATCTGCCCCTCGAAACCGAGCTCGCCGGCGATCGATCGCGTTCGCATGGCGACGGTTTCAAGGTGCTGCGCAACTCGGTCCAAACCGTCGGAAATGGCGTCGTGCGCGGCAGGGGCCCACGGCCCGATCAATCCGAGCTTTTCAACGTGCGGCGTAGTCATCCGACATCACCCTTTCTTTTGGCCGGCGTCGCCGGATTCCTGCGATGCGCCGTCGGAGCCGAGCGTTGCGCCTCCGTCCGCGCTCAACGAGCCTTCGCCAGACAAGGAGACCTCGCCAGACATGGAAAACCCGCCGCCGGACGTCGTGAACTCCCCCGACATAGAAAACCCGGCGGGCATCGAGTTCCCTCCCGACGTCGAACTTCCGGCCGACGCCGACCCCTGCCCGCTCGCAGAGTTCTGCGAGCTTCCCGAGCCTTGGGCGTCGCTCGAGCCCTCCTCGCCCAAGAGCGACTGCCCGAGGTGCACGGCCTCCTTGATTCGCGACAGGAACTCGGGGGTCCTGTAGGCGAAGTTGGCCGAAGCCTGCCCCAGCGTGTCGAGAAGATGCACATACTTTCCCTGGTGGGTCTCGTCCGCCCCTAGGGACTTTTCCAGCGCTATCCGGAGGTTGGCGATCACTTCCGTATATTGCTGGGATATGTTCGTCAGTTCGCCGTCGATCACTTTCATGGTCGCCCCGAGCGGGACGGAAAACTTGTTGACCTCGCTCAGAGCCGTCCACATCTCCGAAATGTCCAGATTCCCGAAGGCGACCTTGGCCTTCGCGAAGTCGTCAGACGTGCTTTTCAGATCGTTGATCCTCTGCGAGAAGATGCTCTCGTCAAGTTTGAACATGGTCATTGTTTCTCCCTTCTTTCAATTTCCATTTCAATCGGCATCCCGGTCACGTCCGCATTCCAAGCCGCGCATCGCCACGCATTTCCCCACCGCGGCTGGACGAGCGCCGTCGACACAGCGCCACACCGACAAAGCGCTGTAACTCGATGTGCATCGGACGCGCTCCCACACATGTGCATGCCCCGCATATGCGCACACGGGGCGCCAACCGCATATTCCTTCCCGCATTACAAACAGAGACATGAACGACAACAGAACCCGAACGAGACTCTTATCATCTTACTTCGGATAAACCTGTATTTCCAGATTTTTCGGAGGTCATTTCTCCCCAATTTCACTCCCGCAACATTTTCGCCTTTTAACGGATGAAAGACTCTCGAAAATCCGCCCTTAATCCCCCTTGTGACACTGGCGAGACCCCGTCTACCGCATAGAAATGCCGCATTCGGCGCATACGTTTTCCCCCAGGCTCTTGCATCGAGGCTTTTCGGCGAGTATAAGCGGAAAACTCGGCATTCATGCACTTGTAAGATACAGTCGGCCCTGCCGTCCGAGGTTCGAGACTGCCGGGCGAGAAACGCATATGCGGGCGTTGGCCGCGCCTTTCAGCAAGGACCGTCGCACAGTGCCTCGACGTCGGCTAAGCTCCGCCTGAGCGTCGATACGTTAAGATTAGACTGCCTCTCAGCGGGTCAAACGCTCGCATAAGACGGCCAAACGCCCGCATAAAACGAACGGAGTACACAATGGGCATTTTCGACAAGGCCAAGGATGCTCTCCACAGCGAGGGCATCGAAGAGAAGTCGGACGCCGTTCTCGACAAGGTTGAGGACTTCGCGTCGAAGAAGCTTGGAGAGGACAAGGCCGAGAAGGTCTCGAAGGTGCGCGACGCCATCGACCGCCAGATCGGCGACGAGTGACGCGGCAGCTATGACGGGCGTCGAGGCGCGGGGCGAATCGGTCGGCTGCGGCCGTTTCGCCCCCTCGCCCACGGGAGACCTTCACCTCGGCAACCTCCGCACGGCGCTGCTCGCGTGGAGCATGGCCAGGCAAAGCGGGAGGGGCTTCCTCATGAGGATGGAGGATCTTGACGCCCGCTCACGGCCCGAGTTCGTTTCACGCCAACTGGCGGACCTCGAGGCCGTCGGCGTGGAATGGGACGGCCCCGTCCTCTTCCAATCTGGGAGATTGCAGCACTATCGCGACGTCGTCGCCGATCTCTCATCGCGAGGCATGCTGTACGAGTGCTACTGCACCCGACGCGACTTGGCCGAGGCGCCGTCGGCGCCGCACGGCCCTCCAGGCGCATATCCGGGCACGTGTCGCGGCCTGAGCGAGCGCGAGAGAAGCGAACGGCGCGCGGCGCTGACCAATCGGGGCCCCGCCCTTCGGCTGGCCGCCCGGGCAGGCAGCGTCGCCGTCGTCGACGCGGTGTTTGGCCCGTACACGGGAACGACGGACGATCTGGTCATTCTGCGCGGCGACGGCGTCTTCAGCTATAACTTCGCCTCGGTGCTCGACGACGCCACAACGGGCGTGACGCAGGTTGTTCGCGGCGACGACCTGCTGCCGTCGACTCCGCGCCAGGCGCATCTGTACGAGCTCCTCGGCTTCCCCCTGCCCGAATACGCCCACGTGCCGCTGGTCGAGAACGCCGGGGGCGCGAGGCTGGCCAAGCGCGACGGCGCGGTGACGATGGAGACGTTGAAAGGGTTCGGGTGGACGCCGGCCGACGTCGTCGAACTGTTGGGGGCGAGCCTCGACATGGGCCATCCGCGCACCGCGGCCGAGTTTGCCGACCTTCTGCGCGTCTCAGACCTTCGGCGCCCCGCCTGGCGCATCGATCCCGCGATCCTGGAGAGCGGCCCGACGCCGGAGACGTTCGAGAGACTCGCCGCCGCTGAGCCAGCGCAGACCGACAAGCCGATGCAGACCGACAAGCCAGTACAGACCGACAAGCCAGCGCAAGCGGCCAGGCCCCTCCAGTCGCCCGCGTAAGGCGGCCGTCTCAGCGCCGTCCATACGCGGACGCCTCCGCGCAGCTCGCCCTCCGCCTTCCGCAATCCTTCTCTCGCACGCGTCACCTGCGGATGGCGGCGACGGCGTCGCGGCGATCCCCGTTCCAGTCGCCCGCGACGATCGAATCGCTTGCGCGGCCGAATGAGAACGCCGTCTCGGCGGGCCCTCCCTTCGTCGCATTCGTCGCGAAGAGGATGTGCCCGCGCCTGACCGACACCGTGTCGCGGCCGTCGCCGTCCCAATCGCCCACAAGGGGAACGTCGCCCGTGCGGCCGTAGCGGTAGGCGACGTCGGCCTCGCCGCCTCCGAGCGCATTCCTCAGGTAGACGCCGTTGCCGCGCCGCACGCCGGGAGTGGCTTTGCCGTCGCCGTCCCAATCGCCCACGAGCCCGGCGTCGCCCTCCCTCCCGTAGGCAAAGGAGACGCCCGCCGGCCCCGAACGGGTCAGGTCCGTTTTGGCGGCGAACAGATGCCCCTTGTGGAGAACGAGGTCGTCCTTTCCGTCGCCGTCGACGTCGCCGACGAGAATCTCGCCGGAGTCCGCCCCCTCGAAGGTCACCGTAGAGGTTGCGCCTCCGCTGCGATTGACGCCGTAGAGGGTGAAGGCCGCTCCGTTGCGCACGCCGAAGGTCGCGATCCCGTCGCCGTCCCAGTCTCCGGCGATCGCCTCGCCCGGCTGGGCGAGGACCATGCCCAGCTTCGCCCGGTGCGTGGCCAGATCGTCGACGAAATAGGCCGTGCACGTCCCCGACTCAATGCAGGGGTCGGCGATCGGCTTGGCGGCGTCCGGATCGGAGGGGCGCGGGCGAGGTGGCTGAGGCGCCTTCCCCACGTTGACTCCGACCTTGACCGGGTCGTGGTCGGAGGAGCGGAAGGGGCCGCCGTCCCACAGCTGCTTGACGTTGTAGTTGTTCCGCGAATACTCGAAGGCCGGCGATTCCATCGCGTTGACGCTCCACACGTCAGCGCCGGCCACCATGCGGCGGGCGGCGTCGTTCGCCAAAACGTGGTCGAGAGAGCCGACGGCGCCGCCGAACTGATACGAATGGTCTGCGCGCCCAATCGAATCGCGGACCTTGGAGTAGCCCGCGTCGCGCAGCGCGAGAATCGGGTCCTCCGCCGAATACGAGTTGAAATCGCCCACCAGGAACGTCGGGCGGTTTCCGTACTGCTCCTTCGCCCACTGCGCCAGCGCCTTCGCCTGGGCCGTGCGCAGACGGTTGTTGTTGCCCTGATAGGGATCGCTGTCGTTCGGGTAGGCGCTCGCGAGGGACCCTTTCGACTTGAAGTGGTTCGCCACAACCGCGAAGGCCTCGCCGCGAGGCGCGCCGGCGGCGTCGAGCGCGCGCCACTCTTGGCCCAGCGGTTCGCGGGCATATCCGGTGAATTCCTTGTTTCCCGTCAGAATGCGGGATTCGCCCACCGGCTCGACTTTGCCTTTCTGGTAAACGAAGGCGAGGCGTATGACGTCTTCGGAGGCGGGAACCTTCGACGGCGAAGGAACATACGCCCACTGCTCGCGGCCCGCACGCTCGTTCAGCGCCTTGACCAGGGCTGCGAGCGAGGCGTCGCGATCGTGGCCGAATTTAGAGGAGGTCTCGATCTCCTCAAGCGAGACGACGGAGGCGTCGAGGCCTGCTATGGCCGAGACGATCTTCTGCTGCTGCTTTTCGAACGCCGCCTTGCTGTATGCTCCCCGCACGTCGCATCGATTGGCGGTGACGGGGTTGCCCTCGCGGTCGTCGTAGGACTTGCACCCGGCCTCCGATTCGCCGAGGTCGGTGAAATAGTTGAGGACGTTGAATGAGGAGACGGTGACGTCGCCCCCCACGTTCTCGGGCGCGGCCCTGCGCGTGTTTTCCACCTCGACGTACTCGGAGGACCTGTCCCCCGCCTCCTCGCTCGTCACAGGGGAGACGGGCTGAAGGTTCCATTGCTTGCGAAAGTCGAGGACGGCGGGCTTCTTCAGCGAGATCGCCGATCCGACGCGCGCGGGGCTCTGCTGCGACAGATACGGCAGCGGGACTTCGGGATGCGCGTTCTTCGCCCCCGTGTAGGCCCACGAAAGGCCGTCGTCGAGGGTGAGCGAGCGTGCGGCGTTAGCAGCCGAGAGCTTCTCGATCTGCTCGCGGTCGGCCGTGGGGTTGAAGACGTCGGAGGGCTGGCGCAGCGGCTCCTCGCCGAAGGCCACGCCCAGCTGGCCGTAACGGTTGGTTTCGTAGTTGTTCGAGATCGTCATGCGGGCGCGAACGTCCACGAGCATGCCTTCGAGGGCTTCCTTGCCGACGTCGTCGGGGACCGCCGTCAAAGGGACGGGGACCGGCGGGGCGGCCTTCTCGTCCAGCTTGGAGAAACTGGACGCGTTGATTTCGGTAAGGCTGTGGAACTCGGTCACTTTGCCCTTGACCTCGACGTACTCGCCGATCTTCGCCGAGGAAGCAAGCTGGCGCGAATGGACGAACAGGCCGTCGGAGGCGCCGCGGCGGCCCGCTCCCCCGCTCCCGGGCGTTTGAATGTAAGCGCCGTCGAAGCCCCCGGTCGGATACACGGCGGTCACCACGCCCCGGGTCGTCACCGTCTGCCCCGCGAGCGGGCTCGCCTGGCCGGTCCCTTGAATTTCAGATATGGCGATTGCGCCGTTTGCCGGGGCCGTCGCCCCTTCGGCGGCCGACGTTCCCGCCAGCCCCAGCGCCCAAGCGAGCGCGAGCGCACCAGCCGTGCGCGCCGCCGCACGTCCCGTCATCGCGACGTCCATCTATTGTTCCCTTCTTTCCGCGCCTCCCGCGAGGCGGCGTGACCCGATTGCGACCAGGTTGCCACCAGATCGTTACAAGACTACTCCCGACATCGCGGGAAAGCCGCGTCATCGCGGGCATTGTCGCAAACCGACCCGGCCGTGGGGATCCGCGTCGGCGCGCAAACCGAGCTCGCCGCTCGAAACCGTACTTGCGCAAACGCCTCCTCGCCCTCCCGCCCCGATCGGACGGCGTGGACGACCGTGTCCGCGGCTTTGCCGATGACGAAGGCGCCCGCTATGCCCGCCAAAGCCACCGCGACCGATGACGAAACCACCGCAACCGACGCCAAAGCCACCGCGACCGACGACAAAGCCACCGCGACCGAAAACACCGCGACGATCGCGTAGTACGGCGCGAGATTTCTCGTGAAGCGCAGAAGGCGCGCGAGACTGCCTATAGTTCCCTCCCAGGCTCCGCCTAGGCCAACATTGCGGCTTCGGCGAGATACCCTTTGCCCATGCGCTGCCGTTACCTGGAGTCCGACCTGTGCCATTCGTGCACCCGGGCGAACGTCGCCTACGCCGAACAGCTTGCCGCGAAAGACGCCTCCGTCCGCGCACTCCTAGAGCGGTCCGCCCGCGCGAACGGCGCCGCGGCCCCCGACGTCGAATGGAATCCTCCCTTCGCCTCTGCCGAGAAGGGCTTTCGCAACAAGGCCAAGCTTGCCGTCGGCGGCACGCTTTCAAACCCCACCCTTGGAATTCTCGGATCGGACAAGCGCGGCATCGACATCGCCGGCTGCCCCCTGTACGAGCCGGCCGTCGCCTCCGGCATCGAGCCTTTGCGGGAATTCATCGGCTTGGCCGGCCTGACGCCCTTCGACGTTCCAAGCGGCCGCGGCGAACTCAAAAGCGTCATCCTCACGGGCTCGCCCGACGGCGAGCTCATGGTCCGCTTCGTTCTGCGCTCCACCGAATCCCTCGTCCGCATCCGAAAGCACATGAGCCTGCTGCGTCAGTGGCTTCCCCGCATCGCCGTCGTCTCCGTCAACCTCCTGCCTGAACGGAAGGCGGTGCTCGAAGGGGAGAAGGAAATCCTCCTCGGCCCCGAGCAATCTCTGCGCATGGACTTGGGCGACGTCGCCCTTCGCCTTCGCCCTCAGTCCTTCTTTCAGACGAATACGCGCGTGGCCGTCGGCCTCTATCGCCAGGCGCGGGAGTGGGTCGGCCTCCTGTGCGACGCCGAAGGCGGGGGATCTCACGATTTGGAGGCGAAACGCGCGGAGCCGGCGGATTCGGAGGCGAAGGGTGCAAAGGCGAAGGGTGCAAAACCGGCGAGTTCGGCCTCGGCCGGCGGGCGGTCGATCGAACTGTGGGACCTCTACTGCGGGGTCGGCGGATTCGCCTTGCATTGTGCGGGGCCGGGCCGCCGCGTGACCGGAGTGGAGCTTTCCGCCCAAGCCGTCGAGAGCGCGAGGGCGTCGGCCGCAGCCGCAGGGATCGACGCCGACTTCATCGTCGGGGATTCTCTGTCTGCCGCGCGCGAGCTGGGCACTGCCGACGTCGTCGTGGTCAACCCACCACGTCGAGGAATCGGCGGTCTCGCCTCGTGGATCGACGCCTCGCAGATTCGATTCGTCCTCTATTCAAGCTGCAATCCCGCGAGTCTGGCGGCCGACGTCGCCAGCATGCCGAGTTTCAGGCCCGTCCGCGCCCGGGTCTTCGACATGTTTCCTCACACCGGCCACACGGAGACCCTCGTGCTGCTCGCTCGCACGCCGAGGCCGGAGCCTCGGCGTCTCCCGCGCCACTCGAGGCGCAGTTCTTGAAACTTTCCTACCTCGGCAGATTGCCTTGAAATGACGGGACTTCTTCACGCGCGACACTGTGTCGCCCGAAGATCCACCCGTAGGTGGAGGGATGGCCGGGCGAGCGGCTCGTAGGCTTATTACCAGAACCGGAGATACAGCGGTTAATCCGCTGGCCCACACGCTCACCTCGGTCTCAACTCGATATATGTTTAAGTGTTCCGGTTGAGAGATACGCACTCACCGCGTAACGGGGTGGGGCCGTGTGAACGCAAGTTCACACGGCCCCACCCCGTCATTACACCTCAGTGGGTTTTGCCTGGTTCAGACAGCGTCGTCAAGCCCGGTTTCGCGCGCATCCGAAACAAACTCGGCTCCGCGCGCATTCCGCTCGGGCCTCCACACCACGATTTCCCCGCTCCGCCGGGGTTTCGCATCCGGCAGCTGAGAGCGGATGCTCTCGCGTGCGACGACGAACACGCTTCCGTCGCCGCCGACGGCGAAGACCCTGCTTTCGCGGCCCCGCTGGCTTTCCAACTCTTTCTTCTGCTCGGCCACCACTTTTTCCAGCTGGCGGATGTGTTGACGCAGTTTCTGCTCGCGGTCACGGGCCAGCATGAGCTTCGCGATTCCGGCGAGGTTGACGCCTTCGTCTTGGGAGAGACGCTGGATTTCGAGGAGGCGGTCGACGTCGTTCAGCGAATACCGCCGCCCGCCCCCTCGAGTCCGCTTGGCCTGGACGAGGCCGAGCCTGTCGTACTGGCGCACCGTTTGAGCGTGCATGCCGGCCAATTGTGCCGCCACGGACACGGTGAGAACCGCCGCATCGCGCCCAGCCATCGTCAACTCCTAGCCAAAGTGGCGAACTCCGCGCGAGGGTCGGCGTCGCTCGTGGCGTCCGCGAACTCCTCGACGGCCCTGCGGGCGTCCTCGGAGAGCTTTTTGGGGACGACGACCTTCAAACGGGCATACATGTCCCCGCCCTTGAGACCCTTGCCGCGGACCCTCAAAAGCTTGTCGGTCGAGGAGCCTTCGGGGATTTTGACGGACACGGTCTTCCCGTCGAGCGTGGGGATCTTCACGGTTGCGCCGAGGGCTGCCTCCGAAAAGGAGATCGGCACATTGACGTACACGTCTTTGCCTTTGAGCTCGTAGACCGGATGCTTCTCGACGTTGACGGTCACGAGGATGTCTCCGTCGGGCCCGCCGTTGACGCCGGCTCCGCCTTTGCCAGGCACACGGATCTTCTGTCCGTCCGTCACGCCCGCCGGGATCTTGGCCGTGACGGAACGCCCGCTCGCCGTAGTGATTTTCACTGCGGTCCCCGATGCGGCCTGCCGCAAGGGAATCGACACGCTGGTGACCAGATCCTCGCCCCGCGAGGCCCGGCGAGACGAACCGAAGCTGAAGCGTGATCCGCCGCCGCCCGAGCCGCCGAACATGTTGAAGATGTCTTCGAACCCGCCGGAGGAGGCGTTCGCCCCTTGCGCATGCCTGCGGAAGGAACCTCCCGAACCGCCGAACATCGAGGAAAACATGTCCTCGAATCCTGCGTCGCCTCCCCCGCCGGCGGTGAAGCGGGCGCCGCCTGCGCCGAAGGCGCGGATTGCGTCGTACTGCTTGCGGTCCTCCTCGTTGGAGAGGACTTGGTAGGCCTCGCCTACCTCTTTGAACCGCTCTTCTGCAGCCGAGTCTCCCGGATTCTTGTCGGGATGGTACTTGCGGGCAAGTTTGCGGTAGGCCTTCTTGATGTCCTCTGCAGAAGCGTCTTTCGACACCCCCAGAGCCGAATAGAAATCCTTGCCGATCCAATCCTGGTTAGCCATCGCCCTTCACCTCCTTCGTTGTGTGCAACGCGATGTTCACTCGGGGGACACCACTGCGACGCGCGCCGGGCGCAGGACCTTCTCGCCGATCCGGTACCCGGGCTGAATGAGTGTTTCTATCGTTTCCGCCTCCGCTTCGGCCGACGTCGAATGCATGAGCGCCTCGTGCAGGAGCGGGTCGAAAGCGTCTCCGACCTTTCCGTAGCGCTCGACCCCAAAAGAGGAGGCGAGCGTCGACTCGAACTTCTCCGCGATCGCGCCGAACGGGCCGGTCAGATCGCCGTGCTGCCGGGCGAGCTCGACGTCGTCCAGAACCGGGAGCAGCGCCTCGACGACGGAGGCGACTCCCTCCTCGCGGCGCACCGCGCCCTCCGCTTTGGAGCGGCGGACGTAGTTCTTGTACTCCTGCTCGAGGTTGTAGAGGTCGGCTCCGCGCCTGGCCACCTGGTCCTCCAGCGAGGAGATCGTCGCCATCGCCTCAGCGAGCGGATCGGTCAGATCGGCCGGATCGGTCGAGTCAGCCGAGGACGTCGGCGCCGCCGGGTCGGCCTGCGCCTCTTCCGCCGAGGAGGCTCCTTCCGGGCCTCCGTCCTCAGCGGCGGTCGCCTCCGGGCCCGTCTGTCCAACGTCGTCCTCAGCGGCGGTCGCCTCCGGGCCCGTCTGTCCAACGTCGGGCCCGGCCGGGCGCTCGTCTTGCGGCCCCGAGGCCGGGGCGGACTCGAACTCCGCCCCGGCCTCGTCGAACTCTTGGTTCGTCACTTCTTCTCCTCATCGTCGACGATCTCGGCGTCCACGACCTCTTCGTCACCCGCCTGGGCGCCCGCCGAGGAAGCGTCGGCGGAGGCCCCGGCGTCGGCCTGCTGCGAGGCGTACATGGCCTTGCCGATCTCTTGGGACTTCTCGTTGAGCTCGGAGAGAGCCGACGAAACGGCGTCGAGGTCCTCGCCCTTGAGGGCTTCGCGGACCTTCTCGACCGCCCCGCGCACGTCGCTGGCGACGTTGTCCGGGACCTTGTCGGCGTTGTCCTTGAGCAACTGCTCGATCGAGTAAACCGTTTGCTCGGCCTGGTTGCGGACCTCGGCCTCCTCGCGGCGCTTGGCGTCCTCGGCCGCATGCTCCTCGGCTTCCTTGACCATACGCTCGATCTCTTCCTTGGGAAGGGCCGAGCCGCCTGTGATCGTCATCGACTGCTCCTTGCCCGTCGCCTTGTCGCGAGCCGAGACGTGGACGATGCCGTTGGCGTCGATGTCGAAGGTGACCTCGATTTGCGGAACGCCCCGGGGCGCCGGCGCGATGCCGGTCAGGTCGAAGGTTCCGAGCAGCTTGTTGTCGCGGGTGAACTCACGCTCGCCCTGGAACACCTGAATCGTCACGGACGGCTGGTTGTCCGTCGCGGTGGAGAAGGTCTCGCTGCGCTTGGTCGGGATCGCCGTGTTGCGCTCAATGAGCTTCGTCATGATTCCGCTGGTCCCGCCCAGGCTCGTCTCGATGCCGAGGGAAAGCGGGGTGACGTCAATGAGCAGCACGTCCTTGCGGTCGCCGGAGATGACGCCCGCCTGGAGCGCGGCGCCGACGGCCACGACCTCGTCGGGATTGACGCCCTTGTTGGGCTCCTTGCCGCCGGTCAGCTCCTTGACGACGTTCGTCACGGCCGGCATACGGGTCGATCCGCCGACCAGCACGACGTGGTCGATGTCGGAGACCTTGATTCCCGCGTCGCGCACGACGTTGTGGAACGGCTCCTTCGTGCGTTCGAGGAGGTCCTTCGTCATCTCCTCGAACTTCGCCCTGGTCAGCGTCTCATCGACGTGGATGGGGCCCGATTCCGACATCGAAATGTAGGGCAGCGAGACGTTGGTCGACGTCGTCGAGGACAGCTCCTTCTTGGCCTTCTCGGCGGCTTCCTTCAAACGCTGAAGCGCGATCTTGTCCTTGGAAAGGTCGGCGCCGGACGACGCCTTGACCTGCTCGACGAGCCAGTTGACAATCCGCTCGTCCCAGTCGTCGCCGCCGAGCTTGTTGTCGCCGGAGGTGGCGCGCACCTGGATGGTGGAGAATCCGTCGTCGTCCTTGCCCACCTCGAGGAGGGAGACGTCGAAGGTTCCGCCGCCGAGATCGAAGACGAGGATCAGCTCGTCCTCCTTGCCCTTTTCAAGACCGTAGGCGAGGGCCGCGGCGGTGGGCTCGTTGACGATGCGCTGAACGTTGAGCCCGGCGATCTGGCCCGCGTCCTTCGTGGCCTGGCGCTGGGCGTCATTGAAGTAAGCCGGAACGGTGATGACGGCGTCGGTCACGGGTTCGCCGAGGTATGCCTCGGCGTCCTTCTTCAGCTTCTGCAGGATGAAGGCCGAGATCTGCTGCGGCGTGTAGACGGTGCCGTCGATGTCGACCTTCCAGTCCGTGCCCATGTGGCGCTTGACGGACGAGATCGTGCGGTCGACGTTCGTGACGGCCTGCCGCTTCGCGACCTCTCCGACGAGGACCTCGCCGTTCTTCGAAAAGCCGACGACCGAGGGGGTCGTGCGCGATCCCTCGGAGTTGGCGATGACGGTCGGTTCCCCGCCCTCGAGGACGGAGACGCAAGAATTCGTTGTGCCGAGGTCGATGCCTAGTGCACGTGCCATGTGTTTTCTCCTTTTCTGCGAGCCTGGCGGCTCGAAACTCTATGAGCCTGTCGGCTCTAAGCCTCATACACCCCAAGTCTGGCTCGCCGGCCGGGTTATGTCCAGTCGACTCCCCATTTCTTGAGTCCAATTAACTCAACTTTCACCGCGGGCGGATTATTCCCGCATTCGACGAGGAGTTTTCTTCCCGCGTCGTTTTGAAGCCCTTCGACGTGGATTCAGAGCATTTCGGACACCCCGAAGCGTCGGACATCGAGGCGTCCGGAGCCGGCCCTTCCGGATCGCCGCGCTCGGCGTCCTGAAGGGGATAAAGGAACACCCCCAGTTCCGAGCACCGAGGGCGGGAACAAACATACTGATAGTTCGCATCAAGCGACGCTATCGTCGCACGCACAAGAACGCCCCGGCACTCCGGCCGGCCCTCAAAGAGGAGAAAAGACACATCATGCACATCGTTAAAGAAACAGACGCCGAGCAGCGCCGAAGTCGGCGCAAAAGCACGCGTGCGCCCATCGCGGCGTCGTCAATCGCTGCGCTCCGCGCATGCTCAGGCGTTTCAACCAAGAACGACCCGGAGGCCGAGCGCATCGTCAAGAGAGCCATGCAAGAGGAGAAGGACCCGACCGAGCTTCCTTTTGGCGCGAAGGACATATCCGGCGGCGAAGACACGACTGTCGTAGCCAAAGTACAAATTAGCATCTCAGGTTTCGACGACCGTCGAAAGGCTGCATTCGACGCGGCCTGGCGGACGGATGCCGACAAGAAGCTCGGAGTTTTCACTTACAAGGCGGATAGAGGGAACGGAAGAACCTTTGACCTGAGTCTGCACGTGCAGCAGACAAACGGCGTTTACGTCGTCTATCGTCAACTTGACGGTAAGTGGGTTCGAAAGTCATGCCGGCGAAAAGAGCTTATCGACGTATTGGAAGATAAGACCATGTCACCACATACTGCAAACCTCCTGAAGAACGTAAAAGGACTGACTCACGCAAAATCAGGAAACACTCACGTCATAAAGAGAATTCTCGACGCAGACCTTTCTGAACGTAAAAGAGATTACAATATTGCGTTAAAGCGAATAAAAAGTACTCAAGATTTACAATGAAGGCAAATCGAAAAAATTATGCCATACACGCATTCAAAGGGAACGTGATAGGGACCGTAAGTGAGGGAGCAGTCAGAGGAAAGATGGAGATAGACATCGACATAAAGGCAGACAAAACCGCCACCGTCCGTCTGTCGCTCCCCGAAGAAGCCAAAGACGCCCCGGAGGGAGACCCTTTCGATGACTCCAAACCACAGACGAACCTTCCGACCACGAGCCCGACACGACGGACGAACCCTCCGACTACGAACCAGAGACCACAGAAGACCCCGCCGACGGCGGATCAGAACCCGCCGAAGATCCTGTCGATGGCGCGGAGGCCGCATGAGACAACGCGGAACGGGAACGGGAACAGGGCTTCCGAGATGCGACAAGCGACACATTTGAGGGAAAAGGCCGCTTCGCGCGGCCACCGTGCGCCGAGATCCGACAGTTCAGGAAGCGGCACGCGGCGGCTCGCCGACGTCGAAGAGGCCGTCTTTGCCCAGGAATTCCATACCGCCATTGGCGAAAACGACCGCGCGGCCGCCCGCGCGCCGACGCGCCTGCGCAACTCGGCTGTTCCGCGCCAAGCGGCAAATGCGCCCCAATAGAAACTTCGGCAGAAAAAGCGCCCGGGGTAGGACTCACCACGCAGGCGGTGGCGACATTCGCCCGTCTTCCGTTAGGGTCGAACAAAACCCGCACGATAAGGAGTGAAAATGTCCCGCAAAGCGATCGCAGTCGCAGCCGTCGCCGCCGTGTTGACGGTTTCCGCCTGCTCCAGTGAAAAGACCGCTGACATCGACGGCGCAACCCTGATGTCGAAAGTCAGTTCAAAGCTCTCTTCAAACACACAAAAAGGCGACAAGATCTTCACGAAGGACGGCGTCCTCACCGCTTCCATCGACTTCGAGGCCAAGGCGCCCTCGTCCAGTGGGATTAAAGAGGGCAAGGCGAAAGGCGACCTGGAGATGAAGGTCGATTCCGAGAAGCACGGAATCGCGATCAAGGCCAAGGGAGATTTCAAGGGCAAGGCCTTCAAGGACGTTTCCAAGGGGATGTCCGACAAGGGCTCCGGCTCGATTGAGGCTTACGGCGAGAAGACCAACGACGGCGGATACAGAGTGTACTTCAACGCAAACGACAAGCAGTGGAAGTACACCTCTGTGGGGAAGTCGGATTACCAGTCTTTCCTGAACGAGGTGCAAAAGTCCGCGAAGCAGCAGAGCGGCAACCTCAAAGGCAAGATTGACAAATTCATGAACGACGCGAAGCAATATGTCGACATTGACGTCAAAGAGAACGGAGACGATTACATCGCAACCGTCACGCCTAAGGATGTCGTTATCAACCAGCTGGTTTCCCAGGCTGGTAAAGAAGGCGTCAAGATCAATAAGAACGACGTCAAGGTCAAGCTTGTCGTGACCACCAAAAAGTCGGACTACTCCCTTAAAGAGCTGAAGGCCGACGTGGACATCAAATCCACGGACGACAAGTTCTCCCTCAAAGGCAACGCCAACATGAAGATCGAGGAGAAGGACGTTTCGATCGACGTTCCCAAGAGCGCCAAGAACGGCACGTCCGTTCCTCTTCAGGAATTGCTCGGCTCCTCATCCTCAAAGGCATTCTCACAGGACTGAGGCACTCCCAACCAAAAGCGCCAGTCTTGGGGTCGGATTCTCCGGCCTCGGGAGCGTGAATCCCGGAAACCCGAGCTGTCACTATGCCCTCGAAGCCCGACCGAGGCCAGTATCACGCATGGTTTCGGTCGGGGGCGGGCCGGCTGCACGCAAGCCGGCCCGCCCTTCTGTCTTTGCCCGGACCAGACGCGCCGTCTCAGATTGAGGGCGATGAGAGCAGCCCGGCGCCTATACGGTAGAATGCCTTTCGGCATCCCCCACGCAGGAGCGCAGTATGACCTTTCGCCACTTTCTTTCTCGAGCCCTATGCGCATCTTTGACGCTTCTCGCCTTGGCCTCATGCTCAGACGGCGGAGCTTCTCCGAGTCACGAAAGCACCGCCGACCCCAGGGACGTTCTCGACGCCGCCGTCGCGGACACGAGCCGGAGCAAAAGCGATCCTTTCGGCATTGGCAAGCACGATAAAACGATTAGCGAGACCGAGGCCGTCTCCTATGAGGCGTCAACAGAAAAGCGGGAGAGGAAGACGTCGAAGAATATCATCATACGAATCGACGCCGATTCTCGCGTTGCAGAAGCCAGAGGGACGCTCAAGGCCACTGACGCAGCGGGACGGCCCAAGGAGCGCAGCCAGGAGCGACTCAGCTACTACGACGGCTCCGCCAAAACACCGACCGCTTATTACAACGACGAGGGATGGCACAAGACGTCTCGCACACCGGATGGGGACGCGCCTTTCGACGTCGTCCCTGTCGACATGCCGTCCTTCAAACGACTCAAGGACCTCACAATCACGGAGGTCGGTCAAACTTACGTCATCACGGGAAAGCCGCATTCGGACGACGGCGGAAACGGTTCGCACACGGCGGGCGTCGTCGATCCGTCCAAAAGCATGGTCTCGGTGACCATCGACAGGAAGACGAAGAGAATCGGCTCGATCGAAAGCCGCATCGTCGTCATGCGCGACGGCAAACGCGCCTTCGAGGCGAAAAAGTCTCTGAAATACGACTGGAGCCCAGTCGACGTCGCCGTGCCGCCGGAGGCCAAATCGGCTAGCGCCACACCGACCACAACTCCGACTGCCGCCGCTACGCCCACGGGCCTCGCACCGAGCAGCAAGGCCGCGTCCGCAAACGGCTAATCGGCCGACGGCCGCCTCTCCCCCGCCCTGATCGGCGCCTGGATGCCATTGCCGACCGGCGGCATTGGGCATGTGCCAAACGGTGTGAACGCCGCAGGAAAGTTGGCAGCCCGATTGAAGTCAATTTTCACGGGGCCGGCGCCGCCCCCCTCTGGGGCATCGAAGGAGACATATCGCCAGTTCGCCGTTTCCACGCCGTTCGTCCCGTCATAGAAGACCGCCGTCAACGTGGACGAATCTCCTTGAACCACGAGCTTCGCCGAGGCTCCCGCGTAGACGAACTCAACGACGCCGACGATGTGGGCCACGCCGGGCACCGCGGGATTCGCGGTGGTGATTGGGATGTCCCGAGGCTCGTCAAAAGGCTCGAACGTCCCCTTCACGACAGCCGACGGATCGTAGCCGTACACAGGCACGCCCTTGAACCTCTGCCGCGTGGGAGCGAGGGAATCGCGGACTCGAACGGCGTATCGCCCCCCTCTTTTCGCGACCTCCGCGACCTTCGTTCCGTGCTTCAGGGAGGTTTCGGAGTCTCCGTCGTCGAGTTGGAAGACGACCTCCCCCTCAACCGGCACACCGTTTTGTGTGACGCCGTCGGCGACGGTGAACGCCGCATAGACCCCCTCTCCGTCGACCGCCCGCCACGTGCCGGGAAACCCCTCCACGGGCCCGGCGGCGGCGGGGATCCACGTCAGGGAGGTCAAGCTCAGCCATCCGTGTTCGGAGGCCAAGGCCTCGTTTCGCTCATTGCGCCATTGATTCCATGCTTTTTCGGCGTCCGCCGTCTTCTGCGCGTCGGCTGCTTCGTCGGCGTGCGCTGCTATTTCGGCGTCCGTTCCAACCACTTCGGGGTCCATAAGCTGATTGTACGCACGTGGGAGGCCGTTTGGCTCGGTGGCGAGAGAAACCACATTGTGACTGGAACCATGCATTGCCGCTTTGCCCTTGCAAGAGGCGGGAGGTAAGCTAAGTAAGTCTTAGTCGACACGCGCTCATAGCTCAATGGATAGAGCATCTGACTACGGATCAGAAGGTTGGGGGTTCGAGTCCCTTTGAGCGCGCCGAGGCTCCGCACTGGTCGACGCGATCCCGGTGCGGAGTTTTCGCTGCCTTGAGTTTTAAGACTATTGTTGAAACTCGAACGGCCCGACATACGCGACATCGGCGGAGACGACGTTGACTTCACGATCACAGACATCGCCGAACACTGAGCTTCTCGATCCTCTGCGCATTCAGTCCGCCCGAATGCGCAGAGGACTCAGTCAGGCGGAGCTCGCACGCCGGCTGGGGCTGACCGATCGAACCGTCCACAGGTATGAAACCATCGGCGCTCCCACCCGTATGGGACCCAAGCTGTCGGAAACTCTTGGGTTCCCCGACCGTTTTTCGAGCGCCGTCCATGCGTCGAATTCGATGCGAAAGCCATCAGTTTTCGTGCGAGGCGAACAACAACGAAGCGGCAGCGCGCGGCCGCTATATCGGCGGGCAGCTTCGGCATTGAGGTAGACCTGTGGATTTCCCAACGCTTTGGCCTGCCCGACATCGCTATGCCCGACATGACGGGCGAATCCCCTAGAATCGCGGCGTCGTTGCTGCGCAACTTCTGGGGGCTCGGCGCCAAACCGTTGCCGAATCTCGTTCAACTGAGCGAATCGAAAGGAATTCGCGTCAACGGCCTGCCCGACGTCGCCGCTTCCGTCGACGCCTTCTCTCTGTGGCACGGGGAGATCCCGCACATTTTCCTTGCTCAGCGCAAAACGCCGGAGCGAGCCCGCTTCGATCTGGCTCATGAGATAGGCCATCTTCTCCTACATCGCCGAATCGGCCCCGAGAGCATCGAGGAGCGTCAAGCTGACGAATTCGCCTCGGAGTTCCTCGTTCCGACGGAAAGCATCTTTGAGCGTCTTCGCCCCAATCCGACTATCGACGAACTTATGAAAGCGAAACGAGCTTTTGGCGTTTCAGCGATGGCCCTGACGTACGCGGTCCACAAGGCCGGCCGTATGACGGACTGGATATACCGTTCTACATGCTGCGAGCTGGCGCGGCGAGGTTTCCGAAACGGCGAACCCGAGGGGATGACGGGTTACGAACGTTCGCGCGTTTTTCCACACGTTCTCGCCTCGTCGACGCATGGGCCGATTTCAACCGCGCGAATCGCGCGGGAACTCGCTCTTCCTCTGGAAGACGTCCATGCCGCCATGCTTCATACCGAGCTTCTCGGCCTCAGATCTTCAGCTTCAGCATCCATCCCCGGCGGAAAGGGCGGCGATCCGAGCTTCGACCACTCAGCAAGCGGCAGCGGCACCGCCCACAGCCGCCGCTCGGCAGACAGAACGGGAACGACGCCGCGATTGCGACTCGTATAGGGCAAGGTCTGGTAGGGTCGTTTCTTCCCCCGTCGCCCTCGCCTCCTTCCTGAACTCGAAACCCTGGCATTCCGGGAAACGTGGAAGTTCGGTCGGCTCGAAAGAACTATTGCCAATTCCCTCCTCCAATAAACCCTATGGAGCCGAGAAAGGCGAGTATTGCTTGAAGGGCGAATTACTTTAGACTTTAGGACCTCGATCGCATGGATTCAGCGTGTGACGCGCGGCGAGGGATCCTCGGGGATCTTCGGATGATTCGGATCCGGATTGTCGCGCGTGAACGTCGACCAGTTGGGCGTCGGCAGGGATATCGACGGCGTCGGAACGGATATACGGGAAGGCGAGGGGATCGAGGGCATTGGCACGGGGCTCGGGGCGCAGCGCGGCAGGCCGCTTCCCGGGCGCGTCGAGCAGGCCGACGGCGCCCTCGTGCCTCCTTCCGACGGCGCCGTGGCAGCCGTCGTCGACGGGCTGGGGCTCGGTTCCTCAGAACCGCAGGAGGCAAGGCCGCCCATCCCGATCGCTCCAGCGACGAACACGACGCAGAGAATAGCCGGAGAGGCGACATAACGGGTTTCGCGCATATGCATATAGGCAATGTACCCGAGAGAGGCGGAAACAGAAACCAAACACGTAACAGGCGCATCGGCAGAACCAAGGGTTTGCAGGCGCCTCGGCCGAGGCTTTCCAACCCGCGTTTTCCGGCATTCTGGCAGGTGCGCCTCCGTCGTCATCCGCCCGCACCCGCGTTCGCAAAAGCTCAGGCCGCGGCGCGCCTGCTCTTGAGGAAGCCCCGCAGCCCGCGCGGCGAGGCGAGCCACACCGCGAAGAAGAGGAAGCCGCCGGTCGCCACGACGGTCGCCCCCGAAGCCGTGTCGAACCAGTAGGAAACATAGACGCCCACAATGGTCGACGCCACCGAAAGCGCCGGGGCGATGAGCAACATCTTCGAGAATCTCTGGGTGATGAGCAGCGCAGTCGCCCCGGGCGTAATCAAAAGTGTCACGATGAGAACCGCGCCGACCGCCTGCATCGCCGTCACGACGGTCATCGCCAGGCATACGAGCAGCAGCGCGCCCATGCGCCACGCCGGGAGGCCGATGGCTTGCAGGTGGACCGGGTCGAAGGCGTAGGCCGTGAGGTCCTTGCGCTTGAGCAGCAAGACGGCCCCCGCCAGCGGCCCAAGGATGAGCACCTGCCACATGTCCGCCTGCGTGATCCCCAGCAGATCGCCGAAGAGCACGTGGGAAAGATTGATGTTCGAGGGATTCTTCGACACGAGCACGAGGCCTATGGCGAAGAGCGTCGTGAAGACGATGCCCATGCTCGCGTCCGACTTGAGGTGGGACGTTTGCCGCACAGCGAAGATGAGGCCGACGACGAGGAGCGCGGCCGCGAGCGCGCCGACGGAATACGGGATCCCGAGCATGTGGGCGATGACGACTCCTGGCAGAACCGCGTGCGAGAGCGCGTCGCCCATAAGGGACCAGCCGACGAGGACGATCCAGCAGCTGATGATCGCGCATACGGCTCCGGCTATCGCTGTGACGACGATTCCGCGGACCATGAACTCGTAGGTCCACATCCTCCCGAAAGTCTCCCACAGATCAGGCATCGCCCTTCTCCTTTCCGTGCGGGGCGTTGGCCGAAGCGTCCGGACCCGCCACGCCGTCGGTTTGAGCTGCGCCGCGCTCGCGGGCCTGAGCGCCGGTCACGCCGAAGGCGCGGCCGAGATTTTCCGGGCGCAGAGCGTCCTCGACGTCGCCCTGGAAGACGACCTCGCGCAGGAGCAGGAGCGCCTCGTCGCACAGCTCGGACATCCCGTCGAGGTCGTGCGTGGCGACCAGCACCGCTGCGCCGCCGGCGGCAAGGTTGCGCACGAGCGAGACGATCGCCCCCTCGCTCGGCTTGTCGACGCCGGCGAAGGGCTCGTCCATGAGCAGCAGCCTCGCGCCCTGGGCGATGGCACGGGCGATGAAGACCCTTTTGCGCTGGCCTCCCGACAGCGCGCCGATCTGCCGATCGCGCAGCTCCGGCACGCCGACCATGTCGAGGGCCCGGTCGACCGCTTCGACGTCGTCGGGGCGAGGGCGCCTCGTCCATCCCATTCGCCCGTAGCGGCCCATCATGACGACGTCGGCCACACTCAGCGGGAAGTCCCAGTCGACTCCCTCGTTCTGGGGGACGTAGCCGACCAAGCCGTCCTTGCGGGCCGAACGCGCGGACTCCCCGTACACGGAGACGTCCCCGGTCGAGCGGACCGTGCCGACGACCGCTTTGATGAGCGTCGATTTCCCGGAGCCGTTCATTCCGACGACGCCGCACACGCGTCCGGGCCTGAGCGAGAAGGTCACGCCAGTCAAAGCCTTGACGGGCCCGTACGAAACGCGCAGGCCTTCGACCGACAGCGCGGCCTCCGTTCGCCGTCGCGGTTCGATTTCGCTGCGTCGCCTCATGATGCCCCGCCGACCAGCCCGGAGGCGATCGTCTTCGTGTCGTACTCGAGGAGTTTCAGATACGTGGGAGCCGGGCCTTTCGCGTCCGTGAGCGAGTCGACATACAGCGTTCCGCCGTATTTTGCGCCGGTCGCCTGGACGACGGCGTCCATCTTGCCCTCGACAGTCGATTCGCAGAAAACTGCGGGAATGCGGTTTTTCTTCACGCTGTCTTGAACGGCCGCGACACGTTTGGGAGTCATCGCGCCCTCGGCGTTGACGCCCCAGAGGTAGTGCTCGGCGAGCCCGTAGTCCCTGGTCAGGTAGCTGAACGCCCCCTCGCACGTCACGAGCGCCCGCTGCCCCTGCGGGACCGAAGCGAGCTTCTTCTGCATGTCGTTTGCGATCGCGTCAAGCCTGGCCTTGTATGCCTTTCCGTTGGCCTTGAACTCCTTCGCATGCGACGGGTCGAGCTTGGAAAAGGCCGCGACCATGTTGTCGACGTAGATCTTTGCGTTTTTCGGGCTCATCCACGCGTGGGGATTGGGCTCGCCCTTGTGATCGCCTTCGGCTATGGGAATGGGCGTCACCCCTTTGGAGGCGACGACGGTCTCGGCTCCGGATTGCGAGGTGAATTTCTCAAACCAGCGCTCCAAGCCCAGCCCGTTTTGGATGACGAGGTCGGCGTCGGCGCCGCGCCTGATGTCCTCCGGGCTCGGTTGGTAATCGTGTATTTCCTCGCCGGGCGAGGTGATGGACTCGACGCGCAGTCGATCGCCGGCGATCGACTTAGCCATGTCCTTCATGACGGTGAATGTGGTGAGCACCAGAGGGCGGGAATCGGAAGAAGGCCGCACACTGCACGCGGCCAAGGCGAGCGCCGCAGCCAGGACGGCGGCTGCGCCCGCGAGTCGATGGGCGGGTTTTCTGAACCCGCTGTACTTCGTCATGAATCTCATGATATTTCGGTAGACCGAAAACTAGTGGGCCACAGGTCCTATTGAGAATCGATCTCAAGTTGTTTGCGAGGGGTGAAAAGGGCGGCGGCCTCGGCGCTCCGCAAACGGAGCTCTTGGACGAAATGCCGGCGAAAGCCGCGTTCAGACTGAACTCGGGGACGGTGGAGGACCCGAGGCGCTTGGCGTCGGAGTCGGCATCGTCGCAGTCGGCGAACTCGTCGGGCTTGGGCTCGGCGCCGGGCTCGCGGGAGTCGCCGTCGGGCTTGTCGAAGTCGGCTCCGGGCTCGCGGGCGCGGGCGACGTCGGCTTGGCGCTCGGCGAGGGGCTCGGCGAGGGCGTCGGCTTAGGAGCGGGCTTCACGGTCACCGTTGCGGAGGCCGCGTCGTCTTCGGAGGCGACGCCGTTGCCGGGAGTCGAATCGACGTCCTTCTGATCCGCGGCTGCGATCTCCGCCTCGTTGACGAGGCCGCCCCCTCCTGTGGCGCGCGCGACGATGGAAATTTCGGCGGACTTCCCGGGCGCCAAGGTTCCGACGTCCCACACGCCCATGGCAGAGTCATAGGGACGGTCTGCGGATACGAAGGTCAGACCCTTGGGAAGGCGGTCTTCCACCTTCACGCCGGTCGCGGTCCCGGACGGAACGCGGTTGAAGGAGTAGGAGCCGTCGGCGCCCGTCGTCGCCGTCGCCACGACTGCCCCGTCGTGGTCGCGAAGCTCAACCTTCGTCCTCTCGACTCCCGCTTCGCCGCCCCTGGCGCCATCGCGAACCGACGTCGCCTCGCCCGAGCCCAGATTCTTGACCGCCACCTGGAAATCGACCTCGTCGCCCACTCCGTAGGCGGGCTTTCGCTCGGCTATCGCCTTTTCGACCTCCAGATCGACGGTCGTCTCGAGCCCCACTTTGATGGGTTCGATGGGAAGCAGCCATTTCCCGTCCTTCTCCCGGCCGGCCATGGCCACGGAGTTCCACGCCGTGCCTGAGGCGCCAGCCGGCGCCGCGACGGGGACGAACATCTGAATCGACGCCTTCGGGGCGAGATTCGCGTTCGCGAACTCTGCGCGGACGGCGCGCACGTCGCCGAACGACGCCGGCGAGTCGGTCCAGTCATCGACGCACCCGGCCGGCCCGGCGGCCCTTGCGGCGCCCTGCGCGGTCGCCTCGCCGCGGCATGCGTTCTCCGAAGTCGAATACTGAATTTTCACCTTGTCCCGCGGAACGTCGGAGTCGGCCACGGCAACGGGACCGGCCAGCCGCGGCTGCCACTGTGAGCCTCGGGCGTTCGAGGCAGCCGGCCCCACTCCGCGGTCGCCGAGGTGGGGAAGGACGTCGTAGACGACGACGTCGTCGGCGTTGACGTGCCCGACGGCGGGAACGCCCGTGTGCTTTCCGGTCGCGTCCATAGCGGCGGTGTAGGAGGCGCGAAGAGTGTAAGTGACCTCGACCCCCTTGACGGGAGGGACGACAGGCCCGGATTTGAGTATGGACAGGTCGGCCGAGCCGTCGACCGTCGTGGGCGCCTTCGCGCTCGCCTGCGTCGCGGAGCTTGCGGCAAAGAAGGCCTCGGGGGCGATCGTCGCCCCCTTGGGGACGAGCCCGCGCGGCGGCCTGACCGTGATCGTCGCCCGGCCCGCGGTGCAGGCAGGCGCCGTTCCCAAGTTATAGACGACCTTTCCGTCGGAATTTCGCGTGGGGGCGGCGATCGTCGGAGGGGCGACGACTCCCGTCGTGTTGGTGGCGGCCGCAAGGACAGGCGCGACCTCGGAGTTCACCGCCCCGTCCGGGTTGGCGAAGCGCGGGACGTCGACCGTCAAAACCGCGCCGTCGCAGTTGGCGTCGGTCGATGCGCAGGAGAACTCGACCGTGTAGACGACGTTGTCGCCGGTCTTGACCGTCCGCGCATTCGGTGTGAGGGTCACGCGCAAGGTCGGGGCGCCGCCCTCGGCGAAGCTCGCCGACCCCAATCCAAAAATGAGAAGCGCGGATACTAAGAAACCTAAAATCCTTCGGCGTCTCCTCGATTGGGCGCGGGGCGAGACCGGTGATCGACATGAAAATCCCTTCCGGCGTCATCGGTGAGAAGCGCGCAGATGCACCTCAACCCTACCGTCTGCAACAAGCGGCAGTCACTAGCCCGCTATAGGCCTCAGGGATGATAAAACAGAGCGATTCGCACTAAACCGATTCGATTTTGGCTGACAACGCCTCTAAATTCTCGAAACAATGCCCGAGGAAACCCAATTTCTTTGCGGCCTCGACGTTCTTCGGGGAGTCATCGACGAACAGCACGTCCTCGGGGGCCAGTTTCCGCCCGGCGGACTGCGACAGCCGCGCGAGGGCGACGGCGAAGACCTCTTCGTCGGGCTTGGCCAAGCGCAGGCGGCACGAGAAGAGGACCGGGTCGAAGAGCTCGTCGATCCAGGGGTTGTGCCACCTCGTCCACCCGACGAAATCACAGGGTATGTTCGAGAGCATCCCCATCGTCAAGCCGGAGCGGTTGAGGCCGCGCGCGAAGGAGACCATCGCCTCGTCTTTGACGCCCAGCGCCGCAAGGTCGGCCGCGAGGGCCGCCTGCCAATCGATGTCGACGCCGGTCTCGGCGGAAATCCTCGCCCAGTATTCGCGCGAGCCGATGGCCCCCGCGTCGTATTCGACGCGATTTTTCCCGCGGTAGGCGGGAAGGAGGACGTCAGGTTCAACCCCCACCGTTCTCGCCAGCGTTTCAAATGATGTGCGTGATTGTTCGGATATGAATAATCCGAAAAGATCGAACAGAAGCGCGTGCATGTACCCAGATTAATTGACATACAGTTTATTTGCATTAGCCGTCCAAGCAGTGCACACAACTTCACTTCTCAGCCGCTCGCCCCAAGGCGGCGACGGATTCGCCGAGCGCCCCGGCGACGTCGGTCAGATCCTCGCCCGCTTCGACCTGCGCGAAGGCCTCCAACAGGAGCATGCGGGTGAAGCCCGTCCACATGCGCGGATTCTCCACCCCCAGCTCTTCCCATTGTTCGCGGAGAAAATCGTCGGCCATCGCGTGAATGTCGGCGACGTCCTCGGCGACGGCGGCGCGCTCGCCGCTTGCCCCGCCGGATCGGCCGGAGCGCCCGCGAGCGTGCATGAGGCTCATGAGCCAGCCGTGGGAAGACTCGTTCGACTGCCTGAGGCTGGCGACCGCAAACTGCCGAAGACGGACGACGGGCGGCGCCTCGGCGTCGATCTGCGAGAAGATAGCTTCGCGCCAGCGAGGAATGTAGCGGGCGAGCGTGAGCAGGCGCAGGTCGTCCACCGAATCGACGTACCGGTATATCGAATTGCGGGCGATGCCGACCTCCGCAGCCACGGCCGCGGCCGAAAGGGCGTCGGGGCCCGACTCGCGCAAAAGCCGTTCGGCAGCGTCGACGAGCTTCGTTTTGACGATCTCCCTGTGTTGGCGCACGGTGGGCGCGCTGATCTTCGGCACTGCCATCCCCCTTGGATCACTGTTTCGAGCATAGTCGCCGCCCGCCCGAATCGCACGCTGCGGCCCTGCCGCAGAGACGACGAGGGCCCGGGAGGTCACGCATCCCTCCCGGGCCTCGCGGTGCACGCAAACGCGCACGCGTCAGACTTCACGCACATCGGAGGGGAAGGAGACGTTCCCGACCCGAATGCCTGACGCACGCATCCTGTCTCCCGAGTCTGCGGTGCCGACTGCGCAGCAGCGCAGGCCGACAATTGAATTATACCTGAAATACCTACGTTTTCGAAGGTACTACTTGCCACAGATTAGGGTCATTCTATCCGTCGTTCTCCTTTTCCCACAGCGACGAAGGAAGGTCAGCGCCTCACCTGCCTGCCTTCGCATGTCTCACCGTGTTGAGCAACATGTTGACGGTCGCGGCCGACCGTTTCTCGCCCTCGACCATCACGTTGAGGTACGTTCCGTTGAACTCAACCACGTAAAGATAACGGAAGTCTCCCGATTCGGTTATATGCCTGGCCGCAACGGCGGGGAGCCCGGCGATCGTCGTCTGCCCGAGGTACTCCCCCGAGGCGTCGTCGTCCTCCTTCGACGCCCATTCGTCGGCGAGGTCCTCACCCGAATGGTACTCTTCCTCGTCGCCGACTTCGAAAAGCAGCGACGCCCCGTTCGCCTCTATGCCGATGGCGTCTTCGTCGTCCTCGTCCCGCTCGGTCAGCGTCATCTTGCCCGGCATCGGGAAGGAAATGACGCCGGACGGCGTCTGGAGGTTGTACTGGCCCCCTTTGACGCCCCCTCTGAGTTTTCCGTCGCGGCTGAGAACAGAGAGCTTCTCCTCCTGGGGGTCGCCTCCGGGCTGCGAATCCGAGCGCCCGTCGCCCCCCACGCCGGCGACCATGTCCGAGCCGCCTGAGCCTTGGGGCCCCGCGAAGTTAAACGTCTCCGCCGCCTTGAGCAGCACGTTGAGCTCCTTTTGCGTGGGCGCCACCACCGTGAGATTCCATACTCCGTCTTCGATCCTCAGGAGGTACACCCTGCTGAGATGGCCGACCCTCGTCTTCGCGTCGACGGCCACCGCTTTGACGTTGCCGAGGGACGCCGTCTGGACCGGCCTGACCGACGTCGAACCGCGCGACTGGACGATCTTGGTCAGCTGCTCGGCCGTCGTGTTGGAAACGGCCGTCTCCGTCGGGAAAAGCGAAAGCTTGACGTTCGGGTTCGACGAGCTCTCCACGCCGGCCACCCCCGTTTCCGCGTACGTTCGCTCGAAGACGCGCATCGACGGGCCGACGTTCATCGTCACCCTTCCCGATCCGGTGCCGACCGTGAGCACGCCGTTTGTGACGCTGGCCGAACCCAGGGGAAGGCCCTGCCCCTGCGGCTGGGCCTTCTTCGTCGCAGTCGCGGTGGGAACGGGCGTCGGAGAGGGCGTGGGCGACGCCGTCCGCGTCGGCGCAGCGCTCATCCCGAAGGACATTTCCTTTTTGGGCTCGGAAGCGCACGCGGTCAGGCACATCGCCGCCGCGAACACAACAATCACGAGCCTAGGAAGTCGCATCCTCGACCACCTGGAGAAGAGCCGGAATCTCGGTCTCCGCCTTGCCCGAGTTGACGACCAGCTGGATCATCACCCCGTTGACGTTGACGATGTATATGCGCGAAATCGTGCCGTTGGTGGATTTGACCAGAATGGCGCCGGCGGGATACCCCGCCACCTTCTGGACCTCGGGCACCGTCTTCATATGCTCGATGTCCTTCATCCCGCCGTTCTCGCGCATTTTCGCCAGGATCTGCGTGGGATCCGTCGTGAACCCCTTCCTGTCGATGTAGAAGGAGACGTTGCGCCCGGAATTCTGCTGATCCTCAAAGCCGAGCAGGCCTTCGGCGCTGGGTTTGGAGGGGACGAACCCGTCGGGCATCCTCATGACGATCTTCGCTCCGTTGACGTCCACCGTGTACGTCCGCCCGGACACGGAGGCCTTCAGAGGGTCGACGTGGCGCGAGGCGGCCGTGCTGGGCGAAGTTCTCGATCCCGCATTGACCGGCTTGAGCGCGCGGACGGTTTTGAGGAGCTCGTCGGCGGTGGCGGCGTCGGGGGCGTTGATCGTCGCCGACCACAGGTAACCTTCGAAATCGGCGACGACGACGATCGCCACATACCCGGTTTGGATTGTCGCCTGGGCCGCGACGGCCTTGAAATCCCCCAGATTCTGGATGTCGTAGCGGGCCTCGATGTTTGTGAACTGCTTCGTTCTAAGCGTTGCGGCGACGCTGTCGGCCGAAGGCAGCGACGTCGCGGAGGACAAATGGGAAAACATGAGATTCGTCTTCGAATCGGAGGAAGACGTCAACCCTACGAGCTTGACGTCTTCCTGTTTGGCCCTGCTCACTGCGTAGCCGTTGGGAGCCGTGAAGCCGACCCAGACTTTGCCCGTAAACAGGCGGAATTCCGAACCTTGGATTTCCGCCTCCCCCAAGGTCGCCTTGGGGTCCGTTCCGACCGTCGGGCCATTGCCTTTGGTCGAGTGCGGCGAAGTGGATGAGGGGGTGGGGCCAGCGGAAGTTGAAAGCGAACATGCTGGAAGGGCGATAAGCACAACAACGGCGAAGAAGATTCGCAGTCCTCTCATATGCCCTCCTGGAGACATTCAACTTTACGGCACGATAATAGGCGACCCCACGCCGAAAATCGGCCCTCGGCAAGGGGTAACCCTGCCCATCGCTCCGTTCCTCGGAGCTGGGCGCGCGCTCCGACGACGACGCGATTGGGTGCGACAAGGGGTCAAGGGCCTGGAATGCCACGGCTGCCAGGGGGAAGGCCCCTCGTCGATCGGACAGAATACACATTACCCCGCACTCGCGGTTATTTCAGGGGCGTTCATCCATTGACATTCCACGCTCCAAGTGCTCCTCCCGACGGCGACGGAGCCGCAAATCGAGTCGGCCGGAAGGAGGCGTCAGTGGACCGCCGCGGGCGAACCGCTCGGCGAATCCGTGCCTCCGTGGACCCAGATGTCGGTCGGAAGCTCGCCGGGCATCGAGGGGTTCCCCGTGGCAACGAACGGCCTTTCGCGGTTTCGCAGATAGTCTTGGAGCGCCCCGAAAGCCCATTTACCGAGCATGACGATGGACACAATGTTGATGAGCGCCATTCCCGTCATCGTCAGATCGGCGAAGTTCCAAACGAGTTTGAGCTCGGCGACGGACCCAAGGACGATCGAGACGATGACGATTGCCTTGAGAAGCTTGTCGCCCCACGCTTTGCCCTTCGTGAGAAAATCCATATTGACCTCAGCGTAGGCAAAGTTGCCGATAACCGAAGAGCCGGCGAAGACGCAGATGAGAACGACCATGACCGGTCCCGCCCACGCCCCCAGCGTGGATTTGAGCGCGGCGATCGTCATGTCGGCGCCGGCGGGGTCGGGAGAGGTCCAGTAGGGCTTGAGCGCCTCGGGGTCGGCGTTGAAGAGGATGAACGCGGTCGCCGAACACACAAGGATTGTGTCGACGAAGACGCCCGCAGACTGGATGAGGCCCTGCTTGGCCGGGTGGGTGACGTGCGCGGTCGACGCCGCATTCGGCGCCGAGCCCTCGCCCGCCTCGTTCGAGAACAGGCCGCGCCTGACTCCGTTCATCATCGCCGCTGTCATCGATCCGGCCAAGCCCCCGAGCGTTTCCCGCAGTCCGAAGGCGTTTTCGACGATCAGGCTGAAGGTCGGGCCGACCTTGTCCAAGTTCATGACCACGACTGCGGCGGCAAGGCCGATGTACACGATCGCCATGAGCGGGGCGACGATCTCCGAGGCCTTTGCCACGGCCTTGAGGCCTCTGTAGACGATCGGCCCGCACAGGACCAGGAGGATTGCGGCCGTGACCCAGGGGTTCACCTCGAACTGGGTCTTGAGCGTGTCGGCGATCGTGTTCGCCTGGACCATCTCGAAGGAGACTCCGAACGAGCAGATGAGGAACAGCGCGAAGACGACCCCCCATTTGCGCGAGCCGAGCCCCCTCTGGATATAGAAGGCCGGGCCTCCGCGGAAGGTGCCGTCGTGCCACCTGATTTTGAACAGCTGGGCGAGAGTGGCCTCGATGAAGGCGGTGGCCATCCCCAAGAAGGCAACGAGCCACATCCAGAAGACCGCGCCGGGCCCGCCCAAAGTGACGGCGATTGCGACGCCGGCGATGTTGCCCGTTCCGACCCGCGAGGCGATGCCGATCGCGAAAGCCTGGAAAGAAGAGATTCCATCGCCGTCGACGTCGCGGGAGTCGAAGACCTGCTTGACCATCTGGCCGAACAGGCGAATCTGCACGAAGCCGGTGCGAATCGTGAAGTAGATTCCCGCTCCGATGAGCATGACGATGAGGATGTGGGTTGTGATCCAGTTATTCGTCGTGGATATGAGCTCGGTCAGCTTGTCCATGCCGCCCTCCTAAAGACCGCCTGCGACGAGGAACGGTCGGCTCGCGCGATTTGAAAACTCAAGAGATATTACTAGAACATTACGCGATTTGAAGAATCCGTTACTAAAAACGACGCAAATCCGCATCGACGGCGACCTTCCCAACCGCCGAACAAGAGAACGCTCGATTCCCTCGTCGAGAAGCCGACTCTTTGGCCGCGTAATTTTATCAAAGAATGAAGCGTCCCGCCTCGACTCCCCCCATGGGTATCATTGCCCATGCGACTACGGTCGTACGACGCGGTACTATAGATGACGTAGTCAGCCACGGTTGATTGCGCGTGTGTGATAAGCCCACGTCAGCCTCCAATTACGACGTGGGCGACGAGGTCGCCGGTCGCCCAGCCGGGACCTCTGCCTCTTGGGTCTGCGCCTCCAATGGACCCGGAGATGAAGTGAGGCCCACCATGGCGGTGGGCCTCACTTTTTTGCTTTTATCCGCGTCTGCGGGACCTGCGGGAGCCTTCGGCAGCCTTTTGCCGCTGATTCGTCTGGAACTCCTCGTCGAGAAGCGTGAGGTCGTCGGCGGTGACGAGCTGGCTCGCCACGGCGTACTCCACGAGCCTCGCACGGCGATAGGTCGCGTGAACGCCCTTCCCCCCGCGCAGTCCGCGCACGCCGAGCCTGTCCAGCTTCTCGCAGACGTTGTCGAGCTTGCGGTTGAAGCGGGTCTGCGTCCATCCGAGACGCTGGGCGGCCTCCTCCGAACGGGGAATGTCGGAGGGGCCGGTCCCCACCCGCCGCAGCCAGTTTTCGGCCAGAGCGAGGATGAGAAGGCGCTGGCTGGGCGTGAGCGTCACCTGCCCCATGGTCGTCTCGCCGACGTCCTCGCGCCCCGTGGACGAGACCTCGTACATCGTGTCGGGAACCGTCATGTCTATCTCATACGTGGTGGGGCCTGCGGTGAAGACGAGGCTCATGTTGGGCACGACGAGCGGAATCTGGCTTCCCGGGCCTATCCAGGATTGGAGCATCCCCGTGGTCTCGGCAACCGTCACGGCGATGCGCGAACCGACGTTGCTGACCCACCACAGGCCGTTGTGCGACTCAATGACGAGGAAGTTTCGGTGGAGAAACGGATTGTCCTCGATCGCCAGGGTGCCGACGCGGCCGATCGTGAACGTGTCTCCCGGATCGATCTTGTAGACCTCGCCGCAGAACTCAATCTCGAGCGCCACGCGCGCCTTCTGTGCGGGTTGGGCGACCGCAACCGAGACCGCCTCGCTTTTAGCATGTTGAGCCATCGATCCTCCTCCGTCTCCGGCATGACCCCAATATGGACCATTGTGTCAGGTATTGCTGTTAAACGGGAACAGAGCCGTCAATGAGAGGTCGGTTATAGTGAGAGATAGGTTACTGTCCCGATGTCACAACGCATGCACTGACCGCCTTTGATTCGTTGGAAACCCCCACCCGCCTGACCTGAACCGTGATGCACGTCTCGACAGGCCTGGCCGCCACGGTCACGCTCGTCTTCTCCGTGGCTTCGACTTTCCCCTCCCCCGCGACGAACGGGGCCTTGTAGAGGTACATGTCGCCGTCGTGCGGGTCGGGATTCTCCCATGTGAACGTCACGCGCCCGTTGCTCACCGTCCCCTTGAGCTTCGTCACGCCCTGAGGCTGCTCCGCTCCCGGATCCATCTTCGTGGTTTCCGAGGCCGAGGGGGAAGGCTTGATGGTTTCGCCCTTGCCGCGGTTCATGAAATAGACCACGCTCAGCGTCACGATGAGGACGACGACGGCCGCGATGGAGAAGCGCGCGACCGGCTTGCGGAGAAAGGCCGCGAACGTCCGTTTGGCGCCGGAGGCCTCGGGCGGCGGGGCGTCCTCAAGTTCGTCGTCGCCGATGGGCGCCCCGTAATACGAGTGGCGGCGGCCCGCGGAGGCGACGTCGGCGCTGTCGACGGCGAAAACGACCCCCGCACCGCGATCGACCTCGATCGAATGCCGACCGACCCGTCGAGGCACGTCGCGCGTGTTCTCGTCGTCGATCGGGGAGATGGTCCGCACCGCCTGGCGTGTGGCGTCCTCGTCGACCGTCGAGGACTCCTGCCATTCCTCCCCCTCGCCCTGAACGTTCATGTCGGTTGGGCGCTGATGGAGCTGCTCGGCCTGAATGAACTGAAGGGCCGTCGCAAACTCCCGCACCGACTGGTAGCGCTGCTTGGGGTCCTTGGCCATGGCCGTGGCCAGGACCCTCTCGAGCTCGTCGGGGGCGTCGGTGCGCCCGGTCTTCGGCAGGGGGGAGCGCAGAACCCGATTGATGACGGCGATCTCCGAATTGTCGCCGTCGACGATTTCGAAGGGCGCGCGCCCGGCGACGAGAGTGTAGATCGTCGCCGCCAGCGAGTAGACGTCGACGGCGGGCGCGGCCTCGCCCTCGCCCGTCGCCTGCTCCGGCGGGGCCCACGGAACGGAGAAGCCCTCGGCCTGAGTCGTATCGCCCATCCGGGTTGCGATTCCGAAGTCCGTGAGCACCGGATGCTGATACGGAGTCATGAGGATGTTCGACGGTTTGATGTCGCGATGGACGATTCCCGCCCTGTGCAAAGTCTCGACCGCGCCTGCGATCTGTATGCCCACTTCGAGGGCGAAGGTCACCGGCAGCGGGCGCATGCGTAAAAGCTTGCCCAGATGCGGCGGAGGGCAATACTCCATGATGAGGTACATGCGGCCGTCTTCGGTCTCCCCGGCGCCGTGCACGGAGACGACTGAGGGATGCGAGCTCATGCGCGCCATGAGGTTGGCTTCCGCACGGAAAGCCAGCTTCTGCTGCTCGGTCACGCCCCGCCGAAGCACCTTGATGGCGACTTCGCGGTGCGGAACCTGCTGATCGTACAGGTACACGTCGGCGAAGCCGCCGGACCCCAGATAGGACAGGTACCTGGCATTGGGAATCTTCGGCGGTGTGGCGGGGCGTCGGCCGGCCGACATCAGACTCCCGACCTCGGACCGAGCATCTGGATGGTCACACCCTCGCCGATGTCGATGACGTCGCTGACCCTGAGGAAGAATGGCTCGGTCGGGCTGATGCGAATCGGCCGCTCATTCGGACGCAGGACGTAGGTCCCGTTGTTCGAGTTCCTATCGACAAGCCGAACGTCCCAGTTATCGACGCGAATCTCGCAGTGGGTCCGCGAGATCTGCTGATCGGGGCTCGGAACGGGGACGAGATGGGCGCGCGGGCGCCCGGGCTCCGGGGCGGAAGCCGGCTTGCGGCCGATGATGATGTCGGCGTCCAAGGGCACGTTGAGCCCCGTGGACACCCAGATCTCCCCAAGGGACGGGCGAGGGTACCAATTCGGTTCGCCTCCGAGCGGGCCGCTGCATATCCTGCACACCTTCCCGTGGGGCGGGTTGAGGTGGCCGTTTTGGCACAGCACGGCCAGGACCATCGCCTGAGGCGACTCCGCCTGGACCCGCTCCTGCTCCTGCGCGCTCTGCTCGCCGACGACGGTCTCCGCATCGTAATCCTCGGCGGAAGCCCCTGCCGCAGCCGCATCCGCGGCGACACTGGGGAAGGAAGGCTCCGGCCGAGCCCCCTGCGCCCCCTCGTCGTCTCGGGGGGCCTCTTCCCGCGGCTGGCCGTCCCAGCCTGCCGGGCCCTCGACGGGCGCTTCCGGTTCTTCGGCGGCTTCGACGGCGTCGCCCGCCGGCTCGGGCGCGGTCGGCTCCTCGGCCGAGGGGGCCTCGTCGGCGACCTCCCAGGGGCGGGGGGTGCGGCGGGCGGGCTCCTCAGCAGGCTCGGCGGATTCTTCCGCCGCATCCGTCGGTTCCTGTTCCGGGCCTTCGGCCGCCTGGACGGGAGAGAACGCGGCCTGGGCCGCGTCTTCGGACTCGTCCAATTGGTCGGCCATGGGGAAGCGGCTTTCGATCGGGAACCGCGGCTGCTCCTCGGGGACGTCCTCCTCGGGCGCCTGATCGCCGACCTCGCCCGCCGACGAGAGGTTCGCGGCGATCTCTTCGAGCTCTTCGGCGGGAATAGCCTCCTCTTCTTCGGTGGCGCCGTCTTCAGCGGCCGGAGTTTGAGCCGCGGGGCCCTCCGCCTCCACGGGGGCGGGCGCCTCGGCCTCAACAGGAGCGGCGTCCTGCCACTCGGCTTTCTCTTCCTCGGCCTGAGGAGTGTGGAAGTCTCCGGGAACCGAGTCGATGAAGAATGGCGCCTCCGCGGACGGCTCGTCCGCTTTCTCCGAAGATTCGGCCGAGGCGACGTCGTCGGCTCCATTGACGGCGTCGAGCGTGGGCTCGTCGAGCGGCATGCGCGTCTTTTCGAGGGCGTCGATCGGGTTGACGGAAAGGGGGCCCTCCTCCTTGGCCGCGGCCTCGGCCTCGGCGGGCTCCTTCGAAACGTCGGCGGCTTCCTGCACGGCTTGCGGCGCCGGAGCGGCCTCGGCTCCCTGATCGGCAGCCCCGTAGCCGCCGGGGGCAGGCGAAGAGCCCGCGGCGCCGTATGCGGCCGCCTCCCTGGCGCGGGAATCCGCGGCGGCTCCGCGAATCTCGGGGTGCCCGGGCACGAATGCGAGAAGAAGGGCGGAGGTCGCCGCGATGCCGTCGGCGAAGGGCAGCCCCTCCGGTCGGCCGACGCCGGCGCCGGGCCCGGCGTCGAGAACGAGGTCGGCCATTCGGTCGATGAAGGCCTCGTTCCAGGTCGGGGTCTCCATTCCGGTGCCCAGGACGTTTCCGTCTCTGTCGCAGGCGCGGAAGGCCCCGCGAAGCGCGACTCGAAGGTGCTCGCCTTCGGACACCGCGATGGCGAAAGCCGGGATCTGGCGCGACGGGCGCACGCCGAAACCGAGGGCCTCTACAAGCTGCTGGAAGGTCGATCCTGAACGAATGGCCTCCCACAGCCACTCTGCCTGGCTTGGGGTGGCACCCTGAACCATCATGGCTCCGTGAGGCGCGACGACGGCCAGAACGTCGCCGGATTTTGCCTGCGCACGTGTGATGTACATTCCTAACCCCTCCGGGGAACGGTGTCGTCGCCGACTATGCGGCGAGCGGCAGTAACGGTCTCTTCCTCAATATTGCCGCTTGGCAACTGCGGACCACAATCCACGATGTCGACGACGACCACCGTGACGTTGTCCGAGCCGCCGGCGCCCAAGGCTTTCTGGACCAGCGTTTGCGCGGTCTCCTGCGGATCTTCCATGTATCGTGCCACCTCGCTGATCCTCTCGTTCGACACGACGGAGCTCAGGCCGTCCGAGCACAAAACGAAACGGTCTCCCATCGAAAGGGGCACAAGGAAGACGTCCGCCCCCACGTCGCTTCCCGAATGTCCGCCGAGGGCGCGCGTGATGACGTTCCTGCGGCCCCAGTTGTTCCCGTCGGCCACTCCGGCGTCGATGAGCTCCTGGACCTCCGAATGGTCTTTCGTCACCTGGATGAACGCCATTCCCGACAGGTGATAGGTGCGGGAGTCTCCGATGTTGAAGACGCGGGCGTAAGGGAATCCGCCTTCGATGCCGAGGACGAGGCCCGTAAGAGTTGTCCCGGGGATCCCCGTCTCGCTGGCGAGGCCGCGCACCGTCCTCGCCGCCAGGGCGATTCGCTCCTCGAGCTCGCCGGCGCTTACGAAGTCTCTGCCGTCGAGCGAGGCGAATGCGTCCACTGCCGTGCGGGAGGCGACTTCTCCGGCGCTGTGCCCGCCCATCCCGTCGGCCACCACGAACACAGGCGAGGACGCGAAGAGGGAGTCCTCGTTCAGTTCCCGCATTCCTATGTCCGTCGCAAATCCGCAGCGGGCATACGCGTAAGGGATCACTGGAACGTCACCCTCACGCGGCGGCCGCCGAAGACCACGCTCGCGCCGTCGGTGGCGAGCACGGGGTGGTTCGGCTGCACGGGAACCGGCTGGCCGTCCGGCGAGACGACGATGGTTCCATTGGTCGACCTGAGATCGTCGACCCTGACGCCGCCCGGCATGAGGGTGAGCGCAACATGGGTCTTGGAAACCGATTTCTGCAGGTCGGCCACGGGCATCGGCACGGCCGAGGGCCACGACGGGTCGACGACGGGGTTCCTTCCGAGCACCACGGTCCCCCTGAGGACGTGGGTCACGCCGTCGTCGAACATGAGGCGCACGGTGGCGGGCTCTCGGCTGCCGGAAACTCTCTCGATGATTCGGGTTTCGTCGAGGCTTCCCGGTCCGGCCGACGCCGGAGCCTCGGCGGCGCTGCCAGCGGCGGGCGGGGAAACCGCGTGGCGAGGCGAGCGCGTCGAACGCGACTGGCGCGGAGAAGAGTCCGCGACGGGCGGAGAAGCCTCAGCTGCAGGAGAGACCCCGTACTCGTCGAGCCGCTCGGCGATCCGAGCCTGGGCTTGCGCCCGGTTGCTCCTGGCGCGTCTGGACATCCTGCCCTCCTCGGAATCGGGCGGCTGGCTCTGAGGCGCGAATTGGGACGTTTCCGGCGCCGGATAGCCGGGAGCCGAGTATTCGGCGCCGGCGCCCGAAGGAGCATTCTGAGCCGGGGCCTCGTACCGCGGATCGTACGCCGGTTCCGGCGCACTGTAAGCGGACTGCCCATAGGCCGGCTCCGGCGCACTGTAGGCCGACTGCCCATAGGCCGGCTCCGGCGCACTGTAAGCGGACTGCCCGTAGGCCGGCTCCGGCGCACTGTAAGCGGACTGCCCGTACGCCGGCGACGGAGCCTGCCGCTGGTCGACGACCCTGGAGAAGCCGGGGCCGACCAACCCGGGCGCCTGCGCGTAGGGATCGGCCGACGGCTCGGCAGCCGACATTCCCGACGGAGCCCCCTGCAAAGGGGCGGCCATCGGCGATCCCGCCGACTGCGCCAGCTGGGCGCTTGCGGCGGAGGGGACGTCGAACTCGTCGTCGTCCTCGATGGGGCGACGCGTGTCGACGTAGATGATGCCTCCGATCCTGTCGAACCACGTGCGCCCGAAGCGGTCGCTCGTGAAGTGAAGGATGAACGGGAGGCCGACGACGAGGGTCGCCAAAGTCACGGCGGCCTCGACGGCATACTTCTGTATTGCGAACGCTCCGGCGTTGCCGCCGTCCCTCATTCGGACGGCCACCACGCCGAGGGACGTCAGCCCTGGAAGAGTCCCTCTCTTGGCGACGTAGTAGCAGTTGCCCGCGATGAAAACGACGATCAGCCCCACGCACGCGACGTAGGGCATCGGCTTTTCGCCAGGCGGTGGGAAATCCGCGTCCACTATCGGTAAAGCCGAGGCTCCTAGCTCGGCCACAACGATGAGAAGGCTGAGGATCCGCGACGTGGTGCGACGCCGCTTGCCCGCTGGCTGATAGAACACCCTCTCATTACTCATGAGTTCCCTCTTTTTCATTAGGTCTCTTGGGAGGATATACCGACCCGGCGGATCCGCGCTCACCCTGTTCATGGGGACCGCTAGCCTTGAACGTCTTCGCCTGCTTCCAGCGACGGCCCCCGCCGGCCCGCGGAGGCTTCGACTTGCGGCGCGCGCCAAAGGATTTCAAGGAAAAACGCGACCTTCTGGTCGAGGCTCGACGGATGACAGACTTCGCCTCCTCAGCGCTTCGCCACGTCGCCGTCAAAGAAGTATCGCCAATATCACCGCTTCCGAAAACTGAGGCGTCGGCCCTGCGGGCCGTTTCTACGATGGGCGCCGAATCGACCTCCGCTTTCCCTGCGGGCGCCTTTTTGCCTGCGGGCGCCTTTTTGCCGGAAAGGGCCTTTGCGACGGCGTCCGTCACGGCGGACGCCTGCTCGCTGCGGGTCATCCGGGCATCGATCGACACCCGCCCGTCGCGAGCGACGTCGAGCACGTCCTCCCACGCTCCGGCGGCCCTCTCGTCGGGACGGCCTTTCGTCCGCCGCCTGCGAGTCCGCAGCGCCTTCGCGGCGAGGACTGCGACGAAGGGGCCGACGATGAGCAGCGTGATTCCCAGCCCCGTCGCGATGTAGAAGAGCCAGCGGGAGACTCCTGCATCCTCGTCTTTCTTGCGGTCGTCGTCGTTTTGGTTGGTGGGGGTCAGCTCGACCGGCTGATCGAGCGGATCGGGCGGCTGGATCACGATGGGCCGGGGGTTCGGCTTCGGTTTGGGCTCTTGAGTCTGCAGCTTCTTGTCTCGAGGCGGAGTCGGGTCGAACATTACCCATCCGTATCCGTCGAAGTTGATCTCGACCCACACGTGGGCGTCGCGGCCCTTGATGTTGATCGTTCCGTCCTTGTGAGAGTCGGGATAGAAGCCCATGACGACGCGGGCAGGCATTCCCGCCGACCTCGCCATGAGAGCCATGGCGACGGCGTACTGTTCGTCGTCGCCCTGCATGTACTCGGCCTCCAGAAAGGCCTGGATCCTCTGATTCCTGTGCCCCGGGCGCGAGGGAGACTGCTCGCCGCCCGCGTAGAACCCGTTGTTCTTCAGGTGCTGCTCGATTGCGCGGGCCTGCTGAATCGGGCTCATCGTCCCCTTGAGGATCTTCTGGGTCTTCGCGGCGACGGCGTTGGGCACGTTCGTATTCTCCTCCATCGGCACCGCCCCGAAGGCGTGGCCTTCGAGCTGCCTGTCCGACGGGGCGGGCCGGACGAGGTCGACGATCCTGTACGAGTCCCCGTCCCTCAGAGGAGTGACGGTCAAGGCCGTCTGCTCGGACGGCGAGTAGTAGAGGTCGTCTTGGAGCTTCTTCGCCCGATCGCCCGCGAACTTCAGGTGCGTGAGAAGGCCTCCTCCTGGAACCCATACGCCCGAGTATTTGCCCACCGAAATCGAAAGTTTGCTGGGACGGGACTTGGCGGGCGGGTTCTCCAGAGAGACGTCCGGACCGATGCGCCGGAAGCCCTTCTTCGGGTCCGTCGAGACGTTGTAGACGATCCCGTCGTAGACGTCGAGTGTGGCCAGGCGCACTCGCTCGTCCTTCTTCAGCCCGCTGACGGAGAAAAGGGTCTCGCTCGCATGCTGGTCGTTGTACGAGCGGAAATCAGACAGAGGCGACGGATACTCGCGCACATTGAGCGGCGGGACGACGTGGTCGCGCACGGCGTACCGCGCCTGAGAGTCCGTGAGCGCGGGGGCGAACACGAGCGCCGCCACGGCGCCCGCCCCCGCGAGCGCAAAGGCCCCGTTCCGGCGACGTCGGCTCGCCTTCTCCCCCGCCTCCGCGGCGGAGACCGCCACAACTCTGCGCCTTTCGATGACGCGCGAACACCAGACGAGGCCGATCAGGCCTACGGTCACCCCAATCCACCGGGCCAGAGGCGCCTGCCTCGAGCCGAAGAGGATTCCCAGGATCACGACCAGCCCGACGGGAATGACACCCCATTCGGGCCGCGAAGCGCGCAGCGCCAGCGAACCGCATATGAGCGCCGCAACGAGGCACGCGAGGTAGGGCAGGACGGTCGGCCCCACGAAGGCCGCCGCGGGCGGAGTGAGCGTGAGGAGGTCCTTCCACCCCTTGATGGTCTGCACCATGAGCATCTGCAGGACCTCGGAATTCGGCAGCCAGCCCGCGGCGGCCACGGGCCGCAAAGCGATCGCCCCGCCGAACAGCAGGTAGCACGCGACGCCGAAAACGGCCGTGAGCCACGGCGTGAGCCGGGCCGTGTAGCCGGCCCAGGCGACGGCCACGCCCACGGCGATGCCGCCGACGGCGGCGACGTATCCGCTGAGGTCGCCGAAAACCGGCCCCCACGTCATGCTCGCGGCGACGAGCATGACGACGAGGACGCCGAGGTCCATGTAGCGCAGACGGTTTGCGGGCATCAGGTCACCGCCTTGCGCAGCGCCAGGGGCAGATCGTCCAGCCGGGGGACGGTCACCAGCGGCAGGCCCGCGATGAGCGAGCGCGCCGTTTTGCCCAGTTCGTCTGCCCGCAGCGCGAATGTGCGGGCGTTGACGGGGAGGATCGCATAGCCGCTGTGGATTTCGGCGACGTCGACGAGGGAACCCGTGACCAATGCGATGACGCTGGCGTTGGGGGTCTTGTCCATTGCGACTCGGGCAAGGTCGCGCAGGCGGACGACTCCGGGGCGGGCGTCCAGAAGGGTCAGACCGTCGAGGAAGGGCCTGGGAGAACTGGTCGGAAGCGGGCCGAGCTGGCTGACGAAGCTCAGCTCCCTGCGCTCGCGCAGGACCGCCGCCCCGATCGAGGCGGCCACGCTGACGCCGAGTTCGTACTCGCTTTCCGAGGCCCAGGATCTGGCGTCGTCGTCGAAGACGATGAGCAGGTGGGCCCTCCGGGTCTCCTCGAATTGGCGGACCATGAGCTTGCCGATGCGCGCAGTCGTCTTCCAGTGGACGTTGCGCCGATCGTCGCCCGGGATGTAGTCGCGCAGGGCGTGGAAGGCGACGTCGTTGGAGGAAAGGTCGTGGGTCGCGGCGCCCTCGATGTCGCGGATGAACCCTATGGAAGACGAGCCCACGTTGACGGTTTTGGGGTGGACGTAGAGGTCTTGGCGTTCCACCCACACCTGTTCGCGGCGCAGCAGGCCGAGCCCGTCGCCGCGCACGGATCTGACCGGCCCGACCGGGATCACCCCCCGTCGATGCGTCGGAATCGTGAAGATCTCGTTGAACGCGCGGTCTCCCGAGAGGATCGGGACCCCGAATTGCGCGACAGTGGCGCCCACGGGCACCTCGACGACCGACGACGGACAGGGCCTGGCCGCCGTGTTGGCGACCGTCAGCTCTCCGACGGCGGTTTCACCCGAGACGACGCGGCTGGAGGCGAGCGTCAGATCGACCTTGTAGGAGACCTTTCCTATCGTCCACGCCACGGCGACTATCCACGCGACGCCCAAGAGCACGGCCAGGCAGACGAGCTCCATCCAGTGGCGCTGGCGGCCGTAGTGCCAGGCGAGAATCGCCAAGACGAGCACGGCCCAGCCGAAACCGGTGACGACCCTGAGCACGGGGATCGCGCGGCGGACTCCGGGCAGCCCGGATGCCCGCTCGCCCAGCCGGCGCAGCGCGTCCGCGGCGGACGCGGCGGCGCGCCGCAGGCGGGAAGCTCTCGCTCGGAGGGGACGGCGAGCCCCCGATTCCTTCACATGCAGAAAGGCCATTCTATTTGCGCAACGTCGGCGCGGGCACCTCTTCCAGGGCGCGCTCGACGACCGCCTCTCTGGTCGCTCCCGCGAACTCGGCGTCGGGATCGAGGACGAGCCTGTGATCCCACACGACGTGTGCGAGGGCCTTGACGTCGTCGGGAAGAACGTAGTTCCGGCCCTGCGAGAGGGCCCACACGCGGGCGGCGCGAACCATCGAGATCGCGCCGCGCGTGGAGACTCCGACCCGCACGTCCTTCGACGCGCGGGTGGCCTCGACGAGATTCTGGACGTAACCGAGCACCGCTTCGCTGGCGAAGTTGTTCGCAGCCCTGCGGGACATCTCATCGACCGCGCTGGTCGAAATCACCGGAGGGAGGTCCTTCGAACGGTCCGGCGAGGCCGCGCCCTTGAGGATCTCCACTCCCGCCGCGCTCTGGGGGTATCCGACGGAGGTCTTGACGAGGAAGCGATCGAGCTGCGCCTCCGGCAGCGGGTAGGTTCCGGCCTGCTCCACGGGATTCTGCGTGGCGATAACCATGAAGGGGCGGCCGGTCTCGTGGGCCACGCCGTCGACCGTCACGCGGGACTCTTCCATGACCTCCAAGAGCGCGGACTGGGTTTTGGGCGAGGCGCGATTGATCTCGTCGGCGAGCACGATCGAGGCGAAGATCGGCCCCTTGTGGAAGTTCCATTCGCCGGTTTTCTGGTCGTAGATCGTCACGCCCGTGATGTCGGACGGAAGAAGGTCCGGGGTGAATTGGATGCGCGAGTGCGTGCCTTGCACAGTGGCCGCGATCGACCTGGCGAGAGCCGTTTTGCCGGTCCCCGGAGCATCTTCGAGAAGCAGGTGGCCCCCCGCGAACATCGTTGTGAGGGCGAGGCGAATGACGTCGTCCTTGCCCAGAAGCGCGCGGCCGACGTTGCTGACGATCCTCCCGAACGTCTCCGCGAACCACGCGGCGTTCTGCTCGGTCACCTGTTCTTGTTGTTGAGTCATGTTCTTCCTGTCGATCTTTCTCGCGCTTTCTCACGCCCGCGGCGTTCGGAACGCGACGGCCTCGGGCGGCAGAGCGAGGGCCTCCCGGGGGAGGCGCCCGCCCAGCGCGCCTCCCGGATCGGAGCGCCAGGCGACGGAGTACATGCCCACGCGCTCGCCCGGCATGAGGTCGTTGCAGCGCTCGTCGCTGTCGATCTCCTGCGGGGAGGACTGGCTGACCCTGATGCAGTACCTGACCGGCCTCATCCCGACGTCGTCGATCTTCACCGAGTTCTTCGAGAAATCGACGGACTTCGACTTCTTGATGCCGCTTCCCGTTATGGTGTATTCGCCGGAGGACCCGTTGTGCGAACCTCCGCTCCACGTGCAGACGACGTCGTCGTCGCCGGGCTCCTCCCAACCGCAGGAGAACGCGTCCGGCGGCGTCGGCCTGCCGTAGGGCACGACGGCGTTGGACGAGGAGACGAGGCTCGTGCGGTTCTCCGAGACGGTGCGGGCCCGGAACTGAAGCTTGACGCTTTGTCCGTTGGGCAGCCCGCGAACGATCTGGCCCCCGCCGTTGATCCGGTTCCAGGAGCCTCCGCCGTTGGTCGAATACTCGTAGACGAGCTCGGATTCGCGCCAGCCGTTGGTCGCCGATCCACGGGGCGCATTCGTGATGCTCACCTCGCCCGAGGTTCCCGTCGCCTCGATGCGGCCTCCCGCAGGGGCGCTGAGCGACCCCAGGATCCGAACGGACCCGGCGCTTGCCGCCGTGGACGAGTTCGGGTTCTTGCTGTTGTAGGCCGTGACGGTGAAGCTCACGGGCTGGCTCGAGTAGCCGATGTCCATGACCACGGAATTCTTGTTGCCCGCGACCGTCACGCTCTCGCCCGTGCTGGCCTGCACGGTGTAGGACTCGATCGGCCTGCCGTTGCTCGGCGCGCTCGTCCAGCGAACGGTCGCCTGGCCCCTGCCGTCGCTGCCCGACTTGTTGACCGACGTGTTCTCGACGCTCGCCGAGAAGGCGCCTGGGCGGCCGAAGGGCGTGACGGGCGCCGAGGGCGCGGACGGCTCGGATTGCCCCTGCCTGTTCGTCGCCACAAGGGTCGCTTGAACCGACGTCCCGTTGGGGACGCGGACGGTCGCCGACGTCGCGCCCGGAGCAAGTTGCACGGACTGCCCGGGGGCGACGTTGAGCGTGAGGGCCGTCACCGGGCTGCCGTCGGAAGACACGCGGTTCCACGAGAAAGTCACGCTGCCGTCGCCGGGAGTCGCCGTCAGGCCCGCCGGCCGGTTCGGCACGATGTCCATGAGCACGGGCGCAGACCGCGTAGGCGTCGAAGCGCCGACCGCGTTGTAGGCCGTGACCTCGAATACGTGGTCGATGCCGAGAGTCCGCCCGTCCAGCTGGCATTGGGTGACCGCGCCGCAGTGCTTCTCATCGCCCTGCGTGACGTCGCGGACCACGACGTCGGTCACGGGCGAGCCGTTGAAGTCGATGACCTTCCACATGACCGTCGCAGAGTTCTTGTTCGTCACCCGTGCGCCGAGGATCTGCACCGGAGACGGCTTGCCCAAGACCGAGAGCTTGAACTGGCCGCGCACCGACCTTTCGGCCAGCCCCGTGGCGTCCATAAGCTGGTAGGAGACGTAGATCTCCCCCGTCACGTCGTGCGGAATCGACACGGAGACGACGGTTCCCGACGAGGAGGCCTTGACTCCCCCGACCTTGCTCGAAACCGTCGGTTGGCCGGCTATCGACAGGGGCTTGTCCGGGAAGGGGTTGACGGCGAACTTGGACACGTCGACCTTCGCCGTAGTCCCCGCCTTCACGGTCTCCTCGTAGGAGGCGACCTGGATGAGCGGTCTGTCCGTCTTGACGATCGTCACGGGAACCTGGCCCTTGACCGAATTGTGCCCGTCGTCGATGGACACCTCCACGGCCCCGGCCGAGCCCGGCTGCGACTCGGCGTCGGCCTTGACCGAGAGCACGGACCCGGAGACCTTGGCGTCGATCCCCTTCGGAGCCTTGACCACCTTGTACGTGAAGTCCTTCGGATCGTCGCCTCGGTCCTGGTCGGTCGTCATCGCCGCCAGGTTCGCCGAAACGGGCTTCGTCGATCCGGCCTCGACCTGCACGGGCGTCGGCGTGAACTCCGGCGGACGGTTGCCGGACGGCTTGACCTCGACCGGCAGCTGCAGGGTCCTCACCAGGCCGCTGCCGTCGTTGCGGTCCTTTCCGTCCGTGACCTCGAGGGTGATCATCGTCGGGCCGGAGAAGTCCGACTGCGATGTGAAGGTGATCGTCCGCTCGTCCGTGTAGAGGGGGTCGCCGTTCCATCCGACCGAGGCGGCCACCTTGCTGGGGTCGGTCATGATGACGGACCTGCCCGAGCGCGTGAGGATGTAATCGTTGATTTTGATCTTCTTCGGCTTTCCGGCCTCGGCGACGATCGTCTTCGACGTGTCGACGACGGGCTCGGTCTGCCTGGCCGGGGGCACGCGCACGACGGCGGCCGATTCCATCCCCGTCGAATCCTTGACCTTGTAGAGGACGATCCGCGCCTTGTCGGAGGTCTTGATGGTCAAGGACTTGTCGGAGTTGACGGTCACGCCCTCGTCGTCGGATTCGACCTTCTCGTCGTAGACGTCGCCGTCGGGGTCGGTGTCGTTGGCGAGCACGTCGACCCTCACCTTGTCCTTGCCGAAGGCCTTGTCCCGACTCACCGAGTCGTCGCGGGCGATGGGCGCCAGCGCGGGGGCGTCGGGCGAGACGTTGACCGTCAGCAGGCCCTCCGCGAATCCGCCCCTGCCGTCGGTTATCCGGTAGGAGACGGGATAGGACCCCGCCGTTTTGGGCGTTTTGACGATGACCTCGTTGCGGCGCTCGGAGACTTTGAGGCCCTTGGCCCTGCTCTTGGCCGAACCGGCCACGAGCTTCGGCGTGTCGCCGCTGTCGGGGTCCGAGTCGTTCTGCGTCACGGGCACCGACACCTTCGTCCCGGGCCGCACCCGAACCTGGTCGGCAACCGCGTTGGGCGGTTGGTTGGTCTTGGGCGCCGGAACCACGCCCACGCGCACCCTGGCCGTCGCCGTCTTGCCGTACGTGTCGCGCACGATGTACTGGAAGCTGTCGGTTCCGGGCTTGCCCGCCGTGTACTTCAGAGAGTCGCCGCCGACCTCCGCCAGGCCGAGCTTCGGCGATTCGCCCGGGCCGACCAGCTCGACCGAATCGCCCTCGGGGTCGATCCCGTCGAGCGGGACCGTTATGTTCAGCTTCTCGCCGACGACGGCGCGGGCCGTGATGTTCTTCGGTATGGGCGGGCTGTCCTTCTCGGCGTCGGCGGCCGTGACGGTGATGTTGACGGTGGCCGACTCCGTGTGGCCCAGAGAGTCTTGGACCGTGTACACGACCTTCACCGAGCCGGGTTTCTTCCCCGCCCTGAAGCGAACGACGTTGTCTGAGAGGAAGACCTCCCCCTGATCCTTCTGGGCGTTCGACTGCAGGTTCGGCAGCACGGTCATCTTGAGGTTGCCGGGGGACCTGTCGTTCGCCAGCACGCGCACCGATCCGACGTCTCCGGCCCGGACGACGAGCTGGTCGTCGGCGAGCACGGGCGGCGCCTGTGCGTCCGCGGCGGGCACGGGAATGACCTTGACCCGGCCGGTTGCCGTCTGGCTTCCGTTGGAGACGGTGTAGGTGAAGGTTTCGGGGGCGTCTAGACCGGCCGGCGCGCTGACCCTCGCGTGTTCGTGGTTGTACGGAGAGACGACGAGCTTGGACCCCGGCTCAGTCTGGACGGACTGGAGCGTGAGGACGCCGCCGCCGGGATCCGAGTCGTTGCTCAGCACGTCGACGAGGCTCTGGCCTCCGGCGGGCAGCATCGCAATGTCGTTTTCGGCGATCGGCGTCGAGTTGGCGTCGCGCTCGACAGCTTCGACGCGGATGATCCCCATCGACGACGTCGGCCCGTCCGAGACGAAGTACGTCTGGTAGTAGGTGCCCGGCTTGGACGCGGAGACCGTCACGGTGCTCTGATCCGAGGAGGCCTTGGCGGTCAGGCCCTGGGGGCTCGGGCCGAGGCTCACGAGCTTGAGCGAGTCGCCGTTGGCGTCCGTGTCGTTGGCCAGCGGGTCCACCGTGGTCGATTCGCCGGCCACGACGCGCACGAGGTCGCCGTTGGCCCTGGGAGGCTGATTGACGCCGTCGGTCACTTCGACGACGACGGAGCCGTTTGTGTCCGCCTGTCCGTCCGAGACGACGAGGTTGACGTTGCGCACGCCCGCCCCCTGGCCGAGGTCGGAGATGGAGACGGAGCCGGTCTCCCGGAACGAGGCGTTCAGCCCTTTCGTTCCGGCGGCGCTCTTGAGGTAGATCTGGTCGCCGTCGGGATCGATCCAATCCCCGAGCACCTGAAGGGTCGTCGTGCCGCCGGAGGAGAGCTTGGCGCTCGTATTGATCCTTTGCACGGGCGGGGCGTTCTGACTGAACGGGTGGACGGAGACGTTCACCGTCGCGGTCGCCTTGCCGCCGCGCCCGTCGTCGGCCTCGTACGTGAAGGACGTCGATCCGGTCGCCCCTTCGGGCACGTCGATCTGCAAAGCCTGCCCGTTGCGCCCCGGCCGAACCGTGCCGAAGGACGGCTGGCTGAGGGCTTTGACCGTCAGGATGTCCCCGTCCTCGTCGTTGTCGTTGAAGGTCACGGGCAGCGTCGTTGAACGCCCGGGCCGCACGCCGAAGGAGTCGTTCTCCGCCTTCGGCGGGTGGTTCTCGTCCGTCCTGTTGGGGTCTTGCTGCTGGGTGTTGAGGTCGGAGCTGTCTTCCTTCTTGTCGTCGTCGACGTCTTCGCTTTGGTTGATATTGTTCCAGTCGTTGACCAGAACCATGTCTTTGTCGGGGAGCCACACGTTGCCGTTGGCCACGTCGTTGAGGACGATGATTTTCCTGTTTGTGCGGAAGCGCACGCTCTTGCTCGCCTCGAGTTTCTCGGCGGGGCGCGAGACGTCGTCGGCGTTGCCGTCGCAGTCTCGCACAAAACGGCCGGTGTTGGCCCACGCCGCGTAGGCGCACCCCTGGTGGAGCACCGGAGGGGCCGCGCTTCCCCGCGCGTTCGGGTTGTCCGGGTCGGCGGCCTTCTGCGTGACGGCGCCGTCGTCGAGGGAAACGCGATACAGCGACGTCGATGAGGCAACGAGCGCGTCCGAGGAGTTCGGCCCGGGCTCTTGCAGGCGCAGACCGTTGCTGTCGCCGAGCGAGACGAGCTTGCCGTCGGGAAGCAGGAGCTTGCCCGAGTCGGGGTCGAGCACCACGGGCTTGTCCCCGACCGAGCTGATCTGAAGCCCCTTGACCGAGGCGAGCTCGTCCGGGAACTTGTGCTCGATCCGCGTGAAAGCCGAGCCCTCGGCCTGCATCGTGCGCAGAACCTTCTCCTTGGCCGAGACGACGTGGACGGACCCGTCCTTGCCTACGGCCATCGTTCCGTCCTCGACGCCTTCGGTCGTCGGCTCCGCGGCCTCGGGCGAGAAGCCGGGAAGCGACTTGAAGCCCGTCGTCCAGACCTTTCCGGCCTTGGAGTCGATGAGCCCGATCGTGCCGCCGCCCAGCCCGACGCCGTCGACCGTTCCGAGTTGCTGCTCTGTGCCGATGAGGGACTTGGCCGGATCGACCGCCGCAAGCGTCCCGGCTTCCATGTTGCGATAGAGAACCGTGTCCTCTTCTTGGAGCACGTCGAATTTGTCGGTTTTCGTCCTGTCGGAGGCGTCGATCGATTGTGAGGGGTAATTCACATGGCCTAGCGTGCGTGAGCTCTGGTTCGTGACCCACACGCCGCCGTCGTTCAAGGAGAGCTCGGCTCTGTCGATGCCCTGGGACGCGGCGATGGCCGCTCCGTAGGCGAGAAGGATTGCAGCAGTCGCCCCGGTTGAGACCAGACGCTGGGTACGTTTCGAAAGCCCGCGACGGCGGGGCCTCGGGGCATCGCGTGTCAGATCGCGCGTCAGGTCGCGTGAACGCGGCAAAGACATCCTTTTACCTCCTATTGGATGTTCCGCACGTGGGTGGCGTGTGGGAGGAACCCGCGCACGGCTGAGGCACTCCGCCCTCTTCGATTATTCGAACAGCGCGAAGGACCCCACTGTTCAAAATATATTGCCTTTTGCCCTAGCTTCCAAGACGCCTTCCCCTGCTTTCGCGAGCGCAGCGCTCACAGCCCCGACAGAGCATCGCATCACGCCGCCGTCCTCAACCGAATGCGTCCGCACCGCCCCCGTCCCACTGCCTTCGCAACTCCGCGCTGCCTTCGCCACCTCGTCCCCGCAACTCCGCGCTGCCTTCGCCACCTCGTCCCCGCAACTCCGCGCTGCCTTCGCCACCTCGTCCCCGCAACTCCGCGCTGCCTTCGCCACCTCGTCCCCGCAACTCCGCGCTGCTTTCGCCTTCCCGCACCGCCTTCGACGCCCCATCCTCCGTCAGCCGGCCAACCGCAGCGGACGCGCGTGCAGCCGCTGTGAGGCTTCGCGCGCTTGCGCACCAAAACGATTTCAATGTGGAATGATTCGGCCTAAACACAAGGAAATGCGACCTCCGACTCGACCTCCGCCCCACTCAATCCGGCCTCTTTCCCCGATCGCGCGGAACGAACAGGTGGGCTTTTGCCGCCATTTCGGGAGAGAATGACCGCATGGGTTTCATCGATTGGGCATTCGACGTCGCGGCGGCGCACCCCGACTTGACGGGCGCGCTCATCGACGTCGACGGCGAATGGCTTGACATCCTACTGCCCGACGGCCGCACGTTCCGCTTTCGCCCCGGCCAAATGATCGACAAATCGAAGCCCGAACCCGTCCGTCGCAAGCTCCTCGACCGACTCATCTCCATCGGCGTCGCCCGCGCCGAGTCCGCCCCGTCCGAGTCCGGCCCCTCCGCGTCTGCGCGCTTTGAATCCGACGCACCCGACGCGAGCGTTGAATCCGACGCGAGCGCGCCCGAGGCCGGCGCAGCTTTCGATCGGTCCTCGGGCTCCGAGTTTTTCGACGAGGCCCCGCCGGAGGACGAGCCCTCAGCCGTCGCAGCCGAACGCCTTGGGCCGTTGGACGCAAGCAGCGGAGAGTCCGTGCTTGCCCACATCATGCCTATCGTGCGCAGCGCCGACTACTTCGTCGCCTCCCACGACCACGCGCGCGACGACTCGATGATCTACGTGCCCCTTACTCCTTTCGTGGGTGCAGGCATCGCGATCGACGGCCGCGACCTCATCACGCCCATGTACTTCTCCGACGCCGAACGGCTGGGCCTTCCCACCGACATCGTCGGTTTCTTTCAGCAGGCGCTCATGCACCTGCGTACCTCCGATTTGACCAACGGCCAGCCTTCCGTGCAGGTCCAGCCGGGAACTCTCGCGGGAGCGCAGATCTTTGAGTTCGCCGGCCCTCCCAGCTATCAAAGCTCGTGGTTCATGGACGTCGAAATGGCGCTCACTGTGGCCGAGTCGCTCAGTTCCGTCCACGACGACGGCCTCGCCTTGTTCGTTCCCGCCTCGCGCGACCTGGCGTTCGTGGTGATGGCCGACGATCCGCATCTCGCCCCGCTGTTTCAGTATCTTTCGCGGGCCGCGGCCGACGCGGAATCGATCTATCCCCTTCCGCACGTGGTGACCGGCGACGGGTGGAGCGAGTGGATTCCGATGAACGACCACCCCGCCGCCCGCATCCTTTCCAAGATCCGCGCGCGCTCGCGGGCTGCGATCTACAGCGTGCAGGAACGCGAGATGCGCACGTGGCCGAACGATTTCGGAAGGCTGGCGCCCTTCGAGGTGATTCGCGACGGCGCTCTCACCTCTTCCGCGACGCGTTGGACGTCCCTCGACGGCTTCGGATCCGTTCCAGACGCCGAGTACATCGATTTCGTGCGTCAAAAGTCTCCCCACCCGTGGGACGCCGAGGCGTCCGACCGCGTGCGGCTCCGAACCCAGGTGGCACGCGACGTCTGGCACGAGGGATTGTCTCCCATGCACAACGTGTGGCCCCCGCGCTGGAACGTCTCCGGCTTTCCCGACGACGCCCAGATGGCCGCCCTTAAGGAAGCCTCAACCCGCGAGTTCTGAGCGGGGCGTATGGCTCCGCGGCCCGCTAGTCACTGCTTTTCCCCCGCACTTCTCCCCCATTTCCCCGCGTAGAACCGGCCAAGGGTCTCCTCCTTGAAGTCCGCATAGTCGCCCGTCTCGATTGCCGCGCGGATCCCGTCGACGAGCTGCACGGTGAAGTGCTCGTTGTGGATCGTCGCGAGTGTGGAAAAAAGCATCTCTTTGGCTTTGTACAGATGGTGAAGGTAGGCCCGTGAGTAGTGCGTGCACGTGTAACAGCCGCATCCGGGCACGAGCGGGTTGAAATCGCGTCTGAACTGTGCGCGCGTGAGATTGAACCTCCCGTCGGGCGAGTAGATCGCGGCGTTGCGGGCGACGCGGGAAGGGTTGACGCAGTCGAACGTGTCGGCCCCGGCTTCCACCGCCGCGAAGAAATCGTCCGGCTCGGAGATCCCGAGGAGGTGGCGCGCCCGATCTTCAGGCAGTTCCTGCGAGGCCCACCCGACGATCGTCCCCAGATTTTCCTTCTCCAGCGCCCCTCCGATGCCGAAGCCGTCGAATCGCTGCCCGTCCGCTTCCATCGCGCCGAGGTCGCGGGCGGCCTTTCGCCGCAGATCCTCGTACTGGGCGCCTTGAACAACCCCGAAGAGCTGCTGGTACGGCTTGCCTTCACGTTCGGCAGTCAGTGCGCGATGGGCCGCCAGACACCGCAGCGCCCATCGCCTCGTGCGTTCGAGGGCCTCCTCTTGGTAGGCGCGGGAGTTGAGCAGCGTCGTCAGCTCGTCGAAGGCGAAGATCACGTCCGCTCCAAGCTCGTGCTGGATGCGCATTGAGACTTCGGGCGTGAATCGGTGTCGACTTCCGTCGAGGTGGGAGCGAAACCACACGCCGTCGTCGTCGACGTCGGCCAGGCGTTCCTTCCACGGCGCCACCGTCCCGTCAGCGTGGGGGGAGCCCGAGAACTCCTCGGAAAGCACCTTTTTGAAGCCCGACCCCAGAGACAGGACTTGAAACCCACCCGAGTCGGTGAATGTCGGACCGGGCCAGTTCATGAATTTTCCGAGCCCGCCGGCTTCGTCGACGATGTCGGAGCCCGGCTGCAGGTACAGGTGATAGGCGTTGGCGAGCACGGCCTGCGCGCCGACGTCGGCGATCGCCTCGGGCGCCACCGCCTTGACAGTGGCTTTGGTTCCGACCGGAACGAAAGCGGGCGTGGCAATATCGCCGTGCGGGGTGGCCAGCACTCCCGTGCGGGCAAGCGGGTGGGCGTCTAAACGGGCTCGAATCTCAAACGTCATTTCGCGATCTCCTTGCCGTCGGCCTTCGAAACCCCCTCTTCGCACGAGACCCGCTCTCCGCACGAAGCCTGCTCTTCAGCGGAAGATTCCGCGTACGCGGGGTCCGTCTTCTTGACGAATCCGATGACGGCGTAGGTCAGCGGCAGGAAAACGGCTTCGACGCCGACTTTGTAGGCAAAACCGACGAGCATGAGGTTGAAGATCGTGGCCCACCCCGCGTTCCCGGTCCACGCGATGAGACAGAAGACGGCGGTGTCGGCGGCCTCTCCCACCACGGTCGATCCGAGCAGGCGCACCCATAGGCGTTTCTCTCCGAACGCCTTTTTGATCTTGACGAGGACAAGGGAGTTGAGGAGCTGGCCCGCGAGATATCCCAGCAGCGAGGCGGCGACGAAGCGCGGCACCTGGCCCAAAACCGCCTCGAAGGCAGCCTGGTTCTTGTAGTCGGGGTCGGCCGGCGCGATTTGAACAAGCCAGAAAGTCAAAGAGGCCAGAATCTGAACGACGAATCCGGTGACGATGACTCTGCGCGCCCGTCGAAAACCGTAGACTTCGGAGAGGACGTCGCCGAGTATGTATGTCAGCGGGAAGAGAATGGCTCCGCCGTCGAACACCAGATGCCACGAAAAGCCTCCGACGGTTATGTCTACGCCGATGAGCTTCGTGGCGGCGATGTTGGACAGCAGAAGGAATGCGACGAAGCATACCGCGACGATGTCGAAGTATCCTCGGCGGACGTGACGGTGGCTCACGGAGAACTCCTTTAGAACAGGGACTTCAGTGCGGGATGCGGGGTTCGCCCCGCGCTGCCACCACGGGGGCCGGTTTGAAACCGAGGCGTCGAATCGCTCCGTCGTCCTCGTAGAGTGTAGCGCCGCACGCACCCGACGCGAAGCCTGAACTCGTGATCGCCGTACGTTCAATCGTCTTTCGCGTCCCATCTTCACACCCCGTGCCTTCGCGTTCCAATGATTGTTCCATCTGGCCGGGTGAAGACGAATCCGCCGTCGTGGTGGGCGATGGTCGTCATCTCGCGGTGGACGAGGGCATGGTGATGCCAGCACAGCAGGACGGCGTTGGCCAAGTCAGTCGCGCCTCCCCTTTTCCAGGGCAAGGCGTGGTGGATCTGGCCATGGGGGATCGTCTCCGTGCACCCCGGGTACCGGCAGGTTCGATCTCTGGCGATTACAGCGCGAGTCTGCCCAGGTGTGAATATACGCTTGCTTCGCCCTGCGTCGAGAACTTCCCCGGTCGCGGAAAACACGATGCGGCCAACCGAAGAGTCGCAGGCCAGCCGGGCAAGCTGAGTCATCGACAGTGCGGTTCCATCGTCAAAAGCGGCCGGCTCTGCTCCGGCCAAAGCCTTCAGATCGATTGCCGAGGGAATGACCGCCAAGAGGGGGCCGAGCTTCTTCCGTTGCCGGCGAACTTTTTCCAGGCACGCGCCGGCCCGCCCCTGCCCGCCCGTCTCGACGCACCGCCTCGAAGCATCGCGGTTCACACCGTCATTGGCCCCACCTGCTTCGGCAGCGCCGACGCCGCGCGCGTCGACGCTTCCGGTTGCTGCGACGCCGCTTTTGAACATTGAGAGCGAGCCTTCCGGAGAATCGTTTGCGTCGAGGGCGGGACAGCCGCCGGCAGCGTTTTCCAAGCGCGTGAGAGTCGCCAGGGGAACATGAACCGACAAATGCGGGCGGATGCGAGCCCCGGCTGCCAGAGTTCCCTCATCAAGGCTGACACTGGCAAGCTCGACAAGGGCTCCGGCGCGCCGTTCCGGCAGAGTCCGCGCGTCGTCGGCGCCTTTTCTCCCCATGAGCGCGCTCAACGCCGTGTCCACGAGCGCCGAAGTCTCGCTGGAAAGCCAACCGCTGACGCGCATTCCCCACCCCGATGGGGAAAAGACAACCTTCTCCCGCGCAGCTTCGTCTTTCTCCGCCGCCACTCCCATGGCCGGTCCTCCCGCAGGGCGCGCGCTCTAAGCCGCCGCTCGAATTCACGCGGAGCAGACCGACGCGCCCACCGGACTATTTCTTCTTGAACCCCCTCGCGGCGAAGCGACTCTCGCAGAGTGGGCGTGGAAAACACTCGTCGAACGCCGTCGACATGCTCTGCGAACACCTCTCCCGACTCCAGCGCGGCGGCCATGACCGGCAATTCCTCGCCCAAAGATTGAGCGCGTGCGATTTCACGGGCGGCTGCGGCAGGCGACTGCCCCGAGGCCTTCTCGTTCCAGCGGACCAGCGTTCGCTCGCCCGAAGCGCGCCAGCTGCCCCTTTCGTCAATCGCAACGAGCCAGCGGCCTCGCACCGCACCCAGGCGCGAGGCCAGTCCTGCCAGCGCCTCGGCACCGGCAAGAAGCTCCTCGTCAGAAGCCTTCGACACGTCCAGACCGGCCAAAACCGAAATGTCGGCCTTCAATCCGTTCACAGACTCACCCACACCGGATTTTCGACCCCGATCGAACACTCTTCCGCCGCCTCCGGCACAGGCAAGACCTTGAGAAAGCGCCACCCCGGCTGGGCAAAGAACGCCTGCCACATCGACGTCGTCGAGAGTCATTGTGCCCGCCTCCTTCCGCAAGATACCCGGCGTCACCCTCTTCTCCCATCATACACGAGTCTTGATATGGTTTCAATTTTTTGTTCGATATTTTCTATCGTTTATTCGTGAAGCCAATCTTTGCAAAACGTCCGACGACGCCGCCTCCACACCGGCCGCGTAACCTCCGCCCACGACCTCCACCTGCAACCTCCGCCCGCACCATCCACGCATCACACGCCGCGCAGCCGCAACCCCAACCGCGCAACGCCCACGCGCACGCCGCCGACGACGCCGCACACAGAAGACGGCGATTCCCGCCAAACCAGACCGCTCCGCCCGATGCCAGACCGCTCCGCCCGATCGTCGTCGGACGCTCGACGGCAGACGGAAACGACGACAGACGGAAACGGCGGCTCCCCCACCACCAGGCCCCGCGGAGGCCACCCGCGCACAGAGAGGCCAAAGGCCCGAGCAGGCCTGGAACGAACGCATTGGCGGTTCATTGTGGAGTTTTTCGCTCTCAAAGGCTCGAACCGCCCTGGAACGAACCCTAGAACTGGAACGAATCCTAGAACCCGATGTGCAAAACCGCCGCGCGGTCGGCCGGGCTCACGGCCTGCGAAACCGCCAGATCCTTGCCGTCGCGATACCCGATGCTCTGCCCGGGAAGCAGGAAGGCGTCGGCAGAAAGCAGGTAGTCGACCACGTTTGACAGCATCGCATATACCTCTTCCTCGCTGTGCAAAGACCCAACCACCTCAAGGTCGAGATGCCCGAACAACGGCAGTCCCAGCGTCCGGCCGTAGACGAGGTCTGGCTTGGACACGCGGATTCCCACCCACAGCGGAATCGGGGCCTGCCCCTTGCTCAAGAGATCCGCGAGTTCAACCGTCATCCGCGGAGGCTGCACGACGCCGAGTTCCGGTCGGAAGAGCCCCACCGCCGACTTCTCGCGCATGAGCGCATCGGCCACCTCCGTGAGAACGACGTGTGCGGTCAGCGCGCGCCGCCGCAGTCCGATCTCGCGAGGAAGCCCCTCCAGTTCCGCTATCTCTTCGCCGGTGAAACCCGGAATCCCCGAACCGCCCGCCTCCACGGCCCGATCGCCGAATTCGCCTCCCGAACCGCCGTTTTCTCGCCGAAAGCCGTCCGCCCCAGCCCCAGAACCTCCCGCTCCAGCCCCAAAACCGCCGATGTCCTGCATCGGTGCGAAGCAGGTCAAGGCGACATGAAAACCGTGTGCTGGAAGCCGACCCCTATCCGGCACGGCCTCCCCCGGAACCGGGCTCAGCAGCACGACGACGTCGCGCAGCGCAAACCTCAGAATGCTGCCGCCCTCCTCCCATTCGGAGGCAATGCTCTCATTCCACAGCGTCCCCACGCGCGCCGCAGCCGCCTCGAGGTCGATGGGGGCGGTGAATAGAGCCGTCGCGGAGAGTATCTCCGGGGCATCGGGATGGATCATCGAAACGGGGAACTCGGTCATGCCGCTCTCCTATGCCGAAACAAGTCAAAACCGCGAAACAAGTCGAAACCGCTGAAATGAGATGGAGCTCGTCCGTCGAAGCCAACGCCACTTCGACAAGCCGCCGGCTTCGGCGGCCTCCAGGTGCGTCGAACAACGAAAACGCCGAAAAGGGCGTGGACAAAACAAAGGGCGTGGACAAAACAAAGGGCGTGGACAAAACAAAGGGCGTGGACAAAACAAAGGCAAAGACATAGATAAGGCTGGGTGGTTCGAATCGACAGCAGCGGAAACGAACCACCCAGCCAATTGGCAAGGAATCCGGGATTCCCACACGCTCACCTCATTTGGGACGGATGCATCTTGCCATTGCGCGCACCCGGCGGGGGCGCAAGCTCTATGAAGTTTTGCTGCTCTAATGGTATACCGCAGACCTGCGATCCGCAGCAACCGTAGGTCTAAAAGTTTAGGCACTTTCGACCGGCATCACAAATCGACTTAGCCGACAGTGAAATTCATCAGAGGTCTGCCAGACGCGTGTAGGTCTCAACGAAGACTTCCTCCGGAGTTCCGGGGTTGTCGACGACGAAGCCGAGCTCGTCGTCCTCGAGCCTTTCCAAAGTGGCGTACTGGTTGGACAGCAGCGAAGGGTTCATAAAGTGCCCGCGCCTCTTTTCCATTCTCTCCGCGTTGAGGTCCTTGGGCGGCGCAACGTGCGCGAAGACGGTTCGAGCGCCGTTTTCCCGCAAGGTGTCGCGATACTTGCGCTTGAGGGCGGAACAGGAGACGACGGTCGAATGGCCGACGGCGTTTTCCGCGCGCATCCAGTCGCGAATCGCCTCGAGCCATGGCTGGCGGTCGGCGTCGTCGAGGGGAAGGCCGGACGCCTGCTTGTCGCGGTTCGCCTGCGTATGAAACTCGTCGCCCTCGGCGTAAACGTAGCCGAGTTTGCCCGCGAGCATCATGCCGATCGTTGTCTTTCCAGACCCCGCAACGCCCATGACAACGATGTTGACGGGCCCTTTCGCCCGCGGCGGCGCTGGCAAGTGTGGGATGTCGGATTCGCTCATCGCTTCCTCGCTTTCGCTTTCCCGGCGGAGTCGGCGCCCGCCGCATTGCTTGTACCGTGTCTACGGTATCCCATTGCGAAGGCCGCGGGCATATGGGCTTGTCAACTTTTTGACGCAATGCACGTCCCGGTTCAGCCCGCACCCTTCCCAGGTCCGCCGCCGTTGCCGTCCATCTTCATGAAGTGCGGTCCGCGCGCCGCGAGTTCGACGGCGTACATCGGCCCCCAATGCCTCCAGGGTTCCTTCGACAGGTAGTCGTTGGTGAAGCGCATGTCGTCGGAGACTTCCGTGACGCAGAACTCGGGGATTTTCAGGTCGACGACGGGCGCGAGCCTCTCGCATTCGGCCACGATGAGCCCCTCGTTCTGGCCGGCGAACACGTCGAATTCCCAGCCGTCCTCGTCATACCAGAGCGAATAGCGATTCTTCAAGATGACGGTGGGGCAGCGCCGAATGATCTGGGTTGCCACCGCGAGGTCCAAGCTGGATTCCATCTCGTAGCGCTCCCCTTGGACCGCCGGCGACTTCACCGCCATCGAGGCGGAGGCCTCGTCTTCGGCGTCGGCCAGAAGTCCGGTGAGAAGCCGGCGTTCGTAAGCGCCCAAGTAGTCCGTCGCCTCGTCGAAGGCCGGGCACTCGACGGACCTTCCAGGGAAGGAGATCCTCACGCGCACGGCGTACCCGTCCACGGCGAATACGTACGCCTGAACGATCACCTGCTTCGAGCCGTGCCGAACCACGTCTCCGGGAAGCGCGCGCACCAAGAACTTGCGCTCGAACTCGAATTGAAGGTCGACGTCGTCGGAATCGCTCATGCCTCAAGGATACGGAAGTCGGGCGAAGGTCTCACGGACAATCCACGCTCCGACGGCGCCGCCCGGCGAAGCCGCCCGCCCGCAGTCCACGAAGGATTTCGACAAAATGCCGCGGATCGTTGCGCCGCAGGTCCCGCGGAGTCGCCGTACGCCCACAGGCATCCGCGGACGACGGCGAACTCCGTTCGAGACTGCGCACTTACCTTACTCTGAGTCCCGTTTGAAAGCTCCGCCGAGCGCATACACACCGAGCGAAACGGCGTAGGCAACGACGGTGAACACTGCGACCCCGCTGTATCCGGTGAATCTGGACAACAGGTAGCCGCCAATGGCCCCGCCGATGGTGGCGCCCGCATACATGGCAGCGCTGGCGAGCGATGACACGGTGCCCCGGGCCAGATCGGTGTGACTCTGAAGCTCGCTCATCAGCACGGGGAACAGAAAACCGCCGACGAGCATCGCCACGGCCAGGACGATTACGGCCACCCACATATTGGACACGAAAGCAGTGCCAAGGTAAATGGGGCCAAGGGCGATGATCCCGAACAAAAGCGAACGCCTTTCCCCGAGGCGTGCAACGAGCCGCGACCCCGTCAAGGAGCCGACGGCGTTGCCGAGGCCAATGATGATCATCGCCGTGCCGATCGCGTTCTGATCGGCACCAAAGTCTTTTGCCAGCCACGATCCAATGAAAGACAGGGCGGTGAAGTTACCGGTCTGGAAGAGCAAGTATGCAATCAGCGACATCAGGAGAGGGCGCGAACGGGCGACGTGTGCGTAAGGCGCGAAGAGTCTGCCGCCGGAGGCCGCGGGCGCCACATTCGGGAAACCCTTATAAAGAATTGTCCACAGCACGGCGCTGGACGCGGCAATCACGAAGAATGGAATGCGCCATCCCATTGAGGACAAGAAGGAAGCGATCGGGATGCCTACCACTTGGGCGATCGCAAGCCCCGCCGTTGCGTACCCCATGGTTTTGACAATTGCTTTTGGCGGCACAGTCACCGGGATCGACGCCCAGATCTGCGGTGCGACGAAGGCGGCGGCAACGCCCGCAAGCGAGCGTGTGGCGAAAAGCGACCAGAAGCCCCACGTGCAACCGCAAGCCGCAGTGAAAACGCCGAATCCGACCAGCCCGGCAAGCAGAACCTTGCGGCGGTCAAGCCGATCGGAGATGGGACCCGCAATGAGAGCAAATAAAGCGTAACCGAGAGCATAGGCTGAAACGAGCCAGCCGGAACGAGACACGCTCACCCCGAACTCCCGTTGAAGCAGGGGAAGCAGCGGAGCCGTGAGGAACGTATCCGTGCCGATGACGAATAAGGTGGAGAAGGAGAGCAGGCGCATCGTGGGTTCGGATGCGTGCGTGAACTGCGAAGGGACAGTCATAATTGCACCTTTCAAGCTGCCCCACAGGCCGTGACTGGACGGCTGGACGCATTCCAAAGGGCGAGCCAAACTTGCGGATCGGGAGCTCGGAGTCGCCAACGCGCGCCGACGACGCCCCCAACCCTCATTTCGAAATTTCTCGAAATAATGATCCATCCGCGCTTTCGCAGCTGTCAAGGGCTAACTCACGTCGGTCGTCCTTGACAGGCCCGCCCGTTATTGAGGGAAGGCCGCCCCGTCGGGGCGTTCACGTCGATGCACTCAGGCTGGCCGGCCCCTCATTGAGGGAAGGAGCACCGCATCTGCGACGGTAGACTCGAGTCGAAGTCGACGAAAGGTCCAACAGTGGGAAAAGAGAAGCTGCATCATCCGGCTCAGGACGCCATCAAGCTTGACGGCGTCCTGAGCGCGCTGTCCGACCCGATCCGCCGCGACATCCTTCGGAAGATCGCATCCAACGGCCCTCAGGTTTGTGGCGATTTCGACTACGACGTCGCACCGTCGACCATGTCCTACCACTGCAAAGTGCTCCGAGAGTCGGGGCTCGTGCACACCGAGGCGATCGGCAAGCACCGTCAACTCACACGCCGCGACGAGGCCATCGAAGCCCTCTTCCCCGGCCTCCTCGAGTCCGTGGGGCTGCCTCCCGGCAAGGGGCGGTGGCCAGAGCACACAGAGCACCACGAGGACGCTGAGCCCCAAAAGCGCCCATAGCGCCCAGGACGCGCTGAGCCACAAGAGTCCAATGGACGATGTCCGCCCCTCCTCCCGAAAACACAAATCCACCCGCCTCGCGCGAGAATGCTCAGATCGGCAGATCGACAGCAGGCAAAGGGACCGAAAGAATCAGGCGGACCGAAGAGGTTCGGAAAGCTCCAGGTAGCGGCGGAAAGCCGGGATCCTCCGCGGACGAATCCACACCGGGGCGTCAGGGGTGGCAAAATTGCCCCTATGGACAATCAGCTTCCCACCGGAGTCGATGTGGTGGTCGCCGCCCAGACCCTCGGTTCGACGATTCGCCGCACTCCGCTCGACATGTCGCTTCGCCTTTCGGGCATTCGCAATCAGGACATTCTGCTCAAACGCGAGGACATCCAGGTGGGCCGCTCCTACAAGGCCCGCGGCGCGTACAACTTCATCTCAAGCCTGAGCGCGGAAGAGCGCGAAGCGGGCGTTGTGTGCGCATCGGCCGGAAACCACGCCCAGGGCGTGGCCTTCGCGTGCAGGCAGTTGAAAATCCATGCCAAGGTCTTCCTGCCGTCCACGACCCCGCGGCAGAAGCGGGCTCGCATCGCGGACATCGGGGGGCGTTGGATCGAACAGGTCATCGTGGGCGCCACCTTCGACGAAGCCTCCGCGGCGGCGCAAGAGTATGCGCGCGAGCATGGCGCGACCTACGTTCACCCCTTTGACGACCCGCGCACGATCGCCGGCCAGGGAACCGTGGTCAAGGAGATTTTCGAGCAGGCGTCCGCGCCTCCGGCTGCCGTGGTCGTTCCCGTGGGCGGCGGCGGCCTCCTGGCAGGAACCGCGATATGGCTGCACACGTTCCACCCCGAAGTGAAGGTCATCGGCGTCGAACCGGAGGGTGCGCCTTCGATGCGCGCAGCCCTCGACGCAGGGCATCCGGTCACCCTGCCCCACATCGACGGCTTCGCCGACGGCACGGCGGTGGCTCGGGCCGGAGACATCACCTTCGAGATCGCGCGCCAGTTCGTCGACGAGATCGTCGTCGTCCCAGAAGGCGCCCTGTGCACGGAGATGCTCGAGCTCTACCAGGTCGAGGGCATCATCGCCGAGCCGTCCGGAGCGTTGGCAAGCGCCGCCGTCGCCCGTTTCCTCCCCGACCTTCCCGACAGCCCGGTCGCCTGCGTTGTCTCGGGCGGAAACAACGACGTCTCGCGCTATGCCGACATTGTGGAACGCTCGAGCGTCTACGAGGGGCTGCGCCATTATTTCCTCGTCACCTTCCCTCAGAAGCCCGGGGCGCTCCGTCATTTCCTCGACGGCGTGCTGACCGACGGCGAGGACATCGTGCTTTTCGAGTTCACGAAGAAGAACAACCGCGAGACTGCGCCCGCCCTTGTCGGCATTGAAATCCAGGAGCCGGAGCGGATCGGCGAACTCTTGGCCCGCATGGAGGAATCCCCTCTGAGCATCGAGAAGCTCGAGCCGGACTCCCCGGTGTTCTCGTTCCTCCTCTAGCACGCCCACGCCTCCTCCCCTAGTGCGCTCTCGCCTCCTACCCTAGTGCGCTCTCGCTTTCTCCCTAGCGCGTCCTCGCCTCCTCCAATGCATCCTCGCCTACCATAGTGCGCCCCGCGCCGGCCGAGTCACCTTCGACGCAATGGGAACCTGCGGCAGCGAACAAAGTGGGTCCTGCACCGGCCGAATCGCGCCAAGGCGTCCGGTCGCGCCAACGTCCGGCCGGCTTGGCCGCCGTTCGATCGGAACATGCGTCCGCCTCGACGTCGTCCGCCCAGTCCCGCCCGGTCGCCGCCGCTTGGCTTTTCCGAAGGCGGCGCGCCGCTCTAAAACGACGTAAACTACGACGAGAAGGACAAAGGAAGGACTCCCATGGGCCTGAAAAAATTCGTCGCCAAAACGTACATGCGCTTCTCGCGTTGGACGTGCGTCACCGATCCGCTTCCGGAAAAGGTTGTTCTCATCGGCGCTCCGCACACGTCGAATTGGGACGGATTTTTCATGGTCATGGCATTCTGGTCGATCGACCGGGACTACAAGTTTCTGGTCAAAGAATCGCTCATGAAAAATCCTCTCACGCGCCCCTTGATCAGGCTTGCACACGGAATAGCGGTCAATCGGTCCTCAAGCAACGGAATCGTCGGCTCGATCGTCGAAGAAGCGAAAAACAGCGACGAATTCGCCCTCGTCATCGCCCCGAAGGGAACGCGCGCCAATCGCGAGTATTGGAAGTCCGGCTTTTACCGCATCTGCCTTGAAACGGGACTTCCACTTCAGCTGGGCTTCGTGGACAGGCAACGGAGAGAATACGGCTGGCGTCACAGCATCGTTTTGACGGGCGACGTCGAAGCCGACATGGAGAAAATTCGGTCCTTCTACGAAGGAAAACTCGGCAAGCGGCCGCAGTACAGCAACGTTCCCAGGCTCCGGGCCGAGGACGACGTCGAAGCGCGCGAACGCCTGCTGGGCGGGATCTAGGGGCCGTTCAAAGAAGATGTAGGGCCGTTCAAAGAAAAGGGCTCGGACACCGCGCTTAACTGCCAGTTTCGCGCAGTGCCAAGCCCCAATCCTTGCCACCGGCCCGCGATTGCCGCGTCGCCGTTGACTCACTCCGAGACGTCTAGAAAACCGGACATCCCACGTCTATTATCTGATACGCGCGGGCGATGCACAAGACTTCGCGAGCGCGCACATTGAGCATCGCGCCACGCCCGCGCAAACACCCCTCGTTTCTGCGTCGCGCTTGTCCTTCGCTGCGGCGTCGCGCTTCTCCTTCGCTGCACATCGCGCCACGCCCGCGCAAACACCCCTCGTTTCGACGGTTTGCCATACCCGCTCGGGAAACATCGCCCGGCACGCGGCCTGCTCCGCGCTTGCCGATTTAGGTTAAAACAATTAACCTATTGCCATGGAGACATCCCCATCGATGCATTCGCAGGCCGCGTCGGCGAAACAGGCGAGGTTCGCGGAACCGAGCGCGCGGCCGAAACGCGGCAAGGCATCCGGCGACAAGCGGCGGACGGACACCCGAGCCCGCCTGGCGGCGGCGACGGTTGATATCATCGACGCCTCGGGCTGGCCCTCGGTGACCCTGGGGGCCGTGGCGAAGGCGTGCTCGATCTCGACTCCCGCGATGTACAAGCATTTTCCGGACAAGGCGGCTCTTTTCGAGGCCGCGCAGGAGGAGATGTCCGGCAGGCTCGGCGCGCTCGCGGATGCGGCGGCCCACGAAAGCCCCGTCGATTCGATCTTCGACGTCGGCGAACGCCTCATCGCGTATTCCGAAGAGCACCCCAACCTCCTCGAATTCGCGTTCTTCGGCCCCTCGAGCAACAACACGTCGGCCGTCGACGCCGGGGCGGGGGCCCGCTGGGAGCTGCTTGCCTTCGTCCACCGCGAGATCGGGCGGCTCGTCGAGTCCCAGCCTCTGCCGCCCTGGCGCAGCGCCGACGAAGCCGGGCGCGACCTGTTTGTTAGCCTATGGTCTTTCATTCAGGGCTACTCGAAGCTCGTGACGTCCGGAACCGTTCGCCATCGGAGCGCTTTTCTCAAAGCGGCGTTGAGGTCCGTGCTGTCGATTGCGACGGCGCAAACCTCGGACGAAGAGCCCCCGAGCCCGGCGGAAGAGGCGCAGGCAGCCCAGGCAAAAGGGGGAGATTGCGCCGACAAGAAATGAGCAAACGCAGAAAGCACCCGAATCGACCCGGCAACCGACAACCGAATGCCAACCGGCAGCCGAATGCCAACCCGGCAACCGAATCCGATGCGGAAGGCCGGCGCGCAACACACATGGAGCGATGCGCCGCAAGCCGTTCCGCACTGAGACAAAGAAAGGAAGAACAATGTCTCACACCCTCGTCGTTTACGGCCACCCGTACGATAAATCCTTCAATCACGCGATCCTCGAGGCGGTCACGGCCGGCCTCGGCAAGGCGGGCAAGAAGTACAAGGTGATCGACTTGCACGCCGACGGCTTCGATCCAAACTACTCGACCGAGGAGCTGTCCCTTTACAAGGACGGCGGGACGGCCGATCCGCTTGTCACCGAGTACCAGAAACTGGTCGACGGGGCGGACTCCCTCATCGTCCTGTCCCCGATTTGGTGGTCTTATTTGATGCCCAATGTCAAAGGGTTCTTCGACAAGGTCATGAAAAAGCCGTGGGCCTACATCGACACCAAGACCGGGCTGAAGGGCAAACTCCAGCACATCGGCAAATCGTGGGTCATCACCACCGCCATCGCGCCGAAATGGTATCTGCGGCTGTTCGCGGGCAACCCGATCAAGGGAACGTTTATTTCCACGGTCATGAAGTCCCTCGGATTGCGCAACGTCCGTTGGACCCACTTCGGCCAGATCAACAAGCAGGGCGGCGGCCGCCACGAGAAGTTTCTGCGCGAGATCCGGGAACAAGCCGAGAAATTCGGCGGTTGAGGCTCAGCGCGCCGACCGGACAACCGCTTGGGCGAGGAGGTCGAGGCCTCGCTCCGCCTGAGCGGTTCCGGGAGAGAGGTTGACGAGCATGACCTCGTCGGCGCCCGTCGTCGCCTCGAATCCGTCAAGGAACCGCTTGGCGTCCTCACCCGTGCCGACGGCCGTATACTTCAGCATCCCGACGATCTGGTCGGCTTTGCCGGACGCGATGTAGGCGTCTAGATCGGCGTCGGAAATCTCCTCGGCGCCCTTGGCGAACATTCTCACGCGACGCCGAAGGACCTCGGCGTGCTGAACTTTCGCGGCCTCCTCCTCGTCCGCCACAATGAAATTCGCGGCGGCGATCACGTAGGGTTGCGCGCACTGCTCGCTGGGGCGGAAACGGGCGCGGTAGACGTTGATCGCCTGCTCCAGCATCTCCGGGGCGAAATGGGACGCGAAGGCATATGGCAAGCCGAGCGCGGCGGCCAGCTGCGCGCCGAAAAGCGAGGATCCGAGGATGTAGAGCGGCACCTTGGACCCCCGCCCAGGGTTGGCGTTTACGCCCGGTATGACGGTCGCGTCGGCGAGGTAGCCGCGCAGCTCTGCGACGTCGTCGGGGAAGTTCTCGGCTGCATTCGGATCCCTCCTCAAGGCGCGGAGCGTTCGCGGGTCGGTGCCCGGCGCTCTTCCCAGGCCCAGGCCGATGCGGCCGGGATAGAGGGCTTCGAGGGTGCCGAATTGCTCGGCGACGATGAGCGGGGCGTGATTGGGGAGCATCACGCCGCCCGCGCCAAGCTTGATCTTCGAGGTTCTCGCGGCCACGTGGGAAATGAGCACGGCCGGCGCGGAGGACGCGATAGTCGGCATGTTGTGATGCTCGGCGTACCAGATGCGTTCGAAGCCCAGGCGCTCTGCCCGCTGCGCCAAGAGAACGGACCGGGTGAAAGCGTCCGAAGGGGTTTCGCGCGGCCCGACGAAGGCCAGATCGAGGAGGGAGTAGACGGTCATCGCGGTCCTTACGTCGCAGTGTCGTTGGAGATCATTGTGTCTGCGTTTCATTCTATTCGCGGGCCCGTTCGCCGGTAAGGACGGTTCGCTCTCCGCTTCGGCCACGCGCCCGAATTCTCTCGTTGACCCAGGAGACGAGAACCGCGGCCAGGTAGAGCGCGATGAGGACGAAGGCCTGGACCGTCATCGGCCACGGACTGGGCAGGGGGTTGGCGATCGCCGCGAAGACGAAGGCGAGGACAACCGCCCAACGCCACGCGCCGAGCATGCGCCGCGCGCTGAGAAGTCCGAGAAAGTTCAGCGCCGTCAACACTTCGGGAACGAGGAAAGAAATCCCAAAAGCGAGGACGAGCCGAGTGTAGAACGTGACGTAGGAGCCGGCTTCGAGCAGCGAATAGCTCCCGTCGGGGACGAAGCTCTGGAGAATTCTGACGGCGTGGGGCGCCATCCGGACGGCGCTGAAAGCCCCCGCGGCGAAGAGCGCGACGCCCACGCAGCCGAAAGCCGCGCCGTAGGCCTTTTCGTTGCGCTTGAGGCCGGGGCCGATGTATGCGCCGATCTGATAGATCCACCAGGGGCTCGAAACGATCGCGCCAATCCACAAAGACACGCGCATTTTCAGGTCGAATCCGGCTCCGATCGTCTGGAAGTTGATCTGCGTGCGGGAATCCTCGAGCTCGGTCAGCGGCTCGAGGATGAAATCGAGCACCGGTTCATAGAGGAACCAGCCGACGACGGCGCCGACGCACACCCCTGCCAGCGATCGGATGAAGCGCGAGCGAAGCTCGCCCAGGTGGCTGGCGAGGCTCATCCTGCCCTCGGGATTGCGGCGTCGGCCTCCCAGAAAGCGCAGCCGGCCGAGGAAGCGCCGCCGGCCGCTCGCGCCAAACCGCCGTGCCCTTGTTGCGCGCGGCCTTTTTGCGCGCGGGCTTTCCGAGCCCGGCTTTTTCGCGTGGGCTCCGTCTGCCGTCACGTCGCGCTTCCTGCCACGCGGCTTCGATCTGCTTTCACGTTGCGTTTCCTGCCGTGCTTATGCACAAGGAACCTTGGTCAGGCTCGCCCGGCGTCGGACGACGGCCCGCTCCCTTCCAGCGGCTTTTTCTCACCCGCAGGCACCTGCCCCTCCTGCGCAGAGGAGCCGGACGGCTTGGCAGCGGGGGCCGAATCCTCGTCGTGGAATTCCCGCATCTCCTTCCGGAGCACCTTAAGCGACTGCCCAAAGTATTTGGCAACGTCGGGCAGCTTCGAAGCTCCGAAGACCACCACAAGAACGATGACCAGAACAACGATGTGCGAGGGTTTCACAGTTTGTCTCCTTCAATCGAGTCCCGCGCGGCGAGCTCGCCCGTGGACTTTTCGTTTGGCTTGGGTTCGGCTTGGGCGGACGGCTTGTGCGGGCCTTGGGCGGCCGGTTCTTGCGGGACGTGCGCGGCCGGCTTGTGCGGGCCTTGCGCATCCAGACCTTGCGTGGCTTGCGCGTCCGGAGCTTGCGTGGCTTGTGCGCCTTTCGTCGCCGCTGCGTCGGCGCCCTTGGAGCCCGCGCGCTTCGAACTGGTGCGCCTTGAGCCGGCGCGCTCGGAACCGGCGCGAGCGAAGGCCGCGGCGCTGTAAACTGCCCTTTCAGCTGTTGTAGCCGCCCTGTTCGTCCCGTCTCCGGCCGGGTCGGCGCCTCTCTCCGAACTCAAGGTTCCCGCGCCGCCCGCGTCCGCCATCGCCATCCACGCCTCCATCTCTTCGCGCACGGCTTCGCGCACGATCCTGCGAGGGTCAAGCTGGCGGAAGTCCAAGTTTGCGAGCGCTGCGACCTCCTTTTCCGCGACGCCCAATTCGCCGCCGGCCTCTGCGCGCATGCCGGCGCTCCACTGCCGCAAGGCCTCAATTCCTTTGCGCATTGCGCGCAGGGCTTCGGCTATGTTCTTAGGGCCGAGAACAAGCGCACCGACAACGAGGAGCACCAAGAACTCCCCGCCGCTGATTCCGAGCATGTCGGCCGCCCTTCGTCGCTTTCGGCGGCCACCGGCAGATAACCGCCTCCCGACAGCCAGCCGCAACCGGTCGTCTTCCGACGGCCAGCGGCAACCAGCTTCTGTCCTTCGCCGTCCCCGACGGCTTCGAATGTGCGGGAAGACTCCGTCATCCGATCGCGTCGCAAACGATCCGCACACGATGCTACACGCGTGACCGCTTCGAGCACGACGATGCGCCCACAGAATAGTCAGAAGCACGGGCGACGGCGACGCCGCATTGTGCGGACTGCAGCGGCGAGCCGGCCCCGCCGCGCGCCGGTTTCCGCTACAGTGCGCCGGCCAAGCAGTAGTGCGCCAGCCAAGCAGTAGTGCGCCAACCCAAACAGTAGTGCGCCAACCCAAGCAGCAGCGCGTCGGCCAAGCGGCAGTGCGCCAGCCAAAGGGCCAACGGCGATACGACGACGAAAGCTTCTCATGAAACATAAAGTGAAAGCTCCTGTATTTTCCACACTAGAAAACAGCTCCATACGCTTTGCCAACCATTATCGATAACCAAACAACTGCTGATACGTAGGCGATTCTTCACCGATGGCTGTCCTCCATCGGGACATGTTTCAAGGAGTTTTCTGCGCGATCACTGACATTGATTGCACTATCGCATGCGGTTTTCCAGTTTGGGGTAGACAACCGGCTAAATCCCTGTAGGCTATATGTGTGGCAACACTGTAGGTCTCAGATGTGCCACACGCCTCCCGAGGTGAGCGACCATGTCCATGGTTGCTCGCCAACCCGGTATGCGGCTGTCAAGGCCGCATACCGGCTTTATGTCCGTATCCGTTTGCCTACCTATTTTTCTTTACTGTTGCATTTTTGCAGCTTCAGCGCCCATAGCAGCGTGGAAGGGAGTTTGGCCGTGTCCGTATTTCGCTTGGATCGCGATAAGTTTGATCAGCGGCTGGGTCAGTTGGAGAGTGCCGGCCAGAAGTTTGACAGCGCCCAGCATCAGTTTGCGGTGGCTGCTCAGGCCATCGCCGGGGCGACGACGGGCGCCGGGTCCTCCGGGCGATTGAGCCCGCCTCCGTCTGGCTCCGGCTCGTCGGGATCTTCGTCCGGCTCTAGTTCGTCGGGGTCGGGTTCGTCTGGCGGGGAGCATTGGTCGGGCATCGGAGAGCTCGACCAGTTCCATTCCCCGTTGCACTCCTCGGTGATCGTGCTGGACGGCAAGCTCTCGTCCATCTCGCGCAACCAGAAGGCCGCCATTGAGCGCATGCGCCAGGCCTTGCACAGCTTCCTCGAATTGAACGAGTCCGAAAAGAGCGCGTACTTGGGGCGGTTGCAGGCCCTGGATACGAAGTTCACCTACCGACGCCCCGAGGAGATGGCCGACATCATCAAGAGCTACAACCAGGCTCGATCCGCCTTTGAGGCGCTTTCCAAGATCGCCTGACAGACGCGCGGCCTGACAGACAAGTCCACATTCATACATCTACGTATTCACCAACACCTACGCTCATCTATTGCGGGAAGGAGCTTGTTATGGCCACGCCGAATGCGGACCGGCTGCATGGGATTGAGGATTGGCGCACGAGCGCGATCGAGGATTCGTTTGGCTTGTTTTCCTCGGTCAAGGACTCTTTGACCGAGATCGCCGCCATCAATCGCGAGGTCGCCTCGGATCTGGGTTTGGAGGGAGGCACGGCCAACGCCGCTTGCAAGATCCTCGATGGCATCGCCACGGGCTTGTACGAGGACGCCGACAATCTCCAAAAGATCATCGACGTATCCAAAGACGCCCTGGCAGGCGGCATCCAAGCCAAACATGAAAGTGCCCAAATTCAATCTGATTTAGCGGATGTTAATGGCAGCATTAACAAGATAATCAAACTTCGGAAGGGCTCTGGGGTTCAAAACAGCCCAGAAATGATTGTCCACCTTGAGGCGCAGCGCAGTGCTGCGCATGCTGAGATCGAGAAGCGGGCGACGAAAACGCTGTCGACGTTGAACGGTAGGACGTTGACGGCTATTGGCGGACTTCCGTTTCAGGATCAGATTCGGGCGATTTTGGGCAAGGACAATCCCGAGCTCGTTGAGCGGTTGACGCAGCATATGGATTCCGGCCGGCAAGTCGAGCCGGGCAACGCGTCGCCAAGGGCCGGGTCAGCGCCGACGCGTTCGGCCACGGATTGGCGGGCCAGCCCAGACCTCTCGGTGGGCTCTCCGGGCAGCCACACGAGCCACGTCCCAACCACAAGCGGCGGGGGTTCTGCCGGCAGTGTGTCGTTGCAGAGGTCGCATTACTCGCCGACGCCTTCGGGGGTGTTCGTTCCCGGCTCGCCGACCCCTCATGCCGCGCCGATCGGCGGAACAGGAGCACATCACGATCCTCTCGCGGTAGGGGGCGGGGCTATTCTCGGAGGTGTAGCCGGGTTCAGGGCCTACCAGGCCGCACGCGCCGCACGAGCAGCTGAGGCACCGGCCTCCCGGGCCGGGGCGCTGCGCTCGGGCGCGGCGCTGCGCACAATGTCCTCTTCGTCTGGCTCGATCCTGCGCGGAGCGACAACAGCGGCGCGAACCCCCGCGTCCTCGTCGTCCGCTTCGCGTGGGATTGTGCGGGGCGGGGCCTCTGGCATCGCCCGGCCCACCTCATCCTCCGGCGGGCGCGGAATCCTGCGCGGGGCCACAACAGCGGCCCGCACTCCGACCAGCTCAACGTCAACCTCGCGTGGGATTGTGCGCGGGGCGACCACGGCCGTGCGCAAAACCACCGGCTCGTCTTCCCCTGTCGGCAAGCCCGGCAGCGCCCGAACAGAATCAACCGCTTCCCGCACGGCGGGAACGTCCTCGCGCAGCGCCTCGCCGACCCGCGCAACACGACCAGACGCGAAAGGAAACTGCCGCGGAGCAGGAGCCTCAAAGGCAGGAATCGGCCGCGGGGTTGGGACAAACGGGAAGACGACGGCCGCCCGTGGGGCGAAAACTGCGGGCTCGACAACGCGAAGCGGAGCTTCGACAGCACGGGCCGAGTCTCGTGGAACGGGGGCATCCTCCTTGACAGCACGCTCACAGACGAGCAAAGCCCCACAGGCTCGGGCCGGTTCGCCGTCCCGCGCGATGTCCTCCCTGACCGGACGTCCCGCGCGCAACACAGACAAGAAGAAACGCAACCGCGATCAGACGGGCACGGACGTGACGGCCTACGAGACCGACAAGACCGTCACCTTCCTCGAAGCCGGACGCCGCACAACCGACAACGAGGACAACGCCCGCTAAACCCCAACCGCAACAGACACGCGGGGACCGGCGCGCCAAGCGGTGTACCGGCCCCCGCGTGTCGCTTCAGAACAAGTCCCTCTCAGGCGCCGCACTTACAGCGCATCTAGGAGCGATCCACAGACACGACCTTTCAAGAACCTCCCTGAAACCACTGAGAGACTTGAAGGGCCGCCTGCGCCCAAAGAGGCCTGGCGCGGCGTAGTTGTTTCACTCCGGCAACACGGCCCACGCCTCGGCGTGGCCAACGTCAAGCGCGCCCGACTAAGGACGGAATCGCCCTTGCGGATCCTGCCCAGGCCCGTCCCCGAAAGCCTGCTGGTGAGGCGAGGTTCCCCCACCAGACGGCGGCACATAGCCGTTTCCGGCGGGCACCCCATCCTGCCGACGACGAGCGGTGGCTTTAACCGCGCCTCGACGCCTGCCCGCGACGAACGCGAGACCGGCGATCACGACCAGCGCGCCCGCGCCGACGGCAGCCCATGCCCAGGCTGGGAATCCGCTGGCCGACGACGATGCCGCGTCGGCTTTCTTCCCCGGCAACCCAGACGAAGAAGCCGACCCTGCAGATTCCTTCTCGGCCGTGATCTCGACCCCGTAAGTGAGGAAGTCAAAGTCTTCAAGAATTACTTTGTTTCCTTGAACCTTCCCCAAACTGGACCGCGTCACCTTCCCCGGCATACTCACCACAACTTTTCCTTCGAAACCGCTCAATTTTGTATCGTCATGTGCGCCATAAGATTTGAAATGGTACTTCCCGTCTCGCTCGGTCAGCTTCATGTTCCCTTTGAAAGGTTTGTCCGAGGTCAATCTGCACGTGAGATGTCCACCGGGCGGCGTTATATCCTCGACCTTAGGGGAGTCAATAAACGTCGCTTCCCCCTCAATTATAAGTCGGACCCCTTCGCACGTTTGATTAATTTTAGCCATGGAATCTCTCGAATCTTCGAAGGTGAAGTCGAGCTTCATGTCACCGTTGGCTTGAAACTCAACCGTTCCGTCGATCTTACAACCAGCAAGGACAAACAAGACAAGAGTCAGCACAACCCCCACAAGACGCGAACGCCTCTTCACAAGGACGGACATTCCAGCCTCCAAACACTCCCAGCAAAAGCTGCCAGGCACCACGCTAAACCGTACAGACCCTAGCGTAGCGCCTCCACGGGTCCAACGCACTAACCGAAGAAACAATGAGAAACTCAACCATCAAGGCCTCCTCGGCGTCTCACGCTCAGAGACAATCTACTTTGGTTCGACGTTCCTACTCAGAGGACGCGGGCCCTGATGCAAGGTCGAGAGAAGCGAGGTTTTAGCGAGTCGATGCACGAACCGTGGCCAAATCACAGACCAAGAACATCAGGAGGACTCGAAACGGGGACTATCCTCCGCCTCCACTTGCGGCCCCGACCTACATACGAGCCGAAAGGACGAGACGGGCCTTCGTCTGAAAACACCTCAGCGCGCCCGACGCCTGCCCACGACGAACGCAAAACCTGCAATCACGACCAGCACGCCCGCGCCGACGGTAGCCCACGCCCAGGCAGGAAATCCACCAGCCGACGAGGACGCGTGGGCTTTCTTCCCCGGCAACGGCGATGAAGCCGACCCTGCGGCTTCCTTCTCGGCCGTGATCTCCACACCATAAGTGAGAAAGTCTAAACTGGTAATAGTGACTTTATTTCCATTTACTTTCCCCCTATTCACTTTAACTACTTTAGCCGGCATACTAATAGTTATATTCGTTATAAAATCGCTATAGTCATCATTGTCTTTGTCATGCGCGCCTGGATACTTAAAATAGTACTTTCCGTCATTTTTAGTGAACTTTACGTGACCCCCGAAAGGTTCGTTCGACGTTAAACGGCACTTAAGATGACCTCCTGGTGGAGTTATATCTTCAACCTTCGGGTTCTTAATGAATGTCAGCTCCGCCTCAAAGGTGAGGCGGACTCCCTCGCATGTTTGCTTGATTTTAGCCATCATCCCGTCAGCGTCTTCGAAGATTAGAACGATCTTTGTTCGACCATCGCTTTGAAAGTCAATCGTTCCATCGATCTTACAACCAGCAAGGACGAACAAAACAAGAGTCAACACGACCCCCATCAGATGCGATCGCTTCTTGACACGGACGGACATATCCAGCCTCCAGACACTCCCGGCAAAGGCTGCCGGGCACCACGCCAAACCGTACAAACCCCAGCGTAGCGCCTCGGATCCTTCCGATGGATCAGCAGGAAGGAAAAGAAGCGGTAAGCGCCTGCTACCCCTGCACTGGAACCTTAGAACCTCAATCGGCTAGCGACCAACTTCTGATGGAGGCAATCCACCATCCGCCCCCTACTTGAGGCACCTATTGAACCTTCTCTCGATGACAAACCGCAGTCTCCACATCAAAAGAACGAAGCCCTCTACACGGAGCGGGATCGTCCCTGCGGATCCTGCCCAGACCCACCTCCAGAGTCCTGTTGTTGAGGCGAGGCCAAGGTTCCAGCACCAGAAAACGGTTCGTAGCTGCCCCCGCCAGGTATCCCATCCTGCCGACGAACGGCAATTTTAACCGTGCCTCGACGTCTGCCTGCGATGAACGCAAGACCAGCGATCGCAACCAGCGCGCCGGCGCCGACAGCGACCCATGCCCAGGCCGGAAATCCGTTGGCCGACGATGAGGCCGCGTCGGTCTTCTCACCCGGCATCCTAGACGAAGATGACCCCGGTGACTCCTTCTCGGCAGTGATCTCCACTCCGTAAGTAAGAAAGTCGAGATCCTCAAGGACGACCTTATTCCCCTGGATCTTCCCCAGACTGGACCGCGTCACCTTCCCCGGCATACTCACCACAATCCGCGTCTTAAAATCACTAAAGTCCGTGTCGTTATTGCCGTGCGCGCCGTAGTACTTGAAATGGTACTTCCCGTCCCGCTCGGATAACCTCGTTTTACCAATGAAAGGCTTATCAGAGGTCACCCTGCACGTCAGATGCCCGCCAGCAGGAGTCACATCCTCAACCTTAGGGGAGTCAACAAACCTCACTTTCGCTAAAAATATAGCTCGAACGGTCTCACATGTTTGCTTGATTTTGGCCATCGAGTCTCTCGAATCTTCGAAAGTAAAGTCAAACTTCGTATCGCCGTTGGCTTGAAACTCGATCGTCCCATCAGTCTTACATCCGGCAAGGGCAAACGAGACAAGGGCCAGCACAACCCCCACAAGACGCGAACGCCTCTTCACGCCAGCCAGCTTGCCAGGCCATGCCCACCCCTTCTTCAAATCAACATTCATGTTTAACCGCTCCTTCACATCGAACACCTTACCTTTCCTTGCTTTCTCGAGAGACGGGACAAAGCAGACAGGGTTCTGCCTCTCCACGAGGCTTCGCTTCTCTGGACGCAGCCCTAAAACAAGCAGAGCATTCCGATTCCTGTGCGAGCGCACGACAATGCTCCAAACGCTCGGGGTCCAGTTCGCCGGCGTCGATAGCCTGCTTCACGGCGCAGCCAGACTCGCTCGCGTGGGTGCAGTCGGAGAACCAGCGTTCCCGGACAAGTTCGCCGATGTCTTCGAGGGTTCGGCCGACGGCGTCGTCGCCGTTTTCCGGATAGTCAAGGCCGATCCTGCGGGGCAACCGATCAAAGCCCCAACACTTCGATCGCGTTGCGACGAACGGCGCTGACGCGAGCAGGCAAGAGCTCGCCGTGCCGCGGCTCGCGGTCCGCTACGCCGTGGCTCCGGCTCGCTATCGGCTTCGTACCGTTCTTCGACCCGTCTTGACATCGGGGATGGCCCAGGCTCACGGCTGTTCAGGCCTGGGCTCCGACTCAGGCTCGTCACAAAGCAGCTCGCTCTCCGCTTTGCCGCTCTTCGACTTGCCGTTTGACGACCCGATACCGTTCGAAGGTCCGCCGTCACCTGAGGAGCTGTTGTCGCTCAACGATTTGCTCTCTCCCGAAGATCCGTTGTCGCTCGAAGGCTCCTTGCCGCTCGAGGGCTTGGGCTTGGGAACCGACAGAAAGACGACGGCGAAAGCGATCAGCAAGGAAACGATGAGCACGCTGCGCTCTAGGCGCGCCTCATGGCAAAGCCGTTGAATGTCTCGAGCTATCTTTGGGTGGGTTTCTATTTCATACTTAGCGGAGGTGGCTTCATCGACGTACCTTTGGACTTCGCTTGGGTTCTCAACGTCAAAAGAGTCATTGAGCAGTGGATCTATGTCACCGGAGAAATTCCAGCCGACTGGATGACACGAAGAATACTCATTTTCCCCTCCAGACGTAATTGTTGGCGGAACGAGAAACAGCCAGAAAAACACGGCTACCGCCGCCAAAGCAACGACGCTCCGCGTAATCAGATAGGCCTTCTTAGACAATTCGGTTTCCTTTCACTCGTTAAACAGGCATCCCTTGGGGTAAGGTTTCGCCCGCATCGAACGCTTCGCTGGAACGCATTCGCAGCTTCACTCCACACGCCGAGGCTCTACTTTTGAGCATGCCAAACAGCACATCCGGCCCGAGCGCCGTCGGCCCTCCCCCCTCACTCTCAATCTCCAGCTCAGCTTTCCAAAGTCCAAGGCTTCGGCTCATTGCCAGACGGCTTGAATCTAGACTCGTTGTCGGCTGGCTCGGGCTTTTTGTCCATGGACCGCTCTCTGACCGATTGATCGGGATCGCGCCCGGCGTCAGAAGGCTCGCAACTGGATTCATTGCCCGGCAGTTCAGAACTCGACTCATCATGAGCCGGCCCGTTATCCAGCTTGCCGCTTCGAAGCCTGACACCATTCGAAAGCCTGGGTTTGGGAATAGACACGAAGGCGGTGCCAAAGAGGACGACCACAGCAATGATGACGATGCCGCGTTCATGACGCGCTTCCTTGCAAGCCCGGTGTATCCCCTTCTTCACATCCTCGGCTGGCTCGACTCCCGATCTATAGCCAGAAGTCTGATCAACATACTCTCGAACCGCAGTCGGACTCTCGATATCAAAATCGTCGTCCCACGAACACGAATCGCCATTGAAGTTCCAACCGACAGGGTGACAGGCGGAGTAGACCGCACCTTCTTTAGACTGGATAGTCGGCGGGGTCAAGAACAGCCAAAAGAACGCCGTGAACGCTGCCAAAGCAACGACACTCCGGATAATCAGATAGGCCTTCTTAGACAATTCGGTCCCCTCCACTTGATTGACGGGCTGACTTTGGAGAGCATTTCGCCCACAACCGCCCCTGTCGGCTCGGCTTCCGATAGTTCAACGCTTTGCCCTCTTGCCAGACGATTTGAACTGCCGTTCGGCATCAGACGATTCGCCGTCCGCGCTTCCTTTCGAGAGTCGCGGCTTCGGAACCGACACGAAGACGACGGCGAAGAACGCCAGCACTGCGACACTAACGATGCCCCGCTCATGGCGCGCTTCTTCGCAGGCTTCTTGTATTCCCTTCTTAATGTCGTCGTTGAGAGGCTTTCGCGACTCATAGCCGACGTACTCTCTAACCGCGTCATAGTCCTCGACGTCGAAGGAATCGTCAAGCAAGGGACGGTAATCGCCGTTGAAGTTCCAACCGACAGGATGACAGCCAGAGTACACGTTGTCAGTTGTTCCGGACTCTATCGAAAGAGGCGTGAGGAACAGCCAGAAGAACGCCGCGAAACCCACAAGAGCGACAAGCGCTCGGACTGTCAGATAAACCGGCTTAGACAATCTGATCCCTTCCTTTGGCGACGCGAACAGCCTTCGGATCCCGCTATGGGGTTATCGGGGTTAGCCTCAAACTCCATAGACCACCCCATTAAGCCAAACGGACGATATTTCAAGAATGAACGATATCGTCTCCCAGAAGCTCTGAGTGCCAACCCCCAAAGTTCTGAAAACTCCGCCTGAGGTTCTCTCTTCGGCCTTTCTGCCGCCTTGGATTTAGGTCAACTTCCCGAGAGCTTAAGACAGCGTCTTCTTGACAGGCGACCCAGACCCTTGCTCAACATCAGACCGTTCTTCGGTCCGTCTTGACATCGGAGATGGCCCAGGCTCACGGCTGTTCAGGCCTGGATCGTTCCGGGCTTAGGCTCGTCGTTGAGCGGCTCGCTTTCCGACTCGCCGTTTGACGACCCGATACCGCTCGAAGGTCCGCCGTCACCCAACGAGCTGTTGTCGCCCATCGATTTGCTCTCTCCCGAAGATCCGTTGTCGCTCGAAGGCTCCTTGCCGCTCGAGGGCTTGGGCTTGGGAATCGACAAAAAGACGACGGCGAAAACGATCAGCGAGGAAACGATCAGCACGCTGCGCTCTAGGCGCGCCTCATGGCAAAGCCGTTGGATATCCCTCCTTATTCTCTCGTTCGCCTCCATCTTGTAGGCAATGGCACCGTCGAGATACTTCTGGACCTTGCTCGGACTCTCGACGTCAAAAGAGTCATTGACCAGCGGATCCTGGTCACCATAAAAATTCCACCCGACAGCATGGCACGAAGAATACTTATTGCCCATTCCGGTATTTAGTTTCGGGGGAACAAGAAACAGCCAGAAGAACACGGCGATCGCCGCCAAAGCAACGACGCTCCGCGTAATCAGATAGGCCTTCTTAGACAATTGTATTTCCTTTCACTCGTTGCGGAGCTGGCTTCGATTCCGCTTGTGCGCACATCTCCGAATTTGCGGCAAACGCCTTTCGCCTTTCCGTAGTCCACATTCAGGTCAGGAGCCGGTTCTATTGCACTCGAATCGATAGGGTCCAGCGTCACATCATAGTATTCTCTATGACCGCTCTCCGCCATCGAATCCATATTGCCGATCAGCATGTCCTTCACCCCTTCTTCGGCTTTTGTCACACTTTTATTGATCGCATCGAAGGCACTTTCGAGTTTATTTTTCGCCGACTCATAATCGGCTACCTCTTTATTATCAACCGTTGCATCTTGAGAAGATTTAAGACTCTGAAGCGCTTTCGGCGACGTTTGGAGAACTTTCTTTTCTATCGCAACCTCCGGTACCGTGAATATAAGCGCTGCATCGATCGTCGTCGAAACAATTTCGAGAGACACTTTGAAACCTTTCTCCCCGTTCGAGGCCACGGCATTAAATACTTTGATGCCTTCTTGTAGGGCTTTAACCACGGAAGTGCGCGTTTCTTCGAACATCTTCATTTCGGAGTTCAGCGCTCCGCCAAGCACCATTGTCTTGTCATGAAGACCACCGGTGACGCTGGCAAGTTTAGCCACAAACGCCTCAACTTTATGGATAACTTCGCCACTCATGTTCCCTAGAGCTTTTCCAGCCTGGTCAAGGTTGGTAAAGATCGTTCCCCCGCCGGTGGACTTGTTGCCGACTGTCTTCGGCTCTTTCGCAAGAGGGCTTACGGCGGTTATCCACTTCTCGATCTCATTGTCGACATCCTTAGGATCGGGAAGCTGTTTCCACGGCTCAACGATCTTGTCTATAGACCAACGAATCTTGTCGAACTCGGACGTGCGATCCGCGTCGCCTCCGTCACTGCCGGAGCCTAGAACTTCTCCGCCTCCCTGACCGTCCATTCCCGGTCTTGCGATATCCCTATCGCTAGAGCCCACAAGAGGTATCGGAAAAGACACCACGTACCTATCGTCCATAATGGTGCAGTGAGATGTGATTCCGGAGTTTTCAGATATCATGTAGGCGTCGATGGCCGATCGCTTCAGATAGCCGACCAGCTCCGGAACGTCTTCATAATCGCATTCTTTCTTTGGATCGTAAGCCATGATGGCGACCCTTCCATGGTTGTTGTTTGTTTACGTGATCCATATCGATATGCGTGACCCAACTTTTCGTTGGATAAGAACAACCTACCACTCACCCCAACGGCAATCAATGCCTTTTTTCGAAAGACTTTTGTTTAGCAAAATTTCTCCAACCTGCGGGACTAATCCAAGCAAGATTGCTACAATATAACATTCTTCAAATAACGCCTACGTATTCATTGGAGTAGTCTCGCTTAAGCACTCTTTCCATCTATGAAAATCATGCCTTCGGAAGCCGCTCCACCGCGAGCCCTCTCACCATTTGGACACGGACGCCCCTGGACGATCGGCAACACACTAAGCTAGGGAGACACCCACTGTTTTCCCTTGCCGGCACTTCGCGGACGCGCCGATTCATCAGACATGAGCCACGGCCGTCACGCGTTCACTGCCGCGGGCGGGACTGCCGCAAACAGCTGAGGCGCGCTATCCGCAGCCGCACGGTCAGACCGCGAGCGTCACGCCCCTGCTTGAACAAGTCAGCAAGTTGCGCCGTCGGGATCTGCTTATCCTGCGGCCATTGCAGCCGGAAGTCAGTAGCGCGGCATCGACGGATCGACGTAAAGCCACCACTGTTTCAGGCCTCCCGCGACGTTGATCACCTCAACGCCCTCCGCGGCAAGGGCCTTCGCCGCCTGCATCGAGCGGACTCCGCCCAAACAGTAGACGTAGACGGGCTCATCGGGAAGCCTCTTCGCAGCGGCAGAAGGGTCGGCCAAGACGTCGGCGAGCGGAATGTGCGTCGACGGCCGGATCGCGCAAATCGCGCGCTCGTGGGATTCGCGCACATCAAGCATCTTCGCCCCCTGCGCGAGCCTGACCGCCACCTCCCTCACGTTCGCCTCCGGCACATCCACATCATGCCCATTGGGCCGAGCCGCATCCGGCTTTGGCGTGACCGTGCCCGGCCCAGGTTGAGCCACACCTGATTTAGCTTGAGCTGCACCTGATTCAGGTTGAGCTGCACGTGGCCTCAGCCTAGTCACGCCTGGTTCAGTCTGAGCCGCACCCGGTTTCGTTTGAAGCGCATCTGCTTCGGGCACGGCCGCACTCGGCTTAGATTGAGCCGTCCCCGGCTTAGACTCGGCCGCACCCTGCCTAGATCGAGCCGCATCCGATTCGGACCGAATCGCACCTCGGGATTGGGCCCTCCTAGACCTGGATTGAGCCGCACCCGGTTCAGAAGCACGCGCCTCCGACGCGTTCGCCTCAGGCGCAGGCATCCTCGACGCACTTGGCCCAGGCACGCTCGGCTCCGAAACGCGCACCTGAGGTGAGCTCGAATCGACGTCGCCCGGTTCATGCGCGCCGGATCCCGCCGCGCCTGACTCGACTGGACGCGATTCGGTCGAGCCCAATTGGGCCGGGTCCGATTTAGCCGGGCCCGATTCGGACGCAGCCGCCTTTGCCGCGTCGCCCTGCTCCGAAACTCGCGCCTCCGGTGCATTCGTTTCGAAGACAAACGCCCCCGTTTCACCCGCCTGGGGAATCAAACTTTCAGAAGCCTCGAGCTCAGGCTTAGGCGCCTTTGACGCACCCGCTCCGGGCACCAGCGTCTCGGAGGGGTCAACCCCCGGCAGACCGGCCCCCGGCATGCTCGCTCCGGGAACCCACGTTTCGGAGGGATCAAATTCAGGCTCGCGCACCCTCGGCGCACCAGCGCCCGGAACCCACGTCTCAGACGGATCAAATTCGGGCTCAGGCTCCCTCGACGCGTTCGCCCAGGCCATGTCCGCTCCCGGCAACAGCGTTTCGGAGGGATCAAACTCGGGCTCACGCACCTTCGGCATGCTCGCTCCGGGCATGCCCGGCACCAAGGTTTCAGACGCGTCCAACTCTGACCCTCGCGGCCACTGCGCGCCAGGTTCGGCCAGGTGCGATCTAGGCGCATTTGATCCAAGCCCATTTGATCCAAACGTATCTGACCCGAGCCCGCCTCGTTCCGAGCGGCTCGGAACGCCGCATGCATTCATCAGGCGTTCTCCTTTCAGGGGCGCCGGCCTGTCGGGCCTGCCAACCAGGGAAATCGTCTCATATCGGTTGTTCAGGGCGTCTAGCGCCAGCACGGTTCCCAGAAGAGGTTTGCCGACGCCGGTTATGAGCTTGACGGCCTCGCCCGCCATGATCGAGCCGACCTGGCCGCACAAACTTCCAATCACGCCGGCCTCTCCGCAGCTCGACGTCGCCCCGGGGGGCGGCGGGCTCGGAAAGAGGTCGCGCAGGCACACGCCGGGCTCCTTGACGCCGAATTGCCGCGCGCGCCCGCCCGTCCAAAACACCGAAATCTGCGCCGAGTATCGAAGGATCGACCCCCACACTTCGGGAATCGACAATTCGGAGCATGCGGCGTCCACCGCGTAGCGGGTGAAGAAGTTGTCGCTTCCGTCCAATACCACGTCGTAGCCGAACATCAGCTGGGCGGCATTTTCCTCCGTGAGCCGCTCGGGGTACACGATCACGTCGACGTCGGGGTTGAGCGCCTCAATTTTCATTGCGGCGGAAACTGCTTTGGGCATTGCGATCGCAGTCGAATCGTGGATCACCTGCCGATGAAGGTTAGACAGGTCGACGACGTCGTCGTCGACGATCCCGATCGTCCCCACACCGGCGGCGGCGAGGTACATAAGCGCGGGAGACCCCAGCCCGCCCGCGCCGACGACCAGCACACGCGCCGCGGCCAAACGGGCCTGGCCGTCCTCGCCATGGAGGAGAATTTGGCGCGAGTACCGCGTGCGCTGGCGATTGTCGAGCACACTTTCAGGCTCGACTGCGGGGCGAAGACTCATACCGCCATGGTACCGCCGAGCGTCGCAGCACGCCGATATTCGCAGCACGCGGAGCCTCTGCCGGCGAGCCGACCCTGTGACACGGCGAGCCATCCTTGCGGAACGCCGAGTCGATGTTGCGGCATGCCGAGCCGACCCTGTGACATGCCGAGCCGATGTTGCGGCATGCCGAGTCGACCCTGTGACACGCCGGGTCGACCTTGCGGCACGCCAAGTCAGCGTTGCGGCACGCCGATGCCGATCGGGCATCGCCTTGCGCAAAGTAATGAAGAAGAGCGGCGCGTCGCGCCGAAGGGCGTCGCAGAGGACGCGAGCAAGCACAGCCCACATCCGCGATGCGAAGCGGAATGCACGCATCGATTAAACTCGTGGCACATGAGGATCGCCGTCATAACAGTCTCCGACCGCACGTTTTCCGGGCAACGCAAGGACGTTTCCGGCCCGCTCGCCGTCCGGCTTCTCGCCGACTTCGGCGAGGTCGAGGGACCCACCGTGGTGCGCGACGGCGTCGAATCGGTGCAGGCGGCGATCCGCAAGGCGGTTGACTCGGGGGCGGACGCCATCCTCACCGTGGGCGGCACGGGAATCACCAGCCGCGATCTCACGCCGGAGGCGACCGAGCCGCTGCTCGCGCGCAGGCTCATCGGCGTCGAAGACCTTCTGCGGGACAATCCCCGAGTTCCCACCGCCGCCCTCTCCCGCGGGGTGGCTGGCGTCATCGAGGGGGACGGGCACAGGGTTTTCATTCTCAACGCGCCCGGATCGACGGGCGGCGTGCGCGACGCCGTCTCCGCCGTCGGCCCCCTTTTGGGGCACATCGTCGACCAGCTTGCTGACGGCGACCATCCCGCGCCGCACAAGGCGGCCACAATAGCCATTCAGAATCGAGGCCGCAGCGACGGCTCCGACGCCGAGGCGATCGTCGCCGGCGTCACCGCCGAGCCCATCGACATGGAGGCCCTCGCCGCCGCCGTTGACGATCCAAGCGCGGGCGCAATCGTCACGTTCTGCGGGCAGGTGCGCAATCACGACGACGCCCGGCCGGTGGTGTCCATCGATTACGAGGCGCACCCCGAAGCCGGAAACGTCGTTCGAAAGATCGCCGCCGACGTCGCCGCCGGAAGCGGGGCGTGCAAGATCGCGGTGCTCCACCGCACAGGAGGTCTGCGCGTGGGCGAGATCGCGCTGGGCGCAGCGGTTTCAGCCTCCCACCGGAAAGAGGCGCTGCGCGTCCTCGAGGCCGTCATCGAGCGGGTCAAGCTCCGCCTGCCCATATGGAAACGGCAGGAATTCGCCGACGGCTCGGCGGAGTGGACCGGCCAGGCTTAATCCGCGGCTCGGCGGAACGGTCCGGCCAAGCCTAGTCGACGGCGCGGCGGGATCGACCATGGGCCACGTAGACGGGGCGCGGCGGGATCGACCCGGCGAGGAACCTCGCCGAGCAGGGCTGGGTCCACTGGAACCCCCGGCGCAGCGGGATCGACCTCGCCGAACAGTTTGCGAAATTCCGTGAGCGCGCCAGGCCGACGGCTCGGCTCATCCGCCGGCGAACGGCGGGAGGACGTCCGCCCTGACGGCGCCGGAAGGCAAAAGCGCGGCGTCGTCGGCGTGGGCGCCGTCGATCAGAAGCGCGCTGACGGCGAGCTGCCTGGCGAAGCCGGCCCCTCGTGCGGCGATCAGGGCCGCACGCAGATCCCCGACGGTTGCGCCCGCGGGCAGGCTGACGCTTTCCTCGGTCACGCCGGCGGCCTCTGCCACAGCGGCGAAGTATCGCAAATTGACTGTCATTTCATCCTCCGATCGCGCTCATCGTGCGCGAAGGCTGCAAAAAACTCGGATCGTCCACGCCGTGTCCGGGCTGTTTGCCCCACATGGCCGCACGCCAAGCATCGGCGATTGTATCGTCATCGGCGCCCGCGCGCAGAAGCGAACGAAGGTCCGTTTCCTCCCGAGCGAAAAGGCAGGAGCGAACCTGGCCGTCCGCGGTCAGCCTGGTGCGGTCGCAGTCCCCGCAAAACGGGCGGGTGATCGACGCGATGACGCCCACCGTCCCGCCGGGGTGTTCGACGCCGTCGACCTTGCCGGGCGCGACGTCCCACAGTTCGGCGGGCGAGCTCCCCCTTTCGGTCCCCGGCCGCGCCACAAGCTCGAAAGCGCCTTCCAACCTGCCCAGGATCTCCTCGGCCGCAACCATCCCGGAACGCGTCCACTGCCCGCTGGGCCCAAGCGGCATCTGCTCGATGAAACGCAGTTCGTAGCCGCTTGCGAGCGCCTCCGCCACCAGCCTGACGGCCTGCGCGTCGTTGACTCCCCTGACGAGCACCGCGTTGACCTTCACGGGGAGCAGGCCCGCCTCCGCCGCTGCACGGGCACCGGCGACGGCGTCGTCGAAGCGGTCTCTGCGTGTGAGGGCGGCGTAAGTCTCCCGATCCGCGGCGTCCATGGAAATGTTGACCCTCGTCAAGCCCGCCTCTTTCAGCCCGCGCGCGCGGTGGCGCAGGCCGAGGGCGTTCGTCGTCAGCGAGGTTTCAACGGGCGTCCCGACGTCGGTGCAAAGGGACGACGTCGCCGCCACAATCTCCTCCAGCCCCTTTCGCAGCAGAGGTTCGCCGCCGGTGAACCTCACCTCGCGCACACCGAGCCTCTCGACGGCGATGCGCACGAGCCGCACCACCTCGGCGTCGGTCAGAATGCGCTCGCCGGGAGCGGGCTGCACCCCCTCGGGGGGCATGCAGTACGTACAGCGAAGATTGCATTTGTCGGTGAGCGAGACCCGCAGATCGCGCGCGACGCGCCCGAATCGGTCGATGAGCTCCGGCACGCGCGGGCGATCCGCTGGGGCCGCACCGCTCGCCCTCAGTCTGGGCAAACCGAGATGCACCACCGGATTCGCCCGTACGGGCGTCGGGACAGACGTGGTGTTCATGTATTCCTTTATGCCTTCGTGCGTCAGACGTGAACGCACCGCAATCCTACACGGACATCGCGGCAGTTTCGTTCCTGCCACATTCAGTTGCCGCCAAATCCCGTCATCACCGCATTCATTTATCTCGTCTCGAAGACCTTGCGCTCACGACATCAAAAACCGTATGTACACTTCTTTTTGTTCGACAGTCCATAACTCTTTTCAGACGTTAACGCAAGACCTCTAAAAAGAAAGGCCGAAATTTTTGATCAGTTTTAAGCACTTAAGCACAGTTCATCACATCTTCAGACCCGAAACACAGACAGTCACGGAAGGAGTAAAACGCTCAGAGGCGGCTTCGCCAGAAGCACGCAACGCCATTACGCGACCGTAAAATAGCAAATAACAAGGATGACCTTCTCTAAGTTGACCGCAAGATTCAAGTGAAAAAGAGACCCTGGTGAACGGATCCACACTCATGTAAGCTCCAGATGCGAAGAGCATCGCAACCGGCATTTTTGTCACCGCTCTCGCACACTTAAAACAACCGAATAACCGAAGGAACATCAATGCACAACAATCGCGTTCCTCGGCGGACTCGTCGCTCGCTCGCCACCGCAACAGTTCTCACCGCGGCCGCCGCACTGGCCGCCGCGCCCCTGTTCAGCGCGTCGGCCTTCGCGGCTCACGAGTCTGCGCCGGGAAGCATCTCGCGACTCGAGCCAGCCAAGCCCGCCCAGCTCACAGGTTCGGCGGAATGGGGCCTGCGTCAGAGTTTCCGCAGCTACATCAAGACAGGTCCGGCACACGGAAGCTGGGAGCTTCTCGACGGCGCGACCGGGGAATTCAACTTCCCGGTGGACGACGGACAGTCGATCACTGCCGAAACCCCCGGAACGATCACATTCAAGGGCGGTGTGCACTTCACCGGGCACGACGGCCAGCTCGACATCACGATCGCCAACCCGGTCGTGAAATTCACCGGCCCGGACACCGCCGATTTGCTCCTCAACGTCAAGAGCAAGGCGATGGGCGCTGCCGACGTCACCGACTACGGTCAGATCGAGTTCGCCAAGCTGAGCAACATCACGATTCAGCACGACGGCGAAAAGAAACTCACCGTGAAGGCTCCCAAGGTCGTCTTGACCGCGAAGGGCGCCCAGGGCTTTGCGAACTTCTACAAGGAGGGAACGGAGCTCGACCCCTTCAATTTCGAAATCAACGAAACGGCCGCCCCTTCGCCTACGCCTACGCCGACGCCGAGCCCCACGGACCCAGCGCCCAGCCCGACCGACCCGTCGCCCTCGCCGACACCGACACCGGACCCCTCGCCCAGCGACCCCTCGCCGAGCCCCACCAAGCCAACGCCGAGCCCGACCGACCCGGCCCCTTCGCCGACTCCGAGCCCGACCAACCCGGCCCCGAGTCCCACCGATCCGGCGCCCAGCCCGACCGACCCGGCCCCTTCGCCGACTCCAACACCGGATCCCTCGCCCAAGCCTCCGGCTGACAACAGCCAGAAGCCGATCGCGGATCCCTGCTTGGCCGATGATGCCTGCAACCTCTACTTCGCAGATCAGTTCCCGGCCTCCATCGCGAAGCTCGGCATGAAGATCCCTGCGGGCGGCGAGGTCATCGCGGGTGACTGGGACGGCGACGGCGTTTCGACCGTCGCGATCCGCAACGGCGAGAACTACACCTTCTACGATTCCAACCGGTCTGACGCGAAGACCACCACTGCGACCTTCCCCGGAACGGGATCGGGTCAGGTGCTCGTGGCCGACTTCAACGGCGACAAGAAGGACGACATCGCCGTCAAGAACGGCAACGTCTTCTCGATCAAGTACAACGCCACCGCCTCGGGCGCGGCCGACGCCGCCGTTCCCTACGGCAAGGCTGAGGATTACGGCCTCGCGGGCGACTGGGACGGCGACGGCAAGGACACCCTCGGCGTCCGCCGCGGGTACACCAACCTCCTTCGAGACACCCTGACGGGCGGCGAGGCCGATCGCACCTTCGCCTACGGGCGCAACGACGACGTCGCATACGTCGGCGACTGGAACGGCGACGGCAAGGACACCGTGGCCGTCCGACGCGGTGCGACCTTGTTCGTGAAGAACGCCCTCTCCGGAGGCGACGCAGACACGTCCTTCACCTACGGACGGGCCAGTGACAAGCTCGTCGTGGGCGACTGGACCGGCACGGGCAAGGACACCGTGGCCGTCGTACGCGAGCAAGCAAAGGGCAGCCTTGGCTGAGTGCTGCTGAGCAACGCCTCGTTGCGGGGCGGGTGCGGCGTCGCCTGACGGCACGCTGCGCTCGCCCCGCGGCATGTCGGATGTTGCCCGACGGCGGGCCGGCCTAGGGCGCGGACGGCCTCAAACATGTGTCGTCCGCGCCAGACGCGTGCATGCGTACAGGTCTGTCCCCCGCACGGGCGCGTCCGCCCAGGCGAAAAGCGAGGCCAGCGGCGGCGGTTGAGTCACGAACTCATCCGCCGCCGCTGGCCTTTTGGTTCTCTTCAGTTCTATCGGCTGTCGCTGTCTCCAGCGCTCCCTTATCTGCGCTCGCAGGCGACGCCGTCGTTGTCCCTATCCAAACCCGGCCGATACCCGGGTTGGCCTCTGTAAAGGGGCGCCACCCCCGCGGCCCGTGCAGCTGCGCAGTTCGGGTAATACGCCGACCCGCCCGACGAGCGGCCCGTCCCGTACCCGGATCCGCCAGACGAATCGGAGCCGCCGGACGCACCCGAGGCGCCCGATGCTCCCGCGCCGCCGCTCGAGGCCCCAGAATCGCCTGCCGTCCCCGAACCGCCGAGAGTCTGCGTCACCGCGGACGACCGCTGGGAATTCTGGGACGCCTGCTTCGCATTGTCCAACTGAGACTTGCAAGAGTCCCGCTCGCTCGTCAGGGTCGAAATCTGCGTCGAGAGCTCGGAAACGCGCTTCGAGTCGGATTTCTGCGCCTCAACCTCCTGCTCCAACGTCGATTTTTCATTGCGAAGATCTTTCAACTCTTGCCGGGCCGAGTTCAGATCCTTCTCAACGGCCGCCGAACGGGTTTGGAGCTGCCGGAACTGCGGCGAATCGGTGACGTCGCCCTGGGAATGAATCCCATACCCGAATAGCAATCCCAACGCCACGAGTCCGCCGCGCGCGGCCCAGCGCTTCGCCGTCTGGCGGGACCCCGAATCCGCCGCTCCGAGCTCTTGCGGGGAAATGCCTGCTTGGTTGAACTCGCCGGTTTGCCCCGGTGCCGGGGCTTGCCTAAACGCGCCGGCGCCGCCCGCCGCCGGAAAGCCTCCGGCCGCCTCCCAGGCACCGTAGGGGGAAGAATTGTATTGACCTTCGGTCATGATGCTGCCTCCATCGTCTTAAGTCGCTTCAACGCCGTAGCGACCACCACGCATTGCGATCCGTGGTAAGCCGGATCGCAGAGGAATTCTACCAGCTCGAAAACTATTGACCTGTGGGAAACGCCCTGGTTCCGACTGAAACGATACGCTCACCCAACTCGGGGCGATCCGCCTGACGGTGCCAGCGGCTCGCCTTGCCTCTGTCTCTTGAGCGCCGCTTGTCGGTAGAATCAAAAGCAGACACCGTCTTCCACCCGGCGAAAGGAGCAACAGCATGATCAACGACGAGCTCGCAGTCCTTGCCCTCGCGTATGGAATCACAGATTTGACTCCAGCCAAAGTTCGCGCCGCACTCGACAACGCCGACGACGCCTTGTCGGCCCTCAAAGATGCCTTGTCGGGGATAGGAGCAACGGCCCCCGGCGAAGTCGAAACTGAGTTGGCAGCCGCTGAGAAACGCGCGGCGAAATGGGAGTCGTTGGACATGCAGGTTCTCACCTGCCTCTCATCGAACTATCCCGTCCAGCTACTTGACGTCTACGATTACCCTCCCGTTATTTTTACTCAAGGAACCCTTCCCGCGTTCGGGAAAGAATCTGGCTTCGCAGTCGTCGGCTCGCGCGCGGCGTCGCTGCAAGAGCTCGCCCAGGCTCGGGACATCGCTTTCGCTGTGGTCCAATCCGGCTACAGCGTTATTTCCGGTTTGGCCGCGGGAATTGACACAGCCGCCCACCAGGCTGCCCTCGAGTGTAGAGGCAGAACAGTCGCCGTTGTCGGGACGGGTCTCGAACAAGCTTATCCGCGCCACAATGCTGATCTTCATCGCGATATCGTTGCTTCTGGCGGCTTGGTCCTCTCACAATTCGCGCCGGGAACGCCGATCAAGCGCCACTCTTTTCCTATGCGTAACGCGACGATGTCCGCCTATGCCCTTGGCACGATCGTCGTTTCAGCCGGTGAGAAATCAGGGACTCGACACCAAGTCCAAGCCGCTTTGAAACATGGACGGCCAGTTGTTCTTTGCCCTCAAGTCGTCGAGTCGACTACGTGGGGGCGAGCCTTAGCTGCTGATCCTCTTGCGAGCGTGAGCGTCGCGCACACTCCCGACGACGTCATAGATTGCCTCAACACCGCGCTGACATTACCGTCTGACTATTTCCCCGATGTCCAGCTCGCGCTTATCTGACGTCGAGCAAGGCCTTCTTCGGCGCATCGCATTTACAACGCGCAATGTCCGCGAGGATATCGAGGAAGGAACCCTCGTCTCAATGGTTCATCTGTGCAGGTTGTGCTCGGCCCCAATAGATTCGAAATACTATTACTGTTTTCGTTGTAAACAGGCCACCACATACAGATCTATCGTCGAAGGGGTTGTTCCACTCGCATTCGCACCGAAAAACGAACAATTTTACCGAGATCTCTTCAATTACAAAAGGCAACCTACAAACCAAACACAAGCTTTTCAACGCCTGGCGATCCTCACATTCTTCGGCTCACGTCACATTCCCTGCCTCGAGTACGTCTATGGTCCGATCGACGCGCTGGGAATAATTCCTTCCACCCAGGGACGGTCAAAAGAGCTACTGCGGATGCTCGCAAACACTCTCTATCGCGGGATCCCTCAACTCGACATTCAGTATGTCGGATCCGATACCGGGAAGAGAAGACAACCTGCAATCGGAGATTTTCAAGTGCGGTCGGACATCCAGGGGCAGAGAATTCTTCTTTTCGACGACTCGTGGGTCAGCGGAGCCGCAGTCTTCTCTGCCGCAAGTGACCTTCATGCCGCAGGGGCTGCATACGTGGTCGCCGTCGTCTTAGGGAGAGTCCTAGACCCCACGTGGGGACCAAACCAGGTCTACTTTAAGGAATGGCAGAAATCGGGCATCTCGCACACTTACAACCCAAACGTTTGTCCGGTGACGAAACGTCCGATATGCCCAATTGGACGGCTTTAACCAGCTGGTGGCTTTAAGTGCCCACGCAGCACTTGCGAAGTCAAAGTTCCAATCCGACCAAGGGTGAGAATGTTGGAGTTTTGACACTCAATAGATCTACATCTTACGAGGCGTCGGAATTTCACCTGTCCATGAATCAGGTGTCTCATCTGGCCAAATCCATGTGACGGTCAAGCTTCGATCAGGACCACTGGCTGCGCTACGGCTACACATAAAAGACTTCTGAGAAAATCCATCAATCGATGTTGGGAATTCCCATGCCGTGAGATCATCGCTCTGTTTCATGCTGATGACCACACTATCCATCCGCTCTTCCGACGAGTTCTTGAGGGCGTACTTAGGCCCTCTTTGATGCTCGATACGCCAAGGCGGAGCCTTTTTCGTTTTCCTCTCCTCATCTCGCTGCGCAAGCTCGGCAATCTTCTCAGTCGCATCGGCTAAACGTTTCGCCGCCGATGAGGCATTTTCTGCAGCTTCTAAAGCTCGATTTTCAGACTCCTTTGCCTCTTTTCGCGCCTTTCGAGCTTCCCACGCTTGCCAAGCACTAAAAGCAGCAGCGACTAACGTTATTACTGTTCCAATCCATGTTTCCGTACTCATAAGTTATAACTATAGTCAGTTTGAAAACATATTGCAACAAAAAGTATCAAGACCAGAAGGCAGCATTATTATATATGATGATTATTTTTGGGATTAATAATGTGCGACAATAACTTTTTGTCATTTTACGCGTGAAAGCAGTTTTCTTGTCAAAGAATAGTGCGAAGGTGTTTTTCTTGGCAGATTCCGCTGCCTCGCAGACAATCCCCGCAAAACCACGGCCGTCGTCGAACTCCATGGCGGACTCTGAGGCCCTTTACCCCCGCACCGCCTCGATGAGCTTGAGGATCATCTGCGGGCCGCCCGAGTGGAGACCGTCGTGGTGGAACGTGTCGGAAACCAGCGTGCGGAAGCCGGCAAGGCGCGCCGTCTCCATCGAGATCGAGTAGGGCACGAACATGTCCTGTTTGTATACCCAGGCGGCCGCGGGAACCCTTCGCGCAGCGGTTGCGTCGCGTCCCACGGCGGCCTCGTGCGCCGCAGAGTCCCCGCGCCCGGCTCGAACCTCGCGCTCCGCGGCAGCCCCGTTTGCCGCGAGAGCCTCGGCGTCGTAGAGGCGACGCAGCGAGGGGTCGGCGGCCAGGGCGTCGGCCGCGTCGGCGATGGGCGCGAGCGCCGGATCCTCGCGCATCTGCCAGGGATACATGTGCTCGCCGGTGAAGCGGAAGCCGCGGCCCTCGGCCTCTAGCTCCGATTCGGCTGCGGCCCCGGCGGCGACGTCGGGCAGGCGGAACTGCGGGAACTCGCCGCGGATGCGGTCGGCGCTCCATGCCGTGGCGCCGGTGGAGGCCTGGGCGTAGATCGCCTCGTGCATCACGCCGTACAGCGGCGCGGGCGCGAGCGAGACCTGCGCCCCTATCCGATCGAGAAACTGGGGGCGCAGCCGGCGCGCTCCCCGCACGGTCCAAAACGGGTCCTCGAGCAGGAAATGCAGCTGCTCCAGCCCGTAGGAGCGGCCGAGGCAGATGCCAATCTGGCGGAATCGGCCGGGTGTGAGCCGCTCGCCGGTCGGCAGGCGCTCCTCGACGTCGGCCAGGTGCTTGGCCACGCTCCACGCGACCGACTCGTCACCGGGATACCGGTCGAAAAATTCGCGGTTGCGCACGTCGGTTTGGGCGTAGGTCAGCCGGTAGACGTCGTCGGCGCGCCCGTCGACCGATGGAAGCCCGGCGGTGACGAACGCTTCGGACAGGCCTTGCGGCGCTTGGGAAAGGCAGGCGGTGACGACGAAGCCTCCGAAGCTCTGGCCGAGCACCGCCCAGGGGTCGCCCCCGAAGGCGAGGCGGAGGTCCTCGGCGTCGGCGGCTATGGAATCCTGGCGGAAACAGGAAATGAAGGCGGCTTGCACGGGGGTCGGCCCGACGGCGGAAACGGCCTGTGCCTCAATGGGATGCGAGCGGCCGGTGCCTCGCTCGTCGAGAAGGACCACGCGGTAGTGGTTGAGCGCGGTGTCGAGCCACGAACCGATCGGCGCCATTCTGGGGCCGCCGAATCCCGGCCCTCCCTGAAAATAGACGAGCCGCGGCAGTTTCTCGTTGCCGTGCCTCACGTATTCGCGTGCGAAAAGCTCGATTTTCTCCGGGATTGCCGCCGCTTCGTCCGCGGCAAAACGGGACAAGGCCCCGAAGCGATCGAGCGGAACCGAAAGCGAGTGCTCGATCATTGTGTGCCCCGGCAGGCTGAACGTCGCGTCGTACATGGCCCGAGTCTAATCCGCTCACCTGTGAACATCGCGTCATTTCGTCTGAAAACGGACGGCTTAAACGGCAATCGTTTTCGGGCGAAGAGGGCCGAACGTGTCGATGTGACAACACTGGAACACCAGGATCGTTGAAAAGCTGAGCATGCCGCACGGCAAGGGTTTGCGCACCGGCGATCATCGAAGACGACGCAGGCAGCCACCGGGGCGAGGCCGGTAACCAACGGGCGACACCGGCAACCGACGGGGCGAACATGGACCGCAGCCGGAAAGGCTGGGAGCGTGATCGCGACGCCGACGACCACCGGGGCGAGGCCGGCAACCACCGAGGCTAGACAGGCAACCACCAAGGCAACACCGGCAGCCACCGGGGCGAACAGCCTCGCGGTGCGGTTTGCCGCACAAGGCATTATCATAGAGGCGTTTGTTTTCCGACGTCGCAGTGCGGGTTGTCCCAAGGAAGCGCGGGGGTGCCAAAGAGCGGTGCAGGCGTCCTGAATGAAGGCGGTTCCTATGGCAATGCCGAGTCCCAGCTACACCGTTACCCTTCGCGTGAGCGTTCCCGCCCACCCGCGGGCCACGCAACACCTCGTCGAGGCGGTCGCGGACGCCGGAGGCCTCGTGACCGGAATCGACACGGTCGAGTCGCTGGAGAAGCATCTGATCGTCTCGGTCACCTGCGACTGCGTCAACACCGCCCACGTCCAGGAGGTTCGGGGCAACATCGAGATGATGGTCGGAACCATCGTCGAAGAGGTCTCCGACGCCACAATGCAGGCGCACATCGACGGCAAGATCTCGGTGGAGCTGAAGAATCCCCTTCGCACCCGGCAGGACCTCGCCCGCGTCTACACGCCCGGCGTCGCGCGCGTGTGCAAGGCGATCCACAAGAACACCGCCGAGGCGCGGCGCCTGACCGTCAAGGGCAACGCCGTCGCGGTGGTCACCGACGGAACCGCCGTCCTCGGCCTCGGCGACATCGGCCCCGAGGCGGCCTTGCCTGTCATGGAGGGCAAGGCGGCCCTGTTCAAACGATTCGGCGACGTCGACGCATGGCCCGTGTGCCTCGACACCAAGGACACCGAGGAGATCATCTCCATCGTCAAGGCCATCGCCCCGGTCTACGGCGGGATCAACCTGGAAGACATCTCGGCGCCCCGGTGCTTCGAAATCGAGGAGCGCCTGCGCGAAGAGCTCGACATCCCGGTGTTCCACGACGATCAGCACGGAACCGCAATCGTCACCCTCTCGGCGCTCATCAACGCCCTCAAGCTCGTCGGCAAGCGCATCGAAGACGCACAGATCGTCGTCTCCGGCGTGGGCGCCGCCGGCTCGGCGATCATCCGCCTCCTCATGCTCCACGGGGCGACCGACGTCATCGGCTGCGGCCGCAACGGAGCCCTCGGCCCCTTCCGCGAAGAGGCCAACCCCCACCGCAATTGGCTGGCGCAGAGCACCAACCCCCGCGGCTTCCAAGGATCGCTCAAGGAGGCGCTCGCCGGCGCGGACGTGCTCATCGGCGTCTCTTCCGGCAACATTCTCACCGGGGACGACATCGCCACGATGGCCGACGACGCGATCGTCTTCGCCATGGCCAACCCGACGCCGGAAGTCGACCCCATCGCCGCGGGCCGCCACGCCGCCATCGTCGCCACCGGCCGCTCCGACTTTCCCAATCAGATCAACAACGTCCTCGTCTTCCCCGGCCTCTTCCGGGGAATGCTCGACGCCGGCGCATCGAAGATCGACGACGAGATGCTGCGCCAGGCCGCCATCGCCGTGGCAGACGTCGTCAGCGACGAGGAACGCAACGCCAACTACATCATCCCCGGCGTGTTCGACCCGCGCGTCGTCGACAAGGTCGCCGACGCCGTGATCCGGTACGTCACGGGCAAGGAGCCGCGCCACAAGAAGAAGTCCAAGCGGGACAAGGCGAGCAACGCCAAGTAGCGGCCTGCCTTCGGCCCCGGCGGGGCCGTTGCGGCGAATTCGCCGAGGCCCGTCTCGCCGCCCGGGCGCCAGGCGCGGCCGACGCCGAGCGTTTCCACACAGTGGGTGCTTCAGCACATGGGCCACGCACCCCTTTCCCTCGTGAGTAAGGTACTGCTACCCTGACTTTACCTATCTTTCATCGCGCCGGAAACGGCACTCGGCATCACAGGGAGAGAAGTATGACATCTCGCCTCTCGCGCGTTCTTGCAGCGCTTCTTCTCACGCTGACGACGTTCTTGTCAGCGTGCTCCTCGGACTCGAAAGACGCGACGTCGTCGGACGGAGCATCGAACTCCTCGGGAGCGGAATCGGGGACCTGGCCTCGGAAAATCAAGCACGAAAAAGGAGAGCTGACGCTCAAAAGCAAACCGAAGAGAATCGTCTCGACGTCGGTGACCCTCACGGGGACCCTTCTGGCGATCGACGCTCCGGTCAAGGCCTCGGCCGCCACGACCCCGTCGAACATAACCGACAACAAGGGCTTCTTCTCCCAGTGGTCCTCCATCGCCAAGAAAAAAGGCGTCGACGTCCTCTACCCCAATCTCAAATTCGACAAGGAGGCCCTCATTGCGGCCAATCCCGACCTCGTGGTCATCGCGAGCTCGGGAGCGGACAGCGCCATCGACCATTACAAGGAGATAGCCGCCCAGTACCCGACGATCGTCGTCGACTATTCGAAGCAAACGTGGCAAGAGCTGTCGAAGCAACTCGGGGAGGCCACCGGCCAGGAGGCCAACGCCAAGAAAGCGACCGCGGACTTCGACAAGTACGTCGCCGACGCCGCCAAAAAGATCAAGGCGCCCGAGGGCAACGCCGCTGTCGTTTCCTACAACGGCCCGGGCAAGGAGCAGGGCGTGGCCAAGAAGAGCGGGCCGCAAAGCAGGCTTTTGGAAAAGCTCGGCTTCAGGATCGTCGAAGCGCCCGCCGACCTCGAAGCGAGGAAAGACAAGCGCGGCGACTTTTCCTTTGTCACTCATGAGAACCTGACGAAAGCCGTCAATCCCCAGACCGTCTTCCTTTTGACGGGAGACCAGAAGACCGAGTCCTCCTTCCTGGCCGACCCGGTGGTCGCCAACATGCCGGCGGTCAAATCAAAGCAGGTCTACGGGCTCGGCCCCACGTCGTTCAGGATCGACTATTACTCCGGCAAGCAAATGATCGACGCCGTCGTCAAGCGACTCGGTGGCTGACGGGCGCGCCGTGGCCGAGGCCTTCGGGGCCGGCGGAGAACGCAACTCCGCCGTCGGCCCCGAAGGCGGGCCGAACCCGCCGGGCGCACGCGAATCCGACGGCCTCCGCGCAGGCAGGCCCCGAGGCGTTCGAGCCTTCGGCCTGCTGCCTTGGGCGGCGCTGTCGACCGGCCTGCTCGTCGCGCTTGCGGCCGCGAGCATCGCGACAGGCTCGCGGCTCGTGCCGCTGCACGAGGTCTGGGACGCGCTTTTCGACTTCGATCCGAAGAACGACGCCCACTTGGTGGTGCGCGAACTGAGGCTTCCGCGCACATTCACGGCAATCATGGCCGGCGCATGCCTGGGCCTGGCCGGGGCGCTCGCGCAATCGCTGACGCGCAACCCTCTGGCCGAGCCGGGAACGCTCGGCATCAGCCAGGGCGCGGCTTCCGGGGTGATCGTCGGCCTGTTCTTCACGAGCGCTTCGCACGTGGCCGTCTACGTCTGGTTCGCTTTCATCGGCGCCGCGCTGACCGGGGCTCTGGTTCACAGGCTGGGGCGCGCCGAGACGGCCGGAACCAACCCGACGCGCCTCATCCTCGCGGGCGCCGCCCTGTCGATCGTGCTGTGGGCGCTCAACACGATTCTGCTCCTGGCCCAGCCTGCCTGGGTGCAGCAGATCTACAGGAATTGGGCGCTCGGATCGCTGGCGGGACGCGGCTGGGACAACCTCCCCGTCCTCATCGCCTGCCTGGCCGCGGGGGCGGCAGCTTCCTTCGCGCTGGCGCCCTCGCTCAATGCGGCGACGCTGGGCGCGGACATGTCGAAGGCGCTGGGCGTCAAGCCCCGCACCACGTCGGCTTTGACGAACCTCGCGATCATCGTGCTCGCGGGAGGCGCGACGGCAGCTGCGGGCCCCGTCGTCTTCGTCGGGATGGCCTGCCCGCATGCGGCGCGGGCGCTGGCGGGAACGGACCACCGGCGCCTTCTCCCTTTCTCGGCGCTTCTCGGCGCAACGGCGACGCTGGCCTCGGACACGCTGGGGCGGATCGTCGTCTATCCAGGGGAAGTCGGGGTGGGTGCGATGACGAGCATCATCGGAGCGCCCTTCTTCGTCTGGCTCGTTCGGCGCGGCAAGGTGTTGGGCCTGTGAGCGGGAAAGGGGCGGACGTGAACGGAGAAGGGGCGGATGTGAGCGGAAAAGGAACGGACCTGATCGGGAAGGAGGCGGACGTGAGCGGGAAAGTCAGGCACGCGCCTATTCCGCGCGGCCGAAGGAAAGCCCGGGGCAAAATCAGGATCGCGGCGGGCCCCGTTCGCCTGGAGGCGACGAGGAGCGCCCTCGTCGTCGGCGCGGCGGCCGCGGCGCTTCTCGCGGCCGTCGGCCTCGTGCACATCGGCACGGGCAGCACGCCCATCGGGGTCGAGGAAATCGTCAAGGCCCTTCTCGGACACTCCGGCGACGAACAGACTGTGCGCATCGTCGAGACCGTCCGCCTCCCCAGATTCGTCGCCGCCTTGGCAGTAGGAGCCGCACTCGGGGCAGCCGGCGCGGTTTTCCAATCGGTCTCTCGCAACCCTTTGGGCTCACCCGACGTCATCGGCTTCACCACGGGGGCCGCAACGGGAGGCATCGTCAGCGTGGCGGTGCTCGCAGGCGAAGCCCGAGAAACGGCGTTTGCGGCGACTTGCGGCGGAATGGCGACCGCGACGGCCGTTTACCTGCTCGCGCGGCGCGCCGGGCACAGCACCGGATACCAACTGGTTCTCGTGGGCATCGGCGTCAGTTCTTTCTTGACGGCCGTCAACTCGCTCCTGCTCGCCTACGGCGATGCCGAGCAAACCGCCCTCGCGTCGATGTGGCTGTCCGGCTCGCTCAACGCACGCACATGGGAGCAGGCGCTTGTCGTCGCCGTCGCCGTCGTCCTCCTTGTGCCTGCGCTGTGCGGAATGTCGCGGCGCCTCGACATATTGGAGATGGGCGACGACCAGGCGACGCAGGCGGGGATCCGGCCCGAGCGCCTGAGGGTCGCCGCAATGCTCGCCGCGGTTGCCCTGACGTCGACCGCGGTGGCGGCCACCGGCCCCATCGCCTTCGTCGCTCTTGCCGCGCCGCAGGCCGTGGCAAGGCTGACCCGCAGCGGGCGCCTCCACATTTTCACGTCGGCGCTCATGGGCTCGACGATGCTCACGGCCGCCGACGTCGTTTCAATGCGCGTGCCCGTGGGCGTCGACGTGCCCGTCGGCCTGGCGACCGCGCTGATCGGCGGCGTGTATCTGCTGTGGCTCATCGCCCGGTCGCCGACGGTGTAGGCGGCAAAGGCAAGGACTGATCCAATCAGACCGACTCGACCAGACTGAGCCGAAAGCTTTCGCGGCTCTCGATCCGAAAGAGGAGAATGGACGGCGTCAAAAGAACCAAAGGCGGCGCGGGCAACCCGCTCGTCGGCCACGGCCTGCACCTGGCCTACGGGAACACGACGGTCAGCAAAGAGCTCGACGTCGAAGTGCCCGCCCAATCCTTCACGGCCGTCATCGGGCCGAATGCGTGCGGAAAATCGACCCTTTTGCGCGCTCTGTCGCGCCTCCTCGAACCGCGCGAGGGCACGGTGCTGCTCGACGGAAGGGAAATCGCCTCCTACCCGGCGAAGAAGGTCGCGCGCAGGCTCGGCCTCCTTCCTCAAAGCTCAAACGCGCCCCACGGCATCACGGTGCGCGACCTCGTCGCCCGCGGGCGGTTTCCCCACCAGTCGTTCTTCAGGCAGTGGTCGGCGAAGGACGACGCCGCCGTCGACGCCGCATTGACTGCGACTCGGACGCTCGAGCTGGCCGACCGCGCGGTCGACAGCCTCTCCGGAGGCCAACGCCAACGCGCCTGGATCGCGCTCGTGCTGGCGCAGGAAACCCCTCTTCTCCTTCTCGACGAACCGACCACGTACCTGGACATCGCCCACCAGCTCGAGGTGCTCGACCTTTGCCGCAGCCTTCACGAATCCGGCGATTTCACGCTGGTTACGGTGCTCCACGACCTCAATCTCGCATTCCGCTACGCCACCCATCTCATCGTCATGAAGGAAGGGCGCATCGCAGCCACCGGTGCGCCGGCCGAAATCGTCACGGCGGAGCTCATCGACGAAATCTACGGAATCTCCTGCATGTGCATTCCCGACCCTCACACGGGGCTCCCGCTCGTCGTGCCGCTTGACGCCCGGCAAACCTGACCGCCGGCCGGCGGTCAGGCGCGCGAGCCCGGCTGCGCAAACCGTCCGCAGCGCAAACCATCCGCCGCCCGATCCCTCCGCCGCGCAAACCATCGGCCGCGCAGACCATCGGCCGCGCAGACCGAACAAACGCGCAGACCAGACAAACCAGACAATTCAAAGAAAGGTCAAGAAGTGCCTGACGCAAAACGAAATGCCGATCATAACGACAACGACGCGCATGCTGGCAGCGGCCCCCACAAACCGCGCGAAGGCCGCGAGCGCCACGAGAAGCATGAACGCCACGAGAGGCATGAACACCATGAGCACTCCATAGCCACGGAGGGGCTGCCCGCCGCCATCGTCGTGGAAAAGGTCAGCGACGTCACCCGCTCGATGCGGAGGATACGTTTCGCGGGCCAGGCCGTGGCGGGCTATCTCAGCCGCCCCAGGGTCCCGAACGTCAAGTTGTTCTTCCCCGACGGGCCCGTGCTCGACCTCCCGAAATTCGGCGAGCGCGGGCGGTACGCCTATGCGCCGGGCCAGCGCGAAAGGGTCAGAACGTACACGGTCCGCGCCTACAGCGTGGAGGAATCCTGGATGGACGTGGACTTCGTGCGGCACGGCGCGGGCTTGGCCTCCTCCTGGGCAGAGTCCGCCCGTCCGGGAGACGTCGTCGGCGCCGTCGGCGGGGGCGGCAGGCTCCCTCGGGCCTGCGACTGGATTCTCCTCATGGCCGACGACACGGGAATTCCAGCACTTGCCGCGATCCTGGAGACTCTGCCCGAGGAGCAGCGGGGCGTTGCGCTCATCGAGGTCGACGCCGAGGCCGACGAGCAGCCGCTCGCGTGCCCGCCCGGCGTGGCCGTGCGGTGGCTGCACCGGCAAGGTGCGGATCCGGCGGCGTCGCCCCTGCTGACGGAGGCCGGGAAGGCTCTCGAGCTCCCGCCGGACCTCAACGGCGTTTTCGCCTGGGTTTCGGCCGAGTCCCACGTGGTCCGCGACATGCGCAAAGACCTACGCGATCGGGGAGTGCCGCGGCAAAACCAGCTCATCATAGGGTATTGGCACGCGGGCAGGGCGGAATCGGAGTATTCGGCGGAGTCGAACCATGATCGGGTGACCGACGAGTCGATGATCGCCATACCGGAAGCCTCGGCGCTGACCGCCGACTCCCTCGGCCGCGCAATGCGCGGCGCAGACTGAAAGCACGGCGCGGATTGGATCGATAGAAACGCAAATCGCAATCCACGAAGACGCCGTTCAATCCCGCTCGCTCCCAGCAAATCGCCTGTTCAATAAAAGCTCGCGGCAGACAATGAACGGAAATGCAATGGGCATTATTTCCCATGCTCACACGTAAAAGACATGATAGAGTCTATGGCATTCCGGTTACGCACCAGAAAGGATTGGGCGATGATCACGTTTCAGGACGTTTTGACATGGAAGAGCGGCGGTTTGCGGGCCTTTCGCTCGGTGCTTGCAAAAGACGCCCGCGATCTCGAGCAGGTCCATGACGAGTCACAGCGTTTGTTCACCGACAAGTTCCTCGGCGCATGCGCAGAAGCGGAAGCCAGAACGCGCCGGGCCCTGGTCGACGACGTCGGCGACGTATACAAACAACTCGAGAGGGCCGCTCACGATTTCCTGGCAGCGGCCGAAGCGGTCGACGAAGTGGCCGGGAAGGCCAAGGACCTCAAACGGCGCGCAGATGCCGATGGCTGCAACATCAGCGACGAAGGAAGGGTCTTCATTCCCGACGACCGAGTTCCAGAAGAGAAAGTCAACGAGACGCTTGAGGGGGAACTGATCATGCGCGAGGCCGACGCGATCCTCAACGCGTTGGGCTTGGCGTACAAGGTCGTCGAAGACCTATTGGAGAGGGCAAAGGAGGCGAGCAAGGCGATTCTTTCGCACGGCGTGGCCAAGCCGGATCCGTCGTGGAATGTCGAGGAGGTCAACGACTGGTGGACCTCCCTCTCGCCCGAGGAGCAGCAGCAAATCGAGGTCATGCACCCCGATTGGGTCGGCAACCTCGGCGGCGTGCCCTTCGCCGTGCGCGACCGAGCCAACCGCCGCCGCATCGACCCCATGCTCTCCGAACTGAATGCTCGTATAGCGAAGGCACAGAGCAATCTAGCCTACATGGAGGAACACGGCAGTTCTTCGATCGAGGGAACCAGCTGGGACGAAGAGAAACAAAAACTTAGGATCCTCAAAGAGAAGCACCGCGACTTGCTGTCAGTCAAACGTAAGTTCGGCGGAGCGCCGGACGGGACGCATTCTTTGGTCAGCCTGGACGCATTCAAGGGCGACCACCTGTGGGCGGCTGTCGGCTCGGGCGACATCGACAACGCCGACCACGTCGCGGTCCACACCCCGGGAATGACAGCCACCGTCGAATCCCACCTCATGGGCAAGGGCAAAGGGTGGGGATCGGGCGTCTCCGGCGTCGACAACGTTCTTGCGCAAGGGGAAGACATACTAGATCGAAAAGGACGGAACGAGCAGGTCGCCGGCATCACCGTTCTCAATTACGACGCTCCGCGCTGGGGCGAGATCGGGACGCCGAATCACTCGGTTGCCGGCAACCATCAGGTCGAGGTCGGCGGAAAGTCGGGGGCGGACATGCTTTACGCGGTCCAGGCCACCCATTCGGGCGACCCCCATCTGGTCGCCTCGGGCCATTCCTACGGGTCGTCGGCGACCGGCTGGGCGCTGCAGCACTCGACGGTCGCAGACGACGCCATGTTCTCCGGCTCTCCGGGGGTGACGACGATGAACAACAGGGACCTCAACATGCTTCCCGACCACACGGGCCTCGGCGAAGCCGCATGGGACGGAGTCGCCGATCTAGGCAGATTCGGCGGCGATCCGTCTTACAGCAAAGAATTCACCCACTGGAGCTGCGACGACTGGACTGCTCCGGACGGCACAGAATACGAGTACTCGGAAGGCCACTCCGAGTACATGAACAAGGGATACACATCCACCTACAACCAGGCAAGCATCCTCATCGGTGACGGCGTGGCCGTCAAAGACGATTGAGGCGCCGACGGGGATAACCGAGGAAGCGCCAATGTCAAAGAAACCACGCAAGATTTCATCCCTTCTGACAATTTTAGGAGTCATCATGACAGCATGCGGGGCAACGCCCGAACCAGGCCACGGCGAGGGCGAAGAGACCGTTTCGCCCACCCGGGCCATCCCCCTCGTCGATGCACGACGCAACGCAATCCAACTCGAGCTCAGGATCCAGAACCTTCTCACGCGAGAATACGGAGTCGGCGTTTGGCAACCTATCGACAAGCGTCCCCAGGTTAGAACTTCATCCACGGTCAAGTGCCTTGATGACCAAGTCACCGAGACATGGCGTTTTGCAACCGCCGGCCCAATTAAAGATTCCCAGTGGAAGGAGGCCGTCGAGCGCGTCTACAAGATCCTCAAACCCCTCGGATACGACAAGCCCGGGGTCAGGCAAATCCGCAACTCCCGCAGTAACGACCACGTCGCCGTCTTCAACCACCCCGGCATCGGCGGGCGCGTGGAGATCGGATACGACAAGGCCACCCTCGTCTCGGTCAACACGGGATGCGCCAAAGGCGAGACTTGGGAAGGCTGGCCCGACGGCACAGAAGTCCTCCCCGAACGCCTCCGCACAACAGGCCGCGCCCCCATCCACCTCGACCACGAAGTCTGGCCGGCAGGGACGCCAAGCGACAATTCCACAACGCCACCGTCACCCACAAGTAGCGGCCAAACAGCACCGTTCGGCGAGTACGCCACGCCATCAAGCAATCTCTCGCCAACCGGCAACAATGATACAGAAAAGAGCGCGGCAACCGGCGGTTCTGACTCAATCCATAATCGCCTGGCCTCCTCGCGCTTCCCTTACATTCCCTAAGCGGCTTTTCCCAACTATCCAATCAACGCACGCATCAGCATTTATCAAAACATGCATATTTCCCACAAAGGAGCACTGACTATGAAGGAAACCGCCATCAATCCGACGGCCGTCAAACAGGCAGGAGCGAAGGTGACCGACATGTCCGCGCGCATCCGCGCCATCTCGGGCGAAGCCCAAGCGCGAGCATCCAACGATCAGCTTACGGGGACCAACCTGGGCGCAGCCGCCGAACGTGCCGCCAATGCCCTGGCCAAGACGCGCACGATTCTCACCAATCGCTTCGACCAGCATGCCGAAGCGCTGACCCAAGCGGCAAAAGCGCTCGAGGAGCAAGATGCCAACGCGGCTCAACACTTCCGCAAAGCGAGAGTCGGCCGCTATGGCCACACCATCGAATAGAGGGCTGAAATGGCAACCGATCGACAGCGCCCAGCCTAGCCCGTCGTCCGACGAATCGCAGGGACGCGGAATCGGCGGGCATTCGCCGAACGGCCAGGCTTTGCACGAAGGCGTCCTGCCCGGCTTTGAAACTCCTGGGACATTCGCCGAACGGCCGGGCTCCGCCAAAGAAGCCAGGCTCGGCCGAACCGCCGCCACTTCCGTCGAGGCCGAAAAGCCAAGAGAATAGAGACATGAGCATTCGAAACATCACCCTCAACAGCGGCCACACGATCCCCCAACTCGGCTTCGGCACATATAAGATCACGGGGGAGGACACGCAAAGGACGGTCGAGCACGCCCTCTCGATCGGCTACCGGCACATCGACACTGCGCAGATGTACGGAAACGAGGCGGAGGTCGGGGCGGCGATAGCGGCGTCGCCCGTCCCCCGCGAGGAATTGTTCGTCACAACGAAACTCGACAACGGCAACCACGCCCCGGATCGCGCGCGCGAATCTTTCGCGGAATCCCTGACGAAGCTCGGCCTCGACTACGTCGACCTGTTCCTCATCCACTGGCCGCTGCCCAACCTCTACGGGACCGGGTATCTCGCCGCGTGGAAGACCATGGAGGAGTTCGTCGAGGACGGCCGCGCGCGCTCGATCGGCGTCTCGAACTTCGAGTGCGACCATCTGCAGCTGCTCATCGACGAGTCGGGCACGGTTCCCGCGGTCAACCAGATCGAGCTGCATCCGCTGTTCCAAAACCGCGAGGTGGCGCAATTCTGTCGCGACAACGGCATCGCCGTCGAAGCGTGGGCGCCCCTCGTGCGCGGCGCGATAGCGGACAACCCTGTCGTCGCGGGCATCGCCTCCGCACGCGGCTGCACGCCCGCTCAGGCGATTCTCGCCTGGCATTTCGCCAAGGGGCACATCGTTTTCCCCAAGTCCGTCACGCCTGCCCGGATAGCCGAGAACTTCGCTTCCGCCGACGTCGCCCTCACCCCCGCCGACGTCGAAGCGATCGACTCGCTCGACCGCGGCGAGGCCGGGCGCACCGGGTACCACCCCGAGACGATGGAGAGAGCCGCACGGTAATCTGCTAATAATAATCTGCTGACGGCGATAATCTATAGCCAAGGCATCGGTCGCCGCAAAGCGCGGTGTCGCGGGCATGTTCGCCTTGTGCACACCACATACACGCTTCTTAACGAAGGAATATCAATGTCCATTGTTTCTGCCGACCCCTCAGAGCTGGAAACGTTAAGGTCCCGCCTCATTGCGGACTCGAATAGTCTGTCCAAGATCGGCCTTCCCGACAGTCCGGACGCATCCTCGACAGGATCGGACGATCTGGCCTCGGCATGCGAAGATTTTCTGAGTAACGCGAAAAAACGAATCGCAGGGAGTCGTTCCTGGTGTGAAAAGACAGCCGAAGGCATCGACTTCACATCGCAACATATCGGCGAGACCGACGCCGACGCCGCCCACGATTTCTGCGATAAGTTCGGACCGGTAATGGGCCCTGTACTGCAATTAACCTTCAATTGGAGCTACGTATTCAACTGGGACCCCGACAAGTTTTAAGGATTCCATGGATATGAAATCAACTAGGTTGCACTCCGGCGGCAGGCCGTGCTTTGCGATTGACTGAGCTAATTCACGTTTCCCGTTCAATCCCGCCCAATACGACACACACGGTTCAAAGGAGGAAACATGCCCATCCCCTACTTTTCCCTTTTCATCGGCGAACTCCCGGGAAAGCCAGACCGTCTGTTTGCCACGGCGGCGAGACTTCGATCCAATGCCGGCGAAGCGGCAGACATACATTCTGACGTCCGCCGCTCCGACGGGTTCGCGCCCAATTGGAAAGGAAAATCTGCCGCCGCGTTCAACGTGTCCAAGAACGTGCAATCCGAAGATCTCGCCGTCCTGAGCGGCGGCCTGTCCGACGGCGCAGAGTCCCTCGAAGCTTTTGCCTGGATTTTAAGCGAACGGAAGAAAGCGGTCGCCGAACAGCGGGCCATCCTGAAGGACTACGACAGGCAGGTCAACGAGGCGCCTGACGCAGACAAAAAGAAGGTCTATGACGATTTGAAAGATTCCGCCAGCAGGATTCGCGCCGAATATCACAACACATTCAAGCAGACGGAGGAGGACGCGACCGTATGCGCGGCGGAAATGCGAAAGCACCTGCACATCGAACCGCTCAATCGAAACAACGGCACGTCGATTGGACGACGCACCGACCTGTCGGACGACGACATCAAAAGGATCAACGGGCAACTGGAAAACCCCGACCCGAACCTCGTCAATCAGGGAAGCATCGGAGACTGCTATTATCTCGCCTCCTTGGCCGCGATTATGCAGACAGACAAGGGCGACGAGTGGCTGCGCTCCTGCGTGAAGCCTCATTACGACGAAGCCGGCAGGCAAGACGGCTACCTTGTGACCGTCTACGACGATCCTCTTCACCCCGATTCGTCTGCTTCGCAAACAGTCCTGGTCACCGACGTCTACCAGAATGGAGTAAAGGGAAAAGACGGCGAGCCCAGCCTCGCTTCCATATTCGAGTCCGCGTACGGCCAGATCCACCCGGGCGGAACCGCCGGTTCCACTCCAAACGGACAGGGAATAGGCAGCGGACGGTCGACGGACGCCATGAAGGACATCACCGGAGAGGAAGCTAAGAGGATAGACCGGAACGAGGGTTTCATAGGCCTGTTTTCAGGTTACAGCGAGGAGCAACGCACGGAAATCGGAAACGCCGCGAAAGATCACCCGGTGGTGGCCGATACAAACGCTTCGCTTCCCGGTTTCGATAAGGACGGCAACGGGAAGGCAACCGTAACAATCAACGGCCAGCCGCAGACCATTAACATAGTCTCCAACCATTCTTACACTGTGGTATCCTCCGACAGCAATGGCGTCACCATGCGCAATCCCTGGGGATTGAACCAGACCGACGGAGAAGATGCTCCCGCTGAGTTCACGATGTCTTGGGAGGATTTCGAAAAGTACTACGGCGACGTCGCAATTGGAAACTACCCATCATGATCTCTCAACGACTGAAAGCGATTGCCGTCATTTGCTTGGCGGCGACAAGCTGCGCGCTCAATCCGGAGACAACTGGCCCCTCGACAAACCTCAAGAGCTCGTCGGCAGCTCCGACGCAACTCCCGACTCCTACACAACCTTCGACATCAACACAATCGTCGACTTCGTTACAACCGTCGACTTCCACGCAACCCTCGACAGGAGGCACCACAATGGCCTGCAACGGTTACATCATCAGCATTCAGGAATCAGCCCTTTTCCGGCCCGGCAAAAAGATGTCGCCGTCGTTTTCTGTGAACGGAGTGAGAGTCGATGACGACGGCGAAAAAGTCGCCACGATCAACGGCACCAATTTGCCGGCCAGCAAGCTGAGAGTCGGGGAATCTGTCACACAAAAGGACGCAGGGCGATTCACCCTCACGGGCATCACACCGGCCTCGGGCGAAGCCAAGTTTGGAGGCGGCGGCATCGCGCACTTCTGCTACGAGCCCGCCCCGGGTTTCGAACTCAGCCCGGGTGTGGCCGACGGAAACTAGGGAAGGCGACCGGCGAACCGTGAGAAGCGCCAACGACAGCGCCCCGCCTAACGTACTAGTATCGTACCGACGTCGCGGCAGATTGCCGCATGCCCGCTTTCGCGGGCCGCTAACTAAGGAGCATTATGGTCACGTACGCCTATGTCATTGCCGGGTCCGAAGCGACCGGCGGCGCCGGAATCCAGGTCGATCTCAAAACTTTCCACCAGCTGGGCGTCTATGGCATGGGAACCCTGACGTGCATCGTCTCCGTCGATCCGAAGAACGACTTCAACCATCGTTTCGTCCCGATCGCCCCCGAGCTCATACACGACCAGATCGAGGCCGCCCTCGGCATTCGGGACATCGACACGGTGAAGATCGGCATGCTCGGAACGCCGGAGACGATCGACGTCGTCGAGGAAGGGCTCAAAAGCCAGGAGTGGAAGAACGTGGTCTTCGACCCTGTGCTCATCTGCAAGGGCGGGGAGCTCGGCGCGTCCACCGACGAGGCCCTGAAAGCCAAGATCCTCCCGCTCGCCACGGTGGCCACGCCGAACTATTTCGAGGCGTGCACGCTGGCGGGGATGGAAAAGCTCGAGACGATTGAGGACATGACGGAGGCCGCACGCAGGATCAGCGCCCTCGGCCCGAAGCACGTGGTCGTCAAGGGCGGCGTGGACTTCCCCGGGCCAGACGCCGTCGACCTGCTCTGGGACGGCGAGAGGGCAACCGTGTTCGCCGAGCCGAAGATCGGCGAGTACAAGGTCTCCGGCGCGGGCTGCACGCTGGCGGCGGCCGTCACCGCCGAGCTCGCCAAGGGCGCCGCGATCGAGGACGCCGTCCGCGTCGCCAAGGACATGGTGACAGCGGCCATCAAGGGCCGGGTTCCCGCTCGCACGACCTACGACTGGGCGTGGCAGGGGGCCTACCGAGGCTGATTGACGCGCTGCTTCGGCGACGCGGCTGAATCCGTGCCGCCGCCCGCCCCGGCGGCCCCGGCTGGACGGACCCGTCGGGCGGCTATGTTCGACGGGGCGCGAGGAGTCGACCAAGCGCGAGGAGTCGACCGAGTGCGGCGCTCCGCCGCAGCCCGGCAACGCCGCCGACGCCCTACCGCCGTCAGTCGGCGACCTCCGCGAAACGCGAGAAATGCCCCTGGAACGCCAGTTCCACGATCCCCGTCGGGCCCGAGCGCTGCTTGCCGATGATGATGTCGGCCATGCCCTGTTTTTCCGTGTTCTCGTTGAACATGTCCTCGCGGTGGATGAGAAGCACGACGTCGGCGTCCTGCTCCAACGAACCCGACTCGCGAAGGTCCGCAACCTGCGGGCGCTTGTCGTTGCGCTTTTCCGAATCTCGATTGAGCTGGGCGACGGCGACGATCGGTATCTCAAGCTCCTTGGCCAAAAGCTTGATCGAACGGGAGAACTCGGAAACCTCCTGCTGGCGAGACTCCACCGACTTTCCGCCCGACGTCAGCAGCTGCAAATAGTCGATGACGATGAGCTGGATGTCGAACTGCTGCTTCATCCGGCGCGACTTGGCGCGAATCTCCCCCATTGTCATGTTCGGCGAATCGTCTACGATGAGGGGGGCCTGCGAGATCTTGTCGAGGGTTCGGGCGATCTCCTGCCAGTCCCGGCTCTCCAGCTCACCCTTGATCATCCGGTCGAGGAACACGCGGGATTCGGCCGCGAGCAGCCGCATCGAGAGCTCAGTCCGGTTCATCTCCAACGAAAAATAGGCAGCGGCCTTGTTGTTGTGGACGGCGCACGAGCGGCAGATGTCCATAGCCAAGGTCGATTTGCCGCCGCCCGGACGCGCCGCGATGATGATCATCTGGCCCGCGCGCAGCCCGTTGAGCTTCGCGTCGAGCTCCGCAAAGCCCGTGGGCACGCCGTCCAGCCCGCCGTCGCGGTTCGCGTTGCGCTCCAGCTCCTCGTAAAGTTCGGGAACCACCTGTTCGAGGGTGACGTAATTCGTCGAATTGCGCTGCTCCGAAACCGCGAAAACCTCGGACTGCGCCAGATTGACAAGGCCCTCGACGTCCGCGCCGTCCGTCGTGTATCCGAGTTGGACGATTCGCGTCCCCACCTCCACAAGGGAGCGCAACTGCGCCTGCTCGCGCACGATGCCCGCGTAGTATGCCGCGTTGGCGGCCGTCGGGACCGTCGCCACGAGCGTATGAAGATAGGGAAGGCCTCCGATGCGCTCCAGTTCGCCCTTCCTCTTCAGCTCGGCGCCGACGGTCACGGCGTCGGCGGGGTCGCCGCGTCCGAACAGCTCGACGACGACGTCGTACACGGAAGCGTGCGCCGGTCTGTAAAAGTCCGCGGCGCGGAGAATCTCGATGACGTCGGCGATGGCGTCCTTCGACAGCATCATGCCCCCCAAAACGGACATCTCCGCATCGATGTTCTGCGGCGGGACCCGCTCGAAAGACGAACCGCCCTGAGCCCCTTCGCTCACAATGCTCACATTGGCCTCGCTTATCGGTGATCGACACGGTGGACAGCCAGCGACGACGCGGGAATTGGCCGGTGATGGAATTGAGCTCGACAGCTCATGCCCGCCCTCGCTTTCGGCCATCCAAGGGTATCGCCCAGGCGTCCATCCACAAACTCGTATCACCCCCAGTTGTGGATAACTTGTGGAGACACGCCGCCGACTCTGTGGGCGGCGTGTGGACTCCGTGTGGATACCGCACGTCGAAAATCCACAGACTGCGGTGTTTCTGTCCACATCTGTGGACAACGTGGGTGAGAAGCCCTCGATTCCGTCCCCAAGTCTGTCCACAGGAGTGGATAGCGGCGACGACCGTCGGCGAGATATCCACGATGGTGAGACACGCCCTTACCTCAAGCTGCACTTGAAGTTACTGGCCTGCCTACCTCCGTGGGGTTAGTCTAGCCGGGTGACCTCACCCGACCGTGGACGGATCCTCGACCGCCAAATTCGTGCATACGCACTGCCTTCGCTCGCCACGCTGCTGGCCGAGCCTCTGCTGCTCGCCTCGGACACCGCGATGGTCGGGCACCTCGGCACGCTCCCGCTTGCGGGGCTGTCGCTTTCCTCGACGATCATGTCGACGATCGTGGGCCTGTGCATATTCCTCGCGTACGCGACGACGTCGGCCGCCGGAAAGCTCGTGGGAGCGGGCAGGCGCGGCGAGGCGGCCCGGCAGGGAATCGAGGGAATGTGGCTCGCCCTGGGCATCGGCTTGGGGTTGGCCCTCGTCCTCCTCGCCTTCGGAGAGCCGATCTTGAGGCTCTTCGGCCCGGACGCAGCGACCCTGGCGCAAGCCGAACGCTATCTTCGCGCATCCTCGCCCGGCCTTCCGGGGATGCTCCTCGTTCTCGCCGCGACGGGCACGCTTCGCGGTTTCGGAGACACGAAGCGGCCGATGTACGCCGCGACGGCCGGCGCTTTGGCGAACATCCCCGTCAACTACGCCCTCATCTATCCGCTCGGCTGGGGCGTCGCCGGCGCCGGCGCGGGAACGGCGATCGTCCAGACCGGAATGGGCCTGTGGATGGCCTGGCAGATATCGAGAATCGCCCGCAAAGAGGGTGCGTCGCTCATGCCCACCCGCGGCGGGATCGTTTCGGCGCTGGGCCAGGCAGGCCCGCTCATCGTCCGGACCCTGTGCCTGCGCGCGGTCATGCTGGCCGAGATCGCCGTGGCCACAGATCTGGGAGCCGAGTCTCTCGCGGCAAATCAGATCACGATGACGGTCTGGCACTTCGCTGCCTACGGGCTCGACTCTCTGGCGACCGCCGCGCAGATCCTCATCGCCACCGCCATGGGGGCGCCCGAAGGCCGCGCGGACGCCGTGCGCGAAGTCCTCAATCGCTGCCTGCGCTTCGGCGTCGTCACTGGGGCGGTTCTCGGCGCTGCGCTCGCCGCGGCGAGCTTTGCACTTCCATCGGCGATGGGCGCGGAAGCCGGAGTCGGCCGTTTGGCGACGCTCTCGCTCATCGTCGCCGCATGCTGCCTGCCCGTCGCCTCCGTCGCCTACATCCTCGACGGCGTCCTCATCGGCGCCCTCGACACACGGAGGCTCGCCTGGTTCATGCTTGCCTCGCTTGCGATCTTCGCCCCGGTCGCGTGGGTCCTCGGGCGGGCGCACGCCGCGTGGCCCGGAGTGCCGACGTCGCTCCTGTTCGCCGCCCTGTGGACGGCCTACGCGGGCCTTTTCATGGCGACCCGCGCGGTCACGATGCTGATCCGCGCGCGCAGCGGGAGGCCTTTCGAAAAGCCCTGACCGGCCCGACGGCGGCCGATGCGCGCCCACGACCCCCGCCGTCGGGCCAAGGGCCGCGGCCGGCCTCGGCCCTCCACGTCCTGAGCGACGGCGCGCTCAGACTGTCGCGCAAACCGGCTTTCGCCTCAGCCCTCCGAGTCCGGGGCGAGAACGCGGATGACCGTCGAATCGTCCATGGCCCCCTGGCCGCGCACGTACCCCATGAGGTAAAGCTGCTCGGCCGCCGCCGCCACGGGAACGGCCATGCCCGCGTCCTTTGCCGCGGACGTCACGATTCCCATGTCTTTGACGAAGATGTCCAAGCGCGAGGCGACTTCGGGGTCGCCTCCCTCGTAGGCCTCGATGGCGCGAGGCCCGCGATGGCCCAGCATGAACGACTCTGCGGCCCCGGACATCAGCGCTTCGAGCGCGGTGCGCTGATCGAGCCCCAGCTTGCCCGCGAGCGCGAGGGCCTCGCCCGCGGCCGCGATGTGCACGCCGCACAAGAGCTGGTTGACCGTCTTAAGCGCCTGGCCTTTGCCCGGCTCGTCGCCGACGAGAACCAGTTTGCCGGCCATCGCTTCGAGAACCTCGCAGGCCTTCTCGAAATCGCGCGGGAGGGCTCCGCATGCCACGAGGAGGTCTCCTTCGCCCGCGCGAGTCGGCCCGCCGGAGACGGGGGCGTCCACCAGCCCTATCCCGTCCTTTTCCAGCCGGGCGGCGACTGATTCGGCCGCCGCGATTCCCACCGTGGAGGTCAGAATGACGACGGCGCCCTTGGGAAGCGCCGCCACGATTCCCCCTGGGCCGTAGAGCAAGGCCTCGAGTTGGGCGGCGTTTCGCACGGCGACGAGGGCGACGTCGGCTCCTTCGACCGCCTCCGGTGTGTCGGCCGCGACCTTCAACCCGGCCTTTTCAGCCAGCTTGCGCCGTTCGTCCGAGACGTCGTAGGCGAGGACGTCGAAGTCGTTTGCGAGCCGCGTCGCCATGGGAAGCCCCATCGCCCCCAGGCCGAGCACCGCGATTTTGGTCATGTTCTCTCCTTTCGCATCCGCCGTTCGGGCGGATCCGCCGCATACTTGCGTCTTGTCCGATTTGTTGCGCGAGCCCGCAGGCTCGCTGCGCGAGTCGTGCTCGCGGCGAGGGCTTTGCCTGCTAAGCGAGTTCGTCGGCCGGCTGCGCGAGTTGGCCCTCCCGCCAAGCGAGTTTGTCGACGACGTCGGCTAGCGAGGATGCCGTGCCGACGTTGCCTGCGAAGACGATGTACGGGATTCCCGCGGCCGGGCCGTCCTGACCGGACCACAGCGAGACGATTCCCGGGAGCATCGGGCCCACGACCGTCGCGCGCCGAATGCCGAGCCCCTTGGACGCGACGTCGGAAGACGTGATGCCGCCCTTGGCGACGACGAAGCGGGGCGTCGCCCGCGCGAGGACGCCCTTGACCGCCTCGACGACCGCCGCCGAGACCTTCCGCGAAATCGCGAGCGAATCGTCCGCGTCTGCGCCCGTGACGAGGGTCCGCGAGGTGCGCACTGCCACGTCGCCCTTTTTCAGGCCGGCCGCCGCGGCGTCGATCAGCTCGGCAAGGTGCGGGCCGCGGGAGGAGGGATTGACGGCCTTCGCCACGTCGATCTCCAACTCGAGGGGACGGCGGCGGGCCCTCAGCTCGGCCAGCTGGCGGGTGGTGAGGTCCACGTGCGAGCCGACGACGACGAGGCCGCCGACGGCGACCTCCCGGCCGGCCCGCGAGGCCTCGATCTCCTCGGGCGTGAGAGGGGCGTGAACCGCCTGCCCGACCCTTGCGCGGACGAAGGGCGGCCCCACCCTGTAAATGAAGCGCGAGCCGGCCCGCTCCGCTCGGATGAGCGCCAGGGCGAGCTGGCGCAGGTCTTCCTCCTCGACGGCGTCCACGACGATCGGCCGGGCGTCGCATGCCGAGGTCAGCAGAGCGACCGCGCCGTCAAGGTCGGTGCGCAGGGTCTCAATGTCGAGCACAAGCACGTCGGAGGCGGGCACGGCCCCGCCCGTTTTCTCCTCGATCCATTCGGCCAGGTTCGACGCCGCGTATCCGAAGGTCGCGTCGCGCGCGAACTCGGTCTCGCCCACGGGCAGGTAGCCTTCCCGCGGATCTCCGGCGTAGTGCGTGCCGTGGACGGTGATCCGCCCGGCGTCGCCGAAGGCGGGAACCACAACTATGCCGTCTGCGCGGGCGCCTGTCGCGGATCTCAGGCATTCGGCGATCGTGTTCGGCTCCAGCGGGAAATGTCCGCGCAAAGTCGAGTCTGAACGGGAGACGAAGGCGACGTCGGCGCCGCCCGCCTCAGCAGCTTCGAGCGCCGCGGCCACGGCCTCCCGATTGACGCGTTCGGCGTCCTCAGGGGCGAGCGAGCGCGAATTGACCATGACGTACACGGCCGGGGCGCCCGTTTCGAAGGCCCAGGCGAAATCGCCGACCTCCCAAGACGTCAAAACGGGAAGGCCCGCCACCGACTGGGTCCCGGTGGGGTCGTCGTCGAGGACCACGTACACGGGCCGCATCCCGCTCGCTTCTTGAGCCCGGACGACGTCGCCCGCCGAAACCGGGGGAACGGGCGGGAGGCTGCCGAGCAGCCGATCGCGTGATACGCGGGGCATCGTCACTCCTTCGTGTCGCATCGCCCTCCTGCGAGGGCTTCAGGTTAGCTTATCCCCCAATCGAGGCGGGCCGCAAAACACTTCGGCTTCATCCCGCGCCTTTGGACGCTCTGGGATCGGCTCAAACGGGGCGCCCGGCCGCCATTTTCATGGTTTCAACTCGGTACCACAGTTACGATATCAGCTCTCCTCAGCAAGAAATCTGAGACTCATACTCGTTTCGACCGCCTTTGCATCTATCGGAGCATTCCGGGATTGGGCGCTTTGGGCACAAATTTACCATAGCTTTTTAGCCCGACATTTTGTGGCTTGTCAGCAGCCGGACCACAAGGGTAACTTGTAAAGACATAGTCAAACGGAGTCGGCGACGTCGGATCCGGACTTGCTTTTTCACAACACGGGTTGGCCTCGGCCGGTTCCAGCGACCCACGCCGACGTCGATCGCCCTCGAATAGACAGGCGTTCACGCAACGCCAGAGCTATGCAAACAGTTTCATTGTACGCACACGCGCCCGAGCGGCGCCCGCCGCTCTCGGGGTGAAAGTAGGTTATTTTGAGTAAACGACGCATACTCACACGCACCGCGGCCGCAGTTGCGTTCGTCATGACGATTCCCGTTGCGGTCTCGCACGCCGACAACGGCTCGAAAGGCGATTCCGCTGCGGACTCGTCGGCGGAGTCCAGCACCGTCAGCGTGACGGCCCCCATCGCCAAGGCCGACGGAACGAAGGTCGTGACCGCCCACACGGCGTCGCTTCAGGTTCGCAAGTCGACCCTCGCGAAGAGCAACACTCCAGCCAAGAGCATAAAGCAGCAACGATCCCAAGCCTACAAAACCGTTGAGGAGTACTGGACCCCCGAGCGAATGGCCAAGGCCAAGCCTGCGCCTGTTCTGGGCTCCGATTCCGCCAAGGCATCGGCCGAGAAGAACGTCGCCAAAGCCGAGCAGGCCCTCAAGAAAAGCGACAAGCTCGCCAATGACAAGCTTTCACGCGCCAACGGCAGAATTTTCTTTCGCGCAGACAACGGCGCGGACTACGCATGCACCGGTTCGGCGGTCAGCAGCCCGACGAAGAGAATCGTCGTCACTGCCGGGCACTGCGTCCACGGCGGCAAAGGCCGCAAGTGGCACACGAACTGGGTGTTCGTTCCCAGCTACGACAACAAGAACAGACCGTACGGCACCTTCCACGCCCAGTACATGCACACTCTTCGCGATTGGGCGAACAACGGAGACGACCAGACCAACACGGCTAACAAGTTCAAGGGGTACGCCTCCGACGTCGCTTTTGTGACAGTGAAGGACAATGAACAGGGCAAGCACCTCACGGACGTCGTCGGCGGGCACAAACTCGTGACTGGCGAAACCTCGAAGTTCAACGCCACCGTGTTCGGCTACCCCAGCAACTTGAACAACGGCGAAAGCCTGCAAATCTGCAATGGGAACACTTTCGCGTTGCGACACGGCGACAAGCTGAATGTCAACGGCATCAAAGACTGCAACTTCGGCCCCGGGTCCTCCGGCGGCCCGTGGCTGCAGAACTACAACGGCGTGACTGGAACCGGCGAGGTTCGCTCGGTCACCTCGTTCGTGGAGACCGAGGCGTCGGATCCGACGAAGTACATTGACAACGGCGGCCCGCACTTCGACAAGCGCGTCAAGGGCCTGTTCGACCTTGCCAACAACGACAAGTGACATGCACCCATGACAGGCGCAGTTCACCGGCTTCGTAAATGGGCGATTCTGCCGATCATCGCATTGCTTGCGGCATCGGGATGTTCGAAGGATCCTTCCTCAGACCCATCGGCCACGACGGGCCAGCCGTCCTCAACGGACCCGAGTTCGCTTCGGCCTTCCGGTTCGGCTCCCAGCGAGCCGGGTTCCGAAGGAACAGGAGGCGAAGGCCGGTCTGCCGACGCGTCGGGCTCCAGTTCGAGCTCGTCCGCGGATGGCTCTGAGTCGCCTGCGAACGGCTCAGAGCCATCCGCAGGCACTGACGACAAGTCTCGCAACGATCTGGCGGGCGAGCAGATCGCCCCGTGGTCAAGGTTCGAGCAGATCGCCCCCAACCGGTTGAGGTTCTACTTCGACTCGGGCACGGAAAGATGCTACGGGACTCGCGTCGCCGTCAAAGAAACAGACACAAGCGTGGAGGTCGCCACCATCGTCGGCAGGCTTCCCAACGCCCCGGGGGAATGCACTTTGGAGTTGCGCAAGGCCTCGGTGACGGTCAAGACCGACAAACCCATCGGCGAACGCAAAGTCAGCCACCTCGAGGGCATTCAACTCCATTGATCGACCGGGGCGGCGCCAAACGCGGAGCACGCCGAGAGCATTCGTTTGGACGCCGCCCCATCAGACTTCTTCGCCGAGGAGGAACTCGGGCACAGTGCCACAGGATCTACGGCGTGCTCGCAGCAGACTTCCTCGCCGAAGAGGAATTCGGGTCGGGTCACGCGGGCGCCCCGAAGGCACAATGCCCGTCGGCCTGACGGCACAATGGCCCGCTGGCCCGACGTCGCGCGACCCAATCAGAAGGCATCTGGAAAGATTTCAGCCTGTCTCAGCGCTGAGTTCTGAGCGCACCGGCGCCTTGGCGGCGATTTCGGGGATAATCGCAGGCAATCGCCCACGGCTTCGCTTTTGAAAATTGCATTAATCGCATACAGCACGACGCTACACGGGATCCGTTCTGTTCACGGGGGAAAGCGATTGTTCCACGAGAAACGCCAAAGGCTTGCGAACGGCCGAAAACGAGCCTTGTGCGTCCGGGGATTCGATGAGGCAGGCGCCGGGCGGTGCAGTTCATCGAATCGCCCGGCGCGGCCTGTTGCAGGGAACAGTTACATCTTTCAGGGCGGCGCTTCGGGGCCTTCGGCGTTCGCCGTCGCGACAAGCACCCGTTTACTCGAAACGCACGCTCCCTTCGCCTGTGACCCTGAGCGCCGCCTTCACCGTCGCGGCCGTCGAGCAGGCCGCCAACGCGAGGCAGAGGGCAAGAACCGCATAGAATCCGAGGGAAGGCAATCCCACGGTTCGCCTCCCCTCCGATGCGGCGAAGACGACCGCCCAGGCGGTGAAGGCGCCGGCCGCGAGGCACGCGAGGAAGACTCCGGCCACTGGGACGACCGCCTCGATCGAGACGACCTTTCGCAAAACCGCTCGGGGCATCCCGGTCAGGCGCATGAGGCCGAAGGCCCGCCGCCGCTGGATGACGGAGGAGATCGCAGAAACCGTGAGGGAGACGGCCGAGAGCAAGGCGGCAATCACAATTCCAACGTAGGCGATTGCAGCGAACTGGTTTTCAGGCGCCAGGGCGCCCTCCGCGGCAAGGTCGGCCCTGCTTGCCGGAGACGCGCTCAATGGGATTCCGCTGGCCATTGCGCGCGTGCGCACGCGTTCGATCGTCGCCGGCCTGCCGTCGGTGCGGACCAGAATCGCGCGGACGTCCGAGTGGGTTTGCACGTCACCCGGCGCTTCTTCGACGTCGAGCGGATCGTCGAGAAACACGGCGCCGATGTTCAACGCGACATACTCGGACCTTTGCGGGCCCGCCACGCCCAAGGCACGGGCCTGCGCCGACGGGAGAATCATCTTCTGATCGGCGGCCGTCGAGCGATCGTCCAGAGCGCCGACCTTGCCTGCCCCGCCAAGTCGCCCGACGGCCACGGCCCGCACACCCGGCGCGTTCACAAGATCTTCGCGCAGCGTCTCGACTGCTCGATCCTCGGTTTTCCCGGAGAATACTGCGACGACCGACATCGGGAGGCGATCGGGGCCGTCGTGAGCGGTTCGCACCCCGGCGGCCGCGGTGACGCCGACGGCGAAGACGGTCACCGTGTAAGCTGCCACCGCCATTCCCGAGACAGTGCGGAAAGAGGCTTTGGGGAAACGGGCGATTCTGTTGAAGGCAATAACCGTCGAGGCTTTGCCCGCCCGGCGCATTCCAACGCGGGCCAGCTGCCGCGTGACGAAGGGACCCGCTACGATCAGGCCGAGGGCGGTGAGAAGGAAGCCAATGACGAGAAGTGGCGTGGAAGGGCGCGCCCCGCCGCGGGCCGAGGCGGCTACGCAGCCCAGGCATCCGAGGCCGAAGGCGAGAGGGAGGAGAGCAGCCGCCCGAGGCGGGCGTTCGGCACGCTCGCGAGATTGACCGAGCGGACCGACGTCGGCGCGAAGCGTGCGCCGCCACGCGACGGCGGCGGCGAGCATGACCGTCACAACCGCGATTCCAACGATCCAACCTGGGGAAACAAGAAGGTCGTCGTTGTAAAAGCGGCCCGCCCCGACCTTTACCCGGGCAGCCAAAGGGATGGCGGCGAAATACAGGGCGATTCCCGCCAACGCGCCGACTCCCGCAACCGCGCCGGTTTCCCAAGCGGCCACAGCCGCAACCCTCCGCGGGGTCGCCCCTATGAGGCGCAACGCGGCGAAGCGTTCGGCTCGCTGGGACGCGCCTAGGTCCGTGACGATGGCGATGAGGAGCAGCACCGGGATGAGCGTGGCGACTGCCCCTATGAGCGCTATCGCCTTGTACGGGCGGCCGGCGTAATCGACCCCGGCGAAGTCCTCGACGATCTTCGCGTCCAGTCCCGAAGCGGCGAGCTTCGGAACGGTCGTTCCGACGACGGCCGTGATCGCCTCCGGGCTTTCAAGCCCTTCTTTCGAAATCGTCCCGATCACTCGTCCGTAGCGTCCGCCGAGCTCGTCGGGCGAAGCGTCGATCATCTGCTTCAGGCGCGGGGAAACCACGGCCTGCCCAGGTCCGGGAAGCGCGCTCACTCCGGGAACCGCGAGCCCCGACTCGGCGACGCCCGCAACATACAGAATCGAATAGTGGCTTCCTCGCCAATGGTCGCTCATGACCGCGGCGGCCGCCCGCCCCGGGCCGAGCGCGCTGTCGTCCTCCAGCTCGACGTTCGACTTGACGACCGAACCCGTCGCAGCCCTTTCGCTGCGCGGCCCGAATCCGCTGTACGCCCCCACAAGCATGAGCAAAAGCGCGACGCCCACCGCGATTCCGGCGGCGATTCCGAGCAACCGGCGTCGGCCCGGACGATTGCCTGCGGCGACAAGCCGGGCAAGTGCGACGTCGCCCCTCTTCTTCGCCGCTTTCTTCGCGGGCCAGGCCGTGTCCTTTGGATTCTCGGCCTTCGCTCGGGGCATCCGATGCGCGCGGCCCTCGCTATCCGACATTTCCGACGCCTTCCGCATTTCCGACGCCGCCCCCGAAACTGACCGCCCCGTCGCGGACGATCGCCTCGCGGTCGGCATACGACGCGATTCGCGGGTCGTGGGTGACGATCACCATCGTCGTCCCCCTCGACCGCACGAGGTCGAGGAGCGAATCCATCGTCTTCTCCGCGGCAAGGGTGTCAAGGGATCCCGTCGGCTCATCGGCGAAAAGGACCGCGGGTTCGGTTACAAGGGCGCGGGCGACGGCGACGCGCTGGACCTGGCCGCCGGAGAGCTCGCCCGGTCTCTTGTCTCGATGGTCCGCCACATCGAGCTCCTCCAGGGCGTCGCGTGCCTTGACGAGGGCGCTTTTGCGCCGCCATCCGGCCAAGAGCAGAGGAATCGTCACGTTGTCAATGGCCGAAAGGTCGGAAAGGAGCTGACCGAATTGGAAGACGAAACCAAAGGACCGCAGCCGAAGATCCGACCTCTCCGCTTCGTCCAACCCCGCGATGTCGGCGCCCTCGTACTCGATGCTCCCCTCGTCCGGCGGAAACACTCCGGCCATCACGTGAAGAAGCGTCGATTTGCCCGAGCCCGAGGGCCCCGTGACGGCAAGGACCTCTCCGCGGCCGACGTCAAGGTCGATGCCGCGCAAAGCCTCCGTTTGACCGAAGGAATGCCTCACGCCGCGCACCCGGAACGCGAGCGCCGCATGGTCGGCCGTTTGCCCGCTCACGATCGCACGTCCTCGCGCAGCTCGTTCAGCCGCGAGGCCGTCAGATCGATCCACCGCAGATCGGCTTCGATGTGGAAGAGTGCGTGATCGGCCAGAAGGACCTCGGCGAGGCCGCCTTCCTTCTTGACTTTTCGCAGTTTCCTCATGCGGTCCGTGTGCTCCGCCCTCTGGATGTCGAGAAGCCTTTCTGCGTCGTCGTCGAGCATCAAAGCGATGATCGTCTTGGCGAAGAGGTTTGACCGCAGCGGGCCCACGGGAGCGTCAGGCGTCGCAAGCCATTGGGAAATCCGGTCGCGCCCTTCGGGCGTGATTTCATAGCGTTTGCGCTCCGGCCCGGAACCCGTTTCCGCGCCGACGACGGCGATAAGGCCGTCTCGCACGAGTCGGGCGAGCGTGGCGTAGACCTGGCCGAAAGCCAGGGGCTTGCTCGCGCCGAACCATCTGTCATAGCTGTGCTTGAGGTCGTACCCGTACCCCGAGTCGACTCCCAGCAAACCGAGCAGCGTCAAGGAAGTGTCCATGGCTCAACTATACACCGAATGTATACTTCGAGCGCATATTGCTCAACGCCTCTCGAGGAGGCCGGGATGCAGAGAGCCTAAGGCTGCGAGCGACAACGCATGACCCCAGAAAGTCCATGCGGGTCGCCCCGCGGGGCGTCCTGCAAGCCGTCTGATGTTGGCCGTGTTGAATTGCGAAGGCATCGGCCGCGAAGGCGGCTCCAGTTGAGGCATCGTTTCACGTTTCGACGAAGCAGCTTCTTTTCCAGAGGCGGCTCGGTGAGCCGATGAAGCACCCTCTCGATCCAGCCGATTCCCGTCATGCTCCGATCGTTCCAATCGAGCGCGGATCTTCGACTCGTTGCTTTCACAAGAATTCCGGGGCGGCGACAGACAGCAGCGCCAACAGGAGGACGGCGGCGAGCGCAATCGCCGGAACTTTGCCGAGGGTCCGGGACAAATAACCTAGATCCAGTTCGACAGCGAGCCTAGCGGCAGTGCAATTGTCAATGCGGAAAGTATCGCGAGCTGGTGCTTAGTTTTCAGGCGTTAAAGCAACATTCCGGCGAAAGAAGACCTCACCTCTGGTGAGCGTAGAACTAAAGTCGATTATGTATCTCACACATTAATCGCACTGCAAATCAAGAGGTTGAGCACCGTTGCAGGCATGAGGAACATCAGCCCAGAAGGACAACAAGAAGCCCGACGACCAGGCCCCTCGATTCCACGCCGACGGCGATCCATTAACGCACAACGCTGTGGAAAGCGAAACAAGCCCAAACCGCACCAAAGAGAGCGGGCGATCTACCCGCACAATCTTCGAAAACTCTTGGTCTACGACCGCTTCTTCATAGGAAACTTGGAGCATCTGTCGACCTTTATGATTGTTCCATGGACGATTTCGCAGCGCGCTCGACCAGCCGAACATACTCAATCGCGGAACTACGCTCAGTTGTCACCTCAGGCCAGTTCCGCGTGCCGCAGTTCCAGCGTTCATTCCGTTGGGAAGCCCAAGATGTCCTCAATCTCTTCGATTCCATTCTTCGCGGGTATCCATTCGGGAGTCTTCTTCTTTGGCAACGTGAGGCCGACGCCGACGACCTCCGCGTCGGCACACTCGAGGTTCGAGCGGAGGCACGCCCGGACGCCCTGTGGGTCGTCGACGGCCAGCAGCGTATTACAAGCCTCGTCAACGCTGTCGACCCAAAGGGAACGATGGACCGGAGGTTCGCTATCGGCTACTCGCTCAGAGCACAGAAGGTCGTTTTGACCGATCGACATGAAGGATCCTCAGTGATTCCACTTCCCGATCTCTTCGACTTCGGGCGAGCGCTCGAGTGGCTGAGGAAGAACCCCGACGCATCGATCTATGCCGAGCTTATCCAAGACGTCGCGGGTAGACTCAACAGACTAGCCGTTCCCGCCACAGTCCTGGAACAAGCTGACGAGAGCACTCTGCGCGAAATTTTCGACAGGATAAACTCCCGTGGCAAGCGGCTCAATCCCGCGGAGATCTTTGACGCCATCCATGGAGGGCCAGATCGCGGGTTTACGACTTCGGGAATTGCCGCGTATGTGAATGAGCAGACTCGTTTCGGCAGGCTAGACGACAAAGTGGTGGTGCAAGCCCTGCTCGTCCGCAGGCACCCAGATATCACCCGCGACCTCCACAATGAGTTTTCGCCGTCGCGTCGAAATGTCAGCGCCTTCCCCGAAGAAAACAAAGAGGAGGCTTACAAAGAGACTGAACGCGCACTGGTATCGGCAATTCGATTCCTTCAACAGACCGCCGGCGTTCCGCATATGACCTTCCTTCCCTACCGCTTCCAGCTTCTGGTTCTCACCAGATTCTTTGCACTGTTCCCCAAACCACGTGATCGCAATCTCGAGCTTATGCGCCGATGGCTGTGGCGCACGAGCGTGGGGGCCGAAACGCTCGGCATCACGGGTTCACTGGGGGATCTGCGAGGCATGGCAAAGCTCGTCGTGCCGGGCAAGGAGTCCAACTCAGTTCAACGACTTATCAAAGCCGCCAAACTGACAATCGAACCGGGGAACGACTTCACCAGCTTTCTCGACCTCACAACATTTCGCACCAATAGGGGCGATTCGAAAGTCGTCCTCACCGCCTTGTGGAATAAGCATCCTGTGGACGTTCGAACGAACTTGCCCATGACGCCAGAAAAACTCGCCGACCAGCTCGAAAACGACTCCACGCCGCACGCGGCGACGATCAAACTCGTTCCGGATTCGGCAAAGGGAACTGGATCCGCAGCAAACCGTCTTATCTCCTTTGTCGACCGCCAGGAGTTCATCGCGCACGCAAATACAGAAACCGATCTGTCCTCGCTTCTTCTCGACGAACAGATGCTGAGCGCTCTCCAAAAGAATCGCCACGAGGACTTCCTCAGACTCAGGTCCGCAGTTCTTCGGCGTTACCTCGCCGACTTTCTATCGGCTCGCACCGCCTACGGGCACGAGGACGCGCCTCCACTTGAGGAGTAAATCTTCGACGACAGCGCTTCTGATGACCACGCTCTCGGCAACGGCACAAGCGAACCTTTAACGGTGTTTTCGCGGTGGGCGGCTTCGCCGTGCTTGTCCATCCGGATAGTGTGTTGCACTTTTCTAAAGCACCTCGGCGCCGCTATGACGAACCTGCGTCGCCCTTTCGAAGGAAAGTCGAACGAGAAAGCGCCCCGCCGTCGCAAACCGCCGAAGCGGCTGCGGCACGCGGGGCGCTTTCGCGGCGCAGTTACTTCTTTTTCTTCTTCTCAGCCACGACCTCGATCGAGATGGTGGCAACGACGTCGTCGTGAAGCTTTGCCGCGGCCTTGTAGGAACCGGTCGACTTGATCGGCGAGACGAGGGTGATCGTGCGGCGATCGACCTTCTTGCCGGTGGCGGCCAAGGCGGCCTCGGCGATCTCGGCGTTGGTGACGGAGCCGAAAAGGCGGCCGTTCTCTCCGGCCGGCTTCACGATCTTCAGGACGTTCGCCTGGAGCGCCTCCTGGATCGCGTTCGCCTCGTCAAGCGATTGGATCGCGCGGCGGCGGCGGGCCTCGGCGATCTGGTCGATCTGCTTCTGACCGCCCTTCGTCCAGCGCACCGCATAGCCGCGGGGGATCAGGTAGTTGCGGCCGTAGCCGTCTTTGACGGTGACGACGTCACCGGCGACGCCAAGCCGGTCGACGTCGTGGGTAAGGATGATCTTCATGCAGAATCCCTCCCTCAGCGAGCCGAGCTCGAGTAGGGAAGCAGTGCCATTTCGCGCGCATTCTTGACGGCGCGGGCGATCTTGCGCTGCTCCTGAACGGTGACACCGGTGACGCGGCGAGCGCGGATCTTGCCGCGGTCCGAGATGAACTTGCGCAGCGTGGCGGTGTCCTTGTAATCGATGTTCTCGATCTTGGCCGACTTCAGAGGGTTGGCCTTCTTCTTGGGCTTGCGAAGAACTGGCTTCGCCATAGTTTTGCTCCTTCAGTTGCGGCGGCCCGCCGGCCGCCAGGCGGCTCGAGCCGCCGAGAAAGTCGAATTGCGAAATCAGAACGGGGGGTTGTCGTCGAACGCAGAACCGCCCTGGGGGGCGCTGCTCCACGGATCGTGGGCCGAGCCGCCCTGGGGGGCGTCGTACGAGGCACGGCCGCCGCCGTAACCTCCGCCGCCCTGGTAGCTGTTGCCGCCACCGAAGTTTCCGCCTCCCGAACCGCCGCCCGCAACCTTCGTGACCTGGGCGCGCGCGTACCGCAAAGACGGGCCGATCTCATCGACCTGCATCTCGAGGCTCGTGCGCTGCTGGCCGTTGTACTCGTAGCTGCGGACGGTCAACCGCCCGGTCACGAGCACCCGCATGCCCTTGCTGAGCGATTCGGCGACGTTCTCGCCGTGCTCGCGCCACACGGAGCAGCGAATGAACATCGCCTCCCCGTCTTCCCATTGCTGGGTTTGACGATTGAGCGTGCGCGGGGTCGACGCGACGGTGAAAGACGCGACGGGCGTGCCCGAACTCACGTAGCGGAGTTCCGGATCGCCGGTCAGATTTCCGACGACGGTAATGATCGGTTCGCCTGCCATGTTTCTCCTTCGGTGTACTGGCCTCAGGCCTCTGCGCGCAGCAGCTTCGTGCGAAGAATGGCCTCGTTCAGGCCAAGCTGACGATCGAGCTCCTGAGCGGTTTCCGGCGTCGCCTTCATGTCGACGACCACGTAGATGCCCTCGGAGCGCTTGTTGATGTCGTAGGCAAGGCGGCGCTTGCCCCAGATATCGACCTTCTCCAGCGTGCCGCCCTCGTTGGGGACGACTTGAAGCAGTTTATCGACGAAGTTTGTGATATTGCGCTCGTCGACGGTCGGATCGATGATGATCATCATCTCGTAATCACGCATGCTGTTCCCACCTCCTCTGGTCTATGCGGTCATGGTCTTTCCATGACAGGAGGGACAATGCGTTTCGGGGCCTTCCCGCCGGGAAAAGACACCGAATTACAAGTTTACTAGGATCGCAGGCTTCGCGCCATCGAACCCACATGGGCAGGAAGGCCCGCGGACCGCAGTCGCAAGGCTAACCTCCTGCGGCGCCGTAGCCCCCGTAACCTCCATAGCCTCCGTACCCGCCTTGTCCGCCGTTGCCGCGTTGCTGTCCGCCGTAGCCGTTTCTGCCTCCATTCCTGTTGGCGGGCCCGTTGGAAGGAACCTCGGTAGACGGCATAGGCGGCTGCGTCGGATACGTCGGCGGATCTGGTTCGTCTTGATCCGAAGGATCAGGCGACGGATGCTTGTGATCATCGTCGTCGTCCGTCGAACTCGTCGTCGGCTCGGGTGTGTCCGTTGTCACGCGCGGGGTCGGCGTCGCGGTGGGAGCCGTCGTGCGGGCGGGCGTCGGCGTCGCGGTCTTCTTCTTCGTCGGGGCGCGGCCGTCGCCGTCGGCCCTCTTCGGCACGTACGAAGGCTTCGCGAACTTCTCAACCTCCATGCCCGCGGTGGCCTTCTTCATGTATCGAAGCCATATCTCGGCGGGGAACGATCCTCCTCCGATTCCGTAGTAGTATTTGCCGAAGGGAGTGAGAACTTCCTCCTTGCCGTCCGCGCCGATCTGGTACATGTCCACGACCGTGACCATTTGCGGGATATAGCCGATGAACCATGCGGACCACGGCCCCGACGACGTTCCCGTCTTGCCGGCGACCGGTCTGCCGAGGGTGCCCGCAGTCGAGCCCGTTCCGTCGCTCTCGGTCACCGACTGCAAGGCGTAGTTGAGCTGGTTCATCGTCTCTTTTTCAAACGTCCGCTTTCCAGCCGTCGGACCCTTGTACTTGGACTGGCCTTTTCTGTCCTCGACCGCGCGCACAATGTGCGGCGTGGCAGTCACCCCTTGATTGGCAAAGGTCGAATAGCTTTTGGCCATGTCGATCGGGCGGGGCGAGGCCGAACCGAGGATGTTCGTCAGGTTGTTGTCCAGTCCCGGCGTCGAATCGGGAATCCCCGACTCGACAGCCACCTTCCTGGTGTTCGCCGGCCCCACGCTGTCGTTGAGCTGAGCGAAGACGGTGTTGACCGAATGCTTCGTCGCCGTGACGAGGTCGATCCGGCCGCGGTCCTTTCCGTCGAAGTTCTGAACGGTCACGGAGCCGTTGTAGAACGTTCTGGGGGTCTTCGAGTCGTATGTCTTCGACAGCGAGTAGTCCTTCTGGAGCGCGGCGAGCAAACCGAAAGGCTTGAAAGTGGAACCCGCCTGCGCGCGGTCCTGCGTCACCGAGTTGCGCTGGCGCTTGAGGTAGTCGGCGCCGCCGTACATCGCATAGATCTCGCCGTTCCGGGGGTCGACCGAGACAAGGCCCACGTAGTTGTTCTTCGGCCGATCCTTGGGCAGCCCGTTGACGGCCGCCACCGCGGCGTCCTGCTTGTCTTTGTCGATCGACGTCACGATCTTCAGACCGCCCTGATTGAGGTCGTCGAGGGTGAACTTGCCGCTCGCGAGAAGCTCGTTGCTCACCGCGGAAAGAAGATATCCGTTGGGACCCTTGAAGGCCGTGGCCTGTTTGCGCTCGATCGTCTCGGGGAACTTCTGGGCCCGCCTGTCCGCCTTGCTCAAGTATCCCTCGCCGACCATTCGGTCGAGGACGCGATCCCACTTTTCTTTCGCTTTCTGAGGATTGACGGCGGGATCGTAAATCGTCGGGCCGGGGATGATGCCGACGAGCAGCGCCGCCTGCGAAACGGAGAGTTTGCTCGCGGGAATGCCAAAGTACTTCTGGGAAGCCACTTCGATTCCGTAGGCTCCGCGACCAAAGTAGATGGTGTTGAGATAGTTTTCGAGGATTTGGTCCTTGGACTGCTGCTTGTCGATTTTTATGGCCAGGATGGCCTCTTTGACCTTGCCCAAATACCCTTTCGTGCTGCCGAGGTAGTAACGCTCGACGTACTGCTGGGTCAGGGTGGAGCCGCCCTGTCTCGGGCCGCCCTTGATGTTGTTGACAAACGCGCGGAAGATGCCCTTAGGGGAGACGCCGTTGTTCGTGTAGAAGCTCGAGTCCTCGGAGGCCACGAGGGCGTTCGAAAGATGCTTCGGCAACGTCTTCAATTTGACGGGTTCGCGTTCGTAGTCCGCGAATGTCCCCATCTTCGTCACGCCGTCGGAATAGTAGACGGTGGTGGTCTGCGCCAAGGCGAAGTCGTCCGGTTCGGGAATCTCCGTGGTGGCGTAGAGCGCGACGAAGGACCCGACGAGCAGGGCGAACATCGAGACGAAAGACGCGAGGACGACCCGCCAACTGGGAATCCACCGATGAATCGGCCCGTATCCCCTTCTGGGATAATTCCAGCCGCGCTTGCGTTTGGGCTTCCCTTTGCGCCCATCGGCGTGCTCGGTCGCCTCTGCGGAACGCTCCTTCGTCAACTTGTGCGAAGTTGCCTGTGTGTCCTTGTCTCCCCGCACGTTTCCGGTAGTGGTAGGCATCGGACCTCCCGTGTTCTCTCTCGGAATCGAAACGGTTCCGTGAGGCACCTAGTATATAGAGGACTGTTTGGCTTGTTTCTTAGATTATCTTGAATGCTCATCCTGCGCAGCCTTGGCTGAAGACGACGCAGAGCTTCCTGAGCCTCCCGAATCTCCGCTTTCAGGGGCCGACTTGTGCCCCAATCTCACTTTGGAACGGCGCAATCCGGTTTTGGGACGCTCGGATTGCGAGTGTTCGTCGAGCTCCGCGGACATAAAATCGACGAAGTCGTCGTCGGTGGGGTTCTCGACGTCGTAAAAGCCGCTGTCATAACGTTTTTTAGCTTCGGACTCGGGGATGATGAACACTTCGAGCCATCTGGTCTGAACGCTCGAGTCAATGAGGAGCGCCTTCGCGAAAAGCGTAAGCGGGACGGCCAGAATGGCGCCGAGGGGGCCGATGACGACGGTCCAGAAAAGAAGCGAAAGGAAAGTGACGGTTGTCGACAGGCCGACGGCGTCGCCCGTGATCTTCGGCTGGAAGATCCCCTGGATTACGGAGTTGATGACGCTGTAGGCGATCACCACCCACAGGGCCGTGAGCCAGCCGGAATCGAGCAGCCCCATGAGCGCGGGCGGCACGAGGCCGATGACGAAGCCGATGTTCGGTATGTAGTTCGTGACGAAGCTGAATATCGCCCACGCCGCCGGCATGGGGACGTGGAGGAAGGCCAGGACGATCCCGTTGACGACCGCGACGATCGCGCCGAAAATCGAGGAGACGATCCAGTACTGGCGGACCCGCCCTTCGAAGCCTTCGAGGGCGTCGTGGAAGTGCGAATCGTGTTCGTAGACGATCTTCGAACGGAACTTCATCGTCATCGTGTCGACGGTGATGAAAAGCATCGACAGCGAGATCATTCCGAGCAGGCTTCCCGCAGAAGTCAAGTATTCGAGAACGGTGGTGACCGCGGTGACGATCTTGTCGAAATCGAGGTTGTCGAGCAGGTCTTTGGAGAGCTTGCCCGAGGAGAGATTGTATTTTTCGGCCAGATCGACGACGTTCTGGACGAGGCCTTTGAAGCTTCCCGAATAGCTCTTGAGGGTATCGGGAAGGTCGATGAGGGACCACACGGTCAGGCCCACCATTCCCAGCAGGAAGCCGAAAAGCGCGGTCATCGTGAAGATGGCCGAAAGCCACGGCGGCAGGCCCTTGCGTATGAGCCACCTGTGGATGGGGCGCACGGTGAGGACGAGTGTGAGCGCAAAGAAGGCCGGGCCGAACAAGTTGCTGACCTCGTGCAGCCCGATGCAGCCGAATGTCGCAAGGGAGAAGACGATGAGCGCCTTCATTCCCGCAGGAAGGGTTCGCCCCTGGTCTTGTGCAGAGTGCTCCGCCAGGACCTTGCGCGCTGTCGACTCGACGTTTCCGCCCGACCCGCCGTCCGCTTCAGCCGACTTCGACGGTTCCTGCTCCGGTGAGGCCGTCTGGGAGCCGGGCAAAGGCTCTTCATCCTGCGAGGCCATCTAGGCTCTACCCTCCTCGATCGTGTACATCTAATCTAGTCTGCCCTATAGACAGCGCGCCATGGCCGTCAATGCGCGAAAACAAGCGCGTGTCACACTTCTTCGGCCGTCTGGGGATTTGCCTTCCCCGCCCGGGGACATGCGTTCCCCTTCTCAAGCTCCGAGCCCGTCGCCCGGGTACTTGTTTCACCCGCAGGAGGGACTGGTTTCCCCGCGGCGGGGCCCGCGTCCCTCGGACTCCCGCCGAGCCGCGCCATGGCCCAGAAAAAGAGGAAAGCCAGGATCCAGACGAGCGCGAACAGCGCCGTTTGAACGTCGCGCGACCATCCGACGTCGGGAAGCGCGACAAGGCCGACCCCCGCCGCCGCGCACACGCCCAGGTTGAACAGGACATCGTACAGGGCGAAGGCTCGTCCGAGATAGGCGTCGGAGGCGTCGGACTGCACGATGGTGTCGACGGCGATCTTCGCTCCCTGCACCCCGAGTCCGACGAGGAACGCCCCGACCGCCAGCGTGCCCGTCCTCGGGGCGAGGGCGAAGGTCGCCTGACCCGCGGATCCCCCGATGAGGCACGTGACGACCCACTGCCAGGGGGCGATCTTCTCGTGTGCGATTGGCGTGAGGACGACGGCGACGAACTGCCCGGCGACCATCGCTCCGCCGAGCGTGCCGAAGTAGGCGAGGCCGGCGTCGGCGTCGGACGGATCGGCGAGGAGGTTCCTTGAGACGAGGATGATCATGATGAATTCCATCTCGTATACGAATCGATGGAGAGACATCGTCGCAAGGGCCAACGCCGGGGTCCGCCTGCGGGCCAGGTAGGCGGCGGCGTCGACGAGGTCGCGAACCGTCGAACGAAAAGAGGGCGAAGCCGGCTGCGATTCGAGCTCTTCGCGCTTCGGGCCCAGCTGGTCGGGACGCAGAAGGCTCGCCAGGCCGGAGGCGGCGAGGTAGAGAAGCGCCGCGACGAACAGCGAGGCGACGTCCCGCGAGGAGCCTTCCGGCAGAAAAACGCGGATGAGAAAACCGGCGACGGCGCCGATCCCCATCGCGAGCCCGCCGAGCGTGGGGACCACGGAATTGGCGGTCAGAAGCTCGCGTTCGCCGACGACCGACGGCAGCCCGGCCGAAAGGCAGGAAAGGAGGAAACGGCTCAGGCCCAACGCGCAGAGCGTCAGCGTGTAGACGATCCCGATCCCGGCCGATCCCCACGTGGCCGCGGCCACGCACAGCGCGAGAAGGCAGCGCACGGCGTTTCCGCACAGGAGGATTTGGCGACGTCGCCACCTGTCGAGAAGCGGGCCGAAGAAAGGGCCGACGAGGCTGTACGGGCCGAACATCACCACGATGGCCGCGGCAACCCCGGCCGCGGACGTCATGGACTGCGGGCTGAAGAAGAACAGGGAGGCCAGGCCGGCCTGGAACATGCCGTCTCCGACCTGGGAGACGAGCCGCACGCCCAAGAGCTTGCGAAAGCCGACGGATTTCGCAAGCGTCGACAGATCAGCGAGGACGCTCACGGCTCGCCCGGAGCGGAGCCGGCGGCCGGAACGGAGTCTTTCACGCCGGAGCTCCGCTCGGACCACCAGGCCAGCAGGCGGCGTTCGGCTTCTTCCTCGCCGAGAGGGCCCTCGTCAAGGCGGAGCTCGAGAAGATAGTTGCGGGCGGCGCCTACTTCGGGTCCGGGCTTGAGGCCGAGAATCTCCATGATGCGGGCGCCGTCCAGGTCGGGACGGATGGCGTCGAGCGCCTCTTGCTCGGCGAGGTCGCGGATGCGCGCCGCGAGCTCGTCGTTGCCCGCCTGGAGCCTGCCGACCTTGCGGCGGTTCTGAGACGTCACGTCCGCGCGAATCAGGCGCATGAGGCGCGGAAGCAGGTCCCCGGCGTCGCGCACGAAACGGCGCACGGCCGAATCGGTCCACCCGGCCTCCGAGAACCCGAAGGCGCGCAGATGGAGCTCGACGAGCCTCGCCACGTCCTTCTCCGTCTGCTTGTCGAAGCGCAGCGCCGCCATCCGCTTGGCCGCCATGCGCGCGCCGACAACGTCGTGCGCCCGGAATGTGACCGATCCGTCCTTTTCGAAACGCCTCGTGCGCGGTTTGCCGACGTCGTGGAAGAGGGCGGCCAGCCGCAGCGTGAGGTCGGGGCCCTCAAGCTCGCCTCCCAGGAGGTAGGCTTCGTACTCCTTCCTGGACGCGGGGTCCTCCAGTGCGATCGCCTGGTCGACGACGGTGAGCGTGTGCTCGTATACGTCCTTGTGGCGCTTGTGCTCGTCCACCGTGTCGCGCAGCTGGGCGATCTCGGGAAGGACGACGTCGGCCACGCCCGTATAGACGAGCAGTTCGATTCCCCGGCGCGGCGCGGGCGAGAGCATGAGCCTTTCGAGCTCGGCCCGGATCCGCTCGGCGGAGACGATTGCGAGACGCTCGGCCATCTCCGCCATGGCGGACATGACGTCCTCGCCGACGTCGAATCCCAGCTGCGCGGCGAAGCGGGCCGCGCGCATGATCCGCAGGGGGTCGTCGTCGAAGGATTGAACCGCGGTTACGGGGGTTCTCAAAACCCCGCCGACGAGGTCGTCAAGGCCGCCGCATGGGTCGACCAGCTCGAGCTCGGGGAGCCGAACGGCCATGGCGTTGACGGTGAAGTCGCGCCGGGAGAGGTCGCCCTCGAGGGTGCGGCCGAAATCGACCTTCGGCTTGCGCGAGCCGACCTCGTAGGAGTCGGACCGATACGTGGTCACCTCCGCAGTCACGCCGTCGCGGACGGATCCAATCGTGCCGAATTCTCGGCCGACGTCCCAGGTGGCGGCGCCCCATGACGAAAGGAGCCTCTCAGTGATTTCGGGGGGCGCCGACGTCGTCAAATCGAAGTCGTGAATGGGCAATCCGAGAAAGGCATCGCGGACCGGCCCTCCCACGAGTGACACTTCGTGCCCTGCATCTGCGAAAATGGATCCCAGTTCATCGATGGCCGGAGGGAGGGACCCAAGGGTCTTATGCCCCTGAGCAAGGAGCAGAGCCCGGCGGTTGACTCCGGTCGTCGCCGCATTGTGTATCGGTTCGTAGGAGGGATTCACGCGTTGCACCTTATAAGGGTGCCATGTTCGATCGTCTCTGCATACTTCCGGTGCGCCATAACCTACGTGAGAAACATGTCGACATCAGCACCGCGGCCTTCGCCGACGGGACGGCACCGGCGCAAGCGCACGCCCCGGGCCGTTTCCGCCATCCACCATCCTTATCCCGTGGTGAACGAGACAAGCGCGGGCGGCGTGGTCCTGTCTGTCAAGGACGGATGGGCTTACGTCGCCGTCATTGCACGCCGCAACAGGGGAGGCCGCCTCGAATGGTGCCTTCCCAAAGGCCATCTGGAAGGAACCGAGACCCCGGAGGAAGCCGCCGTGCGGGAAGTTTCGGAAGAGACCGGCATATTCGGAAGGGTCCTCACCCATCTGGCGAGCATCGACTACTGGTTCTCGGGCGCCGACCGCCGCGTCCACAAAGTGGTCCACCACTTCCTCCTCGAGGCGCTGTCGGGCTTCCTCACAACGGAAAACGACCCCGATCAGGAGGCGGAGAAGGTCGAATGGGTCCGCATCGACAAGGTCGGCTCGCGCCTCGCCTACCCGAACGAGCGCCGAATCGTAGCCGCCGCGCGCGCCATCCTTTCGGGGCGTGATTGACGTGAAGGACACGAGCAGGAAGACGGGCGCCGGCGACTCGAAAGCTGCGGACAAGGCGAAAGCTGCGGACAACGCGAAGGGCGGGCGGCGCGGGGGACGATGGGTTTCGGCCCTTCTGGCCGCGCTCGTCTGCCTCTCCGGCGCCTTCGCCGCTCCGGCCTCCGGCGCTTTCGCCGCTCCGCGCGCACATCCGGCCTCGAGTCCGCGCCCGGCGTCGATCGCACACGCCGCGCCGAGCGCACACGGCGCTTCAGGCGAGCGCCTCTCGAATGCGGGCGCATCTTCGGGCCGCTCCGCAACCTCGAACGCCCGCTCGGAGTCGGCTCCGGCGCGAATCGGCAGACCCGCCTCGACCGTCCCGGCGGAGAGGAAGGCGCAGCCGACCGTTCGGATAACCTCGGTGGGCTCTCCGATTCTCCAGCCCAACGAGAATCTCAGCGTTTCGGCCGAGGTGAAGAATCCGGGCTCGACGCCGATCACAGTCTCTTCCTCGAAGCTCACCGCTCAGAAGAACGTCCCCGGATCGCGTTCGCAGGTGCTCGCATTCCTCCATGGGTCCGGGTCCGCCCGGGGCTCGGCGGGCATGGAGACGCTCGTCGAGCGCAAGGATTCCGTCGTCGTCCCCGCGGGATCGACTGCGACGCTGACCTTCACCGTTCGGCGCTTCATGCTGCCGTGGGGAGCAACGGACGAGGATTGGGGGCCGCGAGGAGTCGAAGTCTCTGCGACGATCGGCGAGAGACAGGCCAAAGACCGGTCGATCGTCGTCATGGCGCCCACGGTCCCGGTGACGCCGATGCCGACGGCCGCGCTCGTTCCGCTCACGTCTGCCCCTGCCGAGATCGCCTCGAATCCTTCCGTGACGTCGCAGGCCGAGCATCGCACGCCGACGATCCCAGAAAGGATCCCCCGGGCGGTCAAGGAGCTTTCGGCGCCCGGAGTGACGCTCGCCCTCGACCCGCTCATCGCCGACGTCGCCGGCGCCGACCTGACCAAGGCGCTCGCCTCCTTTTCCCGCGAGCGCGCCACTCAGCTCATTCTCACGGCGCCGGGGGATTCCGACGTCGCCGCGAGGATGCACGGCTGCGACGACGCCGGCGAGCTCGACTCGTGCGCCAAAGCCTACCTCGATGCGGAAAGGGCCCTCGCGACGAGGGTATCCGACGACATCTCCGCGAGGCTGAACATTGACGCTCCGCGCACGGACATCGCCCTTTTGCCGCCGCAGACCGATTCGCTGACGGCCACCGGGCTTGCCAGCGCGGGCGGCGGCCCTGCGGTGCTCTCGGGCAATCAGACTCCGATCAAGGGCAAGGGAACCACCCCGTCGGCGCGCATGCGGCTTCCGGGCACATCGACCGCCGCCCTGGCATCGGACACCGCCATGAGCGCCGCATTCTCCGGAACTCTTCCCGAAAACGCCGACGCCGACTCGACCCCGTCGGGATCGGAGACCCTCGACGCTTTAGACGCCCGCCAACTCGTGCTCGGCCTGTCGGCGGCCACCTACAGGGAGCGGCCGAGCACGTCGCGCGTCACTTTGATAGAAGGGGATCGTGCGGGCATGCCCTACCTCGGGCAGGCAGATCCGGCGAAGGCCTCGACGGACAGCGCCCTCAGCCCCGAGAACATGGGCGAAACGGTCCGGGCCTTGATGTCGGCGCCGTGGGTGGCGCCGACCACCGTGAGCGGCGCTTTTGACCAAAGCCCGTCGACGGTCGCTCGAAGCCCGCTTCCGGAGTATCGCTCGCCGACGGGGATGCTCACCCGCAAGGAACTCGAGCGCATCGACTCGGCGCGGAAGAACTTTGACGCGATCGTCGAGATCTCTGGGAACAAGGCGCTGCTCAACCAGACGGTCACGGCCCGCGCCTATTCGCTGACCGGCGTCGCCTGGCGAGCTTCGAGGGACTCTCGAACGGAAGTCCTCAAGGCCTACGAAGCGGACGGACGAATTTTCCTCAGGAGCATCGCGGCCGAGCGGTCCTCGACGATCAACATCATCTCCACAAAATCGGAGATCCCGATTCACGTGGGCAACTCGCTTCCGGTGTCGGTCACCGTCTGGGTCGAATTGCACTCGCGCGATCCGCGTTTGAAAGCCGGCAAGAAGGTGAAGGCGACTTTGGCGCCCAGCTCCTCGACCAAGGTCCTGATTCCCGTCAAGGCCTTCGGTTCAGGAAACGTAACCGCCGACGTCAGGATCCTCAACGAGGCGGGGGCCTCCGTGGGTGTGACGAAGTCGCTACAGACACGTGTGCGTTCCGACTGGGAAAACATCGGAACCGGCGTTTTCTTGGCTTTCTTTCTCACGCTCCTCATCGTCGGCACCGTCAAATCGCTCCGCAAGGGACGCCGTTCGCGCTCATTCAGCCCCGAAGAGGTTCGTAAGGCACGTAGGGAAGCCGCTGCAAGGGCAGCCGCCGCAAAGGAGGCAACGTGAAGGGAATTCCCCTCAAATCCTCTGGCAAGGCGAGCCTGACCCTATCAAGTTTGCCCGGTAATATGGACGGCGTCGCACACGTGGTTAGGAGTTCTCGCGCGTGTCCACGAAGGGAGTGTCATGAATAGCTTCGCCCAGGCCGGTCAGGTGATCGCCGGCCGCTACAGGCTCACCGAGCCCTTCCCCGAGCAGCCGCCGTATCCCGGCGTTCGAGCATGGAACGCGGTCGACACGCTGCTCGGGACCTCGCTGCGCATCCTCGCGTTGGACCCCAGCAACCCGAATGCGAGCGAGGTGCTCGACGCGGCGAGGCGCAGCTCGCTCATCGACGACCCGCACGTCGTGCGCATCATCTCCGTCGGCGAGGACCCCGCCGCCCACTACGTGGCCACCGAGATCCCCCTCGGGACGCCGCTGTCCGCCTATCTCCACGGCGTCCCCTTCAGCCCCGACCAGGCGCAGGCGCTCACGGGCGAAGTCGCGAGCGCGCTCAATTCCGCGCGGGCCAGAGGAGTCCGCCATCTTCAGCTCACGCCCCAACACATCCGGGTAGGCGTGCTGGGCGAAGTCTTCATCGACGGGCTGGGCGTCGAGGCGGCGTTGGCCAACCTTCGCGCGGATTCGATGTCCAGCTCTCAGGCAGACCGCATGGAGTCTCGGGGAATCACGGTCCTCTTGGCCCGGCTCCTCACCGGAGACGGGAAATCCAAGGCCGACGCCGTCCTGCGGTCCGCCGCCGAAAACGGCTCCCTGCCCGGGGCGCTGCGCAGCACGTGCACGCGAGAGCTCCGAGGACTGGGCGCACTGTCTCCGGCCGACCTCGTTCGCGAGCTCGCCCCCTGGGGCGCCGTCGAGCCCTCGGAGTTCCCTTCGGCGAGCGCATCGAGCAAGACGGCCTCGCCGGCGGCCGAGCCTGTCGCGGCGGAAGGCTCTTCCGACCGCGCACCGGCGGAGGCAGACGCGGACCGGGGCGATCGGGAGGGAGAACCGTCCGTCGCCGGTCCGGCGGCCTCGGACGAAACCGGTTCTGCGCAGGGCGACATCGACCCTCTTTCCGACGAATCCGTAAAGTCAAGCGGCATGAAGCCGAAATGGTCGAGTCTGGGCGCTTTCGCGGAGGAGCACCCCGAGGCGGTCGATCCCTCGGCCACCGCCATCTTCCGTCCCGAAGACTTCGGCGACGCCCCCGAGGGGGACTGCGTGAGCATCGCGGACGGCCCCGAGGACGAGGTCTCTGAAGGCAAGACGATTGAAACCGCGGCGGCGCGGGACAAGGAGACCGCAGAAGGCAAGAAGGCGCCGCAGGGCAAAAAGGCATCACAAGGCAAGAAGAAGACTCAAGGCGGCAAGAAGAAGTCCGCGCAGGGGAAGAAGAAGGCAGGCGGCGGCAGCGCCGCCGCAGCGCAGCAAGCCGAGCTTCCTCAGACTCAAGTCGAGCTTCCGCAGACGGCGGTGTCTTTGCAGGCAACCGAACCTTCCGAATCTCAGCAGGCGGCCGGCGCCCCCGATCCCGCTGCCGATGCAGCCCGGGCGCCGGGAAAGCCTTCCGGCTCTTCCGCCGACGACGGGGCTGCCTTTGCACAGGAGGCGGAACGGAAGGCAGACGCGGGGAACGGCGACGCAACGCTCGCGGGCCAGGTGGCGGAGAAGCACGCCAACAACCACGCCGCAGCGGAGGCAAACCGCGCCGAGGTTGTCAAAGGCAATGGCAAAGGCAAATCCTCGGCGGGGGAAACGGAAGACGCCTCCGAAATGCCGCCGTCGTTCCTGCCTCATTCGGGCAATGCGGCGGGGGCGGCCACGGTTCGCATGCCCGTCTCCTCGGGCGGCCAATCGTCTGCGTCGGCCCGCACGCCTCCGGGCCAGGCGCCTTCGCAGAATCACGCTGCTCCGGCGGGTCAAACGGCTCCGGCAGCTCAGGAAGAGCCCTGGCTTCTCGGCGCCCAGCCGGAAGAGCCGCTTTCTTCCGGAAACCTGGCCGGGGAGGAAATCGACAGGCCGCTCTACAATCCCTCGAAGGTCGTTGTGGCGCTCGCTCTTGTACTCATCCTCGTCGTCGGGGCATGGGCGGTTTTCAAGTTCTTCTCGCCGACGAGCGTCTCGACGACCAAGCCCACGGCCACGAAGTCGCTCGAGCCGACCAAAGCTCCAAGCGGCGCCAAAAAGCCGACCGAGAGCCCGACGAAGAAGGAGGATCCGGACAAGCTTCCCGAGCCGAAAGTCTCGAGCGTCTCCCTCCTCAACCCCTACGGCGCCCAGATGGAGCCGTCCACGGTCAACGAGCAGGACAATCCCTCTCAAATCCGGTATCTGACGGATCGAAAGCCTTCGACCTCGTGGCAGTCCTGGTGGTACGGGGACGCCTCCTATAACGGGAACAAAGAAGGGATAGGCTTGGCCATCAAGCTTTCGGGCAAGTCGAAAGTGTCCTCGATCAAGATCGAATCCAAGCTTTCGGGCGGGAAGGTCGAGTGGCGCAACTCCTCGGAGTCTTCGCCTAACAGCGGCGACGTCGTCGCCGAAGGCGGGCTCAAGCCGGGGCTGACCCTTTCAGCTTCGGAACCGGTGGCCACCGACACCGTCGTCCTCTGGTTCCCCGAGCTGTCGAAGGAGAGCGCCAAGAAGTACAGGCTCGACATTTCGGAGATCACCGTCGAGTGACGAAAGGCGCGCCCCTGCGGCATGCGGAAGCCGGACCGGGACGTCGGGAATAGCGGAGCCCCTCGCGCGCGTTCACCTCTCGACACCTACGAAAGGCAGACATGACTGAGAAAGTTCACGACGTCGTCATCGTCGGATCCGGCCCTGCCGGCTGGACGGCCGCCATATACACGGCGCGCGCGGGATTCGAGCCGCTGGTCGTGGCCGGCGCCCTCGAAGCGGGCGGAGCGCTCATGAACACCACCGAAGTCGAGAACTTCCCGGGCTGGCCCGATGGGATCATGGGCCCCGACCTCATGGACAAGTTCCAGGCCCAGGCGCAGAAGTTCGGCACCTCGGTCGAGTACGAAGACGCAACAGAGCTTCGGCTCGAAGGCGACGTCAAGACTGTCGTCACAGATTCCTCGACGTACAAAGCAAAAGCGGTGATCCTCGCGCTCGGCTCGGCTTACAGGAAGCTCGGCCTCGAGGGCGAACGGCTCTACTCCGGCAAGGGCGTGTCATACTGCGCAACATGCGACGGTTTCTTCTTCAAAGACAAGGAGATCGCCGTCGTCGGAGGCGGCGACTCGGCGCTGACTGAGGCGCTTTTCCTCACGCGTTTCGGCTCGAAGGTCCACCTGATTCACCGCCGCGACCAGTTCCGGGCGTCGAAGGTGCTGGTAGACCGCGTCGCGGCCGACCCCAAGATCGAAATTCACTGGAACAAGACTGTCTCCGAGCTCTCCGGCGGCGAGACCCTAGAGTCCGCCACGCTCGCCGACACCGTCACGGGCGAGACCTCGGTGCTCCCCGTCGCGGGACTCTTTGTCGCGATTGGCCATGACCCGCGCACGGCGCTCGTTCGCGACGAAGTCGCCTTGGACGGCGCCGGGTACATCTTGGTCGACGAACCCTCCACTCGCACGAACGTCCCCGGAGTCTTCGCGGCCGGCGACGCCGTCGACCACACGTACCGCCAAGCCATCACGGCGGCGGGTTCCGGAGCTCGCGCCGCCCTAGACGCCCAAGCTTACCTCGAAGATCTGCACGGCTGACCGGAGACTTCGGCGTCGAATGCCAAGGCGTCGCGTCCCCTGAATTCTGTCGGAGGCGCGTAGCATCGTATGAGTATGTCCGAGTCTTCCGCTTCCGACGCCCGCAAAGCCCGCGGAGCTTTCTTCACTCCCGCTCCGATCGCACGGTTCATCGTCGATTGGGCGGTGCGCAGGGCGGGCGACAGCGTCCTCGATCCCTCGTGCGGCGACGCCGCCTTTCTTGCGCCGGCCGCGACGAAGCTTCTCGAGCTTTCCTCGGTGAGGCAGGTCGCGGCCTGCGTTCGAAAGCCCGCGACTGGCGAAGTGTGCGCCCGCAAGGAGAAGGAAATCCGCGGGGAGGGGCCTGTCGGCGAAAAGTCCGCGGGACGCGAGGCAGAAGTCTCCGAAGCCGTGCCCCGTGAGATCCGGGTCGACGGAGTGGACGTCGACCCTCCGAGCGCGGCGGCGGCCCGCGAACGCGTCGGCGCGCTCGGTGTGCGCGCACATGTCCAGGTCGCCGATTTCTTCACAGTTCCGGCCGAAGCCCGCTACGACGTCGTCGTAGGCAATCCTCCCTACGTCAGGTATCAGGGGTTTGCGGGCGCCTCGCGGACCGCCGGCAGAGAGGCGGCCCTGCGAGCGGGGGTGTCCTTGACGGCGCTCGCCTCGAGCTGGGCGCCCTTCGTTGTCCACGCCTGCCAGTTTCTCGTGCGAGGTGGCAGGCTCGGCTTCGTTCTTCCCGCCGAACTGCTCAGCGTCAACTACGCAGCCCCCGTTCGCCGTTTTCTTTTCGACAGTTTTTCGGGCATCGAACTGGTCCTTTTCGAAAGCCGGGTGTTCGATGATGCCCAGGCCGACGTCGTCCTCCTGCTGGCCGAAGGATACGGAGGCTCGACGTCGCACGCCGCAGTCCGCCAAGTCCGCGACGAACGCGATCTGGCCGCCGCATCTTCGCTTGCACGCGGGGCCCGCCACGACGGAATGTGGGCGCCCGCCTCCCCTGAAGCCAAATGGACCGAGTTGCTCGCACCCGCCACCGCCCTTGCCAACCTCGACGAACTGCGCGATTCTTCGGCATTGACGCCGCTCTCCGAGTGGGGCGCGGTCAAACTTGGAGCAGTCACCGGCAACAACGGTTACTTCACGCTTTCTCCGTCTCGCGCCCGCGAGCTTGGCTTGGACCGCCGCGACCTGCTCAGGATCAGCCCGGCGGGAAGCTCCCATTTGCGCGGGATGTCTCTCACCTCAAAGGCGTTGGCGGCTCTGGGAGAAGAAGGCCGAGGAACGCTGCTTTTCAGGCCGCGAACCCCCCTGTCCGCCGCCGCACGGCGCTACATTCGCACGGGCAGCGAAACCGGCGTCGACCTCGCATACAAATGCAGAGCGCGGGACCCGTGGTACATCGTTCCGCTCCCGGCCGTACCAGACCTTTTCCTGACGGCAATGAACGCCGAAACGCCCCGTCTCGTGGCCAACAGCGCCCGCGTGCACCACCTCAATTCCGTTCACGGCGTCTGTCTGGCGGAAGAACTCCGCCGCTTGGGAACCGAGCTGCTTCCCCTGGCCAGTCTCAATTCTGCGAGCAGACTCAGCGCCGAGCTCTCCGGCCGCAGCTACGGAGGCGGCATTCTCAAACTGGAGCCTGGCGAAGCCCGCAGATGGCTCGTCCCTTCGCCCACGCTCGTAAGCGAACGGCTCGAAGAACTGCGGTCGATCAAAGCCTCGGTCGCGCGGGTTCTGCGGCGGGGCGAGCTGTCCCGCGCAACCGAAATGGTCGACGCCGCCCTCGGACTGGCGAGCGCAAAGCCGGGCTCGGCCGAACCCGGCGGCCTTTTCGCGGCTGCCGCGGCTCTGTCGCGTCGGCGCATGGACAAAGGGAGAAAACGTGGCGGATAGAGCCGAAGAAGCTGGAACCGAGGCAGAAGGCCAACCGTGTTATGCGCTCGTTTTCGCAACGACGCGCTGGTGCGAGCCCGCTGTTCCCATGCGCGCCATCTTCGACGAACTGGTCCGCGACCTCGAACGCAGAGTCGTCGAGGCCCGCCGGATCGCTTTGCCCGTCGGCGAAAACTCGCCCGCCAGTGAAGCCTCGCCGCCTGCCGGGTCCGATTCGCTTCTCACTTCGGCCTTTTCGCGCATCGCAGGCGTGCGCGGCGTTGTCCTCGACGTCGACGAAGTCGACGCGGTCTTTGCCTCGAGGGCCGACGACGCCGCATCCGGCCGTCCCCCCGATCCCGCTTTTGAGCTCGACCCGCTCATTTCCCCCGCTTTCGCCGAAACGATCGACTTTGTCCCCATGATCGTCCTCGTGCGGGAAGGGAACCGGTCCACAGAGGACCGGAACCGGGCAACGGAGGGCCGGAACGGCCTGACAGATAACCAGAACCGCTTGACAAATAGCCAAAACCGGCCGACAGAAGAACGGCATCCTCTGCAAAAGGAACCGAACAGCGGGGTGAATCGGCGCGAAGCAGAGGGCGGGGAACTGGTGCGCTTCGCCGGTCAGCTGCCAAAGCTTCACATTCGCGACCGAATTCTCGAAGCGCTCGGCGACGACCTTCTTCCTCCGGCTGCGTGAGTTTAGCCGATCCGTGGCAAACTTAGAAGGGTCGCACTTCCGGCGGGAACGCGTCCGGAAACCGGGGTGCGCATAGTCGACCGAGGAGACGCCATGAGCGACAAGCAGAGGAACGCCGACCGGGCAAGCGCCAATCGCGCGGCCGTTGCCACCGGCACACGCCTGGACCCCTGGTACAACACCTACGCCGATCGCGCGCTCGGAATGAGGCAGTCCGAGGTTCGTTCGCTCTTCGCGGTGGCAAACCGCCCCGAAGTCGTCTCGCTCGCCGGGGGCATGCCCAACATCGAAGGCCTGCCCCTCGAGTTTCTCGCGGAGATGAGCAGCCGCCTTCTGCGCGATCGCGGCGCGTCGATCCTCCAATACGGTTCAGGCCAAGGGTCCGATGAACTGCGCGAGATGATCGTCGAGGTCATGCGCCCCGACGGCATTCGCGGCCATGCGGACGACGTCGTCGTCACCACCGGCTCCCAGCAGGCTCTTGACCTCATCTCTCAAATTTTCATCAACCCGGGCGACGTCGTCCTTGCGGAAGCCCCTTCGTATGTCGGGGCCCTCGGAACTTTTCGGGCCTATCAGGCGAACGTCGTGCACGTTCCTATGGACGCCGAGGGCCTCGTTCCCGAAGAGCTCGTACGCGTCATTGACGAGCTTGAGGCCGAGGGCAAACCGATTAAGTTTCTCTACACGATTCCCAATTTCCACAACCCGGGCGGGGTGTGCCTTTCGGCCGAGCGCCGCCCGCGTATCGCCGAAATCTGTCAACGCCGCCACATTCTCGTGGTCGAAGACAATCCCTACGGTTTGCTCGGTTTCGACGGAGATCCGATCCCGGCCATTCAGTCGATCAATCCCGACGGCGTCGTCTATCTTGGCTCCTTTTCGAAGACGTTCGCGCCCGGCTACCGCGTTGGTTGGGCGCTGGCGCCCACGGCCGTCGCCGCACGGCTCATCCTCGCCAACGAGAACGCGCTTCTGTGCCCATCTACCTTCGCGCAGCTTTCGATCAACGAATACCTGCGCACCTACGACTGGTATCAACAGGTCAAGGAATATCGCGAGATGTACCACGAACGCGGGCGCGCCATGCAGGAGGCGCTCGAAGAGTACATGCCCATGTGTTCCTGGAACAGCCCCGAGGGCGGCTTTTACACCTGGGTCAAGCTGCCGGAGGGCCTCGACGCACAGGCCATGTTGCCGCGCGCCGTCACCAACCTGGTGGCTTATGTTTCGGGAACGGCCTTTTATGCCGACGGCCAGGGGCGGGATCATATGCGCTTGTCCTTCTGTTACCCGACGCCGGAGCGAATTCGCGAGGGCGTACAGCGCCTGGCCGCGGTGGTTCGCGCCGAGGCCGAGCTCGTCGACATGTTCGGCCTGCGCGGCGGCGACGGCGCCAAACCTTCGCCTGGGGAGTTCGCATGGCCGCGGGTGTAAGGCGGGCGCAAAGACTCTGAACGCCGCACAGCGGCCGCGCGTCGCAGACGATCGAACCCGGCCAATCTTCAGCCCAATCCGACCGACCTCAATCCCGCCCGACCGATCTCAATCCAATCGATCTCAGCCCAATCCGACCGACTTCAGTCCGATCAATTTCAATCCAATCCGACCGACTTCAGTCCGATCAATTTCAATCCAATCCGACCGACTTCAGTCCGATCAATTTCAATCCAATCCGATCACCCACAGCACAACCGGCAATCCCGATCCAGACAACAAACGGGTCAAACAACAAACGGGTCACCCCGACCAAAGGAGAAAAAATGTCCGGACCTCTCACGGTGGCGATTCTTGCAGGAGGACTCACGCATGAGCGCGAAGTGTCCCTTCACTCGGGACGACGCCTCGCAGCGGTCCTTTCCGAGGCGGGCATGCACGTCAAGGTGCTTGACGTCGACGCCAATCTTCTGCAATCCCTCAAATCTATGCAGCCCGACGTCGTTTGGCCGCTCATTCACGGAAGCACCGGGGAAGACGGGTCGCTTCAGAGCCTGTTGGAACTCGTCGGCGTGCCTTACGTCGGCACGCCCCCCGCCGCATGCAGGATCGCCTCGGACAAGGCGGTGGCAGGCGCGGTTCTCTCAACCGCCGGCCTGAACGTTCCCGATTCGGTGACGATTCCGCAGAAACTGTTCCGCGAGGTCGGGGTGGGCCAAGTCCTTGACCTCATCAAGGCACGCTTCGATTTTCCTCTGGTTGTCAAACCAGCCCAGGGCGGCTCGGCGCTCGGCGTGACCATCGTGGCCTCGGCGGCCGGTTTGCCTCGCGCCATGGTGGATTGTTTTGCCTACGACGAGCGCGCCCGCGTCGAGCAGTATATCGAAGGCGCCGAGGTGGCGGTGTCCGTCGTCCAAACGGGAAGCGAACCCCGCGCTCTTCCTCCGGTCGAGATCGCGGCTGACGGACCCTACGATTACGATGCGCGCTACTTCGCCGGCCGCGCCGAATACTTCGTTCCCGCTCGCCTTTCCGAGGAGGACACCGCCGCCGTCAAAGAGGCCGCGGAGCGCGCCCATTTGGTTCTTGGGCTCAGATATCTTTCGCGCACGGACATCATTCTCGACGACGCCGGTCGCGCGTGGATCCTTGACGTCAACGTCGCCCCCGGCATGACGGAGACTTCGCTGTTCCCTCAAGCTGCAACAGCAGATGCTTTAGAAAGCGATACAACCGTCGACGATCTCTACGTGGAGATCCTAAACGCGGCTCTAACCTGATAGACAATGAGTTAAGACCGCGCCTGCGCCACACGTGCGTGCAAGTTTTCGCCACCACTGCACGCGCGTTCCCGCCGCGCCTAGTCCTCGCCGTCATATGTGTGTTCCCACCCCACCCAGGTGAGAAACATACGCACGGAGTTCTCAAGCGTCTTGCGCACGGTCTTCCCGCTCCACCCTTGCGCACGGTTTTCCCGCTCCACCAGGTGAGATGCAAACTGACAAATGACCTTAATCGTCATGAACCGTGATACAGTATCGGACGTTGACTCAGCCTCGCCGTCGGCGTTTGCTTAGCGTTTCTGCTCAGTGATATCAACGCCTGTCTCGCCGGGGCTGAGCACGCCCAGGATGCGATTGAGGTCGTCGATTGACGCGAAGTCGATCTTAATAGACCCTTTCTTTGCTCCCATTTCGACTTTGACGCGGGTGTCGAACCGATCGGCCAGCCGGCTCGACAATTCACCGAGCTCGGGGCCATATCTCCTGGCTCGTCTACGTCCGCTAGCGGGCGAGGCAGTCGGTTCGTCGCCAAGGGCCACGATCTCTTCAACTTGTCGTACAGAAAGACCCTCGGAGACGATCTTCTGAGCAAGCCTCTCCATTGCGCCAGGGTCAGACAAACCGAGCAGTGCACGCGCATGACCGGAAGACAAAACCCCGGCAGCCACTCGCCGCTGGACCAAAGGAGGTAATTTGAGCAATCGCAGCGTGTTGGAGATCTGCGGACGAGACCTCACGATCCGACGTGACAATTCCTCTTGGGTGCACTGAAAGTCTTCTAGCAGCTGTTGGTAGGCAGCCGCTTCTTCCAACGGATTGAGTTCCGCTCGATGCAAGTTCTCAAGGAGAGCGTCTCGAAGCAGATCCTCATCTTGCGTATGCCGAATAATGGCGGGAACGGTCTCAATGCCGGCCAGCTCCGAGGCACGCCAACGGCGCTCGCCCATGATGAGTTCGTAGCGAGCTTTTGATTGCCCGGGAATCGGCGCCGCCAACGGCCGAACAATAACGGGCTGAAGAACTCCGACTTCGCGAATCGAAGCTGCCAGTTCCTCAAGCTCTTCCTCGTCGAATACGTTTCGCGGCTGTCTCGTATTCGGGATTATCTGGTCGAGGGGGAGCTCCGCGTAAGTGGCGCCGGGAACCTCAACGAGGCCTTCGTCTGCCTCACCCTGCTCATTTTGTGCGTGGCCGGCACCTCCCGTTTGACCCGCGTCGCTCTCAACAGGCTCGTTGCCTCCGCCAAGCTCGGACTTGTCGTTCCCATCCTCATCGACCGCACGGTTCTCAACGTCAACCGCACCGTCGACGTCATCGCGGGCCTCCGAGACCTCAGCTCGACTTGAATGTCCGTCTTCACCGGAGGAATCAACCCGGCTCGAAGCATCTGCGCTCGCAGCAACGGGTCGGGTTGCAGAATCAGCTGTCTCTTGCTCGCCCTGAGTGGTTCCGGACGTCGAACTGTCGCGAGGCGCGGAGCTCTTCGAATCTTTTGTCCTGTTTTGCCTCACGTCCACGGACGGGACTTCCTCGGAAAACTCGACGGCGCCCGCTTGGTCGAAGGCTCGAACGCTCGTCTTATGCTCAACAGCAGAGGTCGAATGCATTCCTTCGCTCCCTCTCGAATCGGCAGGGGATGTCTGTACTTCGCCATCGAATGACGCAGCCGGACTTTGATTCAGCCCTTCTCGCGTTCCGTCTCCCGTTGAATCCTCTCCGCTTCCTGCCAAACCCCTGCCTTTGGGCTCTATGGGCTCGGACTCCACGGGCTCTACGACGACAGCCCCCACAGGCTCAGATTCCGCGGGTTTCGCCCCTGCACGCTCTACGACAGCCCCCACAGGCTCAGATTCCGCGGGTTTCGCCTCTGCGCGCTCTACGACGGTTTCCGGCGTTGCAGTCGCTTCCGCGAACTCGTCAGTCGCCCCGGACGCAACGTTTGTGGTTACGCTCATCCGTTTTGTTCTCTGTGTTACAGGATGATCGACGTCCTGCGACGCCGCCTTCCCGACCACTTCATTTTCAGAGGCCTCTTCGAAATCACCGGAGACTTTCGCGCCGACGTTCACAGCTTTTTCACCGGCGTCTGCACGATTGTCGCCGGCGGGGTCTTCGATGGCTGCCGTGCCAACGACAACTGTTTCCCGACTGGGTGATCGGCCCTTGTCGGTGTCTTTCTTCCCAGCGGGGTTTTCCTTCCCACCGGCATCTCCCTTCTTGCCGGTTTCTTTCTTCCCAGCGGTGTCTCCCTTTCCGCCGGTGCCTTCTTTCCTGCCGGTGTCTTTCCCCTTGCCGGTTTCTTCGCTCCCTTCCCTCAGGGGAGACGAGCTGCTTGTCTTCGACGAATCATCGCCGCTAGAAGGACGGCGCCTTTTACCAGACGACTTCTTCGCGGCTCCCTCTGCTTTGACGGGAGCCTCGACAGCTGTTTCGACATTAGAATCATCAACGGTCTTAGGGGCAGCAGATTTCTTCGCTTTTTCCTGCTTCGACGATGGACTTTTGCCGCTCTCGCGACCCGTCGATGTCACACCGCTGCCAAAGAACACGTCAATGGGACGGTCTTTAGACTCCCTTTGCGCGGAAGGAATGAGGGCACCAATTCCTCTTCCGAGACCGCGTCTGCGTTCGGCCATTCCTGCTCCTTACTCGGCTCGATTAGCTAACTCGTGCGCCGCGGCCAGATATGCGATAGCGCCACTGGAGCGGGGTGCAAATGTGATGACGGTCTCGCCGTACGAAGGAGATTCAGCAATGCGAACTGACCGCGGAATCTCTGTTTCAAGCGTCTGTTCGGGAAAGTAATCCCTCACATTCTCCGCGACTTCTGCGGAAAGATTGGTGTTCTTTGACGACATGGTCAGAAGAATAGTGCTGACTCGAAGCTCAGGATTATGAGAAGCGCTTGCGCCTTCAATTGTATGTAGAAGCTGTGTAAGACCCTCCAGAGCGTAGTATTCCGTCTGAACGGGAATGAGCACCTCTTTGGCGGCGATCAACGCATTGATAGGCAAAAGAGACATACTCGGCGGGCAGTCGATGAATACATAGTCAAATGGCGCTCCCTCGGCAGCGGTTGCTGCAAGCCCTTCACGCAGAGTGTCTCGAAGTCTGGTCATACGGTCGTCTTGGTCGGCAAGTTCAACGTCGACCAGCGATAGATTGATCGATGAAGGAACCACAAAGAGATTTTCCAGTTTCTCCGTCGGCTGCATAGCGTCGCGCATAGTCACGTTTCCAACCAGCACGTCATACAGAGTCGCAACGTTTTCGTCTCTCCTTGCACCCAAGGCTGTGGACGCATTGCCTTGAGGATCGTCATCGACCACAAGAACGTTAAGACCGCCCTGTGCCAGGGCAGCCGCAATGTTGACAGCCGTGGTGGTCTTCCCGACGCCACCTTTTTGATTGGCAATTGCGATGATCCTCGTCGACGCCGGAACTCTGAACTTCGACCCTCCGATCGCATCAAGTCTCTTCATGTCCTCAGCGAGGCTATTGGCAAGAGGAGAGCCTTCACCTCGCAGACGATCCCACGGGCTTTCCTCCTCGGTAACCCGCGCGGCCGCCCTTCGTGCCTTCCTTATGGGATCACTCACGTATCCGCTCCTCTCGTCTCATCACATTCTACGCAAAACGGAGATTGAAGACGTCCTATCCACACCGCATTTCGCGTCCGACTTTTCCACAGGTTGACTACGGCATCTCCCAAACGTTCATTGCAAAGCAACCTCACATTTGCCTGGCGTTCTCAGTCCGCGCTTCTATATATTGGATTGTATTTTGCACTCGAGGAGTGCGTGAACGGACCTAGCGTCATTATCGTTTTTACTTCATTCACAGTATTTTTACGTGCGTCACGCTAGGCAACGGTCGGCATCTTTGTGCGCAGTCTAAGATCCCACCTTTCACGGTCTAAGATCTGTCTAAGCTAAAACCTGGTCGTTCGCAGTCTAGCTACCGAGAGGATCGTTGTCTCCTACTTTTCCTCTAAATTCAAACACCGAGACATACTTCGCTATTATATTGAACCAAATCTCTCGTTTTCTTTTCACTCCCCAGGGATTGCGTTGCGTTCTTTCCCAGTGCCATCAGGTCTTCGTGTCTTTCTAAACAAAAGACAAGTGACTATTCTGCGATTGACCTCTCCAACGGACTGGAGCGACCGTGTCAGGCGACGACGTCACATGATCACGGCGTGAAGAGTCCTAATACTAAATAGGAGCACGAGATCCTAATTAAATAGGGACACGAGCACTCATGGAAACCGGATAGCAGAATACACTTATGCCGTCCACGCAGACACTTGAACTGTTTAGAAGTCACTCCAGTCCCAGTTCGGCTTCTCGGCAAGCAGAGCATTAGAGTCAGAGATACAAACTGCGCACATGAAGTAGACGCGACTAATCAGATATGCGGATGCTGCTCTATTTTCAAACGTGCCATTATTTGAGCAGCACCAGAAGACGCTTTGAACTCGCAGAGTCATCGAAGTGCGCCTTACCACCCGCCACCAAAGAGGAATCGTGTCGAGGCAGTGTACTAAGACGAACTGGAGACAATTGACCGCTCTTATGTCATTGGCTTTGAAGCAACATAGTTTTTGCTATGCATCAACGAGACTAGACTGTCGGCCCTCTCGTTACAAAGCAGTTCTCATTTCAAAGCAGTGGCGTTTCACGTGAAACGCCAAGTAGCGCCGATCGGCAAATGAGATAGACGTTCAGGGTTTGAATGATCATACAGGGCAGGCGGATATAGGGGTATAGATCTAACGAATGAGCTGTTGCTTCAACCATCAGAGTTTGATCCAAGACACCTACCTACATGGGAAAGGAAGGGGCTTCAACCACAAATACGGATACAGGGTCGGAAATTTCGGCATCTATTCCGTGACCATCTTCATTCCGCTGGAGCGCCACGTTTCCAGTCGCATGTCCACGACGTCGGTTGCAATGCAGTTGCTTACAGCTTCGCATTACCTTAGGTACAGAACAGCTTTAAGTCTCAAGTCGTCAGATACTCACAAGCAGTTCTATGGCGGCGTCTCCGGAAAAATCTATGGGTCACAAGAGTCTGTATTGACGCCTCCGATCTGGCTGACATCGAATAGACACAAACCGATATCGCGTAACAAAATCAAATTTTGATTAGTTCAGCGTTTTGAGCCGACGTCGCGTTGAGCTCACTAGCCACCTTCATATACTTACTTACTTCAGTGTTGAGCGTGCAATCTTGACTCAGGATGCTCTTACATACCAGAAACAGTAGCTTCATCCCGATAGGAACTCGCCGACTTGTAGCTGGTAGAAAATTGCTTTTGCAGCACCATACTTCACTTCGATGCGTTAAGCGGAATTGCCGTTCAGTTGGAGCCGCACCGTAAACCAAGCCTAAGTGCGTTTTGTCTACACCACGTAACGCCAGAGTTCAAGTTCCGGATTTGGCATGGCTTGTAAGGCCTCGATTCAGCGAAGACAACCTGCGTTTATCAGCACCAGCCTTACTTAGCGGCACCAGCCTCGTTTATCGACACCAGTTATGTTTAGCGACACCGGCCTTCAGCAACGTTCCCACTTGGCGAGCGATCTATTGGTTTCAATTAATCAAGTCATTTGGCAGCGTACGATCTTTCGTAGTTCACACACCTAGCAACATCCACACACCCTTCGGAGACGCTAGATATGACATTTTCATTTTCGGTAGTCGCCAACGAACGCCGCACGTAGACTATGTTTCACGTGAAACGCAATCAGACTCTAGATCCTTCGAACTTTGGTGAACAGATCAACAAGACCAGCGCCCTACTCCGAATGCTCAACCAGCATTTACACAACACGAGGACTTCAGCCGTCCACTTACCTGTAGTGATAAACGCTCTTTGAACTTCTACTTAGAGCAACGACTTGTTCCGCGACGACCAACTGGTTCGCTTACTGCGTGTCAGGTCGTGACCCCGGAAAGCAAGCCGGCGGTCGCTATCGGGAAGGCTGAGGTGACTAGCTCCAGCCAGATTTACATTTGGCAGTCTATTCGATATCCAACAGAAGCGTTTGTATCCCTTCTAAGACTGGCAAACTTGCCAACTTGCCGTTTCACGTGAAACGTCGAATCGTTGACTTATGCAAGTGCCGTATCATTTGGCACCTTCCTTGAGAACGACAACTACTTCTGCTTCTGAACAACGAGCCACCACCCGCTAGTCGCAGTCAATGCAGGGTCTAATGACTATTTTGCGCTAGCCCTAGAACCTAATCTAGGTACCCACCGAGCGTAGCAGCCAGAATATTCAGTGGGAGGACTTGCTGCGTTGACGATTCCATCACCACTTCGAAACTCACACCGAGGATCAACATGCTTCCTTGCAGAACCGGGGAGTTAACAGTCTCGCTAATGGATCATGACTATAAAGCGTACCCCACCCAGTAACTAAAAGTCGGCCACTACTAGGGAACTGGATTGCGCCCTTAGACTTCGGAACTGCAGTCGTACCCGCCGAACTCGTAACAATGTAAAACATAACCATGGCGCGCTGCCACGGAATTCTCCTTTCCGTGGTCAAGTCACCCAGAATTGGGCCGCATAGCCGGATGACAATCAATGCCGCCATCGTGAACTGGTTCCTTCAGCGAAGTTGAGAAGCTTAACTGCTACCTCCTTCCGCTATCTGTCAAACATAGACAGTCAGTACCTCCTATTACGTGTAATGATGCAATAGTCATGAAATCATTCGACTATTTAGCGGCTGTCCCAGACCGGTGGTCGTTTCACGTGAAACGTCAGATGCGCGCCTTTACGATTCGACACACTACTTCCGCTTTCAAACTTCGTAACTTAGTCGGGATCTAGCGTAGCCACTATTTCAAACGGTATCCGAGACAATCAGATAGCTGCCAAACACGCTGCGCCATGGGCTATCAGCACCCTGCTTACAAACTCCGCGGGCCGCCGGCACGTCAAACCCGATGGCCGACGACGCCTCTTGCTAGCTTCGCTGACGTTGGACATAAGTATCGGCTCGTGGGTTTAGTGGGCTAGTACCCTCTTGCCTCTTACGCCTTCAGAGCTTCGCAACATGACGGGAGGTCGGGCTAATGGAATGCGGCTATTCGAAGACGTCTGGGGACGTGTCGCCGTGATTACGAAAGTCCTAACGAGTTCCGAGCGTTCGTACCAAATGGACGCAGCTATGCGGCCTGGTTCGAAGCTACGAAACCAATGGAGTAGTTGTTACCTCAGTTATGCACACTGACAGCTATTATGCGCGTTGCCAGCTACTTCTAGAAGCCACCGCCACTAGAGCTTTACGGCCTTACAGGCTCAAGAATCCAATAGGGCTCAACCGCGGCTCTCATTTCCTCAATACCGCACAAGCACGTGCGTAACCGTGCCACCAGAGCCCCGCGCGGTCTACATGTCGGTGTAAAGATCCCATCCCGTCTCAAGCAAGCCAGGTGGGCCTCAATCTTGCTCGGTTTCACGTGAAACGGTAGCAATTCTGCAGAACGTTAAGGTATTGCATGAGCAGTGTCTGTCGTTCGCGCACGACAGCCGATTTCGCGCGCCATAACCAACTGCTACTTGCAGCCAGCTTCATTACGTGAATCAGCGCAAGTAGATTCAAGCTCCGCCTTGATTAACTGTAGATTCTGAGCCTTACGGAAACTTTGGGCGTCTCCAATCGATATAGGCGGTACGTAACCAAGCCGCTTGCAAGCAGCCACTTCCTGCCGATAGCCGGAAGTAAAGCGCCCGGCCAACACAGAGGGAGTTGGTGAATAGTTGCAACGACCAGTTGGATAGTGCATCAGCGCGTTTCACGTGAAACCAAAAGTGAATGCTTCTATACGCTCAATCCGTTTTCCCAGCAACGGATTTGTATCGTCTCGTCTTGCCAGGAGCGCAGACCATTTACCCATTTGAAGCGGAGAGATCTTGTTGAAGGTACGGAACTTCGAAGTAATCTTCTGATCCCGTTTTTCAGATATCGGCCCAAACTCGCAGTGTCCTGTAGACAGCCCGGCCGACTCGACAGCTCACCATCGCGTCGCTACTCAGTCCACTAGTTGCCAGTCAGTTCCAGTAACAACCGTTAAGCTCCAAACCGTCGGAGCTTCACAGACCTTTGATCTCCAGTAGTGCGCTCTCAACAGTCTAGGTAAGCTGTCGTATCGGCAATGCATCTAAATAAGCTCAATTATGACAGCCATACTTGCTCCGTTTGTCAGCTAATCAGCTACGCAACTTATGTGTTCTTATGCAGTCTACGTACTGCTCTCCGCGAAAAACAGACGCTTTTGTATTTAACTCAGGGAGCGAACCGGCTTAAGACCGATGGCACTACCGTCGCTGACTCTCTCATCCACTTCTGTGCAACAGACATAGGTATATGTTCATCGACGGACATTCTAACCTCAACGCAATCCTGAACCCATGCGACTGACGCATGTTATAACTAAGTTAACAATTACTGGTTACTCTAATTGTGATAGGAGTACTTAGCTCAGGTGGAGGGTATAGCGCATAACTACTATGTCGCTGCTGATAATCAGGCAATCGCCGTTAATAACATCGAACCACTTTCGCCACACTGTTCCACGTGAAACGTCGAAGGCATAGTTAAATGCCGCAACAGGCACTGAGTAGCAGTCATCAACTAGTTAGATTAACCAAAGATTCTCGTCGGATTGTGATTTCACAAGGCACCTAGATCGTGACCGCATACAGCTAAAATGTGTTAGTATGCCACGGACTGTAAGCATAAAACGCAACACCCACGGTAGTACGAGCTTGTCCAGTTTACCGCAGGGATGCGAAGCATAAGCAGCTTCCAGCATTAGCTGTCTATCTGTTTATCGCTGCAACCGCATTCATAACCCCGTACGAAAGCGGGGATCGCTATCGTCAGATTCCATCCATATCGTTCTTATAAATGGAAGCGCACTTACCTGAATTTAGTTAGCACTAATCCAAGTAGACGCGCTGCCGATGCTTATCGTAGACGCGCTTCGAAAGCACGAGCGCTGATTAGTTCACTTGTCCTGATTCGAAATGTTTGTCAACTCGTTAATGACATTACTTGACGCATATGCCTTAGGCTGTGACCACGGGCTAATGGCGACCGGCACCGTGGCGGCAACACGATCGCTCAATCGGCTCCTAGAAATCATTTTGTAAACTTGAGCCATACAGGCACGTTTAGTCACGTTACTCGCCGCCCGACGTTTGGAGTAACGACAGAATATTGCGAGTGCTTTAAATCGTTTCACGTGAAACCGGCGAGATAGAAGATACACCGTGATTCTTCGTACAGCACTATTTGCTCACCGAAGCTCAAATCGTCGGGTACTAGTCCGCTCGCAGACATGGTTGCGAATAGTTCGAAGTTAAGTAAGCGAGTATGAAGAGTCGAAGAGTCACAGCGTAGGGCACCCAACAAGCGACTGTCGAAACTGAGTGAACAGCTGAAATATTGGACTAACCCAACTGACCTAGCCAGCGCTGTCCGAGATCATTCTGGTACGAGATACTCTGGTCCGCGATCGCTCTGTCCAATTGTCAAAAGCATGAAGGCTCATCAAAAGACTCCGTTCACTTGAGCGCCGTAGTCAAGCATCGATCAAAGGTCGGCCTCATCGCCTCTTTGCCTGTAAACAAGTAGGCGAACCACTATCTATCAAGCCAACACACTGAGTCGGCGAGTGAGCAGACTTAGGGACGGCAAAATCAGCGGCATACCGTATACGGTAAACGTGTACTTTGTTCAGGCGTGGTATGTAACCGACCGTTAATGATTCAATCCCTTTGCCTACACAAGCACCAGACAATTAGAATCCACCTGGTCGATTCTGTCGACTGCGTTTAGATAGAGGAAAATGGACTGCGTATCGAACTTGAGACATATCGGCCTCAATCGATCATCTTCGATCAAAATCGAATACAACGAGAACCTCTGGAACGAAGCTCCTACACAAAGAAATCGCCTCAGTCCTACGGCCAACCACAAGGTCTTGAAAACGGCAAAATGACAAGTCTTCTGAACGGACCTAAGACCGCGATGCTCCGCGTCCAGGCCACGAAGCTCATCATTTGAATCATCAAATTGTCTCTAAAATGTAGGTAGCATGAGCCTGAACGAACTGCAGATAACTGCTATCTCGCAGATAAAGTAGAACCACAAAATCAGATCGATCCAACTGGCTCGGGGCGTCACCGCCGTATAAACCCATCAGTTGAGCATCACTCAACCCGCGCACTAATCCGATCACAATACCGACAAGTACAAAGTCGCTTGAAACTTAACATTAACCACAACCGAAGTGGAGAATGGCAACTGCAGGCAAGGTCATCGAAGTGACCGTTATCAGTATTATTCAAATCGGCCTCTCCGTCCACGGCACCAGCTGTCCATATCTACCATTGCAATCAGGATCACTGCGATGGGAGCTAAGTAGCCACTTTCCTTATGGCCTATGATCCCACTTTAAACGACTTTTGGCGGTCTGCAGGCACAAAATTCGAGGCCTTTAGTCTTCTAGCATCCACGAACTTCCCGACACGAAGTGTAAAACAGGAGCAATCATCGCCGTAAAATAGCTAAATGCCCCGATAGAGATACGCGTTGCCAAGTATGTGAAAATAGAAATGAGTCTCGCCTTCAGCCACATTACTAGCTGTAACAGACGAGATGATTCGCAGTCCGTCGCAGTTTCTGAGCTTTGGAGCATTCAAAACAAGATGATCGTCGATCAATTGAACCGCTGAAACGTTAAAGTCGGTTGCTGCATTGCTAACGCTTACTAGCGTCAAAACAACTCATAATGTATAGACCGATATTTTAATAG